>Ga0101943_1000208_pt1 | contig 132989 bp, 126 predicted proteins | sample DewCreD2012metaG_5_FD_75244 | JGI IMG/M metagenome (GOLD analysis project Ga0101943, IMG submission 75244) | Hot spring sediment bacterial and archeal communities from British Columbia, Canada, to study Microbial Dark Matter (Phase II) - Dewar... ... | reverse complement strand
GCTCGAGGCCATCTGCTACGACTTGCGCATCCTGCTGACCCTGATTTTATTTGCCCTGCTGCCTGCCCGACCGATTCGAGCCGAACCTGGCCCCTCTAATCTGATTTTGTAAGACAAGCCCTACAGAGTTTGACGGTAAAGGGGCGGTTCGGCTAGACTACGGTTGAGACCCCCGACGGTTGCTGGCGGGGATTGGGTTGGGCGGGTGAGGCCGTTTGACCCCGTCCGGTGTCCTGGCCTAGGGAGCAGAGGTCGCACGTGAAGGCAGTTATAATGGCTGGGGGGGAGGGCGCCCGTCTGCGGCCCCTCACCATCAACCGCCCGAAGCCGATGGTCCCCGTCGTCAACCGGGTCTGCCTTGAGCACGTGCTCCACCTGCTGCGGGAACACGGGTTTACCGACGTTATCATCACTGTCCATTACCTGGCGTCCCACATCTTCGACTACTTCGGCGACGGCCGGGCCTTCGGCCTGCGCATTAACTACAGCCTGGAACCGACTCCCCTGGGAACCGCCGGTTCGGTAAAACTCGCCGAACGGGACCTTGACGGGACCTTCCTGGTCATCAGCGGCGACGCCCTGACCGACGTTAACCTGACCGAGATTATCGAGGCTCACCGGGCCAGGCAGGCCCTGGTGACCATCGCCCTCTACCGGGTACCCAATCCCCTGGAGTACGGCGTCGTCGTCACCGACCCGGACGGGCGGATTCGCCAGTTTCAGGAAAAGCCCGACTGGGGGCAGGTTATCAGCGACACGGTAAACACCGGGATTTACGTGCTCGAGCCCGAGGTCTTGAAGGAGGTGCCGACCGACCGGCCCTACGACTTCAGCGCCGACCTTTTCCCGAAACTACTCCAGCGGGGCGAGCGCCTCTTCGGCCACGTTGTCCGGGGCTACTGGACGGATATCGGCAGCATCCAGGAGTACGTCCGGGCCAGCTTTGACCTGCTGAACGGGCAGGTTAACCTCGGGCCCCTGGGGCTTGACCTGGGCAATGGGGTCTGGGTTGAGGCCGAGGATGTCGACATCTCGCCGGGAGCCGCCATCATCGGCCCCGTGTATATCGGGAGCGGGTGCCGCATCCAGCGGGGGGCGTCCGTGGTCGGCCCGGCGGTAATCCGACGAAACACCATTATCGACGAGGGGGCGGAGGTCCACCAGAGCATCATCTGGCGGGACTGCTACGTGGCCCCGCACGCCCAGGTGCGGGGGGCGGTTCTCCTCTCCCAGGTCAACGTCCGGAAACGGGCCAGGGTGATGGAAGGGGCCGTCATCGGCGACGAGACGGTCATCGGGGAGGACGCCGTCATCCAGCCCGATGTGAAGATCTGGCCTAAGAAGGAGGTCGAGAGCGGGGCCATCGTCTCCGAAAGCATCATCTGGGCCCCGCGGGTACGGCGGGTCCTCTTCGGCCGGTTCGGGGTGAGCGGCCTGGCCAACATGGAGCTTACCCCGGAGTTTGCGGCGAAACTCGGGGCCGCCTACGGCACAACCCTCCCCAAGGGGGCAAAGGTCATTATCAACCGGGACCCGCACCGGATCCCCCGGATGATCAAGCGGGGATTCATCGCCGGCCTGCCGTCGGCCGGCATCAACGTTCTCGACATCAAGAGCGCCCCCACCCCGGTCGCCCGGTTTCTAACGGCCGTAACGGACGCGGCCGGCGGTGTCCACGTCCGGCTCTCGCCCTTCGACCCCCGGGTGGTCGACATCAAGTTCTTTGACAGCCGGGGCCTGGACATCGACCAGGTAACCGAGCGCAAGATCGAAAATGCCTTTTTCAGGGGGGATGTTCGGCGGGTCTTTTTCGACGAAATCGGAAGTATTGTCGATGCCCCCCACCTGGTAAGTCAGTACGAGGAGGCCTTTATCAGGGCCTTTGACGGCCGGCTGGCGGACGGCACCCGTCCGCCGGTGGTGGTCGACTACGCCCATGGGAGCAGTGTTCTGGTCCTGCCCCAGCTCCTCGACCGGCTCGGCCTGAACGTTATCAGCCTGAATGCGGCCCTTGACGAGGCGCGTCTGGCTCAGCCGCCGGATGTCGTTGAGCAGGCGATCCAGCGGCTCGCGGCCATTGTCCGGGCGGTGGGTGGGGCCCTTGGGGTCTACCTGGAGCCGGGGGGCGAGCGGCTGCGGGTTGTTGACGACCTGGGCCTGCCCCTGGACGGTATGAAGTTGCTGACGGCCCTGGTGGCCCTGGTCCTGCGGGAAAATCCCGCCGGGGTCGTGGCCGTGCCGGTCACCGCGACCCGGGCGGTGGACCAGGTTGCCGCCGAGTTCGGGGTCAGGGTTCAGCGGACCCGGGCCAACCACCAGGCCCTCATGGCGGCGGCCACCCACAGCCACGTCGTCTTTGCCGGCGACGGCGAAGGTTGCTTTATCTTCCCCCGCTTTCAGCCCACCGTTGACGGACTCTTCGCCATCGCCCGGGTCGCTGACCTGCTGGGCCGGCACGGGGTGACCCTGAGCGAGCTGGTCCGCCAGCTGCCGGCCCTCCACATGGTCCGGCGGCGGGTTCCGTGTCCGTGGGAAAAGAAGGGTCGGGTGATGCGGCGGTTCCACGAGCGTTTCCCCGAGCACTCGGCCCGCCAGATTGACGGTTTCCAGCTGGATGTGCCGGGCGGGTGGGTCCTCATCCTGCCCGACGCTGACCGGCCCATCGTCCACATCATCGCCGAGAGCGAGGACCCCGACCGGGCCCTCGAGCTGGCCGAGTCGTATTCCCAACTTGTGGCCGATTTCCAGGCCTGAATCCACCGAAGGAGGCCCAAGCCGTAATGCGTGAAGTTCCTTACCAGGGATCAGTCCAGGCCTTCGACGTGGTTGTCGAGCGCAATGTCCTCATTCCGATGCGGGACGGGGTGCGGCTGGCGGCCGACATTTACCGGCCCGCCCTGAACGGGCGGCCGGTGGCCGGGCAGTTTCCGGTCCTGGTCGAGCGGACCCCCTACGATAAGTCGAACCTCGAACTCGTTTCAACCGGGAAGTTCTTCGCCCGCCACGGCTACGTCGTCGTCATTCAGGACGTCCGGGGGCGGGGACTTTCCGAGGGCGAATGGTACCCCTTCGCCCGGGAGGCCCCCGACGGCTACGACACCCTGGCGTGGGTCGTCCGTCAGGAGTGGTGTAACGGCCGGGTCGGGACCATTGGCCTCTCCTACACCGCCAGCGACCAGCACGCCCTGGCGATTTTAAACCCGCCGGGCCTGGCGGCGATGTTCGTGAGCGAGGGGATGTCTAACTACCACAAGTGCGCGATGCGCCAGGGCGGGGCAATGGAGCTCCGGTTCGTCGTTTACGCCTTCCGGATGGCGACGACAAGCCCGGAGGCGCTCAAAAACCGGGCCCTGCGGGAGATGCTTCTCGAGGCTTATAAAAACATCCATTACTGGCTTAAGCCCACCCTCTTCCGGCCCGGAACAACGCCCCTCCGCCACCTGCCCACCTATGAGCAGTGGGTCTTCGACGTGCTCACCCACGGCGAGTACGACGACTACTGGAAGCAGTACGGCTACAACGTCGAGGAGTACTACGACCGGCACGCCGACGTGCCCATTTACTTTCTCAGCGGCTGGTACGACACCTACGCCCGGGCGAGCACGGAGAACTTCGTCGAGTTCAGCCGCCGCAAGCGCAGTCCGATGCGGCTGATTATGGGTCCCTGGACCCACGGGGTGGCTACCCTGCGGCAGTCGTGGTCGGGCGACGTCGACTTCGGGCCCGATGCCATCCTGGACGACTACGACGGCTTCCGGCTTCGCTGGTTCGATTACTGGCTCAAGGGTCTTGATACGGGTGTTGCCGATGAGCCGCCCGTAAGGATCTTCGTCATGGGCACCGGCGACGGCCACAAAACACCCGAAGGCCGGCTCTTTCACGGGGGCTACTGGCGCTTCGAGCAGGAGTGGCCGCTGGCCCGAACGCAGTGGACGCCCTACTACCTCCACGCCGGCGGCCGGCTGAGTCCTGAGCCGCCCGGCGACGAGCCGCCCGACAGCTATCTTTTCAACCCGATGGACCCGGTCCCAACCATTGGGGGCAGCATCTCGGCGGCCGGGGACGTGATCCCACCCGGCGGTTTCGACCAGCGGGGCCGCCGGGAGCTCTTCTACTGCCGGGATACCGCCCCGCTGGCCGCCAGGCCCGATGTTCTTGTCTTCCAGACCGACCCCCTCCCTCACGACGTCGAGGTGACCGGCCCCATCGTCGTGCGGCTGTGGGCAAGCTCGTCGGCGGTGGACACCGACTTTACCGCCAAGCTCATCGACGTTTACCCGCCCAGTGAGGACTACCCGGACGGCTACGCCCTGAACCTGACGGACAGCATCATCCGGGCCCGCTACCGCAACGGCTTTGAGCGGCCGGAATTCATGGAGCCGGGCAGGGTTTACGAGTTCACGATAACCTGCTACCCGACCAGCAACGTCTTCAAGAAGGGCCACCGCATCCGGCTCGATATCTCCAGCAGCAACTGGCCCCGGTTTGACGTTAACCCGAACACCGGGGACCCCCTGGGCCCCATCGGGCGGTGGCAGGTCGCGGTGAACACCGTCTACCATGACCGGGCCCATCCGTCCCACGTGGTCTTGCCGATTATTCCGAAGGAGTAAAGGTGCGCAACCATGGAACCGGATGAGGCTGTCCCGCGGAAAGCTGGCAAATCGACCCGGGGCTTTTCGCCTGAAGAGAGGGCTGCGATGCGGGAGCGGGCCAGGGAGCTGAAAGCGGCCGGGGCCGATGGGGAAGCCGCCGTGCTGGCAAAGATTGCGCAGATGCCCGAGCCGGACCGGACCATGGCGGGCCGCCTCCACGCCGTCGTCAGGGCCGCGGCCCCTGACCTGGAACCGAGGCTCTGGTACGGGATGCCGGCTTACGCCAGGGACGGCAGGGTCGTCTGCTTTTTCCAGCCGGCCCATAAGTTCAGGACGAGGTACGCAACCCTCGGCTTTACGGATGCGGCGAACCTCGACGACGGGGCGATGTGGCCCGTTGCCTTCGCCGTCAAGGAGCTGACCGCGGCTGAGGAGGCAAGGATTGCCGCCCTGGTCCGGGCGGCAGTCGCCACAAAGCCTTCGGGTGCAGGTCGGCCGGGCTCCTGGTAAAATTACGGTTTGAACCCTTAGCTTTTCGGGAGGTCGACGGATTGGAAGGACCGGTCCTGGCCCGACCGCTTGGAGCGCCGAGTCCCCTCGAGGCCCGGCTGGCGGCCGGCGAATTTGTCATTGCTTCGGAGGTCTCGCCGCCCCGGCGGGCCCGGCTGACGAGTTTTATCCGCCGGGCCCGGCGGCTGAGCCGGTTTGCCGTCGCCCTCACGGTTACCAACAACCACGCCGCCCGGCCCCGCCTCGAAAGCCTCGTTGCCGCCTACGTCCTGCGCCTCCACGGCATTGACCCCATCTGGGTGGTCAATACCCGGGACCGCAACCGGCTGGCGATCCGGAGTCAGATCCTGGCCGCCGGGGTGCTGGGGGTCCAGAACGTGCTGTGCGTTAAGGGCGACCCCATCGAGAAGGGTTCCGACCCTGAGGCCCGGGCCGTCCACGACCTTTCAACCGTCGAGCTCATCCGCCTCTTTGCCCAACAGAAGGCCGAGGGCCACCACTTCTTCGTCGGCGGGGCCGTGGACGTGACCTCGGGCCCCGTGGACAAAGCCTTCCGGCTCGCCCGGCGCCGGGTCGAGGCCGGGGCGGATTTCCTCCAGACCCAGCCGGTCTTTGAGCTGGGTCCCATCGCCGAGCTGGCCGGCAGACTCCGGCGCCTCGAAGACCGCCGGCCTTATCTTATCGCCGGCCTCATGCCCGTCCTCGACCCGGAGGATGTCGGCCGGGTCGAACGGAACCTGGGCATTCCCGTCCCGGCTTCGGTCCGGGAAGCCCTCGGCCGGGCCCGCGACCCCAGGGAGGCCGGCTTTAAGCTCCTGGCCGACCTGGTGGCCGGCCTGCGCCGCATCGACGGGGTCCACGGGGTGAACGTGATGCTCTTCGACCAGACCGACCACATGGTGGAGGGCATCCTGGCCTGCCTTGGGGCCCGGGCCGAGGCCGCCTCGTAGCCGCCGCTACGGCACCAGGACCACTTTTCCGAACTGGGCCCGGTCGGCCAGAATCCGGTGGGCCTCAGCGGCCTGCTCCAGGGGCAGAACCCGGTCGATGACCGGCCGGAGTCGGCCGGCCTCAACCTGCTGGAGGACTTCGAGCAGGTCGGCCCGGGAGCCCATGTAAACCCCGAAAACGGCGAGCTGACGGGTGAAGATATATCTCAAGTCGATTTCGGGAGTGGCACCGGCCGTTGCGCCGCAGGTCACCAGCCGTCCGCCCCGGGCCAGGATGCGAATGCTCTTGCTGAAGACCTCGCCCCCGACGTGCTCGAAGACCACGTCCACCCCCCGCCCCTCGGTGAAGTTGCGGACGGCGCTGACAAAGTCGGTTTCGGCGTAGTTTATGGTTTCGTCGGCCCCCAGCTCCCGGGCCTTGCTCAGTTTTGCCTCGGATGACGCGGTCGTGATGACCCTGGCGCCGAAGAGCCTGGCGATCTGGATGGCGGCGCTCCCGACCCCGCTTCCCCCGGCCTGAACCAGGACAGTCTCGCCCGGGCGGACCCCGGCCCGCTTCGCCAGCATGTGCCAGGCCGTCTGAAAAACCAGGGGAATTGCGGCCGCCTCTTCGAAAGAAAGACCGGGCGGCTTCGGCAGAACGTTTACGCCGGGGACCCTGACGAACTCGGCGTAGCCGCCCCAGTAGGGGCCGGCGCCGAGGATGGAGTAGTCGGGACACTGGGACTCCAAGCCGTGGGTGCAGGCCCAGCAGTGGCCGCAGCCGATGCCGGGGGCGATGATTACCTCGTCGCCCGGTTGCACCCAGGTGACCAGTTCGCCGGCCTGTTCGACGACGCCGGTGACGTCGGAGCCGAGGATGTGGGGGTAGTTGATGCGATAGCCCCGAACGCCCTGGCGGATCCAGAGGTCCAGGTGGTTCAGGGCGCAGGCCCTGACCCGGACGAGGACCTCGTCCGGCCGGATCTCGGGAATGGGCACGTCCTCGAGGGTGAGGACCTCGGGTCCGCCGTGTTGCCGGAGGGTAACCGCGCGCATGGTAGCCTTCTCCTTTGCCGGCTGTGTTCGCTCAATTCTAATCGGGCCTGCTCGGGCCTGCCAAGTCTGGCCGGGGCGGACTGGACAAACCGTTTTCGGGCAGGGGATACTAGAGTAGTTAGCGGCGGCGCAGCAGGGCCGCGGTCTGGAGGAGTCATGGGGGGCGAGCTGAAAAGTTTGCTGGGCCGGTTCCGGCGCCGGCGCCTCCTGGTGGAGGCCTGGGCCGCAGCGGCCGGTGCCCTGGCCGCCTGGGGGGCCGTAGGGACAGCCCTCGCCGCAACCAACCTTGTCTTCCCCGGCCTTTCTTCGGCCCAGGTCAGGCTGGGCGGAATGTCTTTGCTCGGGCCGGTTCTGCTCGGTTTCGGGGTCTATCTGCTCCGGCTTGGCTGGCACGACCTGCGCATCGCCCGCCTTGTCGACCTTTCCGCCGGCCTCAAGGACCGGCTGACCACGGCGGTGGAACTCCTCCAGGGCCGGATTCACTCGCCCTTTGCTGAGCGGCAGGTCGCCGATGCCCTGGCCCGGGGCTCAGAGCTGGCGCCGGCTCGGGTCTTTCCCTGGCGCTGGCACCCCCTGCGCTGGGCGGCGGCCGGCGCCCTTGTGGCCCTCTTTTTCTGGCTGAGTCTCCAGACAAATCCCCGGGACCGGGTTCTGGCCCGGGAGGCGGAAGCCCGCCAGGCCATTGCGGCAGTTCAGGCCAACGTCGAACAGCTTAAGAACGAGCTGGGGAACGCCGAAAACCCATCGCCCGAGCTTCAGCAGGCCCGGGAACAGCTTGAGCGGCTCAGCCGCGAGCTGGCCCAGGCCGGTCCCAATCAGGAGCAGGCCCTCGCCCGCCTGGGCGAGGCCGAACAGAACCTGGCCGGCCGGCTTAATCCCCGGAGCCAGGCCGAACGCTTCGGTCTGGATCGGCTTGCCCGGGAGCTCGACCGGTCCGGACAGGCGCCGGGAACCGGCAACCGGTTCCAGCAGGGTGACCGCCAGGCCCCGGCCCAGGCCCTCGAGAACATTGCCGGCCAGCTCGGGAACCTCTCGGCCGAGAGCCGGGAGGCTCTGGCCCAGGCCCTGGAACGGGCCGCCCAGACGATGCGCGGGATCAATCCCGCCTTAGCCGACCGCCTCCAGCAGGCGGCCGATGCCCTCCGGCGGGGCGACCTGGACGCCGCCCGGCAGGCCCTGGAAGAGGCCGGGCGGCTCGCCGGGGAGATGGGCCGGCGGGTGAGCGACCAGGAGCGCCTTGCCCGGGTGCTCGACCGGCTGGAGGCCCAGCGCCAGCAGCTCGCCGGCCAGCAGTCCGGTGCGCTGGCCCGGGCCCAGGGCCAGCAAGCCCAGCCGGGGGCAGGGGCCCAGGCCGGCCAGCCGGGCCAGCCGGGCCAGTCGGGTCCGGGAAGCCAGGCTCAGGCCGGGGCGCAGGGCGGCGACCAGGCGGGTCAGGGCGGGCAGGCTGGTCAGGCTGGGTCGGGGAATCAGGGCGGCCAGGGGGCCGGCTCTAATCAGTCGGGGCCGGGGGCCGGTTTTTCGGGGCAGGCTTCGGGGCCGGTAGCCGGCTCCACTGCCCCGCGGTCGCAGGGTGGGGTCGCCACCGGCGGCGGCCAGCCCCTCACTGACCGGCCGGGCACCACCGGCACCGGCGAACTGGATGCGGTCTACGCCCCGGTTCAGCGGCTGGGGTCGCAGGGTCAGACGTCCTTTATTCCGGGTCAGCAGTCGGCCGGACCCGTTGAGCGGCAGGCGGGGGACGGACCCGTCGAGCTGGGCCAGCTGATGGTCCCCTACCAGGAGGTCATCGGCCAGTACCAGTCGGCGGCCGGTCGGGCCCTCGAAGGCGGCTACGTGCCCGGCCCCCTCAAGGACCTGGTCAAGGCCTATTTCGATTCCCTCAGTCAGGGCAGGTAAGACTTTCGCCGAAAGGGATCTGCGGTGGTCCAGACAGCCTTTACCGTTGAGGAGTTTCAGAAAGTCGCATCCCGGATTGAAGCCGAGGTCGGCAAGGTTATCGTCGGCCAGCGGGAGGTCGTCCGCTACGTGCTGGTGGCCCTCATCGGCGGCGGCCACGTCCTGCTGGAGGGGGTGCCGGGCCTGGGAAAGACCATGCTGGTGCGCACCCTGGCCTCGGCCCTTAATTTAAAGTTCAGCCGGATTCAGTTTACGCCGGACCTGATGCCTTCCGACATCACCGGGACGATGATCCTGGTCGAGGATGAGCACGGCCGGCGGACCTTCCAGTTTCAGCCCGGGCCCATCTTCGCAAACCTGGTTCTGGCCGACGAGGTGAACCGGGCAACCCCCAAGACCCAGTCCGCCCTCCTGGAGGCGATGCAGGAGCGGACCGTCACCGTAAGCAATACCATCCACCGATTGCCCCGCCCATTCTTCGTCCTGGCAACCCAGAACCCCATCGAAATGGAAGGGACGTACCCCCTGCCGGAGGCCCAGCTCGACCGGTTTTTCTTTAAGTTGCTCGTTTCATTCCCCCAGGCTGATGAGCTTGTTGACATATTAAACCGGACGACGGCCGTCGAGGAGCCCCGGGCCGAGCCGGTGGCCGACGGGGAGGCGATTCTGGCCATGGGCGAGCTGGCCCGGGGGCTGGCGGTTGCTACCCCGGTAATGGACTATATTGCCCGGCTGGTCCTGGCAACCCATCCGGAGCACCCGGAAGCGCCCGATATCGTCAGGCGCTACGTCCGGTACGGAAGTAGCCCCCGGGGCGCCCAGGCCCTGGTCCTCGGGGCCAAGATCATGGCCCTGCTGGACGGGCGGTTCAACGTGGCCGTCGACGACGTCCGCGCCGTTGCCCTGCCGGCCCTGCGCCACCGCATAATTCTAAACTTCGAAGGCCAGGCCGAAGGCATCCAGACCGACCAGGTGGTCCGGACCCTTCTTGACCAGCTTCCGGTTAAGTAGTCATGCGCCTGCTGGAGGTTTTCGGCGAGTCCCTGCTGGCAAAGCTCTCCAGGCTGCGGCTCGTGGCCCGACGGCCCCGGCCGGGCCGGCAGAGCGGGGAGCGCCGGAGCACCCGAAAGGGCCGGGCCATCGAATTTGCCGACTTCCGCCGGTATGCGGCCGGAGATGACCCCAGGCTTATCGACTGGAACGTCTACGCCCGGCTGGAAAAACTCTTTGTCCGGCTCTACCAGGAAGAGGAGGACGTGACCGTCCACATCCTTCTGGACGCGAGCCGGTCGATGGACTGGGGCGACCCCAACAAGTTCGAATTCGCCGTCCGGCTTGGGGCGGCCCTGGGCTACATCGTCCTGGGAACGTCCGACCGGCTCCTGGTTTCGGCCGTCCGGGACGACCGGGTTATCCCCGTGACCCCGCCCCTGCGGGGGAAGCCGCATGCCCTTGAGCTTTTCCGTCAGCTGGAGGCCGTGGAAGCCGGCGGAACAACCCGGCTCAACGCCGCCCTGACGGCCTACGCCGGCCGACCCCAGCCTGCCGGCCCGCTGGTTCTGATATCCGACCTCTTTGCGCCGGAGGGGTTTGACGCCGGCCTGCGAGCCCTCCAGGGGGCAGGCTACGAAATCACGGTCTGCCACGTCCTGGCGCCCCAGGAGCTGGAGCCCGACCTTACGGGGGACCTGGAGCTGGTTGACGTTGAGACCGGGGACCGGCAGGAAGTCACCCTTACTCCCGCCGACCTGAACGAATATGTCGAAAACCTCCGGCGCTGGCGGGAGTCGGTTGCGGGCTGGTGTCTGCGCCGGGGGATAAACTTCATTCCCCTGGACACCCGTATCCCCTTCGAGGACCTGGTTTTCAAGGAGTTGCCCCGGCGCGGGGTGCTGGTCTGAGGGGCTGACGGATGGGTTTGCTGGCACCGGCGGCGCTGGCCCTCCTGGTCTTAGCCGGGCCGATCATGGTCCTTTATCTGCTCAAGCTCCGGCGGGAGCGGCGGCCGGTTTCGAGCCTGCTTCTCTGGCCCAGGGCGCGGGCGAGCCTGCAGGCCAACCAGCCCTGGCAGCGGTTCAGGTGGAGCTGGCTGCTCCTTCTTCAGCTCCTGGTTGTGGCCGCCCTGGCCCTGGGTTCGGCCCGACCCTTCTGGACCGTGACGGCCCAGCCGACCGGCCGCAACGTCATCGTGCTGGACACCTCGGCTTCGATGGGGGCGACCGATGTGGCACCGAACCGGCTCGAGGCGGCGAAGGCTGAGGCCCGCCGGTATGTCGACGGCCTCCACCCCGACGATGAGGTCGCCCTGGTCGTCGGCGGCCGCCAGGGCCGGGTCCTGGTCAGTCCCACCCGGGACCGGGACCTGGTCCGGCGGGCCATCGACGGGGTCGGGCTCACGGCCGAACCTTCAGACCTGGGTGAACTGTTGCGCCTTGCGGTGGGCGTCGCCGGCGGGCAGGGGCGCGTGGTTCTCTTCTCCGACGGGGTTGCGCCTGCGCCCCCGCTGGACCGTCTGCCGGTGCCTTTCGAGTTCCGGCCCGTGGGGGCGGCGGGGAACAACCTGGGAATCACAGCCGTTCAGCTGCGGCCGGGCCCGGGCGGAGACGAGGTCTTCGTCCGGGTCGACGGGTCGGTCCCCGCCCCAACCCGGGTGACGGTGCGGCTCCTTGCCGGGGACCGGCTCCTGGACGTCCGGGAGGTTCAGGTCACGCCGGAGGGTGGCGGGACGGTGGTTTTCCCTTCGGTCCCGGCCGGCAACGACGTGCTGGAAGTGGCCCTGGACACAAAGGATGACCTGGCGGCGGATAACCGGGTTTGGGTCGCCCGGGCCGGCCAGCAGGCGACCAGAATTCTCTATCAGGGCCGGGGCAACCTCTTCCTGGAGCGGGCCCTGGCCCTGGTCCGGGGAGTTGAGGTTACCCGGATTGGCCCGGGAGACCCCCTCCCCGCCGAGCGGTTCGACCTTTACGTCTTCGACGGGGTGACCCCCAACGTTGAAGGGGTCGCCAGCTGGTGGTGGATTAACCCGCCGGCTGCCGGCCCCGGCTTCGAGGTCGGGCCGGAAGTGCTCTTCCCGGAAGTAAGCTTTTTTGACCCGGAGCACCCGCTCCTGCGCGCCGTGGACCTGGGGAATCTGGCCCTGGCAAGGACCCGGGCCATCACGGCCACGGCCGACTGGCGGGTTCTGGCGACCGCCGGGCCGTCACCCATACTGCTGGTGCGGGAGACCGAAACCGGCCGGCAGCTCGTTTCGGCCTTCAGCCTGCAGGAAAGCGACTTCCCCCTTCAGCCCGGCTTCCCCATTTTTGTGGCAAACCTGGTGGCCTGGGCCGGCCGGGCCGGGCCTTCGTCCCTAACCGTCTACCGGCCGGGTGACCTCGTCCCCATCCGGGTCCGGCCGGGGGTGACCCTCGTCAGGGTGGTTCGGCCCGACGGGTCCGAAACGGCCGTCGAACCGAGGTCGGACCTGCTGACCTTCGGCCAGACCGACCAGCTTGGGGTGTACACGGTGATTCAGCAGGCCGGCGACCAGGAAGTTGACCGGAGCCTGGTGGGTGTGAACCTTCTCAGCCCGGACGAGAGCCGGACGGCGCCCCGGTCCGAGCTCCCGATTTTCGGGACGGGTGCCCGGGAGCTTCCGGCCGAGACCGAAGTCCGGCGGGAGCTGTGGTGGGTTCTCGCCCTGGCCGCGCTGGGCCTTATGCTGGCCGAATGGTGGGCCTTCTACCGGGGACTCCGGGTGAGACTGCCGGCCTGGGTGCGTTTGCCCCGGCTCCTGGGCGGACGGAGACTTCGCCGTGCCTAGCATCGGGTTTGAGCGGCCGCTGGTTCTCGGGCTTATCCTGCCCGTCCTTGGCCTGACCCTCTATGCCGCCGGACTGGGCCGGCGGCGCCTGCCCCTGGGGCCGGTTGTCCTGCGCTCGGTCATCGCATCGAGCCTGGTTTTTGCCCTGGCCGGACTCAGGCTGAACCTGCCTGTCGACCGGCTGGCCGTGGCCTTTCTCGTTGACCGGTCGGACAGCATCAGCGCCGAAAACCGGGCCGCCCAGGAGGCCTTCATCCGGCAGGCCGTTGCCCGGCTCCGGCCCGAGGACGAGTGGGCGGTTATCGCCTTCGGGGCCGAGCCCCTGGTCGACCGGAGCCTGGCGCCCGGAAGCCAGTTTGCGGGCATCGCGTCTGTTCCCGACGGGAGCCGGACGGATATTGAGGCCGCGATCCGGCTTGCCATGGGGCTGCTGCCGCCGGACCGGGCCCGCCGGCTGGTTCTCCTCACGGACGGCAATGAAAACCAGGGCGAGGCGGCCCGCCAGGCCGACCTGCTGGCCGCCGCCGGGGTCGAGCTGTGGGCGGTGGCCCTGCCGGGACGGTCGGGGCCGGAGGTCCGGGCCGAGCGGCTGGTGGCCCCGGGCCGGGTGCGGGAGGGGCAGGTCGTCGAGCTCCGGGGGACCGTCTGGGCGAATCAGCCGGCCGATGCGACCGTCCGGCTCCTGGCCGATGGGACGCCGGTGGCGGAGCAGTCGGTTCGGCTTCAGGCCGGGTTCAACAACTTCGTCTTCCAGGTTGGGCAGCTGCCGCCCGGCTTTCACAACCTCAGCCTTCAGGTGACGAATGCGCCCGACACCTACCCGCAGAACAACGAGTCGCTGGCGGTGGTGCAGGTTCTGGGGCAGACCCGGACCCTGCTGGTCGGGGCCGCGGCTGACCGCGCACCCGTCGCCGCGGCCCTCCGGGCGGCGGGGATGCCCTTGACCGAGGTCGAGCCGGAGAATCTGCCCGGAAGCCTCGATGGGCTGCGGGATTACGATGTGGTGGTCCTGGCCAACGTTCCCGCCGACGTCCTGGGCGATAAGCTTAAGGTCCTTTCGACCCTGGTCCGGGAGCTGGGCCGGGGCCTGGTGGTCATCGGGGGCGAGCGGAGCTACGCCCTGGGCGCCTACCACCGGACGCCCCTGGCCGACCTTCTTCCCGTTGAGCTCGAACCCAAGAGCTACCGGGAGACCCCGAGTGTGGCCTTCGTGGCCGTCATCGACAAGTCGGGGAGCATGGGGAACTGCCACGGAACCTCGGGGGCCTGCGGCTCCCCGCCTTTGACCGGCCCGCCGCCGAACGTCCCCAAGGTTGAGCTGGCCAAGGAGGCGACATTCCAGGCCCTCCAGCGGCTGGGTCCCAGGGATGAGGTCGGGGTCCTCGTTTTCGACAGCGTGGCCCGCTGGATTGCCCGGCCGGGGCCCAATGCGGACCTCCAGCGGATATTCTCCCTGCTGGCCGGGGTGCAGGCCGAGGGCGGGACGAATATTTACGCCGGCCTGGCCGAGGCGGTCGAAGCCCTGAAGAAGAGCCAGGCCGCGGTTAAGCACATCGTGCTCATGACCGACGGCTGGTCGCGGACCGGGGATTTCAGCGCCCTCATTCAGGACATGAAGGCTCACGGGATAACCCTCTCAACCATCGGCGTCGGCGGGGGCTCGGCCGACCTTCTGCAGACCCTGGCAAAGGAGGGCGGCGGCCGCTACTATGCCGTCGCCGATGCCCGGGAGGTGCCCCAGATTCTGCTTAAGGAAACTGAAGAAGTTCAGCGGACAATCATTGTCGAGGAGACATTCCGCCCGGCCCCGGCCGACCCGAGCCCAATCCTCCAGGGCCTGCCGGCCCTGCCGCCCCTCCACGGCTACCTGGGAACGAGCCCGAAAACCGGGGCCCAGGTCATCCTTCGGTCGGCCAAGGACGACCCCATCCTCGCCGCCTGGCAGACGGGCCTGGGCCGGGTCGTGGCCTGGACCTCGGATGCCAAGGGGCGGTGGGCCCGGGACTGGGTCGCCTGGACCGGCTTTCCGACCTTCTGGCGGCAGGTGGTGGACTGGGCCGGGGCCGCCCCCACCGGTGAGGGCCTCCGGGCAACCATCCGGACCGAGGGGGCGAACGGGGTCCTCAGCGTTGACCTGGACCGGTCAACCCTGCCGGACGGCCACGCCCTCAACGCCCGGGTCGTCGGCCCCGACGGGACGGTCCGGACCGTCCGGCTGGACCAGACCGGGCCCGGCGAGTTCGAAGGGGTCTTCCCGGCCGGCCAGCCGGGGACGTACTATGCCGCCGTAACCGAACAGGCCGGGGACCAGACCGTCCGGGGTGACCGGACGGCCCTGGCCGTGGCCTACTCGGCCGAATACCGGGACCCGGCGGCGAATCCGGGCCTGCTTTCGGTCCTGGTGCGGGCCACGGGGGGACGGCTCAACCCGGAGCCGGCCGATGTTTTTCAGACCGCCTTCCGGCCCGTCCGGCAGAGCACACCCCTCTACCCGTGGCTCCTGCTTCTGGCCGCATTGCTCTGGCCCCTGGACATTGCGGCCCGGCGGCTGGGCGTCGGGCCAGGCCCGGTCATCGCCGGAGCGGCCGCGGCGGTCCGGCAGCGACTGGTGGCCCGGCGGGCGGTTGAAGTGCCGGCGATGCTGGGCCGACTCCGGGCCCGGAAGACAGTGGCGTCGAGCCGGCTGGGAAAGGTGCGAGTGCCCCCGCGGCCTGAGGCCGGAGCTGTTGAATCTCCCGGCGGCGACCTGAGCCGGCTGCGGGAGGCCAAGCTCCGGGCCCGCCGGGAGACGGGGCGGGCCGATTAGGCTCCGGCGGAAGCCTGGCCGGGCCTGACCTCGACCCCGGCCACCCGCTCCAGGGGCAGGACCAGGGCGGCCATGTCGCTATCGCCGAAGCCCAGGGCCTTCGCCTCCTGGAAGACCTGTTCGGCCTGGGCACCCATCAAAAGCCTGGTTGAAATCCGGGCGGCCAGGCGGGTAATCAGGTCCAGGTCCTTGCAGAGGAGGCCGACCGGGGTGCGGGGGGTGAAGTCCCGCTGGAGGATGAGGGGCGTCGACCGGGTCCACATCATGCTGCCCCCGTAGCTGGTCTTGATGACCTCAAAGGCCACGGCCGGGTCCACGCCGGCCTTGGCGGCAAAAACCAGCGCCTCGGCTACCCCCGCCATATTGATGCCAACCAGGAGCTGATTTACCAGCTTGACGATGGTGCCGCTTCCGGAGGGGCCGCAGTAGTGGATATTTTTACCGAGTTTCTCGAAGACGGGGAGGGCGCGGTCGAAGGCCTCCCGGTCGCCCCCGACCATGATGGTCAGGGTTGCGGCCTCGGCGCCGGGCGGGCCGCCGCTGACCGGGGCGTCCAGGAAGGCGGCCCCAATCCCCCGGGCGGCCTCCGCAATAGTCCGGCTGGTCTCCGGGTCGACGGTGCTGGTGTCCACCCAGAGCTGGCCGGCCTTCTTCGCCTCCATGATGCCCTGGGGCCCCAGGTAAACCTGCCGTACGGTCGGCGGGTCGGGCAGGCTCGTGATGACGACGTCCACCTGGCGGGCGACGTCGACCGGGCTCGTTGCCGGGACTGCGCCTTCGGCCGCCAGCTCGTCGACCGGCGGCCGGCTCCGGTTGTGGACGACGACCTCGTAGCCGGCCTTGAGCAGGTTGCGGACCATAGGGCGGCCCATCTTCCCCAGGCCGATGAAGCCGATGCGCACGGGGTCCCCTCCTCGGGCCAGGTTTTTCGGCACGATTATACCAGAGGCGGCCGGACCGAATCGGCTAAAATCAAGGGATAAGCATTTCGACGCCGAGGCGGGATGGAATGAACCTTGCGAAGCTGGAACGGGTCCGGATCGCCACGTTGCCAACGCCCCTCCAGTATGCCGGGCGGCTCACCGAGACCCTGGGCGGGCCGAAAATTTTCATAAAGCGCGACGACCTGACCGGCCTGGCCCTGGGGGGCAACAAGCTGCGCAAGCTTGAGTTTTTACTCGCCCGGGCGAAGGCCGTCGGCGCAACCTGCGTTATTACCTGCGGCGGCACCCAGTCAAACCACGCCTGCCAGACGGCGGCGGCCGCCGCCCGGGTTGGCCTTAAATGCGTCCTGGTGCTGGCCTCCGGGGTGCACAACGAACTGCAGGGCAACCTGCTTCTGGATAACCTCTTCGGGGCCGATGTGAAGCTCATCGAGGCGCCGGCCACCAGCCCCGATGAGCTCGACCGGGCCATGGAAGAGGTCGCCGAGCACCTGCGCCGTCAGGGGGAGGTCCCGTATATCATCCCCCTGGGCGGCTCCAGCCGCTACGGGGCCGCCGGCTACGTGCTGGCGAGCCTGGAGCTTATCAATCAGGCGACCGAGCTGGGCATCCGGCCCGACTATGTTTACGTGGCGGTTGGGAGCGGGTCGACCCTGGCCGGGCTAATTGTTGGGGCGAAGGCCTTTTCGGCCCCGTACCGGGTCAAGGGGGTGGCCGTTTACCGGCCGCCCGAGGAGCAGAAGCGTGCCATCTGGGCCCTGGCCCAGGATACGGCTGAACTGCTCGGCCTGAATTTAACCGTTGAGCCCCACGACGTGTCAATTTACGGGGAGTTTCTCGGGCCGGGGTACGGCCACCTGACCCCGGAGGCCCGGGAAGCCATCCGCCTCGTTGCCCGGACCGAAGGGCTCGTCCTTGACCCGGTTTATACCGGGAAGGCCATGGCCGCCCTCATCGAACATATCCGGGCCGGCTGGGTCGGCCCGGAGGAAACGGTAGTCTTCCTGCACACCGGCGGGGCGGCCGCCGTCTTCGCCTACGCCCGGGAGCTGACGGACTAGCGGCGCTTCTTTTTCTTTTTCCGGCGCCGCCGGCGCTCGGATTTTGGTTCCGGCTTGTAGCGGTCGATGGCCAGCTGGCGCTCGGCCTCGGCGAGCCGTCGGGGATATATCTGGAAATAGTAAAAGGCGCCGTAGATGATGAGGCCGATGCCGGCAAGGCCGATAGCCAGCAGGGGAAGCCTGGAGCCCAGGTAGGGAATGCCCAGGTAACGGAAGGTGTAGACCAGCACGACCGCCGCGCTGTAGAAGATAAGGACCTGGCCGAGCCGGCGCAGAAGCCCGAACTTGAACGGGTGAGTTTCGAGCCGGCGGTTTGCGTAGTTTACCAGGATGAAGCCTCCGAGCATGACGAGCAGAAAGAACATATCCACGAGCTGGCCGGCGAGGGAGGGCGGGCCCGGCTGGGGCTCAAGCCAGTAGTTCGGGTCCAGTAGTCTTGCGGGGTCAAATTCGGGCATGGTTACCGGGTACCCCTTCCGGCTGATTTCGGGTTCGGTGAGACATTGTCAGGTTCCGGGGACTTTCCGGCGGGCCTCGGTGAGCCGGGCGTGACGCTGGATGAGGACATTAATGAGACCGGTTACCAGGCTCGGGAACTGTTTGACAAGCTCCCTGACCGCGTCCTGGTGGACCGTCACCAGCACGGAGTTCTCGACGGCCCGGACCGAAAAGGTTCGCAGGTTATCTCCCAGGATTGCCATCTCGCCAAACGCATCGCCCGGCCCGAAGCTCCCCAGGTGGTGCTCCCGACCGGCCGGGTCGGAGACGAAGGCCACGAGCCGGCCAGCTTCGACAATATAGAGAATATCACCGCGCCCGCCGGCCGTAAACACGGTGGTTCCGGCCCGGTAGAGCCGCCGGCCCATCAGGCCGCGTTTGGAGAGGCCTTCACAGGCGGCCGTCAGCGCATCCGGGTTGACCGAGCGGAACATGGGGGTTGCGGCCAGAAAAGCGGCCACCGCGGCGGGGTCAAATTCCCGCTCTTCGGCCTCGCGCAAAACTTCGGTTGGCCGAACGGGCTCACGGCGGCCCAGGCTGGACGCCTCGACCAGGGTTTCAATATGCTGGCGGTGGACCAGAAGGAAAGGGGACTGAAAGCTGAGGTCGGGGTTGAGGTGGTAGGTGACCGTACAGTTGGTGACCGGTAGAAACCGGCGTTGAGGGTCATGAATGTAATCGATGAGCCCGGTACCCGGAACCCGGTGGATGAGGCCCTCGAGGGTGAACGGCCAGGCCTCGAGAAAGGCCGGGACCCGCTCACGCTCAACCACCATCTGGGCCCGGTCGGGCGGGGGCTCAGATGCGGGGATGTCCCGGGGCATCGCCAGAATAATCTGGTTTCGGTTAAGCACAACCGAGCCGGCGTGAATCTCTTCCTGCCTGGCCGCATAGAGTCGCTGAAAGGTGGCATTATGGAGCCGAATGAATTCCTGTTCGAGGTCGTTCATCATGTCCGAAAACCGGAACTGACGGGTGTAGACGTAGCCGGTGTAGCGGCTGTGGGCGGTGAAGAAAACACCGTAGACGACGTAGATCTCGCCCGCTCGGAAACTTAAAGTTGTCATCGGTCATCAGATTATAATCGTGCCGTTTTGGGTCTGCCCGGAGCGGCCGTCGCCGGGCCCGGCTCCGGCAGGAATCTAAGGAGGCTAAGGTATGGCCGGACGCTTCCAGGGCATTATCTCCCCACTGGTGACGCCCTTCGATGATGGTGAGGAGCTGGACAGAGCGGCCCTCGCTGCCGAGGTTGAGTACCTGGTCGCGGCGGGAGTCCACGGAATTGCCGTGGGGGGCTGGACGGGTGAGGGAGCCGGTCTGGAGCTGTCGGAGCTCTACGAGGCCTGCCGGACGGCGGTCCAGACTGCCCGGGGGCGGGTGCCCGTCTACGGGAGCGCAGTCCCCAACACGACCCGCCAGGCCGTTCGGTTTGCTCAGGCGGCCAAGGAGGCCGGGGTTGACGGTCTGCAGGTCGCCCCGCCCCATTACCCATGGGTCCCGGAGGCCGACGGGCTGGTCGAATATTACACCCGGATTGCCGGAGCCGCGGGCCTGCCCGTCAGCGTCTGCAACGTTATCCCCTGGGCGCCCGCTACGGTGGAGGCTGTGGAAAAGGTTATCGCGGCGGTGCCCCTGGTGCGAGGCGTCGAACAGGGCGGCGACCTGCACCGCCTGGCGGACCTGCTTTGCCGGCTGGGCGACCAGGTCACGGTCCTGAGTGGGCTGGACGACCTGCTCTACCCGTCGTTCGTGCTGGGGGCCCACGGGGCAGTTGCCCCGATTGCCACGGTTCTTCCGGGGCTGGTGGTGCGGCTTTTCGAGGCCGTTCGGGCCGGCCGCCACGCCGAAGCCCTGGAAATCCACCGGCGGCTCCTGCCGGTCGGGCGGGCCATTGAGGGCCCGAACCTGCCGGCGAAGATAAAGTACGCCCTTGAGCTTCAGGGCCGAAGGGTCGGCCGGGCCCGGAGCCCGATTCGGCCGCCCAGCGGGGCGGAGAAGGCGGCCGTAGAAGCGGCCCTGGCGGCGGCCGGGGCCGGTTCGGGCCGAGAACCTGCCCCTCCGGCCCAACCGCCCGGGGAAACAAAGCTTGTTTTCTACGTGGACGGGGCCAGTTCCGGAAATCCGGGCCCGGCCGGGATCGGGATTGTGGCCTTCGCCGGGGGGCGCCGGGTCGGGGCCTGGCAGGAGCCGGTGGGGGTCAGGACCAACAATGAGGCGGAATACCTGGCCCTAAAGCGGGCCCTGGAGCTTGCCCTGGAGCGGGGCGCCCGGCAGGTGGAAGTCCGCCTTGACTCGGAGCTGGTCTACCGGCAGGTTCGGGGCGAGTACCGGGTGCTGGACCGGCGGCTTCAGGCCCTTTACGAGGGGGTCAGGGAACTTGCCTCCCGCTTTGAACAGTTCGAGGTCCGGTGGGTGCCCCGGCAGGAAAACGCCGAGGCAAACCGGCTGGCCCAGCAGGCAGTCCGGATGGGTGGCGGGAGACCCGGCCAGCCTGAAGGCCAAAGGTGACAATAGGGCGGCGCGGGTCAGCCGGCCGGCGGCCGCCGGCCGGAGTAAATTGCCACCAGCCCCAGGGTGAGGGGCCGGAACTCGGTGTGGGTGAAGCCGGCCGCGGCCATAACCTTTAAAAGGTCCGAACCCCGGGGCATGGTGGTTACCGACCTGGGCAGGTACGCGTAGGCGGCAGGGTCGCCGGAGATGAGCCCGCCAAGAAGGGGGACAAGCCGGTGAAAATAGAGCCGGTAGAGGGGCATGAGCGGCCCCAGTTCTGGCTCAACCGCGTCCAGGCAGATAAGCCGTCCGCCCGGCCGGAGAACCCGGTACATCTCCCGGAAGGCCAGCTCCAGGTCGGCGAGGTTGCGCAAAAGAAACCCGTTGAGAACGACGTCAAAGCTGGCGTCGGCGAAGGGGAGGGCGAGGGCGTCCCCAACGACCCAGTCGGGAGCCGGCTTCAGCCGCCGGCGGGCCGCCTTGGCGGCGGCGACCCCGAGCATTTCGGCCGTGAAATCGACGCCGATGACCCGGCCGGCCCCCTGCCGGATGGCCTCGAAGGCGAGCTCACCGGTGCCGGTAGCCAGGTCGAGGACCCGCAGGCCGCAAACCCCGGCGGCCCGGACGGCGGCCCGCCGCCAGCGGCGGTCCAGCCCCCAGGACATGAGCGTGTTGAGCAGGTCGTAGCGGCGGACGATCCGGGCGAACATCCCCCGGACCTGCCGGGCCTTCTCCGAGGTCCTGTCCATCGGCGCTCAGCTTCCCAGGCTTTATAATATAGTCCGGGTGGGTTTGAACAGCACGGAGGATCTCAGCTAGTTTTGCGCTTCGGCATCGTCCGGTTCCCCGGCACCTGGAGCGACCTGGACTGCTTTCACGTCCTTTCGGAGGTCTACGGTCAGGACGTCCGGTACGTCTGGCACCGGGAAACCGACCTTTCCGACCTGGACTGCGTAATCCTGCCCGGCGGGTTCTCCTACGGCGATTACCTGCGCCCGGGGGCCATCGCCCGGTTCTCCCCGGTTATGGGTGCTGTCGCCGACTTTGCGGCCGCCGGGAAGCTCGTCCTCGGGATCTGCAACGGCTTTCAGATTCTGTGCGAGGCCGGCCTTTTGCCGGGGGCCCTCCTGCGGAACAACCACCTCCAGTTCCGGTGCCAGTGGGTGTACCTGCGGGTTGAGAATACCGAGACGCCGTTCACCCTTGCCTGCGTTCAGGGTCAGGTCCTTAAAATCCCGATCTCCCACGGGGACGGCAACTACTTTGCCGACCCGGAGACCCTGGCCGAGCTGGAGCGGACCGGGCGGGTGGTCTTCCGCTACGCAACCCCGGCGGGTGAGGTCACCCCGGAGGCAAATCCCAACGGTTCGGTGAACAACATTGCCGGCATCATTAACAGGGCCGGCAACGTCCTGGGCATGATGCCCCACCCCGAGCGGGCCTCGGAAGAGGTCCTCGGGAGCGCCGACGGCCGGTACATCTGGGACTCGATAATCAGGTGGGTAGATGGACGCAACCCTGCTTAAACAGGTCGGCCTCACCGAATACGAGTACGGGCTTGTGGTCGAGCGGCTGGGCCGGGCTCCGAACCACCTGGAGCTGGGGATGGTCGGGGCCCTCTGGAGCGAGCACTGCGGCTACAAGCACACGAAACCCCTGCTCAAGATGCTCCCCAGCGCCGGCCCGCGGGTGGTGGTTGGGCCGGGCGAAGAGAATGCCGGGGTTGTGAGCATTGGCGACGGGTACGTTGTCGCCCTTAAAATCGAGTCCCACAACCACCCGTCGGCCGTTGAGCCATATCAGGGGGCCGCAACCGGGGTCGGGGGCATCCTGCGGGACATCTTCACCATGGGCGCCCGGCCCATTGCCCTGCTCGACTCCCTCCGCTTCGGACCGCTTTCCCTACCCCGCAACCGGTATCTTTTCAACGGGGTCGTGTCCGGCATCGCTGACTACGGCAACTGCGTCGGCGTCCCCACGGTGGGGGGCGAGGTCTTCTTCGACCCGGCTTACTCCGAAAACCCGCTGGTTAACGTGATGTGCGTCGGCCTGGCGAAGGCCGACCGGCTGCTGCGGGCCCGAACTGGCCGGCCGGGAGACCTGCTTATCCTGGTGGGGGCGGCCACCGGCCGGGACGGGATTCACGGGGCCACCTTCGCCAGCGCAACCCTGGGCGCCGAGACCGAAGCCCTGCGGCCGGCCGTCCAGGTTGGGGACCCGTTTACGGAGAAGCTGCTTCTGGAGGCGTGCCTTGAGCTGGCCGAGTCGGGCCTGCCCGTCGGCCTTCAGGACCTGGGGGCCGCCGGCATCACGGCGGCGGCCGTCGAGGCCGCCGCCCGGGGCGGTCACGGGGTGGAGATCGACGTGGACCGGGTTCCCCGGCGGGAAGCCGGCATGACCCCCTACGAGGTGATGCTTTCCGAATCGCAGGAGCGGATGCTGGTCATCGCCCGGCCCGAGGACGAGGCGAAAGTCGGGGCAATATTCGAAAAGTGGGGCCTCAATTACAGCACCATCGGCCGGGTGACCGCCGACGGGCTGGTCAGGGTCCTGGCCGGGGGCGAGGTGGTCGGGGAACTGCCGGTCAGGCTTCTCACCGAGCCGCCGACCTACCGCCTCGAGGGTCGGCCCCTACCCGAGTGGATTGAACGCCGGCGCCTCGACCTGAGCGCCCTTGCCGACCTGCGGCTCTTCGCAACGCCGTGGGACTCTTCCGGGGCACCCGTTGTCAGCGACGTCCTCATCCGGCTGCTGGCCTCGCCGAACATTGCCAGCAAAGAGTACGTGTTCCGCCAGTATGACCACCAGGTTTTGGTGAATACGGTGGTGGGGCCGGGGGCGGATGCGGCGGTGCTCCGGGTGAAAGGTACCAGCCGGGCCATCGCGGTGACCACCGATGGAAACGGCCGCTTCTGTTTCTTGAATCCCTATGTCGGCGCGATGATCGCCGTTGCCGAGGCCGCCCGAAACCTGGTCTGCGTTGGGGCCGAGCCGATTGCGGCTACGGACTGCCTTAACTTCGGCAACCCGGAGCGGCCGGAAATTTACTGGCAGCTGGAGGAGGCCGTTCGGGGGATGGCCGACGCCCTCCGGGCGCTGGAGATCCCGGTCGTCTCGGGCAACGCGTCGCTGTATAACGAGACCGAAGGGCGGGCGGTCCTGCCGACGCCCATCGTCGGCATGGTTGGCCTCATCGACGACCTCTCCCATGTCTGTACCCCCGGATTCAAGGCTGAAGGGGACCTGGTTGTCCTGGTTGGACCGCCGCCCGACGGCGTCGACCCGGCATCGGCCCTGGCCGGGAGCGAGTACCTGAGCCTGGTGCACAACCAGGTCCGGGGCGAACCCGATATTGACCTGGACCTGGAGCGGCGGGTTCAGCTGACCGTCCTCGAGGGCATCCGGCGGGGGATTATCCGGTCGGCCCACGACTGCTCGGAGGGCGGGCTGGCCGTGGCCCTGGCCGAATGCTGTATCCACGGCGGAATCGGCTTCCGGGATTGGGCCTTCGAGCCCGGCGGCCGGCTGGATGCGGCCCTCTTCGGCGAGACCCAGAGCCGAGTCGTGGTCTCCGTAAGTCCGGGGCAGTTTGCCCGGCTCCAGGAGCTTGCCCGCAATTTCGGGGTTCCGCTGACCAAACTCGGGATCGTCGGGGGCCAGCGGTTCACCATCAAAGGCATCGTCGACCTGCCCCTCGGCGTTCTCGCCGAGGCCTGGCGCCAGGGCCTGGTCCGGGCCCTGGAGGGCGCTTCCTGAAAAAGGTTACCCCGCCGTTTCCTGCGCTGGCGGGTGACCGGAAAAGGCTTTGGACTCCGGAGGCCGCAGCCTGCCATCACAGCTGGGGGCAACATCATTTCAGGGTACCGGCCGAAACACAGTGAGGGGAATATGTCCCGGCCATCATTTTCTACCACCCCGCTACTTGCGGATGGTCCTCTGCCTTATCTTCCCGCTGGGGAGAACAGATGGACCCGGCCGCGGAAAGGCCGGGTCTGGGGCGGGAAAGGAGGCTTAAGGATCTCAGCGAGTCACCACCAGGCGGCCCTTCATCCCGGCCTCGTAGTGGCCGGGGACGAAGCAGCCCATCTCCCATTCGCCGACCCGGTCCGATGGGACGGTGAAGGTGAGCGTGGCCATCCCGCCGGGCTCGACCTCAACCCCGGTGCCGTGTTCGGGCTTCTGCTCGAACTCGGCCTTGTCGAGGGTGTACCGAACGTTAAGCCCCTGGAAGAAATCATGCATATAGCCCTCGGGCCGGCTGTCTTCCCGGTGGACGTCCCGTCCGACCATGAACTCGTGCTCGACAGAGCCCTGGTTTACCAGCTCAATGGTGACCTCCTGGCCGGCCTTGAGGGTGACAGTGTCCGGCCTGAAATAAAACTCGCCCATGGTTATCCTGACCGTACCGCCGGGGGATGTTGCTACCGGGACGGCCAGAGCGGGGCGCAAGACCAGGGCCAGACCTATGCCGGCCAGCACCAGGATTACTCCCGCGCCGATAAGGAGCGTCGTTCGCGACATTTTGTTCACCTCCCAGGATTAATAGGCCGGCCGGACCGTCAATAGCTGGCCGACGATGGCGGCTCCAGCGGCTGCCAGCAGCCGTACCCAGAGAACCTGCCACTTCGTCATCGGTCCGACGACCCTCCCACTTATCAGTCTGACCCTGGCCGGAGGCGAAGACAATCGGGGAAAGGACCTATTCGGGCCCGGTTACCGTCGGGGGAAACCCGTAATTTCCCCTGGGGCCTATTCGGAGGGGGAAATTGCCTGGTCGCTTTCGAGCAGACCTTTGCGGATGGCGTACCGGACCAGGTCGGCCCGGCTTTTAAGCCCGAGCTTGTCCATGATCCTGGCCCGGTGGGTTTCGACGGTCTTTACGCTCAGGACCAGCAGGTCCGCCACTTCCTGGTTGGTACAGCCAAGGGCCAGAAGCCGCAGCACCGTCAGTTCCCGTTCGGTGAGTCCGTCAAAGGCGGCTCGAACCACCTGCTCGGGCGGCATACGGCCTACGGCTTCCAGGTAAGCCCTGACGAGGGCCCGGGTCAGCGACGGGTAGATGAAGGCCTCACCGCGCCAGGCCGCCCGGATCGCGGCCGGCAGCTCGGTGGCCGCCGCCCGCTTGAGGACGTAGCCGGAGGCGCCGGCTCGGAGGGATTCCCGCAGGTAGCCCTCGTCCTCGTGCATTGTCAGTATCAGAACCCGAACCTCAGGCAGGTCCTGGCGAATGGCACGCGTTGCGTCGAGGCCGGACATACCGGGCATGGTGATGTCCATCAGGACCACGTCAGGCCGAAGGGTTCTGGCGAGCCTTATGGCCTCCGCCCCGTCGCCAGCTTCGCCAACGACCGCTATATCCGGCTCGTTGCTGAGCAATAGCCGCAGGCCGCTCCGAAACAGCGTGTGGTCATCGGTTATCAGCACCCGAATTCTGGTCATCCCGGTCTTCAGCCGGTGGTAGCCTGACATGGATGGTGGTGCCTGTGCCCGGCACCGACCTTATCTTGAACTCCCCGCCCAGGAGGGAGGCCCGCTCCTGCATTCCCGGCAGGCCAAGTTTGCCCCCGGTCGGGCCGGCGAGGACACCGTCAGCATCGAAACCCCGCCCGTTATCGGCGACGGTGAGTACAAGGTTGCCTGCCTCAACCCCAATCTTGACGGTGGCCCGCGAAGCCCCTGAGTGTCGGGCAACATTGGTCAGGGCCTCCTGCAGGATCCGGTATGCGGCCGTCTCGACGACCCGGGCCAGCCGCACGCCCTCGGGAATGCCGGTCTCAAGCTCCGCTTCGATGCCGAACTGTCTACGGAAGTCCCGAAGGTACTGGCGGACTGCCGCAATCAGGCCCAGGTCGTCCAGTACCCCCGGCCGCAGGCCGGCCGATACCCTCCGGACCGATTCGAGGGCGTTGAGGGCATCGGCCTCCAGCCCCCTGGCCAGGTCAGCCACCGTGTCGGGGCCACTATTCTGCGCAACCGCCCGCTCCAGTATCTGAAGCTTAAGCAAGAGGGTGGCGATAGTCTGACCGACCTCGTCACGGAGCTCCCGGGCGATTTGCTCCCGCTCCTCCTCCTGAGCAGCAAGCACCCGCTCAAGGATTCGCCCCCGCTCGTCGTGCAACCTTTGAAGTTCTGCGGTCCGGGCTCTGACCTGGGCCTCGAGCTCCTCCCCCCACCGCTTTAGGGCCGTCAGGGAGTTGCGCAATTGCACACGCATCCGGTCAAGGGTTTCGGCCAGAAGCCCGATCTCCCCGCCCTCGGCCACCCGGATCGGGTCGTCGAGCTAACCTGCTGCCAGGCGCTCGGCCGACCCGATGAGGTATTCTACCGGCCGGACGAGTAGCTTGGAGCCGACCAGGGTCGCCCCGAGGACGGCGATAAGCATCAGCAGGCCGGCGGCCAGAACCCGGCTCCTGAGGGCATAGACTGGGGCCAGGCTCTCGGCCGCACTGCCACCCACGGCCACGCCCCAGGGCGCAACCCGTAGCGGGGCGTAGGCCATCAGGTGGTCGCCCCCGGCCTCGCTGCCAGGACAGGGCTGGCAGGGGACGACCGCAACGGCCGGCTTCCGGGCTGTCCCGGCCTCCCGATAAAACTCCAGGTGTTCGCCGGGCTGAAGCCGTTCCCAGGTCTCGGTCGAAGCCAGGATGAGTCCTGCCTCGTTAACCAGCATGGCGTGGCCGGTTCGGCCGAGCATCTTGGCCTGGAGCAGTACCCGATCCAGATACGGACCATCAAGGTCCACCACGGCCGCTGCCGCACCCTCATTCAACGGGACGATAACAGCGATGCCTGGGCGACCGGTCACCGGGTCCGGGACCGGGCCGAAAACGGCAGTCCGCCGGCCCCGGAGGGCGTCCACAACAATCGGCGAAAGCGTGTCCGGCCCGGCCGGCTCCTGCCAGACCAGGCGGGCGTTCAGGTCAAACAGGGCCACACTCAGGACATCCGCCCGGGAGTGCTTGAGAAAGTGCAGGGCAGCATGGTCCGCGGGGCCATCCGCAAGCTTCAGGCCCCGCTCAACATCTGCGATAAAGGCATCTATCTGCCCGGCCGCCGATTCGGCCAGGATCCGTCGGTCATCGAAAATTTGTTCTACTCTTTCCTGAGTCGCGGCCAGGCCTATCCCGGTCGTGACCGCGAAGAGGACTGTGTACCCGATAACCATGACGATGGCAAGCCGGGGCCAGAGGTTCAGCCGGAGAAACCAGCTCAGCCGGGGGCGCCGGGCGGATGGGGGACGGTTCGGCCCGCGGCCCATTGCCGACCTCCACGACAGTGGGAACTATCCCCTTAGAGCTTACACTGGGTCGTAGCCCCCTGTGCAGGTTCAGAGTGAATTTAGACAGTCACAGTCACTGCAGGCGACTCGGCCGGGTGGACCGGCCGCAGGATCCTTCCGGGTGGAGGTGCGGCCTACCCGATTTGGCCCAGGCCAACCGCCCCCAGCCCCAAAGCCCAGCAAAGGCTCCACAGCAGCCGGCCCGCTTTGCCGGCTGGCCGAGTACGCGGACAGGATGCCCCCCTGTCTCAAATGTGTTGAACCTATTACACCATACAGAACCTTCCGGCACTTTAATGCTATAATGCAATTGCCATGCGAACGACAGTCGAACTCAGTGATGAGCACCGGGCGGCCCTCCAGGCCATTGCCGCCCGCCGGGGCCTGCGGGGATTTTCCAGGGTGGTCCAGGAGGCCATCGACTTTTATCTGCGTCACCATGAGGCTGGGGCTGAGGCGCGGGGCGAACTTAAGAAGCGTCGGGGCGCCTGGACGGCCGAAGAGGCGGGGGAGCTGCGGCGGGCCATAGCCGAGTTGAGGCGATGGCTCGACTCGTAGCAGTTGATGCGGACGTTATCATCGATTACTTCCAGGGTGTTGAGCCCGGCGCCTCGGCGGTAGGCCGGCTGCTGGATGGGGGAAGGCTCGGGCTGGCCGCGTCGACGGTGTTTGAGCTGGCCTGTGGGGTTGCGACTGCCCGGCAGCGGGCGGACCTTGAGCTTCTCATCCGGGCGGCCGAAATCCTTGAGCTGGACACGGCCGGGGCGCTTGAGGCTGGCCGCATTTATCGCCAGCTTAAGGCGGCGGGCGCGCTTATCGGCCGACTGGATATTCTGCTGGCCGGCATCTGTCTTTCCCGGTCGACTCCGGTGCTCACCAGGAATGCTGACCATCTGGGTAGGGTTGCCGGCCTGACCGTGATGACTCCTGACGGCTAAGAGCATGTTTGAGAACCGTCAACCGGCAGCTTGTGGCATAGCTTGAATCTGCCGTCCAGCCTGTGGCGCCGGCAAAAATGCTGCCGAGTGGGTACTTAATATTTCATGAAATAGCATCCAGTACGGCAATTTTGGTATTACCGGATAGGGGTCTGGTCAGGGTCGTCGCCGGCGGCGGACCCAGCCGGCGGCCCCCAGACCGGCGGCCAGCAGGCCGCCGAGAACCCCGGCCGCAGCCGGCAAAACTGTGGGGACCGGGCCGGGCGCGGGAGTTGGGCGGGGAGCCCCAGTGGTCGGTTCCGGGGCCGGCGTCGGGCTCGGGGCGGCGGTCGGCTCGGGGGTGGGCGCGGTGCTCGGAGTTGCGGTCGGCTCGGGGGTGGGCGCGGGGCTCGGAGTTGCGGTCGGCTCGGGGGCCGGCGTCGGGCTCGGAGTTGCGGTCGGCTCCGGGGTCGGACCCGGCGGGCCGGCCGGCGGCCTTGCCGTCGGGCTCGCCGGCGGCCGGGGAGCAGGCCCAGGGGTAGGGCCGGTCACGACCACCACGCCGGACATCCCGAAGCCGCCCGGCCCGCCGTGGGGAATGCAGTAGTACGGGTAGCGCCCCGGCCGGTCGAACTCGAGGCTGAAGCTTCCCCCGGGCCCAATCCAGCCTGAGTTGAACCCGCCGTCGTCGGCCGTAACCGTGTGGGCGACCGGGTCCCGGTTTACCCAGACCACCAGCGTCCCGGCCCTTACGGTGATGACCGCCGGGCTGAAGCCGTTGTTGCGCATCTCGACCACGACCTGCCCGGTCGGGGGACCGGCGGCCGCCGGCAGGGCCCACAGCAGGGCAACAATCACCCAGCCGGCGGCCGCCCACCGGCGCCCCGTCCTCACCTCGGCTCGACCACGACCGTCCCCATGTGGCCCAGGGGCCAGTGGAGCAAACACAAATACGGGAAGGTCCCCGGGTTGGGGAAGGTCAGCTCAAATTCGGTCGGGGCATTGGGCCCGAAGGCGAAGATCCCCGAGTTGTAGAACCGGCCCGGCTCGTAATTTGCCGACGGCCTGGCCGGGGCCGTCTCCAGGGGGTCGGGCGGCCGCTGGCCCGGGGCCAGGAAGGTGACCGTGTGGGGCGAATCCGCCTTCCAGCGCACCGTATCCCCGGCCCGGATCGTCACCGTCGGCGGGAAGTACTCCAAAAGCTCCAGCGGACCGGTCGGGGTCTGGACCAGCGAGCCGACCTGGACCTCCCAGAGCGTCGTGCCGTCGGGCCGGACGGTCTTGCGGAAGGCCGAAAGCCCCTGCTGCCGGGCCGCCGGCACCAGCCCCAGCACCTGCTGGCGCTCCTGTTCGGCCCGGACCCAGCCCTCCGATTGGGTCGTGTACGGCTGGCCCGGTCCGACCACGTTGATGACCCCCTCCATCCCGGGGTGGATGGCGCAGAAGTAGCGGAACTGGCCCGGGTTCGGGAAGGTCAGATAGAAGTGGGATCCCTTGCCGACAATTCCGGTGTTGACAAAGCGGGTCCCATCCACCACCGCCGCCCCGCCCGGCATCAGGTTGGCCGGCCACAGCGGCGGCGGGGCGGCCGGGGGCGGGCCCGACCCCAGGAAGGTCACGGTGTGGGGCTCGTCCGAGGCGACCTCAAAGGTCAGGGTCGTTCCGGCCGGGACGGTCACTTCCCGGGGCCAGAAGACGTTGCCGGCGACCGTCCGGCTGCCGACCCCGGCCCAGACCGTCGAGACCGGGCCGGTATCCGCCGGGGCCACCAGCGGCCCGGTCCAGCTCCCCGCCGGGCTCTGGTTGTAGAGGTTGAGCCAGGCAAAGCTTACCGGCCGGGCCGCCCCGGAGATGTCCACCGTAAAGGTGTACGGCCCGACCGTCCCGCCCCCGGCAACCCCGGCCGGGTTGTTCCAGCCGATGTTGCCCTGGCCGTCGGCCCCGCACCGGCGCCAGTCGGCCCGGTCCGTCCCGTACTGACAGCCGACCAGGGTTGCGCCCTCCGGGACCCTCGCCTTAAGCTCATAGGCGTAGGGTCGGTCGGTGCGGTTCACCACCAGCATGACGAAGGTCACCAGGTTGCCCTGGCGGGCCGCCCGCATCTCGACGGCCACCGGCGGCCACACTTCGGCCGCCGAGGGCCCGGCCGGGGCCAGGGGCAGCAGAGCTCCCAAAAGACCCAGCAGGCAGACCAGACGCAGCTTCGGCATCTTGCCTCCTCAAGTTCGACGTAAGCCTCCTTTTCAGCCGGCCACCCGGCGGATGGCGGCCTCAAGCTCTTCGGCCGAAAAGATCCCCTCCAGCCGGGCGGCAATCCGGCCGTCGGCGCCCACCACGAAGACCCACGGCTCCGACGGAAGCCCCCAGGCCCGGGCGGCCGGCCCCAGCTGAAGTCGGCCCTGCCGGGCCAGCTCCAGCTCGTACGGCTCGATGTGGATGAACTCGACCCGGTCCCGGTAGCGGGGCTCAAGCCCCAGCACCAGGTCCAGCACCGGCCCGCAGATGCGGCTCCGGCAGAAGGCCGGGGTGGCGAAGACCACCACGAAGGGCCGGTGGGCGGCCAGCGCCCCGGCCACCGACACCCGGTGCAGGTCGCAGGGGGGCTCATGGGTGCAGATGGCCCCAAGCCCCCTCGGGCGAGTCGGCCGTCGGGCTCGCCACGGCCGGCGCCGGCGCCCCCACCGCCGGGGCCAGGTGCCGCTCCAGCACCGCAAAGCCCAGGTTCGTCCGGGCCGGCCGGCCGTCGGGCCCAACCGCCTCGACGGCCGCACCCCAGGAGCCCGGCCCGTCGAAGACCACCTCGGGCACGACGTAGACGCCCCGGACCTCCCGACCGACGGCCAGGGCCTCGTAGCGGGCCTCGGCCGCCCCCTTAAAGACCGGCGGCCCGCCGGCCAGGGCGTAGAAGCCGACCCGGACCCGGGCGTCCGGGACCCCGGCCCCATCTGGGGTCTCTAAGGCGAAGGCGAACCGGTTCGGCCCCACCGCCAGGTCCCAGGTGGTCAGGAAGGCCCGAATCTCCGGCTCAGACCGGCCGGGAACCGGCAGGTAGCCTTTAGCCCCCAGCGAAAGCCCGATGAGGCCCACCGCCCCGGCAAGGACCAGCCAGCGGATCGCCCGCCCCATCAGGGCCGAATCCCCGCCCTTTCCTGGGGCGAAATGAGGAAGAGGTGGATGTCGCAGTGGGGTTCGGCCGTCGGCCCCATATCCGATTCCCCGTGGGATTCGGTCATCGGCCCCATGTCCGATTCTTCCTCGGCCCCGCAGCTCACCTCGACGTGGTCCACCGGCCCGAAGTCCCCGGTCCCGGGCAGACCCGACCGCTCAAGACCCCGGGCCAGGTCGGCGGCCGAGAGGGCGTACTCGATGAAGACCAGCCGGCCGCCGTAGATGCCGTAGACCGGGCCCAGGGGCAGGTCCCCGGGCCGGGCCCAGTGCTCGCCCATCCGGGGGACCACCCCGCTCAGGCGCACCAGGCCGGCCGGCAGGCCCGCCGGGTACGGCCCGGCCAGGGCCAGAAGGCCGGTGCCCTCGGCCGGGTTCCGCCAGTGGGCCCAGGCCCTCACCGGCCCGGGCGTCGGCCCGACCACCCGGCCCCCAAAGCCGAAGGGCCCAAGCCTGCCCCCGGCCGGAATCCGGTCAATGACCCAGCCGGCCACCCCGCCGGAAAGGCCGGCAAACCAGGACCCCGCCGGTGGGGGCGAGGGCTCGACCCCCTCAACCCCGGCCGGGACCGAGAGGGCCAGGTAAACCTCAGCAAGGTCCACCGTGAGGGGGTTTTCCAGCTCGAAGCTTACGGTTAAAAGGCCCCGCTCCATCAGGGCCCGGCCCCGGGCCAGCGGCCTGGGTCCCGAGATCACCCCGCAGGCAACCCTCGGGCCGGAGTTTCCGGCCGGGTCGGTCAGGTAATCGTCGGGGCCGGCGTGGACCACCAGGGCCCGGCCGAGGATGCCGGCCGGCCCGGGCTCAAGGCCGACCAGCGGGGCCACGGCCTCGTAGGCGGCCCGGCCGTCCGGTCCGGCCACCAGGTTGGGCAGGTCGCCGGCGTGGGGGCCTTCGGGGTTGAGGAGGCCGTGGCGGCGGCCAGAGGGGTTGAAGTGGGGCCCGGCCGAGAGGAAATCGGGCGGGTCGCAGCGGCCGGCCTCGTGGATGTGGATGCCGTGGGCCCCGGGGGCGAGCCCCTCGGCCTCGACCCGGATGCGGACGCCGCCGTCGGCCGGGCTGAAGACGGCCAGCCCGACCCGGCGGCCCGCAGCGTCGGTGAGCTCGGCCAGGGCCGGGGCCGGCCCCCCGGCCCGGACCGGCCGGACCGGTCCGGCGACCAGAAGCAGACTCAGCAAAAGGACCGCAGCCTTCCGCACAGCTTGACCTCCTTCGGCCTACGGGGGCCGGGACCTCCCAAAGGCTTTACGGATTGCCGGGCACGGGGGTCACCGGCGTCGCCCGCTGGTAGAGGGCGGCCGGCACCACCGCGCACAGGAACGATGTTGGCGTGTCAATGATGGTTACCTTGCCCGAGTCTTTCGCCGCCATGATCTGGTCGACGGTGGTGAGGTGCAGGTTTTTGTCTTCGTCTGAAAAGCTGTTAAAGAGGACCAGCTTTACCGCCCAGTTGGCGTTGAACTCGCCCCCGGGCGGGCCGGGCACGTGGAAGACGTGGTCGTGGCCGAGCACCCCGGCCCCGTACACCGCCGGTTTTATGCCCATCGCCGCCCCGGCCACTTCCGGCCCGTGGTCGGGGCAGTTGTCCTGGGGCTTGTGCATGCAGTTGAGGGTAAGGGTGCTGGTGATGGGGTAGACCACCACGAAGAAGTCTTCCCAGGATGTGGGGTTCGACTGGAGCGGCACGCTCACCTTGTTCGGGGTAAGCACATACACGATGTTGCCGCTCATGTCGTCGTAGCCCGGCTCCAACGTGACGTTGCCGATGGTACGCTCTCCCGTCGGTACCGGCCCGGCGGCCCGGGCCGCCCCCGCCGGGCCGAGCACCAGCCCGAGCCCGACCAGCCAAACCACCAGGTAGCGAAGCTTTCGCATCCGAAAACCGACCTCCTTAAAGTTTCAGAGTCCGCCCGCGCCCGGCTAAGCCCCGCTCTTTCAGGAAGGTCCCGGCCCCGCCGGACCGTCAGGGCAGGTACCTGGCCACCGCCATCAGCGCCACCGCGCCCACCAGCAGGACGGCCCCGGCCAGGCTGTAGCGCCTTAAGGCCGCCTCAAGCTCCTTAACCCGCTTTAAAAGCTCCGGCTCCGGCGGACGACCCCCGCCCGCAAGCCGCCGGCCCAGGGCCGAAAGCTCCTCGGCGGCCGGCCGGGTAAGGAAAAAGCCCAGCCCGAAGGCCCCAAGCCCGGCCAGGCCCCCTCCCAGAAACCCGAGCCCGGGCCCGCTCAGCACCCAGCCCGGCGCCAGGCCCGAGTCCCGGATAAAGAGGCCCAGCCCGGCCAGGACCGTGGCCGCCGCCGCCCCGGTCATCACCGCCGCCAGCCGCCGGGTGGCCATCAGCTTCTGCAGAAACCGGCCCCCATCGGGCCCCAGCTCGGCCGCCGCCGGTTCGATGAAGACGACCATCAGCAGCGCCGCCCCGAACCAGAAGGCCCCGCCCATCACGTGCACAAGCCTCAAGATGATCACCACCGGCTCCACGGCCCAACCTCCGGCCGGGTCAAGCCCCGGGGAAGGGCGGCGCATCGGCCGCCGTCCACACCTCCTCCTGCCAGACCAGCCCCTCGGTCCCGGCCCGCCGGTTAAACTCCGGCCTGACCCGCGCCGCAAACTCGTGGAACGCCCCGTGGGACGTAAACTCGTCGATGACCAGCACCATCCGGGGGTCCGCCTCCGACCGGTAGACCCGGTGGGAGAGCCACTCCGGGGGCCGCTGGGTATAAAGCCAGCTGAGCGCCTCCCGAAACCGCGCCCAGTCCACCGGCCCAACACGCAGCGTTACCAGCACACCCATCGGTTCGCCTCCTTGTTAAAGCCTTCGGCCCGCCTTAAGCCGGCCGGGTTCCCACCGCCGCAAAGACCGTAAAGCTGGCCCAGAAGAGGCCCTGCCGGTCCAGACCCTCAAGCTCGGCCGCAAGCTCCCCGGCCGCCGCCTCGGGGATAAGCCCCGCATGCGCAAAGAGGGGAAGCTGCTCAAGCAAAAACGCCCGCCAGAACGGGTGCGCCCCAAGGCTGCGGGCCTGGCCGACGTAAAGAAAGGTCTCCACCTCCACAAGCCCGGCCGCCGCCAAGTGCCTGGCCAGGTTCGGCCCAACCCAGTAGTCGTAAACCGCCCGCCGCAGCCCGTCATTAAAGGCCGCCGCCAGCTCGGCCCGGGCCGAAAGCCCAAAGAACGGACACCACTCCACCGCCCCAACCCGGCCCCCGGGCCGGGTCACCCGCACCAGCTCCCCCAAAGCCGCCCGGGCCGGGCCCACGTGCAAAAGCACCTTCTCGCAGAAGGCCCCGTCAAAGGCCCCATCCGGGTACGGCAGCGCCCGGATATCCCCAACCTCATAGCCGGCAGCCGCCCCCAGCCGGGCCGCCCGGGCCCGGGCCAGCTCGATAAAGGCCGCCGTCGGGTCCACCCCATCGACCCGAACCCCGGGCCCGGCCGCCATCAGGTCGGGCAGGGCAACCCCGGTCCCGCAGCCGGCATCAAGGACCCGGGCCCCGGGCCCCAGCCCCAAACCCTTAAGCACCGCCCGCCTGGCGGCCTGAAAGGCCGGCTCGGTCCCCATCGCCTCCAGCACCCGGGCGATGAGCCCCACCGGCTCCGGCGGAAGCTCATTAAGGGTCCCGAAAAAGTCCGAACCCCAATCCACTTCGGCCATCGGTTTACCTCCTTTCTTCAGGCCGGGCTCCAGAGCCGGACCCGGCCGTAGCTGTCGCCGAAAAGCTCGGCCCGAACCACCTGCCCCCCGGCGAAGGTGAGCACGTGCACCCAGCCGAACTCGCCCCGCCGGCCGGTGGGCCGCACCCGCAGCCGCTCCCGGCCTAAGACCAGTACGCGCTCCCCCGTCACGATGAACTCCTCCGGCCCGAAGGCCTCAACCTCGGCGGCCTCGGCCGCACGCCTGGCCCACTCGGCGACCCCGGCCCGGCCCCGGTAGGCGCCCCCGGGCCCGGCCTCGGCCGGCAGGTGCACCACCCACTCCACCTCCTCGCTCAGCAGATCGAAAAGGGCGGAAAGCTCGCCCCGGCCCAGGCCGAAATATGCCTCCCGCACCCGCTCAAGGTTTGCCCCGACCAACACAGCCTCCTTCCCAGTCCCGGGCCCACACCTCCAGGGCCCGGATCGTCCCGGCAAGGCCGAGCCCTTTTGGCGTAAGGCCGTACTCGACCCGAACCGGCATGGCATCGACCACCCGCCGGAAGACGATGCCTTCGGCCTCCAGCTCCTTAAGGCGGCCGCACAGCACCCGGTCGGTCACCCCTGGGACCGAAGCCTTAAGCTCCGAGAATCGCCGGGGTCCGGCCAGGAGCGCCCGGACGATGTTGAGGGTCCAGGCCCGGCCCACCAGCCGGGCGGCCCGCCCGAAGCCGTCGCCGTCCATTCCGGGGAAAAAGATAGCAGGGGCATCTTTGCAAGCCCTTAGCAAAGGGGCCCTTTAGGACCCCCTTTTTGCAAAAAATGTGGGGGTTTAAATCCGGCTCAGCAGTCCCAGCGCCCGCTCGGCCGCAGCCTCCAGCCCGAGACCCAGACCCTCCGCCCAGCAGGCCTCAAAGTCCGGCCCAAGGCCTTGTCGGGCCAGCCCCACCGCCTCCTCAAGCCGGGGCCGCTCATACGGCCGCACCCGCACCCCAAACTCGCCCCGGGCCCGGAACGCCGCACCCAGCAGCGCCGCCGCACCCGCCGCCTCGCCCACCAGCCCCAAAAGCCGCCCGGCACGCTCAACCCCAAGGATGAGGCCCCACCGGTCCTTAAGCTTTAAGTTCTCCCGCACCGACTCCGCCAGCAGGCCCGCCGCTTCCCGAAACTTTCCGGCCTCCATCAGCACCGTCCCCAGGTTGCACCACGCCGCCGCCAGCTCCCGCCGGGCACCCAGCCCGGCAAAAACCCGCGCCGCCGCCTCCAGCTCTTCCCGGGCCTCCTGCGGCCGGCCGCTAACCCAGGCCGCAACCCCCAGGTTGAACCGACAGATACCCTCCACCCGCAAATCCCCGGCCCGCCGGGCCAGCCGCAGGGCCGCCCGCCCGTACCGGCGGGCCCGCACCCCGTCCCCAACGTCCCGGTAGACCAGCCCCAGGTTGTTCAGGCTCGCCGCCACCCCCGAAATGTCCCGGCTCCGCCGCCGCAGCCGCAGGGCCGCCCGGTGGAACCCTATCGCCCGCCCGTATTCGCCCACGTCCCGGGCCAGGTTCCCGGCCGCATTCAGGGCCGACCCGAGCACCCCGTCGGCCACCTCTCCCCCAAGCCCCAAAAGCCCCTCCAGCCGCCGCAGCCCCTCGGCTGCATGCCCCCGGATCTCCCAGTAGCGCCAGAGCCCCGACCCCAGCCGCAGGCCCAGCTCTTTCTCACCCGTCTGCTGACAGAAATCCAGCGCCTGCTCCAGGTTCGGCCCTTCCGCCGCCAGCCGCTCCAGCCACAGGACACCCTCCGCACCCCAAAGGGCCGGCGCCGCCCGGCCCACCAGCTCCACCAGGTACTCCGCCTGCCGCCGGCACGCCTCCCGGGCCTCACCTGCCTCCTCAAGCTTTCTGAGCCCGTACTCCCGCACCGGCTCAAGCAGCCGGAACCGCTCCCCATCGGCCTCCACCAGCGACTTCTCCACCAGCGACCAGACCAGCTCCGCCACCGAACCCTCTCCCCCGGCGACTGCCTCCGCCCCGGCCAGGTCGAAGCCCCCCGCAAAGACCGAGACCCGCCGAAAGAGCGCCTGCTTGGCCCAGCTGAGCAGCCCGTAGCTCCAGTCGAGGGCCGCCTCCAGGGTCTGTTGCCGGGCCGGAAGGTCCCGCCGTCCCGGCGCCGAAAGCAGTTCGCCCAGCCGCCGCTCCACCTCCCCCACCGGCAGCGCCCGCAACCACACCGCCGCCAGCTCCAGCGCCAGGGGCAGACCACCCAGCCGGAAGCAGAGCCGGGCCACCGCCGGCGCCGTCTCCGCCGTCAGCCGAAAGTCCGGCCGGGCCCGCCGGGCCCGCTCGAGGAACAGCCGCACCGACGCCACCTGCCCCAGGCCCGCCAGGTCCGCCCCAAGCCCCGGCTCCGGCACCGCCAGACACGGCACCCGGTAAACCTGCTCGCCCTCCACCCGCAGAGGCTCCCGGCTGGTGGCCACCACCGTAAGGTTCGGCGCCGCAGCCAGCAGCCCCAGGCAGAGCCCCGCCGCCGCCTCAATCAGGTGCTCGCAGTTGTCCACCACCAGCAGCACCGGCCGGCTCCCCAGCGCCCGAACCACGTTTTTTAAGGTCGGCCGGCCCACCACCTTAAGGGCCGAGGCCGCCGCGCCCACCGCCAGCCGCCCCTCCCGCACCGGCCCAAGCTCCACCAGGTAGATTCCGCCCGGAAAGGCCCAAAGCTTCTCAAAGGCCAGGCCCAGGGCCAGCCGGGTCTTGCCGCAGCCGGGCGGCCCCACCAGGGTGAGCAGCCTGGTCTCCTCCAGCAGCCGCCCCAGCTCGGCCAGCTCCCGCTCGCGGCCGATGAGCGGACCCAGAACCCGGGGCAGGTTGTTGGGCGGCGCCCGCAGCCGCCGCACCGGGCCCGCCGGCCCCCGTCCCCGCAGGGACGCCAGGGCGTCGGCCGCCTCCGCATCCGTCGGGTCCTCCGAAAGCAGCCGGCTGAGAACCTCAGCGGCCTCGGCTGGCCGGCCTTCCCCGGCCAGCAGGCCCGCCAGCTCCAGCCGCAGCGCCCGGAAGAGGGCAGCCAGCGCCTGCCGCCGGTAGGCGGCCCACTCCTCGTAAAGGTCGGCCGGCAGAAGCTCGCCCCCGTAAAGGCCGATGGCCGCCCGGTACGCTTCGGGGTCCCGGCTGCGGCGGGCCCGGGCGGCCGCCGCCTCGAAGGCCTCGACGTCGGTTTGGACCGGAAGCCCCGGAAAGAGCTCAAGGCCGGCGGCCGAAAACCCAAAAGGCTCGTGGGGACCGAGCCGGCGGCGGGCCCAGTAGACCGCCTGGTAGAGGTTGTTGCGGGCGGCCGCCGGGTCGAGGCCGGGCCAGAGGGCCTCGGCGGCCTGCTCGGGGTGGAGACGATGGCCCGGGGCGAGCGCCAGCAGCTTGATGAGGCTTTTGGCCTTGCCGAGCCGCCAGCCCTCCTCGCCCACCGTCAGGTCGCCAACCCGCAGGCTGAAGCCGCCCAGGAGCCGCAGCTCAACGGACATGCTGCCCCTCGCTTCTACTCTAACCCGCGGGGCCTAAAGATTGGCTCAAAACGCGGGGATGCTTTCAGAGAAATTTGGGCGGAGTGGGGCTGTTAGGCCTGAACCGGCGGCCGGTCCCGCCCGTCCGCGGCGGACGGGCTTACGACGAATTCGACCCGGATTCCCCTGGACCGCAGCCAGGCGAGAATAGTCGCCTGCTCGGCCGGGTTTTTGCTCAGCCGGGTTGGGTCCCGGGCAACGACGACCTCAAAGCCGCCCCGGGTCAGCGCCTCCATGAGGGCAGTTGCCGCCTGGTATTTGTCGGTGACCTCGACCACGCCCGCCACCTCGTAGCCCCGCTGGCGGCAGTACTCCGAGGCGGCCCGGACCTGGTCCCGCAGGATCTGGCGGGCCTGAAGGTTGACGCCCACCGTCCGGGCGATAATCAGGGCCCGCTCGGCCATATGCCGTCACCCCCGTCAGCGAACGATGAGCACACTGCAGTGGGCGTGCCGGCTCACTTTCTCGGCCGTCATCCCCAGGAACATAGCCCAGACCCCGGAATGCCCGCTGTGCCCCACAACAATCAGGTCGAAGTTGCCTTCCCGAGCGAAGTCCACGATGGTCTTGGCCGGGTGGCCGGTCCGGTAGGCGGTCTTCAGGTCGACTCCGGCATCAGCCGCCCACTGCCGGGCGAGGTCCAGCCGCCGCCGGTAGTAGTGGGCCGCCGCCCCCGGCCGTTCGTCAACCTCTTCGAGGGCGGTGGCAAAATGGGGAAGCTGTTCCTCCACAGCCAGGGCCCAGGCCTCGGCCTCGTAGCGGCGGGCCAGGTCCAGCCCGGCCCGCAGGGCCCGCTCGGCCCCGGCCGACCCGTCATAGGCGATTAAAATCTTCCGAAACATCGGCTCCTCCCGGCGCAGGCAAAATTTGGGGCCCCGCCGGCGGGGCCCCAAAGTGTCAGCAGGCTCACGGGCTGGCCAGGTTCGACTCTGGCTCCTAACGGACGAGGATGTGGATGGTACAGGCCCCGCCGCTGGCCAGGCCGATGGTGTGGGCCAGGGCGACCTTGCAGTCAGGAACCTGCCGGTCGGGAGTCTGGGCCTCACCCCGGAGCTGCCAGACGCACTCGCAGATCTTCGAGACCCCCGTTGCGCCGATGGGGTGACCCAGGGACAGAAGGCCGCCGCTGATGTTCACCGGAATCCGGCCGTCGATCTCAGTCTCACCCTCATCGATGAGCCGGCCGCCTTCGCCCTCCGGGCAGAGGCCCAGGTTCTCGTAGTGGAGAATCTCGGCGGTGGCGAAGCAGTCGTGAAGCTCGACCAGGTCCAGGTCCTCCGGCCCGATCCCGGCCTGCTCGTAAGCGAGCTTTGCCGCATTGCGGGTCATCGTGTTCGGGTCGGGCAGGGCGAAGACCCGGTCGGTGTAGGGGTCGGTGGTGAGGACGGAGGCGGCAATCTTAACCGGCTTGCTGGTGAACTCCCGGGCCCGGGACATGGGGGCCAGCACCACCGCGGCCGCCCCGTCGCCGGTGGGGCAGCACATGTAGAGGGTATTCGGGTAGGAGATCATCCGGGAGTTGAGCACATCCTCCAGGCTGAGGAGGACCCGGTACTGGGACCGGGGGTTGTAGTACCCGTATTTGTGGTTTTTAACCGAGACCTTCGCAAACTGCTCGATGGTCGTTCCGTACTTGCGCATGTGCTCGACGCCGGCCGTGGAGAAGATGGCCGGCATCAGCCCCGAGCCCAGAATCCCCTCGACGCTCTCCTCCCGCCGGGCGGCGTCGGCCCCCAGCAGGCCCATCTTGCCCATCTGCTCACTGCCGACGGCCACGACGATGTCGTGCAGACCCGTGGCAACGGCCAGGTAAGCCTCCCGGACGGCAGTCGACCCGGTGGCGCAGGCATTGACGACGTTGACCACCGGGATGCCGGTCAGGCCGATCTGCTGGAGGATCTGCTGGCCCGAGAGGTTGGTCCGGTACATATTGCCGGAGTAGAGGGCCTCGACCTTTTTAAATTCGATGCCGGCGTCCTGGAGGGCCTCCAGGATCGCGTCCCGCGCCAGCTCCCAGACCGACTTGTCGTACCGGCCGAACTTGATCATTCCGACGCCGATAACCGCAACCTCGCGCATGACTTCCTCCCTGTTGGGTTTAGCATTTGCCGCCGCTTAATTATCCCTCAGCGGGCCGGAAAAAGAAAGCGATGACGTCGTTGCCCTCGCTGTCTTCCCGGACCTTCCGGGTCACCATCTCGACCTTCATCCCGAACCTGAGGTTTTCGGGTTTGGGCTCAACGTCGACCAGATTTGCCCGGACGGATACCCCCTCGGGCAGGTCGATGATGGCCGAAATGTACGGCACCGGAATCCCCGGCGCCGACTGGTGAACGATGGTGTAGGCGTAAAGCTCGCCCGTCCGGCTGAAGGTGACCGGCTCAAACTGGTTAACGGCCGTGCATGCCGGGCAGACGAGGCGTTCGCCGAGGAACGCCTTGCCGCAGGCCTTACAGCGGACGCCCACCAGGACGGCCTCTTCGCCTTCTTTTTCGGGGAGCTTCAGGTAGGGGACAATGGGGCGGACCTTTTTTGCCTCTCCGGTCGTTGTGCCGGCCTCAGTCATGGTACTACCTCCCTGGTTTTAAAGGTCAGACCTTCAGGCGGGGGTCCAGGTAGTCCCGGAGCCAGTCCCCCAGGGCATTGATGGCCAGGACCGTCAGCATGATGGCCATCCCCGGAAAAGTATAGATCCACCACTGGCCCGTCAGGATCTGGTCCCGCCCCGAGGCCACCATTCCGCCCCAGGTCGGAACATCGGGGGGCACTCCCAGGCCGAGAAAGCTCAGGGCCGCCTCGGCCAGGATGGTGCTGGCCACGGCAAAGGACCCGACGACAATGACGGCGGCCAGGGTATTCGGGAGGATGTGGCGGAACATGATGCTGAGATTGGGCACCCCGACGCACCGGGCCGCCTCAACGAACTCCTTCTCCCGAAGGGAGATCACCTGGCCCCGGACGACCCGGCCGTACGTCACCCAGCCGGCCACCCCCAGGGTCAGGATGATGTTCTGGATGCCGGGACCAAGCACGGCCAGCACGGCGATGGCCAGCAGGATAAAGGGCACCGCCAGCTGGATGTCGGCTACCCGCATAATGATGTCGTCGACCCGGCCGCCGTAAAATCCGGAAACCAGCCCAAGGACGACCCCGATGGCCCCGGCCAGGGCCACCGCCGTGAACCCGACCAGGAGAGAAATTCGCGACCCGTAAATCACCCGGCTCAGGATATCCCGGCCGAGCTCGTCGGTGCCCAGGATGAACCTGGGGTCGCCCCCTTCCAGGAAGGCCGGCGGAAGCTTACTGTTCACCAGGTCGCCCACCCGCGGGTTGTGTGGGGCGAGCCAGTCGGCGAAGATGGCCGAAAGAAAGACCAGGCCGAGGACGACCAGGCCGAAGGTCGCCAGTCGGTTGGCCAGCAGGCTCCGGAGGAGGCGGCTCCGAGCCCGGCGCCGGGCGGCCGCCCCCAGCTCACGGCCCAGGGCAGGCACCCCGACGGCAGCTTCCGGAACGAGCCGTTCGTCCGTCACCGGTATCTCACCCGCGGGTCGAGGTAGCCGTAAAGCAGGTCGACGATGAGGTTAATGAGGACAAAAGAGACCGAAAGAACTGTTACCGTCCCGACCACCACCGGAAAGTCCTTCTGCCCGATGGCCCGGATCACCAGGCTGCCGACGCCGGGCCAGGCGAAGACCGTCTCGGTAATGACCGCCCCACCCAGCAGGGTGCCGAATTCCAGGCCGACGACGGTGACGACCGGGATCAGGGCGTTTTTAAGGGCGTGCTGCCAGATAACGACCCGCTCGGCCAGGCCCTTGGCCCGGGCGGTGCGGATGTAGTCCTGGCCGAGCACCTCCAGGAGGGTGGACCGGACAAGCCGGGCGTTTCGGGCGACCGAGAAGGTCCCGAGGGTTATCGCCGGGAGGATAAGGTGTCTTAACTCGTCGCCCAGTTCGCCCCGGCCGCGCCCCCCGATGGGGAACCAGCCCAGGAGGCCGCCGAAGACGAAAAGCAGGATTATCCCCAGGAAGAAGACCGGGGTAGACTGCCCGACCAGGGCGAAAGCCATCGCGAAGTTGTCGAACGCCGAGTTGCGGCGGGTGGCCGAGATCACTCCCAGGGGCAGGGCGAGGGCTAAGGCGATGAACATCGCCGCAAACGTCAGCTCCAGGGTGGCCGGGTAGCGCTCCAGGATGATGTTAAAGACCGGCTGGCCCTGGCGCAGGGAAACCCCGAAGTCGCCCCGGACCGCCCGGCCGAGAAAGTGGATATACTGGATGTACCAGGGCTGGTCGAACCCGAGCTCGCGGCGGATCCGCTCCACCTCTTCCCGGCTGGCATCGGTGCTGACCATCAGGAAGGTCGGGTCCCCGGTCTGGAAAAGGATGAAATAGACCAGGGCGGTCACGCCCAGAACGACCGGGATGGTCTGCAGGAGCCGCCGGACGATGTACACGCCCACGGCCTAGGACCTCAGCCGGGCCTCGTGGAGGAGGATTCGCTCATCCGGCCGGCACTCCCACTCGAGCCGGTTGCTTACGCCGTAGATATCCACCTGCTGCCAGACGTAAATCCAGGGCGGGTCGTCGTAGGCGATATCCCAGAGCCGGTTGATGATCTCCTGCCGCTTGTTGCGGTCGAGGGTCCGGCGGAGCTCATCGTAAAGCCGGATGAAATCCTGGTTAACCCAGTAGGTCGAGTTGAGGGAGAAATCCGGGTGGATGTAGTTAAACTCGGCCTGGGCGTTGAACGGCGACCCAAGGCCCAGGAAGAAGAGGTCATCGGGCTGGCGCTTGGCGAGCATATCCCCGGCGTACAGGGCCCACTCCAGGACTTTAAGTTCCACCTGGAGGCCCACCCGCTGGAGGTCCTGGGCGATGGCCTGGGCGATCTCCTTATCCTTGATATACCGGCCGTTGGGCGAGTCCATAACGACCTTGAAGCCTTCGGGCACCCCGGCCTCCTTAAGGAGCTGGCGGGCCCTGTCGGGGTCGTAGGGGTAGGGTCTGGCGTTTGGGGGCTGTTCGCTGGGCCGGGTGACGATGGTCTTCGTCCGCTCGCCGATGCCGCCCAGGATGGCCCGGTTGATGGCGTCGAAGTTTACGGCGTAGTTGAGGGCCTGGCGAACCCGCTTATCCGAAAGATACGGCCGGTCGCACCGGATGCCCACAAAGATGTTGCGGCCGCCCTTGATCCGGCAGATCCGGGCGTTCCCGCTCCGTTCCACGTTGGCCATCTGGTCGGGGGCGACGTTGACGATGATATCGGCCTCGCCCCGCTGGAGGGCCAGGATTCGGGTTGAGAGCTCGGCCACCGGCTTCCAGATGAGCCGCTGAATCTGGGGCTTCGGACCCCAGTAGTCGGGATTGGCTTCCATAACGAGGCGCTGGTCCTTAACCCACTCGACGAACTTATACGGCCCGGACCCGACGGGCTTGGCGGCAACCTTTGCCAGATTATCGGCCGACTCGTCAGCGTAGACGCTGGGCGGCATGATTTCGTAACTGGTAAGTTCGTCCAGGATGGTGGCGGCCGGCGCCGTGGTCTTTACCCGGAAAGTGTACCGGTCAACGACCTCCACCCGGTCGAAGTTAATTAACCGGCGCAGGGCCGGGACGATGGGCTTGCCCCCGACCCGCTCCTTGGTGTGGCGCTCGAGGCTGAATTTGGCCGCCTCGGCGTCGACCGGTGTGCCGTCGTGGAACTTTGCCCCCTGGACCAGCTTGAACTCCCAGGTCAGGTCGTCGACGTTCCGCCACTCGCTGATAATCCAGGGCTTCGGCTCGAGGGTTTTCGGGTCCCGCCAGAGGAACATATCGAAAATGTGGGCATTGATGTTGAATTCCGGGACCGAATTGCGAAAGTCCGGGTCAAGGGTGTTGGCATCCACGCCCTGAAGAATGGTCACCTCGCCCCGGGGGCCGCTGGGTGCCGCCGGGGTCGAAGGGGCCGGGGCCTGGGCCGGGGCGCAGGCGGCCAGGGCCGACGCAACGGCCGATCCCCCCACCAGTCCGAGGAACTGGCGCCGGGACAGCTTGCCCATCTTTTCCTCCCATCTTTGCTGGTTTTCTCCGGGCTCCTTTCAGTCCCAGATTTTAACACAGGCTGTCAGCGCAAGAAAGGAATGTACCGCATGACGGCCCAGATGCTCAGCCCGCCCAGGAGAAGCGGCAGTGCCCACCAGGCCCGGAGTTCCGCCGCCAGCGCCCGCCGGAATCCGGCCGCCAGGGCCACGGCCCAGACCGCCATCGCCGGGAAAAGATACCGGCCCTGGGGCTGGTAAAACTGCAGGTTGTACCAGACGAACTGGGCCGCCACCAGCACGGCGGCAAGCCCGAGCCACCCGGCCATGAGACGGCCTTTCGGAGAACGCACAAGTTCAGGGACCGTGAGGGCCAGGCCCAGACCGGCGGTAGCGCTCACCCCGGCCAGGAGACCGTAAACCCAGTCCTCGGCCGGGACGCCCATCCACCCGAGCTGGAGCCAGAAGCTCCGGAAAGCGGTCAGAAGCCAGCTGGCGGCAAGCCCGGGGCTTAGCGGTCCGGTCCGGGGCTGACCGACAACCACCTGGTCGTGGCGTCCCAGGCCGAGGATATCGAGGCCGCCGTAGACGGCCGCATTGCGGACAAACCACCAGCCCCCAACAGCGAGGGCCAGGCCGGCAACCACCGCGAAGAGCCGGAGGCCTCCGGACTCCCTGGTCCGCTGACCGAGAACCAGCGCCAGGCCCGCCGCCAGCCCGGCCAGGGGGTAAACGGTCGTCTTGGTGAGCAGGCCCAGGCCGGCCAGGACCCCGCCGGCCACCGCCCAGCCCCGGGGGGGCTTGCCGGTAAGGCCTACCAGGCCCCAGGCCAGCAGGCCGGCCGCCAGCGCCCCCGCCAGGGCGTCGTTATTCACCGAAGCCAGGACGGCCACGTGCTGGGGAAGGGTGGCGGCGATTCCGGCCGCCCCCAGGGCTACCCCGGGCTCAGCCGGGAAGACGAGCCGGCCCACCAGGTACACCCCAACGATGCCCAGGGCGCCGATGGCAAGGCTGGCGAGGCGCAGGGCGAGCAGGCTTCCGTTGGTGGCCAGGTAAACGGGAGTAAGGAGGGCGTAATAGAGGGGCGGCTGGTGGAATTCGTAGCGGATGGGGCTTATGTCCGAGCCCGGCGGAAACCGGCTGGCTTTGAGAGCGTCGAGGTAGGCGGCGTCCCAGTCGCCGGGTCTGAGCTCGGGGAGGCCCCGCCCCTCGGCCAGATGGCGCACGTAGTTGTAGTGGGCCGGTTCATCGGGGGCCTGCCAGGGCGGGGTCTGCCAGGCGAAGAGAAGTCCGAGGCCGAAATAGACGGCCAGAATTATGCCGAGCCGGCGGTCAATCCCTGGGAAGCCCATCGTAGCGGCCGCAGAGGGCGTTGAGCCGGACCCTTAGGGCGTCCCGGAACATCCGCCAGGTGTCCCGCAGGGGTTTGACCTTGCTTCCGGGCATGTAGTACCACTCCACGGGCACCTCCCGGACCGTGTAGCCGAGCCGGCGGGCAATAAAAAGAATCTCCACGTCGAAGCCGAAGCCGTCGAGGGTCTGGCGGCCGAAAAGCTCGAGGGCAGCCTCGGCCCGGAAGCCTTTAAACCCGCACTGGGTATCCTCGATGCCCGGTAGGACCAGCAGTTGGATTATCCGGTTGTAGACCCGGCCCATCAGGTGCCGGTGGGCCGGCTCGTTGTAGCGGTGGGCGCCCGGAACCTCCCGGGACCCGATGACCACCGGCACCCCGGCCTCGAGGAGGGGAATGAACCGGTCAAAGCCGTCGGCCGGCATGGAAAGGTCGGCATCGCACAGGAGCCGGAACCGGCCCCGGGCGGCGAGCATGCCTGCCCGGACGGCGGCACCCTTGCCGGCGTGGGGCCGGCGGATGACCCGGACGGCCGCCCCCGACTCCCGGGCAAACTCGGCCACCAGGCTCGCAGTACCGTCGGTACTGCCGTCGTCGACGACGAGGACCTCGTAAGTTCGGCCCAGGCCGTCAAGATACTTGACCACCTGGCTGAGGGTTTCCGGGATGCGTTCAGCCTCGTTGTAGGCCGGGATAACCACCGAGACGTCCACATCCGAATGATACGTCGACCGGGCGAAATCAACCTGGGGCCGGCCGAGGCTGGCAAGCAGGCCGGACGGGTCGAGGCGGCTGGTTCGGGCCTGGCGGCGGGCCGAAAGCAGGGCCGGCAGGCCGAGCCAGCCCGCAATCAGGCCGCCGAGTTTGGCCCGGGCGGCCGGCTCCCGGATGTGGACCAGGGACTCCAGGATGATTCCCAGCTGGTAGGCGGCGATGGCCGGCCAGGCCTTCGCCAGGAGCCGGCCTGGAAAGTTCTTGACGATGAGCCTGGGGAGGTTCCGGCCGAAAAGGTGGGCGGCCAGCGGGCCGCCTCCGGTGGCGCTTAGCCGGTGGTAGACCCGGGCCGAAGGAACGTAGATGCAGCGCCGGCCCCTGAGCCTGGCCCGGCAGGCCAGGTCGATGTCTTCCAGGTAGGCCCGGTAAGCCTCATCGAAAAGGCCGACTTCGGCGAAGAGGGACCGCCGGTAGAGGGCGGCCGCCCCGCAGGCCGAGAAGACCTCATCGACCCCGTCGAACTGGCCCCAGTCCCGCTGCCAGACGCCCCGGTTTCCCGGCCGGCCCGAAGCCTCCAGAAAGTCCCCGGCCGAGTGGAGGACGTCCCGCCGGTCGTAAAGCAGGAGCTTCGAGGCGGCCATCGCGGCGTCAGGCCGGGCGTTGAGGGCCGCAACCAGCGCCTCCAGCCAGCCCGGCTCGGGCTCGGCGTCGTTGTTGAGGAGGGCCACAAATTCCGACTCGGTCTCGAGGATTCCCCGGTTAACAGCTCCGGCAAACCCCAGGTTGTGGGGGAGGGCAATGACGACCACTTCCGGGAACCGGGTCCGGACCAGGTCAACGCTGGTGTCGGTGGAGCCGTTGTCGACGACGACGGTGACGAAGTCTTTGAAGGTCTGGCGGCGCAGGGCCTCAAGACACCCCGGCAGAAGGGCCGCCCCGTTGTAGTTGGGGATGATGACGGCTACCCGGGGCATAATCGGCGCAGGTACTCGGCCAGGGCTTCCTGCCACGGCCGGAATTCGATGCCGACGGCCCGTCCGGCCACGTTGGCCAGGACGGAATAGGCTGGGGGCGTTGAAGCCCGCCGGTACTCCGCCAGCTGAATCGGCCGGACCGGCACATCCCGGCGGCCGCACAGTTGGAGGGCCATGACGGCCAGCTCGAAGCGGGAGGCCTGCCCCGCGTTGACAAAGTGATAGATTCCGTAAACTCCGGTCTCGATAAGCTTTGCCACCGCGGCCGCCAGGTCCTCGACGTAGGTCGGCGACCCGACCTCATCGACCACCACGTCCAGACGCCCGGCCGTCTGGGCCCGTTTGAGGATCTTTGTAATGAAGTTTTCCCGGTCACAGCCGAAGAGCCAGGCCGTCCGGACGATATAGAACCGGGTCAGCATGGTCTGGACGGCCTGCTCGCCGGCCAGCTTCGACCGGCCGTAGGGGTTTATGGGGTTCGGGGGGTCGTACTCGTAGTAGGGCCGGGCCGAGCGGCCGTCAAAGACCTCATTGGTGGAGATGTAGACGATGGGACAGCCGGCCGCCTGACAGCCCAGAACCACGTTGCGCGTGCCCAGGCCGTTGACCAGGTAGGCCCGGTCAGGGTCCCGGGCACAGCCGTCGACGTCAGTCCAGGCCGCGCAGTGGATAACGATGTCGGGCCGGAGCCGGGCTACCTTCCCGGCGGCCTCAGGCCGGGTAACGTCCAGGTCGCGTTTGCCGAGGGCAAAAACCTCGTGGTTTGACGCAAGCCTTCGGGCCAGGGCCCGGCCGAGCTGGCCCCCACCGCCCGTAATAACAACCCGCATCGCTGATCAGTCTACCATCCGGCGCTTGACTCAGCATCAACTCCCGGCGCCGTACCGGAGCCGCGGCGGAACCCGGCAATCCTACCCCGTCCGGCGCGGCCGGGTCAACCCGCAGTATTATTACGCGGTATGTCCTGGCAGGAGCTGGCAGACCCCGGCCACCCCCTGGCGGCCCTGGCCGCCCGGCCTCTCGGCCAGTACCGGCTGACGGTGCTCACCGGCCCCACGACCCGAACCGGCGCCCGGACCTTCGGCCTGCGCCTGACCGACCCGGACGGGCTGGCAACGGCGGAGCCCTTTCTCATCGGCCTTTTCCGGCCGGGCCGCCGCCCGGCCGAAACGTGGGTCGAGGTCGACTGGGTGGATTTCCGGCCCGTTCTCACCGGGCGGGACGGTGCCCGCCGGGTCGCGGACCTGGAGGCTGAAGGCCTGCTGGAGCCACTCCTCGGCCGGCTGGCGGAAACCCTGCCTCCGGGCGGGTCGCTCATGGTCGAGTACGCCAGTCCCCGCTGGCAGGAGACGGCCCGGGCGCTGGCCCTCGGGGTGCCCCCGGCGGCGACCGAGCTCGGTTTCCTGCTCATCCGGGCCGGGTGTCTCGGCGGCTTCAAGGACTGGTACTTTGCCGAAGGCGGCTGGGAAGGACCCCGCAAGCTGCAGGCGTTCCGGCCTGACCCGGCCCGGCTGGGGGAGCGGATAAGCCGGCTCCTGGCCGAGCTGGAAGGCTACATCGCAAAGGAACAGCCGGAGACCGCCCCCGACGTGAACGCAGTCTGCCGGGCCCGCGCCCGGCAGGTCGTTGAATATTTAAGGGGGCTGCTGGGTCGGGAAGGTGGAGCCGGTTAACTACAGCGTCCCGGGGTCGGCGGCCCGGGCGGCCCGCAGTTTTGCGGCGACCTCGGCGACGACCTGGGGTGCCAGGCCGATGTAGCCGGCGGGGTCAAGAAGCCGGTCCAGGTCGGCTTCGGTGAAGAGGCCCGCCAGCTCGGGCTCGGCTAAAAGCTCAGCTTTGAGCGACCCGCCGGCCTCGTAAGCCCGCATGGCCGCCCGGTAAACCACCTCGTGGGCTGTCTGCCGGCCCAGCTTTTCGGCCGCCCTGAGCATCACCGCTTCGGACAGGAGCAGGTCCCCGAGGGCCCTGAGATTCCGGGCCATCCGGTCGGGGCGGACCGTAAGCCCCGACAGGAGCTGTTTCGTCCGGAAGAGGGCCGCCCCCATGAGCAGGCAGTTCTCGGCCAGGGCAAGCCGTTCGGCCCACCAGGCCGCGGCGTCCCGCTCGTGCTCGGGCGAGGCCGCTGCCAGGGCCTGGGCGACGTTGTGGCGGATTTTGTCGGCCACCGCCTTGAGATTTTCGGCCAGGGACGGGTTCCGTTTGTGGGGCATGGTGCTGGAGCCGACCTTGCCCGGCGTGAACGGCTCCTCGAGCTCATCGATTTCGGTCTTCTGGAGCTGGTAAATCTCGTTCCCCACCTTGTAGAGGGTTGCGGCGATGAGGCCCAGCAGGCAGTTAACCTCAGCAAACCGGTCCCGGGCCGAATGCCAGCAGATTTCGGGCTCGCCGAGGCCCAGTTTCGCGAGCATCCGACGGCGGACTTCGGGTCCGACTGCGCCGAAAGAGGCGAAGGTTCCGACGGCGCCCCCGAGCTGGCCGACCAGCACCCGTGGGGCCGCCTCCTTGAGCCGCTCGATGTGGCGGCGGATTTCGGCGGCCCAGACGGCAAACTTGTAGCCCAGGGTTACGGGCAGAGCCTGCTGGCCGTGGGTGCGGCCGGCCATGGGGGTTGCGGCGTGGGTTTCGGCCAGCCGGATGAGTTCGGCCTCGATTTCCCGGAGGTCCCGGTAAAAGACCTGCAGGGCATCTTTCAGCTGGAGGACGGTGGCCGTATCGACGATGTCCTGGGTTGTGGCGCCCCAGTGGACGTACTCGCCGGCCCCGCCCTCGCAGGCCCGGGCCAGGGCGTGGACCACCGGCATAATCTGGTGGCGGATGCGGTCAAATTCGGCTTTGATCGCCCCAAGGTCAACGTTTTCAACCCGGGCCTTAAGCCGGATTTCGGCGGCGGCCGCCGCCGGGATGAGGCCGAGTTCGGCCTCGGCTTCGGCGAGGGCCGCCTCCGCGTCGAGAACCCGCTGAATGTAGGCCCGGTCGTCGAAAATCGCCCGGAGCTCGGCCGTTGAAAAGAGGTCGCCCCAGAGCACCGAGTCGATGAAATAGGCCGGCATCGAGTCCCTCCGAATGCTGGTTAAGCTCTCCGCCCGGAGCAGTATACTTTAAAGGCTGTACACCGGCGGAGGTGTCCCCATCGCCCGGCTGATTTTGGTTCGCCACTGCCAGACCGACTGGAACGCCGAACGGCGCATCCAGGGCAAGACCGACGTGCCGTTAGGCGCGGCCGGCCGGCACCAGGCGGAGGCCCTGGCCCGACTGCTGGCCGTGGAGCCGGTTTCGGCCGTCTACTCAAGCCCTCTGAGGCGGGCGGCCGAAACCGCCGAGATTATCGCCCGGCCCCACAGTCTGCCCGTCCGGCTGGTTGCTGACCTCCGGGAGCTGGACCAGGGTGAACTCGAAGGCCTCAGCGTCGAGGAGATGCGGTCGAACTACCGGGAGTTCTGGGCGGCCTGGTCCCGGGACCCGGCTGGGGTTCGGATACCCGGCGGCGAGACGATGGCCGAGCTGGCCGAGCGGGTCTGGGGCGCGGTGTCGGGAATCGTACGGCAGCACCCTGGGGAGACGGTGGTGGTCGTGACCCACGGGTTCGCCCTGTTAACCGTGGTTGCCCGGGCCCTCGACCTGGAGCTGGGTTATATCCGGCGGTTCCGGGTCGACTGCGGGGGAGTGTGCCGGCTCGATTTCGGCCGCCAGCCGCCGGCCCTGCTCAGCTTCAACGAGACGGTTCACCTCCGGTTGCCCGACTGATTCCCCGGGCTTCGTAACACCGCCTTAAGCCGTCGGCCAGGCCGGGCACCGTCTCGAAGCTGGCCACCTCCTCAGGCTTTACCCAGCGGATTTCGGTATGCTCCCAGTCGGTGCGGATGAGGGCCGGGTCCGGGACCTCGAACATGAAAAGGTGGACCCGCCAGTGGCGGTCCAGCTCGGGATCGTAAAGGTCCATGGCGCCGCAGGCCGCCAGCAGTCGGACCTGACCGCGGCTCAGGCCGGTTTCTTCGGCAATCTCAGTGTAAGCCTGTTCAAGGGGATCGGCGGCCTCCAGGTAGCCGCTCACGCCCGCCCACCGGCCCTGATAGGTACTCACCCGGCCGCTGCGGCGCAGAAGGAGCACCCGGTCGCCGTCCGGGGCGCGGTGGACCAGAAAGCAGGTTACAACCTGGTAGACCCGCCCGGACAACGGCCTCAGCCCCCGGCCATGGACGGGATGATGGTCACCTCATCGCCGGGGTTAAGGGGCGTATCCAGGCCGCTTAGAAACCGGATATCTTCCCCGTTTACGAAGATGTTTACAAACCGGCGCACGTTGCCCGAATCCTCACAGATCCGGGCCTTGAAGCCCGGGAAGCGGGCCTCCAGCTCCTCAAGACACTGACGGAGCGTCCCGGCGGGGATTTTGACTTCGGACTGGCCGCCGCTTACCGTCCGCAGCGGGGTTGGAATGCGAACCGTGACCATGCCTGGGTTCCTCCGGGGTCATTATCTTCGGGCTGATACGGCCGGGAGGGTCCGGCCAAAGGCGGCTTCGAAGGCCGCCACCGTCGGCTCGATGGCATCGGGAACGGTCAGGGTACCGGCAACGGCCTCCTGGGTCTTGAGGCCGTTTCCGGTGATGAAGGCGACGACAACCTCGTCCGGCCGGAAGGCGCCTCCTTCGGCCAGCCGCTTCAGGGTGGCGATGGTGACGCCGCCCGCCGTCTCAGTGAAGATCCCCTCCGTTTCGGCCAGGAGCTTGATGCCGGCGACCACCTCGTCGTCGGAGACGCCAACGGCCGCCCCGCCGGTCTCGTAAATAAGCTTCAGGACGTAGTAGCCGTCGGCCGGGTCGCCGATGGCCAGGGATTTGGCAATCGTGTTGGGCTTGACCGGCCGGACCTCAAGGCTCCGGCGGGCAAAGGCGTCAGCCACCGGCCCGCTCCCGGCGGCCTGGGCGGCATACATCCTGACGGTCCGCGGCTCAACGAGGCCGACGGAAGCCAGCTCCTGAAGCCCCTTGGCGACCTTGGTGAAGAGGGCGCCGGAGGCCACGGGGACGACGCAGGCGTCGGGCGCCCGCCAGCCCAGCTGCTCGGCAACCTCGAAGCCGAGGGTCTTGCTTCCCTCGGCGTAGTAGGGCCGCAAGTTGATATTCACAAAGGCCCAGCCGTGCCGGTCGGCAAGCTCGGTGCAGAGCCGGTTGACCTGGTCGTAGGAGCCCCGGACGGGGACGAGCGTTGCGCCGTAGACGGCCATGTTGACGACCTTGCCTGCCTCCAGGTCGGCCGGGATAAACACAAAGCAGTTGAGACCTGCCCGGGCGGCATGGGCCGCCACGCTGGCCGCGAGGTTGCCCGTAGAGGCGCAGGCCAGGGTATCAAAGCCGAATTCGAGGGCCTTGCTGGCGGCTACAGCCACCGGCCGGTCCTTGAACGAGTAGGTCGGGTTGACGGCATCGTTCTTGATGTAGAGATTTCTGAGGCCGAGCTTGCGGCCCAGGTTCTCGGCCTTAATAAGGGGCGTAAAGCCGGCGTGCAGGTCGACCGTGGGCCCGTCGCCCACGGGCAGCAGGTCCCGATAGCGCCAGAGGGAATGAGGACCGCGTTCAATCCGGTCCCGGGTCAGTACCCGGCGGAGGGCGTCCAGGTCATAGGTTACCTCAAGGGGTCCGAAGCATTCAGTGCAGACGTAGCGGGCGTCGAGGGGGTACTCGGTCCCGCATTCCCGACAGCGCAGACTTCGGGCAAAACCCATCTTGTCAACCTCCTTTCATAGATGCGGCTACACGCCCCCTGCCGGCGGCCGGCCGCAGGTACAGGCTGGGCCAGGGTCGACCGCCGGCCTCGAATCTGGCGGCTATGGGTTGCATTGACGGCTAGGGAACTTTGAGGAACCGAGAACCGCTCAGAAAAATCTGTGCGGAGCCGGGCCTCTCATCTCGTCCGGCCCTTCCGGGCCGGACCGGAGTTGGCACCTTTTCCGGGCATCTTCAGGCCCGCCGTCAGGACAGTGGGACGTTGTCCTGCCGGCCGGGCCCGGACCCCGGACGGTTGCCGGGCTTCATCGGGCCGTCTCCCTCCACCGCTCTTGATGAGGGCCTAGCCTTTATTGAGTTGTTAGCTTAATCTAGCATAGCATATCTCCGTTACCTGTCAAGCAGACCCCGGCCGGCAATGGGCCTTCTATGTTAGAATCTATGGAACAGCTGAATACTGGACCACACCCATCGGTCCTTCGGGGCAGGGTGAGGCCGGCCCGATCAAGGTCGGCCAATTCCCGACCGGCGGTGAGACAACAGCCCGCGACCCCGCCTCTGGCGGGTGGACCCGGTGCGATTCCGGGGCCGACGGTATAGTCCGGATGGGAGAAGGCAGGTGGGGTGACCGGAAAGGTCGTTCTGGGCCTGAGGGCACCTGCCTTCAGGCCCAGCGTTTTAGGAGGGTAAAAACCGGTGCGGCCCGATTTTATGGCCCAGGCCCTTGAGCTTGCCCGCCAGGTTCTCGGCACGACGAGCCCGAACCCGGCCGTCGGGGCTATTGTCGTCCGGGATGGGCAGGTTGTCGGTCGCGGGGCGACCCGGCCGCCCGGCGGTCCTCACGCCGAGCGGGTTGCCCTGGCCGAGGCCGGCGAGCTCGCCCGGGGCGCCACCCTTTACGTTACCCTCGAGCCCTGCTGTCACTACGGCCGGACCCCGCCCTGCACCGACGCCATCCTCGAGGCCGGTATTGCCGAGGTCCACGTCGCAACCCTCGACCCTAATCCCCTGGTTAACGGCCGGGGTGTGCAGGCCCTCGCCGGCCGGGGCATCCGGGTCGTGGTTGGCGAGCACGAGGCCGAGGCCCGCCGGCTTAACGAGTGGTTTTTTAAATACATTACCGCCGGCCGGCCTTTTGTCCTGGCCAAGTACGCGATGACCCTGGACGGGAAAATCGCTGCCCGCACCGGCGACAGCCGCTGGGTGACCGGCCCGGCCGCCCGGGCTTTCGTCCACCGGCTCCGGGCCCAGGTTGATGCCGTCATGGTCGGGGTCGGGACCGTCCTGGCCGACGACCCGGCCCTTACCGCCCGGCCGGAGGAGTTCGGCGGAGAGCCCGCCGCCCGCCAGCCCCTCCGGGTCGTTGTCGACTCCCGGGGACGGACGCCCCTGGAGGCCAGGGTTCTCGACGGCTCGGCCCCGACCCTGATTGCGACGACGGCCCTGGCCGACCCGGAAAGGCTTGCGGCCTTTCAGGCCCGGGGGGCCGAAGTTCTGGTTCTGCCGGCGGTCGACGGTCGGGTCGACCTTGTGGCCCTCCTTGGGGAACTCGGCCGCCGGCAGGTTGCCTGGGCGCTGGTCGAGGGGGGCGGCCGCCTCCTTGGAAGCCTCTTTGAGCGGGGCCTGATTGATAAGGTGCTGGCTTTTATTGCCCCAAAGCTCATCGGGGGCGGGGATGCCCCGGGGCCCATCGGCGGGACCGGACGCCCCCGGATGGCCGAAGCCGTCCGGCTCGCCGGCGTCGAAATCGAAAGGCTTGGGGAAGACCTGCTTGTGAGCGGTTACCCGGTCTGGGAACAACGGGACGTTATTAACAGGTCTGGGGCGTCAGCTTATGTTTACCGGAATCATTGAAGAAGTCGGCACCGTCCTGAGCCACAACCCGCCCCGGCTCGTGGTCGGGGCCCGGACCGTCCTTTCGGACCTCAAAGTCGGCGACAGCATCGCCGTTAATGGGGCCTGTCTTACCGTGGTTGACCGGGATGACAGGGGCTTCACCGTCGAGGTCAGCCCGGAGACCCGGCGGCGGACAAACCTGGGACTTCTGCGGCCCGGCGACCGGGTGAACCTGGAGCGGGCGGTGCCGGCGGGGGGACGGCTCGGGGGTCACCTGGTTCAGGGCCACGTCGAGGCAACGGCCCGGATCCTGTCGGTCGAACCCGACGGGGAGGCGGTCAACGTCCGGTTTTCGGTCCCGCCGGGCCTGGCCCGCTACATCGTGCCGAAGGGGTTTATCGCCGTAGACGGGGTGAGCCTGACGGTTGTCGACACCGATAACGAAACCTTTTCGGTGATGCTCATCCCGTTTACCCGACAGAATACGGCCCTGGGCGGGAAGGGGCCCGGGGACCTGGTCAATATCGAAACGGACATTATCGGCCGCTACATTGAGCGGCTGCTGAAAGAAGCCGGGCGGCTGGGGCCCGGCAAGTGAGCCTGGGAGGAATCGCGATGCCGTTTGCCAGTGTCGAAGAGGCCATTGCCGAGTTTCGGGCCGGCCGGTTTGTCATCATCGTCGATGACGAGCACCGGGAGAACGAGGGCGACCTGGCCATCGCCGCCGAGAAGGTCACCCCCGAGGCGATAAACTTTATGGCCACCCACGGCCGGGGCCTCATCTGCATGCCGATGCTCGGCTCCCGCCTCGACGAGCTTAGAATCCCGCTGATGGTGCCCCCGGCCGAGAACGACTCAAGCTTCGGGACGGCCTTTACGGTCTCGGTCGACTACAAGCACGGGACCACCACCGGAATATCAGCCTACGACCGGGCCGCCACCGTCCGGGCCTTAATCGACCCCAGCTCCCGGCCGGAAGACTTTGCCCGCCCGGGCCACCTGTTTCCCCTGCGCTACCGGGAGGGGGGCGTGCTGGTCCGGCCGGGGCAGACCGAGGCGGCCGTGGACCTGGCCAGGCTGGCCGGGCTTTACCCGGCGGCGGTCATCTGCGAGATTATGGCCCCGGACGGGACGATGGCCCGGCTGCCCTACCTGGAGGCCTTTGCGGCCGAGCACGGGTTAAAAATCATTTCGGTGGCCGAGATTGCGGCCTACCGGCGGCGCCGGGAGCCGCTGGTGCGGCGGGTGGCCGAGGCAAGGCTGCCGACGGCCTTCGGGGAGTTTAAGGTCATTGCTTATGAGGGGCTTTACGACGGGCGGACGCATATCGCCCTGGTGCGGGGCGGGGTCGGGTCCGGCGGGCCGGCGCTGGTGCGGATTCATTCGGAGTGCCTTACCGGGGACGTTTTTGGGAGCCTGCGGTGCGACTGCGGCGAGCAGCTTGAGGAGGCCTTAAGGCTTATCGGTTCGGCCGGGTGCGGGGTGCTGATTTACCTGCGGCAGGAGGGCCGTGGCATCGGCCTTGAGAACAAGATAATGGCCTATCATTTGCAGGAGCGGGGCCTCGATACGGTGGAGGCGAACCTGGCGCTGGGCTTTCCGGCGGACCTGAGGGAGTATTCGGTGGCGGCGAGCATACTGCGAGACCTGGGCATCCGGGAGATCCGGCTCATTACCAACAACCCGGCCAAACTCGACGACCTGGAAGGGGCGGGCATCGAGGTGGTGGAGCGGGTGCCCCTCATTGTCAAGAGCAACCCCCACAATGCCCGCTACCTCCAGACCAAAAAACACCGCCTCGGCCACCTGCTTTAGGAGGTTGACCGGTGATTCGGGAATACCACGGCCAGCTGGCCGGCAACGGCCACCGGTTCGGAATCGTCGTCGCCCGGTTTAATGAGCTGATAACCCGCCGGCTCCTGGAGGGGGCCGTCGACGCCCTCACCCGCCACGGTGTCCGGCCGGAAGATATCGAGGTAGCCTGGGTGCCGGGTTCCTTTGAGCTGCCCGTCGCGGCCCAGGCCCTGGCCGAGACAGGCCGGTTTTCCGCCGTCATCTGTCTCGGGGCCGTTATCCGGGGGGCAACGCCCCATTTTGAGTACGTGGCTTCCCAGGCGGCGGCCGGCATCAGCCGGGTCGCCCTGGACAGCCGGTTGCCGGTGGTTTTCGGGGTGATAACCGCGGAGACTCAGGAGCAGGCCCTGGAGCGGGCCGGGGGCAAGGTCGGCAACCGGGGGGCCGAAGCCGCCCTGGCCGCCCTGGAGATGGCCGATTTGCTGAGCCGACTTCGGAGCCTGAGTCCGGCCGGCGGAGAGACCGCGGGTTGACCGTCGCCGGTTCAGCCAACCACTGGGGCCCCCGGCCCTTCCGCCTCAGCCGGGACCTCGGCGGCGTCCTCGACCTGATCGAGCTCGCCTTCGGCGAGGAGGCGGCGCGGTTCCGGGACCTTCGCCTCCTGGCCCGGCTTGGCCCCCTGTTACTCCCCTTCGAGCCCCTTCTGCGGGAGGTCTGGCCCGGCCTCGTCTGGGAAGAAGCCGGCCGGGTGGTCGGCAACGTCAATTTTGCGCGGCTACCCTACCTGCCCCGGGCCTGGCTCATTTTCAATGTGGCCGTCCACCCGGACTACCGGCGCCGGGGAATCGCCCGCCGGCTCATGAACCTTGCCCTGGAAAGGGTGAGGGCCGCCGGAGGCGAAGTCGCCGTCCTGGACGTCGAGGCCGATAACCTTCCGGCCCGCAACCTTTATTTGAGCCTTGGTTTTGAGCTCTTCGAGCGGCTCACCGAGTACCGGGGCCGGGCGCCTGCGGCGGCGCCGGTCCGGAGCCCGAACATCCGCCCCTGGGGTTTCCGGGACTGGGTGGTGCGCCGGGATCTGTCGGTTGCCGGCGGCGGTCTGCGCTACCTTCGGGTAATGGAGTGGCAGGTTGGGGCGCTCCTTGGGGCTCTCAGCCCGGCCGACCTGCTTTTTTACGGGCGCCGTATTCGGAGCTGGGTATGCGAGGTGGACGGGCGGCTTTTCGGGTTCGGCCGGGTCGACCGGCCCCTTTTCGGCCGGCGGCTGCGGGTGCTGGTCTGGCTTGCCCCCGAAACGCCCGAAATACTCGGCCAGGACTTTCTTGCCACGGTTATCGGGCAGGCCAGAGCGGGCCGGGCCGTCACCATCCACGTGGCGGCCGGGCCCGACCGGTTCGAACTGCCGGGGGTGTGGGCATTGCAAACCTGGCGGCGGCTCGACCGGATGTTTAAGTGGCTATAATAAGACAGTGTTCCGGGCGTTCTTAATCCGGCTGATATTAAACGCCGTCGGCCTGGTGGCCGCCGCCCGGATTGTCCCCGGCGTTGAGCTTGACCTGAGCCGGCCCGAGACGGTTCTGTTGGTCGCTCTGATTTTCGGCCTCGTAAACGCCTTCATCCGGCCCCTCGCCCTCTTCGTCACATGTTTGATTAACTGGCTGACCCTGGGCCTCTTTACCCTGGTGATAAACGCCGTCATGTTCTGGCTTACGGCCGAAGTCGCCCGGGCCCTGGGCCTTGGGTTCGGGGTTCGGGATTTCCTGGCGGCGTTCCTGGGGGCCCTGGTTGTCAGCGTCGTGAGCATGGTCCTTTCCTGGGCTTTGCGGGGACTTGAAAGCAGCTAGCAGATCGGTTTAAACTCGTGCGGCGATAGGAGGTAACGTGGCCGAACCGGCACACCTGCCCGGAGCGCCATCTCCGGCCGCCCGCCGGCGGTGCGGAACCTGCTATTTCTACGACCCCTCACCCCTTCGGGGCAAGGGCTGGTGCCGGCACCCGCTTCTCCGGGGCGAGCGGGAGCTTGCGCTGGTCGACCAGTACGACCACCGGTGTGTCCAGATGCTCCACACCGATTACTGGCAGCCGGCCACTGTCCGGACCACCGGGGTTCCACCGGAAGTTCAGCGGGTGCGGAGGCGACACCCCATGCGGGTATACGGGCTCATCGGCCTGGTCGTGCTGAGCTTTGCGCTCATAGTCGCCGGCTACCTGGCGATTTCCGGTCTGGGTGGTGGCGGCGCCCGGACGGCCGGTCCGCCCTACCCGGCCACGGCCAAGATCGACTTCTGGCTCCGGGGCGACGCGTCGGCGGGTGCCGAGCGTCTGGCCTTTGTGCCCATGGGGGCCCGGCTCGAGCTGCACGACAGCAAGGCCGGCGAGATTCTCGACCAGAACCTGGAATCCCCGGCCAAGTGGTATAAGGTTAAGGTCGTCGCCACCGGGCAGATGGGCTGGGCCTACGCCGGCTGGGTCGAACGTCAGCCTTAGGCTTCCCCGGGGCCGGCCTCAACCGTTCCCAGTACGGCTGGCCGGGCCGGCGGCCGCCGCTCCCCGATGACCAGGGCGTCCAGGACGGCCGCGGCCCCAGCTTCGGCTTCGGATTCGGTCCGGGCATGGACCTCGAAGAGGGGCTCGCCCGGCGAAACCCAGTCGCCCCGCTTCCGGTGAAAGATGAACCCGACCCGGTGGTCGACCGGGTCGCCCTTTTTTGACCGGCCAGCCCCGAGTCTTACGGCGGCCTCGCCGACCGCCCGGGCGTCCAGGCGGGTGATGTAGCCCGGCTGGCGGGCGGCCACAGTCCGGCGAACCGGGGCCGTCGGGAGCCGGTCCGGCTCCCAGACCAGGGCCGGGTCCCCGCCCTGGGCGGCCACCAGGTCGGCCAGCTTGCCCAGCGCGGCCCCCTCGGCCAGGACGGCCCGAACGGCCCGCCGGGCCGCCTGGAGGTCCGGATACCGGCCTGCCAGGAAGAGCATCCGGCCGGCAATTTCGACGCAGACTTCCACCAGGTCAGCCGGCCCCTCACCCCGGAGGGTTAAAATCGCCTCCTTCACCTCGAGGGCATTTCCGACGGCCCACCCCAGGGGCTGGTTCATGTCGGTCAGAACCGCCTGAACCTTCCGGCCGGCTGTTCGGCCGATATCTACCAGCAGGCGGGCCAGGCGGTCGGCCTCAGTCCGGCGCCGCATAAACGCCCCGCTGCCGACCTTCACGTCCAGGACGATGACCGGGGCCCCGGCCGCCAGCTTCTTGCTCATGATGCTGGCCGCAATCAGGGGGATCGAGTCGACGGTGGCGGTGGCGTCCCGCAGGGCGTAAACCTTGCCGTCGGCGGGGGCCAGCTCGGGGCTCTGCCCGGCGATAACCAGCCCGATCCGGCCGAGCTGTTCGAGAAACTCCCGCTCCGAAAGCTCGACCCGGAGGCCCGGAAAAGATTCGAGCTTATCCAGGGTGCCGCCGGTGTGGCCGAGGCCCCGGCCCGACATCTTGGCCACCGGCACCCCGAGGGCGGCCACGAGGGGAACCACCACCAGGCTGACCTTGTCGCCGACGCCGCCGGTGCTGTGCTTGTCGGCGACCGCCCCGAAGGCCGAAAGGTCAAGCTGGCGGCCGCTCCGGACCATCGCGTCGGTGAGGGCGAAAGTTTCGGCCCGGGTCATGCCCCGCCAGCAAACCGCCATTAAAAAGGCCGCCATCTGATAGTCCGGGATTTCGCCGCGGGTGTAGCCCGAAATCAGATAATCGATTTCCGGGGGGCTGAGCTCAAGCCCGAGACGTTTTTTGTAGATGAGGTCGACGGCCCGCATCCCTTCCGCCGGAAAAGCCGGTCAATTCTGCCCAAAGTATACCCCGCTTGCGGTTGGGCTGGGCCGTGTGCTATCTTTCCGCAGCAGATGGCGGGGACATACAGCCGGGCCGAAGCTGCGATCCTTCCCGTTTTCGCCTGGGCCCACTTCAGCCACCACCTGGCGGTGGGCGGCCTGCTGCCGCTGCTGCCCGTCATTCGGGATGAATTTGCCCTCGATTACCTGCTGAGCGGCACCCTGGTTTCGGGTTTCTCCCTGGCCTACGGCTTTGCCCAGGTCCCCCTTGCCTTTCTCATCGACCGCTACCGGCTCCGCAAATCCCTGGTGATTGCCGTCGGCCTTTTCGGGGCGGCCCTGAGCTCCATCGCCGTCGGCCTTTCAACCAGCTACGGCCAGATGCTGGTCCTCCTGGTTCTGATGGGCATTTTCGGGTCCACTTACCACGCCCTCGCCTCATCGTTTTTATCCGAGTACTTCCCGGCCGACAGCCGTGGGCGCTCCCTGGGGCTCCATGTCGTCGGGGGCAGCGCCAGCTTTATCGCTACGCCGGCCCTTGCCCTGGGTATCCTCAACCTGAGCGGGTCCTGGCGGGCGGCCTTTATCGGCCTCGGCCTGCCGGCCATTGTCGCCGGTCTTCTGCTGCTGTGGCTGGCCAGTGGCCGGGAGAAGGTAATGGTGGGCAACCGGTCGCCCGCAGCCCGGCTGCCCATCCTGGACGTGGTCCGGCTTATCGGCCTGCTGGCCCTGATTGCGGCGGTGATGCAGGTGGTGACCGGCGGCATCAACACGTTTCTGCCCCTCTACCTGGTTGACCGCCACGGGGTGCCGCGTGAGGTTGCGGGGATTGCGGTCGGGCTGGTGGCCGGGGCGGGCATCGTCGGGGCGCCGGCCGGCGGCATGCTTTCGGACCGGGTCGGCCGGAAGCCGGTCATCCTGCTCTCGGTTCTGCTGTCGGGTCCGTTGCTTTACCTGATAACCGCCGCGCCCCACGGGGTCGGCCTCTATCTGCTCATCGTCCTTTACGGCCTGGTTATCAGCATGCGGATGCCGACGATGGAGTCGCTTATTGCCGACGTCGTTCCGGCGGCCCAGCGGGCGACGGTGCTGAGCGCCTACTATTTCCTGGCCAACGAGGTCTCCGGGGTCGCTACACCCCTAATCGGCCTGCTGAGCGACCTGACCGACCTCAACACTGCCTTCGTCGTCCTGGCCGTCTTTTCCATCCTGGCCGGCGGGCTGGCGGCCCTGCTGCGGGGCGGCAAAGCCGAGCGGACGGCAGGACCTTAACGGAGAAAGGGGTGGGGAACCCGTGGACGGCTTTAAGGACTACTTTATTGCGGAGTTTGTTGACGAGTACGTTTCGGGCCTGATAACCCGGCGGGAGGCCCTCCGGAAGCTTGCGGCCGTAACCGGGTCGGTGGCCGTCGCCGCCAGCCTCCTGGCCGCCTGTACGCCAGCGCAGCCGCCTGCCCAGCCGACACCGGCCGGACCATCCCCGGCCCCGACCACAGCCCCGACGCCCCAGCCCGGCGTGACCGTGCCCCCGGATGACCCGGCCATCGAGGCCGCCGGGGTGACCTTTCCGGCCGAGGACGGCGCAACCATCCTGGCCTACCTGAGCCGGCCCCGGGGTGCCGGGCCGTTCCCGGCGGTGATGGTCTGCCACGAGAACCGGGGCCTGGTTGAGCACATTAAGGACGTTACGAGGCGGCTGGCAAAGGCCGGTTACGTGGGCCTCGCCCCGGACCTGCTTTCCCGGGAGGGCGGAACCGACCGGCTCGACAGCGCCCAGGTGCCCGGCATTCTCGGCAACGTCCCGCCGACCAGGTTTGTCCAGGACTTTCAGGCCGCTTTTAAATACCTGCAGGCCCAGCCCTTCGTTCGGCGGGACCGGATCGGGATGGTCGGCTTCTGCTTCGGGGGCGGTGTCACCTGGCGGGTGGCAACGAAACTGCCCGAACTGCGGGCGGCCGTCGTCTTTTACGGCCCAAATCCGCCCCTGGAGGATGTCCCCGGCATCCAGGCCCCGGTCCTGGCCATCTATGCCGAGCGGGATAACTTTGTTAATCCCGGCATCCCGGCCATCGAGAACGCGATGCGCCAGAACGGCAAGGTTTTCGAGCGGGTAGTCTACCCGAATACGGACCACGCGTTTCATAATGATACCGGGCCGAGGTACAATGCCGAGGCCGCCCGGGATGCCTGGTCCCGGACGCTGGCCTGGTTTGAACGGTATTTAATTTAAAAACTTAAAGCCCGCAGAACCGGCGGGCAGTGGTGGGAGGAGGCACGGGAGATGGCTGAGCGTAAGGCGACCGTTCGGGCGGTGCAGATTCCGGCCGGTCGGGTGGAGCTGGCCGGGGACCTGGTGGTGCCGGCCGGGGCCCTGGCCCTGGTTATCTTCGCCCACGGAAGCGGTAGCAGCCGCTTCAGTCCCCGGAACCGCTTCGTGGCCGGCGTCCTGAATCAGGCCGGGTTTGCCACCCTCCTCTTCGACCTGCTCACCGCGGCCGAGGAAAACCTCGACCGGTATTCCGGCCAGTACCGGTTCGACATTCCCCTGCTGGCGGCCAGGCTGGAGGCCGCGACGGTCTGGGCCAGGGGGGAGCCGGAATTGGCGACCCTTAAGGTCGGGTACTTCGGAGCAAGCACTGGGGCGGCGGCCGCCCTGATCGCCGCGGCGAACCGCCCGGAAGAGGTCGGGGCCATCGTTTCCCGGGGCGGCCGGCCCGACCTGGCGGCCGACTTCCTGGACCGGGTGCGGGCCCCAACCCTGCTCATCGTCGGCGGCAACGACCCGGTCGTCCTGGAACTGAATCGCCAGGCCCTGCGTAAGCTCCGCTGTGAGGCCCGGCTCGAGGTGGTTCCAGGCGCCGGCCACCTTTTCGAGGAGCCTGGTGCCCTGGAGCGGGTTGCCGAGCTGGCCCGGGACTGGTTTAAGCTCCACCTGGCCGGGGCTTAGGCGGGCCGGGGCGCCCAGGGCTGAACGGGTGGACGCCGGCCCGGCCGGTATGCCATTATTCGAGCGTGGATGAGCGGGTTCGAAATCCTGTGGTCGCCCTGGCGGATGCAGTACATTCAGGCGGCCCGTGAGCCGGGCGGCTGCATCTTCTGCGAGAAGGCCGGGCAGGGGGCCGCTCGGGACCGTGAGAATCTGATTCTTTACCGCGGGGCCCGGGCCTTCGTCATCATGAACCTTTACCCGTACAACCCCGGCCACCTGATGGTCGCCCCCTACGACCACCGGCCGAACCTGACCGACCTGACCCCCGAGGTGCGGTGCGAACTGATTGAGCTCCTCAACCTGTGCGTCAAGGTCCTGGCCGAGGCGATGCGGCCGGACGGCTACAACCTTGGCGGCAATATCGGGCGGGTGTCCGGGGCTGGGGTGGCCGACCACGTCCACCTCCACATCGTGCCCCGATGGGAGGGAGATACGAACTTCATGCCCATCCTGAGCCACACCCGGGTCATGCCCGAAGGGCTCCTGACCACCTACGACCGCCTCCGCCCCCTTTTTGAGGCGGCAGGTTCTTAATAGGCCCGGTCGCCGGATTCGCCGGCCAGACGGGCAAGGTCCTCGGCCGTCAGCCGGTAAATCAGCCAGTCGTCGAGGCGGCGCGCGCCCAGCCCCTCGTAGAAGCTGATGGCCGGGTGATTCCAGGTCAGGACGAGCCACTCCATCCGGCCGCACCCCCGCCGGACCGCCTCCCGGGCCAGTGCCCGCATCAGGGCCCGGCCCACACCCCGCCCCCGGGCCTCCTCGAGAACGAAGATGTCTTCCAGGTAGAGGGTCGGGCGGGCCAGGAAAGTGGAGTAGGTCTCAAAGTAGGCCGCATATCCCACTGGCCGGCCCTTAAGTTCGGCGAGCAGGACGTGGAACCTGGGTGGGCTGGCGAGGGCGTCGGCGGCAAGCCGGCGTCGGGCTTCGGGGTCCGGCCGGGGGAGCCGCTCATAGTCGGCCAGGGCGTCGACAAGGCCCAGGAAGGCTTCGACGTCGGCGGGGGTAAGGGGCCGGATAACGACCTGGTCAGCCAAACCGGAGCCGGCTCAGTGTTTGAAGTGGCGGCGGCCGGTAAAGACCATTGCAATTCGGTGGCGGTTGGCCACCCTGATGACTTCCTCGTCCCGGATTGAGCCGCCCGGCTGGATAATGGCCGTAACCCCGCCGACGGCGGCATGCTCGACCCCGTCAGGAAACGGGAAAAAGGCGTCCGAGGCGAGCACCGCCCCGTGGGCCCGGTCGCCGGCCTGCCGCAGGGCGATGTCCACGCTGGCGACCCGGTTCGGCTGGCCGGCCCCGAGGCCAACCAGCATCCGGTTCCGGGTGATGACGACGGCGTTCGATTTGACGTGGCGGACGATCCGCCAGGCGAAGAGCATCTCGGTGAGCTCTTCGAGGGTCGGCTGCCGCTCGGTGACCACCTTAAGGGGCAGGTCCTCCGGGTCGCCCCGGTCAATGGTCTGGACCAGGTAGCCCCCGCTTACCCGGCGCAGCTCCAGGTCGGACCGCACCGAGCTTGTCGCCGGCTCGAAGGGGGCCACCATAATCCTGAGGTCCCGCTTACGCCGGAGAATCTCCAGCGCCTCCTCGTCGTAGCCGGGGGCGACGATCGCCTCATAGAAAAACGGCCGGATGGCCTGGGCCGTCTCAGCATCGACGACGCGGTTTGCGCCGATAATGCCCCCGTAGGCTGAGACCGGGTCGCCGGCGTGGGCCCGCCGGTAGGCTTCGGCCAGCGTATCGGCGCTGGCAACCCCACACGGGTTCGTATGCTTGATAATTGCTACCGTCGGCACCGTAAATTCGCTCACGATGCTCAGGGCCGCATCCAGGTCCAGGTAGTTGTTGAACGAAAGCTCCTTGCCCCCGAGTTGCTGGGCGGCCGTAATGTTCGGCACCGAGTCCGGACCCACGCTGGCCAGCCGGTAGAGGGCCCCGGGCTGGTGGGGGTTTTCGCCGTAGCGCAGAGTCGCGGCCCGCTCCAGGGCGATGACCAGCCGGTCGGGGAAAAGCTCGTCCCCGAGCAGGTACTCGGCAACCAGGGCGTCGAAGGCGGCCGTAGTCTCAAAGGCCTTGGCCGCCAGCCGGCGGCGAAAGACGGGGTCCGGGGCCCCGGCCCGGAGAAACTCCAGGACGGCCGGGTAATCGGCCGGGTCGCAGACCGGCAAAACGAAGGGGTAGTTCTTTGCCGCTGCCCGGAGCAGGGCCGGGCCGCCGATGTCGATGGCTTCGAGGATGTCGGCCTCGGTGGTTTTCTCCCGGGCGACCTGGCGGAAGGGGTAGAGGTTGACGGCGACCAGGTCGATGGGCTCAATGCCGAGCCGCTCAACTTCGGCCATCTGCTCGGGCACGTCCCGCCGGACCAGGATGCCGGCGTGGACCGCGCTGTGGAGGGTCTTGACCCGCCCGCCCAGGATGGTCGGCAGGCCGGTGAGCTCTTCGATGGACCGGGCCTTGATCCCGGCCTCCTTGAGCACGGCCCGGGTCCCGTCGGAGGCCACCAGGTCGAACCCAAGCTCCTGGAGGCCCCGGGCAAACTCAACGATCCCGGTTTTATCGCTTACGCTCAGTAACGCACGCATCGGTTGCTAACCCCGGCTTTTGATTCGAACCCGCCGCCCGACCAGCTCCAGCCGGCCCTCGGCAAAGAGCTGGATCGCCTGCGGCAGGATTTTATGCTCCTGTTCAAGGATCCGGGCGCTCAGCGTCTCGGCGGTGTCGTCGTCGAAAACGGGCACCGCCGCCTGGAGGATGATCGGGCCGGCGTCGACCTCTTCGGTGACGAAGTGAACGGTACAGCCGCTGACCTTGACGCCGTATTCTAACGCCTCCCGCTGGGCGTGTAAAGTGCCTCTAAAAGCCGGCAGGAGGGACGGGTGAATGTTGATTATCCGGTACGGGAAGGTTCGGACGAACTCGGGCACGAGAATCCGGTCGAACCCGGCGAGAACCACCAGGTCGACCTGGTAAGACTGGAGGATTTCGGCGATGGCAAGCTGGTGAACGAGCCGGTTCGGGTAGTCCTGCTGACGGACGACTGCCGTCGGCACCCCGAAGGCGGCCGCCCGCTGGAGGGCCGGGGCCTCGGGCCGGTTGCTGATAACTACCGACACGACCGCAGCCAGTTCACCCCGCTGGATGGCCTCAAGGATTGCCTGCAGGTTTGTGCCCCGGCCCGAGACGAGGACGCCGAGCCGGGCCGGAAGCCGGGCCGGCCGGGGGTTAATCAAGGAGCAGCTTGACCCTCTCATCCCCTTCTGCCCGGACGACTTCTCCCATTGGGAACGCCTCAGGGAGCTCGGCCAGCACCGCCGGGGCCCGGTCGGGGTCGGTGATAAACACCAGCCCCACGCCCATGTTAAACACCCGAAACATCTCGGCCTGGGCTACCCGGCCGGTGGCCGCAATCAGCCGGAAGATGGGCGGAATCTCCCAGGAGACCCGGATGACGGCCGTCGCCGATTCGGGGATCACCCGGGCGACGTTGCCGGGAATTCCCCCGCCGGTGATGTGGGCAACCCCTTTGATCAGCCGCCGGACCCGCCGGACCTCGTTTAAGTAACAGCGGTGGGGCCGGAGCAGGGCCTCGCCGAGGGTCTGACCCAGCTCCGAGTAGTGGCGGTTCAGGGTGCCGGTTGCCCCGGCCAGGTCAAGACCGAAGACCTTCCTGACCAGGGAGTAGCCGTTGGTGTGCAGGCCGTCGGATGGCAGGCCCAGGATGACGTCGCCGGGTCCGATGTCGGCGCCCGTTATGAGGCTGTCCCGGTCAACCATGCCCACCAGACAGCCGACCAGGTCAAATTCGCCCTCGACGTAGATGCCGGGCATTTCGGCGGTTTCGCCCCCCAGCAGGGTGATCCCCCAGTCCCGGCAGGCGGCGGCGACACCGAGAACCACCGCCTCGGCCGCTTCCGGGTCGAGGCGGCCGGTGCCGTAATAATCGAGCATAAAGAGGGGTTCGGCCCCACAGGTTGCCAGGTCGTTCACGCAGTGGTGGACCAGGTCCCGGCCCAGGCCGTCGAACTTGCCAAGGAGGGCTGCGATCCGGGTTTTCGTCCCGACCCCGTCCACGGTGGCGGCCAGGATTTTATCGGGCAGACCGGGCAGGGGGTAGAGGCCGGCGAACTGACCGAAAGACCTGGCCGGGAGACCCGTAAACAGCTCCCGAAGCCGCGCGGCCAGCCGGCGCTTGAGCTGGTCGGCGGCGTCAATATCCACCCCGGCCGACCGGTAGGTCAGGCCCTCCGGGCCGTATCCGGACCCGCGGGGCGGCTCGGGGTTGACCAACTCGGGGGTCACGGGCCAAACCTCAGGCTCTCAGCGTGCGGCCGGCGCCTCGAGGACGAACTTGCCGAGGGCTTCCGGGATGGGCACCGGGTAGTCTCCGGTGAAACAGGCCAGGCAAAACCGGGCTCCGGGCAGGCCTACGGCCCGGAGCAGGCCCTCAACGGACAGATAGCCGAGGCTGTCAGCGCCCGTCCAGGCGGCGATTTCGGCGACGGTCTTGCGGGCGGCAATAAGCTCCTCCCGGGTGGCCATGTCCACGCCGTAGTAGCAGGGCCAGCGGATGGGTGGGGCGCAGATCCGGAGGTGGACCTCCCGGGCCCCAGCCTCCCGCAGGAGACTGACAACCCGGGGTGTTGTGGTGCCCCGGACGATGGAATCGTCGACGACCACGACCCGCTTTCCCCGCAGAACCTCGGGCAGGGGATTGAACTTGAGCTGGACGCCCAGGCTTCGCATCCGCTGGTCGGGCTGGATGAACGTCCGACCGACGTAGCGGTTCTTAATCAGGGTCTCGCGGAAGGGGATGCCGCTCGCCCGGGCGTAGCCGATGGCCGCCGGGATTGCCGAATCCGGCACCCCGGTGACCAGGTCGGCCTCAACGGGGTGCTCCCGGGCCAGCTCGGCGCCCATCGCCTCCCGCATCAGGTAAATGAGCTGTCCCGAAAACCGGCTGTCGGGCCGGGCCAGGTAGATAAGCTCGAAAATGCAGAACGCCTGCCGGGGTGAAACCTGCCCGGGGTAGGACCGCAGGCCGTCGTGGGTGATTTCGACGATCTCGCCCGGTTCGACCTCCCGAACCAGCTCGGCCCCGACGTGGTCGAGGGCGCAGGTCTCGGAGGCAAAGACCCAAGAGCCGTTGTACCGGCCGAGGGCCAGCGGCCGGATGCCCAGGGGATCCCGAACGGCGTAAACCGCCTCATGGGTAAGAAGGGCCAGGGAGTAGGCCCCCTCAAGGCGGGCCATGGCCGCGCGGATTTTATCCACCCAGGTGTGGCCGGGGCTCAGGGCGATGAGGTGGGCGATGACCTCCGAGTCCGTGGTCGACCCGAAGGTGGCACCCCGGTCCACCAGTTCGGCCTGGAGCTCGGCGGCGTTGACGATGTTGCCGTTGTGGGCGATGGCAAGCTGGCCGACCGGACTCCCGACAAGGATCGGCTGGGCATTGTAAATATTGCTGGAGCCGGTGGTGGAGTAGCGGGTGTGGCCAATGGCCGCGTAGCCGGGGAGCCGGGCGAGCCGGAACTCGTCGAAGACCTGGGCCACCAGCCCCATGCCCGTGTGGAGATAAATCCGGTGGCCGTCGGTGGTCGCAATACCGGCGCTTTCCTGACCCCGATGCTGGAGGGCGAAGAGGCCGAAGAAGGTGACCCGGGCGACGTCTTCCTGGGGTGCGAAAATACCAAAGACACCACAGGCGTCGCGGGCCTGGTCCGGGCCTTTGGTCATCGCACCTTTAGTTTAGCACAGCCGCCGGCTCCGGGCAAAGACCATCAGCCGTCAAGGCGTCCGTGCCCGTGAAAGCCAGCCCGGTTGACAGTGGGGGGAACCGCCGCCTAAAATGACGGCGGACCTTCGTGAAAGCCCGAACGAGCTGACCGGTAAAGGGAGTTAAACCCATGGTAGAACTTGCACCGACCGGCGCGGAAGTTACCGTAGCCCGAATTTACACCCAGGTAATCTCGGTTCAGGCAGCGTCGGCGCCGGCCTTCGTCGATATAACCGAGCAGGTCGAAGAGGCCCTCCGCCGCGCCGGGATCCGGCACGGGCTTGTCATCGTCTTCTGTCGCCACACCACCGCTGGCATAAAGATAAACGAGAACGAGCCCGAACTTCTGGACGACCTGGCCAGATTCCTCGGCCGGCTGGCCCCGGCCGGGGCCTACTACCGTCACAACGACTTCCAGGTTCGAACCCACAACATGGAAGCCGAAGAGTGCCCCAATGGCCACGCCCACTGTCAGCACTTTCTGGTCGAGGCCAGCGAGGCCGTCCCCGTCCTGGACGGGCGCCTTCAGCTCGGCCGCTGGCAGCGGGTATTTTTCGTGGAGCTGGACCGGCCCCGACCGCGTGAGGTTATCATCCAGGTTTTCGGCGCCTGAGGTTCCGGGCGTGCCGGGCCGGCCATGATTCATGAGCCCAGGCTCAGGGTCAGGTTCCTCGGGGCCGCGGATATCCGCCGGGTCGTCCCTATGCGCCGGGCTATCGAGGCAACCCGGCAGGCCTTTGCGGCCCTCTCGTCCGGCCGGGCCCACATTCCGGCCCGAACCCCGGTCGAGGTCCCCCCGGACGCCGTCGCCCTGTTCATGCCCGGGTACCTCGAAGGCTTCCCCGCCGGCCTCGGGGTTAAGTTCGTCTCGGTGTTTCCGGCCAACCGCGGCCGGGGGCTGCCCCTCATTCACGCCCTGGTTGTCCTGGCCGACCCTGAGACCGGCCGGCCCCTGGGCGTCCTGGAAGGAACGTTCCTTACGGCCTGGCGGACCGGGGCCGCTACCGGCCTGGCTACCGAGCTTCTGGCCCGCCGGGATGCCCGGGTTCTTGCCCTGATCGGGGCCGGGGCGCAGGCTGAGGCCCAGGTTTTGGCGGTCTGCGAGGTCCGGGCCGTTGAAGAGGTCCGGATCTACAGCCGGACCCGCCCGCGGGCCGAGGCCCTGGCCGACCACCTGCGGAGCATCGGGGTCCCGGTGCCCCCGGCTATCCGGGTGGTGGATTCGCCGGCTGAAGCGGTCCGGGGAGCCGATATCGTCGTGACGGCCACGACTTCGCCGGTGCCCGTCTTCTCCGATGCCGACCTTATGCCGGGCGCTCATGTCAATGCCATCGGGGCCTTTACGCCGGAGACACGGGAGCTGGAAACGGCGACCATCCGCCGGGCAAAGGTGGTGGTCGACTCCCGGGTTGCGGCCCTGGCGGAGGCTGGGGATGTTCTTATCCCAATCCGGGAGGGGGCGGTCGGCGAGGACCACATCTACGCTGAACTCGGGGAGATCGTCCTCGGCAAAAAGCCGGGCCGAACGGACCCCGAGGAGATAACCGTCTTCAAGTCGGTGGGAAATGCGGCCCAGGACGTTGCAGTGGGCGGCCTTGCCCTGGTCGAGGCTGAGCGGCTAGGGCTCGGGGTCGAGGTTGAGCTCTGATGTCGGGCCGAAAATTCCCCGCACGGTTGGGCTATAATCATCGGGCAAGTGAGGCTTAAAGGCTGGCCGGATGCCGCGCAAGCTTGAGCGGGTACTCGTGGCCGTTAACGGTAGCCCCCTGGACGCCGAGGTGGTGGCCCTCTCCATCCACCTGGCCCGCCGGGATAAGGCGAAAGTTTTTGTAATCTATGTTATTGAAGTAAAGCGAACCCTTCCCCTGGAGGCGGCCCTTGACGAGGAGGTCGTCAGGGGGGAGCGGATCCTGGACAATGCCGAGGCCGTGGCTGAATCCCTCGGCTACCAGGTTGAGACCGAGCTTTTGCAGGCCCGGGAGGCCGGGCCGACTATTGTGGACGAGGCCGAGAGCCGCAATGTCGATATGATCGTTCTGGGGCTGCCCTACAAAAAGCGGTTCGGGGAATTCAACATCGGCCGAACGGTGCCGTATGTTCTTAAAAACGCCACGTGCCAGGTGGTCCTGTGGCGGGAACCCCTGGAGCGGGCGGGGCGCTGAGGCCGCCTGAAAGGGTGAGGAACCGGTGAAGGTTATAATCATGGGTTGCGGCCGGGTCGGGGCGATGCTGGCCTGGATGCTCGACCGGGAGGGCCACGAAGTAACCATTATGGACATCGACCCGAATGCGTTCCGGTTCCTGCCGCCGGACTTCAAGGGAATTCCCATCGTCGGCAACGGCATCGACGAAGACGACCTGCGGCGGGCCGGCATTGAGACCGCGGACGCCTTTGTGGCGGCTACCCGGGGCGACAACCGCAACGTCATGGCCTGTCAGATCGCCAAACATATTTACGGCGTCCCGAAGGTCGTCTGCCGGATCTTCGACCCGATTCGGGAGGACCTTTACCGGCGGCTGGGTCTGGTTACCATCTCGCCCACCGTCGTCAGCGCGAAACTGCTTAAAGAGGCCCTGGAACAGTAAAGAAAGGTCCGCCATGTATATCATCATTGTCGGGGGCGGCAAGGTCGGCTACTACCTGGCCCGGACCCTGATTAACGAGGGCCACGAGGTCCTGGTCATTGAGCAGGACCCGCGGAAGTGCGAGCGGATCGCCGACGAACTGGGCACCGTAGTTCTGCGGGGTGACGGCTGCGAGGCCTCCACCCTGGCCGAGGCCGGGGCCAGCCGGGCGGATATGCTCATCGCCGTCACCGGCGACGATGAAGATAATCTGGTTGCCTGCCAGGTGGCCAAGGTCCGTTTCAAGGTGCCCCGGACCATCGCCCGGATAAACAACCCGAAGAATGAGCGGATTTTCAAGCGGCTCGGCATCGACGTGACCGTAAGCGCAACGAACGTGATCCTGGAGCACATCGAGCACGAAGTCCCCACCCACCCCCTGACCCGACTGCTGGAGCTGCGAGACCTTGGGCTTGAGATCGTCGAGGTTCGGATACCTCCGACTTCGCCGGTGGTGGGCAAGCGCCTGGCCGACGTCAAACTGCCGTCACCGAGCGTCCTGGCGGCCATTATCTCCCGGGGGCGGGGCGCCGTGATCCCGAACGCCGACACGGTCTTCCAGGCCCACGACGAGGTCTTGGCCGTCGTTTCGCCCGATATCGAGGCCGAATTCCGCCGGGTTCTGACCGGGAGCTGAAGGGGGCTGCAGATGCCGAAGAAGGTCGCCTACCTGGGACCCCCGGGAACCTTCGCCGAACAGGCGGCCCTCGCCTACGACCCGACGGCCGACCTGCTCCCCCTGAGCAGTATTCCGGCGGTGGCCTCGGCGGTGGAGACCGGCATGGCCGACGAGGGGGTCGTGCCCATCGAAAACAGCCTGGAAGGGTCGGTTTCGGCAACCCTCGACCTGCTCATCCACGAATCGAGCCTGCTCATTCGCCACGAGCTGGTCCTGCCCATCGACCACTACCTGCTCGTCAAGCCCGGAACGGACCCCCGCCGGGTCCGGGTGATCTTTTCCCACCCGCAGGCCCTGGCCCAGTGCCGCCGCTTCATTGAGCGCTGTTTCCCGAAGGCTGAAGCGGTTGCCTCCCTGAGCACGGCGGCGGCCGTCGAAGAAATGATGAACTACCCGGACAACGCGGCCGCGGCCATCGGCACCATCCGGGCCGCCGAGCTCTACGGGGCCGAGGTCCTTGCCGCCCGGATTCAGGATCACCCGGTGAATCTGACCCGCTTTGTGGTCCTGGCCCTGACTGACCACCCGCCCACCGGGGATGACAAGACTTCGGTCTGCTTTGCCGTTGCCGGCGACGACCGGCCCGGCACCCTGGTGGCGGCCCTACAGGAGTTTGCCCGGCGGCAGATCAACCTGACCAAGATCGAGTCGAGGCCGTCCCGACAGGGCCTGGGCAAGTATATCTTTCTGGCCGACCTCCAGGGCCACCGGACCGACCCGGTGGTCGCCGAGGCCCTGGCGGCCCTGCAGGCCCACTGCACCATGGTTAAAGTCTTCGGGTCTTACCCGCGCTTTAAAGATGAGCTTTAGGTCAGGAGGTCCCCGGTGAACCTTGACCTTGTCGATAAGCTGGTTACCGGCGAGGTTTTCAGCTCGGACCGGGCGTTCAGGCACCTGCTCTTTCTGTGTGACGACCTCGGCAGCCGGTTTGCGGGGACCCCCCAGGAGCGGCGGGCGGCCGAATACATTGCCGAACAGCTCGGCGAGTTCGGCTACGAGCCGGTTATCGAGACCTTCGAGTTCATCGGCTGGCAGCGGGGGACCGCATCCCTTGAGGTGCTGAGCCCCCTCCGGCGGGAGCTTCCGGCCCTGGCCCTGCCGTACAGCCCGCCGGCCGACCTGACCGCCGAGCTGGTCTCCGTTGGTGAGGGCGAGGCGGAGGATTTCGCCCGGGTCGGCGACCGGCTCGCCGGGAAAATCGCCCTCTGCGCCGCCGAAACTACCCCGGCTCCCGGCCGGCGGGCAAGCCACCGGCGGGAAAAGTACCGGCGGGCAGTCGAGGCCGGGGCCGTCGGGTTTATCTTCTGGAACCAGAATCCGGGCCAGATGATCATTACCGGGAGCCTGGCCAGCGACGCCGAGGCGCCGATTCCCGGGTTCGGCATTTCCCGGGAGTCGGGCCTGTTTCTCCTGCGGCTGCTGGGGCGGGGGCCGGTGACGGTCCGGCTCACCGGCGGGGGCCATGCGGTCCGGCTGACGTCTCAGAACGTGGTGGCGGACCTTCCGGGCCGGTCGGATGGGCTCGTGGTCGTCGGGGCCCACTACGACGGCCATGACGTGGCCCAGGGGGCCCTGGACAACGCGGCCGGGACGGTGGTCGGCCTCGAAATCGCCCGGGCCCTCCGGGCGGCATTAACCGAACCCCTCGAGCGGACGGTCCGCTTTATTTTCTTCGGGGCCGAGGAGGTCGGGCTGGTCGGCTCCTGGCGGTATGCGGAGCGCCACCGGGACGAGCTGGGCCGGGTGGTCTTCATGCTCAACCTGGACACGGCCGCCCGGGGCCGGCTCGGCACCGAATGCCTGGTCCTGACCGGCTGGCCGGAGCTCGTCGGCTACTTCCGGGACCTGGGCCGGCGGCTCGGGTATGAGTTCGGGGTTGAGGACCGGTTCAACACCCATTCGGACCACTTTCCCTTTGCCGTAGCCGGGATTCCGACGGCGACCCTGACGTCCAACGACCGGGCTGAAGGCCTGGTGGGGCGGGGCTGGGGACACACCCCGGCCGATACGGTTGATAAGGTTTCACCGAAGGCCCTCCAGGGCGCGGCCATGGTTGGGGCACGGGTCGTCCTGGCCGTCGCGGCCGGCCAGGACCTGGCCGGCCTGCGCCGGTCGCCGGCTGAACTCGAACCGTTCCTGCTCGAGGAACGCCTCCTCGACGAACTCCGGCAGAAGGGCAGGTTCCCATTAACCGTTCATCAGGGGGAGTAGCGACGATGGTCGACCATGCCTTCGGCCTGCGGATTGCCATCGGGGTCATTTTGCTCGTTACCCTTGCGGTTTTCCTGCTCGGTACGCTGGTCTGGAGCTACCGCCGGAGCCAGTTTCAGTAAACCGGCGGGGGGTGGGGAGGAACCGGCTGGCCTACCGCCTGGGCATTATTCTTCTGGGGTTTGCCCTTTGCTGGCAGTCGGGGGCCCAGCCCGTGGTCCCTTTCACCGCCCCCGAGCCGGACCCCTGGACGCCGCCTCACCCGGTACTCGGCGTCCACACCCGCCTGACCGACGAGTCCGACCCCCAGAAGATCCGGCAGACCCTCAGCATGGTCCGGGCAATGGGGGCGGCGTGGGTCGTTGAATATTTCCCCTGGGGCTACCATGAGCCCCAGCCCGGGATTTTCCACTGGCAGCACTCCGACCTGGTGGTCTCGGAGGCCCACCGCCTCGGCCTCAAACTCATCGCCCGGGTCGACTACGTGCCTGAGTGGGCCCGGCCCCCGAATTCGAACGTAAAGTACCTTGCGCCCGACCGGTGGGCCGATTTCGCCCGTTTTCTGGCGGCCTTCGCCACCCGATACCGCGGGCTGGTTTACGGCTACGTGGTCTGGAACGAACCGAACCTGGCCGCCGAGTGGGGGCTCAGGCCGCCGGATCCGGTTGAGTATGCCGGGCTGTTGCGGGTAGCCTACGAAGCTATCAAGCAGGCCGACCCGAACGCCCGGGTTGCGCTGGCCGGCCTGGCCCCCACGGTCGAGCGGTCGGCCCGGGCAGTGCCGGACCTGGATTTTCTCGAGGCCGTCTACCGGGCCGGTGCCCGGGACTTCTTTGATGCGGTGGCCGTCCACGCCTACGGGGGCGTCCGGCCGCCCGACGACCCGCCTGCCCCGGACCGGGTGAATTTTCGCCGGGTCGAGCTGGTTCGGGAAGTGATGACCCGCAACGGCGATGGGGCCAAGCCCGTCTGGGTGACGGAGGCCGGTTGGAACGACCACCCTTACTGGAAAGGGGCAGTCTCGCCGGCCGCCCGGGTCGACTACACCATCCGGGCCCTGGAAATGGCCGAGCGGGACTGGCCCTACGTCCGGGTCCTCGCCTTCTGGCTCTTCCGTCTGCCCCGGCCGGCCCGGAACTTCAACGACTATTTTGCGTTCGTGGCCCCCGATTTCACGCCGCGGCCCATTTACAATGCCGTCCGGGCCTGGGCTCTGGGCGAATGAGGCCGGCCGGTGTAATATTGTTTTTTGGAGCAACTCTCTGTCTGTCCCGGAGGCGAACTGACCAATGGTGGAACCGAATATCAAGTTCGTAACCCGCACCCGGAGCCACGACTACTACCTGGTCAGGGAGGGGGACCGCTACTTCGTCCTGCGGGTGCCCCCGGAGGTTCCGGATAACTCCAAACGCCGGGTTGAAGCCTACGGCTACCGGGGCGAGCGGGTGCCCTGGGCATGCTTGCCTGATAAGGTGCGAAACTGGCTGGGCCGGGCCCGATTCGGTCCGGACGGACACTCCGAGTACGTCATCCAGCGGCCGAAGAAAGAGATCAGGCTGCCGGTCGAGATTACTTTAAGATAAAGACTGGTCGGCGGGGATGAAGCGGGTTGGCGTCCTCACGGGTGGGGGCGATTGTCCGGGTTTGAATGCGGTGATCCGGGCCGTTGTAAAATCGGCCGTCAGCCACTACGGCTGGGAGGTCATCGGGATCGAAGACGGCTACGACGGGCTGGTCGGCGAGCCCCGATTCCGGGTCCTCACACCGGCCGACGTTCAGGGGATTTTGCCCCGGGGCGGCACCATCCTGGGCACGTCAAACCGGGGCAACCCGTTCGCTGTGCCGGTCCGCCGGCCGGACGGCACGATCTTCTACGAGGACCGCTCGGAACAGGTAATCGAGAATATCGAGCGGCTGGGCCTCGACGCCCTCATCGCCATCGGCGGGGACGGAACCCTTAAGATCGGCCTGGAACTCATCGAAAAGGGCGTCCCCATTATCGGGGTGCCCAAGACCATCGACAACGACATCGCCGGCACCGACGTGAGTTTCGGGTTTGATACCGCCGTGGGGACGGCCACCGACGCGATCGACCGGCTTCACACCACCGCCGAAAGCCACCACCGGGTAATGGTTCTGGAGGTGATGGGCCGGAACGCCGGGTGGATAGGCCTCTACGCCGGCCTGGCGGGCGGGGCAGACGTGATTCTCATCCCGGAAATCCCCTTCGACCTGAACAAGGTTGCCGAGAAGGTTGCCAGTCGGGAGCAGGCCGGACGGCGGTTCAGCATCATTGTGGTGGCTGAAGGCGCCCGACCCGTCGGGGGCGAGCCGATTTTTGTAGAGCCCCCCGGCAACGGAAAATATGGCCGGCTCGGGGGCATCGGCAACCGGGTCGGGGCGGACCTGGCCGCCCTGACCGGCAAGGAAACCCGGGTAACGATTCTGGGCCACGTCCAGCGGGGCGGCTCGCCGACCGCCTTCGACCGGGTCCTGGCGACCCGGTTCGGGGCGGAGGCTGTTCGGATGGTGGCCCGGGGCGAGTTTGGTCGGATGGTGGCCCTGCGGGGCCAAGACCTGACAACCGTCGAGATTGCGGACGCGGTGCGAGTTCCGAAGCTGGTGGACCCGGACGGGGAGCTCGTCCGGACGGCCGAAGAGGTTGGCATCTCCTTTGGGCGCTAACCCTGCCCCCGCGGCCGACCGCGGCGACCCCTACGCTGCCGTCGCCCCTTTCTACGACCTGGAGTACGGCGACTATGACGCCGACCTGACCCTCTATCTGGAGCTTGCCCGCCGGACGGGCGGCCCCATCCTTGAACTTGGCTGCGGCACCGGCCGGGTGGCCCTGGCCCTTGCCCGGGCAGGCTACGACGTGGTGGGTCTCGACAGCTCCCCGGCCATGCTCGCCCGGGCCGAGGCAAAGCTGAGCCCGAGACTGCGGGGGCGGGTTCGGCTCGTCCGGGCCGATATGGCCGACTTCGAGCTCGCCCAGACCTTCGGCCTGATCATCATTCCCCTCGGAACGTTCGGCCACCTGACAACTGGGGAGACCCGGCTCGGGTGTCTGGCGGCTTGCCGCCGGCACCTGCGGCCGGGCGGCCTGCTGGGTCTCGACCTGCCGAATCCGCTGGCTCCCGGCTTTCTCGACGACGACCCGGCCCTGGTCCTGCACCGGGTCTGGGTCGACGGGGACCGGACCCTGACGAAATTTGTTTGCCGGCGGGTCGACCCGGTCGAACAGGTGGAGCGGGTTACCTGCTTTTATGATGAGGGCGGGCCGGGTGGTGGGGTGCGGCGGACGGTGTTTAACTATGAGCTGACTTTCCTGTTCCGCCGGGAGGCCGAATACCTGCTCGGACTGGCAGGCTTCGACGTCGAGCAGGTCTGGGGCGATTACGACCTGGGCCCCTATCACGCCGCGGCCGACCGGATGTTCATTCTGGCGAGGAGAAGGGATTGATCCGCATCGCCCTGGATGCAGTCGGCGGCGACCGGGGGCCGGAGGAGGTGCTTCGGGCGGCGGCCCTGGTGGCCGACCGCTACGAAATCACCCTGGTGGGCCCCCGGGAGCTGGTCGTTGCGGCGGCCCGGGCCGCCGGCGTCGACCTGGCCCGGTTCGCCGTCGTTGACGCCCCGGAAGTCATCGGGATGGCCGAGCATCCCAGCGAGGCGGTCCGCACGAAGCCGCGGTCGTCGGTTGCGGTCGGCCTGGAGCTGGTGGCCAGCGGCCGGGCCGACGCCTTTGTATCGGCCGGAAACAGCGGGGCAGTCCACGCCGGGGCCCTCCTCATACTTGGTCGGCTGCCGGGGGTTGACCGGCCGGGAGTGGCCACCCACCTGCCGACTTTCGGCGGCCGGATAATCATCATCGACGCCGGGGCCAATGCCGACTGCCGGCCCCACCACCTGCTCCAGTTTGGGGTGATGGGAAGCGCCTACTTCAGTTGCACCTTCGGCAACCCGTCGCCCCGGGTCGGCCTGCTCAATATCGGGGAGGAGCCCACGAAGGGGAATCTCCTTACCCGCCGGGCGTATCAACTTCTGAGCAGTTCGCCCCTTAACTTCGTCGGCAACGTGGAGGGCAAGGACCTGCCCTGGGATGTGGCTGACGTGGTTGTCACCGACGGGTTTAGCGGGAACGTGGCTTTAAAAACCGCCGAGGGTATCGGTGAGATGCTCTTTAAGGCCATCCAGGCCAAAATCAGCCAGCGGCTTCGCTACCGTCTCGGCGGACTGCTCCTCGCCCCGGCGTTCCGGGAGCTTCTGAGCCGCTACGACTACGCCGAATACGGCGGCGCTCCCCTGCTGGGAGTCCGGGGCGTGGTCGTCCTCGCCCACGGCCGGTCCAATGCCCGGGCCCTGCGGGGAGCCATTGAGATGGCGGCCGGGGCGGTCCGAACCGGTACGACCGACGCGGTGGCCCGGGCGATTGCCGGGTTGGTAAGCGCCGGCCCCGGCCAGCCGGTCCGGCCGGAGTTGGGCTGAAGGCCGATGGCATCCCGCCGGCGTCGGGGGCTATAATTTAGCAGCCAGACCCCGCGTCGTCGAAAGGAGTCGCAGAAGATGCACGGTCTTGGGCTGCTCCTCCGGCAGGGCTTAACCTACCGCGGCGGCCTCTATCAGCTCAGCTGGGTTGCCCACCGGATTGCCGGCCTTGGAACCCTCCTGTTTTTGACCATTCACATCGTCGATACTTCCCTGGTCTTCTTCGCGCCGGAGCTTTACAACCACGCGATTCAGCTCTATCGCAACCCGTTTTTCGGGATCGGCGAGGTCATCCTGGTTGGGTGCGTGCTCTGGCACGGCCTTAATGGGCTGCGCATCGCCGTAAGCGACTGGTTCCCCCACCTGTGGAGTCCTCAAACCCAGCGGCCGATGCTCACCGCGGTGGTTGTTGCGTTCCTGGTCCTGTATATTCCGGTGGCGGCTTATATGCTGGTTACCATTGTCGCCCGCGGTTTTATGGGAGGTTAGAGGATGGCCGCGTCTCCCCGCACGGCAAGGGTTGTTTCACCGGTCCGGCCGCGTTTTGACGTCTCGGTCTGGTCGTACATGCGCTGGTCGGGCGTTCTGCTCATCCCGCTGGCATTCGGCCACCTTGCCATCATGCACCTGATAAACAACGTTCACGTCATCGACGCCTGCTTTGTCTATTACCGGTGGGCGATGGTGGGCTGGCGGGTGTACGATGCCCTCCTCCTGTGGCTTGCGTATATCCACGGCCTGCTGGGTCTGCGCTATGTTATCGACGATTATGTCCATCAGCCGGGCCTGCGGCGGGGCCTTAAAGGGCTGGCGGTGGCCCTCGGTGTAGCCCTGTTAACCGTCGGCAGTGTGGCCCTGGTGGGCGGGGTCCGGGTGACGGAACTTCCGGGAGGTTGCTAGCCGTGGTCAGTCGGGCGCAAATTCACCGGCACCAGTTTGAGGCGGTTGTGGTTGGGGGCGGTGGCTCGGGCCTGATGGGCGCCCTCTACGCTTCCCGCCAGGTCCGCACGGCCGTCTTGAGCAAACTGCACCCCCTGCGCTCCCACACCGGGGCGGCCCAGGGCGGCATCGCCGCCCCGCTCGGCAACATGGAAGAAGACAACCCCGAATGGTACGTTTACGACACGATCAAGGGGGGCGACTGGCTCGTGGACCAGGATGCCGCTGAGGTCCTGGCCCAGGAGTCCATCGATGCCATCATCGAACTGGAGCACCTGGGCATGCCCTTCGACCGGACGCCGGAGGGCAAAATTGCCCAGCGCCGGTTCGGCGGCCACACCCGGAACTTCGGGGAGGCCCCGGTCATGCGGGCCTGCCACGTTGCCGACCGGACCGGCCACATGATCCTGCATACCCTTTACCAGCAGTGCATCCGGACGAACGTTAACTTTTTCGACGAGTTCTTCGTGACCGACCTGATCCTGGACGGCAACCGGGTTGCCGGCGTCGTCGCCATTGAAATCGCCACGGGCGACATCCACGTCTTCCACGCCAAGGCCGTTCTCTTTGCCAACGGGGGCGCCGGCCGGATCTATAAAGTTACATCCAACGCCCTGAGCCTGACCGGGGACGGCATGGCGATTGTCTGGCGGCGGGGCCTGCCCCTGGAGGATATGGAGTTCTTCCAGTTCCACCCGACCGGCATCTATAAGCTGGGCATCCTCTTGAGCGAGGGGGCCCGGGGTGAAGGGGCTATCCTCCTTAACGACAAGGGCGAGCGCTTTATGGAGCGCTACGCCCCGACCATCAAAGACCTCGCCAGCCGGGACGTCGTCTCCCGGGCGATCTACCGGGAGATCCAGGAGGGCCGGGGCATCGGCGGCCGGGATTACGTCTACCTGGACCTGCGCCCGGAAACCATCAACCGCTACCGGAGTGCCCCCGGCGGCCAGACGGTCACGGCCGAATACCTGGAAAGCAAGCTGCCGGATATCATCGAGTTTGCCCGGGTTTACCTGGGGATCGACCCCCTCAAGCAGCCGGTGCCGATTCAGCCGACGGCCCACTACGCCATGGGCGGGATTCCCACCGACCTGGACGGCCGGGTTATCCGGGACGGGAACAATACCCCGGTGGAGGGCTTCTACGCCGCCGGCGAATGCGCCTGCGTCTCCGTCCACGGTGCCAACCGGCTCGGAACAAACTCCCTGGTCGACCTGGTTGTCTTCGGCCGGCGGGCGGGCCGGCACATGGCCGAGTACTGCCGGGGGGCCGACTTTCCGGCCCTGCCCCCTGAACCTGAGGCCTACACGGTTGAGCTGGTCGAAAAGATCCGGAATGGCGGGAAGGAGCGGGCCGCCCAGATCCGGGCCGAGCTTCAGGAGACGATGCAGACCTACGTCAGCGTCTTCCGGGAGGAAGAGGGCCTGAAGAAGGCAATCACGAAGTTAAACGAACTGCGCTCCCGCTACGAGTCGGTGGGCATCGACGATAAGGGCCTGCGGTTTAACACTGCCCTGATTGAGACCCTGGAACTCGGCTCCCTCCTGGATGTTGCTGAGGCGACGGCCTACTCGGCCCTTTACCGGACCGAGAGCCGGGGGGCCCACTACCGGGAGGACTACCCCAAGCGGGACGACCAGAACTGGTTGCGCCACACCCTCATTTACCGGCGGGGTCGGGAGGTGAGCTTCGATTCGAAGCCGGTGGTGATAACCCGCTGGCCCCCAAAGGAGCGAGTCTACTAGACGTCGGAGGTTACCCGCCCGTGAAAGTCAAGCTGCGGGTTCAGCGCTTCAACCCGGAGCGGGACAGCCGGCCCTGGTGGGCCGAGTATGAGGTTGAAGTTGAGGAAACCGACCGGGTCCTGGATGCCCTCAACTACGTCAAGTGGTACATCGACGACAGTCTCACCTACCGGCGGTCCTGCGCCCACGGCGTCTGCGGGTCGGATGCGATGCGCATCAACGGGTCGAACCACCTGGCGTGCAAGGTGCTGATCCGCGAGGTCGTCGCCGACGGCGGGACGATTACAGTTCAGCCGCTTCTGGGCCTTCCGGTTATCAAGGACCTGGTGGTGGACCAGGGGCCGTTCTTCCAGAAGTACCGGCAGATCCTGCCGTACTTGATAAACGATGAGCCGCCGCCGGAGCGGGAGCGGCTTCAGTCGCCGGAGGAGCGGGCCAGGTTTGACGACACGACGAAATGCATCATGTGCGGGGCCTGCACCACGGCCTGCCCGTCCTTCTGGGCGAACGGGGAGTACGTCGGGCCGGCGGCTATTGTCCAGGCCCACCGGTTTATATTTGACAGCCGCGACCGGGGGGCCGTCGAGCGGCTCAAGGTCTTAAACGAGTGGTTCGGCGTCTGGCGGTGCCGGACGATTTTTAACTGCACGACGGCCTGCCCGCGAGGCATTCAGGTCACCCGGGCCATCGAAGAGGTCAAGGCCCTGCTCCGGAGTGGAAAGATATAACCGAAGTTTCGCCGGCTCACCTTCACAGCGGCCCCGTAAACCGGGTATACTGGGCGTGTCTGCGGCCGATGCAGGTCAGCTTCACCGAGCACGCCCGCGAGCGGATGGCCGAACGGGGCATACCGGAGGAGGCTGTTTACGCGGTGCTACGCAACTGGGATAGCTGTCGTCCCGCACCGAGGAGCGGTCGGTCGGTTGGAACCACGATGATTTACACTGGGTCATACGGCGGTCGAAATCTGAAAGTTTATGTACTAGTGGAGGGGAGGAATCCCATTCGGGTACAAACCGCTGTGTGGCAGGGGGATTGAAAATGGATAACCCCTTCAGACAGCTTGCCAAGTACTCTCAGGAAGCAGACGCGATCTACGTTTACCTTAATCCAGGACGGGTAGCATATTCCAAGTTCCTGGATGACTTGAGGGTCATCGATTTCAGCGAAGACGGCCGGGTGGTGGGGGTCGAGTTCCTCCAGGTAAGCGACGGGATCGACCTATCAGACGTGCCCGAGCGGGACAAGGTCGAGCGGCTGATTAATGACCTGGGGCTCGGGATAAAAATCTACGCCTGACGTCCGCTCAGGGGCACAAAGTACGAATCGAGGGCCAGCCTGAGGAGTTCGGGCTCAAGGGCCGGGGCAACGCCCGTGTAGTCGGCAATGTCCACCAGGTGCTCCACGATATCCCGGGGGTGGCAGGCCCGGGGTGTGATGTTGTGCTCCCGGTAGTACTCGAAGATAAAGTCGATGGCCGCCGGGTCGAACCGGATGCCCTGGGCTGTGCAGACCCGGCTCAGGATCTCGGCGTAGGCCTCCGGGGTCGGGTCCGGCACGTAAATCTTATACCGTATCCGCCGGAGAAAGGCCTCGTCCACCAGGCTGGTTGGCTCCATATTGGTCGAAAAGACCACCAGCGGGTCGAAGGGCACCCGCAGCCGCTGGCCTGACCGGAGGCTCAGAAAGTCCTCCCGCCGCTCCAGGGGAACGATCCAGCGGTTCAGGAGGTCCCGGGGTGAGATCTGCTGGCGGCCAAAGTCGTCGATAATCAGAATCCCGCCGTTGGCCCGGACCTGAACCGGCGCCTCGTAGTAGCGGGTCGCGTCGCTGTAGATCAGGTCGAGCTGGGCCATGGTAAGCTCGCCGCCGACCACCACCGCCGGGCGCCGGCAGAGAAGCCATCGCCCGTCGGTGGTCGAGAGCCCAAAGGTCTCAGGGTCGACGGTAAAGTGATAGGCCGGGTCGTAGACTTTTATAATCTCGCCGTCAAATTCGACGGCATGCGGGACCCAGATGTAGCCGCCGAAGAAGATCCGGGCGACCGTCTCGGCAATGGATGTTTTGCCGTTCCCCGATTCCCCGAACAGGAAAATGGACCGGCCGGAGTTGATGGCCGGCCCGAGCATGTCCAGAATCTGCCGGGGCAGAACCAGGTGGCTGAACGCCCGGCTTACCTCATCCCGGCCAACGCGCAGCCCGAGGATCGACTGGGTCTTAACGGCCTCGAAGTAGCGGTCCATCGGCACGGGCGCAACCCCGGCGTAAGTGGTCCGGGCGATGAGCTCGGCGGCCTTGTTGTAGCCCTTGTCCGTCAGGGTGTAGGCGTAGCTGGTAGCAAGGACCGATGCCCCGCCGGTGACCTCGACTAAAAGCTGGCGCCTGAGATTCTCCAGCACCCGCTCGACAACGTTGCCAAAGGGCAGGCCCATCCGCCGGGCGATGTCCCCGGCCGTGATGGTGCCGGCATAGTAAATAATTCGCAGGGCCAGGTCCGATAGAAAATCCAGGCTCAGACCGGTGTCCTTGATGGTCCGGATATCGGGCGGCAAAAAGAGGGGCAGGTCGGTCGGACTGCGACCGATTGGGCTTATCCGGTTGTGCATCGTTAGCCTCCAGACCCGAGTCTACGGGACACCTTGTCCGGCTGATAAGGTACTTTTGTCCCGGCCGGGCCTATAATCCAGGTTGATGAACGGGCAGTCCCGGGGCGGCGATGCCGGGGAGCCCCTGGCCTATCGGGTTGTTCGGGGCAGCTTCTGGCTTGCCCTCGGCTCGTATTTCCAGCTCGCCTGGGGCTTCGGGGCAAACCTTATCCTAACCCGGCTCCTCCGACCGGAGGATTTTGGCACCTATTCCCTCGCCCTCTTCTGGTTCTCGCTTCTCAACCTCCGGACCAAAATCGGAGTTGGGCAGGCGTTCGCCCAGCGGAAGGAGACTACGCCCGTCCTGGTCGGCACCCACCTCGGCCTCGACCTGGCGGCCGGTTTCGGAACCCTGTTCATCCTGGGGGCCGCGGCCCCGATCCTGGTCTGGCTCGGCTACCCGCCTGACCTGGCCTGGGCAATGCTGGGTCTCGGGGCAGTGGGCCTGCTGGAGGCGGCGGGGGCGACGCCCATTATCCTGCTGGATAAGAGCCTGCTCTTTCAGCGGACGGCCCTGGTCCAGGGTCTTGCCTTCAGCATCTCTTACCTGCCGGCCATCTGGGTTGCCCTGAACGGCGGCGGATACTGGGCGATCGTGGCCCAGAATGCCGTCTGCGCCGCCCTCGTCGGCCTCGGCAGCTGGTGGGCTGTCCGGGGAGACCCGGCGGCAATTCCGGGCCGGTGGCGCTTTGACCCAGCGGTTGCCCGGGACCTGCTCAGGTTCGGGGCGGCCGTGGGTCTGGCTACCCTCGGGGCGATGTTCCTGACCCAGTTTGATAACTTCCTGGTCGGGACGTTTGTGGGCGTTGCGGCCCTTGGGTTCTACGACCGGGCCTACCGGACGGCGCAGTGGCCGTCAACGCTGCTAAACGTCGTCGTCAACCGGGGGGCGTTTTATACTTACGCCCGCCTCCGGGATGACCCTCCCCGGCTCCACCGGACCGGAACGATGGTCCTGTGGCTGATTCTCATGACCGGGATTCCCATTGCCCTCGGGGTGGTCCTTGCCGCCCCCGAACTTATCAGTGCCCTTTACGGCGAGCGCTGGCTCCCGGCCGCACCTTTGCTCCGGCTCCTCGTCGTCTATTCGGTTTGCCGGCCGCTCTGGGAAACCGCGGCCGCCCTCTTCGTCGCCCTGGGCCGGCCGGGCCTGAACACCGCATTCACCGTCCTCCAGGCGGCAGTGCTGGCCGCGGCCGGACTGCCCCTCACCCTGCTCTGGCAGGCGACGGGCACGGCCCTGGGGGTCGGCCTGGCCTTTGGCCTCGGACTGGCCGTCACCTACCGGGAGGTTTTCCGGCTGACGGGGGTCAACCTCTGGGCCGAGCTCTGGCCGGCCCTGCTCGGCGCGGCCATTGTTGGGGGCGTCGGCTGGTTCGGGTGGGGTCTGCTTCCCCAGGTCAGTCCGGCCGCCCAGGTCGGCCTTAAATTCGGGTACGCCTTCGGCGGCTTCTGGCTGATTATGCTGGGGCTGAGGCCCCGAATCACCGCCGGACGGTTCGCCTACGTGGTTCGACTCCTCCGCGGCGGTTAAACGTTTCTCAGGGCAAGGACCTCCCGGACCGGCCGCCGGTCGCCGGTGCAGCTGATGAGACGGGGGCCGTCCACAAACTTAAGCTTAAAGCCGAGGGCCTCGTAGAGGCGCACAATCCGGTCTGTTGCCTGGTTGGAAATGACCACCGGACCCGGATGCTTTGCGAGAAAATGTGCAAGCCTTACCTGGTCCTCCCAGCCGAAGCCCTCAGGACTGTACTGGCGAAACTCGACATCGTACGGGGGGTCGGCGTAGATAAAATCTTGAGGCTCCAGGGGAATCTCTTCAAAGTCGCCGCAGGTAAACTCCCAGTTTTTAAAGACCAGGGCGTATTCGCTAAAGTCCCGCCGGTAATTTATCTCCCGGTACCGGCCGAAGGGGACGTTAAACTCGCCCCGGCGGTTGAATCGGCACAGACCGTTGTAGCAGGTGCGGTTAAGGTAGTAGAAGAGCTGGGCGGCCTCTTCGGAGTCGGCCCGGCCGGACCGGATAAGCTCATTAAAGCGCCTGCGATGCAGGTAATAAAGCTCAGCATCATTGGCCATCGGGATGGTAATCGCCAGTCCCCGCTTGAGCCAGTTGAAAAAGTTAATAAGGTGGGGGTTGATGTCATTTAAAAGGGCCCGTTCGGGCATGAGGCCTAAGGCGACGGCCAGCCCCCCGCAGAAGGGTTCGACCAGGCGGCGGTGACGGTGGGCCTCCCATAAAGGCTTAAGATACGGCACCAGCCAGCGCTTGCCCCCGGCCCATTTAAGCGGCGGACCGGGGGCCAGGGTGCCCCTGAGCATGCGGCCGGTCGTCACCGCAAAGATTCTATCTGATACAATGGGGTGACGAAGTGACATGGCGACCATGGAGGGAAACCCAATTGCCCCGTCGGCGAGCAACCCGGACCAGCGCCTTCGGCTCACCCGGCCGAATCAGCCACGACTCATCGGCCTTTTACGCCAGCCGTCTCTACCAGGGTTTACCCCAGGAACGGCGGGTCCCCTACCAGGAAAATCCCATCCCCCCGGAGGCTGAGGGCCGCATTTTCTGCAAGTCGGCTGAAAGCATGGACGAGCTGCCCGACTGCTGCGTTCACCTGGTCGTGACCTCGCCGCCTTATAACGTCGGGAAAGAGTATGACGAGGACCTTACACTTGATGAGTACCGGGCCTTTATCCGGCGGGTGATGGCCGAGGTCTACCGGGTGCTGGTTCCGGGCGGCCGGCTCTGCCTTAACCTTGCAAACCTCGGGCGCCGGCCGTACCTTCCCCTCCACGCCTTTATAATCCAGGACCTCTTAAGCCTTGGGTTTCTCATGCGGGGGGAGGTCATCTGGGACAAGGGGGCGAGCGCAAGCCCTTCGACCGCCTGGGGAAGCTGGGTCTCGCCCGCCAATCCAACCTTACGGGACACCCACGAATACATCCTGGTCTTCTGCAAGGAGACCTTCGCCAGGCCGCCAGTGCCGGGCCGGCGGCCGACGATTACGGCCGAAGAGTTTCTGGAGTTCACGAAGAGCGTCTGGCGGTTTGCGGCCGAGCGAGCTGACTCCGTAGGCCACCCGGCCCCGTTCCCGGTGGAGCTCCCTTACCGGTGCATCCAGCTTTACACCTACTCGGACGAGGTTGTTCTGGACCCCTTTACGGGGAGCGGGACAACCGCCGTTGCGGCGATAAGGGCCGGCCGCCGGTTCGTCGGCTATGAAATTGAGCCGGCCTACTGCCGCCTCGCCCAGCAGCGGATTGCGGCGGAGCGTACCAGGGTTCGACTTCCCGGGTTTGAGGCCGGCTAAATCCCGGGCCCCAAAACCCGGCCAGGTAGGGCCCCGGTGTGCTCGCCCCGGTCGATGACCACTGTGCCGTTGACGATGACATACTCGATGCCGGCCGGATACTGGTGGGGCTCGGTGAAGGTTGCCCGGTCGACGACCGTATTCGGGTCGAAGACGACGATGTCGGCAAAATAGCCCGGCCGGAGCTCGCCCCGGCCCCGGAGCCGGAGCTTCCGGGCCGGCTTTGACGTCATCCTGGCGATGGCCTCTTCCCAGCTGAGAACCTTTTCTTCCCGGACGTAGCGGCCCAGGACCCGGGGGAATGTGCCGTAAGTCCGGGGGTGGGGTTTGCCGAAGCCCATTATCCCGTAAGGCGCCCGGGCCGACGAATCCGACCCGATGAAGGTGTGGGGATAGCGCATCACCGTCCGGACGTCGTCTTCGCACATGCCGAAGAAGATCGCTCCGACGTACCCGCCGTTGGCGAGGAGGAGGTCGAAGACCACGGTGAGGGGGTCCTTGCCTTCGGCCTCGGCGACCTGGGCGATGGTGCGGCCCTCGTACTCGGGTGTTCGGGGCGAGTCGGCGATTAAGATCCCGTCCCAGCCGGCCCCCCGACTCAGGTTCTCGGCATTCTCGTACTCGTCGCCGGCTTCCCCGGCAACTCGCCGCCGAACGTCAGGGTCGGCCAGCCGGGCCAGAAGCTTATCATTGCCGCCCTCAAAGACCCAGCGGGGCAGGACAACCCCCAGGTTCGTGCTCGACGCAATGTACGGATACTGGTCGCAGTCGACCCTGACCCCCCGGCTCCGGGCCTTTTCGATAAGTTCGAGGCTCTCGTTGACCTTTCCCCAGTTCCGGCGGCCGACGGCCTTGTGGTGGCTTATCTGAACCGAAACTCCTGCCTCCTCCCCGATGCGGATCGCCTCGGCCACCGATTCGAGGAGCCGGTCGGCCTCGTTGCGCATGTGGGTGGCGTAGATGCCGTCGTAGGGGGCGATTACTTTGGCAAGCTCAATTATCTCCTCAGTTTCAGCGTAACAGCCGGGCGGGTAGATAAGGCCCGTCGCCAGGCCCAGGGCCCCCTGCTCCATTCCCTCGGCCAGGAGCCGCTTCATCCGGTCGAGCTCATCGAGGGTGGGCGGCCGCATCTCAAAGCCCATGACGGCCTGGCGCAGGGTGCCGTGGCCGATAAAGGTGGCGTAATTCTGGGCGATGCCGTTCGCCTCAATCCGTTCAAAATACTCGGCCAGGGTCGTCCAGTCCGGCTCCCGGCCGATTCGGGCGAGGGTTCGGGCGGCCGACTCCCGGGCCGTACCGACCAGGGGCGCCAGGCTCGTTCCGCAGTTGCCCGCCACCTCGGTGGTGACCCCCTGGCGGATTTTGCTCTCCATCCGGGGGTTCCCGAACATTGCCCAGTCGGAGTGGGTGTGGATGTCGATAAAGCCGGGGGCAACGTAGCGGCCGGCGGCGTCGATTTCCCGGGCCGCAACCGCCCCGGCCAGGTTGCCGACGGCCTCGATGCGGTCGCCCCTTACACCGACGTCGGCCGGGAAGCCGGGCCGGCCGGTCCCGTCAAAGACCGTGCCGCTGCGGATGATCAGGTCGAACTCGGCCACGGTCCTACTGGTCAAGGCCGGCGCTGCCCTTAAGGGCCGCCTCGTAGCGCCGGGCGACGTTCGCCCAGTTAATCGTGTTCCACCAGGCCGCAACGTAGTCCGGCCGGCGCCACTGGTATTTGAGATAGTAGGCGTGCTCCCAGACGTCGACGCCCAGGATGGGAATCTTCCCTTCCATCAGGGGGCTGTCCTGGTTGGCGGTGCTGAAGACCTCCAGGCCGCCGCTGGCGTTAACGGCGAGCCAGCCCCAGCCGCTTCCGAACCGGGCAATGGCCGTCTGCGTAAGCTGCTCTTTGAACTTCTCGAAGCTTTCAAAGTGGCGGTTGATGGCCTCGGCCAGGGCGCCGGTGGGCTGGCCGCCTCCGCCGGGACCCATGATGTCCCAGAAGAGGGTGTGATTGGCGTGGCCGCCGCCGTGGTTGCGGACGGCGGTGCGGATGTCCTCGGGAACCTCGTTAATGCGGCGCAGGAGCTGTTCGAGGGTCCAGCCCTGGAGCTCGGGGTGCTTTTCAAGGGCGGCGTTTAAATTGTTAACGTACGCCTGATGATGGCGGGTGTGGTGGATCTCCATGGTCTGGGCGTCAATGTGGGGCTCGAGGGCATTATAGGGGTAGGGCATCTCAGGCAGCTTGAACGGGTAGGGCATCAGGCAACCTCCCCTCGGTGGTCTCGGTCACTATGATAAGCAGGCCGCCGGCGGTGTGTCAAACCGGTGGACCCTACGAAGTGAGGACGACGTGCTTTACCAGGAACCGGTCAATGCGACTGAGGGCGTCCCGGATGGTTGCGGCCCGGGCCCAGCCGTGGCCCTCGCCGGGGTAAACCTGGTACTCGACGGTGCCGCCGGCGGCCTTAACGGCCTCCACCAGGGCGTCCGACTGGTCTCTGGTGACAACCCGGTCTTCGGCACCCTGCAGGACGAGGAGGGGCCGTTTAATCTTGGGGGCCAGGTTGATGGGCGACCGCTCCCGGTATTTCGGGTAGGCTTCGGGCAGGGGGCCGACGAGGGTGTCCAGGTAGTGGGCCTCAAGGCGGTGGGTCGTTTCGGCAAGGCCCAGCAGGTCGGTCACCCCGAAAAGGTCGACCCCGGCCTTGATCCGGTCGGAGGCGACGGCCAGAAGCATCAGAACCGTGTAGCCCCCGGCGCTCCCGCCCATCACCGCAACCCGATCCGGGTCGACGAGGCCCAGCCGGACCAGATGCTCGATGCCGGCCAGGGTGGCGTGGACGTCGTGGACGCCCCAGTTCCCCCGGAGGGCCTGGGTGTAAGCCCGGCCGTAGCCGGTTGAACCCCGGTACTCGGGGGCGAGCACGGCCCAGCCCCGCTGGAGGAAGTACTGGAGGACCGGGTCCCAGCGGGCGCCCCGCTGGCCGGTCGGCCCGCCGTGGATATCCACCAGAAGGGGCGGCTTGAACGGGGCCGGGTCCCGGACCGGCCGGTAGAACTGGCCGTAGACGGTGGCCCCTTCCAGGGCCCGCCAGCTTATATGCTCCGGCCAGACCAGGCCCAGGTTCTCGAAGCCGGCCGGGGCTCCGACCGCAAGGACCCGGCGTTGCCCGTCCTCGGGGTTTACGGCGACGACCTGGGGAGGCGCCGCCGACCCCGAATACAGGGCGATGACTTCCTGCCCATCGGAAGTCCAGGAAAGGGCGGTGAAGCTTCCGGGCAGTGTCGGGTCGCCGACCGGCCGGGCCGACGCCCCCTCCTCCAGACTGATGACCCGGAGCCGCCAGTGGCCGGCCTCATTCCGGGCGTAGATCAGGCGGTTACCGTCCGGCGCCCAGGCGTAGGTCCGGGCGCCCGGACCCCACGCCGGCGGCCCGGCCTCGTAGTCTTCGGGGACGAGCGGACGGGGTTCGGTGCCGTCCGGATTCGCCACCCAGAGGTTGAGCCAGCCGCCGGCGTCGGAAAGAAAAGTCAGAAGTCGGCCGTCAGGCGAGTAGCGGGGCTGACTTACGGCGACCTCATCGCCCCCGGCCACCAGCCGTCGCTGCCGGGTCGTCAGGTCGAGCAGGACAACCCGGCTCCCATCCCAGGCCATATTCGGCCGGTCCCACTCCTGCCAGACGAGAAACCGGCCGTCGGGCGAGAAGGCCGGGTCCAGGACGAAGTCGGCCCCGGCACTGGCCCGCCAGGGCCACCCGGTCAGGCCCGGGCTGAACTCAACAACGGCCACGTCGGCCGCATCCTCCCGCTCGGCCAGAAACGCGACCAGCCGCCCGTCGGGGGAGAAGGCCGGGGCCCGCTGGCGGCCCTCACCCTCGGCGAGCCGCCAGGCCCGGCCGCCGCCCACGGGTACAACCCAGAGCTTACCATCGGCCGCCGAGTAGACGACCCAGCGGCCGTCAGGCGACCAGTCGAACGCCCCGCCCCCGTAGGCCGCAGCCGGGGAAGCCGGCGGGTCGGTGGTGAGCATTCGGGGCGGGCCGCCTTCCCGGGGGACCACCATGATGGCCCCCCGGCCGTCATAGGATTCCAGGTAGGCGACCCAGCGGCCGTCGGGCGAGGGCTTCGGCTCGGCCAGGGACCGCATCTCGGCCACGGTGGCCGGGGTAAAGGCCGGTTCCCAGAGTCCGGGGCGTGGGGGGACTTTGGGTGGCATTTCAACCTCCGATAATCTGCCACTCCCGGCCGAGGTCGCCGAGGCCCTCGCAACCCTCCGGTGTAACCACAACCGCGTCCTCGATTTTCACGTGGCCGACCTCGGGGTGGAGAAATTCGGTTTCGACCGAGAGGACCATGCCGGGTTCAAGGGGGCGGGGATTGTCGGGGCCGATCCGGGGCTCCTCGTGGGAGACCATCCCGATGCCGTGGGCAACGAACCGGCCGTAAGGGGCGAAGGGCAGGGCCGACACCGCCGCCTGGCCCAGGCGCAGGAGCTCGTTGCCCGGCAGGCCGGGCCGGATTTCCCGGCGAACCCGGTCCTGGACCTCCAGGCAGGCGGCGTGCAGTTCCCGGGCCAGCGCCGACGGCTCGCCCAGACAGCCCATCCGGCAGATATCGGCCAGGTAGTCTCTATCCTCGCCGCCGGCATCAATGTGGAGGACCTGCCCTTCTTGCCAGCGGACGTCTGAGGGCGCCCGGAGCATGCCGGGACCCGCCGCCGTAAAGGCCCAGAGAAAGACCAGCCCCCGGCCGGTCATCTCCAGCTCGACCTGCCGGGCGACTTCCCGGGTCGTTATTCCCGGGCGGCCGGCCCGGAAGGCGGCGGCGATGGCTTCCGCCGTCCGGTCGTAGACCGACCGCAGGTGGGCGATTTCGGCCGGACTCTTGATGGCCCGCAGCTCGGTCAGCACCGGGGTGGCGTCAGCAAAGACGGCCGAAGGAAGCTCCCGGCGCAGAACCGCAAAGGCGTCCGCCGGCAAAAAGGACATCTCAACCCCGATGGTGGCCGAACCGTAGCCCAGCCTGGCGATGGCCCGGGCGGCCTGCTCGGCGGCCGGGACCGTCCCGGCCGGGACGGCGTAGCGGTCGGTAACGGGGAACCCGTCGGCCTTCTGCTGGCCATCCTCCCCGTGCCGGCCGACGTAAAACGCCCGGTCGAAATCGGCCCGGGGCAGGCCCAGCAGGGGCAGGTACTGCGAATCCCCGAAGCGGGTTGCCCGCTCGTAAAAGTGAAAGTAATAGCCGGTGAGGTAGCGGAGGTTGTGGCGGCTGTTGACCAGGAGCAGGTCGATCCCGGCCCTGGCCATCAGCCCGGAAAGCTTTGCCCGGTCCCACCCGAACATGCCTGGCCCTCCGGCGAAGGACTGCTATGATTTTAACTCTTCCGGGGGTTTGAGGCCCCGGAAGCGGGCGAAAAGGGCCAGGTCGTAGGCCGATTTTAACAACCCGGCGACGAGAAACGGCAGGCCGATGGCCGGGGCGGTCAGGGCAAAGCCGGCAAAGACGGGGGAGATGGCCGACCCGGCAGTCCGGGCAACGGCCGTGAGGCCCGCGGCGGCCGAGCGCTCGTCGGGGTCAACGACGGCCATGGTGTAGGACTGACGTGTCGGCACGTCCATCTGGGAGAGGAGGTGGCGGGCCAGCAGGGTGAGGGCGGCCAGGGGAAAGGCCGGCATGACGGGCACGGCCATAAGGAGCAGGTTGGAAGGCAGGTGGGTGAAGACCATAGTGTTAAGGAGGCCGAAGCGGCGGGCAAGCCGGGCGGCCACCGGGTACGAGAGGGCCGAGCAGAGGTTTGTGCCGAAGAAGAGGGGCCCGAGCTGGTCGGCGTCGACCCCGAACCGGAGGTGAAACCAGAGGGCGACGAAACTCTGGGCGACGAAGCCGCCGGCGAAAGCGTCGAGGGCGAACAGGCCGCACAGGCTGGCCACGGTCCGGCCGGACCGGTGAAGGCCCAGGATGGGACGGTCCCGCCCGGGAATGAGCGGGGCCTCCACCGCGGGTGAGAGGCGCCAGTAGATGCCGAGAAGAATCAGGCCGGCCCCGGCGTAGGCCCAGACCAGAAGCCGGTAGCCGGCAAGGCCTTCGAAACCCAGGTAGGCCGGAACGGCGGCGGCCAGGGCGCCGAGGGCCCCGGCCAGGGACCCGACCAGGTTGTAGCGGGCGAAGGCGGGCGTGCGCCCGGCATCGCCGGCGGCCTGGGCCAGGGCCGCCTGCTCGATGGGCAGGAAGGGGCCGACTTCGCCGCCCGACGGGCTGACCACGGCGAGGACGGCCGCCGCCACCAGCAGGGGCAGGGAATCTGCCAGGCCGAAGGCCAGGCCGCCGGCGGCCATAAGCAGGGCGGTCAGGCCGAGGATACGCCGGCGACCGAGGCGGTCGGCCACCGGGCTGAGGCCGAGGGTAAGGAGGGCAGCGCCGACCAGGGCGGCAGTAAAGACCAGGCCGATGGCCGCCCCGGTGTAGCCGAGGGCCTGCAGGTAGAGGCCAAGAACGACCGAAAGGGAGCCGTAGGCGAACATCCGGACGGCCCGGCTCGCCAGAAGGAGCCAGATATCAACGCCGGCGCGGGAGGGATAATCGGCCGGGGAAACCGATGTGATAGGCATCGGCAAGGGTATAGCTTGAGCCGGGCGGAGCCGTCAACCGGCTGCCGCCGAAGGCCGCATGCCCCTGAGCTCCCCCGTTAACGGTCTTCCGGCTCACTTCGCCCGGCCCTTGACAGTGGGGCGGTTCGAGGCTAATATTTAGTTAGCGCCTATACTAAGCACAGGAGGTTAGCGCAGTTGAGCTGGCAGATTGACCCCGCCCACTCCGTCGTTGAATTCTCCGTTCGTCACATGATGATCTCCCGCGTCCGGGGCCGCTTCGGCAAGTTCGAGGGCACTTTTAACCTCGACGAGGAACACCCGGAGCGCTCATCGGTTGAATTTACCGTCTACGTGGACAGTATCGATACCGGTGAGCCGAACCGGGACAACCACCTGCGCTCGGCCGATTTCTTCGACGTCGCCAACTTCCCGACGATGACCTTCCGCAGCACATCCATCGAGCGGGTCGGGCCGAACGTCTACCGGGTTAGGGGCGACCTCACAATCAAGGATGTTACACGGCCGGTGGAGCTGGAGGTTACCGATGAGGGGCGGAACAAGGACCCCTGGGGCAACCAGCGCTGGGGGTTCAGCGCCCGGACCACCATCAACCGCAAGGACTTCGGCCTGACCTGGAACGTTCCCCTTGAGGCCGGCGGCTGGCTGGTCGGCGACCAGGTAAATATCGAAGTGGAGCTCCAGGCCGTCAAGAAAGTCGCAAGCCAGGTGGCGTAAAGCTCCGGATCCGGCTCCCGGACCTGGCCGCAGGACCCTTCCTGCGGCCAGGTCGTTTTCCGGCCCCGGTTGCCTGACCTGTTTGCCGGTAGCGGGGCTTCTTAGTTTACCCTCGCTCCCCGTCGGACCGCGAGAGCCGGAAGGGTCCGGCTTTCTGGAAGCCGGCTGGAAGGGGCCCCCTGCCTTCAGGTATAATTGGTGGAGACAGCGCAGGAGCCTTGGAACCAATGGAAGCGCCTGCCGGTTCAGTCCGCCCACTGCCGCCGGACGCCGAACCCGAAGCCGGGCCCGGCCGTTTCAGCCCCAACCTTAAGCTCCTGTCGGTCGGGGGCGTTATTCTCCTGTCGGTCGCTTACCTGGTGTACATCAACCTCGGGTCCACTGCCGCCTACTACCTGACGGTCCCCGAGCTTCTAAGCCGGGCCCAGGCCGCCGGCGCGGTCGACCGGGTGCGGGTCGCCGGTTGGGTGGTGGACGGCACCGTCGAGCGGCCGGCCGGGGGCGGCCTCAAGTTCGTCATCGAAGAAGAGGGTGCCCGGATACCGGTGGTTTACCGGGGCGTCGTCCCCGATATCTTCGGGCCCGGCATCCAGGTCGTGGTCGAGGGCGACTTCCGGGACGGAACTTTCCAGGCGAAGACCCTCCTGGCCAAGTGCCCGTCGAAATTTGAAAGCCAGCTTCCGGCCCCGGCCCAGCAAAACTGACCGATATGTCCGAGTTCGGCCGCCTGGTTCTGATTTTTGCCCTCGGTCTGGCTATTTATAACCTTATCGCCGCCGCGGGCGGCGGCCGGCGCCTGAGCGCCCCGCTCCTTGCCAGCGCCCGGAACGGCCTCCTGGGGGTCGCCGTCCTCATGACCGGGGCGTTGGCGACCCTGCTCCTTGCCCTGCTGACCCACGATTTTTCCATCCGCTACGTCGCCGAAAACTCCAGCCTGGAGATGCCCCGCATCTTTATTTTCACCGCCCTCTGGGGCGGGCAGGCCGGGTCCCTTCTATTCTGGGCCTGGATGCTTTCGGTCCTCGGGGCCCTTGCCGTCTGGCTCCACTTCCAGGCCGAGGTCCGGCTCATCCCCTGGGTGATGGCCGTCATCAGCGGCGTTCAGGTCTTCTTTCTGCTGGTCCTCAATTTCCTGACGAATCCTTTTGAGAAGCTTCCGGTGGTTCTGCCCAACGGTCGGGGCCTCAACCCCCTCCTGCAGGACCCGGGTATGCTCTTCCACCCGCCGCTGCTCCTCAGCGGCTATGTGAGCTGGTCAATCCCGTTTGCTTTCGCGATGGCGGCCCTGATCACCGGCCGGCTGGACCGGGAGTGGCTCCCGGTCACCCGGGCCTGGGCAATGCTCGCCTGGCTCATTCAGGGGGCCGGGCTCATCGTCGGGGGGTGGTGGGCCTACCATGTCCTCGGCTGGGGCGGCTACTGGGGCTGGGACCCGGTGGAGAATGTCGCCCTCCTGCCCTGGCTGGTCGGGACCGCCTTTATCCACTCGCTCATGGTCCAGGAGCGCCGGGGCATGCTCAAGCTCTGGAACTTCGGCCTGATTATTGCCGCCTTCAACCTGAGCATCTTCGGCACGTTTATTGTCCGCAGCGGTGTTCTCACCTCGGTCCATTCGTTTGCTCAGTCGTCCGTCGGCCCGGCCTTTTTCACCTTCCTCGGTATCTCGGTGGTTGCCTCGGTGGCCCTGGTGCTTTATCGCCTGCCCGTCCTCCGGGCCCAGGGTGATTTCGAGTCCCTCCTTTCCCGGGAGGCGGCCTTTTTGCTCAACAACCTGCTCCTGGTCGGCATCGCCTTCGCGACCCTCTGGGGCACGGTATTCCCCCTCCTTTCGGAGGCGGTGCGGGGCGAGAAACTCACCGTCGGCCCGCCCTTTTACAACCAGGTGAACGGCCCGCTTCTGCTGGCCCTGGTGCTCCTGATGGGGGTGGGGCCGCTGCTCGGCTGGCGGAAGACGGGTCTCAGGGTTCTCCTGCGGGACCTGCTCGGACCGGCCCTCTTCGGGCTGGTGGTTATTGCCGGCCTCTACGCCGCTGGCATCCGGCTGGCCGAAGCCCTCCTCGGGTTCTGGGCGGTGGCTTTTGTGGCCGGGACCGTCTTTCTCGAGTTCTACCGGGCGGTGCGAATAAGGCGCCGGGCGATGGCCGAGGGGGTCCTGACGGCCCTCCTGCGGGTTATCGGCCGGAACCGGCGCCGCTACGGGGGATATATCGTCCACCTGGGCATTTTGATTCTGGCCGTAGGGGTCATCGGGTCAAACTTCTTCAAGCTCGAGCGGGAGTTTACCGTCCGGCCGGGCGAAACCTTCAGCCTGGGCCGCTATACCCTGCGCTTTGAGCAGGTCGGGGAGTGGACCGACCCTGGGGTCCGCAATGTCGGGGCGGCCATAACCCTCCTTGAGCCGTTTGAGCGGGAGCTTTTGCCTTACCGCAAGTTCTACCGGAACTGGGAGCAGACGCCGGCAAGTCACATCGAAATCGTGACAGTCGTGCCGTGGCTCGAGGACCTCTACGTCTTCCTGACGGGGTGGTCGGCTGATGGGTCGGCAACCGTACACGTCTTCGTCAACCCGCTGGTGCCCTTTGTCTGGCTTGGGGCGGCGGTGGCCCTCTTCGGCGGGGTGGTAGCGGCCTGGCCGGCCCGACAGGCGCGGTTTGCGCCGGCGGCCGTCCCGGCCCGGGGGGTGGTTGCCGGTGGGGACTAGGCTCGCCCTTGTGACCCTGACCGTTCTGGTTGCCGTGGCGCTGGCGGTTCCCGTTCGGGCCGACGACCTGGACAACCGGGCCCGGGAGATTGCCAAGAAGCTTCAGTGTCCGGTTTGCCAGACCATCTCGGTGGCCGACTCCCCCTCGGAGCTGGCCGCCCAGATGCGGGCCATCATCCGGGAGAAGCTCGCCGAGGGCTGGACCGAGGATCAGATCATCAATTACTTTGTCGAGCGCTACGGGGAGGGCGTTCTCCTGGAGCCGCCCCGCCAGGGCTTCGGCCTCCTCGCCTGGGTGGGGCCGGCGGTTGTGGTTGTCTTCGGCCTGGCCATCATCACCGCGGCGGTGCGGGCCTGGGTCCGGCCGCGGCCTGAGGCCGAGCCGGCCCTGGACCCCGGCGATGAGGACCGCTATGCTCCCGAACTGGAGAGGGCGGTGAAGGATGCCTGAAGTCGGGGTCATCCTGGCCGGGCTGCTGGGCATCGGGGCGGTTATTTTCGTCGCCTGGCCCCTTTTCAGGCCGCCTGAGCGGACCGCTCAGCCGGAAGACCTTCCGGAGGACCGGCTCCGGGAACTTATTGAGCGGCGGGAGGTGGCCCTGAATGCCCTCCGGGACCTGGAAGAGGATTTTCGGCTCGGCCGCATCGACGAAAAGGAATATAAGACCCTGCAAGCCCGCTACCGCCGGCGGGCTGTAGCCGCCCTCAAGGCCGTGGACCAGGCCCTCGGAACGAACACTGAGGCCCTGGAGAGGCTCATCGAGCGGGAGATTGCCCTGGCCCGGCGGCGGTGCCCGGACTGCGGCCGGCCCCTGGCCGAGGATTTTAGATTCTGCCCGCACTGCGGCCAGCCCCTGGATGTTTCGTCCCTGACCGGACGATGACCAGACTTTTGGTGATTTTATCTCTGCTCGCAACCCTGGGGCTGCTGGCCGGCCCCGGACCGGTTTGGGCCGACCAGCCCGACTACGGGGTTGTCGGGCAGGTCCAGAATGGAACGCCGGGCGGGGCAGTCCCGGAGGGGCTCGAGGTCCGGCTCGCCGTCTTCCAGAATGACCAGGTCGTTGATACCCTGACGACGAAAGCCGATGCCGGCGGTAACTTTGCGTTCACCGGCCTTAAGGCCGACCCTGGCTACACCTACGTGCCCTGGGTCTGGTATCAGGGGGCGTCGTACTTTGGCCGGCAGGTAAGTTTCGTCAATGTCGAACCGGTTCAGCGGGCGGATATCACCATCTACGAGGCCACCGACTCGGCTGAGAAGGTGGCCATTCAGGTGCTCAGTATTGCCGTTGCCGACGTCAACCCCGACCAGAACCAGCTTGTTATTTTCAGCCTGGTAACGTTTTCCAACCGGGGTGACCGGACCTACGTCTCCCGGCCGATGGGCCTGGACGTCGGTTTTCTGCCCCTGCCGATTCCGGCGGATGCCCGGAATATCGTCTTCCACAGCGGCCCCCAGCCCGAAGACCTGCTCCGGACACCCCAGGGGTACGGGGTTGCCATGTCGGTGCCCCCCGGCGACCTGGACCTCGCCTTTGCGTACGTGCTCCCATACGACGGGGGGAGGCGGCCCGTCGCCGTGAGCCCGGCGTTCCCCGTCGAGCGGCTGCTGGTCCTGGTGCCGGCCGGCTCCCTCGGGGCCGAGGGCGCCGGCCTGACGGCCCACGGCCAGGTCAATATCCAGAACCAGACCTTCAACCTCTACGTGGCCACCGGCCTTCCGGCTAATACGCCGGCCGAATTCAGCCTTACCGGCCTGCCCGAGCCGGGACTGCTCGCCCGACTAACTTCAAGCCGGGTCCTGCCCCTTGCGGTTGCGGGCGGGGTTGGGGTGGTCCTGGCCGCCCTGGGCCTTGTTTGGGTCCGCCGGCGGGCCGGCCGCCAGACGGCGGCGTCTTCGGCCGAAGACCTGGCCGGGCGGCGGGCCCGGCTGGTGGCCGCCCTGGCCGAGCTGGACGACCGGTACGAGCGGGGCGAGGTCAAGTCCGACGAGTACGCCGAGCGGCGGGCGGCCCTTAAGGCCGAACTGCTCGCGGTGACCCGCGTGCTGGCGGCCAGACAGGAACAGGAATGAAGGCCGCGATTCGGGTGGACGGCCTCGAGAAGCATTACGGGCTTACGGCGGCCCTGCGGGGCATCGGGTTTGAGCTCGGACCGGGGCAGGTCTGCGTTCTGCTGGGCCCAAACGGGTCGGGCAAGACGACTCTCCTTAAAATCCTGGCCACCCTGGTCCGGCCCGACCGGGGCGTTGTGGAGGTCGGCGGCTATGACGTTCGCCGTCAGGGCCGGCTCGTCCGGAACATCATCGGGGTTGTCGGCCACCAGACCTATCTTTACGAGGAGCTGACGGTGGCCGAGAACCTGCGGTTTTACGGCCGGATGTACCGGGTGCCGGAACTGGAGCGGCGCATCCGGGAGGTTGCCGGGCTCCTGGGCCTGGAAGACCGGCTTGAGACGCGGGTCCGGGCCCTCTCCCGGGGCTTCCAGCAGCGGGCGGCCCTGGCCCGGGCCCTTCTCCACGACCCGCCCATCCTGCTCCTGGACGAGCCGACCACGGGCCTCGATGCCGACGGCCGGCGGCGCTTCGGCGAAATCCTGGCCGACCTGCGGACCCGCGGCGGCACCGTCCTCTTCAGCAGTCACGCCTTCGAGCTCGAGCGGGACTGGGCCGACCGGGCCCTGGTCCTCTCGGCCGGCCGGCTGGTTTTTGATGGGCCGGCGGCTGGCCTCGACGCAGGTGTCCTCGCCGGGCTCCTTGCCGGGAGGGGGGCGGACCGTGTCCGGGTTTGACCGGCTGGCGGCCCTGGTGGCCAAGGACCTCCTCGTCGAACTGCGGTCCCGGGAGGTCGCCTACTCGACCCTGGTTTTTGCCCTGCTGGTCCTGCTCATCTTCAACTTTGCCTTTGAGCTCCGGGTCGAGAATCTTCAGGCCCTTGCCCCCGGGGTCCTGTGGGTGACCTTCATCTTTGCGGCGGTCCTGGCGTTAAGCCGGCTCTTCGCGGCCGAGCGGGACCGGGGCGCCCTGGAAGGCCTGCTCCTGTGCCCGGTTGACCGGGGAACCATCTACCTGGCCAAGCTCATAAGCGCCCTGGTCCTGATGCTGGCGGTCGAGGCCGTTGCGGTTCCGGTTTTCATCGCCCTCTTCGGCCTGAACCTGCCCCTGGGTCCCCTCGGGCTGGTTGCGTTTCTTGGGAGCCTGGGATTCGCCTCGGTGGGGACGCTCTTTTCGGCCCTGGCCGCCCACACCCGGACCCGGGAGGGACTTCTGCCCTTACTGCTTTTCCCGATATCGGTCCCGGTTATTATTGCCACGGTGAAGGCGACCGGCGGGGTGGTGGCGGGCGAGCCCTGGGGCGTGACTTTGCCGTGGCTCCAGCTTCTGGCCGGCTTCGACGTCCTGTTTGCCGGGCTGTCTTACCTGGTTTTTGAGCTGGCGGTGGAGGAGTAACCGGAAAGGAGGACCTGCCGTGGGCTGGATCCGACGTCTCGAATGGCTGGACCTGCTCGGGATTCTCACCGGCCTGAGCCTGATGGCCGGGCTCTACTTTGCCCTGGTTTACGCCCCGACCGAGCGGCTTCAGGGGCCGGTTCAGCGGATCTTTTACTTCCACGTCCCGTCAGCCTGGGTATCCTACCTGGCCTTCTTCGTGGTCTTCGTGGCAAGCATCCTCTACCTGTGGCGGCGGTCGGCCTTCTGGGACCGGCTCGGCCGGGCCTCGGCTGAGGTCGGGCTGGTCTTTACGACCCTGACGATAGTTACCGGGTCGATCTGGGCAAGGCCTATCTGGGGGACCTGGTGGACCTGGGATGCCCGGCTGACGACAACCCTCATCCTCTGGTTTATCTATCTGGCCTACCTGGCCGTGAGGTCGTATATTGCCGACCCGAACCGGGCGGCCCGGTTTGCGGCCATTCTCGGCATCATCGGGTTTGTCGACGTGCCGATCATCCACATGTCGGTGGTCTGGTGGCGGACCCTCCACCCGGAGCCGGTGGTGGTGCGGGCGGAAGGACCGGCCCTGGAGCCGCCGATGCTGGTCGCCCTTTTGGTCGGCCTGGCAGCCATGACCCTGCTCTACGTTTACCTGCTGGTCCACCGGGTTATGGTTGAGGAGACCCGGGACGACCTTCAGCTTATCCGACAGAGGCTGGCTGAATGACCGACAACACGGTTTATCTCTTTGCGGGCTACTCGGTCCTTTGGCTTTTGAGCTTCGGATACCTGCTTTACCTGGGCCGGGCGGTCCGGGAGCTCCGGCGGGAAGTAAAGGCCCTGCGGTCGCTGACCGAGCAGGGGCGCCGGTGATATATCCGGACCGGGCGGCTAAGGGGCCCCGCCCCGGATCAGGGGCAGGAAAAGCCGGGCCGCAACCTGGACGAACTCGTCGGCCCCGATGTCGAAGCCGCCGGCCCAGGGCCGTGGCTGGCCGTCGATGTCCACGGTCACCCCGACGTCGGTACCCCGATTGATGGCGGCCGAGTCCGACTGGATGTGGTAGTCGAGCCCCCCGGGGTTTACAAACTTCGGGTCGCCGGTCAGGTCGTTGCTTGTGGTGATGCCGCCGCCCAGCGTCTGCCGGCCTGAAAACCCGTTCCAGAGGGTGTAGTTGACGGCGACGCTGACGCCCATCCCGCTGGACCCGATTCCGTAGCTCCCGGTAAAGCCTGCCCGCTCGGACCAGATGTTGTTAACAAAGTTCGTTCCCTGGACGTAGTCTGAAAGAAAGACCACCGCGGCCAGGGGGTTGCCCGCTGGGGGCGCGTGGTCGGCCAGGGTGTTGAAGTAGACGCTGCCGGAGGTGGGCACCGCCTGGGTGCCGCCCAGCCAGAGGGCTATGCCGGTGCCCGCGCCGGCGACGGCGTTCTGGGCAAGGATGTTGTTGGTGAGCTTGAAGTCGGACGTCCGGCTGATGATTCCCCCGCCGCCGATAATGGGGGTGACGCCCCCGGAGCCGGTTGCCTGGTTCTGCAAGACCTGATTGCGCAGGAGACGGACACCGCCGGCGGCCTGAAAGGTCTGCAGGCCCTGGCCGGTTAAGGAGCGGGTCGTCACGACGAAACCGCCGCCCTGGGAAGCAAGGTTTGACTGAATAAGATTGGCCTCAATGAGGGCCGGGCTGTCAACGGCGTAAATTCCCCCACCCAACCCGACGGCCCCGCTGGCCGCCGCCACGTTGCCGCGGATTTCGTTCTGACGGACCTCGGTTGAGCTTCGGCTCGCGTAAATGCCGCCGCCCTGACCGATAACATTAGGGTTGCCCTGACTGGCGGCCTGATTATTGACGATACTGCTGGCGATGATCCGGGTGGCGCTCGATTCGAGGGCGATGCCGCCGCCGAGGCCGGCGGCGCTCTGCCCGTTTGAGGCGACATTCTGGGTGACGGTGCTGGCTGAGACGGTCCCGTCGGAACCCTCCCGGAAGGCGAGCCCACCCCCGAAGCCAAAGCCGTAGACGCTGGCCGTGTTCACGGTCACCGTAAGCTGACGGATGGTGAGGCTGGACCCCGAGGCCCAGACCCCGCCCCCTTCGCCGGTGGTCCCAATGCCCGTTGCCGGGTCCTGGTAGTCCGTTGCAATGTTTGACCGCACCTCGATGCCGGTCAGCTGGGCGGCGGCGCCCTGGGCGGCGATGGCCCCGCCGTAGCCGGGACCCTGGCGGGCGGCGTAGTTGGCCGTGAAGGTGCCGCCGCTTACGGTCACGCCGGAGCCGGTAAGAAAGAGACCGCCGCCGTAGCCGGAGGCCGGCCCCTGGGATGCGATATTGGCATTGAAGACCGTCCCGGTCAGGGTAACGGTGCCGCCGGCCACGTAGGCCCCGCCCCCCTGGCCCTGGTCGGCGGAGCTTCCCAGATTTGCCCGGAAGCTGGCTCCCGAAACCGAACCGGAGCTTGCGGCGAGATAGAGGCCGCCGCCCCGTCCTGGTCCCCCGACCGATGCGACATTATCCTGAAAGACGACCGCCCCGATATTCACCTGGCCGCCGGCCACGTAAGCCCCGCCCCCGTCCCCGCCGCCGGCCTGGCTGGCCACGTTCTTTACAACCTGCACCCCCGAGGTGAACGTGAGATTTGTGCCCTCAGCGTAGAGGCCGCCCCCCTGCCCGGTCGAGCTCCGGCTGGCAATGTTGTCCCGGAGCTCGGTGTCCCCGATGGTTACGGTCCCGCCGGTTACAAAAATTCCCCCGCCCCGGCCCGACTGCCCGACGGCGGCACCGTTGCCCTGGACGATGGTTGCGCCCCGGGCCGATGCCCCGATGGTGGCGGTCGAGTTGCTCAGGTAGAGGCCTCCACCGTCCCCACCTGCCTGCCCGGCGAGATTCCCGACGAACTTTGTTCCGCGGATGGTCACCGTGGAGTTGGCGATAAAGGCGCCCCCGCCCTGGCCCTGACCGTCGCTGGCCCGGTTCGAGGCGAATTCGCAGTCCTCGATGGTGAGCTGGGCGCCGGCGGCGTAGAGCCCCCCGCCGTTTCCCCCAAGCTGGGACGCATTGCCCTGGGTGATTTTCAGGTTCCGGAGGGTTACGGTGCCGCCGTTAATGACGATGCCCCGGGCCGCGCCCGCCGGGGCGATGGTTGGGGTCCCAGACGGGTCGCCCTCCAGCGTCAGGGATCTGCCTAAAGTGTCGACAACCTGAGGGGCGCCGCTGGCCTGGGTGTAGATGCCAGGGCCAATACGGATAATGTCGCCGTTCTGGGCGGCATTAACCGCATCCTGAATGGTGGTGTAGCACGGGGAGCCTGGGCAGGAGCCGGTCTGGCTGACGTAGCGGACGGTCTGGGCGCCGGCCACCATGGGTCTGAGGGCCCAGCTGGCCGCAAGCCCGGCGGCCGTGAGAACCAGGCCCGCCACCAGGGCCCATCTCAACCCTGATATTCCCCCTGCCAGCAATTTATTCATCGGCTCGGCTCCGCAAAAATCAGGGCCGGCTTTCCCGAGAATTTTAGCCGGTAGCATACAGCCGGCCCGGCCCTTTTTCCACATCCTTTTGTACGTTTTGTTATAAACTTTGCCTGGTGGACTTATGTCGGTTCTGAAGACAGCTGACCGCCGCATCCGGATTCAGCCCCGCCGGGTCCTGGTTGTTGCCGCAGGGGTCGGCCTGGGGCTTCTGCTGGGCGGGGCGACCGAATCGGTTTACGCCGTTCAGGGCGGCTTGGCCGGATTTGTCTCCCTGCTGGCCCTCGGCTACGCTTTCGGGGCGGGCATGGTGGCCGCCGTGAACCCGTGCGGCATCGTTCTCCTGCCTGCCCTGGTGACCTACTACCTTGGCCGGGAGCAGGCGGGACCAACCTTGGGCCGGGTCGGGCGGGCCCTGCTTCTCAGCATCATGACCACTGCCGGGTTCATCGTTCTCTTCGGTGGGGTCGGCCTCATTCTGGGGGCCGGGGGACGGGCGCTGGTCGATTTCTTCCCCTTCGCCGGGGTCCTCATCGGCCTGATCTTTGCCGGTCTGGGAACCTGGCTCGCCCTCCGGGATGAAGGCTTCGGGATTGCCGCCGCCGGCCGGTTCGCCGGGTTCGGGGCGGGCGGGGGCGGCCTTCTTTCGCCGTTTCTCTTCGGCGTCGGCTATGCCCTGGCTTCCCTGGCCTGCACCCTGCCGGTCTTCCTGGTGGTGGTCGGGTCCGCCCTGGCCGCCGGCAGTCCGGCCGACGCGGCGGTCAGGTTCCTCTCATACGCCCTGGGGATGGGTCTGGTGTTGAGCGCCGTCATCGTGGCGACATCAGTTTTTCACGCGGTCGTAGCGCGGTTTATCCGGGCCGTCGTCCCCCACGTTCACGCTGTCGCGGCGGCGCTGCTGGTGGGGTCGGGGGTATTTTTAGTCAAATACTGGCTCGAGGCCCTCGGCCTGCTCCGCTGAGGGGGTAAAATATAACGAGAGCCATTCGGGGAGGTGCTGACATGGCTGAGCTTCACGGGAAGCGCGTCGCCATCCTGGTCGAGAACAACTACGAGGACCTGGAGTTCTGGTACCCCTATTACCGGCTGAAGGAGGCCGGGGCGGAAGTGGTGGTGGTTGGGTCCGGGGCCGAAACCTACCAGAGCAAGCACGGCTATCCGGCTAAGGCCAGCACCTCGGCGGATAAGGTCAGCGCCGCCGAATTCGACGCGGTCATTATCCCGGGCGGATATGCCCCGGACCTGATGCGGCGGCACCCGGCCATGGTCAAGCTGGTGCGGGAGGCCGTCGAGCAGGGCAAGGTGGTGGCGGCCATCTGCCACGCCGGCTGGATGCTGGCCTCGGCCGGGGTGCTCCGGGGCCGGACGGTTACCGGCTTCTTCTCCATCAAGGACGACCTGATCAATGCCGGGGCGAACTACGTCGACCAGGAGGTCGTCCGGGACGGCAACATCATCACCTCCCGGTTCCCGGCCGACCTGCCGGCCTTCATGCGGGAGACCATCGCCGCCCTGGCCGGAGTTCGGGAGGCCGTAAAGGCCGACTGACGGGCCGCAACTTTAAAAACTAAAAATCCGGCTTCGCTGCGGGAGCCCGGGGCCGGCCGGGCTGAGAGGGCAACCGGGGCCGTCAGTCTGGTGACGGTCCGCCGTTGCCGACCGTTCGAACCTGAACCGGGTAATGCCGGCGTAGGAAAGCGCATCGGTTAAGACGGGGCGCCGAACGCCGAGGCCCGGTGTTCGGCGCCGAACTTTTTAAGGAGGTTCGACAATGCAGACGCCGCCGCGGGTGCTGGTGATTGCCGGCTCGGATTCCGGGGCCGGGGCCGGAATCCAGGCCGACTTAAAGACCATCTCGGCCCTCGGGGCCTACGCGACCACCGCCATCACAGCCATTACGGCCCAGAATACCCTGCGGGTTACGGCCGTCCATGAGCTTCCCCCGGAGATGGTGGCGGCCCAGATTGACGCCATCATGGTGGATATCGGCACCGACGCCGTCAAGACGGGGATGCTCGCCAACGCCGACATCATCCGGGTTGTGGCTGACAAAATCCGGGAGTACAACCTGACAAACGTCGTCGTCGACCCGGTGATGGTCGCCAAAAGCGGCGACCCTCTCCTGCGCCCGGATGCGGTCGCCGCCCTGCGGGACCTGCTCTTCCCCCTGGCAACGGTGGTCACCCCGAACATTCCCGAGGCGGAGGCCCTGCTCGGGGAGAAAGTTATCGGGCTGGACGGCATGCGCCGGGCGGCCGAGAAGATCCGCCAGCTCGGGCCGCAGTACGTCGTCGTAAAGGGCGGCCACGGGGAGGGGCCGGCCATCGACGTGCTTTATGACGGCCGGGAGTTCCGCGAGTTTCACGGGCCGCGGATAAACACAACTTCGACCCACGGAACTGGCTGTACCTTTGCGTCGGCCATCGCCGCCGGCCTGGCGGCCGGCTATCCCGTTCCGGAAGCAGTTGGCCGGGCCAAGGAGTACCTGACCGAGGCCCTGCGCCGGGCCTTCCCCCTGGGCCGCGGGAAAGGTCCGGTGAACCACTTCTACCGGTGCTGGGCCGAGACGGCCCGCCGGCGTTAGGCCCCTCACTCAGGCCTCCAGCCTGACGTCGCCGTCCCGCTCCCTCTTCCGCCCGCGGGAGGGGAGGTGGGGGTGAGGGTAAAAGCTCCGAGGCTGGCGCAGGGCAATTGCCGGCGCCCCGTCGGCGCGGTTATAATAAGCCAGCTTAAGGCGGGTCCGAAATTTGTCAATCGGAGGAGGGCGATGGCCGAGAAGGATTCCCTGGAGCTGGCCTGGGAAGTTGCGGACCGCTGGCACTGGTTTTACAAAAAGGGTCTCATCAGCCGGCGGGACTTTCTTAAAGCTGTCCTCGTCTCGGGCGGGGTAACGGCTGCCGCCTGTGCTCCGCAACCGGCTGCCCCGTCTCAACCCGCCGGCGAACAGCCCAAACAGCCGGCAAAGGACACTATCAGCGCGGCCTTCGGAAGCGACCTGCCGAACCTGGACCCCCATATGCACTTTCTTCGTTTCGGGATCATCTTTCACTACCATGTTTTTGACAACCTGGGGGTCCGGGACCCCAAGACGATGCGGATTGGGCCGCACCTCGCCACTTCCTGGAAGCCCATTGACCCCACGACCTGGGAGATCGAGCTCCGGCGGGATGTGACCTTTCATAACGGCGACCCCTTTACGGCCGAGACGGTCAAGTTCAACTGGGAAAGGATAACGAACCCCGAGCAAAAAAGTCCCCAGCGGGGCAACCACGAGCAGATTGCCGGGGTGGAAGTTGTTGACCGCTACAAGGTCCGGGTGCATACCAAATCGCCCTACCCGATTTTTGTTGAGCGGCTCCAGAACTTCCAGATGGTGCCGGAGAAGGTCATCAGGGAGAAGGGCGACGCCTGGTTTGCCGAGCATCCCATTGGGACCGGTCCGTATAAGTTTGTTGAGTGGAAGCGGGACCAGTACATCCTGACCGAGCGCAACGACAACTACTGGGGGCCGAAGCCCGCCTTTCGGTATTTCAAGTACGTGGTCATCCCCGAAGTGACTACCCAGATTGCCGAGCTTCTAAACGGCAACATCGACGTCATGCGGGCCGTGCCCACCGACCAGGTGAACACGATTAATAATTCCGGCCGGGCAAAGGTTGTAAGCCAGCGCATCCTGCGCACAGGTTTTGTCGGCCTCGACGCCAGGGGCCGGACGGCTCCGAATCCGTTCATGGATGTGCGGGTGCGCAATGCGGCCAACCATGCGGTCAACATTGACAGCTACATCAAGAGCCTCCAGCCCGGGGGGGACCGGACGCCGGCCCTGGTGAACCCCATGGCCTTCGGCTACGACCCGGCCATCAAGCCCCACGAGTACGACCCGGACAAGGCCAAAGCCCTTCTGGCCCAGGCCGGCTACCCTCAGGGCTTCGAGGTGACCTTTAACCGGACCAATGCCTCCCTTCTGCCCAATGCCCGGCAGGTTTACGAGGCGATGCAGCGGGACCTGGAAAAGGTGGGCATCCGGGCCAAGTTCCAGGTTCATGAGGACCGCGCCTTCACCGACATGGTCTCCCAGGGCAAGGGCGGCCCCATGTACGAGTGGTCGTGGGGCTATTACTCGGTCTTTGATGCCGACGGGATCCTCTGGGACATGCTCCATTCGTCGAGCCCCTTTAGCTATTATCAGAATCCGGAGCTGGACCGGCTGCTGCTGGAGGCCCGGTCGACCCTGGACGAGGAGACCCGCAAGCGGCTTTATTCCCGGGCCCAGCAGATCATCCGGGAGGAGGCCCCGGCGATCTTCATGTGGGGCTTTCACCAACTCTGGGCCGTAAGCACCGCCGTGAACTGGATGCCCGACCCGGACGAAATCGATAAGTTCTATACGGCCAAACCGGCCTAAAGGGCCCCTGAGGCCGGCCGATGACTGCATACCTTGCCCGGCAGGTCGTTCAGCTGGCGGTCGCCGTCTGGGGCATTTCGGTCATCGTCTTCGTCGTGAACTTCGTCATCGGCGACCCGATAAACGCCCTGGTGCCGCCGGAGACGCCGGAGGAGACCCGCCAGCTCCTGCGCCACCAGTACGGGTTCGACCGGCCCATCCTGGTCCAGTACCTGGATTTTGCCCGGGGGGCGATTGTCGGCAACTTCGGCGAATCGTATCTTTTCAAGAAGCCGGCGCTGAGCCTGGTGGTCGAGCGCCTGCCGGCAACCCTCCAGCTTACGGTTGCCGGGATGGGCGTTGCGATTCTCATTGCGATTCCAGTGGGGATAATCTCGGCCTACTGGCGCTACTCCCTCATCGACAATATCGCCACGATTGTTGCCGTTGCCGGCCAGGCGATGCCCATCTACTGGCTCGGGCTGATGCTTATCCTGCTCTTTTCGGTCCACCTGCGCTGGCTTCCGGCCTCGGGGTACGGGACGCCCCAGCACATCATCCTGCCGGCCTTCTGCCTCGGCGTTTTCACCGCCCCGGTGGCGATGCGGCTGGTGAGGTCCGGTATGCTGGACGTCCTTTCGCAGGACTACATCCGGACGGCCCGGGCCAAGGGCCTGACCGAGTGGGCGGTGGTGGTCGGCCACGCCCTCCGGAACACCATGATTCCGGTCATTACTGTCCTGGGCCTCCAGTTCGGCCAGCTGATGGGCGGGGCGGTCATCACCGAGACGGTGTTCGCCTGGCCGGGTGTTGCCCTTCTCCTTATCAACGCCATTTACCGGTCGGATATCCCGGTAATGCAGGCGGCGGTCATTATCCTTGCCCTCATCATTGCCGGGGTAAACTTCCTGGTTGATGTGATTGTGGCCCTTCTGGACCCGAGGGTGAGGCTGAGATGACGGACCGTTCGCCGGAGATGACGGCGGCCTCGACCCTGGTTATCCCGGGCCGGCGGCCGGCGGCGGGATGGCAGCGGGTCGCCCGGCGGCTCTGGCAGCTCCGGACCGCGACCCTGAGCGCGGTGTTTCTGGTGGGGCTTGTCCTCATGGCCGTCTTTGCCGACTTCATTGCGCCGTACAACCCCTACGAGGGCGAGCTTGTCGACCGGCTGAAGCCGCCGGTCTGGGAGCAGGACGGCAGCTGGGCCCACATCCTCGGCACCGACCAGGTTGGGCGGGACAACCTGAGCCGGTTGATTTTCGGGGCCCGGGTTTCCCTGGCGGCCGGCTTTCTGGCAACCGTTGTTGCGGCGGCCATTGGGGTGGCGCTGGGCCTGATGGCAGGCTACATCGGGCGACTCGCTGACACGGTGATCTCGACCCTGATTAACATCCAGCTGACGGTGCCCTTCATCTTGCTGGCCCTGCTCTTCATCGGGGCCGTTGGACCGGGTCTGGTAATCGCCGGCTATATCGCCGTTAACGTGATTATCGTGCTGGGGGTCGCCTCCTGGCCGATTTACGCCCGGGTCATCCGGGCCGAGGTCTTGAAACTGCGCGAGCTGGACTTCGTGACGGCCGCCCGATGCCTCGGCATCTCGGACGGCCGCATTCTCTTGCGCCACATCCTGCCCAACACCGTCAATTCAATAATCGTCCTGAGCACCGTGCAGGTTGCCCGGTTCATCATCACCGAGGCGTTTTTGAGCTTCCTGGGCCTGGGCACGCCCCCGCCGACCCCGACCTGGGGGAGCATGCTGGCCGACGCCCGCCAGTTCATGTTCGATAAGTGGTGGCTGCCGACCTTCCCGGGCCTCGCAATCTTTATAACCACCCTCGCCATCAACCTCTTCGGCGACGGCCTGCGGGACTGGCTCGACCCCTACTCCCGCAACGTCTAGCCCTCATCTCACTTTGACGTAAACGTAATCCCCGGGGTATCCTTGAACCGGTAGCATGCGCGGCTGGGTCCTTCTCCGGTTGCTCAAGTTCCTCGGGAAGTATCGGGGTCAGGTCCTTCTGGCTTATTTGTGCCTCATCTGTGCCTCGGGGTTCGGCCTGGCCATTCCGTGGCTTATCAAAGAGGTTATCGACTTCGGCCTGCGGGCCGGAAATCCCGGGTATCTTTTGCTCTCGGGTGGGCTGGTTGTTCTGTTCAGCGCCGCCCGGGGCGCCTTCGCCTACGGCCAGGGGTATCTTTCCGAGGCGGTTTCCCAGCGGGCCGCCTACGACCTGCGCAACGCCCTCTTTGAAAAGTTCCAGCGGCTCAGCTTCTCGTTCCACGACCAGGCCCAGACCGGGCAGTTGATGTCCCGGGCGACCGCCGACGTTGAGGGCGTCCGAATTTACCTGAACATTGGGATCATGCGACTGCTGACCGTCGCCGTCATGGTTCCGGCCGTCCTGGGGCTGGCGGTTCAGGCGAACTTCCGGCTTGCGCTCATCCTGCTGGTGAGCGTTGTGGTTATCGGCCTCTGGGCCGTGAATATCTCCAGTCGCCTCCGACCCATCTGGCTCCGGGTCCAGCAGGCGATGGGTGACCTCGGAACGGTCCTTCAGGAAAACCTCACCGGCATCCGGGTGGTCCAGGCCTTCTGCCAGGAGGAGGCCCAGCAGCAGCTTTACGACCGCTACAACCGGCGGCTCCGGGAGCTGAGCCTGCGGGCGAGCCGGATCGGGGCGTTTCACCAGCCGTTTTTGCTCTTTATGCTGAACCTGGCAATGGCGGCTACCCTCTGGGTTGGGGGCCGGGAGGTGATGGCCGGCCGGCTCACCCTGGGCGAGCTGGTGGCATTTACCCAGTATCTTTTGATGCTCTTTATGCCCGTCCGGGCCCTGGGCTGGGTAATGAACATCTTCGCCCGGGCCCAGTCGGCCGGCGAGCGGATCTTTGAAATCCTCGACTCCGTTGAGGAGGTTCCCGAAAAGCCGAATGCTATTGAGCTTAAAGACGTGCGGGGCGAGGTGGTATTCGAGGACGTTACCTTCGCCTATTCCGACCGGGCCCCGGCCCTCCGGAACATTAACCTCCGGGTACGTCCCGGCGAGGTTGTCGCCCTGGTCGGCCCGACGGGCAGCGGCAAGAGCACCCTGGTCCAGCTGATCCCCCGGTTCTACGACGTCACGTCCGGGCGGGTGCTCATCGACGGCTATGACGTCCGGGACCTGAAGCTGGCGTCCCTGCGCCGGAACATCGGGATCGTCCTGCAGGACACGTTCCTGTTTGCGGCGACCATCCGGGAGAACATTGCTTACGGGCGGCCGGACGCCACCGACGGGGAGATTATTGCCGCGGCGAAGGCCGCCCGCATCCACGACTTTATCATGAGCCTCCCGGACGGCTACAACACCTGGGTCGGGGAGCGGGGCCTGACCCTCTCGGGCGGCCAGCGCCAGCGCATCGCCATCGCCCGGGTCCTGCTCCTCGACCCGAAGATTCTGATCCTGGACGACGCCCTCTCCAGCGTCGACGTCGAGACCGAGGCCGAAATCCAGGCGGCCCTGGAGGCGGTGATGCGGGGCCGGACGACTTTCATCGTCGCCCACCGGCTCAAGACGGTCCGGCTGGCCCACCGGGTCATCGTTATGGTCGGGGGCGAGATCGTCGAAGAAGGAACCCACGAGGAGCTCATTGCCAGGAACGGGTTCTACCGGCAGATTTATGAGACCCAGCTCCGGCCGCAGGCGGACGCCGGACTGCTGGTGCGGGGGGACGACTAGATGATGGTTGGCCACTGGCACGGCGCCGGGATTCTCCGGCGTAGCGACCTGATGCTGGATGAGAAGGAGTTCGGCCGGGCCTTCGACTGGCCCATTTACCGGCGGCTCTTCGGGTTTGTGCGGCCCTACGCCGGGCCGATGGCCCTGAGCGTTGTCCTGACCCTGGTATACACCGTGACAAACCTGCTCAACCCCTATCTTATAAAGCTGGCCATTGACGGGCCCATTGCCCACGCCGACCCGGCCGGCCTCGGCCTCATCTCCCTGCTTTTCCTGGCCAACAGCGCCGCCTCCTGGCTTGCCCAGTTCGGTCAGACCTGGTTCTTGAGCTGGGTCGGCCAGCAGGTGCTTTATAACCTGAGCAGCCGGATGTTCAACCACGTCCAGCGGCTGAGCTTCAGCTTCTTCGACGCCAACGAGGTCGGCCGGATCATGTCCCGGGTCCAGAACGACGTCCAGGTGCTTCAGGAGATCCTGGCTCAGGGAACGGTCTCGCTGGCGGCCGACGTCGTGACCCTCCTCGGGATTCTGGCCGTCCTCTTCCAGATGAACCCGCGGCTCGCTTTGCTCACCTACCTGGTCCTGCCCCTTCTGGTGGGCATAACCGTCGTCTGGCAGCGGCGGGCGATTGAGTCGTTCCGGCGGGTCCGGGCGGCCATCTCGGTGGTGAACGCCACCCTCCAGGAGAGCGTCTCGGGGGTCCGGGTAATTCAGGCGCTGGCACGGGAGCAGGACAACCTGCGCCGGTTCGACGCGTTGAACGAACAGCACCTTGAAGCCAACCTGCAGGCCGGCCGGGTTTCGGCCCTGATTCTGCCGGCGGTGGAGGTTGTTTCGGCCCTGGCCACCGCCCTGGTAATCATCTTTGGGGGCGGGATGGCTCTGGCCGGCAGCCTCGAGGTCGGGGCCCTGGTCGCCTTCACCCTGTATATCAACCGGTTCTTTGACCCGATCCGGGACATCGCCATGCGCTACACCCTGCTCCAGCGGGGCACGGTCGCGGCCGAGCGGATCTTTGAGGTTCTGGATACCGAGCCGGAGGTGGCCGATGCGCCCGATGCGGCGGAACTGCCCCCGGTGCGGGGCGAGGTCGTCTTTGAGAATGTCTGGTTCTGGTACGTGCCGGACGTCCCGGTTCTGAAGGGAGTGGACCTCCGGGTCGAGCCGGGGGAGACCATCGCCCTGGTCGGGCCGACCGGGGCCGGGAAGAGCACCTTCGTCCGGCTCATCCCCCGGTTCTACGACGTCAAGGAGGGGCGCATCTTAATCGACGGCGTCGACATCCGAAAGGTCACCCTGAAGTCCCTCAGGCGGCAGATCGCCATCGTGCCCCAGGAGCCGTTTCTCTTCTCGGGGACGATTTACGACAACATAAAGTTTGCCCGGCCCGAAGCCGACGACGCCGAGATTATGGCCGCGATTCGGGCCGTGGGCCTCGACGAGCTGGTGGCCGGTCTGCCCCAGGGGGTTCACACCCCGGTGGGAGAGCGGGGTCAGAACCTGAGCGTCGGCCAGCGCCAGCTCATAAGCTTCGCCCGGGCCCTCCTGGTTAATCCCCGGATCTTAATCCTCGACGAGGCGACGGCTTACCTGGATTCCCAGACCGAGGCCCGGTTGCAGGCGGCCCTCGGGCGGGTCCGGGCCGGCCGGACAACGTTTATCATCGCCCACCGGCTCAACACCGTCCGGGACGCCGACCGGATCGTGGTCCTCGACCAGGGCCGCATCGTCGAGGTCGGCACCCACGCCGAACTGCTAGGCCGCAGCGGCCTTTACCGGCGCCTGTACGAGGTCGGGTTCGGGGCGGCCCCCGTTCCCCGAACCGGCGACGGCTCGGCGGCCTGAACGGGCCGGGAAGCCCAATCCGGTATAATTGGCTGGTAATGGGCCTGCGGGAGTTGCTCGTTCGGCTGCAAAATTCCCAGGCGACCGTCGAGGAGGTCCTGGACTATTTAAAGGTCTGGCCCTACGAGGAGCTGGGCTTTGCCAAGGTGGACCACCACCGGGCCGTCCGCAAGGGCTTCCCCGAGGTCGTCTTCGGTCCCGGCAAGACCCCGGCCCAGGTGGCCGAAATCGTCGGCCGGCTGGCGGCCCAGGCCGAATGTGTCCTGGTAACGAAGACCACGGCCGAGGCCTTCGAGGCGGTGAAGGGGATAGTTCCCGACGCCCGCTTCCACGAGGTTGCCCGGGCCATCTACGTTGACCGCCGCCGGAACCCCCGGCTCAAGCCCGGGGTGCTGGTGGTCGCCGCCGGGACCTCGGACCTGCCGGTGGCCGAGGAGGCGGCCCTCACCGTTGAGCTGATGGGGAGCCGGCCGGACCGGCTCTATGACGTTGGGGTGGCCGGCATCCACCGGCTCATGGGCAACCTGGACCGGCTCCGGTCGGCCCGGGTTGTGGTGGTTGTGGCCGGGATGGAGGGGGCCCTTCCCAGCGTGGTCGGCGGGCTGGTGGCGGCCCCGGTCATTGCCGTACCGACGAGCGTCGGCTACGGGGCCCACTTTGGGGGGCTTGCACCCCTTTTGACGATGCTCAACTCGTGCGCCCCCGGGGTGGCGGTGGTCAATATTGACAACGGGTTTGGGGCCGGCTACCTGGCGGGTCTGATCAATCTGGGGGTCAAAGATGAATCCGAAGCTTGAACGGCTAAAGGCGATTTTGCGGGAGCTCGAGTCGGTGGTGGTGGCCTTCTCGGGCGGTGTGGACAGCACGCTTCTGGCGTCGGTGGCCTACGAGGTTTTGGGGGAGCGGGCGGTGGCGGTGATCGGGTCTTCGCCGACGTACCCGCCGGAGGAGCTGGCCGAGGCCGAGGCGATTGCCCGGGAGTTGGGGATTCCCTACCGGGTAATTAACACCGCCCAGCTTGAGGACCCGAACTTTGTGGCCAACAACCCGGCCCGGTGTTACCACTGCCGGCACGAGCTTTACGGGCGGCTTGGGGAGTTTGCCCGGGCCAACGGCTACCGGTGGGTGATTGACGGGACGAACGCCGACGACCTTGGGGATTACCGGCCGGGGCTTAAGGCGGCCGAGAAGCTTGGGGTGAGGCACCCTCTGTGTGAGGCGGGGTTAAGCAAGGCGGAGATTCGGGAGCTGGCCCGGGCGCGGGGGCTTAAGGTGTGGGACAAGCCGGCCTCGCCGTGTCTGGCGTCCAGGTTTCCGTACGGGAGGGTGATAACGTTGGGTGAGCTTGAGCAGGTGGCGGCGGCCGAGGCGTATCTGCGGGGGTTGGGGCTGAGGCAGGTGCGGGTGAGGCACCACGGGGAGCTGGCCCGGATTGAGGTGCTGGCGGAGGATATTGTGCGGCTGGCCGAACCGGAGGTTCGGGCCGGGGTTGTGGCCCGGTTGCGGGAGCTGGGGTACCGTTACGTGACCCTGGACCTGGCCGGGTACCGGATGGGCAGCCTCAACGAGGCGATCCTGGCCCGGGGCCGGGACGGGACGCCCGGCCGCTAGCTGCCGCGGTGAGGGCTGCCTATTTTGACTGCTTTGCCGGGGCCGCCGGGGACATGATTGTGGGGGCGCTGGTCGATGCCGGGGCCCCGACCGAACGTCTGCTGGCGGCCTTCGAGGGCCTGGGCCTTGAGGACTATTCGGTCCGGTTTGAGCGGGACCGGCGGGGACCCATCGCCGGAACGCGGTTTATCGTCGAGGTCCCGGAGCCGGCCGGCCACCGCCGCCGGCTTGGGGACATTTTGCGGCTCCTTGAGGACGCCCGGCTTTCCCCGGCCGTGGCCGGGCAGGCCGCGGCAGTTTTTCGGCGCCTGGCCGAGGCTGAGGCCAGGGTTCACGGCGTCGACGTGGAGTCGGTCCACTTCCACGAGGTCGGGGCCCTCGACGCCGTCCTGGACGTGGTCGGGGCCCTCACCGCCCTGGAGGCCCTGGGCGTTGAGGCCGTTTACTGCTCGGCCCTGCCGGCGGGGGGTGGCGTGGTGGGGACGGAGCACGGTTACCTGCCGGTGCCGGCCCCGGCCGTGCTCGAGCTCTTGAAGAATACCGGGGCGGTGGTCGGGCCGGCCCCAACCGCCGAGGCCGCCCGCCACGAACTCGTGACCCCGACGGCCGCGGCCATCTTCGCCACCCTCGCCCGGTTCGAACAGCCGGCCCTGAGGGTCGAGGCGGTGGGCTACGGCCTGGGTGCCCGCCAGCTCGAATCGTTCCCGAACGCCCTCCGGGTCTGGGTCGGGGAAACGGCCGCCGAACCGGCGGGCGCAACCCTTACCCTGCTGGAGACGAACATCGACGACATGCCGGCCGAGCTTTACGGCTACCTGATGGAGCGGCTCTTTGAGGCCGGGGCGAAGGACGTCTGGTTTACCCCCATTCAAATGAAAAAAAACCGGCCGGGGGTCCTCGTAAGCGTTCTGGCCCCGGCCGAACTTGAGGAGCGGCTGCTGGACGTTATCTTCCAGGAGACGACGACCCTGGGCGTCCGGCGGCGGCCGGTGGGCCGGCATGAGGCCGCCCGGGAGCTTTTTAAGTTTGAGTCCAGCCTGGGGCCGGCCGCGGTGAAAGTGAAGCGCTGGCGGGGGCAGGTTGTTAACGTCGCCCCGGAGTACGAGGCCTGCCGGGAGCTGGCCCACCGGACCGGCCGGCCGCTCCAGGAGGTCTACCGGGTCGTCGAGCTTGAAGCCTGGCAGAAACTTTCAGGCGGGAGGTGAACAGCCGATGGAGATAAAGACCGTCGGGGTTGTCGGGTGCGGCCTGATGGGCTCGGGCATCGCCGAGGTGTGCGCCCGGGCCGGGTATAACGTCGTTGTCCGGGAGGTCGACGAGCCAACCCTGAACCGGGGACTGGAGCGGATCCGCCAGTCGCTCGGCCGGGCCCTGGAGCGGGGCCGCATCGACCAGGCGACTTACGACCAGACCCTCGGACGCATCCGGGGCACGGTGAATATGGCCGACCTGGCCGAATCGGACTTCGTGATTGAGGCCGTCGTCGAAAACCTGGACCTTAAAAAGCAGGTTTTCGCCGAGCTGGACCGGATCTGCCGGGAAGGGGTGATCCTGGCGACGAACACGTCGTGCCTGCCGGTGACGGACATCGCGGCCGCAACCCGGCGGCCGAAGCTGGTCATCGGCACCCACTTCTTTAACCCGGCCCCGGTTCTGCCCCTGGTCGAAATCGTCCGGACGATTCTGAATGACGACGAAACCGTCGAAAGGACCAGGCGCTTTATTGAGTCGCTCGGCAAGACCGTCGTCATCACCAAGGACCGGCCCGGCTTTATCGTCAACCGGCTGGCCATCCCGTTCCTGCTCGATGCCATTCGGGTCCTGGAAGAGGGACTTGCCACCAAGGAGGAGATCGACACCGCGATTAAGCTGGGCCTGAACCACCCGATGGGGCCGTTCACCCTGCTGGACTTCGTCGGCCTGGACACAACCCTGTTCGTCGCCGACGCGATGTACGAGCAGTTCCGGGACCCGAGGTATGCCGCCCCGCCCCTCCTGCGCCGGATGGTTGCGGCCGGCCTGCTGGGCCGCAAGTCCGGCCGGGGCTTTTACGATTACGCATCGGCGTAATTGGTCCCGAGGGGAGTTCTGGTCGGGGGCGGCCTGCTCCTGGTGCTGGGGGTGGGCCTCGGGGCGGCGGCGGGGCCGGGCTACCCGACCGACAGCGCCCACTATAAATACTGGACCCGGCTCGTAACCCTGGAAGGGATTCACCGGGCCTACCGGGGAACCTGGCCGGAAACCTACGCGATTTACCCGCCGGTTCACCTCTACTACTACCGGCTGGTCGGCGAAATCTACCGCCAGGCCGCCGACCCCACCTTTGAACTGGGCCGCGCCCTGGGGAGCCCCTTGCTAACTTTTCTTCTCAAGGTGCCGGCGGTCCTCGCCCATGCGGCCGCGGCCGGAATGGTTTACCTGGTTGCCCGGCCGCACCTCGGCTTCGGTCGGGCGCTCCTGGCCGCGGCCGGGTATGGGCTGAACCCCGCCCTGGTCTTTACGGTGAGCCGCTGGGGCCAGCCGGACTCGGTCCACACCCTGTTTCTGCTGGCCGGGTTGGGCCTGCTGGGGGCCGGGCGGGTAATTCCCGCCTGGGCAGCCCTTGGCCTGGCCGCCATGTCAAAACCCCAGGCCTGGGTGCTCCTCCCCCTGGCGGCCTGGGCATCCCTGCGCTGGTTCGGTCCAGGCCCGGCCCTGCGGGGCCTCGGGGTCGGGGCGGCCGTCGGGCTCGGTTTGGGCCTGCCCTTTATCCTGGGCGGCACGGTCGGGGAACTGCTTACATTGCCGGTTCAGACGGCCAGCGTGATGCCGGTGGTCTCGGCGAACGCCCACAACCTGTGGTGGCTTTTAACCCTGGGCCGGGGCCTGACAATCCCCGATTCGGCCGCGGTGGTCGGGCCGATCTCTTACCGGGCGGTCGGCCTCGGCCTCACCATTGCGGCCCTCGCCGCCGGCCTTTGGCGGGTGGGAGACCGGCCCGACCGGCCGGGGCTCTGGCTCCTGGCCGCCTATTCGGGGTTCAGCTTTTTCATGCTCGCCCCGCAGGTCCACGAGAACCACCTTTTCTTTGTTCCGGCCCTGCTGGCCCCGGTTTTCCCGGCCGGGGGACGGGTCGGGGCCGCCTTTGGGCTGGTGAGTTTTACGTACCTGGTGAATCTGGTGGCCGAGGACCCGACCCTGGGCCTCCTCGCCGAACCTGTCCGGTCGGCCCTCGGCCTGGTCAATGCTGGCCTGAACCTGGGAGCGTTTCTTTACCTCGGTTGGCTGGCCCTGGGGGTGGGGCGGCGGTTAAAGCTCCAGGTCGGCGGCGATTCCCTTCATCGCCTCAAGGCCGAGGCCGATGAACTCGGGCAGGGGAATGCCCAGGTTTGATTCGCAGGTGAGGATCTCCTCCCGGCTTGCGCCCCGGGCGAAGGATTTTTCTTTAAATCGGCGCAGGACGAAATCCACCGTCAGGGGTTCGAGCTTTTTGTCGGGGTGGACCAGGGCGCAGGCGACAATTAAGCCCGTCAGGTTGTCGCAGGCATAAAGTGCCTTGGCCATGGTCGTATCCATCGGGGCCTTGTGGTTGTGGGCGAGGATCGCGTGGATGATCCGGTCGGTTCCGGCGTACTGGCGGAGCCGCTCGGCCGTAATCTCGGTGTGCCGCTCGAGGTCTTTCTCAGTAACCTCGTAGTCGGCGTCGTGAAGCAGGCCGGTCAGGCCCCACTCATCTTCGTCCTCGCCGAAGTGGCGGGCAAGCCGCCGCATAAACGCCTCGACGGCGAGGAGGTGTTTCTTGATGTTGGGGGTCTTTACCAGTTCGTCGACGATTTTTAGGGCTTCCTGCCGGGTCAGGGCTGAGCGCTGGTCCACGGCCATGGCCTCGTCACCGTCCTTGAGACTTACTCAGGTTAAAGTATAGGCCGGGCAGGGGCGATTCCTCCAGGCCGGGGCGGTGCGGCCGTATGCTATAATAAAGATTGCCCGCCGATGTCACCCTGCCGCAGGGTCGTCCGGGGACGCAGCCGGACCGGTGCCCAGGCCGGGCCGGTTGGGGGACCTTGTGGCCGGGGTCCTTGACAGCGTCCGGGTGCCGTGGTATAGTGTAGGCTGGTTGAGTGTGATCTGCGGCTTGTTTCACCCTTAACGTGTCCTCTGGAATGTTGCTGGTTCCCCGTTCAAGGGTATAAGTGCCGGTAGATTTTGTTAACCGGGGGAGTGTTCGCTTATGTCTCTGGTTTCCCTGTCGGCAGACAGCTTGAAGTTGCCCAAGAAATCCTACGCCCGAATCCCCGACATTCTCCCTCTGCCTAACCTTATTGATGTCCAGCTCAAGTCCTTCCGCTGGTTTATGGAAGAGGGCCTGCGGGAAGTTCTCGATGAGGTCTCGCCCATCGAGGACTTCACCGGCCGACGGATGGCCCTCTATTTTGGCGACTACGAGTTCGGCAAGCCCCAGTACACCGAGTGGGAGGCCCGGGAGCGGGATGTGACCTACGCCGCCCCCCTCCGGGTCGAAGTGACCCTGGTCATCCGGCGGGAGGACGGCACCGAGATCGAGCGCAAGCAGAAGGTTTTCATGGGGGATTTCCCCCTGATGACCTCCACCGGTACGTTCATCATCAACGGCGCCGAACGGGTGGTCGTAAGCCAGCTTATCCGCTCGCCGGGCGTCTACCTGAGTCTGGAGGTCGACCCCATTTCGGGCCGGAGACTCTGCTTCGGAAAGGTCGTCCCGAACCGGGGCGCCTGGCTCGAGTTTGAAAGCAGTCCCCGGACCGGGATCTCGGCCCGGATCGACCGCAAAAAGAAGCTGCCGGTGACCACCTTCCTGCGGGCGGTGGGATTCGGCAGTGACGAGGAGCTCTTCGAGCTCTTCGAAGGGGTCGATACAAACCCCGACTTCTCGTGGCTGCGGACCACCCTGGCCCGGGACCCGGTTAAAAACGCCCTGACCCGGGACCGGTCCCGGGAGGGCCAGAAGGCCGCCCTGGAGGACTTTTACAAGCGGATGCGGCCGGGCGACCCGCCGAACGAGGCGGCGGCCCGTCAGATGCTGGATGCCCTTTACTTCAACCCGCGCCGGTACGACCTGGGCCGGGTCGGCCGCTACAAGCTTAACCGCCGCCTCGACCTGGATGTGGACCCGGGCCGGAAGGCCCTGACGGCCGAGGACCTGGTTGAGATGGTCCGGCGGATCATCCTGCTCAACAACTACGACCTGGGGCCGCAGTACTGCCCCCGGTGCCGGGTGGCCTATTACACCCGGGTAAACCCGCCCATTACCCCCGGCCGGTGCGACCGCTGCGGCGGCCTCCTTTCCGAGGAGCGGCCGGATGACGTCGACCACCTGGGGAATCGGCGGGTTCGGACCGTCGGGGAGCTCATTCAGAATCAGTTCCGGGTCGGCCTGCTCCGGATGGAGCGGGTGGTCCGGGAGCGGATGACCATTACCCCGCCGGAGGAGGCGACCCCCAGCGCCCTCGTCAACATCCGGCCGGTGACGGCGGCTATTAAAGAATTCTTCGGCAGCTCCCAGCTTTCGCAGTTCATGGACCAGACGAACCCCCTGGCCGAGCTGACCCACAAGCGGCGGCTCTCGGCCCTGGGCCCGGGCGGCCTCTCCCGGGAGCGGGCCGGGTTCGAGGTCCGGGATGTCCACCACTCCCACTACGGCCGGATCTGTCCGGTGGAGACGCCCGAAGGCCCGAACATCGGCCTCATCACCTCAATGGCAACCTACGCCCGGGTGAACGAGTACGGGTTCCTGGAGACGCCCTACCGGCGGGTCAAGCACGAGGTGCCCAATCGGGTTGAAGACCTGGTGGGCCGAATTCTGCGGGAGCCCATTCACGACGAGAACGGTCAGGAACTGGCCCCGGCCGGGACCCGCATCGACCGGGAGCTGGCCGAACGCATAAGCCGGCTTCCCCTCGAGCGGGTTCGGGTCCGGCCCTTTGTCAGCAACGAAATCGAGTACCTTACGGCCGACCAGGAGGAACGGTATTACATTGCCCAGGCGAATGTGGCCCTGGACGAGGCCGGCCACTTTCTGGAGAGCCGGATCGAGGTCCGCCACGGGCCGACCCTCTCCCGCCAGCCGCCCGAGCGCATCGACTTCGTGGATGTCTCGCCGAAGCAGATTGTTTCGGTCTCGGCCTCGCTTATCCCCTTCCTGGAGCACGACGACGCCAACCGGGCCCTGATGGGCTCCAACATGCAGCGGCAGGCCGTGCCCCTGGTCCGGCCGCGGGCGCCCATCGTGGCCACCGGCATGGAGGGTCCGGCCGCCCGGGACAGCGGCCAGGTTATCACCTCCGAGACCGACGGCACGGTGGTGAGCGTCACCGGCCACATGATTAAGGTCGTCGACGACGAGGGCAGGGAGCACATTTACGCCCTCAACAAGTTCTACCGGTCGAACCAGGCGACCTGCATCAACCAGCGGCCCATTGTCAGCAAGGGCGAGCGGGTGCGCAAGGGGCAGGTCCTGGCCGACTCGTCGTCCACGGACCAGGGCGAGCTGGCCCTGGGTCAGAACGTGCTGGTGGCGTTCATGAGCTGGGAGGGCGGCAACTTCGAGGACGCCATCATCATCAGCGAACGGCTGGTGCGGGACGACGTCTACACCTCGGTCCACATCGAGGAGCACGAGGTGGAGGCCCGGGACACCAAGCTCGGCCCCGAGGAGATAACCCGGGATATTCCGAATGTGGGCGAGGAGAGCCTGCGGGACCTGGACGAGAACGGCATCATCCGGATCGGGGCGGAGGTCCAGCCGGGCGACATCCTCGTCGGCAAGGTGACGCCCAAGGGCGAAACCGAGCTTACGCCGGAGGAGAAGCTGTTGCGGGCGATCTTCGGCGAGAAGGCCCGGGATGTCAAGGACACGTCCCTGCGGGTGCCCCACGGCGAGTACGGCAAGGTTATCGACGTCAAGGTCTTCAGCCGGGAACAGCACGACGAGCTTCCGGCCGGGGTGAACAAGCTCGTCCGGGTCAGCATCGCCCAGCGGCGGAAGATCGCCGAGGGCGACAAGATGGCCGGCCGCCACGGAAACAAGGGCGTCGTCGCCATCATCCTGCCCGAGGAGGACATGCCGTTCCTGGAGGATGGGACCCCGGTGGACATCATCCTGAACCCTATCGGGGTGCCGTCCCGAATGAACCTGGGTCAGGTGCTGGAAACCCACCTCGGCTGGGCGGCGCGGGCGCTGGGCTTCCGGGCGGTCACCCCGGTCTTCGACGGGGCCACCGAGGCCGAAATCGAAGACGCCCTGGCCCGGGCCTGGTTTGTGGCCCGGGCGCTGGGCCGGACGGTGCCGGTGCTCGATGCCCGTTCCCTGGAGGAGATTGAGGCCTATAAGGCCCGGGCGAAGGCCTGGCTTAATGGCCTCGGCTACGACGGCGAGCGGCTCTTCGACGACCGGGTCGTCGGGGAGGCCCGCCGGGTCTGCCTGGAGCTGTGGCTCAACGAGCGGCTGGCCGAGCTGGACCGGGACCCCATCGAGCCGGGCCAGACCTATGAGGCCCTGCTCGAGAAGGCGGAGCAGGTCAGCCGTGAGACGGGCAAGCCCATCCCCATCCACGGCAAGCAGATCCTCCGGGACGGGCGGACCGGCGAGCCCTTCGACCAGCCGGTGACGGTCGGCTACATCTACATGATGAAGCTGGTGCACCTGGTCGAGGATAAGATTCACGCCCGCTCAACCGGGCCGTACTCCCTCATCACCCAGCAGCCGCTGGGCGGCAAGGCCCAGTTCGGCGGCCAGCGCTTCGGGGAGATGGAGGTTTGGGCCCTGGAGGCTTACGGGGCCGCTTACACCCTGCAGGAGATGCTTACGGTCAAGTCGGACGATGTGGTCGGGCGGGTCAAGACCTACGAGGCCATTGTTAAGGGCGAGGATATCGCCCACCCGCACGTGCCGGAGTCGTTCAAGGTGCTGGTTAAGGAGCTCCAGAGCCTGGCCCTCTCCATCGAAGTCCTTAATGAGGAGGAGCAGCCGGTGGCCATCACCGAGTTCGGCGCACCGGAAGTCGATGAGGAGCGGATCCTCCGGGAGCTGGGGATTAATATCAGCGGCATCGAGACCACGGACCTGATGGAGGGCTGACCGGATGGCGATGCTGGAAGTTAATGATTTCAATGCGATTCGAATCTCGCTGGCCTCGCCGGAACAGATCCTGTCCTGGTCCTACGGCGAGGTTACGAAGCCCGAGACGATAAACTACCGGACCCTTAAGCCGGAAAAGGATGGCCTCTTTGACGAGCGCATCTTCGGGCCGACGAAGGATTTCGAGTGCTACTGCGGCAAGTACAAGCGGGCCAAGCATAAGGGCATAATCTGCGAACGGTGCGGGGTTGAGGTTACCCGCTCGAAGGTCCGCCGGGAGCGGATGGGGCACATCATGCTGGCCGCCCCGGTCGCCCACCTCTGGTTCTTCAAGGGGACCCCGAGCCGGCTCGGCCTGCTCCTCGACATTTCACCCCGAAGCCTGGAGCGGGTCCTCTATTTTGCGCAGTACATCATCACCGACGTTGACGAGACGGCGAAGGAGGACCTGCTGGCCCGGGCCCGGGCCGAGTTTGACCAGGCCCTGGAGGCCCGCCGACAGGAACTGGCGGCCGCCGAGGCCGAGGTCTACGCCTGGCGGGACGGGGAGCTCGGGCGGCTCCAGGCCGAACTGGAAGCCAACCTGGCCCAGGCTGAGGCCCGCCGGGATGGCACCGTGCGGGCCCTTGAGGCGGAGTTCGCGGCCGCCCGGGACCTGCTCCGGGATAACCTGGGCAAACCGGCCCCGGAGGCCGTTGTCTTTCGGGGTGAGACCCTGGTTGCCGCCGGCCAGCCGGTGGCTGAGTCCCACATCGAAGAGCTGGCCGATGCCTACCGCCGGGAGCTTCAGCGGGCGGCCGACGAATACCAGCAGGACCTGGAGCGCTACCGGGCCCTCTATGAGGCCAGCGTTGAGCACGTTCACCAGGAAGCCGGCCGGCGGCTGGGCGAGCTTCAGGCGAAGTTTGAGGCCGTGAAGGCCGACCTGGAAGAACAGCTTGCCGACAAGGAAGATGAGCTCCGGCGAATCCGGCCCCGGGAACTGCTCTCGGAGGCGGAGTATGCCGAGTTTCGGCAGAAGTACGGCGACATCTTCCGGGCCGGGATGGGTGCGGAGGCCATCCTGGAGATTGTCCGGCGCCTGGACCTCGACCGGCTCCGGGAGGAGCTCCGGCAGGAGATAAATTCGTCATCTGGCCAGCGCCGCAAGAAGGCGACGAAGCGGCTGCGGGTTGTGGAGGCCTTCCGGCAGAGCGGCAACAAGCCCGAGTGGATGATTCTCACCGTCCTGCCGGTCCTGCCGCCGGACCTGCGGCCCATGGTCCAGCTGGACGGCGGCCGGTTTGCCACCTCGGACCTCAATGACCTTTACCGGCGGGTTATCAACCGCAACAACCGGCTCAAGCGGCTGATGGAGCTTGGGGCCCCGGAGATCATCATCCGCAACGAGAAGCGGATGCTCCAGGAGGCCGTGGACTCGCTCATCGATAACGGCCGCCGGGGCCGGGCCGTGGCCGGGGCCGGCCAGCACAAGCTCAAGTCCCTCTCCGATATGCTCCGGGGCAAGCAGGGGCGGTTCCGGCAGAACCTGCTGGGCAAGCGGGTGGACTACTCGGGCCGCTCGGTCATCGTGGTCGGGCCGGAGCTTAAGCTCCACCAGTGCGGCCTGCCGAAGCGGATGGCCCTGGAGCTGTTCAAGCCGTTCGTAATGCACAAGCTGGTGGAGCACGGCTACGCCCACAACATCAAGAGCGCCAAGCGGATCGTTGAACGGGTCAAGCCGGAGGTCTGGGACGTCCTCGAGGAGGTTATCAAGACCCGGCCGGTGCTCCTGAACCGGGCGCCGACCCTCCACCGGCTGGGCATCCAGGCTTTCGAGCCGGTCCTGGTCGAGGGGAGCGCGATTAAGATCCACCCGCTGGTCTGCACGGCCTTCAACGCCGACTTCGACGGCGACCAGATGGCCGTCCACGTACCCCTCTCCAAGAAGGCCGTGGAAGAGGCCCGGGAGATCATGCTCTCGGCAAAGAACCTGCTCTCGCCCAGCTCGGGTGAGCCCATTGCCGCCCCGACCCTGGACATGGTCCTCGGGTGCTACTACGTGACCCTGGCCAAGCCGGAGGGCAAGGGCGCGGGGCGGTACTTCACCGACTTCGATGAGGCGAAGCTCGCCTATGCCCTGGGCGAGCTGGACCTTCACGCGGAGATTTACGTCCGGGAAGGCCCGGGGAAGCCGATCTTTAAGACGACGGTGGGCCGGATCATCTTTAACGAGGTTCTGCCGCCGGAACTGCGGTTCCGGAACGAGGAGATGGACAAGAAGGCCCTCAAGCAGCTGGTGGCCGACTGCTACCGGCTCCTGGGCAACGACCGGACGGCCCAGATGCTGGACGACCTTAAGGCCCTGGGCTTCAGGCTTGCGACCCAGGCCGGCATAAGCATCGCCGTGGCCGACATCCGCATCCCGAAAGAGAAGTCGGAGATCATCGCCCGGGCGGAAGAGAACATCCAGAAGCTGGAGGCCCTCTACCGCCGGGGTCTCATCACCGAACAGGAGCGGTACGAGGAGGCGATCCGGGTCTGGGAGGAGGCGACCGAAGAGATCACGAAGAAGATCGAGGAGCAGATGGACAAGTGGACCTCGGTCTACATGATGGCCACCTCCGGGGCGAAGGGTAACATCGCCCAGATCCGGCAGATGGGCGGGATGCGGGGCCTGATGAGCGACCCGACGGGGCGGATTATCGACCTGCCCATCGTCTCCAACTTCCGGGAGGGCCTGAGCGTCCTCGAATACTTCATCTCCACCCACGGGGCCCGGAAGGGTCTGGCCGACACCGCCCTCCGGACGGCGGACTCGGGTTACCTGACCCGGCGGCTGGTGGACGTCGCCCAGGACATCATCATCCGGGAGGAAGACTGCGGCACCAACCTGGGCATCTGGGTGGCCCGGATGCCCGAGGAGGAAATGATGGTGCCGTTCGAGGAGCGGATCCTGGGCCGGTACGCGGCCCTGCCGGTCCAGCACCCGGAGACGGGCGAGGTCATCGTCGAGGCCAACCACGAAATCGATGAGGAGGCGGTGGAGAAGATCGTCCGGGCCGGAATCACCCAGGTCTACGTCCGGTCGCCGCTGACCTGCCAGGCCCGCTACGGGCTGTGCCGGTACTGCTACGGCCGGGACCTGGCCCGACGCAAGCTGGTGGAGCTCGGGGAGGCGGTGGGCATTATCGCCGCCCAGTCCATCGGCGAGCCGGGCACCCAGCTGACAATGCGAACGTTCCACACCGGGGGCATCGCCCAGCAGGACATCACCACGGGCCTGCCCCGGGTGGAGGAGCTGTTTGAAGCCCGAACCCCGAAGAACCCGGCCGTCGTCGCCGAAATCGACGGGGTTGTCGACATTATCGAGGAGCCGGGCGGGTTGCGAAAGCTCAAGGTTGTGAGCTCGGAGGTTTACCCCTACGAGCTGACGGTCCCGCCCGAGTATGAACTGGTGGTAGCCGACGGCGACTACGTGCCGACCGGTGGGATTATTGCCCGGCGCCGGGACGTGGCTGAAGAGACCCTGCCGGCCCTGCCGGATGCGGTTCTGTCGGCCCCGGTGGACGGCACGGTCCGGGTGATGGACGGGATGGTCGTTATCAACCACGAGGAGCGGGACGAGCGGGAGTACGAGGTGCCGGCCCAGCAGGTGATCCGGGTCGAACCGGGCCAGCGGGTCAAGGCCGGGGACCAGCTCACCGATGGGGTCGTCCGACCGCAGGATATCCTGCGCATCCAGGGCCGGGAGGCTGTCCAGCTCTACCTGGTCCGGGAGATCCAGAAGGTCTACCGGCAGCAGGGCGTGAACATCAACGACAAGCACATTGAAGTTATCGTCCGGCAGATGCTCCGGAAGGTCCAGGTCGAGTCGCCGGGCGATACCGACCTGCTCCCGGGCGAACTGGTGGACCGGTTTACTTACGAGGAAATAAACGCCCGGGTGCTGGCGGAAGGGGGTGAGCCGGCCACGGCCAAGACGGTGCTGCTGGGCATAACGAAGGCGTCGCTCACCACCGACTCGTGGCTGGCGGCGGCGTCGTTCCAGGAGACGACCCGGGTGCTGACTGAGGCGGCCGTCAAGGGCGCGGTGGACCGGCTCATCGGCCTGAAGGAAAACGTCATCATCGGGCGGCTTATTCCGGCCGGTACCGGCTTCCGGGCCCGCCAGCTGGCCCGACTGCGCCAGGCCGAAGAGCGGCTGGCCCTGGGCGAGGCGTTCGGAGCCTTCGAGGGCGGGCCGCCCCTGCCTGACCTTGACACAGCGTCCAGCTGAATGTTAAATTCTCAGTTGGACGTTAGTTAGGCCCAACGACAGACGGGATAGGTCGAAGAACCGGGGGCTGATAACGGTCCGCAGCGGCGGGCAGGTTCAGTACCGCCTGGTTTTTCGGCCTATCACTGTGGTTGGTAGAGCGGCAAAAGGAGGGGAAATTTACATTTGCCGACAGTAAATCAGCTTGTAAGGAACGGGCGCACGAAGGTCCGGAAGAAGCCGAAGGCGCCGGCCTTGCGATATTACTATAACTCCCTGAAGCGGGAGCTGATTCGGGGCCAGGGTTCGCCCCAGAAGCGGGGCGTCTGCATCCAGGTGCGAACCATGACCCCGAAGAAGCCGAATTCGGCCCTGCGGAAGATCGCCCGGGTTCGGCTGAGCAACGGCCTGGAGGTCACCGCCTACATCCCGGGCGAGGGGCACAACCTTCAGGAGCACTCGGTCGTGCTCGTGCGGGGCGGGCGGGTCAAGGACCTGCCGGGTGTCCGGTATCACATCATCCGGGGTGCCCTTGACGCCGCCGGGGTCAAGAACCGCCGCCAGGGACGGAGCAAGTACGGCACCAAGCGTCCGAAGTCCTGAGCTGGGGCCTCGGCTTTCTTCCCCCTGGCCCGGCCGGCCGGACTTGCGGCCGCCGGGTTTGAATCCAGCTGGCTGACCTGAGAGTCCCGGGAACGTGCGCCCCGGGGCTTGTTATGTTGGGAGGTTCGGTATGCCACGGCGTGGTAAGGTTGAGCGGCGGCCTATTCCGCCCGACCCGAAATACGGGAACGTTTGGGTTCAGAAGTTCATAAACAAGGTGATGCGTCAGGGCAAGAAGACGGTCGCCGAGAAGATCGTCTACGGTGCTTTCGACCTCATCCAGGCCCAGACGGGTCGCAACCCCGTGGAGGTCTTTGAGCAGGCGGTCCGCAACGCCATGCCGGTCCTGGAGGTCCGGCCGCGGCGGGTCGGCGGGGCCACCTACCAGGTGCCCATCGAGGTCCGGCCCGAGCGCCGGATAAGCCTGGCCATGCGCTGGCTCGTCGAGTCGGCCCGGAACCGGCCGGGCAAAACCATGATTGAGAAGCTTGCGGCCGAGCTCATGGACGCGGCCCGGGGCACGGGTGCAACCATCAAGCGCCGGGACGACCTGCACAGGATGGCCGAGGCAAACCGGGCCTTTGCTCATTACCGGTGGTAAGCTATGCCAAGACCTGTACCTGTTGAGAGAGTTCGAAATATCGGGATTATTGCCCACATCGACGCGGGCAAAACGACGACGACCGAGCGCATCCTTTTCTACACCGGCCGAACTTACAAGCTCGGCAGCGTCGATGAGGGCACGGCGGTCATGGACTGGATGGAGCAGGAGCGGGAGCGCGGCATCACCATCACGGCCGCGGCCACGACCTGCTTCTGGCGTGACCACCAGATAAATATCATCGATACGCCCGGGCACGTGGACTTCACCGTCGAGGTGGAGCGGAGCCTGCGTGTCCTTGATGGGGGCGTTGTCGTCCTTGACGCCGTCGCCGGCGTCCAGCCCCAGTCGGAGACGGTCTGGCGCCAGGCCGACAAGTACCGCGTGCCCCGGATTTGCTTTGTCAATAAAATGGACCGGGTGGGGGCCAACTTTTGGCGGACGGTCCAGATGATTCGGGACCGGCTGAAGGCCCGCCCGGTGGCGATTCAGATTCCGGTCGGGGTGGAAAGCAGCTTTACCGGGGTCATCGACCTCATCGAAGAAAAGGCCATAATTTACACCGACGAGCTCGGAACCGCCCCGCAGGTCACGGACATCCCCCCGGAGTACGCCGGGGAGGTCGCCCGCCGGCGGGAGGAGATGCTTGAGGCCGTCGTCGAAACGGACGAGACCCTTCTTGCCAAATATCTGGAGGGCGAGCCGATAACCCCGGCCGAAATCAAGGCGGCCCTGCGCCGGGCGACCATCAGCGGCCAGCTCGTGCCGGTCCTGGCCGGAAGCGCCCTCCGGAATAAGGGCATCCAGCCCCTCCTGGACGCCATCGTCGACTATTTGCCGTCGCCGGCCGATATGCCCCCGGTCCAGGGGACCGACCCGAACACGGGCGAAATCATCCAGCGGCGGCCCAGCGACGACGAGCCGGTGGCTGCCCTGGCCTTTAAGGTGATGGTGGACGAATACGTCGGCCGGCTGGTATACATCCGGGTCTACTCGGGTGTTCTCACGTCGGGTCAGCAGGTCCTTAACGTCAGCAAGGGCGTTCGGGAGCGGGTCGGCCGGCTCCTCCAGATGCACGCCAACTACCGGGAGGAGATAAGCGAGGTCTACGCCGGGGGCATCGCCGCCGCGGTGGGCCTGCGGGCGACCTCAACCGGGGATACCCTGGCCGACCCGAACGCACCCATCCTGCTGGAGCCGCCGAAGTTCCCCGAGCCGGTCATCTCGGTCGCGATTGAGCCGAAGACCAAGGCCGACCAGGACCGACTCTCGATTGCCCTCGCCCGGCTGGCGGAAGAGGACCCGACCTTCCGGGTGCGGGTCGACCCCGAGACCGGCCAGACCCTCATCTGGGGAATGGGCGAGCTTCACCTGGAGGTCCTGGTGGACCGGATGATGCGGGAATACAAGGTCGGGGCGAAGGTCGGCCGGCCCCAGGTTGCCTACCGGGAGACGATCACGGTCCCGGCCGAGGCCGAGGGCCGGTTCATCCGGCAGACCGGCGGCCGCGGCCAGTACGGCCACGTCTGGCTCCGGCTGGAGCCCCTGCCCCGGGGGTCGGGCTTTGAATTCGTCAACAAGATTGTCGGCGGGGTCATCCCCAAGGAGTTCATCCCGGCCGTCGAGGCCGGCGTCCGGGAGGCCATGGAGACCGGCGTCCTGGCCGGCTACCCGATGGTCGACATCCGGGTCATCCTCTTCGACGGAAGCTACCATGAGGTCGACTCTTCGGAGTTCGCCTTTAAGATGGCGGCCCAGATCGGCTTCAAGAACGCGGCCCAGCGGGCAAAGCCCATCCTGCTGGAACCCATCATGCGGGTCGAGGTGACTATCCCCGAGGAGTTCCTGGGGGATGTGGTCGGCAACCTGACGGCCCGGCGGGGGCACATCCTCGGGATTGAGGCCCACGACGGAACCCAGGTCATCCGGGCCCTCGTCCCCCTGGCGGAGATGTTCGGGTATGCCACCGACCTGCGGTCGCTTACCCAGGGCCGCGGCAGCTTCGTGATGGAGTTCGACCACTACGAAGAGGTTCCGGCGAACATTGCCGAAGAGATAGTCGCAAAGGTTAAAGTCTAACCGGGAGGAGAAGGCCATGTCCAAGCCGAAGTTTGAGCGGAAGAAGCCGCATGTGAATGTTGGGACGATAGGGCACATTGACCATGGGAAGACGACGCTTACGTCGGCGATAACGAAGGTGTTATCGCTTAAGGGTC
>Ga0101943_1000207_pt1 | contig 133445 bp, 116 predicted proteins | sample DewCreD2012metaG_5_FD_75244 | JGI IMG/M metagenome (GOLD analysis project Ga0101943, IMG submission 75244) | Hot spring sediment bacterial and archeal communities from British Columbia, Canada, to study Microbial Dark Matter (Phase II) - Dewar... ... | reverse complement strand
TCCCCCGCGCCCGCTCCTCCGGCGCATTGTCAATCGACCAAAAATCCCGATACACCACCCGCGGATTCCGACTGTGCAACACCCGCGTGATCGCACTCGTCAACGTCGTCTTCCCATGATCAATGTGCCCAATCGTCCCCACATTCACATGCGGCTTCGTCCGCTCAAACCGCTCCTTGGCCATAGCCCCTTGCTCCTTTCTCGGTCGAAATACGCGCGGATCGTCCCTATGGGACGCCGCTCAAGATCGCCTCGCTCACGGCCTTCGGCACTTGCTCATAGTGCGAGAAGTGCATCGTGTACGTCGCCCGCCCCTGCGTCATCGAGCGGAGATCGGTCGCATATCCGAACATCTCCGCCAACGGGACGTACGCCGTGATGATCACCGTCCCGGGCCGATGCTCGATCTGCTCGACGCGCCCCCGACGCGCCGTGAGGTCTCCGGTGATCGTCCCTAAGTACTCCTCGGGCGTGACGATCTCCACCTTCATGATGGGCTCCAGCAAGATCGGATCGGCCTTGCGCGCGGCCTCTTGGAAGGCGAGCGACCCGGCGATCTTGAAGGCCAATTCGCTGGAATCCACCTCGTGATAGCTCCCATCGAAGAGGCGCACGCGCAAATCCACCATCTCGTATCCAGCGAGCACGCCGCGTTCCATCGCCTCGCGCACGCCCTCCTCGACGGCCGGGATGAACTCTTTCGGGACGACTCCCCCGAAGATGTCTTCCACGAACTCGAATCCGGAACCGGGCGGCAGCGGCTCGATCTCGATCTTCACATGCCCGTACTGACCGCGCCCGCCTGTTTGACGAATGAACTTCCCCTCGCCGACAGCCTTCTTGGTGATCGTCTCGCGGTAGTTGACCATCGGCCGGCTCACGTTCGCCTCAACGCCGAACTCGCGCTTGAGCCGATCCACGATGATCTCCAGATGCAGCTCGCCCATGCCGGAGATGAGCGTCTGCCCGGATTCGGGATCGCTCGCGACCTTGAAAGACGGATCCTCCTGGGCCAGGCGTCCGAGCGCGAGGCTCAATTTATCCTGATCCTGTCGGGTCTTCGGCTCGATGGCGACGGAGATCACCGGGCGCGGCACCTCGATCGCCTCCAACACGATCGGATGCGCTTCGTCGCACAGCGTATCGCCCGTGGTGACCGTCCGCAACCCCGACGCGGCGACGATCTCCCCCGCATACGCCTCCTCGATGTCCTCGCGCTTGTTGGCGTGCATCTTCATCAACCGTCCGATCCGATCCCGCTTCCCCTTGGTGGCGTTGTAGACGCTGCTGCCTGCCGTGAGCGTCCCCGAATAGATGCGGATATACGTGAGCTGACCAATATGCTTGTCCGCCATGATCTTGAAGACCAATCCGGCCAGCGGCTCCTCATCGCTGGCGCGGCGTGTGATCGTCTCTCCGGTCCGCGGATCCACCCCTTGAACCGGCGGGATGTCCACCGGCGAGGGGAGATAATAAATGACGGCATCCAACAAGGGCTGAATCCCCTTGTTCCGAAAGGCCGCGCCGCAGAGCACCGGCACCAGGCGCAACTGGATCGTCCCCCGACGCAGGGCGGCGCGAATCTCCTCCTCGGAGATGGGCTCCCCTTCCAGGTACTTCTCGGCAATCGCATCATCGTAATCGGCGAGCGCCTCGATCATGCGCTCGCGCGCGTGCTCTGCTGCGTCCCGCAAGGCCGCGGGCACCTCCTCGACGACGAATTCCGCCCCCAAGGTCTCCTCGATCCACGTGATGGCCTTCATCTGGATCAAATCCACGACGCCCTGGAACGGCTCATCGCCACCCCCGATGGGGATTTGCACGGGGACGGGATGCGCACCCAGCCGCCGACGCATCTGCTCGATGACCATCCAGAAGTCGGCCCCCGGCCGATCCATCTTGTTCACGAAGGCGATGCGCGGGACCCGATACTTCTCCGCCTGCCGCCACACGGTCTCCGACTGCGGCTCCACGCCGTTGGCGGCATCAAAGAGCGCGATCATGCCGTCCAGGACTCGGAGGCTCCGTTCGACCTCGATGGTGAAGTCCACATGCCCCGGCGTGTCAATGATGTTGATGCGATACTGCTCGCCCGTCTTCGCTCCGCCGATTCGCCAGAAGCAGGTCGTCGCCGCCGAGGTGATCGTGATGCCGCGCTCCTGCTCCTGCACCATCCAATCCATGGTGGCCGTGCCCTCGTCCACCTCGCCGATCTTGTAGTTCACCCCCGTGTAGTACAAAATGCGCTCGGTCGTCGTCGTCTTGCCGGCATCAATGTGCGCGGCGATGCCGATGTTCCGAACGCGCTCCAATGGAATCTGCCGCGGCATGTCCGTCTCCCCTCACCACCGATAATGCGCGAACGCGCGATTGGCCTCAGCCATCCGATGGACGTCCTCCCGCTTCTTGATGGCCCCGCCCTTATTCTGCGAGGCTTCGATCAACTCGTTGGCCAGCCGCTCGATCATCCGCTTCTCCCCGCGCTCCCGCGCCGCGTTGACCAGCCACCGGATCGCCAACGAGAGCTGCCGATGCGGGTTCACCTCAACGGGCACCTGATAGGTCGCTCCGCCGACGCGCCGCGAGCGCACCTCGACCTTCGGCTTCGCATTCTCGACTGCCTGCTTGAAGATCTTCAAGGGGTCCTCCTTGGTCCGTTGCCGGATCCGTTCCATCGCGGCGTAAAAGATCTTCTCCGCCACGCTCTTCTTGCCGTCCCACATCATGCAGTTGATGAACTTGGTGACCAGCGGGCTATTGTAGACCGGATCCGGCGGCACCTCGCGTCGCTCGACGATTCGCCGTCTCGGCATAGCCGTCCCCCCCTCCCTCACTTCTTCGGAGCCGCTTCGCGCGGCCGCTTGGCCCCGTATTTCGACCGACCCTGCTTACGATTGGCCACACCCGCGGCATCGAGCGCGCCGCGAATGATGTGATAGCGCACGCCCGGCAGGTCCTTGACGCGCCCGCCTCGAATGAGCACGATCGAGTGCTCCTGCAGGTTGTGCCCGATCCCCGGAATATACGCCGTCACCTCGATGCCATTGGTCAAGCGCACGCGCGCGATTTTGCGCAGCGCCGAATTCGGCTTCTTCGGCGTCATCGTCTTGACCTGCACGCAGACGCCGCGCTTTTGCGGACAGCCCTGCAAGGCCGGACTCTTCGATTTGACCCTGACCTTCTCCCGTCCGTATCGAACCAATTGTGCGAGCGTCGGCACAGCGTCCTACTCCTCACCATGAGATATCGAAGGCCCGCCCGAAACGCCCGACGGCCTTCGAAAGCGCCTCATACGGTTGTTGAGGGGCTGACCGGAAGCGCGTGAGAACCCGCAACTGGCGAATCCTCGCTCGTCGCCTCGGAGCCGTCCATCGTGGGCGCCCCTCGCCACCCCGAGCTTTTCTGTGGCGTCTTCACTCCCGAAGGTCACTCTGCTGTGGTCGCCGAAGCGGATCACCCACCTCGGCGCTCACTTCCACGCCACAATACGCGCTCACGACGGCTCCTTTCCCCGGCACGCATTCGAACTCGATTTCCAAAAGGGCAAACTATAGTCGCAATCCCCAACCTTGTCAAGACCCACGATCCGGAAAGTAGGGCCCCCACAGCTACGTGACCTCATCCCCAATCATATCCTTACACCCACGGCCTGGTCGAACGCTTGGGGAAAGATGGGGAGAATTCGCAAGCTGTTCACGTGCGCGTTGAGCCACTGAGGGTGGCGTCAGGGATTTTCTGAGTACCGATGCCACGAAAGGGGCCCACGGTCAGCGGATATGCCGAGGCCTTCAGCGAAGCCAACCTCGCCGCGGCCAACCACAGTCGTCACCCGCTCAGCGCACCTTTTCCACCGTGAAAGGGCTTAAGAAAACTCGTTCCACGCGAAGGCAGAGGGAGGACACTCACGCGCGGAAACGTATCGCAGGAAGGTGCCGATTTAGGGAGCGAGCGTCTTTCCCACGGTCGTCCCGTGCTATAATCGTCGCCGGCGAAAAAGCGGTGAGGAGAAGCGCCATGGGAGTCGGACGTCGTGTCCTGGTGTGGGGCTTCATCGTCATCGGGATATGGGCGATCCTAAAAGGGACAGCGCGCGTTGTTCGAGCACAGCAGCTCCCCTTGCGGTGTTACGGGGTGAGCGATGGACTGGCTCACAGCTCCGTTCGCGCCCTTTACCAGGACAGCAAAGGCTACCTCTGGATTGGCACGTGGGACGGTCTCACGCGGCTGGATGGGGTCCGCTTCGTCAGTTACCACGAAGCCGACGGGCTGGGACATCGGATCATCAATGACATCGCCGAAGATCGTGGGGGACGGCTCTGGGTGGCCACCAACGGAGGCGGCGTGGCGCGACTGAACGAGCCAGAAGAGGAAGCCCTCGTCAAGAATTCCCGTCCCGTGACGACGCGAGACGTCGCCGCTCGCCCCCAACGTTCTCCGAGGGATGCCGCCGAGAGGAAAGCGTTCGTGAGCTATTCGCTCGGCGGTTCGAGCGACGCCGATCAGGTCAACAGGATTCTCTTCGATGAGCGAGGAAGGCTCTGGTGTGCCACGGATGGCGGCTTACATCGTGGGATCATCGGCCCGACGGGCGATGTCACGTTCGAGGCCGTCGTCTCTCGCGGGGGCTTCCACGCGGCTTTGGCCGACCGTCGAGGGCATCTGTGGTTCGGTGGGACGGCCGATGCGCTTATCGAGGTGGTTCACGATCGGATCATCGCGCATCCCGTGCCGAGGGCACTGTCCGGCGAAACGATCGTCGGTCTCTTGGAGGATCGTCCGGGGAGGCTCCTGATCGCCGTGGAATCTGGCGGGCTGTTTGAGTTCATCCCCCCGACGGATCCGCCGCATGCGAAAACGGCCTGGCGGAGACTTCCACTCAGGCTCGCGCCGGGTCAGCGCATCAAGGCAACACTTCTGGCCGATGCCGTCGGAACGCTCTGGATTGGTACGAACAAGGGGCTGATCAAGCACATCCTGGGAGACCCCACGCGAGACACTCGAACGGGACAATGGACGCTCTACACGACGGCCAGCGGATTGAGCCATGATGACGTCAGAGCGCTCGGCCGGGATCGAGAGGGTGGCCTCTGGGTCGGAACGGAAAGCGGGCTCTGCCGGTTATCCGGCGAAGCGATCATCAGCATCACGAAGGCTGAAGGATTGCCCGATCCGTATGTGTGGCGCATCGTGGAGAGTCAGGACGGGCGCATCTACGCCAGCACCGGTGGGGGCATCGCCGAGATCGTTCAGGGCAAAGCTCGGCGCGTTTCGGGATCGCAGTCGCCTCCCTTCGACCACGTCCTGGGGCGCGTGCTCCAGGACCGTCGTGGGGATTGGTGGATCGGGACGCACGAGGCGCTTTTTCGTTTTCGCGGACAGAAGCTGCGCCTGTATGGCGGTCGCCGGTTCGCGCGGGAACTGGGATTGTCGCCGTATGGCATCACCTATGAGCAAGGGATGTATGAAGACGCGACCGGGCACCTCTGGATCAGCACATGGACCGGCGCCGTCGGACCGCGGTTGTTTCGGTTCGATCCGGCGACGACGCGGTTCCACGCGTTCGATCTGAGTTCCTTCTGGCCCGGAGAGGCGGTGCTCAAGATGATGCGGGATCGGTCCGGGGCGCTCTGGCTGGCCACGACCGGAGGACTGGGGAGAATCGTCAACGGGCGCGTGCAGGTGATGGAACTGACGCCCGGATTGCCGGAACTGCGGGCGCGCGCCCTGTTTGAGGATCGTCGAGGGTGGGTGTGGGTCGGACTGCGCTATCGCGGCGTCTCGGTGATGAAGGATCCGCGGGCGCAACGCCCGACGTTCGTGAACTACTCCACGCGGGACGGATTGTCGAGCGATTCCATCTCCTGTATCACGGCGGACGATGAAGGGCGGATCTATCTCGGCACGAGTCGGGGTCTGAATCAGCTCGATCCTGAGACCGGACGGATTCGACATTTCCGGAAGTGGGACGGCTTAGCCGGAGATGCGATCACCGATTGCGTGAAGGATCGCCAGGGGAACATCTGGATTGGGACGACCTCGGGAGTGTCTCGGTATGATCCCCGAATGGATCGGTCGGACGCGCCCTCGCCGCCGATTTATCTCAGTCGCGTGCACGTCGCGGGCGAAGACCTCTCCGTGCCGGAGCGGGGCGTGCGGTGGTTGCCCGAGCGGAGGTTCCGAGCAGGACAGAACAACATTCGCATCGAGTATTCGGCCGTGAGTTTCCGGGCGGGGCGCGCCCTTCGCTACCAATACAAGCTCGAAGGGGCCGACGCCGACTGGAGCGCGCCGACCGAAGAACGCTCCGTGACCTACGCGCGATTAGCTCCGGGGACGTATCGGTTCCTCGTGCGGGCCGTTGATCCTCAGGGAGCGAGCACTTCGGAACCTGCCGGGTTCGCGTTCGTCATCGCGCCACCGATGTGGCAGCGGGGATGGTTCATCGCCCTGATGGCGCTCGTGATCGGCGCTCTGATCTATGCCGTGCATCGTTATCACACGACGCGGCTGGTCGAACTGGAACGAGTGCGCACGCGACTGGCCGCCGATCTGCATGATGACATCGGCGCGAGCCTCTCGGAGATCGCGCTTTTGAGCGAGCTGGTCAGGGAGCAAAAATCTCTCGGCGAGGCCACGGCGCGCCGGATGCTGGCTGAGATCGCCGATACAGCGCGAGACCTCGTGGACACGATGAGCGACATCGTCTGGGCGATCAATCCCCGACGCGACGATCTGCCGAGCTTGATCCTGCGAATCCGGGAGATGGCGTCGGAGACCCTCGGCACCCGGGGGATCGCCTGCGACGTTCAGGTCCCGGAGACAGCGGAGGCCATCAAACTCGCGCCCGATCAACGCCGTCACCTCTACCTCATCTTCAAAGAAGCCCTCACTAACATTGTGCGCCACGCCCGTTGCACAGAGGCCAAATTGAGCCTTCGCGTGGAGAATCGCTACCTGATCGCGGAGATTCGGGACAACGGATGCGGCTTCGACCCCACGAGCGGAAGCCGCGGACATGGCCTGGAGAATATGCGCCTGCGGGCGGCCGAGCTGAAGGGCCGGTTGCAGATCGAATCCGAACCCGGCCGGGGGACGCGCCTGACACTCATAGCGCCGTTGAGATGAGCCGTCGGTGTCCGCAGGACGTCCACGGCCATAGCCGGGACCGGTATGAACATACCATTGTCCGCGAAGGTCGCGTTGGATACACTGCGGGCCGCATCGAGCGGGCCGCAGCAGAAAGGGGGGAGACCTCATGTCGGCGGATGAACCGATTCGGGTCGCCATCGTTGAAGATAAGCTGACGATGCGCGAGGGCCTGGCGCTGTTGATCAATGGCACGGCGGGGTATCGCGTGGTGGGAACCTTCCGCACGGTGGAAGAGGCGCTGCTGCGCATGGAGCGGGATGTGCCCGATGTCCTCTTGCTCGACATCCATCTGCCGGGCATCCCGGGCTCGGAGGGCGTTCGACAGCTCAAGGAGAAGTTCCCCTCCGTGCAGATCCTCATGCTCACCGTCTACGCCGAAGAGGAGAAGGTCTTCGAATCGTTGTGCAACGGAGCATCAGGCTACCTGCTGAAGAAGACGCCGCCGGCCCGGTTGCTCGAAGCGATCCGAGAAGTACATGAGGGCGGAGCCCCGATGTCGCCGGAGATCGCCCGCAAGGTCGTTCAGCTCTTTCACAGGACGGGGCCGCCGGAGAAACCCGAATGTCGTCTGACGCCGCACGAGATTCGACTGCTGGAGATGTTGTCGCAGGGGGCGACCTATCAGGCCATCGCTGACCATTTCCAGATTCACATCGGCACGGTGCGCAAATACATCAGCAGCATCTACGGCAAGCTGCACGCCCACTCCAAGGCCGAAGCCGTCCGCAAAGCCCTCAAGGCCGGCCTGATCTCCTGACCCTTCTGACTCCGAGCGCTTCCCCGGCGGAACGGAAGCGCGGGTGTTCCCGTCGGCGACGCACCCCGTGAGCCCGCGCCATCTGCTCGGACGGATCGGCACCGCACAAAAGCATATCCCTGTATGGTTGCCCGTGCTCAAGAGGTGAGGTACATACACTAGCGCCACGATGGTGAGGTCACTGCGTTGTATGGAGGGACGGTGATGAAGACACTCCGGCTCTGCGGCCTTGTCCTGGTTCTTCTCGTCTTGAGCAGTTTCGGCAGCCGTGATCTGCCTTCGCTCGACGGCGCGGCGGCCGCGCCGACGACGATCACCTTCGATGATCGTCCGGTCGGGACTCGCATCGTTGACCAGTATGCGGGTGTGCGCTTCCCCGATGGGGCGTTCATCTCGGGAGGGCCGAACTCGCCCTACCCGACGCAAAGCCCGCCGAATTTCCTGCAAAAAGACTGCTCTGCAGGAAATTTTGAGTTCGATAGCGCCCCCTTGCGCATTCAGTTCACCACGGGGCAGGGATGGGTCGGCGCGTACGTCGGCAATCCCGAGAACTTCGAGCAAACGGTCGTCATGCGAGCCTACAACGCGATGACCGAAGGCCAGGTGGTCGGAACGACCGAAGTGCGACTTGGCCCGCGAGCCGGCATCACCACCCTGTTGCAGATCTGTCGCGCGGTCGCCCGAGATATTCGCCGCGTCGAGATCAGCCTCGGCTCGGCCAGTTGCGAGGTCATTGACGATCTCTCGTTCGATTCGGATCCGCTGAGGACGCTCGGCGGGATAACCACCGTCACTTTTGATGACCGTCCTGAGTTCACCCGGATCAGCACGCAGTATGCCGGTCTGGAATTTCCCGACCGCCCATGGATTCGGACGGCAACGTCCCTGGACACGACGACTCAAACCCCACCGAATGCGTTAGAGCAATACTCATTTGCCGGAGAGTTCGACTCTCCCCCACTTCGGGTCAATCTCACACGATCGCAGGCGTGGGTGCGCGTCTTCGTGGGATCGGAAATGCCATCGCGCATCACCATGCGGGCGTTTCCGACAGGCAGTAGAACTCCGGCGGCTACCGTATATGCGGAACTTCCCCGGCGAGCCCCGATCACCACGCCGCTGGAGATCTGTCGCCTGGTCGAGCGCGACATCGCCCGAATCGAGATCCAGCATGGCAGCGAGGAGTTCGAACGGATAGACGACTTCCAATTCGCCGGGACCCGCATATCGCCGCCGCCCTCGGATACCCAGGCTCCTCGCGTTTTCATTGATAGTCCCCGGACGGGCGACTTCTTCTTCCCGCGAGACGGCGTCGCCCTCATCCCCGTGCAGGGGCGCATCACGGAAAACCGCGGGCTGGAGCGCGTGGCCCTTGTTCACGAGCAAGTGGATGATGCGGGACGGGTCGTGCGAGTCGTGCGAGAGGATGCGACGATGCTCCGGTTGGTGTCGGGGAGCGCGCCCAACTTCAGCTTCAGGTTCGAGGTCTCACTCTCTCCCGGACGCAATCGCATTCGCATCGAAGCGACCGACACGGCCGGCAATCGCGCGACCAATCCCGAGCGCGAGGTCACCGTAAGGCTGGCCCCACCTCTGCAGGTCATCATTGATGAGCCGCCGGGTGCGTTTTACCCCAGCCCATTCCTTGGGATCGTAGGGCGCGTGCGCAAACCGCTCGGCACACTGCCGCCCGAACGGCTTCGAATCAGTGTCGTGGCCGAGACAGGCTCATCCATCCCGGTGAGAGGGCTCTCCATCGGGCGCTCTTCTGATCCGGAATTTTTTGAGTTTTGGGCTGCGGCCTCTCCCCTGCAATCTGAAGGTGTGCTCACACGCCACACGATCTCCGTCACAGCCTTGTCCGAAGATGGAGCCAGTGCGACGGCGAGTGTCCTAGTGTTCTATGTCAGCCCCGATGTCGTCATCGCTCCCTATCCCCATCTGCAAATCACCCAAGGGACACTGTATGGTGTGCGTGGAGAGCCGCCGCCGCTTGTGGCGGATCGGACAACGGTTGTGCGCATTCCTGTCCCCCATTTAGTGTTTCCCGAGCTTAGATTCCCTACACCTCCGGTGACGAGTGTGAGCGATCTTCGTCTCACCCTCTCCGCCGTGCGCGACGGGCGCGAGCTGGGAGCACTCGAAATCCCAGGCCGTTACAGGGCGACGGCCACGTCGTTCCTGGATACTGAAAAAATAAATGTCACCCTCCCCGCGGAGTGGACGCGCGAGGGTGATCTGGAGCTTATCGTACGAGTTATCCCCACCCGGGAGCACAGCGAATGCGGACGATGTTCGGAAAATAACACGCAGCGCGTGCGGGTGCGATTCGCCCCTCCAAAGACCCTGCGGATCGTCCCCGTGAGGATTCGATTGAGGGATATGGAGCCCATCTCGGAATCGGAGATCGCTCCGTTATTTGAAGGCATTCGGCGGACATATCCCCTCAGCCGCATAGAACTCCTTCCTCCCGTCATTCTGAACTCCACAGCCTCGCGCGAGGATTTCGACAGGGATTCGGAGGGGGCCATAAAGCATATCCTCAGGGAAGTCACGAACACTTTCACATGTTTTCGAGGAATTGAGGACGTGGGTTCCTTCTTTGACGCCGTTTGGGCATGGCTCACCGATTGCGAATGGGACACATACTGGGTCGGCATTTTGCCTCCCGCCCTGGAGTGCCCGGGAGGGATGGGCTGGGGGCCTCCGTTTGAGGGTCCGGTCAGCGTCTCGGAAAGCACCCATCGGACGGTGGCCCACGAGGTGGCGCATAATCTTGGACGCAAGCACGCCGGGAACGATCATGGTGAGGCCGGAGGTGGTGGATTTGACGACCGATTCCCTTACCCTCACGGAAGCATCGGGTATCCTGGCTTTGACACGACGGCCATGAGGGAGATTCCCGCCCGTGCTCCTTATCCCCCGGGGTGGAGCCCGACGCTTCGAGTCCCTTGTCGTGAAGCTGCGGAGCCAGAGCATACGCATGATTTCATGAGTTATGGTAGGGGACCATACTGGATTTCGCCCTACACATGGCAGGCATTATTCGATCACCCTTTCCGAGGGGGACTGCGAGGGGCTGAGCAGCGCCGGAGCATTTCGGCGGCGACTGTGTCGTCCGATTCCGGACTCTATCTGTTTGTCTCCGGCGATTTCACCGATGAAGGGGACGTCCGGCTTCGTCCCTTTTACACGGGCCAATTGCCGGCGGGGGCATCAGTGATCGCCGGCGAAGGCCGCTATTCCGTCGTGCTGGAGCGAGCCGACGGGCGTGTGTTGTTCACCGGAAGATTCGATTCCGAGGAAATCCCAGATGGGGGCGGCCATGTGTTCTCCACGATTATCCCCTTCCCTGCGGATACGGCGCGGATTGTCCTCAAGGACGGCGAGAGGGTTCTGGCAACGCGGATCGTCACGGCTCACGCTCCCCAGGTGACCGTCGTGTCGCCTCGCGAGGGAGACGTCTGGGAGGCTGAGGGAACGCGCACCGTCATGTGGACGGGCAGCGATGCTGATGGGGATACGGTGTATTATCTCGCGCGGTATACTCCTGATGGAGGGCGCACGTGGTTCGCTTTGAACGACTGGACGACGGAACCGAGCGTCGAGGTTGATGCGTCGGGGCTGGGCGGCAGCTCACAGGCCCTGATTCAAGTGATCGCGACAGATGGAGTGAATACGACGCGCATCTTCTCAGCGCCGTTCCGGGTTCCGCCCAAGGGGCCTTTCGTCGTGATCCACGCCCCGTTGAACGATGCCATCTTCAGACCGGACCAACTCATTCGCCTGGAAGGCATGGCCAGCGATCGGGAAGATGGAGGGCTGCCGGAGAAGGCGCTCGAATGGACGTCCGACAGAGACGGAGTGCTGGGACATGGAGCGACCGTGGACGTTCGACGGCTCTCGCCCGGGGTGCACAAGATCACGCTCACGGCGACCGACAGCGACGGACAGTCGGGGCAGGCGAGCATCTTCGTACGCGTGACCGAGCAACGAACGTTGACGGCCATGCCGGGGATGAGCGGATCGGTGGATAATGCCGGCCGCGTGGACGACAAAAGTGTGATGGTCGGCAACGGCCCCAAGGCCGGTCAGCCGCTCCGCGAGCGTGTCCTCCGCAGCTTCATCAGCTTCGACCTCTCCGGACTTCCCCACGATGTGGAGATCGTGGAGGCGCACCTGACGCTCGTGCAGCGAGACATCGTCGGCAACCCGCACCTCAAAGAGCTGGGGGATGTCGTCGTGGACCTCGTTGATTATGGAGCGAGCCTGGGGGGAGACGATTTCGAGGCTCCCGTGTTGATGGAGAACGTCGGGACGCTCCCGGACAGCGGGCTCTTGGGACCCAAGGCGCTCGATGTCACCGAGGCCATTCGCCGGGCGCGAGACAGGGGCCTCTCGCGGGTGCAGTTCCGCCTGCGCTTCAGCAAGGAGACCGACGATGACGGCCGGACCGATACCGCCGTCTTCGACCCGGCCGTAGCGACGCAACGTCTGGAACTACAGGCGGCCCCCGCGGGGACGGGAGCGCGGAGCACGACGAGGTGACGGCGATGGGCTTTCGAATCTGAAAGCGCTTCTCTTGATGCGGCGAGAAGGTTGAACGGGCCCCCGGTGGGCACCGAACTGAGCCGGGCATCTTCCCAAGGACGAGGCGGCAAAAACGCCTTGTTCGCCCGAGGGGATTGAGGTATACTCCGGCCCGACGGGAACGCCACTGCGGAGGTCTGGCCATGCGACGGTGGATCGGCATTCCCATCGGGCTGTGGCTCATAAGCGGAGGGCTAGTCTTCGGCTCTCCGCAGATCACCTCGGAATCCCCGCGCGCTCGGATTTCCGGGCGCGTGCTCTCGACCGAGGGCAAGCCGCTTGTGCGCGCTCTTGTCATCGCGCGTTCGCGAGGGGCGGGCTCGGCCATGTTTCAAACGAAGACGGATCGAACCGGGCGATACACGCTGGAGGTTGAACCGGGCACGTATTTCATCCAGGCGGAGAAAGGGGGATATGTGACCGCCGTCTATAGCGTGGAGGGTCTCGCGTCGGAGCCCACGCCGGTGACTGTCGAAGCCGGAAAGGGTGTGACCATAGACTTGCGCCTGGCGCGTGGTGGAGTCATCACCGGGCGCATTCTGGACGAGGACGGAGAACCTCTGGTCGGCGCCATAGTGACGGCTGAGCGAAAGCGAGATGAGTCGCCGAGGATGACTGTCGTGCCGACGATCTCAATGCCGGCCACGACCGACGATCGAGGCATCTATCGCATTTACGGGCTCGCATCAGGGCGCTACTACGTGAGCGCGCGCGTGATGGAGCGACAGGTCGTTCGCGTCTCAACGGTGGCCATGCCCGCGCCGCGAGAGGATGTGGTGACTTACTATACTTACTATCCCGGCGTCCGCTCGCGCCAGCAGGCGACCGAAGTCGAAGTCGTCGAAGGTGCGGAGACGACGGGCATAGATTTCAAGATCGCAGCGGAACAGGGACGCGCGCTCATCGTCGGCATCGTGCGGAAGCAGGAGAACGGCGAGCCGGTACCGGGCGTCTTCGTCATAGCGTATTCCACGGAGACGCCGAGCATCAATGCGCGGACGACGACCGATGAGCAGGGCCGATACGAACTGAGAGGGCTCACCCCGGGGACCTATCGCGTCCAGGTCTCGCCGACCTCGCCCTTCTATGAAGAGTACGCGCCACCCCCCTTACAAGAAGTGACCGTGGAGAGCGAGCCGATCGAGGTGAATTTCGAGCTGGAGCGCGCTGCGGAGATCTCCGGTCGCATCATCCTCGAGGATGGGCGCGTGCCGGAGAATGTCGCGCGGCTCACGCCGTTTTTGCGGATGAAGGGAGCGGAGCGGAGCACGGGGATCGCGTCCATGCCTCGAGTGGATGCGCAGGGGAATTTCACGCTCAAGCGCGTGCCAAGCGGGACGTTCCTCGTGGACGTCTCCGTCGCCGATGCGCCGTACTTTCTGCGCGCCGTCCTGCACGAGGATCGGGATGTCACGCAGGAGGGGATCACCGTCTCTCCGGGCGCGCACATCGGCGATGTGGTGATCGTGCTCTCGGATGCCGGCGCGACCGTGCGCGGGCGCGTTCTTGCGGCGGAGGCGGATACGCCCGTGCCGAATGCGTTGGTTCAACTCATCCCGGTGGACTTCGCCAGGCGGTTCGCCGAGAAGCGCTCGTTCGACATCCGCACGACCATCTCGGACCAGCAAGGAGGGTACGAATTGAAGGGGATTCCGCCGGGCAAGTACTACCTGGTCGTGTTCACGAAGCGTCAGACATTCCGGCAGCCGGAGGAACAGCTCGACTTCCTGACCGCGCGCGTGGGTCAATGGCCGGTGCTCGATCTCAAAGCGCGCGAGGTCAAACGACTCGACGTGCGTCCGAACGTGAAGGAGTGAGCGCGTGGGCGCCTCATCTGGGAGGCGCCCACGATGTTCATTGACGCGGACGCTCAATGGGCCGGCCCGGGAGCACGGTGGGGACGTCGAAGCGGCGCAGCGTCTCGTTCAGCTTCGGCACCGCGTCGCTCAAGAATTGGTTCACTCGCCCGATCTTCTGCTCGAACTCTTGCTGAAGCTCCGCCAGATACTCTCGCTGGGCCGGGGTCGGCGCGGCGTTCGGACCATCTATGGCGAAGAAGAGGCCGTTGAGCCGTTCTACCAGTCGCGGGCCAGTCATATAGGTCGGCACGTTCTGCGGGCGCGCCAACTCGTTCTGCAGCGCTTCGACCTGCTTGAGGTGATCGGCGAGGGCGCGGCTGAGATCAGCGGGCACTTCTCCGAGGCGATCGCGGGCCGTGCGCTCGATCTGCTGGAGTTGATCCCGGATGCTCTCGAGCGCGCGCAAGGCCTCATTGGTCGTCGAGATCATCCCGCGCAGGCGAAGGCCCGCCTCCAGCTGCGCACGCAAGTCGGCTTCAGGAACAGCGATCGTCGGATCGAGCCGCACTTCGACGGGTTTCTCCACCGTCTTCTCGCCGACGATCAAGCGCACGCGATAGGTGCCCGGCAAGACGTGAGGCCCGCGCGGCCCACCGGTGAACTCCGTCTCCTCAGGGCTCGGGGGTCGCCGGAGCTTCGGCCCCTCGTAGCGTAGATCCCATGCCGTGCGATTCAGCCCCTTCTCCCTCGGAATCTGCGTCAGCTCTCGAATGACCGCGCCCGTTCCGTCGAGGATTTGAAGTTTCACCGTCGTTCGCTCATCGGGCTTCTCTCGCAGATAGTACGTGATGAGCGCGCCGTAGGGCGGATTCGGCCCGGTGAAGACTTTGTTCCCGATGCCGTAGCGCGCAAAGCGCATGGTGAAGCGCAAGGCTGGGCGAATGTCGAACAAGTGCACATCGCTCATCACGATCTCCGGGCTCATCTGCTGAATCGGCGTCGCATCGTCGAAGATCCAGATGCTGCGTCCGTGCGTACCCAAGATGAGATCGTTCTCTCGCGGATGGATGAGGATGTCGTGCACGGCGACCGTGGGCAGGTTCTTCATCCGCAGTGGGATCCAATTCGTCCCACCGGTGTAGGAGACGTAGAGCCCCAGTTCCGTCCCGGCGTAGAGGAGATTGGGGTTCTTCGGATCCTCGCGCACGACCCACACGTAGGCGTTCTCCGGGAGATTCCCGGTGATGTTCGTCCAGGTGCGCCCGCCATCGGTCGTCTTGAAGATGTAGGGGCGATAGTCGTCGAGCATGTGACGATCGAAGGCGACGTACGCGACATCGGGACTGGTGCGCGAGGGCTCGATGTGCGAGACCGGAGAGAAGGGCGGGACCCCAGGCACGTTCTTGATGACGTTGGTCCACGTCTTGCCCCCATCGCGCGTGACCTGGAGATTCCCGTCATCGGTCCCGGCCCAGATGACGCCCGCGCGCGCGGGCGATTCGGCCAGGCTGATGATCGTGCAGTGATACTCGGCCGTCGTGTTCTCGGTCCAGACGGGCCCCCCGGCATCTTTTTGCTTCTCCGGATCGTTCGTCGTCAGATCGGGGCTGATGACCTGCCACGTCTTCCCGAAATCGGTGGACTTGAAGACGACGTTCCCGCCGTAATAGACCGTGTTCTTGTCATGCGGCGAGAGCACGATGGGCGCGTTCCAGTTGAAGCGATATTTCAGCTCGCCCACCGGACCGCCATCGTTGCGGCGCGCTTGGGGACTGACGTTCTGCTGCTCCCGCGTGCGCAGATCGGTGCGAAAGAGATTTCCCCCTTGCGATTCCGAGAGGAAGAGGTTGGGATCGTCCGGATGCGCGACGACGTGAAAGCCGTCGCCGAAGCTCACCATGATCCAGTCGTCGTTGAGAATGCCCGCGGGCTCGCGCGTGCGGCTCGGCCCCACCCACGTCCCGTTATCCTGCAAACCGCCGCTCACCCAGTAGAAGGGGAGCCGATTGTCCGCGTGGATCTGGTAGAACTGACCGAGCGGGATGTTGTTGACGAATTCCCACGTCTCCCCACGATCGTAGGAGACGGCGATCCCTCCATCGTTCCCCTGCCACATTCGGTGGGGATTGGTCGGATCAATCCAGAGCGTGTGATAATCGCTGTGCGTGCGCGCGGAGATGCGCCGGAACGTGCGCCCGCCATCAATGGAGACGAAGAGGTTCGTGGCGATGGCGTAGACGCGGTCCTCATCCCACGGATCAACGCGCAGATCGGCGTAATAGAACCCGCGCGAGACGATGCGCACGTCGCGGGAGACTTCGCGGAAGGTCTCTCCGTAATCCTCCGAGCGAAAGAGCGTGCCCTCCTTGGACTCGGCGATGACGTAGACGACCTGCGGACGGCTCGGCGCCACTTTCACGCCGATGCGTCCCAGCATCTTCGGCAGTCCGCGCTCCAGCTTCTTCCACGTCCGTCCGCCGTCCACGGATTTGAAGACGCCGCCCTTTTCGCTCCCACTGCGGTGGGTCCACGGCTTGCGCTCGAAATGCCACATCGCCGCATACAGGATGTTCGGATTGCGCGGGTCCATGTCCATGTCCGAGACGCCGTGGTGCGCATCAATGTAGAGCACCTTCTGCCAGGTGCGCCCGCCATCGGTCGTCATGAAGACGCCGCGCTCCTCGTTCGGACCGAAGGCATGGCCCACAGCGCCGACGTAGACGATGTCCGGATTCTGCGGATGGATGAGGATGCGCGAGATATGCCGCGTGTCGCGCAGACCGAGATGTTGCCAGGTCTTCCCCCCATCGGTGGATTTGTAGACGCCATCGCCGAAGGAGACGCTGTTGCGCAGATTCGATTCCCCCGTCCCCACCCAGATGACCTCGGGATTTCGGGGATCAATGGCGATGTCGCCGATGGAGATCGTGCCCTGCCGATCGAAGAGGGGCGTCCACGTGATGCCCCCGTTGGTCGTCTTCCAGAGACCGCCGGAAGCGGTGGCCACGTAAACGATGTTCGGATTGCCAGGCACGCCCTCAATATCGGTCGTGCGCCCGCCCATGATGGCCGGACCGATGCTCCGCCATTCGAGATTGTCGAAGAGCGAGGGCTCAATACGCGGCCGCCCTTGATCCGAGGTCGGCCGCGCCTGGAGCGCCCCTTCTTCGACCGCGCGCGCGATGCGCGGCACGCTCCCGCCAAGGATCACCAGCGAGATGACAAGGCGGGCGAACACTCGTCGCCACGCTGAAGCCCACGCGAAGTTCGGCTTTCGCATATTCCCCTCCCCCTTCCGAAAAGTCGTCTCCCCAGAGCCGGGCCACATTCTATGGACGTCGCATGCTCTCGGTCAAGACGAGGGCACCGACTCACCCAAAGGGGGCGCAAACACGCGAAACATGCGCGCGAGTTCGTCCCGATAGGCGGTGATCTCTTCCTGCGCGCGAGGTGCATCCCAACCGAGATATCGAGCGGCTGTCGCCGCGCACGCGAGGCCCAAACAACGGCCCCATCCGATGGCCGTGCGCCGCAGGAAGATGTCCGCCAAGTGAACGGCATGTTCGCGCTCCACTGCGTAGACGATCTGCGCCGCGATGTCGGGATGATGCGGACAGAGGCGCTCCGCGAGCGTGCGCTCGCGCTCGACGAGCTCGAGCACCTCCCAGCTCAAGCTCCCGTAGAGGGCCAAAAGATGCGCCACCGTATCCGACGTCAGGCCCAGCGCGCGCGCCGCTTCCTCCACGTCGCGGGGGACGACGGGAGCTCCTCCTGGAAGAGGCTCACAGCGACTCTTCGTCAACGCCCGCTGCTCGATGCGTAGCTTTCGACAGACGAGCGTCACGACCTCCTCGGCCAGATGCCGATAGGGGGTGATCTTCCCCCCGATGATGGAGATGAATCCGGCGAGCCCATCCGCGCGCTCGTGGTCGCGAATGATGTGACGGCGCGTGATGGCGCCCTCGGGCACCCCCGGCTGATACGGGAGCGGACGCACGCCCGAATATGCGTAGAGCACCTCATGGCGCCGCAGCTCAGGTCCGAGCAAGCGACGAGCTTCCGCGAGCAAATAGGCGACCTCCTCATCATCGGCCTGCACCTGATCGGCATCCCCCTCGTATCGGATGTCCGTCGTCCCAATGAGCACGTGGCCGTGCCACGGCACGATGAAGAAAGGCCGCCCATCCATGTGCGCGGCCGCGTAGAGGGCATGCCGCAGACCCCACCGATTGGGGGCGACGAGATGGCTACCTTTGGTCCCGCCGATCTGACGCGGGATCGCGCGCGGCAGGAAACGGCAGACGGCATCCACCCACGGACCGGCAGCATTGACCACGACGCGCGCGCGGACCACGCCTTCTTCCCCGCTCACGCGATCCCGCACGCGCGCGCCGCACACGACCCCCGCTTCGAGGATCAACCCGATCACCTCGGCGTAATTGAGGACATCGGCGCCACGCGCTTCGGCCGCGCGCACGTTCTCCAGGACCAAGCGTTCCGGATATGGGACTTGAGCGTCGAAATAGAGGAAGGCCGCCTTCACCCCCTCCACGACGAGCGCCGGTTCGCGCTCGCGCACTTCCGCGATCGTGAGCGCCCGATGCGAGGGCACGCTCTTGCCGAGCGAGAGCAGATCATAGACGGTCAGCCCGAGGCGAACGCGGAAGGGCCGATATGGTCCATCCCGATGGAGCAGGATGAGAAAGGGGAGAGGACGCACCAAGTGGGGAGCCCGCTGCAAGAGCGCTTCGCGTTCGCGGAGCGACTCGAAGACCAGTCCGAATTCGCCGTGTTCCAGATACCGCAAGCCCCCATGGATGAGTTTGGTCGAACGGCTCGTCGTCCCGCTGCTGAAATCCCGACGTTCGAGCAGCAGCGTCTTAAGCCCGCGTCCGGCCGCTTCGGAGGCGATGCCGGCGCCGTTGATCCCTCCACCGATGATGAGGAGGTCGTACGACTTTTCCGCCAACGAACGAAGCGAGCGCCGCATGCGCCTCCCTCACGCCGTCTCCGGGTCTATCCATCGGCGGGCTCGCTCGACCGCGCGCTTCCATCCGTGATAGAGGGCATCGCGCACATCGGCCGTCATCTGAGGGATGAAGCGGCGCTGCACGTGCCACTGCTGGGCGATCTCCTGCGCATCTCTCCACACACCCACGGCCAATCCGGCCAGATAGGCCGCGCCGAGCGCCGTCGTCTCCGTGATCGCCGGTCGCACGACGGGCCGACCGAGCACGTCGGCTTGAATCTGCAAAAGGAGATCATTACGCGCAGCGCCCCCATCAGCGCGCAGCTCGGCGAGCGTGATCCCAGAGGCGGCTTCCATCGCCTCGATGACGTCTCGCACTTGAAACGCGATAGCTTCCAGCGTCGCGCGCACAAGATGCGCGCGCGTGGTGCTCCGCGTGATCCCGAGGATCGCGCCTCGCGCATACATATCCCAGTACGGAGCGCCCAACCCGACGAAAGCCGGAACGACGTAGACGCCCTCGCTGGAGGGCACCATGCGCGCCAGCTCCTCCGCCTCTTCGGTCGAACGGATGATCCCCAATCCATCGCGCAGCCATTGCACAGCGGCTCCCGCGATGAAGATGCTCCCTTCGAGCGCATAGCGCACGCCATCGTGCAATCCGACGGCGATCGTCGCGAGCACGCCGTTTCGAGGCGGAGCCGGCGTCGCGCCCGTATTCAGGAGCACGAAACATCCCGTCCCATAGGTGCTCTTCGCCATGCCGGGCTGAAAACACGCCTGGCCGAAGAGCGCCGCTTGCTGATCTCCAGCGTCTCCGGCGATCGGGATCGAGACGCCGAAGATCGCGCGATCGGTCTCGCCGTAGATCTCGCTCGAGGGGCGCACCTCCGGCAACAGCTCGCGCGGGATGTCCAGCCGCTGCAGAATCTCCTCATCCCATGCGCCCGTGTGGATGTTATACAGCAGCGTGCGCGAGGCGTTCGACGGATCGGTCACGTGCGCGCGCCCTCCGGTGAGCTTCCAGATCAGCCACGTGTCCACCGTCCCGAAACACAACTCACCACGGCGCGCGCGCTCGCGCGCTCCGGGGACGTGATCGAGCAGCCATCGGATCTTCGTCCCGGAGAAGTAAGCATCGAGCACAAGCCCCGTGCGCTCCAAGACGACGCGCTCGAAGCCCTCGGCGCGCAGCGCCTCGCATAGCGGAGCCGTGCGCCGACATTGCCAGACGATGGCGTTGTGAATGGGCCGACCGCTGGCGCGTTCCCAAAGGATCGTCGTCTCGCGTTGATTCGTGATCCCAATGGCCGCGATCTCTCGCGGCGCGATCCCCGAATCACGAAGCGCGCGAAGCGCGACCTCGCGCTGCGACTCCCAAATCTCCTCGGGATCGTGCTCGACCCATCCCGGTTGCGGATAGATCTGGCGAAACTCCCGTTGCGCGAATCCGCGGATTCGGCCGTCGGCATCGAAGATCAGGGCGCGCGAGCTCGATGTGCCTTGATCCAAGGCCAGGATGTAACGGCCCATGGGCATCTCCGGTGATGTCACGTCGCGCCGAGATGGCGACGGATGAGGTCGGCCAATGTTCCGGCGATCTCGTCCACTAACTCCTCCGCGTCAGCTTCGACCATCACGCGCGCGACGGGCTCGGTCCCCGAATAGCGCACGAGCACGCGTCCGCGCCCCCGAAGGCGCTCCTGCGCCTCGGCCATCGCGCGCGAAAATCCAGGGATCGTCCCGAGCGGCGGCTTCTCCCGCACGCGCACGTTGCACACCTGCTGGGGGTAGCGCGCGAACCCCGCGCGCAGTTCCGTGAGATCGCGCCCGGTCTCCCGCATCACGTTCACAAGCAACAACGCCGTCAGCAATCCATCCCCCGTCGGGCTCAACTCCGGCACGATGATGTGCCCCGACGGCTCCCCCCCAAGCGAAGCCCCGCGCTCCAGAAGCTGCTCCAGCACATACCGATCCCCCACCTTCGCCCGCACCATCGTGATCCCCCGTTGCGCGAGCGCCTGCTCCAGTCCGAAGTTCGTCATCTCCGTCCCGACGACCACGTTCCCTCGCAGGCGGCCTCGCTCCTGCAGGTACGTCGCCAGGATGTAGAGCGCGTCATCCCCATCGAGCAACTCTCCCGTGCGCGCGACCAAGACGGCGCGATCAGCATCCCCATCCACGGCGATGCCAACGTCACACCCCTGTTCCAAGACCAGACGCTGCAACGCGGCGGGATAGAGCGACCCGCACCCGTCGTTGATATTGCGTCCGTCAGGCATAATGCCGATGGCTTCGACACGCGCCCCCAGCTCCTCGAACAACCGCGGACCGAGCCGATATGCCGCCCCATGCGCGCCGTCGAAGCCGATGCGCCACCCCGCCAGCGGCCGCTCCTCTTCTCCCATCCCGCGCGCGCGCAAAAACTGCAGATATTCGGTCGCAAACTGGTCTTCCTGCACCGCGAGCGACGGCGCCTCCCGGACCTCCACGCGCTCGCGCACGAGCGCTTCGATCTCTCGCTCAATGGCCGCCTCTTGGGCATCGCTGAGCTTCATCCCTTGGGCGGAGAAGACCTTGATCCCGTTGTCGCGATACGGATTGTGCGAGGCCGAGATGACGACCCCGGCGTTCAGCTCCGCATGCGCCCGCACCACATAGGCGATGCCCGGCGTCGTGAAAACGCCTGCGCTCACGACCTCACCTCCGGCCGCGCACACGCCCGCGGCGATGAGGCGCTCGATCCAGGGGCCGGATTCCCGCGTATCGCGTCCCACGAGCACCCGCAACGGCCGACCGAGCACGCGCACGAGCGCCTTCCCGCAGGCGAAGATCGTCTGCGCATCCAACGGATATTCGCCCGCGATCCCGCGAATCCCATCCGTGCCGAATAAGCGCCCCATCGTTCTTCCTCATTCACGGGATCCAGCGCAGCTTCACGCGCTCGGGCTCGCACCGCGCCTCAGTCGCCCGCAGGCTCGGAGGCACGTGCACGGTCAGCGCGACCTCTCGATCCTCCCCCCGCTTTGGCAGAGATCCTTCGTCCGCGAGCGTCACGCGAATCTCCTGTTCGCGCAGCGCCTGAAGCATCGAGCGCGGGCCGCGCACGATGACGTCCACGGATCGGGGGATGAGCTCCACCCCTCGCACGCCGATGAGGATCGGACGTGCGGGAAAGCGCCGCTCCACCACTTCCTCAACGTGAATCGTGACCGTGGCCTCCTGCGGTACGACGCGCGCGGATTCCAGACCCGTCACCTCCAACGGGACCGTGACCGTGAGCGAAGAATTCACCCCTTCGAGCGAGATCGCGCGCGTCGGCAAACTCTGGAGTTGGCTCACCAGGCGTTCCGGCCCAGTGACCTGCGCGTGTTCGGGTCGCACTTCATACCCCAGCACCACGTAGTTCGCCGCCAGCGTGTGCTCCTGCAGGTGCGGGCGAATGGGAACGCGCTGCGTGACCACGCGCTGCAACTCCAAGGGCAACGTCGGGGGATCAATGCGCAGGACCTCGATCTCCGCCGGTCGCCGTACGAAGCTCGCGTCCAGCGTGAGGAGATGTTGCCCCGGCGGGAACGGCGTCACATCCACCCACACCGCGACCTCCTCCGGCAGGAGCCGCGCGATCCGATTGGCCGGCCCCCGCACGCGCACATCCACGACGCGATACGCCACGCTCGTCACCACGATGTCCGATCGCGAGGTCCACACGCGCACCGGCACATTATAGAGCGTCACATCCCGCCACGCATGTTCGGAGGAGACGGCGAACCACAACACGAGCGCCACGCCCAGGGATGCCAGCTTCAACCAGAAATTCGCGAGGATCGCGCGGCGCATCGCCTCCAGAAGCAAACGCAGGGCTCCCACGCGCTCGCGAGGATCGCGCGGGGGGCTCGATCCGACGTATCGCTCCTCTCCCATCCGGCACTCACGCGAGACTACGTCACGCCCAGGCGGGACAACGCGCGCGACGGGCGAGACGGCTCCGCGAGCCACGTCCGCAGGAAATGGCGAAGCCGCGTCGCATCCAAATGGCGAGAGATCTGCCCCTCGGCGACGAACGAGATGATGCCCGTCTCCTCGGAGACGACGATGGCCACAGCATCCGTGTCCTCGGTGATCCCAATGGCCGCGCGATGCCGCGTGCCCAACTCCTTGGAGAGCTGCGGATTCAGCGTGAGCGGGAGGAAACAACTGGCCGCCACGATACGATCTCCCCGAATGATGACCGCCCCATCGTGCAACGGAACGCGCGGGTTGAAGATGGAGACGAGCAGGTCGTACGAGACGCGCGCATCCAATCGCACCCCCGTCTCGATGAAGTTCTGCAATCCCACCGTCCGCTCGAAGACGATCAACGCCCCGATCCGCTCCGCCGCCAACGTCGTGACGGCCAGGATCACTTCCTCGAACAACTGCTCGTATTCGCTGCGCCGCAATCCGCGTCCGCCGAACGGGCGCGGCAGATACCGACCGAATTGAATGAGCGCCGAGCGGATCTCGCTCTGGAAGATGACGATCACGGCGATGCCGATGTAGAGCATCGCATGCCGCAACACGAATTCCAGCGTGGAGAGCCGCGCCCACGTCGCCAACAGATAGAGCAAGCCGAGCACGAGCAACCCGTAGAGCATCTGGATGGCGCGCGTGTCCTTGATCAATTTCAGGACGCCGTAGACGAGGAAGGCCACCAGCGCGATATCGGCGACTTCGCGCCCCGTCAGATGCGCGATGGCATCCCAAAAGGCCTTCAGCTCCGCGCCCATTCGGCTCGCCCCATCGTGTGTGGATCGCTCCAGAGGAAGGGAGGAGATGGCTGATCTCCCCCACGGGGGATGATCATCCGCTCTCGACGACCTCGATGATCACCGCTTCGACCTTTCCGGAGACGATCCGGTAAGCTCGAAGGTCCAGCACCGGCTGGAGCGAAATTATAAAATAGGCGGCCTCCGGATAGTAAGCCCGCGCGATGTCCGCCGCCGAGGGGTATGCGGCCGACGCCGGATGCGAATGATAAATGCCGAGCAGCTCCTCTCCCCGCGCGCGCATGGTGCGAAACGCCTCCAGCACGTCGCGCACGTCGGCGACGTATTCGACCGTCGGCCGCGCGGCCACATTGCGCAAAGGATAGACGGCTTGGACGAGGTCACCCCGTCCGGCCAGAAATCCGCAGCACTCCTGCGGGGCCGCCGCGCGCGCTTCGCGCTCCAGTCGCTCCAAGACGGCGCGCTTCACCCGAAGACGAGGCGGCTCAGAAGAAGAGCACTCCGTGCGCACGCGTGTCTGGTTCCCATTCCTCGCGGATCGCGCGGAAGAGACGCGCACCGTACCGCGCCAGGAAGTAGAAGGCGTTCATCGCGCGCTCCTGCAGCATCCCTCGAGGCGCGAGCGTCAGCACCAAACGCCGCGCGTGCCGAGAGAGGACTTCCTCGCGTCGCGCGCGCGCCTGTAGGTAATGCTGGCGAAGCGTCTCGATCTGACGCCGCATCGCGGCCTGGGCGCGCTCTAGCGGCCGTTCGAGCGTCGGTTCCGCCTCCCGCAACAGCGGACGCAACTTCTCTAACGCTTCGGTCACCGCGCGCTGCGCCTCTTCGAACGCGTGACCGTCCCCAAGCGTTCGTTCCAGAAGCCGCCGTTCAACGGCTTCGATGCCGGCAAACAGATCCGTCAGCGTGAGGTCGTAGCGAGCGAGCAAGTCGGCCACGCGAGGCTCGACCAACGTCAGCGAGAGACGCGGACAGAGCAGCGGCGGCGGCAGATCGAGCGCGGCGTACATCGGCCCAAGCTGCGCGAAATAGGCGATCTCGCTCGGCCCGCCGACATACGCGAATGTGGGCAACAAGGCATCTTGCACCAGAGGGCGCAACGCCACGTTCGGGCTGAATCGCCCCGGCGCTTCCGCGATCTCGTCCAGAAGCTCCCTCACGCTGAATCCCTTTCCGCCACCCCGGAGAACGAAGCGCCCGTCTTCCCATACGAGTGGACGACGGCGCCCATCCTCCAGGCAGAAGAGGAACGCCTGTCCGCGCTCGGGATGAATCTGCGGGGGATATCCCCGTGCCCGCAGCCGCTCGCTCTCAGTGCGCAACGCTTCGCTCAAGCGCGGCCACTCGCGGATGACGCGCGAGAAAACGGGCGCCATCAGGCGCTTGAGCCGTTCGTCCGATGGATCGAGCAGGATCAGTTCCGTCTCCGCATGCAGATGAGCCATCGTACGGGCGAAAGCCTCCGCCAGCGAGACGCCCGGCCGATAGGCGTCCTCCAGAAGCGTCGCGATCTCCGGCAAAAACTCCGAATTCGGCAACGCGCCGAGAAGCCCTTGGCGCGCCTCCTCGATCCGCTCATCGAGAATAAGCGCGCTCGCCGGCCTCCCCTCTTCATCCTCCGACGTGGGATATCGCACCTCCACCCATTCGCTTTCCCCTCCGAACACCCCACAGCCGGTCACTTCCGCCAGATCATGATCCTCGCTGTGAATCCAAAAGACTGGGACGGCTCGAAGGCCCAAGGCACGCAGACGCCGCGCGACCGCCATAGCCGTCCACGCCTTGTAGAGCGTAAAAAGCGGTCCTGTGAAGAGCCCGACCTGCTGACCGGTGACGATGGCGACCGTCCCCGGCTCGGACAGCTCCTGAATGGCCGCCAACGCCGCGTCACTCCTCCCCCATCGCACGTTCTGCTCATGAAGGATCCGACAGAGCGCCGCACGCTCAGCGAGACGGGTCGAGACTTGAGACGCGCGCTCACCGAGCCTCTCGCTCTCGTCCTCCGAAAGCGGGAGCACCAGCCGTCCTCCGCCGTAGAAGTCGGCGACCTTCTCAAAGTCCGCGAGGAAGTCCACAAAGATCGAAGGGAAACCGGGAAGGTGTGCGAAGGCCAGCCATTCGACCTTCATCGCTCGATTCGCGCTCGCGCGAACCTGTGACTCATTGCCCATGTCACGGGATTATATCGGCCCGCGCCAAAGAGGAGCAATCGCATGACCCGCCTCTATAAGCGCACCTTCAAGCCACGACTGAAAATTTCGCCCCTTCCGACAAGCCCGCGCGAACGGATGCCCTACACCAACGATCCCCCCACCGCGCACGAGAGGAGCGAATCAAGCCCGCGAATGCGGGCGTCCAAAATCCAGGGTGAGCCCGAGCGAACCTCAATTGAGACCAACCGCAGTCCTAGGGCTCGCCTTCGGCTAGATTCGGTCGCCCGCTTCGCGGGCTGAATGCGGTAGTGGGTCGCACGCTCGGTGAAGAATCTGTCCCTTCGCCTGAGATCATTCGCCTCACACCGAGGCGAGACCATACCACGTTGGGCGGCGATCGGCGAAGAGGTCGTTGAGTGGCGTGACCCGTTTATCGCACGCCTGCGATGGATCTATTTCGATCGAACCGACGCGCTCCTGGTCAGGTGGAGCCTCAATGAGGATCGTGCCATCGGGAGCGACGATCTGGCTGCGTCCGGTGAAGGTCAAGCTTCGCGAATCGCGCGTCTCCGTCCCGATGCGATTCGCCAAGACCCAAAAGACGCGGTTCTCCAACGCGCGAACGCGCGTGGTGAGTTGTCCCAAGCCCGGAAGGATCAGATTCGAGGGATGGCAGATCACCTGCGCCCCACGCAGGGCCAACGTCCGCGCGGCTTCCGGGAAGAAATGATCGAAGCACACGAGCATACCGACTTTCACGCCTTGCACGTCGAAGACTGGGAAGCCGAGATCGCCCGGGTGAAAGAGGCGTTTCTCCTCGTAGAACAGATGCATCTTGCGGTAGGTTCCGACGACGCCTTCGGGACCGATCAAGACGGCGCTGTTATAGCACCGATCATCAGCGCGTTCGGCGATGCCGAGCACGATGTGGGCGTTTCGCCGTCGGGCGCACGCCTGAAGGCGTTCGGTCGTCGGGCCGGGGACGGGCTCGGCGTAGCGGCTCACTTCTTCGGCGCTCGTGAAGAGATACCCCGTCGTCGCCAGCTCCGGCAGGACGACGAGATCGGCCTCCAACTCTTCGAGGACGGCGGCGAGGCGCTCGCGATTCTTCTCCACCGCGCCCAGCTCCGGAGCGAATTGATAGAACGCGATCCGCATGTGTCCTCCTTCTTAGGGATGCACGAGGTCGGCGATGCGCCGGGCCAGCTCCACAAGGCGCGCCCCTTCGAGATTCGACATGAGGACGACGGCCATCCGATCGTCCGGACGCATATAGAGCAACGTGCTCACGCGCGGTTGTCCTCCCGTGTGGAAGACCTCGCGCCGTCCGCGATATTCGGACAGGCTCCACCCCAATCCGTAAGAGGTCTCGCGTCCGTCGCGCGTCTTCTGGCGCGTCCACATCTGCTCGAGCGTTTGAGGACGCAGGAGCGTCCCGCGCTGCAGCGCGATGGCGAAGCGCGCCAAATCGAGCACCGTCGCACAGAGGCCCCCGCCCGGGATCTTGTTGCTCGTATCAGCCAGAGGCGAATTCTGCAACTCGCCGCTAGATGTCCGCCGATACCCCTGCGCTCGATGCGGGATGATGGCGAACACATTGTCATCGCGCGCGCGCTCCATGCCGGCGGGTCGGAAGATATGCTCCCGCACGTAGTCCATGTAGCTCATCCCCGACGCCCCTTCGATCGCACAGCCGAGCACGTTATAGCCGTAGGTCGTATAGGTGAAACGCGCCCCCGGCTCATGCTCCAACGGATCGCCCTTGAAGATCTCCAGCGTGTCCACAATGCGCGTATAATGGCGCGTGCTCGTGATCTCCTCCGGTCGCTTGTAGTGGCGAATGCCGCTCAAGTGCGCGAGCAAGTGCCGCGCCGTGATCGGCCACGGCTTCTCGGGGAAGGCCGGACAATAGCGCTGAACGGGGGCGTCCAGATCGAGCTTCCCCTGCTCGACCAATTGCATGACGGCGACGGCCGTGATCGTCTTCGAGATGGAGGCCAACCGATAGACGGTCCGTTCGGTCGCCGGGACCGAATTCTCCACATCCGCGGAGCCAAACCCTTTGGCCCATCGAAGCTGATGATCGGTCACCAGCGCGACCGAGAGGCCCGGAATCTGCTGCCGCTCCATCTCAGCGCGAATCATCCGCTCGATCTCGTCCGACGGTACGGACCGGTGTTGTCCGAGCGTGGAGAAGTCGGCGCGAGACCGCGACGGCTGTTGCGCCAGCAGGAGCACTACAACGGCCCAGATCAAAAGCGCGCGAACGCTTCGCCTCATGCGTGTTCCTCCTCCACAGAGAGAGCGGCGCGCGATCCTAGACCAGGAACGGGATGAATCGTTTCGTGCGCGCGGCGTACTCCAGATACGCGGCGCCAAATTCCTCCACCGCTTGCCGCTCTTCCTGTCGCGCGAGCCACACGTAAGCCGCGACGAGAATCGGCCAGAGCAGCAGCGTCACGAGCGATGGCCAGTGCACGAGCCATCCGAGCGTGAAGAGCACAATGCCCGTGTACTGCGGATGTCGCACGTAGCGATAGAGCCCCGTCGTCACCAATCCGCGCGCGCGATAGATCTGCCACCAGCCGATGGCGATGAGCGACAGTCCGAACAAGCTGAGCGCCGTCCCGATGGCCTCCGGATGCCACGCTCCGAACGCTCGCCGATAGTCGCGCGCTACAACGGGGATCTCCACAAGCGGCGAGAGCAAGAAGATGACCAGCGGCCATCCGAACATCTCCGTCATGAGCGCGATGACGAAGGCGATGAACGTCCCCCGCGACTTCCAGACGTGTTTCGTCGGCCGCCGATAGGGCAAAAGCGCCAGGAACGCGAGCACGATGGCGATGTTGAGCAGGATGAGGCCCGCGGTGCCGAACGTCTGTCGAACCCATCGCACCGTGATCGGCGGCCCGTGGTGGACGATCTCGATCCCATACAAGGCCACGAACAATACCAGGGCCAGTCCACCGACGACGGCTCGCACGGAAAGGCCTCGCGTACGCATATCATCGCCTCCAGCGCAACCGCAGCCGCGCATCGAGCGCCCAGCGGCCCGCATCGCCCAGCACAAACAGCACGGCGATCACTAAATACAGCGCCGCTAACTCGAAGCGCCAATCCGTCGTCAGATGCCGATACACGGCCACGAGCATGGTGATCGCGATCAATCCCGCCGCCCCTCGCGTCAACAATCCCACAGCCAGGAGCAGGCCGCCGAAGAATTCGGCAGCGGCCGCCGCCATGGCGAAGAACGTGGGGAACGGAAAGCCCAATCCAGCGACCGTTTGCACGAATCGCCATTCCTGGTCCTGCATGAGCCAGGCGTAGGCCGATTTCACCTTCCCCCACCCATGGAAGGCCGCCAACATCCCTCCGGCGCAAACGCGAACGAGAAAGAGTCCGAGATCGCTCCGATAAGCCATCACCTTATCCCCCTAGTGAGGGTCACCCTCACCTCCCCGAATCCCGCCCTAGGACGAGGGCGCGCAAAGCGCTCACCTCGACACAGAGTCCTCGCGCGCGTGGACTTCGTCCTGAGACGTTCGGTCCGACTCGGGCTCCAGCTCCAATTCCAAGCCTCGCCCCGTTCGTTCCGAATGTTGTTTGTGTCGCCGCACCCGTTCGAGCGGGATGCTGACCAGATGCGGCGCCTCGTCCTGCCGATCAGGGAAGAGGCGGATTGTCACCGTCGCCGCCGGCTGCCGCATCCGCTCGGCATCTTCGGACGAGACGTATCCGACGAGCACGGGGGAGCCATCGTGCAGCTTATGCATCTCGTAGCTCAGGAAGATCTTCTTCCGAAACAGCGGCGCATCCCACTGCCCGACGGCGTTGGTGAATCCGTACACGCCGTCCGGCAATTGATCAATCCCCGTGCCCTCCTCCTCCTCCGTGAGCGGTCGGACGCCATGACGTTCTCGCAACGCAATGCGTTCCGGCTCTTCGATCACGATGCCTCCATCAAAGGAACGATTCAGGCTGGACGAGGTCTCCTCCCGCCGTCGCCGGAACCAGGAGAAGAGCCCCGCCACGACGCCGACATTCACGAGCATCACGAGCTCGGCGTTCGGGATCATGCGCATGAGAGTCGAAAACGGGATCGCCATGGCCATTCCCTCCTTCGCGAAGAACGCCCTGCGCTCGGATGGTATGTCCCGTTGGATTCCGTCTCGCTCTCATCGGTGAGCGCGATGCCATCTTCGGCCTATAGAGTGTAGCGAGTCCCCTCGGTGCGGACAAGCACATCAGCGCCTCCAGGACGCGCTCGAGACTTCCGGCGCCGCTTCGCGCTCGGCGAGGGCGCGTTCGACCGGCTCAGCGACGATCCGATGCACGCGCGCCATGAGCGCGTCAATGTCCTCCTTGCGCATTCCCTTGGTCTCGATCGTGTCGTGGATGTACACGGTGATCGTCGAGGGGTAGAGCATCCAACTCCCCGTCCGATGGAATTCGTACGAGCCGACGATGCTCATGGGGACGATGGGATAGCCCGTGTATTGCGCCAGGACGAAGGCCCCGCGTTGAAAAGGACCGACGCGACCGGTGCGCGTCCGCGTGCCCTCGGCGAAGATGATCAAGCTGATGCCATCATCGAGCGCTTGCTTGGCCCGCCGCAGCAGACGGCGAAAGGCGGCCGGATTATTCGTGTCCTTCGGCACCGGGATATTGCCGAAGCGCTTCATCATCCACCCGTAGGCCGGAATCTTGAAATGCGTCTCCAGCTCCAGCCCGCGCACAAACTGCGGGATGGCCGAATAGATCACGAACGCGTCGAAGATGTTCACATGATTGCAGACGAAGATGCTCGTGCGCGTGGGATCGAATCCAGGGGCGTAGCGCACGTGGAAGCGCACGCCGGCCAGCCGCAAGACATTGCGAAAGAACCACCGCTGGGGACGATCGTTCTTGCGCGGATCAATGAACATCCCCAACACCACCAGGAACGTGCAAACAGGGAAGAAGTGCAGGATGCTCACGATCCAGAGCAACGCGCTGCGCAGCACCAAGTAGAGGTGGCGCAGTCGGCTACGACGCCGCGTCTCCCGCTGCGGCCACGCTTGCGCGAATGCTCTCAACCGTTCGATCCTCACGGCTCCCCTCCTCGGCTCCACGCGTGAGCGCTCCGTCAAATCATCACCTCAATGGCGGCCGGCAACACGTCCAGCCGCTGGCACTGCACGCGCACCACTTCGCCGTCCACCATCACGGGCACTGGTCCTTCCAGCGAGAATTCGATCCGTCGCACGGCTCGCCGCTCGCACAACGGATGCGCGACGTGCGAGCCATCGAAGAGTCCGGGCAACTGGCGCAGCAATCCGATTCGGCCGATCGGCCCCCACCGCACGTACTCGATCAATCCGTCGCACGGGTCCGCATGCGGCGCGATCAGCATTCGCCCGCCCGTGAACTTGCTGTTGGAGAAAGTGAGGAACAAGCATCGGCGCGCGTCCAGCTCCGGCGCATCCTCCACGCGGACGGGGAAGGCGCGCCGCTTCAAGCGCACCAGGCATGCGAACACGCCCAGCAGATACCCCACTTCGCCCAATGGCTTGAACCATCGGTTCGTCACCATCGCGACATCGGCGGGAAAGCCCACGCTGAGCAGATTGAGGAAGTACAGCACGCCCTCGCGATGCGCGAGCCGGAGCACATCGCACGTCCGCGTGCGCCCCTGCCGCAAGGCTTCTCGAACGCGATGGAGCGCCTCCGCAGCTCCCCCCTGGGCGTCCACCGAGCGCGCGCGGGCGACCGGCGCGGCCTCGACCTCCTCCACGAGGAGAAAATCGCGCAGGAAGGAATTGCCAGTCCCCAGAGGCAGCAAGGCCAGACGCGGCCGCTCCGATGCGCCTTCGGCCTCCGGGAAGATCCCGTTGAGGACCTCGAAGGTCGTCCCATCGCCCCCGACGATGAGGAACGAGCGATACCCCTCGCGGTACGCCGCGCGCGCGTGACGGGTGGCCTCACCCGGGCGACGCGTCCAGACGACTTCCATCGGCAGGCCGCTGGCCCGTAGCTCGGCGAGCACGGCCTCGGCCCGCTTCCCACAACGCCCCCCACCCGCCGCTGGATTGACGATGGCGAAGAACCGATTCATAGCCACTGCACGTCGGCGCGACTCCGGTGCGCACGAATCTCCTCGGCCAACACCGTTCGCTTGATCTTCAGCGAAGCCGTCCGCGGGAAATCGCGCTCCCAAACGAGATACCCGTGCACGCGTTTGTATTCGGGCAGCCGCCGATTGCGCTCGCGAATCTGCTGCCGCACAGCCTCGGTGAGCCCCTCCCCAGGCGCGGGATGGACGACGAGGATGAGGTGCTCCTGACCCAACCGCCGCTCCGGCCACACGTAATTGGCCGCGAAGATGCAGAACTCCTTCACGGGCAGCCCGTCGAAGAATCGCTCCACGTCCTCCGGATAGATGTTCTTCCCCCCCTCGGTCACGATCATGTTCTTCTTGCGCCCGAACAATTGCAAATGGCCCGTCTCGTCTATCCGACCGAGATCGCCCGTGAGCAACCATCCGTCCACGATCGTCTCAGCCGTCAGCTCCGGATCGTCCAGATAATGCGACATCACGTTCTTGCCGCGAACGGCGACTTCGCCAATGCCATCGGCATCGGGATCGAGGATCTTCACCTCCACGCCCGGCAGCGGCTTGCCCACCGTGTCGGCGCGAAACGGCTTGAGATCGTTCACCGTCACGGCCGTGCACGCTTCGGTGAGCCCGTAGCCGTTGGCGACCGGGATCCCGAGGTCGTAGAAGAATTGCAGGGTGGACGGCTCGGTGAACGCACCGCCGACGATGAGCATCTCCAGATGCCCACCGAACGCGCGATGGACATCGGGGAAGAGGCGACGACTGAGCCGCACATTCGGCTGTCGGCGCGTGAGCCACCGATTGAGCCGCATGAGCACTTGTAACAGCGCACGCTTATGTCGAGGCAAAACGGCGAACCGTTCGCGCAGCGCGCGCTCCAGATTCTTGAGGATCAGCGGCACGACAGTCGCATGAGTGATCTGGTAGCGCACGAAGGCGTCGCGGATGTATTCGGGCCGGAGCGTGCGCAAATGCACGACCGTCGCCCCGCAGACGAAGGGACCGATGAAGCCCACCATGAAGTCAATGGCATGATTCGTCGGCAGGATGCTCAGATAGCGCACTCCGGGCGAGAAAGGATAGATGGCCGTCAGCGAGCGACATTGTTCGAGATAATTCTCGTGGGTGAGGACGCACCCTTTGGGCCGACCGCCCGTGCCCGAGGAATAGACGATGCAGGCGACGTCCTGCCGGCGGCGCGGGACGAACCGCGGCTCCCCATCGCCGCGAAACTCTTCCCAGCGTCGCGCGCCCTCGAGCTCCACTTCCGGCGGCGCTTCCGTCACCAGAACCAACCGCAACGGCAATTCGACCCACCCGGCTTCCTGCCGCAACGCCCGCCAGAACGGAAACTCCGTGATGAGCACCGAGGCGCGCACATGGCGCAGCAGCTCGATCTGCTCGCGCGGACTCAGCTTATAATCGAGGGGGACGAGCACACCGCCCGCATGAAAGACGGCGTAAGCCGAGATCAGCCACTTCGATTGATTGGTCATGATGATGGCCGCGCGCTCGCCAGGTGCGAAGTCCTGCTGCTGGAGCGCGCTCACCAGAGGTAAGGCGCGCTCCCGAAATTGCCGGTAGGTCAACCGACACGTCTCGCGCTCGCGATCAACCTCGATCAAACACGTGTACTCGGCCCATCGCTCCAGAGCGTCGCGGAGCGCCTCTCCGAGCGATTCGCAGCGTTCCAATTCCACCATCACAACCTCGCGTGAATGCGCTCGGCCAAGGCCCGGAAGCTCGTCACCCCCTGCAGCTCGTAATCCGGCAGCTCGATCTGAAAATGTTGTTCCAAGCGCCCGAGCAATTCCAACGCCTGCAGGCTGTCGATCCGCAACGTCTCGAAGAGATCGTCGTCCGGCGAGAGCCGCTCTCGCGGCAGGCGAAAGTAGCTCGCCGCCAGATCGAGCAGCTCCTCGAGCGTCTGTTCCAACGTGCGCATCTTCGCCATCCTCCCTCGACATCATCTCGCCGCGCGACGGTCGGCCTCCCGCACGTAGCGCGCGATCTCCTCATGCGTGGCGAACCACACGCCCGGTCGCTGCCGCATATGCTGGACCAACCGTTCGAGCATGACGATGCGCGACCGATGCCCGATGATATGCGGATGCAGGGTGAGGATGAACATCGTCCCTTCTTCGTACGCCTGATCGAACTCGTCGCGCCAGATGGAGAAGACCTCCTCCGGCGTCGTGTGCGGCCGAATAGCGGATTGCCGATCCATGCCGAAGTAGGGGTAATCGTCCAGGATCCATTCGACGGGAAGCTCCACAACCCCCGTCGGCGCGCCCTCGAACACGACCTCATAAGGCCGATCGTCGGCCATGAGACTGCTGTCATACAGCAATCCGAACTCGCGAATGAGCTTCATCGTCCACGGACTGAAGTCCCACGAAGGTGTCCGAATCCCCACAGGGCGACGTCCGGTGATCTGCTCCAAGGCCTCCAAACTCCGACGCATCAGCTCCCGCTCTTCTTCTTCCGAGAGCAGGGAATTCCGTTCATGGATCCAACCGTGCAGGGCGATCTCATGTCGGCCTCGCGCGAGGATCTCCCGCACCGAGTCCGGATGGAGTTTCGCACTGATGGCCGGGATGAAGAACGTCGCCGGGATCTGATACCTATCCAACAGGCGCAGGACGCGGGGCAAACCGGCGCGCGCACCGTATTCGCCCTGCGCCATGAGGGCCGGGGAGGTCTGCCCATCGCGCAGGGCCGGCGTCTCGTTGTCGAAGTCGAACGAGAGACCGACGGCGACACGAGCCCCACCCGGCCACTGCCGCGGCGTCAAATCGCGCCCGGCGCGCACCCGACGGGCGATTTCCATGATGCGACTCTCCGGCCATCGCCAGGGCGGCTCTTGACGCTCAGGAGTCGTCGGACGGGCCGCTCCCCAAAGGGCCACAAACGCGGTCGCGCCCAAGCATCCCGATAAGAGAACGCGCCTTCGCATTATCGGCTCCTTTCGCGAGAGCACCTTCGCCAAAGGTCCCCTCGCGTACAGCATTAGGGCGCCCCCGTCAGCTCCATCGAACGCTGCTGCTTCCACCTCCGCAGAAAGCGCCCGAAGACGCCGTTCCACGGCGGGATCACAATGGAGACCGCGCCGAACGCGCGCGCTTGACAGGCCAATCGGATGATGGGCTTCGGCTCCTCAGTCTCGATGTAGCCGAACTCTCGCAGGCGACGCCGCTCATATTCCTCCATCTCCGAGAGCTTCTCCGCGCCGCCGAGTACGCCGATCCAACACGATCCGCACGATCCGGATCGGCATTGGACGGGGATCGGCCCCTCGTTGGGCACACAGCGGGGATCGCGCAGATGATAGGGCCGTTTGTCCTGAGCCGCCGCCGTCGTCAGATACTGACGATTGATCAACCGGAACGTCGCCTCGGGATCGTTCTCATCGAAGGTGATCGTCCACACCTTGTCCGGATATCGCCACCAGTAGAAGAGGCGTTGCCGATCGTCGCGTGCTCGACGAGCCAGGACCTCTTCGGGCGCCCGCGCGGCGATCCGCGGATCGAGCGCGATCGTGCCCGGAGCCGCCTCGAACGCCGCCCATCCCACCTGTTGCAGCGTCATGAAGGCGACGGCCGTGATCCCCATGACGAGCGACGGCTCGACGCCCCGCTGTTCGGCCACCTGGGTCGCGACCGCGCGGATGTGTGCCGCCAAATCCACCATCGGCAACCCGCGCGACGATCGCGCATGCACCAGGACCGCGCGCTTCACCTCCGGCCAATAGCGGTGCCCGTACAGGAACCGATGCGACGAATCAATCTGATCCGCGAGCCGATACTTCCCCTCCAGGAACAGCTCGCGCGCTAAAGCCTGTGGATCCTCCGCCTCTTGCAACGCTTGCGCCAGCGAGAGCGGGAAGAAATGGAACCAAATCCGCGTGGCCACCCGATCCACCTCATGAATGTGCGGCTCCACCTCGGCCAGGACCCGCTGCCACGCGTCCTCATCATGCCGCTGCAAAAAAGCTTCAAAGAGTCTTCCCTCCTCCATAGCCCCATCGTCCGCAACGTCTACGTCCTTTTGGCAGGGGCTCCCCCCTTTCACGGAGGGAGCTATTTTAGCAAGAGGCCTCCGTTGACTCAAAATTCCCGCCCTCTTCAAACGTCGAGCCGACGAAAGAGGTCGCTGACAGCCGAGACGCCCCCCTCAGCGCGCGAACGTTGATCGCACAGTCGCCGTCCGTAGAGGCCGGCCACGAGGACTACATGGTGCGCTCTCCTTGCCGAAGCCACATATCCTCATTTTCCGGCAGGGACGCGGAAGCGCAGTCAGTAATTCAAATGTCGCCCCCATCACGCCGGGATAGCCGAAGATGCCGATGCGGTTGACGATGTTGGTCCGGTCCCAGATGATGACGCGCAACGCTTCGGCGAGAGCAATATGGGGGTAATGCGCGTATCCCCCCCACCACAGATCGGGCACATCAATGACGCAATAGCCATCGGAGCGCAACCGCGATCGAGCGAAGAGAGCCGCCATCTCCCGCACGACTGGTTCAAGCGGCCGCGTCTCCACATCACCAGGGGCTTGGGACTACGGCTCGATCTGCCCATAGTGTTCGTTCCTGCGCTCGGCACGAGGCCAACGATGGGCCGGGCAAACACACGATCGCTTCCCTACACGGTCATTCTCCCGATCGCACCGACGGGCTTCGATATTCATTCCCCTGTCCCACGCGAAGCGACGAGGGTTATGGGAAGGCGACCTCGCTCCCCCTGCTCACCGCATGCCGAGTAGATCGCGAGCATCGTAATCGCAGATGAGCCCGTCCGGATCCCGGCTCTCGTACGCTTCGCGATCCACCCAGACCTGGATACGCCCTTTCTCAGCGACGCAGACGATCCGATCCCGATGGACGTATCGGCCCGTGAGTTGCCCATATTCGTTGAAGATCCATCCGGGGATCAAGTGCGCGATCGCGCGGAAATCAATGATCGCCCCCTCGCCCGGCGGCGACGCCGTGTTCCGTTCATCTTCGGCACGCATGAGCTTATTGTAGCCGCCGTGTTCGGAGTTTGGCCAGGTCGGCGGATCCAGCCTGGAGCGGGCCTCTTATTCCGGCTTTGATTCTCTGTCAAACTTTGCTATACTGTGGGCCGACCTCACGGGGCATAATCGGGGGAGTCGAAACGGAGGAGGGGTATCGTCGAAGTTGGTGTATGTCTGACGCGTGCCGATCGCACAACGGGAGCGTTCCGGCCAAGTGGGTTTTCTGGCGCGTGGAAGGGAGCCTGCTGAACCTGAGCGCCGTGCGCCCGATCGCCTTCTTCACCTGGAACGCGCAGAGCTTCGCTGAGCGATGGCTGCGGCGCATGAGTTTGGCGTTCTCGGCCGTGATTCGCCCTCTCCTCTACTTGGCCGATCGCCGCATGGCGACGCGCGTACTGCACGCGCTTTTACGCGGCATCAGCCGCGATCGTCTGGACCTGTTGGGAGAAGAGTACTTCCATTACGTCCTGAAGCCGGGGTTGAATGCGGCGGCGGTCGCGCACCTGCAGCAGCTCGTCGCTCAAGGGACCCCGGTCGTCTTGGTGAGTCAAGCGTTGGAGCACATCTTACGTCCTCTCGCGCAGCATGTGGGCGTCACGCATATCCTCGCCAATCGGCTGGAATTCCGCGCGGGGCTAGCGACCGGGCGGCTGCTCGATCCGGTGATCCGCCCCCGTGGGGCGTTGGCGCGGCTGCGCCCCCTGTCGGCCGATGGTCGCATCTCGCTGGAGCAGCTGGCGCGCGATCTGGATCTCTCGCCGCATGACATCGAGCGCGCCATCACACCCGCGCGCCGAGAGATGGACGTCACCGGGGCGCCTGCTCGATTGGTACTCTTCCGCAAGCCGAAACCGATCGAGCGCCTCTCCGTGCGCGAGGCGCTCGCTGGCAAGCACATCTTGCTCATCGGTGGGACGGGATTCATCGGGAAGGTGTGGATGGCGAAGGTCCTGAAAGACCTTCCTGAGATCGGGCGCCTGTATCTGCTCGTTCGCCCCCATCGGTCCACATCGGCCAAGCGTCGCTTTGAGACGATGGTGGCTGAGTCGCCGGTCTTCGAGCCGCTGCGCGAGCGCTATGGGGAGCAGCTGTGGCGCTATCTGAACGAACGAGTTGAAGTCATCGCGGGGGACATCACTCAGCCCGATCTGGGGATCGAGCCCCAGACGCGCGCACGCTTGCAGAGGACGCTCGATTTGGTGATCAACAGCTCGGGGCTGACCGATTTCAACCCCGATCTCCGCGACGCGCTGGCCATCAACGTGGATGGGACACAGCATGTGCTCGACTTCGTGCGACGGTGCGAGCGGGCGGCGTTGCTGCACCTTTCGACCTGCTACGTCGTCGGGTATCGAGACGGGTACATCCCGGAGATTCCCACCCCGAATTACACGCCTCGCGGGATCCCGGGCTTCGACGCCGAGCGAGAGCGTCAAGCCCTGCACGCACTCGTGCGCGAGATCTGCGCGCGCGCCGAGAGCCCGGAAGTCACCGAAGAGCTGCGACAGCAGGCCATGGAGCGGGCGCATCAGGCACATGACAGCAGCCTCTCCGGGCTGGAGACGCGACTCCGCCGATATCGGCTGCGGTGGATCCGCAACCAACTCGTAGATGCCGGGATGCGTCGCGCACGGGAGTTGGGATGGCCAAATACGTACACGTTCACCAAGAGCCTCGGCGAATCGCTGCTCTTTGTGCAGGGAGCCGAGCTGCCCATCGCCGTCGTGCGCCCCTCCATCGTCGAAAGCTCCATCGCCGAACCGTTCCGAGGGTGGAACGAAGGGGTGAACACCTCCGCCCCCATCTCATATCTGCTGGGGACCTACTTCCGACAGCTCCCCTCGAACCAATGGAAGCGTTTGGACATCATCCCCGTAGATCTGGTCGTGCGGGGAATGGTGCTCATTGCCGCGGCGCTCTGCCACCGCGTGCATGAGCGGGTGTATCATCTGGCCACCTCCATGCGCAACCCCTGCCCCATGCGCCGCTCGATCGAGCTGACGGGGCTAGCCCATCGCAAGTTCTATCGCGCGCAAAAGGAGCTCGAATATCGGCTGCGCGCCTTCTTCGATCCGATCCCCGTCTCCAAGGAACGATACGAGCGGCTCTCGGTGCCGAGCCAAAAAGCGCTCATCCAAGCCCTGCAACGCGTCAGCGCGCCGCTGCCCTTCGTCTATCCCTCGCTCGTGCGGAAGGAGCGCGATCTGGATCGCGTGGAGAAACTCATCGAGCTGTACGAGCCCTTCATCTTGCACAACGAGCACATCTTCGAAGCGGCGCACATCGAGTGGTTGAACGCGGCGCTGGTGCCCGAGGAGCGCGAGACGTTCGGCTACGACGTCACGCGCATCGACTGGTGGGAGTATTGGATCAACATTCACATCCCGGCTCTTCGCCGGTGGTCATACCCGTTGATCGAGGGGCGTCCGATTGAAGAACCGTCGCGGCGTGCCTCGCCCAACCTGACGCCCTCGAGCATGGGGGCGGCGGCGGGGCCGTCGGGAGATTGAGCGGTCCGAGCGATGGCCATCACGATCACGGGAGCGACGGGCTACATCGGAGCTCATGTGACGGCGTTGCTGCTTGAGCGCCACGCCGATCACTTGAATGTGCTCGTCCGGGCGAAAGGGCCGGAGGAAGGCGCCCGTCGCCTCTGGCAGGCGTTGCAGCTGCATTTGGATTTCCCGACCTTTTACGAGCACCTCCAGACGCGCCTGACGCTCTATCTGGGCGATCTGACGGAACCGCGCTTCGGGCTCTCGGAGGCCGAGTACCGACGGCTCGTTCACACGACCGACGCGATCATCCACTGCGCGGCGTCGCTCAATCGGCGGTCCGAGCGGAGCTGTTTGAACGTCAACTTGCGAGGCACGCTCGAAGTCATCAAGCTCGCCCTGGCCGCCCGCGATCATCATGGCCTGCGCCGCTTGAGCCACGTGAGCACGGTGGCCGTCGCCGGGCATCGGAAGAACGAGATCGTGCGCGAGGAGGACGCCATTGACTGGAACCGCTCGGATTACGATCCCTATGCGCGGACGAAGAAGTTCTGCGAGCACATGATTCGGGAGCTGCTGCCCGATGTCCCCCGGACGATCTTTCGCCCGAGCATCGTGCTCGGCGATAGCCGTTACGGCGCTACAACGCAATTTGACATGGTGCGCGCGTTCGTCTTCCTGGCGAGCCTGCCTGTGCTGCCGTTTCGCCCGGACGATCGTCTGGACATCGTGCCGGTGGACTTCGTCGCCGAAGCCATCGTCGCGCTCCATCAGAAAGAGCGCCTGCGATACGACACCTACCATCTCTCAGCGGGCGTGGGATCACAGACCTTTCGCCAGTTGACCGATGCCTTAGCGCGGGCCCGGAAGACGCCTCGTCCGCTATATGTGCCGTGGCTGGAGCGTCCGTTCACGGCCGCAGTGAACTGGCTCGCCGAACGCCGCGGAACGACGATCGGCTACGTGGCTTCCCTGCTCAAGGTCTTCATGCCCTATCTGGTGTGGAACACGGTCTTCGACAACCGGCGCGTGGTGGAGGAACTCGGACGTACTCCCCCGCCGTTCTCCGAGTATTGCTATCCGCTCTACGTCTTCAGCACGACGCATCGCTTCACCTATCCCTACCAACCCTGGCCGGAGGGCGTGGAGACGATCCCCTCCCGCGCGCTGGCATCGCCGCTTCGCGAATCGGAGAGCGCGAGATGATGGATCTGATCCTCGAACTCTGGGTAGGTGCGACGATCGAATGGTTCAAACTCCAATGGGTCCTGGGGTTCGGCGACCGATGGCGACCTGGGGAGAAGCTGAAGCTCCTCTTCGCCGGATACAACGGCGCGCGCAACACGGGGGCGGACGTGCGCGTCGAGGAGATGGTGCGACAGATTCGACATATCCTCGGGGATGAGCACGTCAGCCTGAGCGTCCTGACGCAGAATTTCGAGCTGACGCGTGGGTATTTTCAAGGGGCTCGGCAGATCAAGCTCCCCGATGTCTTCCCCCCGATGCTCGCGCGCGAGGTCCCCAAGTACGACGGCGTCATTGCCTGCGAGGGCTCCATGTTCAAGAGCAAGTTCGCCAATGCCCTCACGACGATGATGGTCGGCGCGCTCGGCATCGCTGCGGCGCGCAATCGCCTCTCGATCGGCTACGGGGCGGAAGCGGGCGAGATGGACCCGTTTCTGGCGCGCCTGGTCAGTCGCTATTGCCGCCATTCGCTCATCATCACGCGAAATGAGGAATCGCGCGTCATCTTGAATGAGCTGGGGATCCCGACCGAACTCGGCACCGACACGGCCTGGACGTTCGAGCCGCTCGGCCCGGAATACGGGCGCGCCGTCTTACGCGAAGCCGGATGGGATGAGCGTCGTCCCATCCTCGTCATCTGCCCGATCAACCCTTACTGGTGGCCCGTGAAACCCTCGCTCTGGAAATACGCGTGGCATGCCCTCACGGGCGCCTATGGCGAGAGCCACTACCGCACGATCTATTTCCACCGATGGGGACCGGATGTCCTCGCGCGCTACGAGCGCTACGTGACGGCTCTGGCGCGCGCCATCCGCGCGTTCCGCGAGCGGAGCGGCGTCTTCCCGATCCTCGTGGCCATGGAGATGCTCGACCGCGATGCCTGCCGCCGACTCTCCGAACGCTTGGACGGCGCCCCCATCTTCGCCTCCGACCAGTACGACATGTATCAGCTGGTGAGCATCCTCCGATGCGGACATCTGATGGTCTCCTCGCGTTATCATGGCATCGTGTGCAGCATGCCGGCCGGCGTCGTCTCGGCCGGCGTCACCATGGATGAGCGAATCCGGAATCTCATGCACGAACGCGGTCACGCGCATCTGCTCCTCGAGGCGGATGATCCCGAGCTGGAGGAGAAGCTGCTCCACGTCCTCACCACGCTGCAGAAAGAGCACGAAGCCATCCGCGAAGACATCGGACGGACGGTGGTGCGGAACCTCAAGCTCATGGCCCGCATGGGTGTCCATTTCGAGGAGTATCTGCATCGCTGTTATCCCGAATTTCCCATTCGCCAAGGGATTCTCTCGTGGGAAGCGTATTTGCCGCCGCTCAGCCCCACCTTACGCCGATTGCTCGAGGAATATGACGTTGAGGAACCCACGACGAGTGGCCCGCCTTCGCCTCATGCGTGACCGCCGAGTCCCCTTAGCGAGGAGGGCGATGGGATGAACTTCCTCGAGATCATCTTCCGCCAACTGCAAGAGGCCGCCGATCGGCCCGTTCTTCAAGAGGTACGGCAGGGGCGAATCTTCTCGGTGACGGGCGCAGAGTTGCTCGCCTTGGTTCGCACGGCGCGCGCGTACCTGCACCGTCAGGGTGTGCGCCCTGGCGATCGCTGTGCCGTGCTCGCTCCGAACAGCATCCGATGGGTCGCGCTCGATCTCGCCCTCATGGCCGAAGGGATCATCGTCGTCCCCCTCTACACGCGCCAAGCCCTCGCAGAATTGGTTTATATCCTGAAGGACTGTTCGCCCGTGCTCCTCTGCCTGGAAGATGAAGCGCTGCGCGAGCGAATACGCGAATTGTGGTCGGCCGCACCACCGATGCCGCTTCTGGAAGACGTCTTCGCGCCGAATGCGGAGAGCGCGGCAATCCCTGACGCCCCGATCCCCCGCGCCGATTCGGAACCGGTGACGATCATCTACACGTCGGGGACATCGGGCGACCCCAAGGGAGTCATCCTCACCGTCGGGAACGTCACCTTCATGCTCCCGCATACGCACGAGCGGCTGGATCGGCTCATGGGCTCCCGACGCCGCCTCGAGCACGTCTTCCACTATCTGCCTTTCTGCTTCGCGGGCTCATGGATTTTGCTCCTGACGTGCCTATCGCGACCGAGCGTGCTCACGCTCTCGACTGACCTCACGCGCCTCAGCGAGGAGATGCAGCTGGCCCGCCCCCATTATTTCCTGAACGTCCCGCTCCTTCTCGAACGCATGCGCGCGAACATCGAAGACCGCATGCGCCAAAAGGGACGAATCCTCCGCACGCTGTTCGAACGCGGCCAAGCGGCGTGGTTCCGACGCTATGAGGGCGCGGTTTCGGCCCGCGACCTCTTGTGGCTGACGCTCTCGCGCCCACTCTTCCGGATGATCCGAAAACGGCTCGGCCCGCAACTTGTGGCGCTCATTTGCGGGTCAGCACCGCTCCGCCGCGAGACGCAACTGTTCTTCATGATGCTCGGCATTCCCGCGCTCCAAGTCTATGGCCTCACCGAAACGACGGCCATTTGCACGATGGATGATCCGCATGACTTCACGCCTGGATGCGTGGGGCGCGCTATCCCAGGGGTCGAGATGAAACTCGCCGATAACGGCGAGATCCTCGTTCGTGGTCCTAACGTCTTTCCCGGCTATTGGAACCGTCCGGAGGCCACGGCTCAAGCCTTCCGCGATGGATGGTTTTGCACCGGCGATCACGGTGAAGTAGATGCACGGGGGAACTGGAGGATTCTCGGACGGGTCAAGCATCTCATCGTCCTCAGTTCCGGCCATAACGTTCCCCCAGAACCACTGGAAGATCAACTCCTGCGCGCGCTCCCGGGCGCTCAGCACGTCGTCGTCGTTGGACATGGACGTCCGCACTTGGTAGCCCTGATCACGGGTTCCGTCACCTCGGCGCAGGTCGAGGCCGCCCTGGAATCCCTCAATGCACAGCTCCCCCATTACAAGCGCATTCGGGCATACGCCATCCTGCCCGAGCCTTTCACGACCGAGGACGGCCTCCTAACAGCAAATGGGAAACTTCGACGGGAAGCCATCATCGCCCGCTTTCAGCAAGAGATCGAACGCTTATATGCGAAAGCCGGATGAAGCAAAGTTGCCCAAGGGCGTTTGTGAATGAACGGCCACGACGCGCGCCCGGAACGGTCGGCCGTCGCTCGCCTCGGCCCTCTCTTAGGAAGGCCACTGTTCAAGATGACGATGGGCCTTCTTGAGGGCTACCCGCCTTATCCTCCAACTTCTTCACCTCGGCCGTGCCTTCCTTGAAGGCGCGGATGCTCTGGCCCAAGCTTCGCGCCAGCTCCGGCAACCGCTTCGCGCCAAAGAGCAAGACGAGGATGAAGAGGATGATCAAAAGCTCCGGCAGCCCCAGATTCCCGAAGACAAAGGCCGGTCTCATATTCGCTCTCTCCCCTACATCTCGCCTCGCTATCTTACACAGGGTGCGCGCCAGACGTCAATCGCGAGCGGGCGGATGCTCGGGCCCCTTGACAACGGAAAATGATTCTTATTTAATAATCGTCTTGCCATCGAGATGAAACTCGACGTAAAGGAGGAGGGACCTATGGCGAAGTCGTTGCAGGGAACGAAGAGCTTGGAGAACCTCAAGCACGCGTTCGCCGGTGAGTCGCAGGCGAACCGCCGCTACCTCTACTTCGCCCGCATCGCGGATATCGAAGGATATCCGGAGATCGGCGGGCTCTTCCGGGATACGGCTGAGGCCGAGACCGGTCATGCCTTCGGGCACTTGGACTTCCTCAAGGAAGTCGGCGATCCGGTGACGGGCGTGCCCTTCGGCAAGACCGAGCAGAACCTGAAGTCGGCCATCGAAGGCGAGACCTACGAGTACACGGAGATGTATCCCGGGTTCGCGCGCACAGCGCGCGAGGAAGGCTTTGAGGAGCTGGCCGAGTGGTTCGAGACGCTGGCGCGCGCGGAGAAGTCGCACGCGGCCCGCTTCACCAAGGGCTTGCAGCAAATCGCGGGTAAGGAGCCAGCCGAATCGCTGGCGTGAGCCTCGCGGAGTCCCTCTCGATCGGAAGAACGACCGGTCGAGGGGGCCTCGGCCGCTCACTTCGAAGCCGACCCTGGATGGGACGAACCTCCGGGTGGCCACACCGCCACCCGGAGATCGCGTTCTCCCTGGAGGGGATTGTTCGCGAGGGTGACGTATGGCCTTTGATCTGCGGTCGCCGGATTTCTGGAATCGCGAAGCGCTCGATCGGGAGCTGCGCCGCGTCTTCGATATCTGTCACGGATGTCGGCGCTGCTTCAATCTCTGCCCATCCTTCAATGTCCTCTTCGAACTGATTGATGCCAAGGGAGAGGACGTGGAGAACCTCACGCGAGCGGATTTCACGCGGATCGTAGACCTCTGCTATCAATGCAAACTCTGCTTCAACCACTGTCCGTATACACCTCCGCACCGATGGGACATTGATTTCCCACGGCTCATGCTGCGGACCAAAGCCGTTCAGGCCCGGGAGCGGGGGATCCCGCGAGAGGATCGAATCCTAGGACGCACTGAGACATTGGGGCGCTTAGGCAGCCGATGGGCGCCACTGGTGAACTGGGCCAACCGTCTGCGGCCCGTTCGCGTGCTCATGGAAAAGGTGATCGGCATTCATCGGGATCGGCGCCTGCCTGCGTACCATCGGGAGACGTTCGTGGATTGGTTCCGCGCCCATGAGCGCGCGCGTGCTCGCGCGCGAGGCGGGAATGGGAAAGTGGCGTTCTTTTACACGTGCTACGTCAACCATCACGATCCGGCCGTGGGACGAGCTGCCGTGCGCGTCCTCGAACACAATGAGTTGGACGTCGTCGTCCCTCCACAACGATGTTGCGGGATGCCCTTTTTGGACGGAGGGGACATCGAGTCGGCGCTGGCTCACGCGCGCGAGAACGTGCGGGCGCTCGGCGAGCTGGTTGCGCAAGGTTACGATGTGGTGATCCCTGGCCCGACGTGCAGCTACATGCTCAAGCACGAATATCCGGTCTTGCTCGACGACGAGAAGGCTCGTCGTCTCGCCGAACGGAGCTTCGATCTCTGCGAATATCTCATGCGGCTCCACGGCGAGGGCCGGTTGAAGACGGATCTCAAGCCGATCGCGCAACGAATCGCCTATCAACTCCCCTGCCACCTTCGGGCTCAGAACATCGGATACAAGTCGCGTGACCTCATGCAACTGATTCCTGGGACGAGGGTGCAGGTCATCGAACGATGCGCCGGGGTGGATGGGACCTGGGGGTTGAAGCGTGAGTATCACGACCTTTCGCTCAAAGTTGCCGAGAAACTCTTTCGCGAGATCGAGCAGGAGCCGCCCGATCTCGTCGTCTCCGATTGCCCGTTGGCGGGATTGCAGATCCTGCAGGGGACGGAGAAGCGCACCGTCCACCCCATTGAGGTCTTGGCGCGAGCCTATGGATTGGAGGAGGAAGGAGGACGGCCATGAGGAAGATCACGCTCGCGGATGTCCGCAACATCGCCGAGTACGAGAAGATCCGCGATGAATTTCGGCGCGCGATCATCGAGTTGAAGAAGCGGCGGCGCGTTCAGGTGGGCGACATCGTGACTCTCGTCTTCGAGAATCGCGAGACCGTCCTCTTCCAGATTCAGGAGATGATGCGCGCCGAACGCATCGTCCATGAGGACAAGATCCAACAGGAGATCGACATCTACAACGAGTTAATTCCGGAGGACAACGAGCTGAGCGCGACCATGCTCATCGAGATCGATGATCTCGAAGTACTGCGCCAATGGTTGCCGAAGCTCGTGGGCATCGAGGAGCAGGTATGGTTGCGGATCGGCGATCGGCCGGCGATCCGCGCCTTGTACGAGCCCGGACGCAGTAAGGAGGACAAGACGAGCACGGTCCATTATGTGCGCTTCCGCCTCACTCCGGAGGAGATTCGCGCCTTCAAGGACGAATCGCTTCCGGCTGTGCTCGCCATCACGCATGAGAATTATCGCGCGGAGGCGACGATTCCCCTCGAGGTGCGGCGCAGCCTGGCCGAGGATCTCGTGCTCGCGTGAGCGTCCGGGAAGCGAAGGAGGAAGAAGGCTATGAAGGTGAACATCGGACTCACCGAGCGACAGCGCGAGGGCGTCGTGGAGATCCTCAACACGCTCCTGGCCGATGAATTCGTCCTCTACACGAAGACGCGGAACTATCACTGGAACGTCACCGGGCCGCAATTCCACGAACTGCATCGGTTCCTCCAGGAGCAGTACGAGGCTTTGAGCGACATCGTGGATGAGGTCGCCGAGCGCGTGCGCGCGCTCGGCGGCATGGCTCTCGGGACGCTGGCGGAGTTCCTCAAACGGACGCGCTTGAAGGAGCATCCGGGGAAATATCCCAACGCGCGCGCGATGCTCACCAACTTGCTGGAAGATCACGAGGCGATCATCCGACATTTGCGAACCGACCTGGAGACATGTGCCGAGAAGTATCGCGACATGGGGACGAACGATTTCCTGACCGAACTGATGCAGCGGCATGAGAAGATGGCCTGGATGCTCCGCGCGTCGCTGGAGGGGGAATCCGTGTAGACTGCCATCGGCCGAGTCTTCCCGAACGCCCGTGGGCGAGCCGATGATTGGACCATCCGCCCTCCGCGCGCGCCGTGTGGCGATCGGCCTGCTGTTGGTGTATGGTTTCGAGCTCTCCCAGGCCATTTGGGGGCAACCGGGGACGGCGTTTCGCGCGCTCTCGGGATATGTGGTGGACGAACGGTTCTCGGCTTTGCGCCGCGAGCCTCGGCCGAATGGCCGTCTGATCGCGCGGCTGCGCGTGGGACGGTTCATCGCCGTGCTGAGCGAACGACGCCAGGCGGACGGAGCGACCTACTATCGAGTGGCCACGACGCGGCGCACGCGCGGATGGTTGCATGAGCGAGCATTCGTCATGCCGGCGCGTCGCGGAGATGATCGGCGGCTATGGGAACTGATCGAGCGGGCCGAAGGGTTCGATCGCTTGCATCTCGCTCGGATTCTCGTCGTGCACTTCGAGCGATCGCCGCTGCGCCCGCGAGCGCTTCTGATCCTCGCCGAAGAGGCGGAGCGAGCCGCGGAAGAGCTGACCGCGCGTCTGAGACGACGCGTCGGCGATTCCGAGACGGCGACGCTTCGACGTCAACTCTTCCTCAACGATGTGAGCCTCGATCGGTACAATCGCTTGGGGATCACCTTCCTCTACGACGAGAACGAAGATCGTCTCCGATATGACGGATGGGCATATCGGGAGGTGCTCGCCCGATATCCGCAGAGCGCGGAGGCGGCCGTGGCGCGCGAGCGTCTGCGACCGTAGGTCGCCGTTGCCCCAGGTGGCGATTCTTGCTATCTTTCGCCAGGCGCGATGTCGAACGACGTCAAAAGAGGAGGCTGGCTATGCCATCGGGAATCTGCCCGGAATGCGATGCCGAAGTGCGCGTCTCCCCGGACGTCGAGATCGGGGATTTCGTGACCTGCCCCGAGTGCGACGCCGAACTGGAGGTCATCGAGGTGGACCCGCTGGAATTCGAGGTCGCCTCGGAGGCGGAGGAGGATTTCCTGGAGGAGGACGAAGAGGAGTGGTGACGGCTCAGCCTTGAGGCGCGAGATACCCCCGACGGCTCTGCCGCACGATGAAGCCCGGGCGGCGGACGGTCACCGTGATCTCGTGGAATCGTCCATCCCGCCGGTGCTCCAACGGAGGATAGTAGGCGAGGGTGTAGCTGGCGCGAATCTCCTCCGCGATGGCCCTGAAGATCGGTGTGAAGTCGCGTTCCTCGGCCGAGAAATCCCGTCCCCCCGTTTGCCGCACGATCCCCGAAGCATCGAGCAGTGTGGGGACGCGCCGCCGACCGGTGACCGAGAGGACGTAGGAGGGGAGCGTGATCGAATAGACGGTGACTTCGGCGGCATTGGCCCGCCGGATCACCTCGGTGTGATGGATCGTGCTCGTGTAGTCGAAGCCATCGGTGATCACGATCACCACGCGACGGACGAGTCGGCCGTCGCGTTGCCGTGGCGCTTCGCGGCTCAAGAGGGTGATGGCGCGATCCAAGGCGTCGTAAAGGCGGGTCCGTCCGCCGACTTCGCGCGCGCGTTCGAACGCGCGCTCGATGCGCGCCGGATCGCTGGTGAACTTCTGAAAGACGCGAACCCGATCATTGAATCCGATGACGGCGAAGACCGATCCCGGATGGATCAAGCTGAGGAATTGTCGCGCCGCATGTTGCTGCTCGGCGATCTGTGGGCCGACGCTGCCCGAGGTATCCAAGGCGAAGACGACGGCCAAGGGACGCGTCAGCTCCGGTCGAATTTGCGCCTCGAAGAAGGCGATCGGCTGCGGGACCCCATCATGCCACAGCTCGAAATCGTCCTTTTGAAGATCGGTCACGTAATTTCCTTGGGCGTCGAAAACGGTGACATCTACCGTCACCAGATCGCTCCGCAAGGAGATCTGCGCTCGCGCGCGTCCGATCCCTTCGCCAAGAAACAGCACCAGTAGCAGCCATCCGATCGCCCCTTTCATCTCGCCCGACCTCAAGGGAACATCTTAGCAAAAGCCTCAGGCCTTCTCGAAGGTCCCCGCTTCGCCGGCGAGCCAAAGCGTCCTCGGTGAGGGCGCTTTGCGCGCCGCGCCTCGTGTGCTATGCTTTCTCAGCGCGCAAGGAGGGGGGCCATGAAGCGATCGGGAGCGATCCTTTTTCTACTCGGTCTTGTGCTCTCCAGTGAGGGAGCGATCCCGCAAGCGCCTGCCTCGGGGAGCATTTCCGGAGAGGTGAAGGACGAGCGCGGGCAACCGGTCGCTCGCGCGAAAGTTCGGGCGATCGAGATGCGGACGAACCGCACGCTCGCCGAAGCCGTGACGAGCGAGGAGGGGCGGTTCGTGCTCTCGGATCTGGCCCCGGGCCAGTATGCGGTCTTGGTCTCCTCTCCCGACCATGAGCCGGCCCTTGTGCGCTCCATCGAGGTCAAGGCCGGGCGGGAGACGACGCTCAAATCGCCCGTTCGTCTGCGTCGCGCGGAAGCCTACGCCGTGATCAGCGGCGCGACCTTTGATCCGAACGGCTTCTTGCTGCCGGGCGTCCGCGTGGTGTTGGAGCGACTCCCCTTCGATGAGGAGAAGGTGCCGCCGCTCAAGCTCGAACAGGTCTCTAACTCCAGCGGGGAATTCGCCTTCCGTGTCCCGGGTGAGCGAGGTCGGTATCGGCTCACGGCCACGGCGAATGGATACGAGCCGGAGGTGCAGATCGTCGAGGTGGGGGGATTGGAGCGTCGTCGCGTGGCCCTGCGCTTGAAGGCGCGCGCCAAAGGGAGGTGAGGCGATGGAGCGACGGACGGAGTTTCTCACGGCCAAGCAATTGGCCGAGCTGCTGCAGGTCAGCGAGGCGACGATTCACCGTCTGCGCCGCCAGGGGCGGATCCCCGCCATCGTGCTCACCAAGCGCTTGATCCGATTCCACCTACGGGATGTCAAGGCGGCGCTCGGCTGCGGGCGCTCGCGTTCGATGGAGGAGGGAGAGCCGCCGGCCGAGCAACTCTCGTTCGCGGACGTGTTCGCGGAGTTCGAGATTAAGAAACATTTTCGTTGACAAACTCTCCGATGGCCTCTATCATCTCTCGGCGTGAGGCTGGCGCGGTCACGGAGGGTTCGGCACGAGACCCTCGATCGGTCGGAGGAGCATGCGGGAGCGCGACCGTCGGCTCAGGCCGAAGCCAGGGAGGCCGATCCGGAGAGACCGGAGAGAAAGGAGGAGCTATGGTGGGGCTAATGGGAGGCGCCGTTCTGATGCTCTGGCTTGCCGGATCCGAGGGCAGTTCCTTTCACGCTCCGGATGCGACGTCTACCTTTAAGATCTTTCTCCGGTGGGCGCATTTCGTCGCCGGGATCACGTGGATCGGGCTCCTTTACTTCTTCAATCTGGTGAACGTCCCGTTCATGCAACGGCTCGATCCGCAGACGCGCGGCAAGGTCGTCCCGATCCTCATGCCGCGCGCCCTGTGGTTCTTCCGGTGGGGAGCGGTCGTGACGGTCCTGGTCGGGCTGACCTACTATGCCATGTACATCCTCCACACGGAAGCTCAGAACGCTGGGATTGGCACCTGGGGCACGCTCTTCAAATGGTTGGCCGTGGTGGTGGTGACCTGGGCGATCATCTACGCGCTGCTGCAGCCGGTCTCGGGCGCGCTCAATAAGGGATCGGTGCTGGCCGTCATCGTCATCGCGCTGATCCTCGTCATGTCGTGGGTGATCATCCGGATGCTCAGCGGAGCCGGGCCGACGGGCGAGACATTGGGGAACAAATCGCTCTCCATCGCTCTGGGCGGTGGATACGGGATCATCATGCTCTTGAATGTGTGGGGGATCATCTGGCGCGCGCAGAAGCGGATCATCGCCTGGACCAAGGAGAGTGCGGAACAAGGCACGCCGATGCCGCCGGAATCGGCCAAGCTCGCGCGGCGCGCCTTCTTAGCCTCGCGCGTGAACGCGTGGCTCTCGCTCCCGATGCTCTTCTTCATGGGAACGTCTCACGGCGACTACATCTGGTTCGCGAAGTAAGCGCGGACCGCGCGCGGTGAGCGTTTCCGAACGAAGCCGGCCTCGCGCTGATGTGATGGGCGGCAATGGTGGAGTTTTGACATGACGTTCGGTGGAGATTCTTCCGAAGGAGGGAGGCGATGAGCCGATATCTGATCGTCACCAGCCGCGATCTCTATGAGTACGCGAGCAGCTCCTACGTATTGGAGCTGGCCGGATCGTTGAAGAATCGCGGGCACGAAGTCACGCTTTATCTCGTCGAGAACGGCGTCCTCGCGGCACGCCCGGGGGCGCAACTGGCGGCTCGTTTGAGCGATCTGAGCCGCTCCGGCGTGACCGTGCTCGCCGAAGATGTCTCGGCGAAGGCGCGCGGCATCGAGCAACTGGCCGATGGCGTGCGCCTGTCGAACATGGATGAGCTGGCCGACCTGATCGTGGACGGCTGCGATAAGGTCATCTGGTATTGACGGACCCCGTGCGAGCGGGGACATCTTCGGAAGAGGAGGGGAGGACTATGGCCGCACAAAACGGCGCGAAGAACGTCGTCATCGTCTTGGCGACCGGCTCCTACGAACGCGAAGCGCCGACGACCGTCCTTCGCTTGGCGGAGAAGCTGCTGCAGCGAGGCGTCAACGTCAACGTGTGGGCGTTCGAGGAGGCTGTCACCCTGACGAACAAAGACCAAATTGACCACAGCGAGCCCGGTGCCTTGCAAGGGGTCTTGGGGGAGAAACACTCGCACGTGAGCAAATACATTGACATGTTGCTGCGCGCGGGCTTGCATGGGGCCAAGCTCGATTGGGTCTCGTGCATCCTCTGCGTGCAGGAGCGCGGCGTCGAGAAGCATCAGATGAATTCGGTGACCATCGGGACGCTCGGCGATCTCTGGAAGTTCGTGCGAGCGGCCGATCGCGTCATCACGATCCCATCGTACCGATGAAGGGAGGAGACGATGGCCGACAAGACCTTGGTGATCTTCGAGAAGCCGATCTACCTCTGCATGGAGCCGGTGGACCCGCATCTATTCGCCACGGCCTTCGGCGTCGTGGAGACGCCGGTCGAGGTGAACGTCTTGCTGCGTGATTCGGCCGTCACCTATGCCGTCGAGCGTCAAGACATGAAGGGCGCGAAGGTTCTCGGTGTGGACGTGCAGGAGTTCGACACCAATCCCGCGCGCGTCGTGAAGTTCATGCTGGAACACGGAGGCAAAGTGTACGTGGTGAAGGAAGACGCGGAAGTGCGGGGGATCGCGCCGAAGGATCTCGTCCAGGGCGTGCAGCTCATCTCGCGCGAGGAGACGGTCGGCTTGATCGAGACTCACGATGCTGTGATGGTGTGGTGATGACCGAGATGAGTGCGGATGTCCTTCGCGCGGAAAAGACCTTGGACGTTCGGGGTCTCTTCAATCCCATCGACTGCCGGAGCCTGGGCGTGATCAAGCTCGCGCTGCAAGACCTGCAGCCGGGACAGGTCCTCGAAGTCCTGGCCAACCGGTTTCAGCAGCGCGAGATTCAAGCGTGGGTGAAGAAGTTCTCCCACCGCCTCCTGCGCGAGGTGGACGAGCAGGGGCTCGTGCGCCTCTACATCGAGAAAGGGCGCTGACGTGGACGACGCCGGCTGTCGCAGCGATCGGGGAGTGGGCGCACGTCTCGCCACTCTTTCGGCGAGGAAGAGTGCGTGGGGGGGATTCGCATCCTCTCGGGGGCAGGGGCTTAATCCTCCCAGTGGTCTTCTCCGTCGTAGTGTAAGACGAGCGTCTCGCCATCCACGACGGTCTCCAGATGAACGTCGCGGCCCCAGAGTTTGTAGACATACTCCAACGTCTTCTTGGCGTACTCGAGATCGAGTTCGATCCCCTCGTATCGGTGGCGCAGATAGAGCTCCCGATTCCCGTTGTAATCCCCATCGAGCACCTCGATGACGGGGAAGCCGAAATTCGTCATATCGGCGACCATTTGATCGCGGACGCGCTCCCAGGTCTTATCGGTGATCACCCACTCTTCTTCGTCCCTCAGCTCGAAGATGTAGAGGTCCAGCTCCTCGACGAGCTGCGGGGTCAGGTAGTTCCGAATGAAGGAGATGTCGTTCTCCAGCTGTCGGACCTCGAAGATCTTCTCGCGGCCTCGCCCGGGTTGACGCCCGAACATCTCAATCTCCTCAGGCGTCGGGTTATCCCAGCGGCGCTCGATGTCCTCGAAGATCTTGAACCCGACGTAATAGGGATTGAGGCTCCCCTTGCGAGGGGAGACGACGTTGGCATGTAGCGTGGCGAACTCGACGAACTCTTCATCCGTCAGATCCAACTCGCGCAGGATGCGCGTGTGCCAATAACTGGCCCAGCCTTCGTTCATGATCTTGGTTTGCAACTGCGGGACGAAGTACTCCATCTCCTCATGGATCATCGCCATGATGTCCCGCTGCCACGGCTCCAGGACCGGCGAATGCTTCATGATGAAGCCGACCAGATCCTTCTCCGGCTTCGGGGGGAAGCGGCGCGGCCCCGTCTCCTCTTCCGCCTTGGCGGGCGCCTCCCGCTTCGGGGCATCGAGGGCGAACAGGTCATCGTATTTCCCCGGCGGAGGAGCCGAGGGCTTCTGGCGCTCTGTCTCCTCGGCGTGATCCTCTCGGATGAAGAGGTCGGGATTGATGTGCTCCTGGATGGAGAGGACGGCATCGAGGAACTCTTCGACCGTCTTGCGCCCGTATTTGAACTCGTACTCGCGGATGCGCTCGGCATGCGTCACCGCCTCGTCCACCATCCGGCGGTTGGTCTTGGAGAAGTAGACGTTGTTCTTGAAGAAGTCCACGTGCGCGATCACGTGGGCGATGATCATCTTGTTCTGGATGAGGGAGTTCCCTTCCAGGAGGAAGGCATACGCCGGGTTCGTGTTGATCACGACCTCGTAGAGCTTCGACAGCCCCAGGTCGTACATGAGCTTCATCTTGTGATACGCCTTGCCGAAGCTCCAATGCGAATATCGCCCCGGCAGGGCGTAGGATCCGATCTCGTAGATCACCGTCGCCGGGACGATCTCGAAGTGGATGGGGAAGGGATCGAGCCCCAGTTCACAGGCTTTCTCCCAGATCTCTTCGATCGCCTTCTCCAAGATTTTGATCTCGGCATCGCTCATACGTGCTCCCCCCGCCGACCGAAGAAGGCCTTCAGCGCCGGATAGACGTCCTCCTTGCGATCAATGCGGACGCCCACGAAGCGGTCTTTGTTCTTGAGGCGCTCGTTGAAGATGGAGAGCAGCGCGCCGCTCGTTCGCCGATAGCCGGCGTATTCCTCCTCGCCGATCTCGCCGTAGCCGAAGAGATTGCACGTGGCGATGAGCTCGTCGGCCAAGCGAACGGCCTCATCGTTGTCCGAGTAGTAGTTATCCCCGTCGGAGAAATGGAAGGGGTAGATGTTCCAATCCTTAGGGTCGAACCGCTGACGGATGATCTCCAGGGCGAGGCGATAGGCGGAGCTGACGACCGTCCCGCCCGACTCCCCCTGCGTGAAGAATTGTTCCTCGGTCACTTCCTTCGCTTCCGTGTGGTGCGTGATGAAGACGACCTTCACGTTGTCGTATTTCGTCCGGAGGAAGCGAACCATCCAGAAGTAGAACGAGCGCGCGATGTACTTCTTGAACTCGCCCATGGAGCCGGAGACGTCCATCATGGCGATGACGACGGCATTGCTCTCGTAGCGAACCTCCTCATCCCAACTCTTGAAGCGCAGATCCTCTTTGCGCAAGGGGCCGATTTGCGCGCGCCCCGTCTCCTTGGCCATGCGCTTCATGTTCTCCAAGAGCGTCCGTCGCTTGTCCAGATGTGGGAGGATGCCCGTCTTGCGGACTTCGCCGAAGCGGAGCTGACGCGAGTGCACGGCCTGTTTACTCTTCTCCTCCAGATAAGGGAGCTCCAGATCCTCGAAGATGAGCTTGGCGATCTCGTCGATCTCGACCTCGGCTTCGTAATAATCCACGCCCGGTTGATCGCCGGCGCCGGGACCACGTCCGGGCCCCATGCCCTCTCCCTCGCGCCCGATCACCTCGCCGACGCGAGAACCTCCCGCGCCTTGCCCCACGTGTTTCTTCTTCCGGTAGTCGTATCGGAACTTGTACTCCTCCAGCGAACGAATGGGGATGCGGATGGTCTTCTTCCCGTCGGAGAGGATGATGGATTCGTTGGCGACGATGGAGCCGAGGTTTTTCCGGATCGCCTCGCGGACGCGCTCCTTATGGCGCTCTTGATCGAGATAGCCTTTCCGTTGCAACGACCAATCGTGCCGATGGACGAGCATACCTCCCTCCTCCGGCAGCCGTCCGGCGCGCCCTCACGCGCGCGAGAGCAAGGAGCCGACGTAGTTGAGCAATTCATTGGCGCACACGGAGCAATAGCCGTGCTCCCGGATCAACCGATCGATCACCTCGTTGAGGCGTCGGAGCTGGTCCGGATCGGCCGTCTTGCTCGTCGTCGTGATGCGCACGACGTCCTTCAGATCGGCGAAGATCTTCTTCTCGATGGCCTCGCGCAGGCGCTCGTGCGACTTGTAGTCGAACGTCCGCCCTTTGCGCGCGTAGCTGGAGATGCGGATGAGGATCTCCTGCCGGAAGGCGTTCTTCGCATTCTCGGAGATGCCGATCTGCTCCTCGATCGAGCGCATCAGCTTCTCGTCGGGGTCCACCTCCTCCTCGGTGATCGGGTCCTTGAGCTTCTCCTTATTGCAATAGGCCTCGACGTTATCGAGATATTTATCGCAGAGGGTGCGGGCCATCTCCTCGAAGGAATAGACGAAGGCCCGTTGGACTTCGTTCTTGGCGATCTCATCGTATTCCTTCCGAACCATGGCGATGAGGTTCAGGTAACGCTCGCGGTCCTCGGCGGAGATGCCCGTATGTTGATCGAAACCGTCGCGGATGGCGCGCAGCGCATCAATCGGGGTCAGACAGGTGATCCCATCGCGCACCAAGGCGCTGGAGAGCCGATTGATGATGTATCGGGGCGAGATGCCCTCCATTCCTTCGCGTTCAGCCTCCTCGCGGAGTTCCTTCACGTCCTTGGCCTTGAAATCGTCCACGTCCTGACCATCGTAGAGCTTCATCTTCTTGATGAGATCGATGTTCTGGCGCTTGGAGGGCTGCAGGCGCGTGAGCACGGCGAACATGGCGGCCACCCGCAACGTGTACGGCGCGATGTGCACGTGCTTGGGCGCTTCGCTCTGGTCGAGGAGCTTCTTGTAGATCTTCTCCTCATCGGACACGCGCAGGTTGTACGGCACCCGGATCACGATGATGCGATCCTGCAAGGCCTCGTTCTTCTTGTTCGCGACGAAGGCGTTGTACTCGTTCTCGTTGGTGTGCGAGATGATGACCTCATCGGCGTAGATCATGGCGAAGCGTCCGGTCTTGATGGACTGCTCCTGCGAGAGGGTGAGCAAGCTGTAGAGGAACTTCTCATCGCACTTGAGCATCTCGATGAACTCCATAATGCCCCGATTGGCGATGTTCAACTCGCCATCGAAGCGGTAGGCGCGGGGATCGGATTCCACCCCGACTTCGCCAATGGCGGCCAGGTCCACCGAGCCCGTCAGCTCCGTGATATCCTGACTCTTCGGATCCGATGGGGAGAAGGTCCCGATGCCGATGCGCTCCTTCTCGGAGAAGACGATGCGTTCGACCAGGACATCCTCATGTCGGCCATGGTACACGTGTTCGAGATTGTACTGGCAGCGCGGGCAGAGATCCCCCTCGATGTAGATGCCATAGTGGCGCTCGATCTCCGGACGCAAGTCGTGTGGGATCAAGTGCAGCGGCTCTTCGTGCATGGGACAGCCCTTGATCCCGTAGAGAGCGCCTTCGTCGGTGCGGGTGTACTGCTCCAATCCGCGCTTGAGCAAAGTGACGATGGTGGACTTGCCGCCGCCCACCGGCCCCATCAGCAGCAGGATGCGCTTGCGGACTTCCAGACGCTGCGCCGCCGACTTGAAGTACTCGACGATCTTCTCGATGGCCTCGTCAATTCCGAACAGCTCCTTGGAGAAGAACTTGTAGCGGGTGATCTCGTTGGGCTGGCCTTCGTTGATCTTCTCCACCCCGGCAGCTAGGATCATGTCGCAGATGCGCGCGTGGGCCAAGCGGGCGATCTTGGGGTTCTGCGTCACCAGCTCGAAGTACTCCCGGAAGGTGCCCTCCCACCGGAGCTTCTCGCGTTCCTGGCGATGCCGTTCCAGAAGCTCGGCGATGTCCAACTTCTTGTTCCTCTCCTCCATACGCCTCTCCTCCTCGCCCCTCTCCGCTCGCGGGGAGCGGATGGACGTCTCCCGAAGAAAAAAATTTCCGGATGTCAAAAGAGCGAGTGGTTCGGTCCCAAAGATCGGTGTGAGAAATCCCGCTGTCTCAATCAACGTTCGGCGTGCTCAGGCTCGACGCGCGAGCCTGACCGGCTTTTAGTATATCTGAAGTCGCCTCACGGCTCAAGGACCACGCGCGGCTGGATCACGCCGCGTTCGGGCTCGCTCTCGCCGACGGCCACCAACCGCCCCCAAGCATCCAGGAGTCGGACGTATGTCCGCTGCCGGAGTCCCCGTCCGGGGATGGTATGGCCGTGGAGCACGCGACGCACGTCCAGCTCCGAGAGCCGTAGTGCGGGCATCTCTGGAAGCGCTTCCGAAAGCGGAATGAGGGCTTCGGCGGCCCGGCCCTCTCGGGCGAGCGCCTCAAAGGTCTCCAGCGAGTACGCGCGCGCGAGCGTGAACTCGCCCACGGCCGTTCGCACCAACCCATGCAGATGAGCGCCACACCCCAAGCGCTCCCCGATGTCATGGGCCAACGTGCGCACGTACGTGCCGGCCGAGCAGCGCACGCGCATGGTGAATTCCGCCGTCCCGTCCTCGAAGCGGCGAACCGTGGCCCCGCCTTCTTCGACCAATTCCAATTCCTCGATCCGCACGCGGATGGGGTGACGCTCCACCGACTGACCGCGCCGCGCCAACGTGTAGAGGCGGACGCCTCCCTTCTTCTTGGCCGAGTACATAGGAGGGATCTGCTCGTATTCTCCTCGAAATTCGGCGAGCACGCGCTCGATGTCCGCTGCTGTGATGGATGAGGTCTCGCTCACCGGGGTCGTCGGCGTGCCCGTCGCATCCTGGGTCTCAGTGGCGAAGCCCAAGCGCACACGCGCCAGATACTCCTTGTCGCGCGCCATGAGGAAGCGCTGCAGCCGCACGGCCTTTCCCACGCAGAGCACGAGCACTCCCGTCGCGATCGGATCGAGCGTCCCCGTATGTCCGACCCGCCTCATCCGCAGCGCGCGCCGCACGCGCTGGACGACATCGTGCGAGGTCAACCCCGCCGGCTTATCAATGACCAAAATACCGTGTTGTTCCATCACGCGTTCGCTCGCTCTCGAAAGATGACGCGCACGCCCTTACGCCAATCTTCCGCAATCCCAATTTTATAGACGGGGACGCGGGGGTCAATCCAGCGCGCCACGACATCGAACATCGGATGGAAGCGCAAAAGTGGCGCGACGATGAAGACGAGCGCGGGCCGATCAGCGATCGCCCGGCCCGGGAAATAGCCGCGCCGCGTCAGATCACCGCGGCGCCGATGCCACTCAATCTGCATCCAGTACTCCGCGGCTTGCAGTGGAGCGTCCACGTCTTCCTCAGTCTTCAGTTCGAGAAGCACGAGCTGTCCGTCCTCGGTGATTCCCAGAAGATCAACGAAGCCACGCCTCTCGGTCTCGTACGTCGGGATCTGCGGATAGAGGAAGCGCGGGTCCAGCCGCGGGTCCACGCGACGCACGTCCGCGCGGATCACGTCTTCCAACCACGCTTCGGCCTGTAGCCGATAGAAGGGGTGTGCTTTCTCCGGGCTCTCCGGATGGCGGATGCGAGCGACCTCGTGCACGAAGCGCTCGAACTCCTCCCAATTCTCGCGAAGCGGACGCTTGTCGGCGCCCACGCCAAACAGGAGCCGGCGACGCGAGAGGCGGGCGATCTCCAATCCGCGCAGGCGCAGCGATTGCACCGAAGAGCCCGGGCGCCACGAGACGCGCAAGAGTTCGGGCGCGATGGCCAACGCGCGATCGCGCAACGGGTGGGGAGGAGGCTCGATGACCGGGCGCGGCAAGCGCGTCCGATGCGGATCGAAGAGCATCCCCTGATCGAAAGGCGTCACGGCCGTGAGGGCGCCGCGCGACTCGTCCACCTCATAGAGCTTCAGAGGCGGACCATCGGGACGCACGACCGTCAGGCGCCGTGCGATGGCCGCCGCTCTCCCCTTGGGCGCGAAGAAGATGAGTCGTCGCGCCGGACTCCAGCGCGCCGAACTCGTGGCGTGCGTCCACCAGATGAGGCCAGCCGTCACCACGCCGTCCACATGTCTCGGCGATTCGCCCGAATTCACCGCGATGGCGACCGCCCGTTCCTCCCCGCGCGCGAGGATCAATCGCGCGTACACGCCCGAGAGATGATGCGCTTCGTCCCGATGCGTCGCCAGATACTCGATGCGCGCGCCCAGCTCTCGTTCGATCGAGCGACCGAGCCAGTCGGCGAAGGCGCGTCGTCGTTCATCGGCCGCCGCTTCCTCGACGCCCTCATCCGGCGTGATCTCCAACGTCGCCGTCCATCCCGGACGCCGTCCGAGTCGCACAAGGAGGCGCTCGCCGCGAATCTCGTACGCTTCGACTCGCCAGCATTCGGAGAAATCTTCGCCCCAGAGTGTGAGGATCAGTTTCCCGAATTCGAGTGAGAGGGAGATCCGCTCCGCTCCCAGGCGCATCGAAGGCCCGGCATCGAGTCGGCACCACCACTCCGAGCGACGCGCCAGGAAGGCCGAGATGTCGTAGCGGGCGCGGGCCAGATCGGAGATCACGGCGTGCGTCCCTTTTCAAGGGGAGGGGCGACTCGCGCCCCATTCGGCCATCAGGATCGCGCGAGCGTCGAAGGGACGGCGTCTTCTTCGGCGACGACCTCGCGGTAGGGACACTCCGACCGATGGCAATACTGAATGCGCCCTTCGCGTCGCGTCACTTTCTCCAGCACAAAGGGTGCGCCACACTGCGGACACGGACGCTTCACCGGGCGGTCCCACACGGTGAACGTACACTGCGGGTACGCGCTGCATCCGTAGAAGAGGCGACCGCGACGCGAGCGTCGGACGACCAACTCCCCCGGGCATTCGGATTGGGGACAAGGAATGCCGAGCGTCTCCGACTTGATGTAGCTGCAAGCCGGACGCCGACTGCAGGCGATGTATTCGCCATAGGGCCCCTGTCGCACCATGAGCGGCGCACCGCAGTCCGGACACGATTCCTCCAAGAGCCGATCAGGGGCCGCCAATTGCCCATCCTTTTGGATGCGCCGTGTGTTCGTGCACTCGGGATACCCCATGCACGCGAGGAAGGGACCGAATCGGCTCCGCCGAAGGACCATCGGGCGACCGCACTTGTCGCAGGCGACGTCCGCGAAAGCGCTCTCCTCCTCTTGCTCCGCCGACGCGAGCTTTCGCGTCGTCCCGCAAGAGGGGCACGCCAAGAACGGCCCATAGCGCCCGACCTTCTTCACCATGAGCGTCTCGCAGGCGGGGCATTGCTCGTCGGTCTCGACGCCTTGGCGCACATTCTCCATCTCGCGCTCGGCGCGCGCCAGATCGGCCGCGAACTTCTGGTAGAAGTCCTTGAGGACCTTCACCCAACTCGTACGCCCCTCCTCGATCTTATCCAGCTCCGCCTCCATCTCCGCCGTGTACTCGACATCGAAGATGTCCGTGAAGTTCTCCACCAACAGATCGCACACGAGTCGGCCGAGCTCCGTCGGTTTGAACCGTCCGTTCACTTTCTGGACGTAGTCGCGATCCTGGATGATGCTCAAGATCTGCGCATAGGTGGAGGGGCGTCCGATGCCGTTCTCTTCCAACGCCTTGACGAGCGAAGCCTCCGTATACCGGGGCGGCGGCTGCGTGAAGTGTTGCTCGGGCAGCAGCTCCAGGAGCGTCAACCTCTCCCCCACTTCCACCTTCGGTAAGGTCGCCGCCGCGTCTTCGTCCTCTTCGCCCTCCTTCTCCTCCTTCGCCTCCTCGTAGACGGTGAGGAAGCCGGGGAATCGCAAGACGGAGCCCGTGGCGCGGAAGCCGAACTCTCCCGCGCGAATCTCGATGACCGTGCGATCGAAGAGCGCGGGTTTCATCTGCGAGGCGACGAACCGCTGCCAGATGAGCGTATAGAGCGCCAGCTCATCGCGACTGAGATAGGGCGCGACGTATTCGGGCGTACGAAAGACCGATGTCGGGCGAATCGCCTCGTGCGCGTCTTGCGCCTCTTTCTTCGTGCGGTAGATATGCGGCGCCTCCGGGAGCAACTCCGCGCCGTAGCGTTCGGCGATGAAGCGACGCACTTCGGCCAGGGCCGTCTCGGAGACGCGCGTCGAATCCGTCCGCATGTAGGTGATGAGGCCCACGCTGCCCTCGGGGCCGAGATCCACGCCCTCGTACAGCTTCTGGGCGAGGCTCATCGTCTTCTTCACCGGGAAGCGGAGCCGACGCGCCGCCTCCTGCTGCAGTTTACTCGTCGTGAAGGGTGGGACGGGATAGCGCTTCTTCTCCTTCGTCTCCACCGACGTGACGATGAACTCGCACTCGGAGAGCCGCCGCATCAACTCCTCGGCCTCTTCTTTCGTCCGAATATGTCGCTCGGTCGGACGAACGCCTTGGTCGAACTCGCTCGTCTTGAGGCTCTGCTCTCCGATGCGCACTAAGCGGGCCACAAACGGTGGAGGCTCGGTCGCCGAAAGGCGCGCGCCGAGCGTCCAATATTCGGTCGGGACGAAGCGCTCGATCTCGCGTTCGCGTTCGACGATCAAGCGCAAGGCGACTGATTGCACGCGCCCGGCCGAAAGACCGCGCCGCACTTTCTTCCACAGCAGCGGGCTCACCAAGTATCCGACGAGCCGATCCAGAATGCGGCGCGCTTGCTGTGCCTCGACCTTGTGGCGATCAATCGTCCCCGGATGCTGAAAGGCCTCGCGTACGGCCTGCGGCGTGATCTCGTGAAAGAGGACGCGATAGACCGGCTTCTTCTCGCGCGGGCCGACCAGCTCCTCCTTCAGATGCTGACAGATGGCTTCGCCCTCGCGATCGGGATCGGCCGCCAGATAGATCGCCTCGGCCTCGCGCGCCGCCCGCCTCAGCTCCGCCAAAATCTTCCGGTTGTTCTTCTTGATCTCGTCGGGGATGATGACGTACGTGGGGCGGAAGTCGTGCTCGATGTCCACGCCCAATTCTTTCTCGGGCAAGTCCTTGATATGCCCGATCGAGGCCATGACCGTGAACTCTCGGCCAAGATACTTGTTGATCGTCTTGGCCTTGGCCGGTGATTCGACGATGACGAGCTTCTTCCCCATGTCACAACTTCTTCACGAACTGCTTGCCCGGCAACTGTCTGATTCTATCCTTCACCTCGAGTTCGAGCAAGACGCGCATGAGCTCAGGCACGGCTAGGCCGCTGCGCTGCAGTAGTTCATCAATGTGCGTCGGCGCGTCGACCTGCAGCAGCTCCAGGACGCGCCGCTCGTGTTCATCCAGCGGCAGCTCCGGCTGCACGGCAGCCGTCGGTGCCGCTTCGGATTCGCGGCGCAGGATCTCCGTCCGCACATTCAGGGGCAGCTCCTCGACGACATCGCGCCAGTACTGCACGAGCTTCGCGCCGCATTTGATGAGGTAATTGGGGCCGTAGCTCCGCGGCGAGGTGATCGGTCCGGGGACGGCGAAGACATCGCGATCCTGCTCCAACGCCAGGCGGGCTGTGATGAGCGATCCGCTGTGCTGAGCGGCTTCGACGACGACCACGCCCAGACTCAGACCGCTGATGATCCGGTTCCGAAACGGGAAATTCTGCGGCAGCGGCGAGACGCCCATCGGGAATTCCGTCAGCAACACGCCCTGCTGGCGAATCTGTTCGGCCAACGCACGATGCTCGCGGGGATACACGACGTCCAATCCCGTGCCGAAGACAGCGACCGTCCGCCCATTCGCCTCCAGCGCCCCACGATGCGCTGCCGCATCAATGCCGCGCGCGAAGCCGGAGACGATCACCAAGCCGCGTCCCGCCAGATCGCGCGCCAACTGCGTCGCCACATTCACCCCGTAGGGGGAGGGCTGGCGCGTCCCCACGATCGCGAGCATCGGCGCCGCGAGCACCTCCACGCGTCCGAGCGCGTAGAGCACGATCGGCGGATCGTAGATGCGCCGCAGCAGTGGCGGATAACGCGGATCTTCGAGCGTGAGCGCCTCGGCCCCAAGCCGGGCGAGCTTCGCCATTTCCTCGTCCGCCTGTCGCCGGGGTTCCTCCGAGCGAATCCGATCAATCACCTCATCCTCCAATCCGAACGCTTGCAGCGCCGATCGCGAAGCCGCGAAGACCTCCGTCGGCGAACCGAAATGGTCCAGCAAGCGTCCAGCCGTGCGCGATCCCACTCCGGTCACCAGGCTCAACGCGATCCAATCTCGCACGTCTGCGCCCACGGCTCCTTGTCTCCCAGAAGGCGATGTCCTCGCTGCGCGCGAGGTGTCATGGGAGTTTACCAGAGGGCACGAGAGGTCACAATCGCGCCTCGCGGTCTCGCAGCGTCCCGAAGAGCCAATCCAAAATCGGCGTGGTTACGCCAAAGCGCGCACGCTCCTCTCCCCGATGGTGAAGCTGATGATGGCGTTGCATCGCGCGCATCCACGCCGTCCGCGGTCTGCCGAAATGCGCGACATAGTGCGTGAACTCGTAGAGCAGGTATCCTCCCCACAGACCGAGGAGCAGCGCCGCTGCTTGTGACCAGGAGCCGAGAAGACTCAGGAAGAGCAGAAAAAAGAGCGCGCTCGCCGACGCGCTCGCCGAGAAGCGGAGGAAGTTCGACCCCACGACGTGCGCGCGCTCATGGTGAATCCCATGCGCCAGATACAGCAGAGCGCGCATCCGCGCCGATCGCGCTTGGACGTGAAGCCCACGATGGACGGCATATTCCACGATGGGCCAGAGCAGGACTCCCAGCACGGCGAGCCCCAACAGTGAGGACCAAGCCGAGGGCTCACGCCCGATGGCCGCCGCGCCCAAGACGATCCCCCCGCCCGCGTAGAAGAAAAACGGCCGGAAGTGCGAACGGCACACGCGGAGCCATCCGAGCGGGCGATCCTCGTGGACTCGCTTCATAGGCATCGTCATCGCGCATGCTCTGGCGGAGGCGCGTGGGAATCGAACCCACCAGCGCCGGCTCTCGCCGTCGCTCACCGGGTTTGAAGCCCGGGGAAGTCACCAGACCCCGTTCGCCTCCGCTCGTCAATGCTCAAGAACCCGCTGCAAGTGCTCGCTCATAGCGGGCTCAAGCGCTTTGCCTCTCCCGCCCGCCAAGAATGGTAGGCACCGCATCCCCTCATCGTCAAACGCTCCAAGAACCTTTCACCTGACGCGAAGGATCTCGAAAACCGAGCTCCCGCGCATCGGCATGAGGCGGCGCGACGTGGCGCGCGGCCGTTCGCCCTTCCAGCACCGCGGGGAGCTCAAATCAGAACCCAAGCGCGCTCACCGCGTGGAAGAAGCCATGACGACGCATAAGCCGGCACTCCATGGAACAAAAACGCGCGTTGCGGGCATTGACGCGCGCGGCCTCAAGGGACGGCGAGCACGGCGATGCGATGGCGATCAGCCAGCGCCAGAAGCTCATCCCGATCCAGAAGCAACGTCCGATGCGCCGTGATGGCCAAGGCCGTCGCGTGGCATTCGATCATCGTCTCGATCGTGGGGACGCCGATGACGGGGACGTCGAAGCGCATGTCCTGGTTCGGGCGCGCGACTTTGACGACGACGAACGGACGTCCACCCAGAAGCGAAGCCGCGCGTCGGATCGTCGCATCGGTCCCCTCCATCGCCTCGATGGCGACGACCGCGCGATCTTTCACGGCGATGGTCTGCCCAAGATCCAGGCGCGCGATCTCGCGGGCGATCTCCAGCCCATAGGTGAGATCGTCGCGCTCGGACTGCGAAGGCGCGCGAGCGGTGAGCACTCCCTCGGGCGCGAGCAATTCGGCGATGAAGAGCGTGGAATCCACGACCTCGATCCCCTCGCGCTCTAACTCAGCGACGACGGCACCGATCAGGCTATGGGTGTTCCGGTGAGGGAGGCGCAATAGGAGCTTCACCATGCGCCAATCGGGAAGCGAGGGGCCGAAGATCTGCACATGCTTGACCTGACCGGCCAGCACGGCATGCGTGACCCCCTGTTCGCGGAAGAACTCAATCAGGTGGCCGAGCTGCCCCACGCCCAGCCAGCGCACCACGCGCGCGTGACGTTCGATCTCTGGGGACGTCTCCTCGCGGATCGCAGCGACGACCATCTCGATCCCGCGCCGCCGTGCGCCCTCAAGCACAAGGAAGGGGAATCGCCCGTTGCCGGCGATCAGGCCGTAGCGCCGCTCGTGCTCGGACCGGGTCACTTCACCACGCCCCGTTGCGAGGTCTCGATGAAGGCGATGAGGTCTTGGACTTCGGGAACATGGCCGAGCTCTCGCCGCATGGCCTCCAGGGCCTGCGTCGTATTGAGCTTGGCTGAGAGCAGCAGATGGAACGCTCGATCCAGGGCGCGCCGCTGCTCGGCCGTGAACCCTTTGCGGCGGAGGCCAATGGTATTCGGCCCATAGCAGCGAGCATGGTTCCCCGCGCAGAGCGAATACGGGAGGACATCTTTCACCACGACGGCGTAGGCGCCCACGAAAGCATATTTCCCGACGCGACAGAACTGATGCACGCCGACATATGCCCCGAGCGTCGCATGATCCTCGACGATGACATGGCCGGCCAGAGACGCCCCATTAGCCATGATGACGTGATTGCCGACGCGACAATCGTGCGCCACGTGCGCCTGCACCATGAGCAAGTTGTCATCGCCGATGCTGGTGAGCCCACCGCCACCTTCGGTGCCGCGATGGATCGTCACGTATTCGCGGATGCGGTTGCGTCGGCCGATGACGACGCGCGTGCGTTCGCCCTTGTACTTCAAATCCTGAGGGATTTGCCCGATCGAAGCAAAGGGGAAGATGACGGTCTCCTCGCCGATCTCGGCCGGCCCTTCGATGACGCAATGGGCGGCCACGCGCACGCGATCATGCAGGATGACGTCCTCGCCGATGATGGCATACGGGCCGATCTGGACATCCTCGCCCAGTTCCGCGCGCGGGCTCACGATGGCCGTCGGATGAATACTGACGCTCACGCGCTCTCCTCCGAAGCGTCGTCCGCGCGGGGTGCAGCGTCCGCCTGAAATGCGGGGACCTGGAGCGCGGCCGCATTCTTGCGGACGGCGCTGATGTCCACGAGCGACGACGTGATCTCCGCCTCCGCCACAAGCTGCCCATCCACGTACGCTTCCCCCCGCAACCGAATGTAGCGGGACCGCAGCTTGAGGACCGTCAGCTCCAAGCGCAAGGTATCGCCCGGGACGACAGGCCGACGAAACCGGGCCTTGTCAATGCCCGTGAAGAAGACGAGCTTATGGCTTGCATCGGCCACTTCATGGTACATGAGCACGCCGGCCGTCTGCGCCATCGCTTCGATCACCAAGACGCCCGGCATGACCGGAGCCCCCGGGAAGTGGCCTTGGAAGAAGAATTCGTTGATGGTCACGTTCTTGATGCCGACGATTCGCTTCCGCGGCTCGAACTCGATGATGCGATCCACCAGCAGAAAGGGGTACCGATGCGGGAGGAATTGCTGAATCTGCACGGCGTCGAAGATGGTCTCCATAGCTCTCCCAGGTGCTGGACGACACGGCGGTCGCCCTCACAGAGCCCATCCCGCGCGCTCGCGGATGATCGCGCTCACGGTTTTCGCGCGGGGGCCTTTTGCGTCGTCGCCGGCGACCGAGCCCCGGAAGCCGGGCGTTCGGCGCTCGGAGCCGCTGGCGCCGAGGACGTCGTTACCGGATTGGCTTTGTTGTACTCGGCGATGAAATCGCGCGTGATGTCAGCCGCCGGATCCACGTAGACGAGCCCGCCCGCTTGTACGAGATTGGCGACTTCGAGGACGATCGTGATCCCACGGCTTTTGGCGTATGTCTCCAAGAAGGCACCAATGCGTTCGCGCACCGGCGCAACGGCATCGCGGAACGCGCGCTGATACGCGCGCTCGGCATCCTCCTTCTTTCGCTGGTACTCGCGCTCAAGCTGCTCGAGCGCTTCTTGCTTATCCGCGCGGGCTTGCGGCGTCAGGTTCGGCCCTTGCGTCTCCAACTCCCGACGCAAGCTCTCCACGCGCTGTTGGAGGGCGTTCAGCTCCGCCTCCTTATCCTTGAACATCTCATTGACCCGCCGCGCCTGCTGAACGAGTTGTTGAATGCCATCATCGGCGAAGAACGCATTCGTGTTGATCACGGCGATGCGTCCGACGGGGACCGGCGCCGGCGTCCCCCCTGGCGGTGGAGGTGGCGTCTGGGACTGTGGCTGCCCTTGCGCCCAGACCGAAGCGAAACACCCCACGCCCAGAAAAGCGATCACGAGACTGACGATTCTCATACGCTTCCCTCTCGGTGATTTCACAAAGTGGCATTGTACTTCGTCCCCCTGGAGGAGGCAAGACGCCCCCTCCCCCCTCCGACGCCATGCTGGTGCCCTCATCGGGAGAAACCGAGAGCATCTCATCGCAGCATCACCCGCGTGATGTGCGTGGCCCGATAGGTCGTCTCATCAATCTCGATGAGAGCGCCACAGAGGCGCACGTCGCCGGAAGCGACTTCGAACCGCTGCGGCATCCCCCGAAGGAACCGATCCAGAATCTGCTCGCGCTTGATGCCGATCACTCCATCGTAAGGGCCCGTCATGCCGAGATCGGTGATGTACGCCGTGCCTTGAGGCAAGATCGTCTCATCGGCCGTCGGCACATGCGTATGCGAGCCGAAGACGACGCTCACCCGCCCGTCCAGGTACCACCCCATGGCGATCTTCTCCGAGGTGGCTTCCGCGTGCATATCCACGATGATGATTTGCGGTTTCGGCAGCTCGGCCAGCAGAGCCTCAACCGTCCGAAACGGACAATCGCTCGGCCCCATGAAGACGCGCCCCTGGAGATTGATCACCGTGATCGGATACCCACGTGCGGAACGGCCGGACCAAACGCCGCGTCCGGGCACGCCCGGCGCATAATTGGCCGGTCGCAACAGCCGAGGCTCGGTCTCGATGATCTGCAAAACCTCCTTCTTGTCGAAGATGTGGTTGCCCGAGGTCATCACATCAATGCCGGCTGCCAGCAACTCCTGCGCCACCTCGGGCGTGACGCCAAAGCCGCCGGCCGCGTTCTCCACATTGGCGACGACGAACTCAAGCTCTAGTTGCCGTCTCAATTCCGGCAGCTTCTCTTGGACGATACGCCGCCCCGGCCGTCCGACGATGTCACCGATCACCAGCAGACGCATACGGGCCTCCCCCCGGAAGCAAAAAATCTTCGGGGCTTCCGCTTGGCCGTGTGGTGGCGACAGTTGAACCTGGATTCCTCCAGGTGGGCGGCCTAGCCCTTATCGTCGGTTTCCCCGCTCCCGAGGCGGGGCCTACCTTGATAAGGTCCCTCGCATCGGCCTCCCAAACGTTCTCGTGTTGGCTCTAACTTCGCCAACCATCACCAACTTCGCAGAAGCCCCGGTGCATGGCAGAGTATATCCCTTTCCGCGCCGAGGGTCAAGCTGGGCCGGATTCCGACGCTCGAGCGCGAGTTGCTCTTGTCCGCAAATGGCCGACTCGCCCTGCGGCGCACGAAGTGCCTAAAATATTTCCATCGCTCAGATCAGGAGCAAGGGCATGCGGGACCGAAAGTATCGGGACGCGTTGGCGCTTGGTCTGAGTGCCATCCTGGTGTGGAGCGCGGGGGCGCTCCTTGTCCGCACACTGGGCGTGCCGGCTGCGCTTCATGCCTCCGAGAGGTCGCCGCAGCGTGGCTTGCGCTGGTGGGGGCGCGTGGACGGACGCGACATCCTCTGTATCCGACGCGGGACCGTGTGGGTCATCCATGAGGACGGCGAGCCGATCGTGGAAGCCGATTTCCGCTTGGAGCGCCCGCTACCGGCTGAACCCGTGACCGTGAGCGTGCGAAAAATCCGAGGTCGCGGACGGGTCGAAGTCCTGGAGCAGCCTTCGCGGGAGAACAATTTCACGGCCCGCATTCTCATTGAGGACAAGAAGAGCGGATCGGATCGGTACGAGATCGAGGTCTTCTGGTGAGGTCGGCGGACTCCAGCATGCGCTCGGCGAGTGCGCGAACGTCCTCGACCGAGGGATCGCCTCGCAAGATGTGTGCGTGCCCGCGAGGTCCCCAGCGCGCCGGGTCCGTGGCGATGAAGAGCGCGATCACAGGGGTCCCGACAGCGGCCGCCAGGTGCGTGACTCCAGAATCGTTGCCGATGAAGAGGCGACACCGCGCCAGGACGGCGGCCAAATGGGGCAAGGGAGCATTCGTCACTCGGATGAGGCGTCCCCGACGTCCTTCGGCGCACTGTTGCGAAAGTCGCTCGACCACGTCATGATCGGCCGGACCTTCGATGATGAGGAAGGTGCGATCCGGTCGGTCGAGCGCGCGAATGAGTTGAGCGAATCGAACGATGGGCCAGCACTTGTGCCGGCCACCGCTCCCCGGATGAATCGCAATGAGGTGAAGCGCCTCGTCGCTCGTCTCGATCCCAAAGGCCCGCAAGAGGTGCTTGGCCGCCTCGTGATCCTCTTCAAGGAGCGTCAGGCGTGGCGTGCGCTCACACGCAGCGATCTCCAAGGGCGCGAGCGTGCGCAGCAGATAGTCCGCAGCATGTTCGCAACCGTCCTCCGGCGGTCGGCTGCTCGCGATGAGCAGATGCGGCACAGCATCGCCATACCGGAGACTTTCCAGCGCTCGACGATAGGCCGCGTCACAATGTCCGAACCAGGAGATGATGAGGTCGAAGCCACGGAGATAGGCCGCGAGATCCTCAGGAAGCTCGCCCGTGAAAGCGCGGTAGAGGCCGATCTGCTCGATCGAGACCACACGGTGGACAGGACTGCGCCGTTCGAGCAAGCCGTGAGGAGAAGCGAGCCCGGCCAGCTCAATCCACGCATCGGGAAAGCGCTCGGCGAGCGCAACGATCGCCGGGAGCATCAGCACGCAGTCCCCTAATGCCCCAGCATGAATGATGAGGATGCGCATCTCACCGTCCGGACGACGGGCTCAACGTGCGGCGTAGATGATCCTCCCTCCGACGATCGTATAGAGGACCTCGACCTGAGCGATCTCCTCCGGCGGGATGGCGAAGATATCGCGGGAGAGGACGACCAGATCGGCCACTTTGCCCACTTCGATCGAGCCCTTCACCGTCTCGGCGAACTCCGCATACGCGCCCCAGATGGTGTACGCGCGGACGGCTTCTTCGACCGTGATCTTCTGCTCGGGGAACCACCCGTTCGGATTCTTGCCGTCCAGCGTCCTTCGGGTCACGGCCGCGTAGATGCCGAGCAACGGATTCAAGGGCGCGACGGGCCAATCCGATCCGAACGTCACGCGCACGCCAGCATCCAGAAGCGAGCGGAAAGCATAGGTCGTCTTGCAGCGCTCGCGCCCGATGCGTTTCTCGGCCCAGCGTCCATCGTCAATGGCGTGATAGGGCTGCATCGAGGCGATGACCCCGAGTCGCGCCATGCGCGGGATGTCCTGCGGACGCAGATGTTGCGCGTGCTCGATGCGAAAGCGTCGGTCGCGCGGGCCGTTCTCGCGAATGACCTCTTCGAAGATGTCGAGCACCAGCGCGTTGGCCTTATCCCCGATGGCGTGAATCGAGCACTGGAAGCCGGCGCGATCGGCCGCGGCGATCCGTTGCTTCATGATCCCTTCGGGGAACATCTGACTGTGGAGCAAGCCGCTCGTCTGCGGCGCATCGGCATACGGCTCGAAGAAGAGGGCCGTCGTCGAACCGAGCGAACCGTCCACGAAGCCTTTGAAACCGCCGAGCCTCAGCCACTGATCGCCTGCGCCTTCGCGAGCGACCAACTCGCGCTGTCGCTCCCACTCCGGTATCGGCGTTCGCGCGTACACGCGCACGGTCAACTCTCCACGCTGATGGGCGCGCCGATAGACGGGCCAATGCGCCCACTCGGTGATATCTTGGATCGAGGTGACGCCGAAGCGTGCGGCTTCGCGCAGCGCAGCCCGCAGGGCCTCGTCATACTCGTGATCGCTTGGCTCCGGGATCACCCGATACACGAGCGACATGGCGGCGTCCTTCAAGATGCCCGTCGGCTCGCCCGTCTGCGGATCGCGCACGATCGTCCCGCCGGGCGGATCCGGCGTTTGGCGCGTGATCCCCGCTTGACGCAGGGCCGCGCTATTGGCCAATCCCATGTGGCCATCCAATCGCGTCACGAAGACTGGCGTATTCGGCGTATACGGATCAATCCATTCCTTGCGCGGCAGTGGCGCGCCCGGCCACAACTCGTGGTCCCACTGGCCTCCGGTGATCCACCGTCCTGGCGGCAGCGTCTTCGCGCGCTCGGCGATCCGACGGGCGAACTCCTGCGGATCGCGCGCGTCGCGCAGGTCCACGCTGAGGAGGTGAAAACCGCCGTCCAGAAAATGCGTGTGATTGTCTATGAATCCAGGGAGCACCAGCCGCCCATGCACGTTCAGCACGCGCGTGCGCGGCCCGATCAACGCGCGCACCGATTCCGCTCGACCGACGGCCAGGATGCGCCCATCGCCGATCGCCACCGCTTCAGCCTGCGGTTGCCGTGGGTCGCCCGTCCAAACGCGCCCACCGAGCAGAACCAATTCCGCCTCTTCCCGAACCGGTCCGACATCGGTCATGAGGAACATCGCGAGCATCACCATCGTCCCCACGCTTCGCATGCATCCACCCTCCCGCGCTTTCGCTCGGTAGTGTAGCCGGAAGGTCTGCTGCGGGACAAGCGCGGGACTCAGCTTTCCCGCGGCTCCTTGACGCGTTCGCTTCGGCCTGAATATACTCTCGCGGTCTCAAATGGAGCGAACGATGCGCGGGCTGAACAAGCGGTGGATGCTCCTGGGTTTCGGCATCATGGTCCTTGCCCTGAGCGTGGGCATCAGCGTCGGTCTGTTGACTCCGTTTCCCGAATTGTCCCTGCCGGAACGAGACGTGCACGCATCGGTCACGATCATGCAGAGCATTCGCGGGGAGCACACCTTTCGCGTCATCTTCACGAACAATACGCGCGTCTTCCTGATGCTCGTGTTGGGGATTCTGACCGGCGGCTTGCTCTCTTTGGCCGAAATGCTCTTGATCGGCTACATGATCGGACTGCTTGCGCAGATCTCGCACGCGCAGGGGACGCCGGCACCGGTGACGCTGGCCGCACTGCTGCCGCATGGGATTCCGGAACTGGCGTCGTTCGCGGCGACTGGCGCTTTGGGCGTACACCTGGCGTTTCGCATTTACGAGGCCGCGCGCGGTCAAGGCGTGGATTGGCTTCAGGAAGCGCACGCCTATGGCCGCGTGGTGGGGGCGGCGTATGCCCTTCTGGTCGTGGCCGCGGTGATCGAGGCGTATCTCACGCCGAGCCTGGTCGCCTCTCTCATGCGCGCGACAGCGGCGGCGCCCTGAGGACTCAGGCATCTCGTTGCGCGCGGTCTTCGAGGACGAGTCGTCGCAACTCCTCCATCTGTTCGCTCAAGGCCAGGACCATCTCCCGCAACTGGGGCAAGCGACTGAGCTGAGCATACTGCTGCTTGAACTCGCGCATGGGGCGAGCGGGCGTGCCCCAGACGAACTCCCCCGCGCGAATCCTCTTCCCCGAGGGGATTCCGGCCTGCGCGCCGAGGATCGCCCCCGCGCCGATACGCACGTGATCGGCGATGCCGACTTGACCGCCGACTTGCACACCGCGCTCGATGTAGGAACTGCCCGCGATGCCCGTTTGCGCAGCGATCACCGTGTCTTCCTCGACCGTCACATTGTGGGCGATCTGCACGAGGTTATCAATCTTCACCCCCCGACCGATGCGCGTGGCTCCGAGCGTCCCGCGATCAATGCACACGCCCGCGCCGATCTCCACGTCGTCTTCGATGATCACGCTGCCCACTTGAGGGAATTTCCGATAGCGCCCCTCGATGCGGAAATAACCGAAGCCGTCGCTGCCGATGACGCTGCCGCTGTGGATGATGACGCGCGAGCCGATGTGCACATCGGGATAGATCGTCACGTTCGGATGGATGATCGAATCTTCGCCAATGCTGCTGCGCGCGCCGATATAGACCCCCGCGCCGATGTGCGTGCGCGCGCCGATGCGCACCTCGCGCTCCACGACGACGTACGGGCCAATGCTCACCTCCTCCCCCAGAACGACCCCTTCCCCGAGAATCGCCGTCGGATGAATGCCGGGCGTCGGACGCGGGCGCGGGTGAAACAGCACGACGACCTCCGCGAACGCGGCGCGCGGATGCGCGACCGCGATGAGCGTCTTGTCCGGCAGGTGAAAGCCTTCCGGAACAATGAGGCATCCGGCACGCGAACCCGCCGCTTGCGCCCGATGCGCTTCGGATTCCACGAAGGCGATCTCCGTCTCGGTCGCAGCCTCCAGGCTCGCCACGCCTGAGATCTCCCGCGTGGCCTCGCCAATGAGATGCCCTCCGACGAGCTCCGCGATCTCCTGAACCGTCTTTCGCATGATGTTCGCGCCTCCGATAGCTCAAGGCGTTTGGAGAGTGCCGGGCTTTGGCCCTTCACCTCCGCACTCGAGAGGAACGCGCTCCCGATTCCGCCACAGAAGCACCGTGAGCACCGCCCCCAAGATCTTCCCCCCAAGGTCCCATTGCAGATCGTTCGGGCAATCGTGCGGACTCCAGATGCGCCGACCGCCGAAGTACCGCTCGTCCCACAGCTCGATGATCTCGTAGATCGCCGCTGCCGAGAAGCTGAGCGAGACCGCCAGCGTCGCGATCCATCCCCGCGACAGCGCGAGCCCTTGCCGGCGCACGACTTCTGCGAAGAGCCAGATGAAGGCCGGCACACTCAACCCCGATCCCATCATATGCGCGAATTCATCGTATTGCACGGGACCGAACGGGCGCCCGTACATGTGGAAGTGATTGCCGAGCAGATCCACCTGCACAGCCAGAAAGAGCGAGCCCAGGACCCACCACGGGACGCGCGCCTTCCACCCCCAGCGCGCATACGCCGATCCCGCTACAAGAAGCCCGAACGTGAGGAGCGTCCCCGGCAGCCATCGCGTGTACGCGAGCTTGAGCAGGAAAGCGGCGATGGCGATCAGAAACGCTCCGATCAGCACCACATGTGCGGTGCGCGCCGGCTTCATAGGCCTAAGCGCGTTGTGCGTCCTCCGGATCAGCGACAGCGGCCGTCGCGACGTCAGCACTCCCCCTCCCCTCGAGCGCCCATTCCGCTTCCCGTCGCACGAATGGGTGCGGATCCCGCCGAGCACGCTCCAGCAGCGGACGCGAGCCCACGGGATCGAGCACGTGCAGCGCCCACAGGGCATGTCCGCGAATGATCTCATCGGGGTCTTCGCCGACCAAACGCCGCAACGCCGGGATGGCCTCGCCGTAACCCGTATTGGCTGCGACGATGGCCGCATTGCGGAGCAAGCCGCGCCGCTTGGCTCGTCGCACGGCCGTGCCGCGAAACCGCGCGCGGAATTCCTCGTCCGAGGCGATGGCAAGCACATTGGCGAGCGCCAGCGTCTTGCCCACGCCGGCTTCCGGATGAAATTCCGGCCAATCGGTGATCGGCACGCGCGCGTTGTGAGGACAGACGTCTTGACAAATATCGCAGCCGAAGAGCCACTCGCCGAGCTTCGGCCGCAGCGACGGTGGGATCACTCCCCGATTCTCGATCGTGTGATAGGAGAGGCAAAGACGCGCATCCACCAACCCGTCCGAACCAATGGCGCCCGTCGGGCAGAAGCGCCGACAGGCGAACACGCTCGCGCACGCGCGCGTCTCCTCCGGATCCGGCACTAGCTCCAGGTCCAGCAGGACCTCGCTCAGGAAGGCCCACGAGCCGAAGGTCTCCGTGATCACGCACGCGTTCCATCCGATGCGTCCCAGACCGGCGCGGCGCGCCAGAGCGCGCTCCAGCAGCGGTCCCGCATCCGTGAACCAGCGGGCGCGAACCGGGCGCGCCGCTAAGCGCTCGATCTCCGCGACGAGCCGTCGCAGTCGGGCCGGGATGACGTCGTGATAATCGCGCCCCCAGGCATAGCGCGCGATGCGTCCGTGTCCACGCGGCAGGGGATCGAAGTCGCCGCTGTAATAGTTCACGGCGAGCACGAGAATCGCCCGCGCCTCCGGCCAAAGGCGTGCGGGATGTGCGCGCACCGACGCGCTCGCCCACATATACTGCAGATCGGCCGCCCGTCCCTCGCGCAACCACCGATGATAGCGCGCCTCATCCTCCAGCAGCGGGCGCACATCCGTGACGCCCACGCCGTGAAAGCCCAGCGCGCGCGCCCGCTCCTTGATCTCGCGCGTGAGCTGCTCCCGCGTCATTGCGCCGGCCTCGTCAAGGGGCACTTCCTCGTTCGTCCGAAGAGGCGTCGCGCTCGGCGAAGACGCGATGCGCGACGGTCAATCCCTCCCAGCACGCCGGGAACCCCGCATACGGGGCGATGTGGAGCAACGTCTCCACAATCTCCCGCTCGCTCGCCCCATTGCGCAACGCCATGCGGATGTTCAACTCCAGTGCTTGCGGACGTCCCAAGGCCGTGAGCGCGGCGATCGTCACCAAGCTCTTGCTCTTGCGGTCTAAGCCGGGGCGGCTCCAGATCTCCCCGGCCAGGAACTCAAGCACATACTGCTCGAAATCGGGCGAGAGCTGTCGCCATCGGGCGCGCACTTCCTCGGCCGCTTCCGGGCCGAGCATCTCTCGAAGCAACTGAAGGCCACGTGACTGCCGCTCGCTCGTCTCCATGGCTTCCCCCCTCGCGCCTCTCGCTGTCCAATCGCGGTCAATTGTACCAGAAGGAGCGTGGCCGGAGGGAATCCTGCTGGTCGGTCGCGTCAAGATCGGGTATAGTTGAAAGCGCTCCACACGGCGCGGATCCTTAGGAGAAGACCATGAGTTCGACCGAGAGGCTACCGCTAGCTGCAGATGTCGAACGGGCGCTCAGCGAGATCGGACGCGTGGATCTCCTGGTGGGGATCCCGAGCTACAACAATGCGCGAACCATCGGGCACGTCGTGCGCGCTGTGATGGCGGGATTGGCGAAATACTTCCCCGATCACAAGGCCGTGATCGTCAATTCGGACGGTGGGTCCAAGGATGGGACCCAGGAAGTCGTGCGCGAGGTGGCCCTGGGCGACTACCGCACGATTTTGGCCGCGCATCCTCGACACCCCATCCCCCGGTTGACGACGCCGTACTACGGCGTGCCGGGCAAAGGCAGCGCCTTGCGTCTGGTCTTCGACATCGCCGTCCGCCTTCAGGCGCGCGCCTGCGCCGTCGTGGATGCCGACCTGCGCAGCATCACGCCCGAGTGGATGGACCTGCTCCTTGGCCCCGTGCTCAAAGAGGGCTTCGACTTCGTCGCCCCTCTTTACCGGCGGCACAAGTACGATGGGACGATCACGAACTCCATCGTCTACCCCCTCACGCGCGCCCTCTACGGCAAGCGCGTGCGGCAACCGATCGGGGGCGACTTCGGCCTCTCCGGACAGCTGGCCGCGCACTATGTGGCCCAAGACGTCTGGCATACGGACGTCGCCCGCTTCGGCATTGACATTTGGATGACCACGATGGCCATCACCGGAGGCTTTCGCGTGTGCCAGGCCTTCCTGGGAGCGAAGATTCACGACGCGAAAGACCCGGGCGTGGACCTGAGCGGCATGCTCATGCAGGTCGTCGGCTCGGTCTTCGATCTGATGGAGGCGAACTTCCCCATCTGGGCGAAGGTGCGGGGCTCCGATCCCGTGCCGACCTTCGGCCTGGAGTACGAAGTGGGACTGGAGCCGATCCGCGTCAACGTCGAACGCATGCTCGGCATCTTCCGCTTGGGCGCGGAAGAATTGAAGGACCTCTGGCAGCGCATCCTCTCTCCCACGACCGCTCACCGCGTCCAAGAGATCGCCGGATCGCCCGATGCGGATTTCCGTTTCCCCCCGGAAGTATGGGTCTCGGTCATCTACGATTTCGCCCTGGCGTTTCACCGGCGCGTGATCCATCGGGACCATTTGCTGCAAGCCCTCGTGCCGCTGTATCTCGGGCGCACGGCGTCCTTCGTGCTGGAGACGTCCGAGAGCACGGCCGAGGACGTCGAAGCCGTGATCGAGGACCTGTGTCGGCGCTTCGAAGAGCGGAAGCCCGATCTCGTCGCGCAATGGGAGGCGTCGCATGTTCATGCGTGAGCGAAGATATCGCGACAAAGGTGCACGTGAGCTCAACGGGGCTCATGCCGCCGATCGGCTCCCGCGCCGTCGTGCGAGCAGAAGCAACGGAGGAGGACGCCTATGTTTGAGGCCTTGAAGACCGCTCTCCTTGGGACGTTTCACCGATTCCAGGAGCGTGCGCTCGCCTTTTTGCCGAATATCTTCGCCATGGTGATCCTCGTTGTCGCCGGATGGATCGTCGCGGCCATCGTTCGATCGGCCATGGGGCGAGCGTTACGCGCCGTTCGTTTCGATCGTTGGTGTGAGCAGATGGGGATCGCACACGTCCTGCGGCGCGCCGAGATCCGACGCGCGCCCTCGCAGCTTTTGGCGCAGACCTTCTTCTGGGTGCTGTTCCTACTGTTCCTCGTCGTCGGGCTGGAGGAATTGGAGAGCTCCTTCGTCAATCGTCTGCTCGCTGCCGTCTTCGGCTACCTCCCGCGCGTGGCAGCGGCGCTGCTCATTCTCGTGGGCGGATTCTTGGTGGCGAATTTCCTGGCGCGCGCGGCCCTGCTGGCGGCCGTGAACGCGCATCTGGCGTCGGCGCGCCTGCTGGCTAGCGGCGTGCGCGTGTTGATTATCGCCATCGCGCTGGCGATGGCCTTAGAGCAATTGGCCCTGGCCGCGCACATCGTCGTCGCTGCCTTCTCCATCTTCTTCGGCGGCGTGACGCTGGCGCTGGCCATCGCCTTCGGCTTGGCCGGACGCGATCTGGCGCGCGACGTGCTGCGCCGACAGTTCGCCCCACGACGGGAGGAAGATGAGCCGTCGCACCTGTGAGAGGGACCGACCCGCGCTTACGAGGGCGACGCCGCAGCTGCTTCCGAAATGCGCGCGGGCGTGAGCTTACGCCGAAAGATCTCGACCAACGTGAGGGCGACGCTCAGCACGACCGGCCCCATCACCACGCCGATGAAGCCAAAGAGCTTCACGCCGCCGAGCACGCTGAAGAAGACGAGCAGCATCGGCAAGCGCGTGCGCCCGCCAATCACCCACGGGCGGAGGATGTTGTCCACCAGGCTGATGACCAGCGCCCCCCACAACAGCAGAAAGAGCCCTTTCCCCACGCTCCCTTGTGCCAACAGGACGATGGCCGCCGGCCCCCAGATGATGGCCGCCCCCACCACCGGGAGGAACGAGAAGAAGAACATCACCGCTCCCCAGGTGAGGGGCGAAGGCAATCCGACGATCCAGAAGGCGATCCCCCCCAACGTCCCCTGCGCGACCGCCACGGCGATCCCCCCATAGAGCGTCGCCTGGATCGTCTCCTGCATGCGCTGGAACACCTCCTCGGCCTCCGATTCCGGCAGCGGGATCGCGCGCTTGAACCGCACCATGAGCGCTGGCCCATCCCGAAAGAGGAAGTACATGGTGACGATCGCCAACCCCGTGTTGAAAAGGAACGAGGAGAATTGCCGAACGATCTCAGCCGAGCGCGTCGCCAAATACCCGGAGAGACGCTGCAGATTGTTCAAGATGAAGGCGTGCACATTCAACTCCGACACATCCGTATATTGCGCGAGCCAGCTCAACGAGCGTTCCAAAATGCGATGGCGCCCCGGCTCAAGACGAAACGTCCATGCCCCTGAGGCGAAGCGCTCTTCGATGAGCCGGTACGCGGCGATGAGTTCCCCAATGAGCCCCATCACGATCAGCGTCGCCGGGACGATCACCACGGCCAACACGAGCAGGCACGACAGCAACGCCGCCACATCGGCTTGCCGTACGCGCCGAGCCACCTGCCGATGGAGCGGTTGAAAGAGGATCACCAGCACAATCGCCCACGCGATCGGCAGAAGGAAGGGTGCCAACATCCGAACGAAGAGATACCCGACCCCAATGATGAGGGCGATGAGAAAAGCGATCTGAACGGTCTCTCGCTTCATCGGGAATCGGCATCCAGAGGCAAGGCCGCCAGAATCTGCCGGACGTCGAACGGATAGTCCAAGCGCAGGATGCGCGTTCGTCCCTCGGCCAAATCCACGATGAGGTCCTCGACCAGCAGATCAATGGCCCGCTGAAACTCCCGATCCGTCGAACGCACGCCATCGGGGATGAGCCATTCGTCCACGATCGGGACCTTCACCAAGAGCGTATACGTGCCGATCCATTCCTTGATGAGCGCATCCAGATGCAACCGCCGCCCAAACTTGTGACAATAGTAGGCGTAGTTGTCCAAGACCGAACGATCGCAAACGACGGCATCCGCCCGAGCTGCGGCCTCCAATTCGGCCGCGATATGACGATGCAGGATCCACAATTGCCCGGCCTCGGACGTCGCCTCGTTGATCGGAAAGGGACTCCGTCGGGCCATCTCCACGACCAGTTCCACGCGCCGTCCGCGCTTCTGCAGCTCCGTGCACAGGGAGAAGGCGAGCGCCGTCTTCCCACATCCGTGCGAGCCGATGATCGCGATCTTCATACACGCGATAGCATACATGGACGCCTGCTCCTTGACAACGCACACGCGCGCGGTCTATAGAGACTCTGCCTTCGCAAGGGGGGAGTGGGAGAATGTATGTCCGCGCGAAACGGACATCGTCAGTGGTGGGCGTTCCGCAGGGCGGCGACCCCCCTTTGCGGCGAGAGGGCGAATCTCTTCCGGAGGGATATATCATGCGCAGGCACCGTATACTCGCTTGGGTCGTGCTGTGGGCCTTGGCCTTTCCCTCTTTTGGCCTGAGGAGCGGGCGAAGCGCGGGACAAGGTGCTCCGGTCCCGATCCGAGGACTTCAGGATGAGGTGCGCGTCGTGCGAGACCAGTTTGGCATCCCCCATATCTTCGCCCGAAACGATCACGACGTCTATTTCATGATGGGCTACGTGCAGGCGCAGGATCGGTTCTTCCAGATGGATTTCCTGCGCCGCGTGGCCAGTGGGACCTTGGCGGAGCTGTTCGGGCGCGGGCCCAATGATGCCGTGCTCGCGCAGGACATTCAGCTGCGCGTGCTCGGATTACGACGAGCGGCTGAAGCCTCGCTTCCGGTGCTCTCGGCCGAGGCGCAGGCCGTCTTGCAGGCCTTCGCCGATGGCGTGAATGCCTTCCTGCGCGATAACCCGCTGCCGCCGGAATACACGGCGTTGGAGTTGACGAAGGCGGCCATCCCAGCGTGGACGCCCGTGGACAGCATCGTCATCGGCAAGCTGCTGGCGTTCCAGCTCTCGTTCGGTCTGGACGATATTGACTTCACCGTCCGCTTGGCAGCGTATCAGCAGGCGGGACAAACGTTGGGCTTCGACGGCACGAAGCTCTTCTTCGAAGACGTCTTCCGAAGCGCGCCGTTCGATCCCTCGGTCTCCATCCCCGAAGCGCTGACAGCCAGGGGCGCCTCTCGCGCTGCCGGATCGGCGCCCACGTTCGCGTGGAGCCGACAGGTGGAGGACATCACGCGGTGGGTGCACCCGGAGACGATTCGAGCGGCTCGTGAGTACCTGCAGCAGATCGCGGAGATGCCGTTTTTGCGACAGGCGCTCGGGCGAACGACGGCTCCTCAGGGCAGCAATTGGTGGATCGTGAGCGGCGCGAAGACCGATACGGGCTTCCCCATGTTGGCGAACGATCCGCATCTGGGACTCGACACGCCCGCGATCTTCTACGAGATGCATCTGGTCGTCGAAGGGCCGAACCCGATGAACGTCATGGGCGTGAGCTTCGCCGGAACTCCCGTCATCGTGCTCGGTCGCAATGAGCGGATCGCGTGGGGGGCGACGACGAATCCCATGGATGTGACCGACGTCTACGAGGAGCGCGTCATCGTGGACATCTCGACGCAGTTGCCGATCGCCGCGATCTTTCGAGACCGACGTCGCCCGATCGTCGCCATCCCGCAGGTGTTTCGCGCAAATCAACCGGGCAACGGAACGACGGACGATCTGACGGTCATCCCGCCGGGGACGCTCCCAAGCGGCGTGAGCGTTCCGCCGGTCGCCCTGGTCATTCCCGAACGCAACAACGCCCCGATCATCCGCGTGGTGAAGGCGGACTTGCTCGATTTCCGCGTCCTGAGCGTACAATACACGGGCTTTGGCCCCACACGAGAGCTGGACACATTCCTCATCTGGCACCGGGCGAAGAATCTGGATGACTTCAAGCGCGGACTCCAATACTTCGATTTCGGCTCGCAGAACTGGGCGTACATGGACGTAGACGGTAACATCGCCTACTTCACCAGCGGCGAGCTGCCCTTGCGCGAGGACCTGGAGGAAGGAATGGTGGATGGTCTTCCGCCATTCTTCATCCGCAATGGCGCGGGAGCACTCTTCCGACAGGATGGGAGCATCGAGCGGATCGTGAAGAACGAGTGGATGCCGCTTCAGAATCGCCAACCGGGGCAAGCTGTGCCGTTCGAGGTCTTACCGTTTGAGGAGATGCCCCAGGTCGTCAATCCCCCCTTGGGATTCATCGTCAACGCCAACAACGATCCCATCGGGACGACGCTCGACAACGATCCCCTCAATCAACGGCGCCGCACTGGGCGGGGGATTCTCTATCTGAATCCCGGCTACAACATCGGCGCGCGCATGGGGCGGATCGTGCGGCTGATCCAACGGGAGCTGGATCCGGCGCAAGGCGGCGACGGGCGTATTTCACTTGAGGACATGCAGCGCTTCCAAGCCAACGTGCAGATGCTGGACGCCGAAGTCTTCGTGCCCTACATCCGACGAGCCTTCGAGAACGCGCGTCAAAGCGGAGCGCCGGCGCCCTTGGCCGCTCTGGCGCAAGAGGCGCGCGTGGCTGAAGCCGTGGATCGGCTCACGCGATGGGACTTCAGCGCACCGACGGGAATCCCCGAGGGATACGATGCGGCGGATGTGAACGGCCAGCGGCAGCCGCCCGCGTCGGAGGAGATCGCCGCCAGCGTAGCCGCGACGATCTATAGCCTCTGGCGCGCGCGGATCATCGCCAACACGATTGATGCGACGCTGGCCCGCGTCGGACTGGCGGCCTATCGGCCCAGCGGGACGCTGGCCGTCGTCGCTGTGCGAAACTTGCTCGATAACTTCTCGCGAACCCAAGGACGCGGCGCCTCAGGGCTGAATTTCTTCGACGCGCCGGGTGTAGACCTGTCGCCGGAGATCGAACGCGATATCCTCATCCTGAAGAGCCTGCAGGAGGCGCTCGATCGGCTCGCCAGCGATGAGTTCCGCGCCGCTTTCAACAACTCGACCAATCAGGAGGACTATCGCTGGGGGAAACTCCATCGCCTCGTCCTCCGGCATCGGTTGGGCGATCCGTTCAATATCCCGCCGGCCGGAGGGTTCGCGCACCTGGCGTCCACATTGCAGGGCGTGGCCGTGGATGGTGGCTTCGAAGTGGTGGATGCCTCCGGACACGATGCCCGCGCCGAAGGGCTCAACGCGTTCATGTTCAGCAGCGGGCCGGCTCGACGCTTCCTCGGCGAAGTGCGACCGGACGGCCTTCGCGCGCTTCAGGTCATCCCAGGTGGACAAAGCGGTATCTTGGGTCATCCCCATTACGCCAGCCAACTCGGCTTGTGGCTGACCAATGACTACCATCCCTTGTGGTTCACCCCCGAGGAGGTCGAACGGAATAAGGCCTTCGAACAGGTCTTCCGCCCCGGCACATAAGCCCACGAGGGAAGCCAACGGCCGAAGCGCCTGCGACTGATGCCGGTCGCAGGTGCTTCATCTTGGCACCGCCACACCATGTCGCAGTGTTGATCGCAATCGGTCGCAATCCTCTTTCTTCAATGGCTGCGATGCTCGCTCTCTTCAGGAGAGTCAGGATCCTCTTTGAAGCGAGTCCTGGGTTCCAACATCAGGGGACCTCTCAGCGATCCCTTGGAATCCGCCCGGCCTCAGCCGCATCCTTATCGTCCCGAACCAGGACTCATCAGGGGGGCGAGGGATCCGCCCCTCGCTCCTTGAGGGGAGGTCTTGCGAGGGAAGAATCCTCTTCCCATGGAGCGTGAGATCGGCTCGCCTGGCGATATTCGCGGGGCGTCATTCCGGTCCAAGCTTTGAAGGCTTTGGCGAAATGGCTCTGGCTCGCATAGCCGATGCGTTGGCTGATCTCCAGCATCGAGAGCTCGGTCGTGCGCAACAGTTGTGCCGCCTGTTGCAGTCGCACGCCCGTGAGATAGGCATGGGGGGTCATGCCCATCGTGTGCTTGAACAAGCGGGCGAAATGAAACGCGCTCATGAAGGCGGCGCGCGCCATATCCTTGAGGCGCACGTTGGCATCGAAGTGCGTGTGAATGAACTCGATGGCGCGCCGCAATCGCCGATCCACGAATCCGAAGCGGGAGAACTCCACATCGAGGTTGCGTCGGACAGCGAAATGATGTCGAAACAAGTGGACGAGGATGCGGTCCACGAGGACGTCCAGGATCACATCCTGCCCGATGTCGGCGTGCTGTGCTTCTGCCCAGAGCGAGCGCCATAGTGCGGCGAGTTCCGTGTCGGTGACGACGCGGTGACGAAACGCGAACTCCTGACCGATGCGCGTCAATCGGAGGCGCGCGGCCATATCGGCGACCAGACCGGGCGAGAGCTGCAGTCGGATCATCTCCACCGCGTGGCCACGAAGGCTATGGCGGGTGGCGGGATTGAGCAAGGCGGTCATTCCCGGGTGCAGTGGGAGGCTCTCGCCGGCGACCAGCAGGCGCGCGCGCCCGCGAAGGAGGCCGTAGAGGGTGTATGCCGTCGGAGCGATCGTCGTAAGGGCGAGATCGGCTCGTCGAAACCCGTGCAGTTCATACCGGGGCGTGGCTCGAATGAGCACACGCTTGGACCTGCCGCGCGCACAAGGGTCAGAGCGGCCACTCATGATCAGGGAAAGGCCTGCGCTCGCGGGCGATGTCGCCAAGCACCTGGGCGAGTCGCGCGACGAAGACCGAGCGGGGCAAGAGGAGGTCGCAGCCGACCTCTCGCGCGCGCCGCTTCACGTCCTCGCGGACGTGGGAGAAGTAGCCGATCGTCCGAATGTGGCGCAACGCGTCGTCGGCCTTGAGCTCAGCCAGGACGCGCAGCGGATCCAGTCGTTCCGCCTGCAGATCGAGGATCAGGGCGGCGGGCCTGTTCCGTCGCGCGCGTTCGAGCACGTCTTCGGGAGTCGTCGCGCGCTCCAGGGTGAGGCCCAAGGGTTCGGCCACCGCTCGAATGCGCGCGAGAAAAAGCAGATCGGTGAGAGCCAACAACAGATCGGCCATCGTCACCTCCGAGAGCGGTTGGCGTCTCGGCGCGCCGCTTGAAAGCGCATGGCCTCCGAGAGCGTGCATACGCCGCGCTCCAGCAGCGGATTGAGCAGGCGGAGGAAGAGGCGTGCCGTCGCCCATGCGTCGGACCGCGCGCGATGCCACGTCTCCATCTCGATGCCCAAGTAGTGGGCCAGGGTCGGAAGCCGATGGTTCGGCAACTCTGGGAAGAGCCGGCGGCTGAGCGCGAGCGTGCAGAGATGCGGATGCGACAGACGCCGGGCACGCGCCCGCTGCAGCTCGGCCTCGAGGAATCCGAGGTCGAAGCGGGCGTTGTGCGCGACCAGCACGCGCGATCCGATGAACGCCATCAACGGATCGGCGATCTCCGGAAAGCGCGGCGCGCGCGCCACCATCGGCGGCGTGATCCCGGTCAGCCGAACGATCGTCGGCGGAATCGGCCGCTCCGGATTCACCAATGTCACGAACTCTTCCAAAATTCGGGCTCGACCACCGCTGGTGGCGACGCGAAAGGCCGCTACTTCGATCACGCGATCCGCCGTTGGTCGAAGCCCCGTGGTCTCGACATCGAGGACGACATATTCGGCTTCCTCCAGCGAGGGATTCTCGCTGATTTCCGATCCATCCCCCCACGCGTGGGGAGCGTCGGCGGAGGATGCTGGCCGCAGTTCGACCCGATCGTCGTCTCGGAGGACCAGGCGGGGATCGTCCGCCAAGAGACGACGCAGCATCTGGCGCACGAACGCTACGGGGACAGTCCGAAAGCAGAAGACCTCGCGTCCGAGCGTCTCCACCGAGAGCATCGGACCCCGCGCTTCTAACAGCGCGATGATCCGCTCGCGAATCGCCACGTCGCTCTGCTCGTGAGCGCTCGCCATAGCCACAGGGAGTGTACCACAGCCTCTCCTCTTCGGACAGCGTCGGACGGAGCGCTTGAACCGATCCCCCGCCGGATGCTATGCTTACACGCACACGCCGACATCGGGAGAGGGGACGATGTGGAGGTTCGCGCTTGGGGTGATGTTGGGGATCGCACTCGCGTCATCGGCTTCGGCCCAACAGTGGGAGCTTCGACGGCTTGGCTTCACGCAAAATTTCAATGCTATTCACTTCCCGACGAAAGAACACGGATGGATCGTTGGAGATGACGGCTTGATCCTCCACACGGCGGATCGCGGGGTGAGCTGGCAAGTCCAGACCTCCAGCGTGCGTCGGACCCTGAACGACGTCTTTTTCATCAACAAGCGACGCGGATGGATCGTGGGCGATGGCGGGGTGATTCTGTTGACCACCGATGGCGGGCAGCGATGGGCCTCGGTCGCCAGCGTCGTCGAGGAGGATCTGTACAGCGTCTGGTTCCACGATGAACGGCGGGGCTGGATCGTTGGCGCCAACGGCGTCATCCTCTTCACCGACGACGGCGGGCGCAGTTGGGTGCGACAGATCAGTGGCACGGACGAATACCTTTACCATCTCCACTTTCAGAACGAGAAGCTCGGTTGGGTGGTCGGCTCTCGCGGGACGATCCTGCATACGGAGAACGGCGGTCGAAACTGGCTGAAGCAATCCAGCGGGACGCAGAGCGATCTCTTCCGCGTCTACTTTCGGGATAAGAAGCGGGGCTGGATCACGGGCTCGGGGGGATTGATCCTGCATACGACCGATGGGGGGAAGACGTGGGTGCCCGTGCCGAGCGGGACTGAGCAGATTCTGCTCGGCGTGACCTTCCGCAAGAAGGAGGGATGGATCGTCGGGTGGGACGGGACGATCTTGCACTCCACGGACGAGGGGAAGACGTGGAGGCGCGTCCCGGTGCCAACGCACGAGCGCATCTACGCCATCGCCATGCGCGATGATCGCGAGGGGTTTGCCATTGGCCGACGGGGAGTGATGCTCGTCTATCGTCGGCCGTGAGCGCTCAGATGTCCACGTACACCTCGGCGATCCACAACCCGTTCCGGCGTTCGACCTTCAACTGATGGAGCGTCGCCGCCTTGACGTAAATCCGCCCCTCGTGCCGGGCGGGATCGAACGGCTCGCCCATCAGACGCACGCGCACATGCTCGGGCGAGAGCGCCTCGATGCGGACGTCGGCGAAGGCCAGTTTCTCGGCGTCGAAGAGATAGAGGATCTCGTTGAAGAGGTCCACGAGCAGATATTCGTAGCCCTCGGCGCGGACGTCGAGCTCGCGAGTCAAACGCGGGGCGATCGTCGCGGGATCGTACATGAGGTGGAAGAGGGCGCGCACGGCCTGCGCGAACATCTCGTCCGGCGTTCGTCCCCAGGCGCGCACACCGATATCGGCCGTATGATCGAGGATCTCAAACCCCGCGTCCATGCGTTGATGTCCGCTCCCGCCGAGGATCGTTCACGTGAGGGCGGGGAGAAGCGAGAGCGCCTCCTGCAACTTCCGAATGACGCGCCGTTGGACTTCGGGCAACGGCCCTTCGATGGCGCAGCCGGAGGCGTTGCGATGTCCCCCCCCGCCGAAAGCGCTGGCGATCTTGGAGACATTGATCGTCCCCTTCGAGCGCAACGAGGTGCGATAGATGCCCGGAGCGACCTCTTTGAAGAAGGCGACGACCTCGACGCCTTCGATCGAAAGGGGATAGTTCACGATGCCCTCGCTGTCCTCCTCGCACGCGCCCGCTTGCTGCAGCATCTCGCGCGTCATCACCATCCAGGCGATCCGCCCACTCTCATCTCGCTGTAAGGTGGAGAGCACCAATCCCGTGAGCTTCACCTTGCCGAAGGGGTGGTTGTAGAAGAGCGCGCGGGCGATCTCGGCCGGATTCGCCCCATGGGCGACCAACTCGCGCGCGACCTTGAACGTGCGCTCGGTCGTGTTGGGGAATTGAAACGAGCCGGTATCGGCCAAAATGGCCGCATAGACGCAAGAAGCGATCGCCGGCGTCACACGCACGCCCAGGGCCTTGCACAAATTATAGATCATCTCGCCGACGGCCGAAGCTGTCGAATCAATCCAATTGATGTCCCCGAATAGTTCCGTCGTCGCGTGATGGTCAATGTTGACCAAGAACTGTTGCTCCAGATCGAGCAATCCCGGCCGATCAATATCGCTACATTCGATGACGAAGACGGCGTCGTAGCGCCTCTCGAAACGAGTGATCTGAAGGATGCGTTCGGCCCCCGGCAGCTCGCGATATGCGCGCGGGATCGGGTCGCGCATGCCGATGGTGACATCCTTGCCCAAGCTCTCCAAAATGTGCATGAGGGCGAGGGAGGACCCTAGCCCATCCCCATCCGGTCGCGCGTGCGAGGTGATGGCGAAACAATGCCCTGATTCGATCAGCTCGACGACCTGACTGAGCATATCGTGAGACATGCAATTATAGCGGCCTCGACCCGCTCGTCAAGCAGGGATGATCTCAGGCGCGGTCATCGCCCACGCCCGGCCATGCGTCCCATCCGTCGGTCAAGTCCCGATCCAGACCGAAGGCTCGCCGAAGACGACCGGAAAATCCCGCACGGAGGATCCCGTGAGCGGGCGATCGCAAGGATCCTCGGGCGCGAGCAACCGCCGATTGAGGCGAACCGCCCTGCTGCCAACAAGCCCGCGAAGCGGACGGAAAAGCGCCCGACATCCTGATGAAGCTAATCTCGGTCGCCGGGCCAACGAGATCTCTTCAGCGGGGGGACATACACACGGAGCGGATCCGTCGAGAGCTTCTCCGGAGGCTCCAGGTGCAGGATGCCGTGCACCACGTATTCTCCAGCGGGCACTCGGCGGCCCCGTGCATCTCCCAATCGCCACGTCGCCTCGAAGACCACCTCCTCTCCGGGCGCAAGGCGGCGGCGTTCGAGAATTTGTTGAACGACCTTCCCCTGCTGCCAACGCCACACGAGCGTTCCGTCCAGGCGCTTCACAAGGAAATCATAAGCGGGGCGTCCTCCGAGCATGAGCGTGAGAGCGCGCCCGCTCTCATTCCGAATCCGCAGCCTCAACCGGATCGCCCGACCCGCCTGCTCCACGGCTTCGATGCGTGCCGAGAGCGCTTGCGCTTCTCCCATCGCGCCGATCCCGAGAACGCTCCTCACGACGAGGATGAGCAGAAAGATCCCTCTTCCTCTGGAGGAGCGCTTGGCACTGATTCGAAGCGCGCATGCGTCGTTCAACAGCTTCCAATAGCGCACGTCTTCAGCGAGCCGAGTTCGTCGTTGCGCTGGATGTTCCCAATCGGGCTATAGACGAAGTTCGTGCCGGAGGAATTCCCCCCCCAGAGCACTCCGTAGAGCGTGACGCCTCCGTCCGTGATCTTGAACACCGGCGAGCCGCTATCTCCGGCAGCCACGGTCGCCTGGACGAAATCTTGGCAAAGGAGCACGATTCGCGTGCCGGTGACGCTTACGTTCACGCACGTTTGTGTGATCGGACCTCGGGACCATCCCGTCGTGCGTCCGACTTTATTGAGCGTTTCTCCCGTGAGACGACGCGTGGCCTCGGCCGTGATTTGAAAGCCTCCCGAGAGGGTGAGCGAACCCAATGCGTCCGTTTTCGCGAGAACACCGAGGCTCGCAGTGACCCCCGGAGCCAGTTGCGCGAAGGCGCTGTCACTGTAGCGGCAGAGTCTCCCCCTAGGGCATCCCACCCGCCAAGTGTAGAGCGGATCGGCGATCTCCGTTCCGATGAACGTGTCTGCCGCCTCAAGCGGTTGCCAATAGGGAGTGCTCTCCACGCCCCCCTGCACGTTCGTGCAGTGCGAGGCGGTGACGAACCCGGCGACTCCCGATCGCACGGCATTGAAGCCAAGCGTGCACAGGTACCCGGGGAAATTGATCTGCAGCCCACCGATCAATGGACGCACCTGATCACGCAGCGTCGCCATCGGGAGGATGGGTTCCACTTCCTCCACAAGAATGGCCTCGCGCGGAACGCCGAGCGATCCGAGCGTCTGGATGACCGCTTCGGCAGCCGCCTCGTCCTCCACACCGATCCGCAGCCGATTCCGCGCTTCATCAATGTCGGTCAACGTCACCCCTTCGATCTCGAAAACATGGGGGAAGAGTTGATCGTGCCATTCCTTGAGCTGTCGAAAAGTGTATCGTCCAGGCAACAGGCGCACGGCTCCGGCGAGAAGCCGAGGCTCCTCCCACCCGAGCGCGCGGGCGATCGTCGCCCCGATCTCTCGAACCGAGAGCGTTCGGACTTCGCCCTCGACCAGATACACGGCGATCTGTCCACGGTCATCGAGGAAGAGCCCCCCGAATCCTGGGATCTGATCGCTCAGGCGGGTCAAGAGATCATCGAGCGTCTCTTCCTGGGGAAAGGCCCGAGGCATCCGGGACGTGAGCGTCGCGCTCCACACGCCGAAGCCCGAAGAGATAACCAGACTGAAGAGGATGCTCGCGATCAGGAAGATGCGTTTCGAGATTCGTGCCATTTTTTCTCCTCATCGCCTTAACTGGACCGCCAAATCACCGGCCCGTACTCTACCCCCCACATTGCTCAAAGTCAAGTGAGCACCATTGGCCATGAGCGCGCAAAGCGGATATCCAAGCCCCATCAAGGTAAGCACAGCCAAATGACCCTTCTGCCGGCGAGCCCGCGAAGCGGGCGACCAAGATTAGCCCAGGGTGAGCGCGAGCGAACCCCAATTGCAGGGCCTCATGTCCTCGGTCGCTTCGCCATCGGGAGCGATTTTCAAAAAAACGGGGCTCGCTCGCGGCTGCTGTCTCCCACAGGCCTGAGTTGAGTGTAGAATGGGATGACGGAGGACGATGAGGACTCGCGCTGGACGATGGATTGCTGCGAGCATCGTGCTCGCCCTCCTTCTCGGGCGCGACTTCCCTGCCCCACTTCAGGAGCAACGCGCGGGGTCATCGTCCTTTGGGCTCGAAGAGCGGGGGCGGTTCAGCCATTGGTCGGGCGAAGTGCCCGCGACGATTCGCATTGTGAGCTACAACGTGTATCTGGGACGGAAGTTGGAGCAGATTCTGATGCTCTTTCGCACGCATCCGGAACTGTCGCGCGCCGATGTGCTCGCGCTTCAGGAGGTCGTGCGCGATCGGCGCGGGAGCCACGCGCGGGTGCTCGCCGAACGCCTCGGCGTCGACTACGTCTATCTCCCCGGCAAACGGAAGGGCGATCGAGAGATCGGGCTCGCGCTCCTCAGCCGGTATCCTCTTCGGGACATCGAGCGCATCGTCATCCCGCAAGAGCGACGCCCCGACGATCTGCCGCGCGTGGCGCTTGGGGCGACGCTCGATCTCAGCACGACCTCCATCCGCATTTACAACGTGCACATCCAAGCGCTCGTGCCCGTCGAGTTGAAAGTCCGACAAATGGAAGCCGTCCTGCAAAGCGCGCTTCGGCAGGCGACGCCCTATCGGCTCATCGTCGGGGACTTCAATACGCTCACGCGCGGAGATCGGCGCGCGTTGGATCGTCGGCTGCGAGAAGCCGGATTCTCACCGGCGCTCCCTGGGTCTGCGTGGACGTATCAACGATTTTTGATCCGCATGACGCTCGATTGGATCTACGTGCAGAACCTGCGCATTGTCGGACACGGCGTCGTCCATGAGGCCACCGCTTCCGATCATCGGCCGATTTGGGTGGATGTGGCACTGCCCTTCGTCGAACGAGCAGGAGCCCGCGAGGAACGATCCGGCGCGCTTGCGTCCCCGGCTCCTGGTGCGGTGAAATAAGACGGGCGCGGAAGTCGCCCACGTCGCGCGGGAGCGATATCAGGAGGACGCGTATGAGATGGCATCATGAGCACACGCGCCAACGGGCGCATGCGGTTATCGGGAGATGGCGATCGCGGCTTCGCTGCCGGTTTCGAGGCAGAAGCGGGGTCGGACGATGGCTCGCCGTCGGACTCGCGTTCTTGTTCGTCTCCGTGGTTCCTCTTCACGCGCCGCAGTTCGCCGCTGCTGAGTCGGCGGAGGCCCATGTCGTCGTGATCTCGATTGATGGCCTCGTGCCCGAGTACTATCGGAATCCGGATCGCTACGGATTGAAGATCCCGACGCTGCGTCGGCTGCGCAACGAAGGCGCGTTCGCCGATGGCGTGATCGGCGTGTATCCATCGGTGACGTATCCCTCGCACACGGCGATCGTGACGGGCGCGCGTCCGCGCGATCACGGGATTTATTTCAATCGCCTTTTCGAGGAGCCGACGGCGCCGCAGACGGGCCGATGGTATTGGTGGGCTTCGGCCATTCGGAGCGACACGCTATGGGCGGCCGCGCGCCGCGCCGGACGTCGCACGGCGGCCATCAGTTGGCCCGTCACGGTGGACGCGGAGATCGATCACAACATCCCGGAGATCTTCGACCCTCGCGCGGCTCAAAGCGGACCGCCGGCGTGGCAGCTCGTGGCGCAGTATGCGCGACCGGCGGGTCTTGTGGAAGAAATTTTGCGAGCGGTGGAGAAGCCCGACGCCCTGGAAGATGACGATCTGCGCGCGGAAGCAGCCGTGTATCTGCTCAAGCGCTTTCGACCGCACCTGCTGCTTGTGCACCTCATTCAGCTCGACAGCGTGCAACATCGCACGGGGCCGCACTCGAAGGAGGCGTATGCGGAGCTGGAGAAGCAGGACGCGCGCCTGGCGCGCATTCTGGAGGCCATTGGACAGGCCGGACTGCAAGAGCGCACGACCGTCGCGATCGTCTCCGACCACGGCTTCATGCCCGTGGAGCGCGAGTTCCATCCGGGCGTCGTGCTCGCGCAGGCGGGATTGGTGAGGTTCGATTCCGACGGGCGCATCGTCGAATGGCGCGCGGCCGTGTGGTCAAATGGAGGATCGGCGGCCATCCTCTTGCGCGATCCATCGGATGAGGAGACGCGCCAGACGGTGCGACGACTCTTCGACGAGTGGGTGCGACGACCGGGCTCGCCCCTGCTGCGCGTGATCGAAGCCGAGGAACTGGAGCGATGGGGAGCAGCACCGACGGCGGCGTTCTTTCTGGAAGCCGCGGATTTCTGCGCGTTCGGGGGAGACTATCGCGGCGAAGCGGTGCGACCGGCGCGTCCGACCTATCGCGGCACGCACGGGTATTTGCCCGATCGCCCGCAGATGTTCGCCTCGCTCATCCTCTGGGGACGCGGCGTCCGGCGTGGCGCGCGCGCCCCGGTCGTCAACATGACGGATATCGCTCCGACGCTCGCTGCACTGCTCGGCGTGGAGTTGAAAGCGCCGGCTTACAGCCGCCCGATTGCAGCGTTCTTGGAGCAGTCTCCCGCCGAACCGACCAGTCGCGCCCACGTTTCGAGCGCGAGCGTGCCGATGGCGCAGATCCTGAGCGCGCGGTCTCCGCGGGTGAGCAGCCAAATGAGGGAGCGCGTCCTTCGAGCGTCGCCCTAGTCTTCGGCGCAGCTCGACCGTCTGCTGCGCGGGCTCACGGCGGAAAGCGCTTTCGTGATGAGTCGAGAGCATCTGCTCGCCTACGGCTATATCGCGGCAGCGGCCTTCGTCCTCTCGAACGGACTCGTGCCCTTGGCGCGCAAGGTGGCGCTGGCGTTCGAGGTCTTGGACTATCCGGGCGAGCACAAGCGACATCGGGCGCCGATGCCGCTTCTGGGTGGCGTGGCTCTCTTCCTCACGCTTCTTGGGGTGATCGGAGGCCATCTCTTCGCTTTGCCGATGTTGCGTCGGCAGGAATTCGTGCGTCAGCTCTTCCCCGAAGTGCTCGCCATGTTCGACACGCTCGGGCTGGTGGTGCCGACGCTGTGGATGATCCTGGCCGGATCGCTCATCGTCTTAGTGACGGGTCTGGTTGATGACCTCTCCGGGCCGCGCTTTCCGGCCTGGGGGAAACTGGTGGGTCAAACGATAGCGGCGGCGCTGGTCGTCGCCGCCGGTGTGCGTATCTCGCTCTTTGGCGCGCATCCCTGGCTGGCGGCTCTGGTGACGCTCCTTTGGATCGTCACCATCACCAACGCGTTCAATCTGCTCGACAACATGGATGGGCTGGCGACGGGCGTCGCCCTCATCTGCAGCCTCTTGCTCTGGTTCATCGTGACCTCGCTCGGAGAATTCTTCATCGGACTGTTCCTCTCTGCGCTCATCGGCGCGCTCGCTGGGTTCCTCGCGCATAATTTCCCCCCGGCGCGCCTCTTCCTGGGCGACGCCGGCAGCTTGCTCATCGGTTATACGATCGGCGTCATTACGGTCTTGGCGTCGTACGTCGCCCCCCAGGAGAAGATCCGCAACGAATGGTTCGGTCCATTCATGCCCGTGATCCTGCTCGGGCTGCCCCTCTACGATATGGTGTCGGTGATCTGGATTCGATGGCGGGAGGGCCGACCGATCTATCGGGGCGACCGCTCACACCTCTCGCATCGGCTCGTGGAGCTAGGGATGACCGAACGCGAGGCCGTGGGGACGATCTATCTCCTGACGTTCTGCCTGGGGGCGAGCGCTCTGCTGCTGCGCGATGCGACGCCTCTGTTGACGCTTTTGGCGCTCGGGCAGGTCGTGGCGATCGTCGCCCTGACGACGATCCTCATGATCGTGCCCCGACGCACGAGCTTCGTCGAATTGCGCCTTTTCTCGGAACCGGGTGATCGTCCCTCGGGCCGAAGCGACTCACGTTCGGAGTGAGGGGATGCGAAGGAGGATTCTCGGAAGCGCGCTCGTCTGGCTGTGTCAGATGGGGGTGCTGCTGGCTCAGACGCCGCCAGTGGCTCACCCCACGTCCCGGCCTTCGTCCGAACCACCATCGGTGCCGCTCACCGCGCCTGGCAGTGACGTGACGGTCTTCGCCCCGGGCAGCTCCATCGCGCGCGATTATCTGCGCGGGGGAATCGTGCTCGGCCGGGCGCTCCTGCGCCCCACGCTGGAGGTGGGCGCCGAAGGCGACAGCAATTTCCTCGCACTGGCGGAGACGCGCGGCGCGCGCAACGGCCTCTTCGCCATTGCCCCCGGACTCGACCTGGAAGTCCCAGCGCTCCGAAGCGGCTTCCGCCTCATGTATTCCCCTCTAATTCGCCTGCTGCGCATCCCCGGACTGCCGTCGTCCAATGTCGCGCATCGGCTCGACGTCGATGTCACCACGCGCGTGGGTCCAGCCCTGACGCTCGCCGTTCGCGAGCACTGGACGAAAGCGACCTTCGACACGCTCGAGTTCGATCCGGCGCGCGAAGTCTTCTTCAATCCGCAGCCCTTCTGGCGAAATGACCTCGCCCTGCGCGTGGAGTACGCGGTGACGGAACGGGATCGCGTGAGCGCGCACATCGGCCTCAATCGTGTGGAACTCTCCGGCTCGCCTCGGCCCGAGGACCTCTTCTTCGATTACACGACGATGACGTTCGCCCTCGGCGTCGCGCACCGATGGCGTCCGCGCCACACGGTGCAGTTGGATGTGGAGATGGGGCGCACGCGCTCCCGTCGAGCTGAGAATGCCCGCGATCCGCGTTTGAACGATGCGGGATTGCTGCAACTGGGCGCGCGGTTGCGCAGTCTGCTGACGCCCACGCTCCGCCTCGAAGTCCACGTGGCCGCCCGCCGACATCGGTTCCCCCGAGCGACCCGCAGTTTCTTCGGCCCCTATGTCGCCTTCGCCATGGAGCGCGAATTCGGCCGTCGGCTGACGCTCTCCGCAAGCGGCGTGCGCACGACGGCGCTCTCGGCCTTCAATCCCGAAGAGGGGAACGCTTTCGCCGTGACTTCCGGCTTCTCGCTCGCTCTCGCACAAGCGCTCGGACCGCGCGTGGGGTGGACAATGGGGATGGATCTGCAGCGATTGACTTTCCCCGTTCCCCTCGGCCTCGACTCGAGCTTCGGCAGCGTGTCGCTTGGAGAATTCGCCGGCCTTCGCCGCACCGACCATGTGGTGAGCGCGCGCGCTGAGGTCATGTTTCGCCTGCATGAGCTTCTGGCGGCGCAGATCGGCTACATCTTCCACGAACGCGGTTCGACGATCACCCCCTTCTCCTTCGAGCGGAGTCGGTTTAAAATGGGGCTGGTCCTGGGCCGAGTGATCCCAGGGACCGCCGCGAGACGATTTTGAGCGAGCATGCGCGGGCGACGCGTACAGTTGACGCAGGGTCGAGAAACGCTCCTCCTACTTGCCCTTATGTTCCTCTTCGCCATTTGGTCAGATGCCTTCGGGGCGCCGCGTCGCCAAGAGGCCGCACCGCGACAAGCGCCCTCGGGATCGGCGGAAGGGACTGAGCGGCGACTCACGGAAATCTATCGCGTGGGCCCAGAAGACGTCTTGGAGATCACGCTCGCGAATGATCCCGAGCTGCCGCGCGAGTATCGCATCTCATCGAGCGGGCACATCTTCTTCCCCTATCTGGGGAGCGTCGCGGTCGCCGGCAAGACGACGGCGGAGATTGAACGAGAGCTGCACCAGCTTTTGCAAAACGGGTATTTCGAGAATCCCGAGCTCACGGTGGCCGTTAAGGAATATCGCAGCCATTACGTCTACCTGCTCGGGGACGTCGGGGCCGTAGGGCCGATGATCCTCACACGCGAGCGCGTTCCATTGATCGAGATCTTGGCCCGCGCGGGCGTGCGTCCGACGGCACGGCGCGTCACGCTCACCCGGTGGCAGGATGGACGTCCGACGACAGTGGTCGTAGACCTCACGACGCCCGAGAAGTACACGACGCTCGTCGCGCCCGGCGACATCCTCGAAGTTCAATCGCCTCGGGAATACGTCTTCATCACGGGCGAAGTGCGCACGCCACAAGCCATCGAGTACGTCCCAGGCCTCACCCTCTCGCAGGCCATCATCCATGCCGGCGGCCCGAGCGAATTCGCCAAGCGCAGTCGAGTTCAGATCAAACGCCGACGCGCCGATGGCCGCGTCGAAGTCTTCCAAGCCAATCTCGATAAGATCATCCGCGGCCAAGCCCCCGATGTGGAACTCCACCCCAACGACACCGTCTACGTCCCCAGGCGGTTTTGGTGAGTAGCCATCTCAACATCCTCCAGGAGGACAGCAGGCGCATATTGCGCGAGGTTGAGGTGGCTCGTCAATGACCATAAGCTGACATGTCCAACCAGGTGTGCCACAGCACACATTTGGAAACCGCTCGCACTGAGGCCGAGGCCGTCGGCTGCAATCCGTTGGAGTGACACATGTCGCCGTTTGAGCGGCCGTCGGAGCGAGGATGGCCCGGACGCTCGGGAGCAAGATGGCCAAGCCCGCCGAAAGCCCCCATCTTCCGAGGTGACGCATCACCTCCCGTCGAGAGGGAGAACGCGGATCGTCCAGAAACGGTCGCCAATTCTCCAACAGCCGCGCGCGCGCCAACCGATTCACGGCCAGCCGCACGAGCATCTCCCCCTCAGGCACCTGAAATGCGCGTTCCACGGCGCGACTCAACGCCGCGAGCGTCCGTCGTCCGTCTGCACGTCGCCAGACGAACGCAGCCATCGGATTCAAACAGAAGGCGCGATGCCGCCTTTGATCGTAGATGAGCAGCTCTTCCCCCACCTCGTGCAGGATCAGCTCCTTGCGTCGCGCTTTGGGCCGCTCCCTCATCCCTTCTCCTCCAAAAGGGCCAGCAGCGTCCGCGCCGCTTCTTCGGCTTCTCCCCGCGCGCTCTTCAGAGCAGGAACGCGCTCGGCCAACGCGCCGAGCGTCCGCAGTACGAACTCGGGCGCCCACGCCGTCGAGAACACGTGTCGCAGCAGCTCCACCCCCGTCTCTCCGGCCGAGAGCGCGCGCGGCCGCCATCGCGCTCCAGCGCGATAGTGAGTGAAGACGATGAGCCCGACCGGAAGCGAACGACGCGCCGTCTCTCCTCCCAAAGCTTCCGCCGATCGCTTCTCCGGCAGCCCCTTCTCGGAATCCGCCAGCTCGATCGGAACCGGATACGGATGCACGCGCCCTCGAGCATCGAGAACGGCGAACCGATCCGACAGATAATGGGCGCCCGCGCGCACCAAGGCCGCGACCAAGCGGCTCTTCCCCGTCCCCCGCTCTCCCGGCAAAAGGAGTGCTCGGCCGCGCCACCCCACGGCTGCCGCATGCACGAAGACGTAGCGTCGCGTTGCCTCGGCGATGTAAAAGTGCAGGTCCAGTTCGAAGAGGCGCAACGCTTCGTGCAGATCGAACGTGCGCGCCAAACGCGTCGCTCCCGAATAGACCAGATGATAGCGGCGCACGCGTCCCGCGGGCTGCCCATCCCCGAGGATGAGCGAGTACAGATAGTCCACCACCGGCGTGCGCGCCGGCTTCCACCGTGGCGGCAACAGCGGCCGCACCAATTCCAACGCGCGCTCGTCATTGGCGCGAATGCCCACGCGCACGCCGAACGCCTCAAAGGCCAACCCCGCCGCCCACCCCAGGCGGTCCAATTTCGCCAGTCAGGGCGAGCCCCATCGCAACCGCGGTAGCGATGCCTCCGCCATCTCCTTCACCCATCGCGAAAAAAATTGGCACGCTCATTTTATCCCGGCCACGCGCGCGGAATCAATCGCCTGAGATCACGAAGGCGCGTGGTTGACACCCCACCGGAATTCGAGTATCCTCATGGGCTTTGGAGACTTGGCGATGGACGGTCCTAAGGGGGGACACAAGCGATGAAGCGCACGTATCAACCGAACAATCGGCGTCGAGCGAAGACGCATGGATTTCGAGCGCGCATGAGCACGAAGGCCGGACGGGAAGTCCTGCGACGGCGACGACGAAAGGGACGGTATCGGCTCACGCCCGAGCATTATTGAATACGCGCGGTGAACGATCCCGTGGACGAGAAGAGCGAGCGCATGCCGGATGAGCGATTCCGAAAATGGGAACGCTTGCGCAAGCGCCGAGATTTCCTGAAGGTCTACGCCGAGGGCAAGCGCTACAGCTCGCCCTTGTTCACGATCTTCGCGCGCATCAGCGAAGAGCCGCACTCGCGGTTGGGCATCTCGATCTCGCGGCGGATCGGCAAGGCCGTGCGTCGGAATCGAGCCAAGCGGTTGATTCGCGAGGTCTTTCGCAAGAATAAGAGCCGGTTGCCCTGCCCCCTTGATCTGGTGGTGAATGTGAAAGAGGCCATTCGAGAAGCCGATTATTGGGCCGTTGAAGCCGAGTTCCTCCGATTCATCGAGCGGGTGACCCAAGATGTATGCCAGCGCACGAGCGCACCCTTGCGCCGGAGAACGGTGCCGTCGTCGGACACATCGGCCTCGACTATCTCAAGCACGGAGTGCTCGTCTGGTCGCTTCGACTTCCGGCGCCTCTGGGTCACGCTCGTCCCCGTGCCGATCGTATGAAATGGATCGCCATCCTCGCCCTCAGAGCCTATAAGTTCGGAATTTCGCCGATGTTGCCGCCAGCCTGTCGCTTCGTCCCGACCTGCTCGGAGTATGCGGCCGAGGCCATCGCGCGCTTCGGCCTGTGGCGCGGAGGGTGGATGGGGCTGCGGCGGTTGCTCCGTTGTCACCCCTTTCATCCTGGGGGGTATGATCCGGTCCCCCCGAAGACCGTTGGGGATGCTGCATTGAGGTGAGTATGGAAAAGCGCGTGCTCATTGCGTTCGTTCTCTCGACGACGATCCTGGCCATCTGGTACTACTTCTTCGCCCCCCCGCCGCCACAGCCGACAACACCCGAAAGGAAGCCGCAACCCACAGCGCGCCCTGAGGAAAAGGGCACGGCACCGCCGGAAGCTCCCCCACCGGCGCCGATCGAGCGCGTTCCGGAACGAGAGATCCGCATTGAGACGCCGTTGTGGACGGCCATCTTCACCAATCGCGGGGCCGTCGCGCGCAGCTGGAACATTCATCATCGGCCGAACGGCCAACTGCTGCTTGGCGCCGATCGCCGCCCCCTTGAGCTGATCCCACAGGAGCGCGATGTCGTGGAGAAACTCGGCCGTCCGTTCGCCCTGCGAAGCCGCGAGGCCGCGCTCGATCGCGAGCTGCAACAGGCCACCTACGCCCTCTCCGCCGAAGAGGCCGTACTGCGCATCGGAAAAGGCGAGACGCGCACGCTCACGTTCACCTACGAGGACCCGACGCGCGGACTTCGCGTTCAAAAGGCCTTCACGTTCTTCGGCGATCGGTACGATTTTCACCTCTCGATCTCGGCCGAGCGCCAAGGACGACCGCTGGAGGTCGCCCTCGTCCTCGGACCGAATTTCGGCGATCAGAGCATCAAACGGAGCGATACCTACACGAAGACCCCGCCGATCGGTATCCTCCGCGCGCGAGAGAAGACCGTGCGCGTTTCGGCGGAGAAAGTGCCCAAGGAACCCCCTCAGGGCCCGATCGCCTGGGCGGGCGTCGAGGACAATTACTTCGCCTTGGTGGCCATCCCGAAGTCGCCTCCCGCGAGCGCGAGCTTCTCCACACACGAGCGCAAGGAGACGATCGAGGACGAGGAAATCACGCGCCGATTCATCGCCTTGTCGCTTCCCGTGAGCGGCCCGCAGGAATACACCGTGTTCGCCGGACCGAAAGATCCGAAGGTCCTGGAGGCGCTCGATGCGCAACTGGGGGGCGTGGCGCTTGAGGAGGTCATCAACTACGGGTTCTTCTCCTCGATCGTGAAGCCGCTCATCACCTGGGTCTTGCTCCCGGCGCTGCAGTGGGTGCATCGGCTCACGGGCAATTACGGCATCGGCATCATCGTCGTGACGCTCGTGCTCAACCTCTTCTTCTACCCCTTGCGCCGATCGTCCACGATCCGCATGCGAAAGGCCAGCGCGCTGCAGCCTAAGATGCGCGAGTTGCAAGAGAAGATGAAAGGCTTGAAGAAGAACGATCCGCGGCTTCAAGAGTTGCAGATGGAGCAACTGCGGCTCATGAAGGAAGCGAATCCGCTGGCCGGCTGCCTGCCATTGCTCTTGCAACTGCCGATCTTCTGGGCCATGTTCATCTTGCTGACGGTCAGCCTCGACGTGCGCCAAGCCCCCTTCGTCGCGTGGATTGATGACCTCTCCTCGCCGGATCGGTGGCACGTCCTCCCGATCCTCATGTGCGTCTCGATGATCGCTTCGACGCTCCTGACGCCGACGCCGAGCAATGATCCCTCGCAGCGCGTCCAACGCTTCATGATGGCATATGTGATGCCCATCCTCCTCACCTACCTCTTCTTCTGGCGAGCTCCGAGCGGGCTGGTTCTCTACTGGATGTTCAGCAACCTGGTGGGCATCGGCCAGCAACTGTTGATCAATCGCGTGCTCGGCGCTCTGCCGTCCCCATCCCAAACCGAGAAGGAAACACGAAAACGACCGCCGGTCTCAGCCAAAAGTTGACGTTCGCTCCGCGAGCGCTCACGGCCGAATCCTTCGCGCGCCAGCTCACTGGAGCCTCGCCCGGTGCACGCTCGACCCCATTCGGAACGCCACCCACGCGAGTAGACGTGCCCTGAGCGGGAGTCTTCTCCCTTATAGCGAGGCTTTGCGCATCATCCGGCGCAACCGGCAAAATATCTCTCGAGACATCATCGGACGAGAACGGCTATGACATATCCGTCCGAGGACACGATCGCCGCGATCTCGACGCCGCCCGGACGCAGCGGCATCGGCATCGTCCGCCTGAGCGGTCCGGCCGCACGGGCGATCACACGCATGATCTTTCGCCCTAAGACCGAAGGCGCCGATCTCTCCCCACGCCGAGCGACTTTCGGCGAGATTCGCGATCCCGAGACGGGAGACCTCGTGGACGAAGCCGTCGTCACCTTCTTTCCAGGGCCGCACAGCTACACGGGAGAAGACGTCGTCGAGCTGAGCTGTCACGGGAGTCCCATCGTGCTGCGACGCGTCTTGGATCTGGTGCTCGAGCGCGGAGCGCGCGCCGCTGGGCCGGGAGAGTTCACCCTGCGCGCTTTCCTCAACGGACGCATAGACCTTGTGCAAGCCGAAGCGATTCGCGACCTCATCGAGGCGCAAACCATCACCCAAGCTCGCGTCGCGCTGCGGCAGATGCAAGGGAGCCTCTCCCACCGCCTCCAGCCAATCCGACACGCGCTCCTGGAAGCCATTGTACACATGGAGACAGCCGTCGAATTCGTTGAAGAAGATGTCACGACCGAAAGCCGCTCCTCCCTCATGGCGCGGCTCGATGGCCTGATCGCCGAACTGGAAGCCCTCGTCGCACAATACCGCACCGGACGCGTCGTCCGCGAGGGGATCCAGATCGCCATCGTGGGCAAGCCGAACGTGGGGAAATCGAGCCTCTTCAACCGCTTCCTGGAACGCGAGCGCGCCATCGTGACCGAGATCCCCGGGACGACGCGCGACATGCTCATCGAGACAGCTTCGATCGAAGGCATCCCCGTGCATCTGATGGATACAGCGGGCTTGCGCGACGCCAGCGACCGCGTGGAACAACTCGGGATCGAACGCAGCCGACAAGCCATCGCCGACGCCGATCTCGTGCTCGTCGTCCTGGATGGCTCGCAACCGTTGGATGCGGATGATCGCACGGTCCTCGAAGCCACGGCGAGCGTGCCGCGACTTATCGCGATCAACAAATGCGATCTCCCCGAACGACTCGATCCGGAATCGGTACGAGCGCTGGAGACGACTGCCCCACTCTGCCGCGTTTCCGCTCTGACCGGCCAAGGACTCGATCAGTTGCGACGACAGATCCTAGAGATCATCACCTCCGGTAGCGCGTTCCAGCCCGAGGATGTTATACTCACCAATGCGCGTCACTACCGGTTGATCGTCGCCGCCTGCGAGCGCCTACAGCAAGCGCGCCGCGCGCTCGGCGAGGGGTATTCTGAAGAAGTCGCGCTCGTGGGATTGCATGACGCGCTGCGCCATTTGGGAGAGATCACAGGCGAGGTGACGATCGAGGACATCTTGAACCAAATCTTCTCGACCTTTTGCATCGGGAAATGAACGTCGCGAATTTCGACGAGCGGTTCGACGTGATCGTCGTCGGGGGCGGACATGCTGGATGCGAGGCGGCTCACGCGGCCGCGCGCATGGGCTGCCGAACGGCTCTGGTCACGCTCTCGGCCGAACTGATCGCCCAGATGTCCTGCAACCCAGCCATTGGAGGCATCGCCAAGGGCCACCTCGTGCGCGAGATTGATGCCCTCGGCGGTCTCATGGGCGTGGTCACTGATCGCATCGGCATCCATTTCCGCGTCCTCAACCGCAGCCGCGGCCCCGCCGTCCAATCTCCTCGCGCGCAGTGCGATCGCATCCTCTATCGCCAGGAGATGCAACGGCAGCTGCGCCAAACCCCAGGCCTCTCCATCATCGAGGGCGAAGTCGCCGACCTCCTCACCGATGGGCGTAAGATCACCGGCGTTCGTCTGACCGATGGACGCGCCCTGGCCGCTCGCGCCGTCGTCCTCACGACCGGGACGTTCTTGCGCGGTCTCATCCATATCGGGCGATTGACCTTCCCAGCCGGACGCTTGAGCGAAAAACCCTCATTGCCACTGGCCGATACTCTCCGCCACCTGGGCTTCCGCATCGGACGCCTGAAGACGGGAACGCCACCGCGCCTGGATGGCCGAACCATTGACTTCTCCCAAGCCGAACGCCAACCGAGCGATGATCCTCCACAGCCGTTCTCCTTCACCACGCGCGCCATCACGCAACCGCTCATTGATTGCTATATCGTCTACACGACTCCGAAATCGCACGAGGTCATCCGCCGAAATCTCGAGAAATCGGCCCTCTACAGCGGGCAGATCCAAGGCATCGGTCCCCGCTATTGCCCCTCCATCGAGGACAAGATCGTCAAGTTCCCCGATAAGGAGCGACATCAAATCTTCCTCGAGCCCGAAGGCTACTACACCGACGAAGTCTATCCGAACGGCATCTCTTCGAGCATGCCCGTCGAGGTACAACTGGAATTCGTGCGAACTATCCCTGGATTGGAACGCGCCAAGTTCATCCGCCCAGCTTACGCCATCGAGTATGACTTCGTAGATCCGACTGAACTCCACCCATGGTTGGAGACCAAACGTATCGAAGGCCTCTTCCACGCCGGCCAGATCAACGGAACGACCGGATACGAGGAAGCCGCAGCCCAAGGTATCATGGCCGGGATCAACGCCGCTTTGCGCGTCCGAGGCGAAGATCCCCTCGTCCTCAGCCGCTCTCAAGCCTATATCGGTATCCTCATTGACGATTTGGTGACGAAGGGTGTGGATGAGCCCTATCGGATGTTCACCTCGCGAGCAGAATTGCGACTACTCCTTCGTCACGACAACGCTGATCTGCGACTCACTGAAATCGGTTATCGGCTAGGAACGATAAGCACAGAGCGATACATCGAGTTTTCACGAAAGCGAGAAAACGTAGAAACGCTAAAGCGCTATTTCACGAGCGAGAAGATAAAGAGCACGACGCCTGGTTTCGAGCGCTTCAGTGAAATGACGGGAATTCGAGTGAGTGAGCCGACGCCACTTGTGAAGCTCATCTGTCGTCCTGAGGTGGAGGCCGAGCACGTGGCGCTGCTTTTGCCCGATAGATTGCGGGAACGCGTGGATCGAGAGGAGCTCCGCGTAGCGGTGAATGACTTGAAGTATGCGGGGTACATTGAGAGCCAACACCAGTTGGCGGAGAAGCTGGAGCGGATGGAGGCGCGGGTGATTCCCGAGGATATAGATTTCAGTCGGATCTCAGGGCTTTCGCGGGAGATCGTGGAGAAGCTGACGCGGATTCGGCCTCGGACGCTCGGGCAGGCGCGACGGATCCCGGGTATGACGCCAGCTGCTTTGACGCTCTTGAACCTTCATCTCGAATTACGATCCCGGCGTGAGCGAGCTCGCGCGTAAACGGGAAGAGTTTTGCAGGCACGCCAAGGCGTGGTCGGAACGCTTCGGGCTCTCCCTCTCGGAAGCGCTCTGTCGCCAGCTCGGCGAGCACTATGAGCTTCTGCTTCGGTGGAACGAGCGAATCAACCTCACGCGCCTTGTGGAGCCTGAAGAAGCTGCGCGATTTCACTACGTGGAATCGCTGTACGCCGGTGGATTTTTGCACCCTTCGGTTCGGCGGATCGCCGATGTGGGATCAGGAGGGGGGTTTCCGGGGATTCCCGTGGCCGTGGCGCGACCGGATCTTGAAGTACTCCTGATCGAAAAGGATCAAAAGCGCGCTGTCTTCCTCTCTGAGGTGGCTCGCCAACTCGGTCTCGAGAACGTGGACGTCGTTCACGGGCGATTTGAGGCGTACGAGCATCGGGATTTCGATGCGCTTTTTTGCCGGGCGCTCGAACGCATGGCGGAGCAGCTCCCTCGACTGCTTGCTTTCGCCGAAGGCTGTCAGCAAGTCATTCTCCTTGGTGGGGACGATCTGGAGCGAGCCGTTCGATGTCACGTCGGTCGGAGATGGAGCTGGCGTTCTCTTCCCATCCCATATGCGCGCAAGCGGCGTCTCCTTCTCCTTGAGCGGCCAGCCCCTGAAGGCGTTCCACGTGGAACATAATCTCCCCTCATGTTCCACGTGGAACGAAAATTCGGCTTTTCAACCTCGCTTTTTTGTGCTATCTTGTCGCCGACGCGGCGATGGGTCGCACGATCGCCATCGCGAACCAAAAAGGAGGCGTGGGCAAGACCACGACGGCCGTCAATCTCTCGGCCGCTCTAGCCGCCTTGCAGCGGCGGGTGCTGCTTGTGGATTTCGACCCACAAGCGAACGCTACATCGGGACTCGGCCTCCGACGAGGCGCCATTCGGAAATCGGTCTATCATGCCCTCATCTTCGGCGAGCCGATCGCCAACCTCATCCATCCGACCGAGATCGCCACGCTCTGGCTTGTCCCTTCGGAGCGAAATCTCACCGGGGCCGAAGTCGAACTCGTGGACATGGAACGGCGCGAATATCGCCTGCGCGAAGCCCTCGACCCCGTCCGAGACCAATACGACTTCATCTTCATTGACTGCCCGCCCTCGCTCGGACTCCTCACGCTCAATGCCCTGACGGCCGCCGATTCAGTGCTAGTGCCCATTCAGTGCGAATACTATGCACTCGAAGGCGTCTCCGAACTGTGGGATACCCTCGTCCGCATCCGACGACAGTTCAATCCCCACCTTCAGATCGAAGGATTCCTCCTCACCATGCACGACGAGCGAACGAATCTCTCGCACCAGGTCATGGCCGATCTCAGAGATTTCCTCGGCTCGCAGGTCTTTCAGACGGTCATCCCGCGCAATGTGCGCTTGGCTGAAGCTCCTAGCCATGGCAAACCCATCATCCTCTATGACGATCGCTCTCGCGGAGCAGAGAGTTATCGAAATCTTGCCCTGGAGGTGCTCAACCATGACGCGAAAGGCGCTCGGCAGAGGACTTGAGGCGCTCCTTGGTGAGACGGCCGCCGCAGAACAGATCACCGAGCTGGACCTCGATCTCATTGATCCGAACCCCCAACAGCCGCGCACCCGCTATGACGAAACGCGCTTGCGCGAACTGGCTGACTCGATCCGCGCTCACGGCCTCGTGCAACCGATCGTCGTGCGCCGTCGCGGCCTCCGCTACGAGATCATCGCCGGAGAACGCCGATGGCGAGCGGCTCAGTTAGCCGGATTGCTGAAGATCCCCGCCATCATCCGCGATGTCCCCGACGAACAGGTGCTGGAGCTCTCGCTCATCGAGAACATCCAACGCGAGGACCTCAATCCCATCGAAGAAGCGCAGGCCTACCAGCGGCTCATCGAACGGCTCGGCATGACGCAAGAGGAGATCGCACGCCGCGTCGGTCGCGATCGCACCTCGATCGCTAACTCATTGAGACTGCTCCGCCTTCCCTCCGAAATCCAGGCCCTCATCGAAGAAGGGAAGCTCTCTGTCGGACATGCGAAAGCTCTTCTCGGACTCCCCTCGGCCGATGCCCAAAAGCAATTGGCTCAGGAGATCGTCGCTCGGGGGCTCTCCGTCCGTGAGACCGAAACCGCCGTGCGACGCCGAAATGCCACGCCACTGCATCGCGCGCAGGGAGAGCGCGCGCCGTCGGATCCCCACCTTCGCGCAGCTGCCGAACGGCTCAGCCGCTACTTGGGAACGAAGGTGCGCATCATCCCCGGGACCATTGGAGGGAAGATCGAGATCGAATACTACTCCGATGCCGATCTCGAACGCCTTTACACGCTCATCCTTCGGAAAGGAGAGGCCGCGTCATGAGATTCCGAAAAGAGCCTGCTCCAGAAGTCCGTGGATTTCTTGATGAAGGGACGGAGGTCATCGGCGATCTGAAGTTCTCCGACGTCCTACACTTGCACGGACATATCAAGGGAAGGGTGGTCTCCGAAGGAGAACTCGTCGTCGGCGAGAAGGGCGTCATTGAAGGAGACGTCGAAGTCGGTATCCTCACCCTCGGAGGAACGCTCATTGGTAATGTCACCGCGAAGAAAAAGGCGCACTTTCTGAACACGGCTCGCATCCGAGGCGATGTCTCAACGCCTATCCTCCGCGTGGACGAAGGCGCCGAATGGGAAGGGAGTATCACGACTCTCGTGGAGACGCGGGAGAAGTCTGCTGAACCCCTCAGTCGCGCGGCTGGAGAGGTGGAAGCCGCACGATGAGGGCTTGACGCGCGACGCCTCCCCGCTCACAATGTGAAGATCGAAAAGGAGGAACATGAACCATGAAAGAGAAGCGCGAGCAGGAGACGATGGAAACCCAAGAGGAGGAGATCACCTATCATGCCGTCGAGAAAGATGGCGAGATCGCCGCGATCTGGGTCATGAAGGGGAGAAAGCACCTGCGTACAATTGATCCGAAGAGCGAGGAGGGGCGCCGCATCCTCCAGGCCTATCGGCCAAGCCCTTGATACCCGTCCCCGAACATAAGATAGGCCCTCTCGCGAAGTCCTCATTGCTTCTGGCCACACGCCATCTCTGAGGCGATAAAGACCGCTACCCACGGCCGGAAAAAATTTTCGGGCGCCCTGTGGATTTCTTCTTGCCAAACGGGCGATTTTGTGCTACTCTTTGGCGGGTTTTCAACAGGGTAAGTTATTGAGAATAAAGACACTTATGCGATTAAAGCCGACTTTGAGGTCGAGATTTCTGTGGTTGTGGAAAACTTGTGGAAAACTCAGATTACTTGTGCCTCTTCAATGGGGTCGGGCTGGTGGCCTCGCCCCCGAGATTTCTCTTTTGCCGAGCAAAGCTGGAGCGAAAACTTCGACAAGGAGTAGGGCCTATGTCACGCCAGATTTGGGATGCGCTGCTTTCGGCCATCGAAAAGCGGGTCAATCATCACAGCTTCAGCACCTGGTTTTCGCCCTTAGTCTTCCGCGGGGTGACGAACGACTCGATAACCGTTGAGGCGCCCAACGCGATGTTTCGAGACTGGATCACGGATAATTACATGGACGTGATCGAGGAGGCGCTTGCCGAACTCCAATTGAAGAACTACACGCTCAAATTCCTCATCAAAGGAGAAGGCGAGGCTTCCGAATGGCCGTCCCAGGAGGACGTTTCGGAGAATCATGCCGGGCTCTCGCTCTTTGAGGGAGAAGAGAGCGATCTGATCGTCCCTCCAGCGACGCGCTTCATGGATCTGGAACCGGTCGAGATGCCACTGAATCCCCGATACACATTCGACACCTTCGTCGTCGGGTCTTCGAATCAATTCGCGCACGCGGCGGCTTTGGCCGTGGCTGAAGCGCCTTCGAAAGCATATAATCCCCTCTACATCTATGGCGGCGTGGGATTGGGGAAAACGCACCTCATGCATGCCATTGGCCACGCCATTCGAGCCAAGAACAAACACCTGCGCCTCACCTACGTCTCCTCGGAGCGTTTCATGAATGAGCTGATCAATGCTATTCGCTACGATAAGACCCTGGCTTTTCGCGAGCGGTATCGGAACATAGACGTACTGCTCATTGATGACATCCAATTCCTCGCCGGAAAGGAACGTACCCAAGAGGAGTTCTTCCATACGTTCAATGCCCTCTACGATGCGCAAAAACAGATCGTCATCACCAGCGATTGTCCTCCCCGCGAGATCCCCACGCTCGAAGAGCGACTCCATTCCCGATTCGAATGGGGATTGATCGCCGACATTCAGCCTCCCGACTTGGAGACCAAAGTCGCCATCCTTAAGCGAAAGGCCGAGCAGGAGAAGATCACTCTCCCGGATAACGTGGCGCTCTTCATCGCGAGCAAAATAAAATCGAACATTCGCGAACTGGAAGGCGCCTTGATTCGCCTGATCGCCTATTCATCATTGACCGGACGCCCGATCACCCTCGGACTCGCTCAAGAGACGCTTCGTGGCCTTGTGGACGAAGAGGAAGAGAAGACGATCACGATTGAGTTGATTCAAAAGACCGTGGCCGACTACTTCGGCTTGAGGGTTTCTGATCTGAAGTCGAAGAACAACTCACGTTCGGTCGCTGAGCCTCGACAGATCGCCATGTACTTGTGTAAGCGCCTGACCAAAGCGAGTCTTCCGGAGATCGGTCGGGAATTCGGTGGGAAACACCATACCACCGTATTGCACAGCATCAATAAGATCAGTGAGCTGTACGAGCAGCGGGAAGATTTCCACAGGATTATCAACAGCCTAATTGATAGATTGAAATAGACTTGCTATGGTTTTCCACAGACCCCACCTGTGGATGGCTTGTGGAAATTTGTGGAAACCTTCTGGAAGGGGGATTCTTCCACAGGCTTCCACAGTTCTTCCACAGCGTTTTCCACAAGCCAGAATCAATGTAAGTGCAGTTATTACAATCGCTTACATGAAATCATCCACATTTCCACAGCGCCTACTACGACTACGAGATCTATCTCTAGCTTTTTTAAAAATTTCTCTGGAGAGGAGGAGAAGCCGTTATGCGTGCGCAGCTCGTACGATCTGAGTTTCAACGGGAGCTTGGACTTGTCCAATCGGTTGTTGAACGGCGGCCTACGATTCCCATTTTGTCGTACATTCGGTGCGAGGTACGTGATGGGCGGGTGTGGTTTACGGGGACGGATCTCGATGTGAGCTTGAAGAGCGAATGTCCGGCGGATGTTGTGGAGCCTGGGGTGGTGTGTCTACCAGCTCGGAAGCTATTCGAGATTGTGAGGTCGTTGCCGGACGAGCTTCCTGTGGTGATTGAGGGGACTGAGGAGCGGGTTCAGCTTGTATGCGGTCGGTCGAGGTTTCGGCTCGCTGGGCTTCCGGCGGAGAATTTCCCTGAGATACCGGTTTTTCCCACCGATGGGGTGCAGGTTTTTTCGGCGTCTACGTGGAGGAATGGGATCGAGCGGGTGATCTTTGCGACGACGATGGAGGAGATGCGGTACACGCTTTCTGGGGTGCAAGTGGAGTGGTGGGCCGATGGGGTGCGGATGGTTGCTACGGATGGGCATCGGTTGGCGTTATGGGAGACTGGGGAGCCACCGGCTGAGCGCCGGTCGTGTTTGGTTCCGAAGAGAGCGTTTGTCGAGCTCAAGCGGATGATTGGGGAGTCGGATGTAGGGTTTGTGGCGGATGTCAATCACGCGTACTTTCGGACGGAGGGGAGGGAATTGGTGTCGCGGTTGTTGACGGGTCAGTTTCCGAATTACGAGATGGTGATTCCGAAGGAGGTGGGGGTGCGGGCGGTGGTCTCGGCGGTTGAGTTTCGCGAGGCGTGTCGGCGGGTGGGGATATTGGCCGATGAACGGGGTCGTGGGGTACGGTTGAGTTTTTCATCGGGCAAAGTGGTGCTGACGGCTCGATCGGCCGAGGTGGACGAGGAGGCTCAAGAGGAGGTGGAGTGCGCGTATGATGGCGAGCCGATGGAGGTGATGTTCAACGTGGAGTATTTGCGGGATTTCTTCGAGGTCGTGGATGGGGATGTGGAGATCGGGTTGAAGGACGAGTTTAACCCAGCGCTCTTTCGTCCATTGAGTGGAGATGGGCGCTATCTCTACGTCGTCATGCCCATGCGGTTGATGTGAGTTGTGGGCTTTGTGGTCGTCGGGTGAGTCGGGAACAAGGACCTTCCTTGGCTCCTCGAGCGTATGTGGTAGAATGACAGATGTCTTGCAGGAGGCGCGATGAGCGAGCCGATGATCGAGGTCGTCAATCTGACGAAGCGATACGATGGCGTGCTGGCCGTGGATCGGATCTCCTTTACGATCGCCCAAGGAGAGATTGTGGGGTATCTCGGTCCAAATGGAGCGGGCAAGAGCACGACGGTGAAGATGCTCACGGGCATCTTGCGTCCGACCGAAGGGACGATCGTCATTGACGGTCTCGATCTGTGGAAGAATCCGCTCGAAGTGAAGCGGCGCATCGGATATGTCCCGGAAACAGGCGGGGTATATGAGAGCTTGACGGCCTACGAGTACCTGCAGCTCGTCGGGCGTTTGTATCATCTCCCGGAGGAAGTCCTGGATCGTCGAATTGAGGAATTCCTGAGGCTATTCGGACTGGAGGCCTTCATGCACGAACGGCTCTCCAGTTACTCGAAGGGGATGAGGCAAAAGGTACTCATCTCGGCTGCGCTCCTTCACAATCCGAAGGTCCTCTTCTTGGACGAACCGCTCACGGGACTGGATGCGCACAGCGCTTTGCTTTTGAAGGAACTGCTTCGGCGTTTGGCGGCTGAGGGGAAGACGATTTTCTACTGCTCGCACATCTTGGATGTCGTCGAGCGGACGTGCACGCGGGTGATTATCATTCACAAGGGGCGGGTCGTTGCCGATGGGACGGTCGAGCAGCTCAAGGAACTGACCCGCCAAGGGACGCTCGAAGACATCTTCAAGCAGCTGACGTATAGCTCGGACATCGAAGAACTCGCGCAGGCTTTCGCTCGAAGCGTCTTGGAGATGGAGGGATGAGTCGTCGGCTTCTCGGTGGGGTGGAGTGCCTCGCGCGCCGTCTGGGGATTGACCCCCATCAATATTGGCATCTGTTGCGCGTCTCGTTGGTCTTGGACTTTCGACGTCAGAGCGCGCTGTCCACGGGGCAGGACATGCGCTCTCCGCTGGTGATGACCTGTGTCGTCTACGGGATCTTCAGTCTGCTCTTCGCGCTCTTCACCTTTCGGACGCTCGAGCTGTTTCACTATTCGCTCATTTTTCTCAGCTATTCGATGCTGATGATCGCCTTCATCGTCCTCTCCGAGTTCGGAGCGACGATCGTCAGCCCCGAGGACTATGAGATCCTGGGGCATCGGCCGATCGGCTCGCGGACGTATTTCGCGGCGAAGCTGAGCAATCTCCTGTTTTACGTCTTGCTGATCGGCTCAGCGCTCAATGTCTTCCCGGCCTTGCTGGGGGCTTTCTCGGACTCCGATGAGCGGGCGTTCCCGTTCGTATATTTTCCCGTGGCGCTTTTGGCGTGCCTCTTCTCGGCGATGCTCGTCGTATTGCTCTATGGCGCGCTGCTTCGGGTCATCAACTACGAGAGATTCAAGGACGTGCTCGTGTACGTGCAGATCGTCTTCTCGTTTCTCCTTGTCTTCGGCTATCAGGTGATCCTGCGCGCGATGCCGTATTGGGAGCAGCGGGCGCATGACGAGAGTCGGCGCGTGCTCCTCCTCGCGCCGCCCGGGTGGTTCGCGGGATTGGTGCAGATCGGACTCGGGCAGTGGGAACGCGATTATGTGCTGTGGGCGGGATGGGGAATGCTCATGACGGGCGTTCTCGTCGGAGCGGGATTGCGGAGCTTCTCTCTGGAATATTCGTGGCATTTGGCGCGATTGCGGGCGGCAACGGCCGAACGGCGGCGCGCTCGCTCCCTCTTCCGCCGACGGATCGCGCGGGCGTTCGAACGAATTTGGGCAAGGGGTCCTGAAGCGCGCGCGGCGTTCTATTTCGTCCGACGGATGCTCCGGCGAGATCGCACGCTGAAGCTGCGGTTGTATCCGGCGCTTGGCTTCCCCATCGCCTTCATTGTGCTGGGCATCATGGAGAAAAGCCTGAGCGATCCCTTCCTCCCGAGTAAGCGATTCCCCTCGGCGACGTTCTTCACCGCGCTGGTGGGCCCGATGCTGGTCATGAATTTCCAAGCGCTGCTACCCTATTCTCAGGAGCACGCGGCGGCGTGGCTCTTTCGGGTGGCGCCTGTGCGAGACCTCGTGCGCTTTTTCGCCGGCATTCGGAGGGCGTTCCTCGTCTCGCTCATTCTGCCGCTTTTTCTTCTTCTTGGCATAGCCTTGTCCATGTTCTGGGCGCCGACGCATGCCTTCTTGCATGCGGCGTTTGGATTCGCGTTCAGCTATCTCTTCCTCGGCATCGCGTTCCTGTTTTATCGAGGCGGGTTCCCGTTCTCGCAGGAGCCTGCGAAGATGACTCAAACGCGACAGGTGGCGTTCGCATTTCTGTCCATGCCTCTTCTCGGTGCCTTCCTTGCCCTGCTGTATGTGCTCTATAAGCGTCCGGGGTGGTTGATCGTCGCTTTGGGGCTCCTTCTGCTGCTCGGATGGGTCGTGAATCGCGCGGCCGATCACAGGGCCGCTCGCGCGACGCAAAGGCAGCAAGAGCTGGAAGGAGGACCCTTCGAATGGCTCGAAGAATCATCATGAAGGATCTGCAGAACGGGGGGCGGAGGGGATGATGTTCTGCCCGTATTGTGGGCATACGGTCTCGCCCGAGCATAATTTCTGTCGCCGGTGCGGGGAAGACCTGCGGCCTCTTGCTTCGATGAAAGAAGAGTGGCCTCCGCGGGGACTCGATCGGCCTTTGGGATGGATGGTCTGGGTGCGCCTTATTCCGTCGGTGCTGCGAGAAGCTGTGGAGAAGGGCGTGCAAAGGATCGAGCAAGAGATGCGCGTCTCCACAAGAGGCGATAAAGGCGCGCGCGCTTGGCGCTGGGGACTGTGGGCTTTCTGGACGGGACTCCTGGCCGCACTGCTGGGCCGGGTGAACGGAATGCTTCTGGCGGCCATCGGGATCGGCTTGATGCTCTGGGCGCGGTGCAGCTTCGAGCGATCCACAGCGTCCCCGCGCGTATCTCTTGCCGGGGAGCGCGAAGAGCTGACCCATGAGCGGCCGACGCGACCGATGTCCGGAGCCGAACCACCGATGATCCGGATCGAGTGACCGAATCTCGAAAGCCGACTTCCACCTTGCCTTTCGAAAGCCAAGGAGCATATACTCATCGAGCTCGAACGCACCTCATGTGCGGGCCTACTTTGAACTGAGGAGGGGGTGAGCCGTGATGTCGAAGAGCCGATTCGCCCACTATCGAAGGTTGGTGATCGTGCTGTCGCTGCTTGTGAGCGTGAGCCTCTGGCTCATTGGTGTAGCGCGCGGGCAGACGCCGGAGACGTACAAGAAGCCGCCGCCGGAGATCTTGCGCGTGCTTCATGCGCCCGTCACGCCGCAGGTCTCCGTCAGCCCGACGCGCGATTTTCTGATGCTTCTCGAAGGCGTGCGGTATCCGCCGATTGCCGATCTGGCGCAGCCGATGCTGCGTTTGGCCGGCCTTCGGATCAACCCCAAGACGAACGGGCCCCATCGCGATCCGTATCTGGTCTCGATCACGCTCGTGCGAATCGCCGATGGGGCGAGCGTGAAGGTCGCGCTGCCGCCGGGTGCGCGTCCGGGCATCCCTCGCTGGAGCCCGGATGGGCGACACTTCGCCTTCCTCAACACGGTAGAGAACGGGATCGAGCTGTGGGTGGGTGAAACGGCGACGGGGCGGATCCGTCGGCTCGTCGAGGCGAAGATCAATGCGGCATATGGGGAACCGTTCCAGTGGATGCCCGACAGTCGCACGCTGCTGGTGCAACTCATCCCGGAAGGGCGCGGACGACCGCCAGAGCCCCCGACCGTTCCCACCGGGCCGAACGTGCAGGAGGGATCGGGACGTCCCACGCCCGTGCGCACGTATCAAGACCTACTGCGGACGCCGCATGATGAGGCGCTCTTCGAGTATTACGCCCGAGCGCAACTGGCCGTGGTCGAGAGCGGGGATGGCCGTCTCACCCGCATCGGCGCGCCCGACATCTTTCACATGGTCGAGCCTTCTCCCAATGGGCAATATCTTCTGGTCGCGCGCGTGCATCGGCCATACTCGTATCTGGTGCCGCACACGGCGTTTCCGAAAGAGGTCGAAGTTTGGGATCGCTCGGGCCGAACGATCTACAAGCTCGCGAGCCTTCCTTTGCAAGAGCACGTTCCGATCGAAGGCGTGCCAACCGGCCCACGCGAATATGCGTGGCGACCGACCGAGCCGGCGACGCTCGTGTGGGTGGAAGCCTTGGACGAGGGCGATCCCCGAAAGCGCGTCCCGCATCGCGATCGCCTGATGATGCTCCGAGCGCCGTTCACCGATTCGCCGATCGAGGTGCTCAAGCTCGAACATCGGTTCGCCGGCATCCAGTGGGGGGAGAAAGGCGGATGGGCCTTCGTGCGCGATTACGATCGCAATCGCCGGTGGCGCCGCACGTTCCTGATCTGGCCCGATGATCCGACGGCGGCGCCGCGTCTGATCTGGAGCCTCAATGCGCAGGATCGGTACAACGATCCCGGGACGCCCGTGCTGCGCACGCTGCCCAATGGGCAGCGCGTGATCCAGCAGGATGGCGATTGGATCTTCCTCATCGGTGCCGGAGCCTCGCCCGAGGGCGAGCGACCGTTCCTGGATCGGTTCAATCTGAAGACGCTCGCCACCGAGCGCCTCTTCCGGTGCGATGAGCGGAGTTACGAGACAGTCATCGCCTTGCTGCGAGATGACGGCACGGAAGTCCTCACGCGTCGGGAGACGCCCACCGATCCGCCGAATTACTACGTCCGCGCGCTAGGCGCGGGACAGAGCATCGCGCTTCGCGCGCTCACGCGCTTCTCGGATCCGACGCCGCAGCTTCGGAAGATCAAGAGGCAACTGGTCACCTATCAGCGCGAGGATGGCGTGCAACTGTCGTTCACGCTCTATCTGCCGCCCGATTACACGGAAGGGACGCGCTTGCCGACGGTCGTCTGGGCGTATCCCATCGAGTTCACGGACCCGGCGGTCGCCAGTCAGGTCACCGGCTCGCCGAATCGGTTCCTGACGATTCAAGGACCGTCGCCTCTGTTCTTCGTCTTGGCCGGATACGCCGTGCTGGACAATGTGGCCATGCCCGTCGTCGGCGATCCGGAGACGGTGAACAATACGTTCCTGGAGCAGATCGTCATGAACGCGCGCGCGGCCATTCGCAAGGCCGTCGAGATGGGCGTGACCGATCCCGATCGCGTGGGCGTCGCCGGTCACAGCTATGGGGCCTTCATGACGGCGAACCTGCTGGCGCATTCGGATCTGTTCCGCGCGGGCATCGCGCGCAGCGGGGCGTACAATCGCACGCTGACGCCCTTCGGTTTCCAGAACGAGCGGCGCACGCTCTGGGAAGCGCCCGATCTCTATATCAAGGTCTCGCCGCTGATGGCTGCGCATAAGATCAACGAGCCGCTGTTGCTCATTCACGGGGAAGCGGACAACAATCCGGGGACGTTCCCGATCCAATCCGAGCGCATGTATCACGCCGTTCGCGGCAACGGGGGAACGGTACGGTTGGTCATGCTCCCGTATGAATCGCACGGCTATGTGGCGCGCGAATCGGTCGAGCACGTCCTGTACGAGATGCTCGCTTGGTTCGACACGTACGTCAAAAACGCGCCCCCGCGCGAACGCGTGAACGCCGGACAGTGAGAGATGCCCCCTCGCGCGCGAGTGCGAGGGGGCATCTTCTCCATTCCCCCCGCAACCCCGACGAAGGAGAACGCTTCCGCGCCTGCCGCGGGACCTCAGAAAGCCCGCGTGAAATTTCAGCTTGACATCGGTCCCCGCATTATCACAGGATAGTTGCCGCATACCGTCGCGGCTTCGGGCGGCGCAGTCGGCGGACGCTCGAAGTGGAAAGGAGGTGCCCGAATGAGGCAGCGGCTTTCGTCGTTTCTGATCCTCGCCATCGCCATGGCATGGGTTCTCTCTGGTAGCTTCGGTGCACGGGCGGAGACCCTCATCGTTTGTCCACAAGGGTGCTCGTTCAGCTCCATCCAGGACGCTGTGGCTCGAGCCGCCCCCGGCGATACGATCCTCATTCGGGCCGGGACCTACGTGGAGAATCTGGTCATCGTGAAGCAAGGGCTCGTCCTTCGGGGGGAGGATCCGACGAATGTCATCGTGCGCGCTCGGTCTACAAGCGGAGCGGTCGTGCTCGTACGCGCGCCGGACGTGCATATCAATGGCCTGACCCTCACTGGGGGAGCACGGGGAATTCAAGCGGAGTTCGTTCAGTCGGGAGAAGTACGCGCGTGTCTCATCTCGGGAAATACAACGGGGGTTTTCCTCGGATCGCGCGCCTCTTTCCGCCTCATAGCTACTCAGATTCGCGAGAATGGCGATGGGGTAGAAGCGCTGGGGGCCGATCGCGTGGAGCTGCAAGAGAACGTGATCACGAATAATCGAGGATGCGGGTTGAAAGCTGATGAGCGCTCCGCGCTTCTTGGCTCCAACAACGCGATCTTCGCCAACGGGCAGAATCTCTGCGGCAGTGCGCAGAACCGCACGGACCTTTTCGATCAAACGCCACCTCCGCCGCCGCAGAATTTACGGGTTACGCCCTCGGATTGGACCAATCAGGGACGATTTGAGATCACGTGGGACGATCCTCAGGACTTGGCGGGGATCGCGGCTTACTATTTCAAGCTCAGCGCGTCCCCTGCAGGTCCCACTGACGGCATCCGTCGAGGCATCGCACAAAAGCCACTTGTCCTCGAGGACCCGCCCGAGGGGGAGCAGTCTGTCTTCGTCTGGTTGGAAGATGGGATGGGGAACCTGAGCCATTTGAATGCGGCGCACGGCACTCTGCGATTTGATCGGACGCCGCCTTCGGGCATGTTACTCATCAACCAGGGGGCCCGGCAGACGACGGAGCTACGAGTCAGGCTCATGCTCCAGGTCCAAGATGCGGCTAGCGGTGTGGCCGAGATGCGCTTCTCCAACGATGGACAAGCATGGTCACCTTGGGAGCCTTTCGCGCCGGAGAAGGCCAACTGGGACCTCTCCCAATTCGGAGGAAATGCCGATCCCGGGCGGAAGACCGTTTCAGCTCAAGTGCGCGATCGTGCAGGGAACGTCGGACAGCTCTCGGCGCACATCGAGTATATTCGACCACCTGTAGCCCAATTCGCTCTCACTCCGCAGAATCCTCGTCCCACGCAACGCGTGACCTTCGATGCTTCGGCTTCCTCCAGCCCGAACGGAGCGATCACCCGCTACAGTTGGGACTTCGGCGATGGCTCTACGCAAGAGACGAATCAGCCGATCATTCAACACGCGTATGCTTCCGAAGGACGGTACGTGGTTCGGCTGACGGTGACGGATGTTCTCGGTTTAACAGCCTCCGCGGAGCGGGAGATCGTGGTTCAATCCTATACGCTGCGCGTGCCTCAGGATTTTTCTACGGTGGAAGAAGCCGTGGCGGCGGCTCAGCCAGGGGACGTCGTTGCCATCAGCAGTGGGATTTACAGTGTGAATCTGATCGTGGATAAGTCCGTGACGCTGCGGGGCGCGGGACCTCAAACGCTTCTTCAGGGGCAGAATTTGAATCAACCGGTGCTCACCGTTCAAGGTGAGGGGACGCACGTGCGCTTAGAGCAGTTGAGACTCACGGCGCGGCCCACCGCTTCAGCCGTCGCCCTCCTTCTCAGGCGTGGATCCATCAGAGCGACAGCCGTTTCATTCGGAAATCTCGGCACGGCCCCTGCTTTAGAAATAGTGGATTCGCCCCAGGCAACATTCGAAGATGTGACGATCACGGCATCTAGTGGAGCTGGCCTCACCTTCTCGGGTTCCGGAAATCTGACGCTCCAGAATGCGAAGATCGTGGCAGGGGGAGCCGGTCTAACGTTCTCCAGCTCCGGAGAACTGGTGCTCGCTCGCGTGAACATCGAGTCCGCCGGAGATGGGCTTACGTTCTCCTCCGGTCGTTCGCTCACGATCGAGGACGTGCAGATCACAGCGGGAAAGACAGCGGTGCGACTGGCGGGGGCGGCGGAGCTAGCGCTGGATTTGACGGATTCGACGTTCGTGGGAGGGGAGGCGGGGCTCGCGCTTCAGGGGACGGTGCGCGTGACGGCCTTGGGGGGAAAGATCGCGGGAGGTGCGCTCGGCCTGGACGTGGGCGAAGAGGCCCGTTTGGTGATGGAGGGGACGGAGGTCGAAAGCACTGGGCTGAATATAAGGGTGAGCGCACGGGCGCGCGCTCGCTTGCAGCAGATGAAGATAAGCGGCGGAATGGCCGGCGTGTTCGTTCGCGATTCGGCGACTCTCGTCCTCGAAGGGAACATCATCACAGATCATGCCCTCTGGGGCGTCTTCCTACCCTCACCTGAATGCTTGCTCACAAGCGCGCTCAGTGGGCATACTGGTTCGGTCTATTCCGTCGCCTTCAGTCCGGATGGGAGGCTGCTGGCATCAGGGTCTTCAGATTGGACGATCCGGCTCTGGGATGTGGGGACGGGGCAAGTGGTGCGCACGCTCAGCAGGCATACCGATTCGGTCTATTCCGTCGCCTTCAGTCCGGATGGGAGGCTGCTGGCATCGGGGTCTTGGGATCGGACGATCCGGCTGTGGGATGTGGGGACGGGGCAAGTGGTGCGAACGCTCAGTGGGCATACCTATTCGGTCAGTTCCGTCGCCTTCAGTCCGGATGGGAGGCTGTTGGCGTCGGGGTCTGATGATAGGACGATTCGGCTCTGGGATGTGGGGACGGGGCAAGTGGTGCGCACGCTCAGCGGGCATACCTATTCGGTCAATTCCGTCGCCTTCAGTCCGGATGGGAGGCTGTTGGCGTCGGGGTCTGATGATAGGACGATTCGGCTCTGGGATGTGGGGACGGGGCAAGTGGTGCGCACGCTCAGCGGGCATACCTATTTGGTCAATTCCGTCGCCTTCAGTCCGGATGGGAGGCTGTTGGCGTCGGGGTCTTCGGATCGGACGATCCGGCTGTGGGATGTGGGGACGGGGCAACTGGTGCGAACGCTCAGTGGGCATACCGATTGGGTCAGGTCTGTCGCCTTCAGTCCGGATGGGAGGCTGTTGGCGTCGGGGTCTTGGGATCGGACGATTCGGCTCTGGGATGTGGGGACGGGGCAAGTGGTGCGCACGCTCAGCGGGCATACCTATTCGGTCAATTCCGTCGCCTTCAATCCGGATGGGAGGCTGTTGGCATCAGGGTCTTGGGATCAGACGATTCGGCTTTGGAATGTTGCCATGGGGGTTGAGCTTTTAGGGCGCATTGAGGAGTTGAATCCTTTGTTTGGGCCTTTGGCGCCATTCACCGGCGTGCTCACCGGGGGCGGGAATGCGATGGAGAGAAACGGGCAGCGCTTGCCCGAGCGAGCGCTTCGCGCCGGTCAGGGCGACGTCTGCCCCGCCGACATCCTCTTCCTGGCGAAGCCGAAAGGCGCGGGGGAACGCTTTCAGTGACTCGATCGGCGTGAAGGAGCTTGACAGTGGGGCGGAGTTTGTGACAAATTCTCGAACCTTACGGCTGGCGCGGCTTGTGGGGTGAACGATATGTCGAGGTCGAGCGCGTACAGGGACGCACGGACTGACCGCCGGATGGCCATGTGTTGTTGTTGTCGGGCGGGGAGGGGCTCTCCGGCGGTGGCGTTCGTCAGCTGAGCCGCGCGACGCCGTCCCTGAGATCGAGACCGACCCACTGCCGGAGAGATCCGGCGGTGGGTTTTTTTATGGTCGAGCATGCGGCGACGGGGACGCATGAAGAGCGCGCAGGCGGTGCCCGTTGGAGGGACTGAGGACATCTTCGGTGAGCGCGCGGTACGCGCTCGGGCGTGGGAGCGGCCGACCGATCTGTTGGCACTTGTCGGGCGAACGCCGCTTCTTCGGCTGTCGCGGATCGCGAGCGAGTTCCCGGGGGTGGAGATTTATGCCAAGGCGGAGTGGTACAATCCCGGCGGATCGGTGAAAGATCGAGCAGGGCTGTGGATCATTCGGGACGCAGAAGCCTCGGGGCGATTGACGCCGGAGAAGAGCATCCTCGATGCGACTTCGGGCAATACGGGGATCGCCTATGCCTGGATCGCGCGGGTGAAGGGGTATCGAGTGACGTTGGCTGTCCCAGCCAATGTGACGCCCGAGCGGAAGCGCATTTTGAAGGCCTTGGGCGCCGAAGTGCTGTTGACCGATCCGCGCGAGGGATCGGATGGAGCGATTCGCCTGGCGCGCCGTCTGGCGGCCGAGCATCCCGAGCGGTATTTCTACGCCGATCAGTACAACAATCCGGCCAATTGGCGCGCGCACTATGAGACGACGGGCGTGGAGATCTTCGAGCAAACCGAGGGACGGATCACGCATTTCGTCGCTGGGCTGGGGACGAGCGGCACGTTCGTTGGGGCGGGCCGTCGGTTGCGCGAGCTCTGTCCGGGGATCACGCTCGTCTCGGTGCAGCCGGATGAGCCGTTTCATGGGATCGAGGGGTTGAAGCACATGCCGACGGCCATTCGACCGGGCATTTACGATGAGGCGCTGGCGGATGTGAACCTGACGGTGGCGACCGAGGAAGCATATGCCATGGTGCGGCGATTGGCGCGCGAAGAGGGACTGCTGGTGGGCGTCTCTTCGGGAGCGGCTCTGGCCGGGGTGTTGCGCCTGGCGCGGACGCTTCGGCGAGGGGTCATCGTCACGGTCTTCCCCGACAGCGGGGACAAATACCTGAGCGAGCGATTTTGGGAGGAGCCATGATTCGACTCACGATCGAGCAACTGGAAGCGATCAAGCGGCATGGCGAGCGCGCCTATCCCGAAGAGGGATGTGGCGTGCTGTTGGGGCATGTGGACGGCGACACGAAGATCGTCGAGGAGATTCGTCCGACGCCGAACGCGCGGCGGGATTCGCCGCATAATCGCTACGCCATTGCGCCGGCGGAGCTGCTGCGGCTCGAACGCGAGGCGCGCGCTCGCGGGCGCGAAGTCATCGGCTTCTTCCACTCGCATCCGGATGCGGAAGCGCGCCCGTCCTCGCACGATCTCGAACACGCCTGGCCGTGGTATTCTTACCTCATCGTCTCGGTCAAACGGGCGGCGTCCGAGAGCGTGCATTCGTGGGTGCTGCGCGAGGATCGCTCGCGCTTCGAGCAAGAGGAGATTCTCATCGGATGATCTCGCGCGGGAGCGCCTGGCGTTCCCGCGGAAAGGAGGGAGCGATGTCGGTCAAGATCTCACTTCCGACGGCCTTGCGGCGATATACCGCCGAATGCGATACGCTTCAGGTCGAGGGGCGGACCGTTCGGGAAGCGCTCGCGCGATTGGTCGAGCAGTATCCCGATCTGCAGCGGCATCTGTTCACCGAAGATGGGCGCTTGCGCCACTTCGTCAACGTGTACGTCAACGATGAGGACGTGCGGTATTTGCAAGAGCTGGAGACGCCGGTGAACGAGGGGGACGAGATCACCATCGTGCCTTCGGTCGCCGGAGGGAGCGGTCGCGTGTCTTCCGATGGCGGGCGCTCGGAGGGGCTGGCGGCGATCGGCGAGCGCGCTGATGCCGTACGGCTCAGCCCGGAGGAGATCTTGCGTTACAGCCGGCATCTCATCATGCCGGAGGTGACGATGGAGGGGCAGCGGCGGCTCAAGGCAGCGCGCGTGTTGATCGTGGGGGCGGGAGGCTTGGGCTCGCCGCTGGCGATGTATCTGGCGGCCGCCGGCGTCGGGCGCATCGGAATCGTGGATTTCGACGTCGTGGACTTCACGAATCTCCAGCGGCAGGTCCTCTACACGACGCACGATGTCGGTCAGCCCAAATTGCAGAAGGCCAAGGAGCGGCTCCACGCGCTCAATCCGCACATTGAGATCGAGACCTACGAGACGCGGCTCACCTCGGCGAACGCGCTGGAGATCTTGCGCGAGTACGATGTGATCGTGGACGGCACGGACAATTTCCCGACGCGCTATCTCGTCAACGATGCGTGCGTGTTGCTCGGTAAGCCGAACGTCTACGGAAGCATCTTTCGCTTCGAGGGACAGGCGTCGGTCTTCTACGCCGAGCAAGGGCCGTGCTACCGCTGTCTCTATCCGGAGCCGCCGCCTCCGGGGCTGGTCCCCAGTTGTGCTGAAGGCGGAGTGCTCGGCGTGCTGCCGGGGATCATCGGCGCGATTCAAGCCAATGAGGCGATCAAGCTCATTCTGGGGCGAGGAGAACCGCTCATCGGGCGGCTCTTGCTCTTCGACGCCTGGCGCATGCAATTCCGCACGGTGAAGGTGCGCAAGGATCCGCAATGTCCGATCTGCGGCGAACAGCCGACGATCCGCGAGCTGATCGACTACGAGGAATTCTGCGGTGTGGCGCCCGAGCCGGTGCTCGCCGAGGAGTTGGAGATCACGCCGCGTCAGTTGAAGGAGCGGTTGGATCGCGGCGAGCAGGTCTTCTTGCTCGACGTGCGCGAGCCCCACGAGTGGCAGATCGCCCATCTGCCGGGCGCGACGCTCATCCCGATGAATCGCATCCCGGCGAGCTTGCACGAGCTGCCGACGACTGATGAGATCGTCGTCTACTGCAAGACGGGGGGGCGCAGCGCGCAGGTCCTTCGATTCCTCTACAACGCGGGCTTTCGGCGGATCAAGAACCTCAAAGGGGGGATTGATCGCTGGGCCGTCGAAGTGGATCCCAGCGTGCCCCGGTATTGACGGGGTGAACCGGCGCGCCCGCGAAGCGAACGCCTCGATTCGGCGCGAGGCGAACGCGGGCGAACCGACGGCGAGGAGGTCGCACGATGAGCGCGATTGAGGAGGCCTTGAGAGCCAACGAAGCCTATGCCGCGCAGTTCGCGTGGGGGGATCTGCCGGCCCCGCCCGCTCGAAAATTGGTCGTGCTGGCGTGCATGGATGCCCGGCTGATCATCTCGCAGATCCTGGGCCTGAAGCCCGGGGAGGCGCACATCCTCCGCAACGCCGGAGGGATCGTCACCGACGACGTCCTGCGCTCGGTGCTCATCTCGCATCATCTGCTCGGGACGCAAGAGATGATGATCATCGAGCATACGGACTGCGGCATGCTCACCTTCACCGATGACGACCTTCTCGGGCGCCTCCGGCAGAAGATGGGAACGGCCGTGGTCGCACCGGCGCGCTTTTTCGCCTTCCGCGAGTTGGAGGCGAACGTGCGGGAGCAGATCGAGAAAGTGCGATCGCATCCCTGGATCCCCGCGCAGTTCGTCGTGCGCGGCTTCATCTACGACGTGAGGACGGGCCGATTGCGCGAAGTCTCCGCCTGAAACGCGAGGGCGCTCGTGCGAGACGCCCAGGGGGAGGCTCCCTCACGGAGCTCCTCCCCCGATCAGAAGGAGAGCTTCAGGCCGAATTGGACGATGCGCGGGTCGCGCGCGCTACTGATGGAGCCGAAGCCCGCGACGCCCAAGGTCGCGTCCGGGGCGCCCAGCTGGGTGTGATTGAAGGCGTTGAAGAATTCGCTGCGGAACTGCAGGCGCACCTGCTCCGTCAGCGCGAAATTCTTCATCACGCTGATGTCCCAGTTGTTGACGCCCGCTGCGCGAATGATGTTGCGTCCCGCCGTCCCGAAGGTCGTCGTCGCCCGTCGGAAGGCGTCCGTATTGAACCAGCGAGCGGCCGTGCGTTGCCCCTTCGGCAATCGCGGATTGGCGAGGAGATCCGGACGCGTCGCGCCGCCAGCCGGAAATGGCCCGACGAGCAACGTGTCCCCCGATTGCACGACGGTGAAGGGCAGACCGCTCCAGAATGTCGTGATGCCCGAGAGCTGCCAGCCCCCGAAGAGGGCGCGCACAAGAGGATGCGCCTCGCGCAGCGCGGGCAGTTCCCAGATGTAGTTGATCGTCAGTACGTGCTGCCGCTGGAACGAGGACGGAGCGCGCTCGGCGCGGATGTTGAGCGAATCCTGTGGCGCATCGGAGCGATCCGTTGACGCGTTGGTCATATTCTTGCCCCAGGTGTAGACCCCGCCGATCTGCACCCCGCGGCTCAAGCGCTTCTGCAGGGACATCTGCAGGGAGTGATAGCGCGAGATGCCCGTCGTCTGACGCTCTTGGATGAGCGCGTATCCGAGATAGGGGCGCACGAGGTTGATGACCCCACCGACCCGGTTGGCCTCCAAGGGGCGCGGCTGATTGATATTGATGAGGCGCAGGAGATTGTTGCCGCCCGAGCCGACGTAGCCGATCTCAAACAGCACGTTGGGCAGGAGCTCTCGCTGATAGCTGAGGTTCCACTGCTGCATGGTCGGGGCGCGGAACGGATAACCCGTCGTGAGCAAGCTGATCGGCAAAATGGTCTCGCGCGTGACGCCGGCAGCCGGATTGCTGAGCAGCGCGTTGTCAATGGTCACGCGCGTGTTCGCCTTGGGATTGACGAACCCGTTCTGCAGCACGATCCCCGTCAGCGAGCGATCGTAGTAGATGCCGTATCCCCCTCGCAGCACGGCCTTGCCGCGCCCGGATGGATCCCACGCGAACCCGAAGCGGGGACCGACGAGGTCGAAATTGTTCTCCTGGATGCGCCGCCCGAAGGGGGAATTCTCTCCGGCGAAGATCATCCCGTTGAAGCGATCGCCGCTCCCGGGGATGATGAAGCCGCGCGAGTCCAACCGCACGGCGCGCTCCGGGCGATAGAGGTCGGGTCGGAACGTCTGCAGGAGATTGTTCTTGTCCACCGGATTGCCGAACATCGAGAAGCGGACGCCGAAGTCGAGCGTCAGGTTCGGGCGCACTTTCCAGCTATCCTGCGCGTAGAACTCGTAGGTGTTGTAGCGGAGGTCCAGGTTCACGTCCACCTGATCCTCCGTATAGCTGGAGGCCAAGCCGAGCAGGAAATCGGCGAAGGCATTGCCCGTGAAGCGCCCGTCGAAGGTGAATGAGCCGTCCACGGGATTGCTGCCCGAGTTCTCGAACTTCCGCTCCGTGGCCACGAAGGCGCCGGTCTTGAACGTGTGCGTTCCGGTCGTGTAGGTGAAGTTGTAGGTGAACGAGTGGCTGGGATTGCCGTTGCGATACGGGCCGAAGAAGCTGATCGTCGCGAAACCGGAGATGGAGATGTTCGGCACCAGATCGCGATTGCCGGGGAAGATCTCGGGGATGCGCAGGCCCAAGGCGCTGCGCTTGCCGCGCCCGATGATGTCGCTGAGGATCTGGTTGCGAGAGAAATCATAGGCGAACTCGCTCACGGCTCGCGCGCCGAGGACGTGCGTGGCAGCCACTTTGAAATTGACGGCCGGCGTATCGGTAGCCGTCGTCGCCACATCCGGCAGGAGGATGGAGTTGAACAACCCCCCGGGCTCCACGCGCGAGAAGATGTCCCGAATGTACCGCACCCACACGCGGAAGTTAGGGGTGAAGACGTGATCCACGCGCCAGAGTTCCTGACGGAAGTTGACCGGTTGCGGCAACGTGGGGCGGTAAAAGCGCGGATCCCCTTCGGCGGCCGCATTCGGCAGCGGGAAGAGCCGCTCGACGATGATCCGCGCGTTCGGGTCAATGCGATCCGCCGGAATGCGGTTATTGGGGAAGGGTTGTCCCGTCTGCGGATCCCGGATGGCGGGGAAGCCCGAGAAATCCCCTTGGCGCATGGCCGCCGTGGGCACGGTCGTGCGCGGCGTCGTGAATTCCCGAATGCGGCGGAATTCTTGCGAGAAGAAGAAGAACGTCTTGTCGCGTTGCGTGTTGTAGCCGAAGAGCGTGACCGGTCCGCCGATGTTCCATCCGAAGTTGTTGTAGCGGAGCGGCGGCTTCAAGCTCGTGCGGCCCACGATGGGTGGCGTGAACCGAAACGGCTCGCGCGCCGCGATCACATCGTTACGCAAGAAGTGATAGGCTCCACCGTGAAACTCTCGCGTCCCCGATTTGGTGATGATGTTCACGACGCCTCCGGCATTGCGACCGAACTCCGCGCTGTAGACGTTCGTGAGGATGCGAAACTCCGCCACGGCATCCACGCTCGGGTAGTTGAAGAGCGTCAGGTTCGATCCCGTGTCCACATTGCGCCCGCCATCGATGAGCCAGTTGATGCCGCTCGTGCGGCTCCCGCTGACGGAGATCGAGATCACGCTGAGCCCGCCGAAGCCCACTTGGCTCGGCAACGCTGAAGAGACGCCCGGCACCAGGTACGTCAGTTGCACGAAATTCCGATTGTTCAAGGGCAACTCGGTCATCTGTCGCCCGGAGACGAGCCCGCTGATGGTGGGGCTGTGTTGCACGAGCGCTTCTTCCGCCGTGATGGTGACCGTCTCCTGAATCTCGCCCAATTGCAACGTCACGTTGATGGCGATGCGATCGTTGACCGAGAGGACGATGTTCTCCCGCACGAAGCGCTTGAATCCCGGAGCTTCGACCGTGAGCTGGTATCTCCCGATCGGCAAATACGTCGCCACGTAATTCCCTTCGGCATCCGTGCGCACGCTGCGGGAGAATCCCGTGTCCATGTTCTTCACGACGACCTCGACGCCGGGAACGACAGCTCCCGTCGGATCCGTCACGCGGCCGAAAATGGTCGCCGTCAATTCCTGAGCGCGAAGAGGGGTCGCCGAGAGTCCGAGAGCGATGAGGATGACAAGGCGAAGAGGTTTCTTCCTCATACCCCGTTTCCCTCCTTGGCGTCAAGATTCACGCCCGCGCAGATTTTATCCCATCCTCGATGGGGAGTCGAACGAGGAGTTGTTATGGCTTCGATAAGAGCCGCTGATGAAAGGCGAGCCTCCTCCGGGGAGCGGCTCATTGTCGGCGCGGCGTGGATCGAGGACCGAAGGTCATCGTCTCTTCGGGGAGGAACCCACGGAGTCGGTGGTCACGGCGCTCCCGAAGGGATTCGGCAGCTCGCGTCACGAGCGTTCGCCCGGCTTGCCCACGCGTCGAGGGCGCGTGCGGGGTTGCGGCGAGGCCGATTTCGCGCGCTCGCGGCGTTCGATGCGTTGGATAGCGAGATTGGCAGCGTTCACCAAGTCGGGGTCTTCGGCGCGAAGGAGCGGCCTGAGGTGCTCGATGGCTTCGCGCGAACCGATGCGCCCGAGGGCTTCCACGACGGCGCGACGTGCCTGCAGGCTCCCGCGCTGGAGGAGGGGATACAGGTCTTCCGGTTCGACTTCGAGCAAATACTGGGCGGCTTGCGCGTGATGCCCTCCATCGAGTTCCTGGAAGATCGCCTCCAGGAACTCCCGTCGGCCGAGCCGATACAACGCGAACGCTTGTGCCAATTGCGCGCGGCGATCCCGCTCCCGCAGCCGCAGGCGCGAGATGTGTTCGACATGCGCAAGGTCTCCTATCCGCGCCAGACCTTCGGCGGCGAACCGACGCCGTTCCGGAAGCGGATGTTCGAGGTTCTGGAGGAAGATCTTCTCGGCCGCGCGATCGCCCAACTGCGCCAACGCTTCCAGAGCCAGGCGCGCCGTCTCCTCATCGCGCGGGCGCTCGAAGACGTCAATGAGCGCGGGCGTGGCCTCCGCGATGCGCAAGAGCCCGACGGCGATGATAGCCGATTTCCGCACGTCGGCATTAGCATCGTTGAGGAAGGGGATGATGTATGGTCCAGCGCGCGGATCGCCGAGCTTCATGAACGTCTTCAAGATCTCGACCCGAAGGGCGCTGTGACCGGCGAACAATCGGCCGAGCTGGGGGACGACCGCTGTAGCGCGCAGCACGCCCAAAGCGCGGATGGCCGCTTTCCGACAGCTGAGATCGCCATCGGTCTGAGCGACGCGCATGAGACCGTGGATGATCCGTTCGTCCACGTTCGTCTCCGGCTCCACGATGGTCGCCTCGTAGGTGCTCAGAAAGGGGTTCAGAACCTGCCATCCGCGACGTTCGGCGACGATGAATTCGATGTTCGTCTCGGTGTAGAAGCTGACCAGGGCGAGGATCGCCGCGCGGCGCACATCGCGGTGGGCATCCGAGAGCGCGGCGAGCAGAGCCGGGATGCTCGTTTCGTCCTTGATGAGGCCGAGCGCGCGCGCGGCCTCTCGACGCACGTCGGCGCGCGCATCGGTCCGAAGGACGCGCGCCAACGGTTCGGCCGCTTCGCGTTGTCGGCGCTGGCCGAGTTTCCGCGCGGCCTCCAGACGCGTCTTCGCGATCGGGCTTCGAAGATTGGCGATCAGCTCTTCGGTCGTCTGCGCGAGTCCGCCGCTGTGAAGGCCGAGCAACACGAGCACGATCCCCATCACGGTCGCCACTCCGCTTCGACACGTAATTGGCGGCATCACGGGCGATTCTACTCCGCTGCGGAGAAAAGTCAAGAACGGCGAAGACGCCGCATCGCTCGGAAGACGCCTGGCCGATGCCCGATCGCGCCAGGGGCGATGCGCGCGCTTGCCCTCATGGCCCGCGAGAGCCTACGCTTTCTTTCGATCGGAGGGAACGACGATGGCTCGAAATTCGGCGCGACGTCCGGAGAACGCCCCGGGCGAGTTCTTCGTGGATGCCAGTTGCATTGATTGCGATCAATGTCGGCAGATCGCCCCCAGCGTCTTTCGCGCATACGGCGGGCAGGCGATCGTCTGGCATCAGCCGGAGACGCCTGATGAATGGCGACGCGCGCAAATCGCGCTGGTGACGTGTCCAACGGCCTCGATCGGGACGGAGCACAAACAGGACCTTCGTCCGGCGCTCGCTGCGCTGCCGGAGGTGATCTCGGAGAACGTCTACTTCTGCGGGTTCGCTTCAGCGCGTTCGTTTGGTGCCTCGAGCTATCTCATCGTGCGCCCGCAGGGGAATGTGCTCGTGGACTCCCCGCGCTTCGCGCGTCCGCTGGTGCGACGCCTCGAAGCGATGGGGGGCGTCGCCCTGATGTTCCTCACGCATCGGGACGATGTGGCCGATCACGAGAAGTTCCATCGCCATTTCGGCTGCCGTCGCATCGTGCATCGCGAGGACCTGACGCGCTCCACGCGCGATGTGGAGATCGTGATCGCCGGGCGGGAGCCGATTCGCCTGGAGGAGGACCTTCTGGTGATCCCCACGCCCGGACACACGCCCGGGCATCAGGTCTTGCTCTATCGAGAACGATATCTCTTCTCCGGCGATCACCTGTGGGCGAACGAGCGAGGAGAGTTGGTCGCCTCTCGGTGCGTCTGCTGGTATTCGTGGTCGGAGCAGGTGCGGTCGCTCGCGCGACTTCTCGAATTCCGCTTCGAGTGGGTGCTGCCCGGACACGGACGTCGCGTGTATGCGCCGGCTGAGCGCATGCGCGCTTTGCTTCGAGCGTGCCTCGCGCGCGGGCGCATTGACAATGACGCCAGCGGTGGAGTAAAAACGCCCATTTGAGCATCGGCGGATCCAACGCGGTATGGCGGCAGACGGGGAATCTGGCGAAGGGGCTTCGCACCGTCTTCAGAACCGCGTGGGGAACTCGTGAGGAGGAAGAGCGTTGGTTCGCGACATCCTCAAGTATGGCGATCCACGACTGGTGCAGCCTTCGGAGCCGGTGACTGAATTCACCGATGAGCTTCGACGGCTGGTCGAGGATATGTTCGAGACGATGTATGCGGCGCGCGGCGTCGGCTTGGCCGCACCGCAGATCGGGATCAATCGTCGGCTCTTCGTCATGGATTGCAGTAGCGGTCGCGATCCTCAGCAGAAGGTCGTTTTGATCAATCCCGAGATCCTCGCGACCGAGGGCGAGGTGGTCGAGGAGGAGGGGTGTTTGAGCCTGCCGGGGCTCTATGCGAAAGTCGCGCGCCCGGCTCGCGTCTTAGTGCGCGGGTTCGATCTCCAGGAGCGAGAGGTCACGCTGGAAGTCGCTGGCTTGGCCGCCCGCTGCGTGTGCCACGAGGTGGATCATCTCGATGGGCGGCTCTATATCTCGCGCTTGAGTCCGCTCAAGCGCGATCTCCTGGAGCGCAAGATCCGGAAGATGATCAAAGCCGGGGAATGGTGAGAGGGGGGGCCTCCGCGATCTCCAGATCGCGGAGGATATGCGGCGTTCGCGCGACAGATCCGGCCGTGAGGGGGAGCGAATGCGCGTGATCTTCATGGGAACGCCGGAAGCCGCGGTGCCGACGCTCGTGCGGTTGCTGGAGTCGGGACACGAGGTCGCAGCGGTCTTCACGCAGCCGGACCGGCCCGTCGGACGGCATCGCGTGCTCACGCCGCCACCGGTGAAAGTCGTCGCGCAGGCGCGCGGTATTCCCATCTATCAGCCCGAGAAGCTGAAGACCAACGAAGAGGTACGGGCGCTCGTCAGCGCCCTCTCACCGGAAGCGATCGTCGTCGTCGCGTATGGGAAGATTCTGCCGGGGTGGTTGCTCGGGATTCCGCGGCTTGGATGCGTGAACGTGCATTTCTCGCTTCTGCCCAAATATCGAGGAGCGGCGCCGGTGCAGTGGGCCATCGCCATGGGCGAGACGGTCACCGGCGTGACGACGATGCTCATGGATGAGGGCCTGGACACGGGACCGATCCTCCTGCAACGCGCGTGCGAAATCGGTCCGGAGGAGACGGCGCCGGAGGTGACCGAGCGGTTGGCGCACATGGGGGCAGAGGTGTTGCTGGAGACGCTCGAAGGGCTGCGCCAGGGGCGCCTTCAGCCGCGCCCCCAAGATGAAGCGCAGGCGTCGTGGGCGCCACTTCTCCGGCGTGAGCACGGATGGGTAGAATGGACGTTGCCCGCCGAGGCGATTCGCAATCGGATTCGAGGCTTCCAACCATGGCCCGGCGCGTGGACGACGCTTCGCGGCGCGCGACTGATCCTGTGGAAGGCGCACGCCGAGGTGGGGCTCTCGAAGGAGGAGTCTTCCTTTCCCCCAGGGACTGTGAGCGCGATCGAACGTGACGCCTTCGTCGTCGTCTGCGGCGAAGGCACGCGATTGCGCATCACCGAGGTGCAGCTTGAGGGACGACGACGCTTGCCCGCCGGCGAGTTCTTAAAGGGCGCACGACTTTCGGTCGGCGTGCCGCTCGGTCAGGAAGCCCCGCCTGATGACCGTTCATGATCAGTCCGGCGCGAGAGCTGGCGTTTCACATCCTGCGGCGCGTCACCGCTCAGGGAAGCCGAGCCACTGATCTGCTGGCCTCTGCGCATGCGGAACGGCTCTCGGAACGCGATCGGCGTTTGGCCTATGAGCTGGTGCTCGGCGTCCTGCGTTGGCAACGGCAGCTCGATCACCTCATCGCGCGCTACAGCCGACGACCGCCCGAACGCCTCGATGAGCCGATTCGCCTGGCGCTGCAGTTGGGATTGTATCAGCTTCGCTTCCTGGAGCGCATACCGGCCTATGCCGCTGTGAACGAGGCTGTCGCGCTGGCGAAGCGTTACGGGCCGACGTGGGGAGCTGGACTAGTCAACGCCGTTCTGCGGCGCGCCGCTTCACGGCGAGACGAGCGACCGTGGGAGAAGATCGCCGATCCCATCGAACGCGCGAGTATCCAATGGTCGCATCCGGTCTGGCTCGTGCGGAAATGGATGGCAGATTTCGGCCCCGAGGAGGCGACGGCGCTGCTTGGCGCGAACAACCAGGCGCCGCTCGTGACGATTCGGTTCAATCCCCTTGCGGCCTCGGCTGAAGAGATCGCACACGCGCTCGCCCAGGAGGGGATTGAGATCGAGCCGTCGCCGTATGTGCCCGGAGCCTATCGCGTGCGCTCGGGCTCGCTCTCGCCGCGCGTGGACGCATGGCGACGCGGATGGATTTACGTTCAAGACGAAGCCTCGCAGCTCATCGCCCACCTTGTCGCGCCGCAACCGGGAATGCGGATCCTGGAGGTATGTGCGGCACCGGGAAGCAAGACGACGCATATGGCGGCGCTCATGGGGAATCGTGGGATGATCGTCGCCGGGGATCGGCACCTCTCTCGATTACGGCACCTCGTCGTGTTAAGCGAACGCTTGCACGTACAGATCGCGCATCCGGTCGTCCTGGAGGGGTGTGGGCCGTTGCCGTTTCTTCCCACTGTGACGTTCGAGCGCGTACTGCTCGATGCTCCCTGTTCGGGGACGGGGACCTTACGACGCCATCCCGAGATCAAGTGGCGTCTGACGCTGGAAGAGATTCGCCGAATGGCTGAGCAGCAAAGAGCCTTGCTCGAAGAAGCCGCCCGCTGGGTCGCGCCCGGAGGATGGCTCGTCTACGCGACATGCTCCCTGGAGCGAGAAGAGAACGAGGAGATCCTCAACGGGTTCCTCGCCGCGTGGAAGGAATTTCGCCCTATCGTCCCAAGGGTGGCTGAGCCGTTCCGGACCGAATCCGGATACATCCGGACGTTCCCCCATCGGCATGGGATGGACGGATTCTTCGCGGCTGTGCTGGAGAAAAATTTTCGCCAGGCCCCTTGACATTCAGGAGGCCGTGTGTATAATGAGTTTTTGCCTGAAACGGGTGGAAAAAGCGCTGATGACGCACTGATGTTTGAAAACTAGATAGCGCGTGATCGCCCGTGATGGGGTGAGTTTCGGGCTGTGACTGTACTCCGCGAATTTCGCATGGAGGGTTTGATCCTGGCTCAGGGCGAACGCTGGCGGCGTGCCTAACACATGCAAGTCGGACGCGAAAGGCTCCTTCGGGGGCCCGGTAGCGTGGCGAACGGGTGAGTAACACGTGGGTAACCTAC
>Ga0101943_1000206_pt1 | contig 133880 bp, 100 predicted proteins | sample DewCreD2012metaG_5_FD_75244 | JGI IMG/M metagenome (GOLD analysis project Ga0101943, IMG submission 75244) | Hot spring sediment bacterial and archeal communities from British Columbia, Canada, to study Microbial Dark Matter (Phase II) - Dewar... ... | reverse complement strand
CACAGCAAATCACCGTAACAGCCGGCATTCGCGGTATTGTGATGGAAATCATCGATCAACAACGGGTAGTCATCGAAACCCCGGCAGCCCAAATCTTCGGGATCGCCAGCCTGGGAAATGACTGTTACGGCGTCACCCGCCTGCTCACCCTTGATCCGGGCGAGCCAATTACCGAGGCGATGATTGATGCCCAAAGTATGTATGCTGTGCTCATCGGTGGGAGCGGTATCAGTGCTGCTGCACTCCGTAAAGCGGTTGAGAATCAGGTTCGTGGCATTATCATCGGCAGTATCAGCGAAAGTGTTCTGCGAGAGTTTTTCCAATGGACAAAGCGCCTGCCTTTTCTTCCCGGTCTGCGTAACTGGCAATGGGTTTCCCAGACCGACTCACCACTGACAATCGTGCTGACCGAAGGGATAGGCAGTGCACCGATGGCAACACCGTTGTTTGAATTACTCGCCAACAATGATCGGCGCGAAGTCTATATCGAGAGTAATACCAGTCTTCGCCATCCACACCGTCGACCACGAGTCATCATCCCCCTGTCACGGAGCAGCAACACATCACTTGAACCACCGCGGCCACCATTACGGATCGGGGCCACTGTACGACTGCTCGACCACGATCACCTTGGGCGGATCGGGCGTGTGCGTAGCCTGCCCGCTCTCCCGCAACGCATCCCTGCCGGTATACGTACCGCAGCCGTTGAAGTGTTGCTGGACAGCGGTGAAGCCATCTGGCTACCCAGAAGTTGTATCGAGGTGATCGCGTAAACAGTGGTCATCCTGCCTCGAAAATTTGCTTCAAGTTGTAGCTATTTCGAGTATACTAGTGAACAGTAGTAGATGGTTTCTACTTTGAGCGATAGTGTGAGAGAATTCAATGACGTATCGTATCGTCGTAGTCGCCCGCGCTAACTCAACGCTCCGTAGCCTACCAGAGGCGCTGGCTGGCGACGCTGAAGTACAAATGTTTACATCGGCAAACGATGCCTTGTGGTCGATCAGTACCGAACCACCTGATCTGGTACTGAGTGAGATTGATCTTGATGAGATGAGCGGTCTTGATTTGGCTGAAATTGTGCCAAATTTTGACCCGAACACCCGTGTCCTCCTTTGGGGAAACAACCTGAGCAGCACCGATCGCGAACGTGCGCAAACCGCTGGTGTTAGCAGAGTACTCACCGGCGATCTGAGCCTGGACATGGTACGTCACGCAATACATACAGCCCTTAACACACCACGAACTGAGCCGCTGCCGGCAACTCCAGCACCTGCCCCTACTTCTACCGAAGCGGTACGCGAAGTAGCCAAACCGGTAGAGAGTACACCGACACCGCCTGCAAAGAGTGAACCGGCACGGTCAACATCAGGTGAAACACCTACCGACTCATCGTCACGGCGGCAATTTACACCAGCACGAGTTGTCTTGCCTTCCCGGGCTGAACGCGAAGCCGCTGAAAGAGCTGCTCGTGAAGCTGCCGAGCGCGAAGCTGCTGAACGCGAAGCCGCCGAACGTGCGGCCCGTGAAACGGCATCGACTCGTGGTGGACTGGCAGCCCGCTCACGTGCAGCCGCTGAACGCCGCACCCAATCGCCGGCCCCTTCATCTTCTCCAGGCTCAACCTCAACCCCACCACCTGCACCACCATCAACCTGGCGCAGCGATGGCCATAACCTGATCGTTACCGAGCAGAATATCGCGGCGATCCGCAGCGTTATGAGCCAGTTGGGGCAAGACCTGGGCACGCAAAGTATTATGTTAACTGATCGCGCAGGTATGATCCTGGTCGAGACCGGCGATAAGGGTAACCTGCCGTTGATGGTTGTCTTACCACTTCTCTCAACTGGCTTCTCAACAACTGGTGAAGTGGCCCGCCAGCTCCGTGAAGAAGATGCAACAAGCGTCTACATCCACGAAGGGGTAAACATCGATCTCTACTGCTTCGACGTCGCTCAGCGATTTCTACTCGTGTTGGTTTTCAACAAGCGTGTCGCCAGCTCGAAGATCGGTGCCGTATGGGTCAACGCCAAACGTGCCATCCGGGAATTGCGCGACGTACTCGCCCGCTAAAACACGTTCCTTCCCTGACCCCTGCTTTGTGCGGGGTGTCAGGGTAATTCGTATTATCTGTCATCGCCCGCATCACTTGAGTCACTCCCCCACAACCTGACACAGCACGCACTGCTGAAGAGGACATGCACTATCCTGCGTAATGACCATCACCAGGTGCGGCTGGCACCACTGCTGACGGCATCGCCGCGTTCAGCCGCTCACCTTGTGTCCCTCCGGGTCGTGGCGGTAATCCTCACCGACTGTCACTACAGGGACGGATAGTCACTGATCACGGCATATTCATTGTCAGGCAGTGATACACAGGATTCGCGCACAACGGGCGATGATTGGGCATCGTTCATCAAGGCACAACGTGTTCCGCCCAGCATCCCCGGTTTGCCGTAGGGGCAGGTTCGGTAGGGCGGGTTCAGAACCCGCCCCTACCCCCTCGTCGCTACATCCTGCGTAATGACCATCACCGGGTGCGGCTGGCACCACTGCTGACGGCATCGCCGCATTCAGCCGAGTAGTATCACTAATCACCATAGATTGTCGCGTTCAGGCACAGACAGAAAATGTAAGCAACATCTTCACTCACAGCGATAATGGATTACCCACCCCGCAAGTAGTGCTGTCCCTCCACACCCTGCCACAAGATCAGTTGCCCATCCCGCGTAGCTATGGTATACTCGCGTCGGCCTCGTAGAACTGCAAGTGAACCGGCCATCAATGGGGCAGGCAAGTTGCGAAATTTTGCGAGGTGCGTTATACTGATTGTGAAAGATCGAACAAGGAAGTTGTTGTTCGTCCATCGGGCAGCAGCGCACAGAGAGCAATACCCGGGCGCTGCATGGTTCCGACGTTGTCGAGCAGGAGGTAGGCGTTGTCAACGCGGACTCGAAACATTCTCATTATTGTAGGAGCGCTCATCATTTCGATTGCCAGTCGCTTCTTCCTCTACACCGGCCCACCGCACGTAGAAGTCGCCGCTGAGGTCATTTTCGACGGTATTCCCGGCTTTCCAATCACCAATTCATTCATTGTTTCGATCATTATTGACATTTTCGTGATCGCTCTGGCTGTGGCTGCTACCCGCAACTTGCAAATGGTGCCACGCGGGTTGCAAAACGTCATGGAGTTCATCCTCGAGTCACTCTACAATCTCTTCCGCAACATTAACGCCAAATATGTTGCCACTGCTTTTCCGCTGGTAGCAACGATCTTCCTCTTCGTGCTCTTCGGCAACTGGTTTGGTTTGCTGCCGGGGGTAGGCTCAATTGGCGTGTGTCACGAGAAGAAAGAAGAGCATGCCGTTGTCGATGAGCGACTGGCGCTGGCAGCACCGGCTGCTCCGCTGAGCAGTGTTGCGGCCGCAGAGGGTGAGGAGATTCACGACACCTGTGCCGCTCAGGGCAAGAAGCTGGTTCCACTCTTCCGGGCACCGGCAGCCGATCTCAATTTCACCTTCGCAATTGCCATCATCTCGTTCGTCTTCATCGAGTACTGGGGCTTCCGGGCGCTTGGCCCAGGGTATTTGAAGAAGTTTTTCAACACGAACGGCATCATGTCGTTTGTCGGGATCATTGAGTTTATCTCAGAGCTGGTCAAGCCCTTCGCGTTGGCCTTCCGTCTTTTCGGCAATATCTTTGCCGGTGAAGTGTTGCTGGTCGTGATGGCATTCCTGGTGCCACTCCTGTTACCACTACCCTTCTACGGCTTTGAAGTATTCGTTGGGTTCATCCAGGCGCTGATCTTTGCGCTGTTGACCTATGCGTTCCTGAATATTGCCGTCACCGGCCACGATGAGGAACACGCACATTGATGAGTTCGGGCGGAATTATCCGCTAGAATGTTTGATATTGGGTTCGTCGCAGAGTCTGCTTTTAAGGAGGCATCTCAATCATGGAGGGTCTGAATCTCGTCGCTACCGCGCTCGCTGTGGGTTTGGGCGCAATTGGGCCAGGTGTCGGCATCGGTATCATTGTATCGGGTGCGGTGCAGGCGATTGGCCGCAATCCTGAGATCGAAAACCGTGTTGTAACGTACATGTTCATCGGTATCGCCTTTACTGAAGCACTGGCAATCTTCGGTTTGGTGATTGCATTCTTGATCGGTTTCGGCGTGTTGCAGTAAGCGATTGCGCGTTACAGGAGGTTTGAAGGGTGGAAGCATTAGGTATTAATCCGACCCTGTTGATTGCGCAACTGATCAACTTCCTGTTGCTCATCTTCATTCTGCGCGCGCTGCTATACCGGCCGGTGATGAACCTGCTGAATGAGCGCACCCGGCGGATTGAAGAGAGTGTACGGGATGCTGAGAAGGTGCGCGAACAATTGGCAAATGCCAGGCGTGACTACGAGGCGGAAATTGCCCGGGCACGCCAGGAGGCCGCTAAAATCGTGGCGCAGGCGCAGGAGCGAGCCAAGCAGCAGGAGGCTGAGATCATTGCCCAGGCGCGTCGCGAAGCTGAGCGTCTAAAGGAAGAGGCTCGCGCCCAGGCCGAGCAAGAGCGCATTCGGATGTTGAGCGAAGCCAAGAGCCAGATCGCCGATCTGGTTACCTTGACCGCCAGCCGTGTGCTCGGTGCAGAGTTGCAAGCGCGTGGCCACGATGCACTGATTGCTGAGTCGCTGGCAGCACTGGATCGCCGCAACTAACGTCGCAGACTGGCAGGTGCCTGGTTTGCGTGAGGAAACGAGAGTATGGCAACGACCATTGACGCACGAGCGCTGGCTGCGCCGCTGGTAGAGGCGCTCTTGACAACGGCCGCTGAACAGATACGCGCTGCTGCTCCACGCATTGCCGGTCTTTCAGCCAGCGAGGCAGCCGCCGTCTTGCCGGCCGACCTGTTGCCACAGGTGCGCAATTTCTTGCTCACTATGGCTAAAGAGGGGCTGACCGGTGAACTTAATGCGGTGGCCGCTGCTCTGCCGGGGTATCTTGAAACCGGTAGCCGCGCAGTTGATGCCAGCGTCACCAGCGCGATTGAGCTGAGCGCCGAGCAGAAAGAGCGGATTACCCGCGAATTGCAGCAGCGCTACGGCGATGTTCATGTCACATATCATGTCGATCCAACGTTGATTGGTGGTTTGATTATTCGGGTTGGCGATCAGGTGCTTGATAATAGCCTGCGTGCCCGCCTGAGCGCCATTCAGCGTGTGTTACAGGCAAGTTAGAGTCCAGCTCGCTGGCCCGGTATCGCCGGCTACCAGCGCGACGGAGTAGAGCATGACGACGATTACTGAGGAATTGATCGCCCGGCTGAAGCAGGGGATCACGAGCGGCGTCGACCTTCAGCCGCGCCAGGTCAATGTCGGTACGGTGATTGCCGTCGGAGACGGCGTCGCGCGGCTGTCCGGCCTTGATCAGGTCGTCGCCTCCGAGATTGTTGAATTTCCCCCGAAAGCCGGTCGCAATGAGTCGATTTACGGTATTGCCCTGAACCTCGAACAGGATAGCGTCGCCGCCATTATCCTTGGTGACGATGAGACAATTGAGGAAGGGGATATGGTTACCTCAACCGGCCGCGTGATTTCGGTGCCGGTTGGGCAGGGGTTGTTGGGACGAGTGGTGAATCCGCTTGGGCAACCAATCGATGGGAAGGGGCCAATCGTTTACGAGAAGACCCGCCCCATCGAGCGCATTGCCCCCGGTGTGATTACCCGTAAGTCGGTTGATACGCCGGTGCAAACCGGTATCATTGCCATTGACGCGCTGATTCCGATTGGACGCGGTCAGCGTGAGCTGATTATCGGTGACCGCCAGACCGGTAAGACGGCGGTAGCCATTGATACCATCCTCAACCAGAAGGGCCAGGGGATGGTGTGTATCTACGTCGCCATTGGTCAGCGCCGGGCACAGGTTGCTCAGGTGGTCGGAACGCTCGAACGATTTGGCGCGATGGAGTACACCATCGTCGTGTCGGCAACCGCCTCCGAGAGCGCTGCGTTGCAGTATATTGCCCCCTACGCCGGTTGTGCGATGGGCGAAGAGATTATGGAAAACGGCGTTATGCTCAATGGGCAACTGGTTAAGGATGCCCTGATCGTCTACGACGACTTGAGCAAGCACGCTGTTGCCTATCGCCAGGTGTCACTCTTGCTCCGTCGCCCACCCGGCCGCGAAGCCTACCCCGGTGACGTCTTCTACCTGCACTCGCGTCTGCTTGAGCGCGCCGCTCGTCTGAATGAAGAGTACGGCGGTGGTTCGCTGACCGCATTGCCGGTCATCGAGACACAGGCAAACGACGTGTCGGCCTACATTCCGACGAACGTCATCTCGATCACCGACGGCCAGATTTATCTGGAGTCCGACCTGTTCAATGCCGGTCAACGCCCGGCGCTCAACGTTGGTATCTCGGTGTCGCGTGTCGGTGGTGCTGCCCAGACCCGGGCAATGCGGGCAGTTGCCGGTAAGCTGAAAGGTGAGCTGGCTCAGTTCCGTGATCTGGCTGCATTCGCCCAGTTTGCCAGCGATCTCGATGCGACGACCAAAGCGCAAATCGAGCGCGGTCAGCGTTTGCAAGAATTGCTGAAGCAACCACAGTATCAACCGCTTCCGGTCGAAGATCAGGTGGCTGTGCTGTACGCAGCAACCAACAACTATCTCGATGATGTACCGGTGCCGTTGATCACCAAGTGGCGCGATGACTTTCTGGCCTTCCTGCGCACCGCTCACCCCGAGGTGCGGAAGCTGATCTACGACAATCGCCTTGATCGCAAGTTCCCGACGCCTGAAGTAAAAGAGGCGCTGGAAGCGGCGATTAAGGAATTTAAGGCAACCAGCAACTATAGCTAGCAGAAGGCTACCGGCGAGCGTATCTCCGAAGCGCTCGCCGGAATCCAGACTGCAAAGGGTTCGATATGCCGAGTAGTCGCGAGATTAAGCGCCGCATCCGCTCCGTTAAGAATGTCGCTCAGATTACGCGAGCGATGGAGATGGTGTCAGCATCGAAAATGCGGCGCGCACAACGGAATGTGTTAGCTACCCGGCCATATGCCGACCGGATGCGGGAGGTCATGGCCAATCTTACTGCTCGAGTCGTGGGAGCGGCACGTCGCGGTACGTTGCTTGAAAAGCGCGAGACGGTGAAAAGCGTGGCACTGCTGGTTGTAACGCCTGATCGTGGGCTTTGCGGGAGCCTGGTGGCGAACGTGCTACGTCGCGCCGGTCGCTTTATCACCGAGCAACGCGCTATGGGACGCACCGTTGATGTGTATACGTTTGGTCGTAAGGGGCGCGATTTCTTCTTGCGTACCGGTTTTGCCCCGGCAGGTGAAGCAACCCGTCTCGGCGATGCACCAAAGCTCGAAGCGATCCTGGGTGTCGCAATTAGCGCCATTAATGGGTTTCAGTCGGGCAAGTATGATGAACTCTACATTATTTATAGTGAGTTCATCAATACGTTGGTGCAACGTCCGGCTATCAAGCAATTGTTACCGGTAGAGAGTCCTGACATCTCGACCACGACGAATGTTGATTATACCTACGAGCCGGGAGAAGAAGAAGTTCTCAATAGCATTCTGCCGCGTTATGTCGAGACCCAGATTTATCAGGCAGTTCTTGAAAGCATTGCCAGTGAACACAGTGCACGAATGGTTGCGATGCGTAATGCAACGAACAACGCCAAAGATCTGGTCCGCGATTTGACCCTGTCGTTTAACAAAGCGCGGCAGGCCGCCATTACTAAAGAGGTCAGCGAAATCGCTTCGGGCGCCGCTGCTCTCACCAGTTAATGACAAGAGGAGGAGCCGATGCCGGCCAAGGGGGTTATTCAAGAGATTATCGGTGTGGTCATCCGGGCCAAATTCCCGGAAGACGAGGTACCGGAAATCTATAATGCAATCGAAATTCCATTGGGGAATGGCGACCGTCTCGTCTGCGAAGTGCAACAGCAGCTTGGCAATGGCGTGGTAAAAGCGGTTGCAATGGGTTCGACCGACGGTCTGCGCCGTGGTCTTGAGGTCATTGATACCGGTCGGCCTATCGCTGTGCCGGTCGGTCCGGCCACACTTGGGCGCGTGTTCAATGTGTTGGGCGACCCAATCGATGGTATGGGACCTATCGGCCCAGAGGTTGAGCGCCGCCCAATTCACCGCGATCCACCCAGCTTTGAAGAGCAAAACACTCAGGCTCAGATTTTTGAAACCGGGATTAAGGTGATCGACCTGATCGCGCCGTTTACCCGTGGTGGCAAGACCGCCATCTTCGGTGGTGCCGGTGTGGGTAAGACGGTGGTGATCCAGGAGTTGATTGCCAATATCGCTAAAGAGCAGTCGGGGTTCTCAGTCTTCGCCGGGGTAGGCGAGCGATCCCGCGAGGGAAATGACCTCATCCACGAAATGAAGGAAGCCCGGATCGACGAAAACACCACCGTGTTCGATAAGACGGTGATGGTGTTCGGTCAGATGAATGAGCCACCGGGTGCTCGCTTGCGGGTCGGTCTGACTGCCCTGACCATGGCCGAGTACTTCCGCGATGAGGGCCGCGACATTCTGCTCTTCATTGACAATATCTTCCGCTTCGTGCAGGCTGGTTCAGAGGTTTCATCACTCCTCGGTCGTATGCCCTCCCAGGTAGGTTATCAGCCAACCCTGGGCACCGAAATGGGTGAATTGCAGGAGCGGATTACGTCAACCAAGCGTGGTTCGATCACCTCGATGCAGGCAGTGTACGTGCCGGCTGACGACTACACTGACCCGGCACCGGCAACGGTGTTTAGTCACCTTGACGCAACGATCTCGCTCGAACGCAGCATTGCCGAGCGAGCAATCTTCCCGGCGGTCGATCCGTTGGCTTCAACGTCACGGATTCTCGATCCCAACATCGTCGGCGAGGAGCATTACCGGGTGGCCCAAGAGGTGAAGCGTGTTTTGCAGCGCTACAAAGACCTCAAGGACATCATTGCCATTCTCGGTATGGAAGAGCTGAGCGACGAAGACAAGCTGACGGTGCAGCGCGCACGTAAGATCGAGCTGTTCTTCTCGCAACCGTTTACAGTGGCCCAGCAGTTTACCGGTCGCCCCGGTAAGTATGTGCCGGTGAAGAAGACGGTCGAGAGTTTTGCCCGGCTCCTGAATGGTGAAGGCGATCACATTCCTGAGTCGTTCTTCTACATGCAGGGCGATTTCGATGACGTACTGGCCGCCTACGAGGCCAGCCAGAAGTAGGGTTAAACCGGCGACGGCCAGTGAGTGTTGTCGCCGGTTCACATCTACGGCAGGCAGAAGGAGCAGTCCATGCCCATCCATCTGGAGATTGTCACCGCCGAGCGCGTTATCCTCTCGGATGACGTTGATATGATTAGTGCACCAACGAAAGATGGCCGCGTTGGTATTCTGCCGCGCCACGCTCCGCTCATGACGATTCTCGAACCGGGTGAGCTAGACATTATCAAAAATGGCGAGCGTACACCGTTTGCTGTATCCGGCGGCTTTATGGAGGTACTTCCCCATCGGGTTACCATCCTGGCCGATACGGTCGAGCGGGCCGACGAGATTGATGAAGCACGAGCTGAACAGGCGCGGGCTGAAGCTGAAGCCCGCCGGCGCGAAGCTCAGAGCGAACGCGATATGGCGCTGGCCGAAGCCAAGTTGCGCAAAGAGATGGTGCGCCTGCGGGTTGCGCAGCTCAATAAGATCAAGCGGCGACAGTCGTAGCAGGTATCTACCACACTTTTCCGGTCTGGGACCCCTTCCCAATCTTCGGGGAAGGGGTTTTGTTGTACGACTGGAGCAGGAGTAACTCGCAGATACCACACCGGAGTAGATACCGCTTCCAGTCAGAGGTGCCTGTGTAACAGATTTGGCGAGCGGAAGCCAGGTTTATATCAAATCTGGTGCCACAGTCGGTGTCTGGCATCGACTGGAAGCGCACCACTGGGAGCGCGCGCCTCCGGCGCGCTGCTCGCTTACCACCTGCAACATACCGGTGCCTTCGTCCAACGGGGTATCGCAAGCCGGAACCAGCTTGCGCCAGCGGGAGTCATCCGGTACCGGTAATTCCCGCCCCCAGCGGGGGCGGGTGAGGGTGGGGGCGTGTCGCAATCCACTGCTGGAATCAGCCCCAATATCAATGCTTGCTATCCATACGGACGGTCGGCGTCTGGCATCGCCTGAGAGCACTGGGAGCGCGCGCCTCCGGCGCGCTGCTCGCTTACCACCTGCAACATACCGTGGTGCCTTCGTCCAACGGGGTATCGCAAGCCGGAACCAGCTTGCGCCAGCGGGAGTCATTCCGGTACCGATAGTCACCGCCGCCAGCGGGCTTTTCATCACCCCTATGCTCAACACAAACTGACGTAAATTTGCTATAATACGGCGCGATTATATACGCTGCATTATTCTGTCGAGGTGTAGCGTCCGTAACCAAACACATCACAGCAGGAATATTACGTATGGCCCGCAAAATCGGGATTGATCTTGGCACTGCCAATGTCCTAGTGTATGTCAAAGGTAAAGGGATCGTTCTCTCGGAACCATCGGTGGTCGCCCTGAGCACCCGCGATGGTCGGGTTCGCGCCGTCGGCGCAGAGGCGATGGCGATGTTGGGCCGTGAGCCGGAGAGTATCGAAGTAGTTCGTCCGATGCGCAACGGCGTGATCGCCGATTACGTTGTCACCGAAGAGATGTTACGTCACTTCATTGGCCGCGCCGCAGGGCGCTTCCGCTTTTCGCGGCCAGAAGTGATGATCTGTATTCCCGCCGGCGTGACCAGTGTCGAGATGCGAGCAGTACGCTACGCCGCACTCGAAGCAGGTGCCGGCAAGGCCTATCTCATCCGCGAACCACTGGCTGCCGCCATTGGGGCGAACATTCCCATCGCCCAGCCGTCAGGTAACCTGGTCATTGACATCGGTGGTGGTACCACCGAAGTGGCCGTGATTTCATTGAACGATATTGTGGTCAGCACCTCGGTGCGGGTTGGTGGCAACCGGTTCGATGAAGCGATTGCTGCGTATATCAAGCGCAAATACAATCTTTTGATCGGTGAGCGGACTGCCGAAGCGGTTAAAATTGAGATTGGCTCGGCGCTGCCACTCGATAAGCCGCTGGTGACGCAGGTACGTGGCCGTGATCAGGTCACCGGTCTGCCGCGCACAATCCAGGTTGATAGCAACGAGATTACTGAGGCGATTCAGGAACCGTTGGAAGCTATTATCAATGCTGTGCGAGCAGTACTGGTCGAAACCCCACCTGAATTAAGCTCGGACATTATCGATAAGGGCATGGTGATGACCGGCGGTGGATCGATGCTGCGGCGCATTAACGATCTCCTGACCGATGTCACCGGTGTGCCCTGCTATGTCGCCGATCAGCCGGCTTCGTGCGTTGCCATCGGTACCGGGCTGGCGCTGGAAAATCTTGATGTGCTCTACGATAGTCTGAGTGGGTTAGATTTAACGTAAGCGCAACTGAAACACTCTCATGCATGACGGGGCGACTGGAAGGTCGCCCCGTTACTATTTCTGACAATTGCCGGTGCCGGCTATGGATGCAGCACTTCCTGCGCAATCTCGATCATCTGATTGCCGCCATGCAACAAATTGTGCCGCATTTGCGCCAGTTCAATCAGATGCCCCTGTTCGTGTGTGACCACCCAGTTTCCTTGATGCAGCAGGGGGACCGGGCCGAATATCGCGTGGTAGCCGATGCGCTGCCAGGCAGCCTGGGTCAAACCGCGAAGCAGGTTGAGTGTCTGTTGTCGGCTTGAGGTGTACTGTTCGAGGAGATCAGCAATTGGTACCGTGCGATACTTCACGGCGTGCTGCAAGGTTGGCGGATGGGCTGAGGGCAGCCTGGGCTGGTTCGTCTCAAGAATCATCCATGCCCGCTCGCGAAAGACGATGTCCATGTCGGTCAGATGGCCGATCAGGTCTTTACAGGCAGGAAAGCCATTCACCGGGGTTGAAAGCTGCTCTTCAGTCAGATCGACAACCAGATCCTGCACAGTGCGGAGGCCCTGTTCGAGGCGACGTACAATTGTAGAGGGGCCTAATGTCCCCATACAATCGACAATCCGAAAATCCAGAAACCCCTCACGCACCGTGCCACAGATGGAGCAGAATGGAAGTGGATCACCTTCCATCAACTGACCACACATACTGCATACAAAGAGATCACCTAACTCGGTGTAGATCAGATCGCGTCCCGCGGCCAGTGCTCGTGCTGCACGCTCCAGTAACTCGCGTTGAAATGCGCTGGTACCGGTGACAGGGCCGGTGACAACGGCTTCTGGTTCGAGACCGGCAAGTGCCCGCTCAATGTTGGTCGTCGTCTTCGCGACTTCACCCAGACGCCGCAACGACTGCTCGGCACGAACCCGTTTAACCGCTGCCGACGCATCAAGCAAACGGGCGATGTTAAACAGTCGTTCACGGCGAGCCTGCCGTGCCCAGGCAGTGTACGCCGTATACCCGATACTCGTGCTTACCAGCAAGCGACGATGTTCTTCGTCATTCCATGTCATACATGCTGCTCCAAATCTGTTTTCTTGACTTACCTGTGATGTGGGGAACGATGTTGCACTAGCTCAACCAATACACCCTGTCCGCCGGCTTTCGGATGGACAAACGCAACCAGTGTGTCGTGGATACCAGGGCGAGGTTCACGGTCAATCAATGGTAAACCACGCGCCTGCAATGTAGCTAACGCCGCATAAATATCATCAACCCGATAGGCAATATGATGCATACCCGGCCCTTTTTCGCGCAGGAAGCGGGCAAAGCTGGCCTGATCGCTGGTTGGGGCAATTAATTCGATCAAGACATCACCAAAACGAGCAACACCGATCAGCGCATGGCGTTCAGGGAGTTCAATCCGCTCCCATTCGGTCACATCGTATGCAGTGCGATAAAAATCGATGGCAGCGTCGAGATCGGCTACCACCAACCCGATATGATCGATTGCCGTAAACATAGTTTGCTCCTTGTGTTCCACCGTAATACCGATGGATGTAGCATATCATAGCACAGAGTTATTACGAGATAATTGACAGCTACTCACGGTTAGCTACAATACACGACAATGACACACGAACCAGAAGACATCACAACCGGCTACTTGAGTGTACTGAGTGCGGCTTCCCGTTTATTGCAGGAGGAATTGCCGCTGGTACAACGTATCCATCGGCTCTTCGGGCTTTTGCGTCTCGCAATCCGCTACCGGGATGCACGCCTGACCTGCTGGTTACAATCCGCACGACCCGGTGCGCATCGCCAGCAGATTTTTTCGCCGGAGTCGTGGGCTTATCCGTGGGACGATACCCTGACTCGTTCGGTAGCACTTGGCGGGAAGACGGTTATCAAGACGATTGCGCTCGGTAGTGCCGGTCAGCCAGATAAAAACTTGCCCGTGATCCCTGCCGGTTATCTGGGAGCACCGATCTTTTGGGGCGGCAGATTGTGGGGGGTTCTCGAACTACGCAACGACGATCTACGACGATTTACCGGCAGAATCAGCGAGCTTATCGAGGCACTGAAGCCGCTGCTGGCGGCTGCTATTGCCCAAGAGGGTGCCCGGCTCCCCCAGTTACCGACACCACGCTTTGCCGGTGAAACACCGATTGGCCTGACGCTCACCCCTTCACTACGCCAAAAGATGATCGCTCTTAATGAACAGCTCGACCGTACTATTGACCTGCACGAGCTGACCGGAGTCATCTTGCGTCGGGCATTAGAGGGGAGCGGTGCTGAAGCAGGAGCAGTTGCACTGGTCGATTATGACAAACGTGAACTGGTGCTGCACCTGTACGAAGGGTACGAAGCCGAGCGTTCCAGACGCGCACTGCCCGCTCTACCGCGGCAGCGTTGGAGTTGGGAGATAGGCCTGGCCGGTCAGGCAGTTCAGATGCGACGACCTTTGCTGGTTCGTGATGCAGGACGCGAGCCGGGATTGCCGAACGCGATGCCATTTCTGGCCGAGCTGGCAGCCCCGATTATCGTCGATGATCGGGTATTGGCAGTGCTCATCCTGCATAGTCGTCGGTCGACAACCTTTACCGAAGAGGTGCTGGCGTTCATTACCACCCTCTGCGAGCGCGCTGCCCACCCGCTGGCCCGTGCGATGTCTTATCAGGCCGCTTACGAAACATCGTACCATCTCGGTCAGGTCTTCAGCAGTCTACCGATAGGGCTGGCGCTCCTCGATTTGAATGGACGAGTTATTCGGGCCAATCCGGCCTGGAATCAGGTCTGGCGCTTAGATGCGCAGCCACAACGGCCGTCGTTCTACGTCGGGATTGATCTGGTTGAGCATTTGCTGGCGCGGCTCAACGATCCATTCCGGCTCAGCGAATTTTGTGATCTCGGTCAGCGCACCCCTGATCAGACGTTTGAAACGAGCCTCCAGCTCCGCAACCCATACCAGGAATTACACGTGCTCTCAGTACCAACCCGCGATAGTCAGCAACAGCTTACCGGACGATTGTGGGTGGTCAGTGATCGTACACGCGAGCGCGAGTCTGACCGGCTCAAAGATGAGTTTATCGGCATTGTGTCGCACGAACTGCGCACACCACTGACCTCAATTCTCGGTTATACCGAGATTCTGCTGAACCGGCAAGACCTCGACTACGAGAGCCAGCGCGAGTTTTTGCAGACGGTCTCTAATGAGGCAGAGCGATTGTTTAAGATGGTCAAAGATTTGCTGGATGTGTCACGGCTGGAGGCCGGTGTCGTAAAGCTGAACCGCTGGGCAGTTGGTCTGTGGCAGGTGATTGAAGAGCTGACCCTCCAGTTGCATACTCAATTGATCCATCACAAACTCTTGATCGATGCCCGAACGCCGTTACCACCGGTCTTTGCCGACCGTGACAAGGTCAAACAGATTATCTTCAATCTGCTGAGCAACGCCATCAAGTATAGCCCGGAAGGAAGTGAAATTCAGCTCACCGTGCGCAGAGCCAACGCAGACGACTTGCCGGCGACGCATCCGCCCGGTCAGTGGATGTTAATTGTGGTGCGCGATGAAGGAATCGGTATCAAACCTGAAGATCAGGCCCGGTTGTTTGAGCGGTTTCAGCGCGTTGATAACAGCAATACCCGCCAGAAGAGTGGGGTTGGTTTGGGATTGTATATCTCTCGTTTGCTGGTCGAACTCCACGGTGGTCGAATCTGGGTGAAGAGTGTTGAGGGGAGTGGCAGCAGCTTCTCGTTCACGCTGCCAATCTGGACAGCACCAGCCAATGAACAGGGTCAGGAACCATGAGGGAGGGGCACCACGTGGGCTGCCCCTCCCGGGTTGGCTCAAGCGTGAATGGCAGAACGTCGATATTTAGAACCTGTTTCAAAAACATTTACGAGAAGTTATCTCATTCATTCTTGACCGTCTCTATGATTGTAACGAGCACATCCAGCATCTCCGTGACCAGTAGGGTCAACGACGTGCCACGCGCCGGATCATGAGCACGGCTGTTGCGGCAGCATGGCTGCCGCACTCCAAACGCTACGACACAGGCATAACGAGCGGGTAAGGCAACCAATTCAGCACGTGATGATACGACCGGAGCTGCGCTCTGCCAACAGGCCAGGAGCCGGGTAGACTGTTGTTGACGATTGGCAAGCATTCAGACGCCTGGGCAACTGTCTGGACGCACGACAGCACAGCTTTTTTGAAATGAGTTCTACACATGCGCCGGTGCCTGATTACCGGCTTCGGCAGCCGCCCGCCGTACATTCACGAACAAGAGCAGGATAAACCCACTGATGAAAAAGATAATCAGTGAGACAATGGCGATCCGGTAGCTACCGGTCATCTGGTAGGCAACCCCGAACAAGAGTGGCGCCAGCCAGCTCGTGCCGCGCTCACCCACTTCGTACAGGCTAAAGTACTCTGCCTCCTGACCATCAGGGATCATGAGCGAAAACAGCGACCTACTGATTGCCTGACTCCCCCCCAACACCAGGGCAATTGCCGCACCGAGTGCAAAGAATTGCACATCGTTGTTGGCCGGCATAATGTAGGCATAACTGACGACCAGTGTCCAAATGACCAGACTACCCAGCAACACTCGTTTTGAACCCAACCGTGTTGCCAGAGCACCGAAGATCAGGGCGCCGAAGAAAGCGACGAACTGTACCATCAAGATAGTGGCAATCCGGGTTGACTCGCCGATGCCAAGCTCTTCGGCCCCGAATTGCGCAGCCAGCGCAATGACCGCCTGAATACCGTCGTTGTAGAGTAGATACGCCGCCAGGAAGAGCAGGGTTTGTGGATAACCGCGCATCTGCCGAAATGTGTGGGCTAACTGACGGAAGCCGACCGTCAAATAGTTCTCGCCAGGCGGTAAGCGCCGAACTGCACCACGGTTCCGTAGCGTCCACATTGGAATGAGCGTAAAAATGGCCCACCACATGCCGGCGGACACCAGGCTGATTCGCACCGCCATCCCACTCTCAACCCCGAACGAGCCGGCATTTAAAAAGAAGACCAGGTTGGCCGCCAGTAATAAGCCGCCGCCCAGATATCCAAGCGCCCATCCCTGTGAAGAAACGGCGTCTCGCCGATCAGGACTGGCAATATCCGGCAAGAAAGCGTTGTAAAAGACTATCGAGGCGCCAAAGGTGAGGTTGGCGATCAGGAACAGGATTCCACCCAGCAGATAGTTGGTGCCTTCAAGAAAGTAGAGGCCCATAGTGGCAAATGCCCCTACATACGCAAAGATCGCCAGCATTTGCTTGCGAGCGTTGGAGTAATCGGCAATGGCACCAAGGATGGGTAAAAAGAAGACCTGTAACAAGACCGAGAGCGAAACCATGTAAGGAAAAAAAGAACCGGCTGCCACCGGTATCCCAAACGGATAGACAAATCCATTCGCATCAGCCGCATTACGGGTAATTGAGGTGAGGTATGGCCCTAAGAAAACGGTCACTACTGTGGTCGAAAATGCCGAATTGGCCCAGTCGTAAAAATACCAGCCAACCTGTTCGCGACGATTATCGGTCGAGGCAGCAAGCGTGGTCATGCAAACTCCTTCGTAGTCAGCACTCACGTACCGATGGACAAAGCCAGTACCGGGAGAAGGGATTTAGATATAAACCTGCACGGCGTGGCTATTGTACCACGTCTGTATTCACCACAGAGACATGGATGTATTCACCACAGAGACACAGAGGAGACAAAGGATTTTATGTCAACTTTTACCCGACATAATTGTAGTTTGGATATGTTCCCCACCGCAACACGGATGTATTCACCACAGAGACACGGAGAGCACAGAGGTTTTAGGAGGTATTTATGTCAACTTTGCTCGACAAAATTGTGGTTTGGGTATGTTCACCACCGAGACACAGAAGACACAGAGGGATTGATTCAATCATCCTCTCTGTGCCTCTGTGGTGATAATAAACCAGCTCTCTTTTGCCGGTGATTATCGTTCCCGAACCACCCGTAAACCTGCCGCCAGCGCCACAATCATGGCCACCAGTACTGCCAGATGCGGAGCAATATCGTTCAGGGTGGCACCGCGCTGGACAATCGCAATCACCGGATCGACCATGTAGTACGTCGGGAAGATTTGGGCGATCCACTGCGGAATTACCGGAAAGAGTGCGATCAACGCCGGAGCGTAGAGCAGTAGACCCAGCGCTTTCACGGTGGCAAAGAGCGAGTTGATATCTTTCACCAACACGCCTAACAGCACCCCAAACTCTGCCGATAAGATTGCCCCCAGCAAGAGCACCAGTAACACCAGGCCAATCTGATCACTCCAGGCACCATTCAGCGCCAGTACTAGCAACGCCATCACCGTACTCAGGGCAACTCCCAGCATACCCTTGGCAACATAGATTTCAGCGCGGGTCACCGGTGTTACCAGCAAGGCAGTCAGTGTGCGACGTTGTTTTTCGCTCACCAATGAGGAGGCCGGCAACATTAACGCGCCAAACACGACTGTCATCAGCACGAGTAGCGGTAGCAAACGCTGCTGCCAGGTCAGATCACTGTTAGCGCCCAGGACGGAGGTGGTGATGACCACCGGCGACTCGTGACCGGCCAGCGCACGTAGCCAGTCGGCAAGTGCGGTACCGATCAAGACTCGGTCGCGTAACAAACTCTCGCCCCACACGTAGACGGTCAGGCTGCCCCGTTGGCCGCTAAGGAGACGTTGATCAAATCCGTCCTGCAACACAATACCAACATCCACCGCACCTCTGGCAGTCGCTGTCCGCAGTTCAGCCTCGCTCGTATAGCGCTGAACAATCAATCCGGGCATGGCCTCGGCAAATTGCGTGATCTGCGACGAGCCGTTGTCGAAGATGCCCAGCCGCGGTTTGCCGCTGAAGAAGGTGCCAAAGATCAGGCCGAGGGCGAGACTTAAGCCCAACGGAACCACAATCGTGAAAATGAAGATAAAGTTCTTTGGCCCCTGGACCGCTTCGCGGTAGAGGAGAGCCAGAATGCGGCGCAGACTCATACGAACCTCCGTTGCAAAATGGCCATGCCCAGAGCCAGGAACAAGAGGGCGGAAGCCGTTAGTGGCAGCAGGTTTCCGCCGACCTCACTCCAGCCGGCACCGAAGTTGAGTGAGCGGTAGATGGTGTCTACCAGATAGTGGGTGGGAATGAATTGCACCCAGTCCGCCGCTAAGCCGGGCAGGAGAACGGTAAAGGTCGGCAACGCCATGATCAGCAGGGCCAGCATGCCCCAGCCCATCACCGACATCAGGTCACGGCCAAGCGAGGCGATGAGAAAGGCAGTGCCGGTCATCAGCACCGATCCGATGAACAGTGCGGTCAGGTTGAGCAGCGGTTCGCGCACCAGGCCACCGGTAACCGCCAGTAGCAGGACTGCCTGGACAAAGGCAAAGAGTGAGCCGAAGAGTGTTTTGGCGACGAAGAGGCCGCGCAATGAGAGAGGGGTCACCAGCAGGGCGCGGATCGTGCCCTGTTCGACCTCGGCGGCGATCAGGCTGGCCAGGCCAAGGCATTCGACCATCAACACCAGCACTGCGAAGAGTGGCAACATCCGCTGCCGGGGGGCAATCTGCGCACCGGCCATATCGGGGCCGAGAATCTCTTCGCTGATGACGACCGGCAATTCTTGCCCGACCAGGTTGAAACTCAATTCGCGGGCCGCAGCCTCGTAGACGGACACAAAATCCGGCGGTACTTCAGGTGCCAGGAACAGTTCAACTGTTGGGCGTGATCCCTGGCGAAGCTGATCGAAGAGATCGGCGGGAAAGGCAATGCCAACGGTCACTTCACCGCTGGCTACAGCAGCACGTAAGGCCGTCGCATCGGTGAAGCGCTCGATCTGGACGGCATCGTCGGTCAGGGCTTCAGCCAGGGCTGGTGGCAATTCGGGAATCACCATACCCAGCCGCAGTGTCTCATCAACCGTTGCCGGCAACAGAAAATAGATCGCGATGTACGCCACCAGGCCCAGCACCGTCACCAGGGCGAAGAGCCGATTCGCGAAGTAGAGGCGGGCGTCTTTCGTTATCAATGCCCAGAGCGCAGCGATATTCATAGCGGGTATTCCTTCACTCGAAGCGGACAATAATCAAGCCAGCCCGCGTCCGGTAAGCTGAATGAAAATATCTTCCAGCGTAGCCTCTTCGCTGTGCAACGTAATCACCTTTTCGTGCTGAAGCAGGTTCGCCATCTCGGCGGCAGTCTCCGGTTGGTCAAGAATAATCTCGCGGGTCAGCAGCGAACCATCGGGGCCAACCACTTCGGCCCGCACCATCCGCTTACCGTACTGCTGCTTGAGGTTGTGAGGCGTATCGAGGGCCACAATCCGTCCACTGTTGATAAAGGCAACCCGATGACAGAGCCGATCCGCTTCGTACATGTCGTGGGTGGTGAGGAAGATGGTCGCGCCGCGCTCCTGTTCTTCGCGAATCACACGGCGGATCGCCTCGGCAGATGTTGGATCGAGACCTTCGGTAGGTTCATCCAGAAAGAGAATATCAGGCCGATTGACCAGCGCGCGGGCGATCATCAAGCGCTGTTTCATGCCTTTGGAATAGTGACTGACCAGATCATTCCCACGTCCATCGAGACCGACGCGCCGCAGCAAGGCCGTCAGATCAAGATCGCGGACATTGAAGAGACGGGCAAAGAGGCGCAGATTATCGGCGGCGCTCAACTCCTCGTAGAGATTTGGTTGCTCGAAGCAGACGCCAATCCGGGCCTGGACCTGCTTGGGATGGCGGGACACGTCAATTCCCAACAAGAGGGCCCGCCCGCTCAACGGGCGGAGCTGGCCGGTCAGCATCTTCACCGTGGTTGATTTACCGGCTCCGTTTGGTCCCAGAAACCCAAGGATTTCGCCTCGTTCTACCGTGAAGCTGATGTGATCGACAGCGAGCAGATCACCGTAACGGTAGGTCAATGAATCGGCAACAATGGCAGGTTCAGACATCGCATCCTCACGCAAGACAAAAACCGCCGACACGATGCCGGCGATTAGTGGTGACGCGAGTCATTATAATACCGTCTTTGCTGACTGCAAGATGGTGTAAGGATATTTCTGCGAGAAATTATCTTAATCCATCGGTAGCAAAGCGTATAACACTGCATGCATCTCATTGACAGAGATGCCTCTACCACGGCGTTGACAGGCTAGGCGACAGTGACCAGCGTTTTGGCGCAGTGCCGCACGGTCGGCGCAGAGTACGGCAGGTGCGGAAGCATGGCTGCCTTACTCCAAACCATGCGTTACGGACAACCCAACCGGGAAACCGTCTCCACATCGGTGGGTGATACCACGTCGTTCTCCTACCCGCACTCAGGTCACCGCCGTGATAATGCGATCACAAGCGATGACTGACACCAGATTTGAATAGAACACCAAACACTTCGCAATCTTGTCAGAGATGCTGCGACCACGATGTTGACAGGCCAGGCGACAGTGACCAGCGTTTTGGCGCAGTGCCGCACGGTCGGCGCAGAGTACGGCAGGTGCGGAAGCCAAGCTGCCGCACTCCGCAGATGCGATCTGTGAGATTATTCGAGCAAACGCTCACGAATTGATGAAACCGGCTTATCATCCCCCTCCCGACCACGTTCAAGGTCAAGCATCAGCAAAACTGCCGTTATCAGATACGGTGGCATACTGGCGTTAAAGTACGAACCGGCACTGATATTCACCAGCAAAAACAGGGCCAGTGCTGCACTCTGCCGCACCCCAATCCCGGTCAGCATACTGAAAGCCACAATGATTTGACCGATGGTCAGCACCCATGCAATCGGTCGGTAGAACGGAATGGCAAAAAAGCGCAGATAAGCGGCACTGAAACTGTGTGGGTCAATCTCGGACAGCCGTTGTTCAAAATGTTCGCGCAGAACTGTAGAGGTCATCCATCGGCGGGTAAGTTTGTGGTACGCCCCATACGCAAAGGTTGCCCCGAATACATAACGTAATATCAGTAATGTGATGCGGCCTATCCGTTGCCACGGGATTGAGCGTCTCATTGTTCACCTCCGTGCGAAGCGCGTTGCCCAGAAAGTATAACACTTTTTGACACAAATTGTGTTTATATGTCACAACATAAAAATTAAGTATTTGATGAGAAACCTGCCATTGCCATCACTGATCCGGTATGATAATTGGTGGAACGCTACACAGATACTGAGCTAACAAGAGGTGTTATCGTTATGTCTATTCGGCGCATTGCATTAATTGTCGGAGCTATCATTGTACTGATTGCCGGCGGCTTGATCGCGTATGTCTTTCGACCGCCAGAGGCGGCAAGCGGGCCACTGGAAGCGGTACCGCTGGCTCTGCCAACCACAGCTCCTACGTTAGCTGCTCCTACCGCCGTTCCCACCGCTGCGCAGGATGTACCTACCGTCGCTCCGGCGGCTACAGAAACTGCGGCACCGGAGGCCACTGCAACGACACCTGCTGCAAGCAGCGGACCGGTCCTCCAGCTCTTTGCGATTGATCAGAACCGCTCTGAAGCACGTTTTCTGATCGATGAAGTTCTGCGCGGTAGTCCGATCACTGTGGTCGGCGTAACCGATCAGGTTGCCGGCCAGATTGCGCTCGATCCCAATTATCCGCAAGCGGCTCAGGTTGGTGTGATCCAGATTAATGCCCGAACCCTGACCACCGATAACGAACTTCGTAACCGGGCCATCAAGAATGCCATTTTGCGTACCAATCAGTTTGAGCTGATCACATTTACGCCACGAGTGATTACCGGTTTGCCCGACACGGTAACAATTGGCGTACCGTTCGAGTTTACCATTGAGGGTGATCTTACGATTACCGATGTAACCCGTCCGGTAACGTTTACCGTCACCGTGACTCCGGTGAGTCAGAGCGAGATCAGTGGCCTGGCCACAACCACCATTCTTTATCGCGACTTCAACCTGACCATTCCCGATTCACCGTCGGTGGATACCGTAGCCGATGAGGTACGGCTGGAGTTAGAATTTGTAGCAACCCTGATCGGGTAATTGACGAGTGATCAGGCAGTCGCTATAATAACGCGAGTTTTATAAGGCATCAGATCAGGAGCCGATTATGAGCGTGCAGAGCACCCGCGGTCGTCGTGTGAAGACGGCAAAGCAGAACAACCTTCTCTACTTGTATATTGCAGTTGGCGTCGTTGCAGTGATTGCCATTACGGGTCTGGTCGTCCTGCTGACTCGCAACAACACCGAGGTGAAGGCGCCGACAGCGCCGGTTGGACGGACGGAAGAGGGATTTTACTATAAAGGTGATCCAAACGCAGCGGTCAAGGTAATCGCTTTCGAGGATTACCAGTGTCCGGGATGTGCCTACTTCAGCCGTAATCTGGCCCCTATCCTTGAGCGCGACTACATCAATACCGGTCGGGTACAGTTTATCTATCACGAACTTCCGCTCACCAATATTCACCCCAACGCCGTTGCCGCCGCCGAAGCCGCCCGCTGTGCCGGCGATCAGGGTAAGTATTGGGAAATGCACGATCAGCTTTTTGCCAACCAGAGCCTGTGGGCCCAGCTAAGCTCGCCGCTGAATGTGTTTAGTGGCTACGCAGGACGTATCGGTATCGACCGGGCGGCATTTGACGCCTGTATGCAGGCCGGCACGCACCGCGAAGCAATTCTGGCCGCCGCCCAAGAGGCCGCAGCCCTCGGTGTGCAGGCGACGCCGTCATTCAGCGTCAATGGTCAGATTGTCGACTCGGGTCGCCTGTTTACCGCTATCGACGCAGCGTTACGAGCGGCGGGACGATAAACAACACGCCACTTCCTGACAGAGGTGAAGAGTCTGTGAGATCCCGCTGTCAGGAATGTGGCGACGATCTTCAGGCAGAGCAGAGAGAAGTTATCTCATACCTGTGCGAGTGCTGTACAGAGATAACTTTGTCATTCTTTGCCGGGATTATCTTGACGCGCTGTCGCTGTCGGCCTATAATGGGCCGGCTTTTTCGATACGAGTGAGGAGCACGCAACCGTGCAGAACCGTAACATTCTAGCGCTTATCATCACGATCATTGCGACTGGTCTGGCACTGGCGATTAATTTCGCACCCAACAACACCTTCCTGGGCCGCGATGTCAGTGTGCGGCTTGGGCTTGACTTACAGGGTGGGATTCAGGTGCTGTTGCGCTCAGCCGATCCCGATGCCACTGCCGACGAGATTGCCACGGCGGCGCGTGTTATCGAGCAGCGGGTTAATGGTCTCGGTGTTGGCGAAACGGTTGTTCAGCAAGCGGGAAATAACCGCATTATTGTTGAGCTGCCAGGGGTAGCCAATCCCGAACAGGCTATCGAGACCCTGCGCGGCACCGGCCGGCTCGAGTTCATCGACTCGCAAGGGGAATTCCTGGCCGACGGCGCCATTGTGCGGACATCGAGTAGCCCCATTCCGCCACCTCAGTTGCTCGAAAGCAGAAACATTACCGATCCTACCACCCTCGGCCCTATCTACCAGAGCATTACTGATGGTGCCGATCTGGACACCAGTGCCGTACAACCGACCTTCTCGCAGGGTGGCACCCTCGGCAGTCGTCCGGCCGTCTCGTTTGCCTTCCGGGGTGAGTCAGCACAGCGGCTGGCATCCTTTACCGCAGCGAATGTTGGCCGGCCAATGTGTATTGTGCTCGACAACACAGTTGTGAGTTGCCCGGTGATTAATGCTGCGCTGACGGACGGTTCTGGAATCATTGAAGTGAGCAACGAGGACGAGCGAACCCGTATCTTCAATCAGTTGAAATACGGTGCCCTGCCGGTACCCCTGGTAGTCGAGACAAGTCGTACTGTGACGGCAACCCTCGGTCAGGAGAGTGTACAGGCCAGTATCACTGCAGGAATTATTGGGCTGGCAGTAGTCGCTATCTTCATGATCTTGTTCTACCGCGGCCCAGGATTGATTGCAACGGTGGCGCTGCTGATTTACACGATTATCAGCTTCGCGATTTACCGTCTGATCCCAGTCACCCTGACTCTGCCGGGCATTGCCGGTTTCATCCTTTCGATTGGATTGGCGGTTGATGCCAACGTCTTGATCTTCGCCCGTCTACGCGAAGAGTACCGTCGCGGTCGTGACATTCGCAGTGCGCTCGAACTAGGGTTTGTCGAGTCGTGGCCAGCCATCCGGGACTCGAGTGTTTCAACGCTGATTACCAGCATTGTCCTGTTTATGTTTGGCAACAGCTTCGGCGTCAGCCTGATTAAGGGCTTTGCCCTGACCCTGGGACTTGGCATCGTCGTTAGTCTGTTTACGGCGCTTGTTGTGTCGCGAACCTTCCTGCGGCTGGTACTGCCTCTGTTCAGCGATGAACGAGCCTGGTGGTTTGGTGTAGATCGCCGCGAGCCATCACCAACGGTACAGACCGCCGCGTAACAGGAAACGAATTCGGTCGATCACACGGACACCGCGCAATACTGGAGTAACGCCTGTATGGAACATCTCGTCCGCCGTCGTTATTGGTGGTTTGCCTTTTCACTGCTGATTATCTTGCCCGGCCTGTATATGCTCTTCCTGCACCCGTTGCTGACGACGGGACGACCGGGAATTGGCTTACGACCGAGCATTGACTTCGCCGGTGGCGCATTGTGGGAATTGCGCTTTCCCGATGTTACGCCTGAGACATTAAGCACCGACCGGATCGCGCAGGCTTTTGCGGAGGCCGGCTTCGAGAGCGCACAGGTTCAGCTCAGCCCAACGGTGATTGACGGCCAACCGGTAGCTGCCGCGCTGGTGCGAACACGACCATTGAGCGAGTCTGACCCAAATGCCGAAATCGATGCCGTTACGAAAGCCCTGACCGACGCTTTTGGCACAGTCAGTCGTGAGCGGCTAGAGAGCGTTGGGCCAACAGTCAGTGCCGAGTCAACGCGCAGCGCTATCATTGCCGTGCTCGGGGCTTCGTTGATCATTCTGCTCTACCTGACATGGGCGTTTCGCAAGGCGCCACATCCTTTTCGTTACGGTGTCTGTGCCCTGATTGCGATGCTGCACGATGTGTTAGTCGTGCTAGGCATTGCTGCTATCCTGGGAGCTACCATCGGGTTAGAGGTTGATGCTCTCTTCCTGACGGCCTTGCTCACCACACTGAGCTTCTCGGTACACGATACGATTGTGGTGTTTGATCGCATCCGTGAAAATCTAATCAATCGTCATCCCGCCGAGACGTTCGATGACATCGTGAACCACAGTCTGGTGCAAACCCTGCCACGGTCGATCAATGCGCAGTTGACGACCTTCTTCACCCTGACAGCGCTGCTGCTGTTTGGCGGCGATACCATCCGCAATTTTGTCTTAATCCTGCTTATCGGGTTGGTCAGCGGAACGTACTCGTCGATCTTCAACGCGGCGCAATTGCTGGTGGTGTGGGAGCATCGCGAGTGGCGCAACTGGTTTAAGCGTGGCCGCCAGGATGAAGTAGAGGTTCGCTCAGGAGCATAGAACAGAGTATAAAAGTTACCTTCAGTACGGGGCAGGTTCGCGACCTGCCCCTTTTCTGTCACCGGCAACAACGACGTGAGTGAAAACCTGGCTTCTGTACGCCAAAATACCCCGACACACTGATCGTATCGGAGGAATGGCCCAGCCGCGTGCAGTATAGATTGAGGTGTGAGGCGATACTACTTGCTGCAAACCCGCAATCATGCTATAATCGCAGACAACGTTCGCGTGCGGCGCCATGGTGCGTCGGCGAACTTCAGATGCTCATCGAGATGGGCTGAGGGACTGGCCCGATGACGCCCGGCAACCCCCGCCAGGGAAGGTGCCAAATCCAGCGGCAATGGATATCATTGGCCGAAAGATGAGAGGAACGAAGTCTATCGGAGCCTCTCGCCGTGCGAGTGGCTCCATCTTATTGCGACGCCTATGGAACTCCGCACAGTCTGGTGGGAAAATGACGCAGTCTGCCTGATCGATCAGCGCAAGTTACCACACACGATGGAGGTTGTGCGCTGCACCGATCTGGCAGCAGTTGCATACGCGATTCGGAGTATGCAAGTACGTGGTGCACCAGCCATTGGCTGCACTGCCGCATACGGTATGGCCCTCGTCGCGCAGCAAAGTGTTGCGCTTACCCCTTCAGCACTCCTGACCGAACTCGTCCAGGCCAAAGCAACGCTCGATTCGCAACGCCCAACCGCCGTCAATCTGGCGTGGGCCACCAGCCGCATGCTCCGCCGGGCGGAGGCGGTGGCAAGCGAAGGAGTGGAAGCGATCAAACACGCGCTGCACGCTGAGGCAGAAGCGATCTTTGCTGAAGACCTGGCAATGTGTCACGCCATTGGTGAGCATGGGGCGTCATTGATCCCGCCACGAGGTCACGTCCTCACCCACTGTAACGCTGGTGGGCTGGCAACAGCCGGTTATGGTACTGCCCTGGCCCCGATCCGCACCGCCTTTGCCCAGGGGCGGCCTGTCCATGTCTTTGTTGATGAGACGCGGCCATTCCTGCAAGGTGCCCGATTGACGGCGTGGGAACTCTTGCAAGCCGGCATTCCGCAGACGTTGATCACCGATAATATGGCTGCCTTTATGATGCAGCGTGGGCAGATAGATTGCGTGATTGTCGGTGCGGATCGCATTGCAGCTAATGGGGATGTCGCAAACAAAATTGGTACATATGGCCTGGCAGTACTCGCACGCTACCACAATATTCCCTTCTACGTCGCTGCACCCTCTTCAACCATCGATCTCGCGACAGCAAGCGGCGCCGATATTCCGATTGAAGAGCGTGATCCTGCCGAAGTCACCCACATTGCCGGCGTAGCAATTGCGCCCCAGGGTGTGCGAGCTGCGCATCCGGCTTTTGATGTGACACCAAACGAATTGGTGACAGCGATTATTACGGAACGGGGCATCGTGCGACCGCCATATCTGGCCGCATTGCGTCAGCTTGAGAGTGGGCGATGAGCAGGTTCGGAGCACTGTTACCGGCCTGTCAGCCACTCTTGCGCGGTGGTCTCCCTCACCAGAGCCTGGCGCAGGCTGCACAATTGATCTGTCGCTATCAACCGCAAACGCCGGCATGGCCACTCCCGCCTCCCCGGACACTGGCCGATACCCCATTCGCTCTGGCAGCGCAGGGCTTGCCGGGCATTCAGATTGATATTGAGCGTGACCGTTTGATGGTCGATCAGGCTATCCTGGAGCAGGAAGCAACAAAGGTGAGTCTGGCATACCTGCGCGGCGATACACAGCCGGCTGCCCTGACCGGTTCGGCCTACACCGCGTTGGAAGAGATCTTGCGTCGATTGAACGCAGAAGACCGCCAACCCCTACTGTTGAAATATGAGACCATTGGCCCGGTGAGCCTGAGTCTGGCTTTAACCGATGATCACGAGCGACCACTGGCTTACGATCCGGGATGGCGCGAGATCATTCTCCAATTCTGTAGCCTGCGCGTCATCTGGCAACACGAACAAGTCCAGGGCTATGCAGATCATCGTCTGGCAATGATTGAGGAGCCATTCCTTGATGCGCTCTCCACACCGTTATGTCCATTGACCTGGGAGGATGGCCTCGACATGCTTAACCGCTTTCTGGCCGACTTACCTTCCTGGCGTGGCATCTTTCTGAGCGGTCACGTGCGTTGGTCAGAGATACTGCATTTGCCGGTTGATGTCATCGGTCTGCATGTAACAGAGCAGCTCGACTCATTATTGAAAGCTACGTCGGCGCTCACCGAATTCCTGACCGATGGTGGCTGTCTGGCCTGGGGCATTATTCCAACTGAACATCGGCAGATCGACACCGCAACGGCAACCGATTTGCGCGATCAGGTGTTAAAGGGAATGCAGCAGGTGGCAGAGACAACCGGTGTCGCCTTGCACATTGTGCAGCAACAATCATTTCTCTCATTTACCGGTAGCTTGAGCTATATGAGTCCAGCCTATGCTGAGCAGGCGTTGCAGCTTTGTAGCGAAACAGCGCACTTGATGCAGCAGGCAATAAGTGTTAGCAATCAATAAAATATCGAAATTCCGCCTGGTGCGGGCTGAGCATGAGGAGCAGACGCTGTGAAAATTGTAGTCACCGGTTCCCTGGCCTTTGATTACATTATGGACTTTCCCGGTTATTTTAAAGATTTTATGCTAACCGATAAGGCACATATCATTTCGGTTAGTTTTCTTGTAGATTCGATGCGCAAGTTGCGCGGTGGAGTAGCCGGAAATATTGCATATAATTTAGCGCTTCTCGGTGAACGCCCACTCATCGTTGGTACCGCCGGCCATGATTTTGGTGCTTACCGCGAACTCTTAGAAGAACACGGGGTTGACACCAGCGGAATTACAATTATTGAACATGAGTTTACCTCCTCGTGTTTTATTAATACCGATCAGGCAAATAATCAGATTGTGGCATTTTATGCCGGCGCCATGGGGCACGATCACCATAACACCCTGATCAATCGTGGTCTGACTGCTGATGATCTGGTGCTCATCTCGCCGACCAATCCAGACGCTATGCGTCGCTTTGCGCTTGAATGCCAGCAGATGGGGGTACCGTACATCTTCGATCCGGGCAAGCAAACACCCCGCCTCGATGCTGATTTGCTGACGGTGGGCCTGAAAGGGGCGCGCGTCCTGATCAGCAACGACTATGAGTTTGGGATGATGGCAAAATGTCTCGGCATCAGTGAAGCGGAGTTGATCGCCCAGGCCCCAATCACTGTGGTCACTCGTGGTGTCGAAGGATCGCACATCTACGTGGATGGACAACTGGCTGCCACTATTCCGGTTGCACCGGTCGCTGAAGTGCGCGATCCAACCGGTGCCGGTGATGCCTATCTGGCCGGGATTGCCTTTGGTCTGGCCCGACAATTGCCACTTGACGTCACCGGACGGATTGCGGCCCTCTGTGCAGCGTATGCGATTGAAGAGCGTGGCTGCCAGGAACATCGCTTTACCCCCACCCAATTCGCGCAGCGTTATCGAGAGGCATTTGGTCACGATCTGCCGCACGACCTCTTTTCACTACGGGAGGCAGCATGAAGTGGGGGATATTGAGTGCAGGTCGGATTGCCCGTCGCTTTGCTTCCGCTGTGGCAGTATCAGCGACCGAGCAGGTTGTTGCCGTTGCAGCCCGTGATGCCGAACGTGCGACCGCCTTCGCCGGCGAATTTGGGATCGCTCGCGCCTATAGCGACTATGAAGCCTTGCTGAACGATCCCGACGTTGAGGCGGTGTACAATGCGCTGCCCAACAGCCTGCATGCACGCTGGTCGATTGCGGCGTTGCAGGCCGGCAAACACGTGCTGTGTGAAAAGCCGCTGGCGACGACCCTGGCCGATGGCCTGGCGATGGCTGCCGCAGCGCAGGCGCACCGACGTTTGTTGATGGAAGCCTTTATGTACCGCTTCCATCCGCAAACCATCACCGTTCAACGCTTACTGGCTGATGGCGTTATCGGTGATGTGAAACAGGTGAGAGGCAATTTTGCCTTTTTGCTCGATGATACGACAAACATCCGGCTCAACCCTGAATTGGGCGGCGGTGCGCTGTACGACATCGGATGCTACCCGCTGAGCTATGCCCGTATGGCTTTTGGCAGTGCGCCCCAAAAAGCCAGTGCCTTTGTTACCGGCGAACCGGTTGATCTGAGTCTGAGCGGCCTGCTCTGGTTTGCTGAAGATCGGGTGGCCACCATTACTTGCAGCTTTCAGAGTGCATGGAATCAGCGCATCGAAATCATCGGCAGCGCAGGATGGATTCATCTTGAACGACCGTTCAATCCGACACCTGATCTGGCAACCACAATCGCGATTGCCCGCGGTGGTCGTCACGTGACGGTAGAGACAGTGACGATCCCGGCTGCCGATCACTTTCGGCTCGAAGCCGAGGGCTTTGCTGCGCTGGCAAGCGGTGGCGCTCCGGTACCGGCAATCGGGGCAATGCCGTTGACCGAGTCGCTCGACAACCTGGCTGCAATGGAGGCACTCTTTCGTAGTGCTGCTACTGCCACACATACTGTTGTCCACCAGCCGACACTCACACCGGAATGGCCGGTCGGCACGTCGCCTGGTTATTAGTAAAGGAGAGTCTACCAGCTATGACCGTAAGCTACGACATCAAAGATATCAATCTGGCCGAGCAAGGCCGCAAGCGCATTGAGTGGGCCGAAAAAGAGATGCCCGTGCTGCGCCTGATCCGCGAGCGCTTTGCCCGCGAGCGCCCACTGGCCGGTCTGCGCATCAGCGCCTGTCTGCACGTTACCACCGAGACTGCCAACCTCATGCGGACTTTGGCTGCTGGCGGTGCCGACGTGGTGCTGGTTGCATCCAACCCTCTGAGCACGCAGGATGACGTTGCTGCTGCTCTGGTGGCCTATGAAGAGATTCCGGTTTTCGCAATCAAAGGCGAAAGCAACGAGGTGTATTACAGCCACATCCGGGCTGCGCTCGATCACAATCCGCAGTTAACCATGGACGACGGCGCCGATCTGGTGACCGGTGTGCTGAGGGATCGCCCCGATCTGATCCCACACATGGTCGGTAGCACCGAAGAGACTACAACCGGCGTCATTCGCCTGAAGGCGATGGCCAAAGAGGGTGTCCTGCCGTTCCCGGTCATCGCTGTGAACGACAGTGACACCAAGCACATGTTCGATAACCGGTACGGCACCGGTCAAAGCACGCTCGACGGGATTATTCGCGCTACCAATATTCTGCTGGCCGGCAAGACCTTTGTGGTTGCCGGTTATGGCTGGTGCTCACGCGGGATTGCCGAGCGCGCACGCGGCCTGGGGGCGAATGTGATTGTGACCGAAGTTGATCCCATCAAGGCGCTTGAAGCAGTGATGGACGGCTTCCGGGTGATGCCAATGGAAGAGGCTGCATCTCAGGCCGATTTCATCGTCACTGCAACCGGCAACAAGCACGTGATCGACAGCAATGCCTTTGCCGTTATGAAAGACGGTTGTGTGATCGCGAATAGTGGTCACTTCAACGTCGAGATCAATATTCCTGCGCTCGAGGCACTGAGTGTTGAAAAGCGGCAGCCGCGTGCGTTTGTTGACCAGTACATTCTGCGCGATGGCCGGGCGATCAACCTGCTCGGTGAAGGACGGCTGATTAATCTGGCCAGTGCAGAAGGCCATCCGAGCGCGGTGATGGATATGAGCTTCGCCAATCAGGCGCTGGCCAGCGAGTTTTTGTTGCGCAACCAGGGCAAACTACCGGTTGGTGTGCATGCCCTGCCCAAAGAGCTGGATCGCGAGATTGCAGCGCTGAAGTTGGCGGCGATGGGCATCAAGATCGACACCCTCACCGCCGAACAAGAGGCGTATCTCAATTCCTGGCAAGAGGGCACGTAATTCGTTGTTCTTCTACAGCGGCGTGACGGTGTGATCGGTGCATCACATCGCCACGCCGCAAGCAACCATCATTGCCTCGTTGCAGCCTTCCATTAACAAGTGACGTACAGCGCAGTAGGGCGCTGAAGAAATAAGCTCCAGAACGACAACAGAGGTTACCTATGGCAAACACATTTATGAACTCGCCTCGCTTCTACTTCACCAGTGAGAGTGTCAGCGAGGGCCATCCCGACAAAATGTGTGATCAGATCAGCGACGCAATTCTCGATGCGTTCCTGAGTCACGACCCGAAGGCACGGGTGGCAGTGGAAACGGCGACAACCACCGGTCTGATCGTGGTGCTGGGTGAAGTAACTTACGAACGCGGCTACATTCCGATTGAAGAGATCGTCCGCCGCACGGTGAAAGAGATTGGCTATACCAGCGCCGAATATGGCTTCGACGCCGACACCTGTGGCGTGATGGTCGCCATTCACGGTCAATCGCCCGATATTGCGATGGGTGTTGATAAAGCGCTTGAAGCCAAGATCGGCGCTATGGCCGATGACGTGGAAGCGGTTGGGGCCGGCGATCAAGGGATGATGTTCGGCTTCGCCTGTGATGAGACGCCGGAACTGATGCCGGCCAGCATCGCCCTGGCCCATCGCCTGATCCGTCGGCTGGAGCGGGTACGCAAAGATGGCACACTACCCTATCTGCGTCCCGACGCCAAATCGCAAGTGACGGTTGAGTACAGCTTTGGCAAACCGGTGCGGGTTGATACTGTGCTGATCAGCAGCCAGCATGCACCGGACATCACTCAGGATCAAATCCGCGCCGATTTGATCGAGCACGTCATCAAGACAGAAATTCCCGAAGCATGGCTGGATAGCCAGACCAAAATTTTCATCAATCCAACCGGTCGCTTCGTGATCGGTGGGCCAATGGGTGACAGCGGCCTCACCGGGCGCAAGATCATTGTGGACACTTACGGTGGCGTTGCCCGCCATGGTGGTGGTGCCTTCAGCGGCAAAGACCCCTCAAAAGTTGATCGCAGTGCTGCCTACGCCTGCCGCTGGGTTGCGAAGAACATTGTCGCCGCTGGACTGGCCCGTCGGGTCGAACTGCAAGTGAGCTACGCTATCGGCGTCGCCCGCCCGCTCTCGCTCAGCGTCGAAACCTTCGGTACCGCTGCCGTTCCCGATGAAGTCATCCTCAAAGCGGTGAATGAGGTCTTTGATCTGCGGCCAGGTGCGATTATCCGCGATCTTGATCTGCGGCGTCCGATCTACCGCAAGACGGCGGCTGGTGGACATTTCGGGCGGACTGACATCGATCTGCCATGGGAGCGCACGAATCGGGTGGAAGAGCTGCGCCGCGCTGCCGGCTTGTAGGCTTCTACCCCACCCGGCAGGATGTTTCGGGTAGTTCCTGAAGAGGATGATGTAAACCGGAACGTACCGGCACGCCGAAAGGTGTGATGTATCTGTCAATCAGAGATGCATCACACCTTTTTCCTGTGTTATACAGAATAGTCCTGTAGTATCCATTTGCCAGGTAACCATTCCATCTGGAGCCAGATTATGACAACATCGCCACGCTGGCGACATATCGCCCGTACCCTCACCGACTATGCCCTGCTCACGGTTGGTGCCTTGCTAAGTGCCACGGCAGTACGCTTTTTTCTGGTTCCTAATCAGGTAGTCACCGGTGGTCTGACCGGTGTCGCGCAACTACTGAACACCTTTATTGGAACCCCGGTTGGCGTGGTCGTTTTGATATTGAACATTCCGCTGCTGATTGCCGGCTGGCGCTATCTGGGTGGAGCAGTGTTTGGCGTCCGTACCTTCTACACCGTAGTTGTCATGTCGCTGGCAATCGATGGTCTGGCGCCATTTGCGCGTCCGATCACGAATGATCCCCTGCTCTACAGTCTTTACGGCGGCGTGATTGACGGCATTGGTATTGGCCTGGTCTTGCGGGCGCGAGGCACCACCGGCGGCAGCGACATTCTGGCCCGGCTCATTGAGCGGCGCTTTGGCGTGCAACCGGGGCGTAGCCTGCTCGGCTTCGACACCATGGTGTTCACGGCTGCACTGTTCAGTTACGGGCCGGAGAAGATTCTGTACGCCCTGCTGGTCGCGTTCACGGCCAGTCGTGCCATCGACACCGTCCTGGCAGCAGGCAAAGGTGCTCGCCAGGCGCTCATCATCACCTCGTCGCCTGAACCGATTCGCCAGGCGGTATTGCACCGCATCGGACGCGGAGTCACGCAGCTTGAAGCAATTGGTGGTTATACCGGCGCAACCAGAGCGGTGTTGCTATGCGTGGTAGCACGCACAGAAATCGGTGCTTTGAAAAACATTGTGAGCAATATAGACCCCGCCGCATTCGTCATTATCGGCGAAGTCGAAGAGGTGTTGGGAGAGGGATTTACACCGGCGAGGTGATGCGCACCGATCCGCGTGTCCTGTTTATAGAACACGGATACACGCGGGTTGACGCGGATACTCACGGATCATCCGCGTCTATCCGCCAAATCCGCGCCGATCCGCGTTCCCTATTCAGATGCCCCCGCACGCTCGATCATCGCTGCCATTGCCGCAGCCAGGGCGTCGGGTGAGCCGCCACCGCCCTGAGCAAGGCGGGCATTGCCACCGCCACGCCCACCGAGGACGGCCATCCCGGCGGCCAGGATTTGCCGGGCGTCGCCGGCACTGTCTTCGGCGCAGGCAACGACGATCTGCGGTCGTTCGCTGCCGCCGGCGACAATGGCAATGCCACCCGGCAGTTCAGCGATAAAGCCGGCAATGGTGCGCAGGCGCTCGGCGTCGGCAGCGGGAAGGGTGGCGGTCACGATACGCCGCCCGTTGACGGGTGGGGTCTGCGCATACCACTGCGCTGCCCGCAGTGCATCGAGTTCGCGCTGGGTCTGGCGCAGTTCGCGTTGAAGCGATTGCTGGGTCTCTTGCAAGCGATTGACGGTCTGCGGAAGTTCTGCCCAGCCCACGCTCAACGCTGCGGCAGCCGTCCGCACAGCGGTATCCCGTTCGTGAAGGGCGGTAATGACGCGGTTCCCACACACAAACTCGACCCGGATCAGGCCACGTTGTCGCCCCCACCCCAGAACGGCAATCGCGCCGACTTCACCACTGCGGGCCGGATGGGTGCCGCCACACGCTGAGTGATCGATGTCACCAATGCTGACTACGCGCACTGCGTCACTGACGGTCGGTGGTTTGCGCAGCGGGATCTGAGCCAGTTCGGTCGGCGATACAAAGCGGGCATGGATCGGTAGGTTTGCCCACACGGCACGATTGGCCCAGGCTTCGGCAGCCTGGACCTGATCCAGGCTGAGTTCGCCGATGCTGAGATCAATGGTGACGCTGCGCTCGCTCAGATGGAAGGAGACGGTTGGTGCATTGCACGTCGCGATGAAGGCTGCGGTGAGGATGTGCTGACCACAGTGTTGTTGCATGTGGTCGAAGCGGCGTTCCCAGTTGATCTGACCGGTGACGATAGTTCCCGGTTCGGGAAGCTGAACGCCGGTCGCCAGGATATGCCAGACAACGCCGTTGTCACTCTGCACGTCAATCACCGGCCAGCGCCGGTCAGGATCGGTGGCGGCAGATAGCCAGCCCTGATCGGCGGGTTGACCACCACCCTCTGGGTAGAAGGCGCTCTGATCGAGGGCGACCGCAGGCAGCCCTTGACGTTCGGTCGTGGCGATCACCTGCGCGTTGAACGTTGTCAGGTAGGAGTCGTCGTAGTAGAGGCGCGTAGTGGCGTTCATAGGCTTTGGCTTGTATCAGTTGCAGGTACCTTGCAGGATAGGCGTTCGCGCTTATGGATTGTTTCGGATATTCACCCCAACACCTTTACCGGTCGCCAGTTGTCACCATCACGTTTGAGGAGTGCGATGAGCTTACCGGCTGGATCGTGTGCCCGTGCATGCGGTGCGTCGGGTTCGGTTGCCGTAATGGCCATTCCATGACGTAGTCGGTTGGCATCGTCGGCATCAACCTGGACGAGGGGCCAGTCTTGCAGAACCGTTTCCGGCGGCAGGAGATGGTTGAGTAAGCACGACTGATCGGTCAAGTTTGCCAGCGGTACCGCCTGTGCGAGACGAAAGGGGCCGACGAAGGTACGCTGTAATGAGACCAGATGCCCACCGCAGCCAAGGGCAGCGCCAATGTCGCGGGCCAGTGCGCGAATGTAGACCCCTTTGCCGCATTCGACCTCGATGGTGAGATCGGGTGAGGCCCAATCAAGCAGCTCCAGACGATCAATCCGCACGAGGCGCGGCGCTAGCGTCACCTGATCACCAGCGCGGGCCAGGGCGTAGGCGCGCTGACCGGCGACATGCAAGGCCGAAAAGGCGGGAGGTTGTTGGAGAATGTCACCCCGAAACTGGGCCAGGACAGCGGCGATTTCCGTGATCGTGAATACTGGTACCGGCAGGGTCGCTACCGGTTCACCCTCGGCATCATCGGTCGTTGTCTGCACACCGAGGCGCACGACGCCACGGTAGCCCTTCCGGGCATCGACCAACTGATCGATCAGTCGCGTCGCACTGCCCAGGGCAACGGGTAATACACCCGTTGCTGCCGGATCGAGGGTACCGGCGTGGCCAACCTTTACCGCCCGCCCTGCCAGTCGGCGCACGCGGGCCACCACATCGTGCGATGTCAGACCAGCCGGTTTATCGACAACCAGAAATCCTGTTAATGCTGTCATTGCTTCCCATGCACAGCTTCGCGTAGGGCGGGAAGGACTGCATCCACTGCCGCAGTGAGGCTCATGGTCAACGTTGCCCCCGCAGCCTGACGGTGACCACCACCACCCCAACGCTGAGCAACTGCCGCCACGTCAACCCCCGGTACCGAACGCAAACTGATCTTTACCGTTCCATCAGGACGTTCGCGAAAGAGGACACAGGCCCGCATGCCGGCCACCCGTTGGAGGCGGGAGACCGTATCATCGGTTGCCGACTCATCAGCATTCGCCGCCTGCAACATCTCTTGGGAAACGACCGTCCAGAAGATACCATCTTCCTGCTGGAGCTGCGCCATTGCCATACCGGTCAAACGCAGGGTAGACGGTGGAATCGAAAAGAAGACAGCATCGATGACCGGTTGTTTGGCAGCACCGGCTTCCAGCAACATTGCAGCGCGACGCATCGTTGCAGGAGCAACATTTGGTGTCTGAAAGCTCTGCGTGTCGGTGAGCATGCCCAGGTAGAGGCATGTTGCTGCGTCAGCCGAGATCGGCCAGGCGAGTGCGGTAAACAGATCGAGTAAAACCTCAGCGCAGGAAGGGATCTGCGGCTGAATGAGACTCACCGTACCACCGCCGTCATTGGTGGCATGGTGATCAACAATGATGAGTGGCCGATTGTTGAGAAACGCTGCGTGCTCATCGTAGATCAGACCGGCGCGCGAGAGATGGGCCACATCTACCATCCAGATCAGATCGCAGGCCGGGAGCTTGGTGCCGGATTGATACACGAGCAAATCGGGAAAACCGGGCAAAACAGCACAGTAGTCAATCGGCGGAGAGGAAGCGACTGCAATCGCTTCTTTACCCAATGCACGCAAGACGTGCATAGTTGCCAACATTGACCCAATCGCATCACCATCAGGATTCACGTGGCTCAGCACCAGAATCCGTTGAGTCTGATCCAGCAGTGACCGGATCGGTTCGACCGCTTGCCGGGGATCGGTGTAGATCATAAGCCTCCTGTTGGTACCGTAGCTGCTGGCGCGATAATGCGGTACACCGAATGACCAGCCCGCTTCTTGATCTCTTTGAGACGCAGATTGTGGCGCGGCCCAAGGCGGGGTATCAGGTGGTTGAGGCCGCTCACAACAACAAACCAGTATTCGCCGCCGGGACGTAAATGGCGCAACGGTTCCAGAATGAACTCATGCTCGATAGCGTAGTCACCAATCTTTGCCGGGATGTTCGAGACAATTAAATCGTATGGGCCGGGAGGCGCCTCGCTCAAACCGACGCTGCCAAGGACGGTTACATTCGTTGTGGCGTTCAATTCGGCATTGTGACGAGCGTAGCGCACGGCAAGCAGGTCTTTATCGACTAGAGTCACATCAGCCTGCGGAAAGCGGCGGGCAAGGCAAATCCCGATGACTCCGCAACCGCAACCCACATCGAGAATACGCTGTGGTTCCGGGAATGCCGGCTCGATCAGACGCAGCAGTAAATCAGTCCCTTCATCGATCTGAAACGAAGAGAAGATCGTATGCGCCACATCGAATGCAAACTGCTGACCACGCCATACATACGTGATCCGCTTCTTGTAATAGGGATCGAACGGAACGAGATTACTGTTCATCGTCAAGTTTGGGCGGATTGACTAACCGCTCGTGTTGAATAGCGCGGAATACTTCGTCCATATGCATCGTGTAGTCGAGAGAGGTGTCCTGAATCAGGTGCAATTCAGGAACAAAGCGCATATAACTCATCTCCTCGGCCACTCGTTTGCGCAAAAAGCCTCGTGCGCGCTGTAACGCAGCCATTGCCGCTTCACGTTCTTCTGGTGAACCCATGACCGAAATGCGCACCTTTGCGTGTTGCAGATCGGCGCTGACCTCAACGCCGGTTACTGTTGCAAAACCGACCCGCGGATCTTTTAGCTCTTTCTGTATGACATCACCAAGCACACGTTGCATGGTATCGGCAACCTGTTGCAAGCGGTGTTTTGCCATATGCTTCTTCTCTTTCTAGCTACCCTGGTAAGTCCGGGCATACAGATCGCCAGGGATTGCCTTGGGTTCGACAGATACTCTTCTCAGGGTATCACGAATGATAGGAGATTACCAGTCATGATTCTGTCGTTATACGCAGCGAGTCACTCTGACGCACACCCCTCGTGAGGTGTGCGTCAGAGGCGGGCGAACATCTTGCCGATTATCGCACCTACAACGAGGCGGCAACCGTCTCCTGGCGGTAGAACTCCAGGGCATCACCGACTTCGATATCGTTGAAGCCCTCGACAATCAGACCGCACTCGTAGCCGGCAGTCACCTCGCGCACATCATCTTTAAACCGTTTGAGTGACGAGATTTTACCGTCGTGGATCACCACGCCTCGCCGTAGCACACGCACATTCTGACCAGTACGGGTGATCTTTCCATCGGAAACGTAGACACCGGCGACGACCTCACGGGTTGGCAAGCGGAAGGTATTGCGTACCTCGGCATAGCCTTCGACCACCTCTTTGACAGTGGGGGCCAGCATACCGGCCATCGCCTTCTTCAGATCATCCTGCAACTGATAGATGATATTGTAGAAGCGAATATCGATCCCGTGCTGCTCGGCGTGGCGACGCGCTGCCGGGTCGGGGCGCGCATTAAAGCCGATGATGATCGCGTGACTGGCCAGGGCCAGGTTGACATCACCCTCAGTAATTGCTCCTACGCCGCGATGGATGATGCGGGTCTGTACGGCCTGCTGCGACTGGTTCAACTGCTCGATCAAATGGGCAATAGCATCGAGCGAACCCTGGACATCGGCTTTCAGGATCAGGTTCAACTCTTTCACCTGGCCCTGTTTCACCTTGCCGAACAACTCTTCGAGGCTGGTACCGCGCGCAGCAGCGGCCATAACCTCTGCCCGTTGCTGGCGTTGACGTTGCAGAGCAATTTCACGGGCTACAACCAGGTCATCCATGACCTGCAAAATATCACCAGCCTGTGGCACACCTTCCAGACCAACAATCTCTACCGGTGTAGACGGTTCGGCATGGCGCAGACGTTTGCCACTATCACTGAACATCGACTTGATCTTACCGGCCACGCATCCCACCAGAACATTATCCTCCAGATGGAGCGTTCCATTCTGGATCAAGACAGTCGCCACCGGGCCGCGGCTCTTATCGAGTTTGGCCTCAATGATGGTGCCCACAGCGGGAGCGTTTGGATTGGCGCGCAGATCTTCGAGATCGGCAACCAGCAAGATCATCTCTAGCAAACCGTCAATATTGATTTTCTGGCGTGCCGAAACGTGAACACAAGGCACATTTCCGCCGTACTCTTCAACAATCACTCCAACGTTTGCCAACTGCTGCTTGATCCGATCAGGGTTGGCCGTGGGCAGATCAATCTTATTAATCGCCACAATCATCGGCACACCGGCAGCCTTCACGTGCGCAATCGCCTCTTCGGTTTGCGGTTTCACACCGTCATCGGCAGCCACCACCAGCACCACAATGTCCGTCACCTGAGCACCACGGGCACGCATTGCGGTAAATGCTTCGTGACCCGGCGTATCCAGGAAGGTGATCTTGCGGTGATTAACCTCAATCTGATACGCGCCAATATGCTGCGTAATGCCACCGGCCTCACCCTCGGCGACACGGGTTGAGCGGATCGCATCGAGCAGCTTGGTCTTACCGTGGTCAACGTGACCCATAATGGTCACCACCGGTGGTCGTGGCCGCATCTCTTCGGGTGGCTGTGCCCGCAAAACCTCTTTGACATCTTCAACGATACCGGCCATCTGCTCAGGCACATCTTCGGTCGTCTCAATGCCAAAGTCGGCCATAATCAGTGCAGCGGTTTCATAATCAATTTGCTGATTGATATTCGCCAGCATCCCCGCTTTCAGCATCGCCTTGAGAATATCTGCCGCGCCAATACCGGTCGCTTCCGAAAGTTCACGCACGGTCATTACCGGAGGCAAGGCAACCGGGCCACGCGGGCGCACCACCGGGCGCGCTGCCGGTTGAGGTGGCGGACGGCGCAAGACGTGCTCGCGCTCGCGTTCTTCAGGTTGCTGGCGGCTGCGTGGCTGATTACGTGCTGCGCGTGGATTGTTCCCACCGCGTCCGGTCGGCGGCGTTACCCCGCCACCACCACCACGCGCAACCGGTGGTGTACCGGTACGCGCATTGGCAGCACCACCCTGCCGGGCGCCAGCAGGAGGTGTATTTCGATTAGGAGCCGGTGTAGTCGCCTGATTACGTCCAGCGGAAGCCGGACGACCACTATTGCCGGCTTGATTCCCAGCCGACCGGTTCCCACCGGTCGAAGCATTTGGACTACGTCCTGTACCAGGGTTAGGCGCGCCAACGGCTCGATTACTGCCAGACTGGCCTGTGCTGCGTCCACTGCCTGTGCCCGTACTGCCTGTATCACGTCGTGGTTTATCGCTCATTATCAACTTCCTTTCTGAGGAGAGCAATGGTAAACCGCCATCGATCTCCTGCATTGTTCAGGCACGTGTACGTCAACGGCGCTTAGAGCAGTTGTCTCTTACAGACTAGCCAATCACACGCAGACGAGCCTCTGAATTCTTCGATGCGTGCAAAAGCGTTTACGCAGACGCCGTTGACTCCGTTTCCTGAAGCAACTGTTGCCCCATTGCTTCGATGACTGCCCGATCATCTGGATGCAGTGTCGCAATCTTCAATGCCCGTTCGAGAGCATTGCGACGCAACGCCTGCGCCCAACATAATGGATTGCGACACAGATACGCACCTCGTCCGGGTTGCTTCCCGGTCGGATCGATCACCACGCGCCCATCAGCATTGCGTACCAGCCGAATCAATGCACGTTTGGCATCACTCTGGCGACAAACAATGCACATACGCTTCGGTACGTGCCGTGGACGTGGTGTAGCGGTCTTAGGGTTGGCCGCCATGACCTTACTCCTCATCGGGCACTACCTGTCCACCTTCCAGCAAAATGTAGGAAGCGAACAGGCGGTCATTGTAATAGATAAAAATCTTCTGCGAGGTCGCTCGCACCTGTACCGTCTTACCGACCAGATCGGAACCAAGAGGGCCATAGCGATGGCCACGGTAGCGAATGGTACCATCCGGTTGCACCACTCGTGTCTCTATCGGAGCCATTGCCAGCTCAGCCTCAATCGCCATCTGTTCAGCTTCCGCCTCCGCACGCGCCTCAGCCGCTGCTCGTTCCTCTTCAAGCAGCACCGAGGCACTCTTGATATCGATTCGCCAACCGGTCAGCTTCGCGGCCAGGCGTACATTTTGCCCTTCTTTACCAATTGCCAGTGACAATTGCTTATCGGGCACAATAACCAGGGCGGTGTGCTCGTGATCATTAAGATGAACTTCGACCACCTGAGCCGGCGAAAGTGCGTTGGCAATGTACTCGCGCGGATCAGACGACCACTGCACAACATCGATCTTCTCGCCGTTCAGCTCGTTCACGATATTCTGAATGCGGATACCGCGCATACCGACACACGAACCAACCGGATCGATCCCCTCTTGACGAGCGGCGACGGCGACCTTCGTGCGCAGCCCCGGCTCGCGAGCGATAGACTTAATCTCAACGGCGCCATTGTAGATTTCAGGCACCTCCATCTCGAAGAGACGGAGGATCAAATTCTTATGCGCACGAGAGGCGATCAGGCGTGGCCCTCGCTCATCCTTCTTGACTTCCATCAAATAGACTTTCAGCCGCTGCCCGTGGTAGTAGCGGTCATTCGCTACCTGCTCTTTCGGTGGAATGATGGCTTCGGCTTTCCCAAGTTCAAGAATCACGTTACCGCGCGGGCCGTTATTGCGCTGAACGGTTGCCGTGAGCAATTCCCCTTCGCGATCCTCAAACTCGCTGTAGATGTAATTGCGCTCAATATCCTTGATGCCCTGCAAGACAACTTGCTTGGCGGTTTGAGCAGCAATCCGCCCGAAATCACGCGGGGTACTCTCGACCAGGACTGCCTCGCCGATCTGCGCATCAGGTTTAATGCGGCGAGCCGCTTCGAGATCGATCTCAAAACGCTCATCGTACACTTCATCAACAACCTGTTTCTCAGCGTACACCCGCGCCACACCACTTACCGGATCGAGCTTGACAACCACATCGATAGCCGGCGGATTCGGGCCTAATAAACGTCGATACGCACTCACCAATGCCCGTTCCATCACATCGATGATGGCCTCTTTTGGAATACCGCGCTCGGATGCAATCTGAGTAATTGCCGCGTAAAAATCGCTTTTCATCGCTGTAACTCGCCTGATAATAAGAAAAGTGGGTTCAACCCACTTTCCACCCGAACAACGCAGACTGCTGCGATAAGCCACTACACAGAGGCAGCGGAAGCGGCTTGTGAATAGCCCTCACAGACGATTCATACGACAACCTTGAACAGCCTGATAAGCTTACCGCCCATACCAACTGCCAGCCAGGTTACAAACCATACGACGGTTGTCTTTGCCTGTAATGGGTTGGTATACCTGTCGCCAGTTTCAACAAAGCATTGACAACCTACTGCTCGTCAGGGTTCGGGCCATGGGCTTAGTACACACTAATACCCTGTGGCTGTACCCTAGCCGTAGACAGTATACAACAGTATCGGCAATTCCGCAAACCTGAATCTGGCCTAAGATGGGGGAGGGAGGAGATAGAAAGTAGGAAATAGGAGATAGGAGATAGATGGGAGAAGGTAGGGGCGAGACGGGAGGAGGTAGGAGAGAGAGGTAGGGGCAAGACGGGGGGAGGTAGGGGCGAGACGGGGGGAGGGAGGAGCGAGAGAGGGAGGAGCGAGAGAGGGAGGAGCGAGAGGGGGGAGGGAGGAGCGAGAGGGGGGGAGGGAGGAGCGAGGGAGGGAGGAGCGAGACGGGGGGAGGTAGGAGCGAGGGAGGTAGGGGCGAGAGGGGAGAAGGTAGGAGCGAGACGGGGGGAGGGAGGAGCGAGAGAGGGAGGGGCGAGACAGGAGGAGGGAGGAGCGAGACGGGGGGAGGTAGGAGCGAGAGAGGTAGGGGCGAGACAGGAGGAGGGAGGAGCGAGACGGGAGAAGGTAGGAGCGAGGGAGGTAGGAGCGAGACGGGAGAAGGTAGGAGCGAGACGGTGGGAGGTAGGAGCGAGAGAGGTAGGGGCGAGACGGTGGGAGGTAGGAGCGAGAGAGGTAGGGACGAGACGGTGGGAGGTAGGAGAGAGAAGGTGGGAGGTAAGAGGTAGAATAGAACTTATTTTATAAAAGCTGCTCTGTCGTGCTAGCCGACCACTGTACAGGCGCATGAACGCTTGCCAATCAACAAAGATAAAACTTATTTCATAAAAAGCTGTACTATCGCGCTCTAATAACCATCGCCAGTGCCATCACGTGTTAGATAGGTTGCCTTGTTCGCTCATCATCCGCGTGTGGCGTAGTTTGGAGTGCGGCAGCCATGCTGCCGCGCCAGCCGTACACACGATATGGCGCGTGTCACGTCGTTGACCCGGCTGGTTACAATGAGATACCTTCATAGTAGATGTTTTTTGAAACAGGTTCTCGTCGATCCTGCTCCCAGTCTGCCGGTATGGAAGCGAGGATGGTTGCCGACCATCGCCAGTGCCATCACGTGTTAGATAGGTTGCCTTGTTCGCTCATCATCCGCGTGTGGCGTAGTTTGGAGTGCGGCAGCCATGCTGCCGCGCCAGCCGTACACACGATATGGCGCGTGTCACGTCGTTGACCCGGCTGGTTACAATGAGACACCTTCATAGTAGATGTTTTTTGAAACAGGTTCTCGTCGATCCTGCTCCCAGTCTGCCGGTATGGAAGCGAGGATGGTTGCCGGCCATCGCCAGTGCCATCACGTGTTGGATAGGATGCCTTATCCGCCTGGCATGTGCACGGCGTAGCGTGTGGAGTGCGGCAGCCATGCTGCCGCGCCAGCCGTGCTCACAATCTGGCGCGTGTCACGTCGTTGACCCGGCTGGTCACAATGAGACAACTTCATAGTAGATGTTTTTTGAAACAGGTTCTAGTCGATCCTGCTCCCAGTCTGCCGGTATGGAAGCGAGGATGGTTACCGGCCATCGCCAGTGCCATCACGTGTTAGATAGGTTGCCTTGTTCGCTCATCATCCGCGTGTGGCGTCGTTTGGAGTGCGGCAGCCATGCTGCCGCGCCAGCCGTACACACGATATGGCGCGTGTCACGTCGTTGACCTGCTGGTCACGAGGATGCCGGGTGTGATCGTCACGAACATGGAATCGGTCGGTAATGAATAAGATACCTTCTCGTAGATGTTTTTTGAAATAGTTTCTATACTCGCCGGGGCATCAATTGATTGAGGATGGTTTTGAGTTGTCGCCTGATTGATCCTGATAGTAGAACATATGAACTAAAACCATCACCATGAAACACCGAAATGTGGTATAATAAAGCAGAATCGGGCGAGCGAATGAGTACACGCATGCGCCAAACACTTCATATAACCGATGCACTGGCGGTGGGCTATACAGTCATTCACCGTCAGCCTTTTATTCTGCTCTTCTCAATTGGGTTGAGTGTCTATCTCTGGCTTGGCAGTGCAATCACACTGGCGATGCCCTTTTCATACAACCAAAGTGTTGCAGCGCAGTGGATCGGGACATTACACGCCGTTGATGCCCGTACCTTACTGGTTGTAACCAACAGCATTCCCATCCTGGCTCCTGGCCTGGATGCAGTAGTACCACCACCACCCGCTCTGCCGGTGATGGAATTTGCAGGGGTGGTGATGATACTTAACGTGATAACCCTGGCGCTGAGTAGCTGGTTTTTGGTGAGCTTACGCCAGATCATTCTGCGCGAGCGCTTACCCTGGCAGACGGTGTTGCGACGAACGCTTAACGTTGCCCTGCGCCTGAGCATCGTCTTCGTACTGATCGGGTGTGTGATCGCACCAATCGGTGGATTGAGTCTGCTGACAATGCTGCTCATGCCGGCGACGACAACGTTGATCTATTACGGATGGATCGTACTGGTGATCGCCGGCCTGATTGGATTTGGGTTCACGCCAGAAATTATCACCCTGAGTGATGAGCGCCCACTCCAGGCTCTTTACCAAAGCTGGCAATTCGCTCGTCAGCGTTGGTTAGCGATTACCACATTTTTAGCCATCTGTACGGTGATTGAGGTTGGCTTTGCTCAGCTCTGGCGCTCGCTGGCAACCCAACCAGGCTGGCTGGCACCGGCAATCATCGGTAATGCCTGCATTGGCAGTGGCATTCGTGCCGCTCGTTTACAGTTTTATCGCTATCACGCCGCCACGCTATTGCCGGCGTAGGGCGAAACACAATGTGACACTATAAGGAAAACAGACTATGACAAGCGAGACACCGACAACCTACGATGAAAGTCAGATTCAGGTGCTTGAGGGCATGGAAGCCGTGCGCAAGCGCCCCGGTATGTATATTGGCCCAACCGACATCAATGGCCTGCATACGATGGTGCGTGAAGTGGTTGACAATTCGGTCGATGAGGTGATGGCCGGTCGTGCAACCAGCGTGAGCGTTACCATTCATCGTGATGGCTCGGTGACCGTCAGTGATGATGGGTCGGGGATTCCGGTCGGTATTCATCCCAAAGAGGGGATCAGCACGCTGACCCTGGTGATGACGCGCCTGCACGCCGGTGGTAAATTCGGCAGCGGTGGCTATAAGGTTTCGTCTGGCCTGCACGGCGTCGGCGTCTCGGCTGTTAATGCCCTGTCGGCTTATATGCGAGTAGACGTGTATCGCAATGGCCGCCACTACTACCAGGAATATCGGGCCGGTGTGCCGGTCACCGATGTAATCGATCTCGAACCAACCGACCGCCACGGTACGACGACGCGCTTTTTGCCCGACACATCCATCATTCAAACGCTTGACTACAATTTCGATACGCTGGCCCAGCGCTTCCGCGAGATGAGCTATCTCAATAAGGGGTTGCGCTTTAAGTTTGTTGATGAACGGACAAACCGTGAACTCAACTTCTATTTTGAAGGCGGAATCGTTTCCTATGTCCGCCATCTGAACAAGGAAAAGACGGTACTCCATCGTCAACCGTTTTATGTCGAGCGGATTGTTGACGATGTGATGGTTGAGGTGGCGCTCCAGTACACCGATTCGTTCGATACCGATAACGTCTACACTTTTGCCAATAACATCAACAACGCCGATGGTGGATCGCACCTGTCAGGATTTCGCACCGCACTGACCCGTGTCATCAACAATTATGCGCGGGCAAAGGGGCTGTTGAAAGACAACGAAAGCAACCTGACCGGTGATGATGTGCGCGAGGGCTTGACGGCGGTTATCAGCGTTAAGCTGAAAGACCCTCAGTTCTCGTCGCAAACCAAAGAGAAGCTGGTCAGCCCGGAGGCGGCCAGTGCGGTGGCGACGGTGTTCAGCGATGCGTTCAGTGCCTGGCTCGACGAGAATCCCACTGAAGCGCGGCGTATTATCGAAAAAGCTATTTCTGCTGCGCGTACCAGGCTGGCCGTACAGAAGGTACGCGAGACAGCACGCAAGAGCGCAATGGAGGGGTTCTCGCTCCCCGGTAAGCTCGCCGATTGTTCAGACCCCAATCCGGCCCGCTGTGAACTCTACATTGTTGAGGGTGATAGCGCAGGCGGCACGGCGAAACAGGGACGTGACCGGCGCTTTCAGGCGATTTTGCCGTTGCGCGGGAAGATTCTTAATGTCGAAAAGAGTCGGCTTGATCGCATGCTCTCGAATGCCGAGGTGCGTGCGCTAATTACCGCCATCGGTACGTCTATCGGTGATCAGTTTGATCTCAGTAAACTGCGCTATCACCGCATTTTCCTGATGACCGACGCCGATGTTGACGGCAGCCATATCCGCACGCTGCTGTTGACCTTCTTCTTCCGGCATATGCGACCGCTCATTACCAACGGTCATTTGTTCATCGCCCAACCGCCACTCTACCGGATCAAACACGGTCGCGAGCAGGTCTACACCTACTCTGATGCTGAGCGTGATGCGTATCTGAGCAAATTGCCACCCGGTACCAAGGTAGAAATCCAGCGTTACAAAGGGCTGGGTGAAATGAACGCCGAACAGCTCTGGGAGACGACGATGAATCCGCAAAACCGGGTTATTCTTCAGGTGACGCTGGAAGATGCCGCACGCGCCGATGAGACGTTTACGATGTTGATGGGAGACCTGGTGCCACCACGCCGGCGGTTTATTCAAACCCACGCGAACGAGGTGGTTGAGCTGGATATTTGAGAGGATGTTCAGCGGGTACGTGAACGTCGTGTAGGGTTGTTACTGTTGCACCACCGAGCCACAGAGGACCCAGAGGTAGTACACTCTGCCGTGTTCTCTGTGGCTCGGTGGTTTTTGTTGCACTACCAGGGTACGGAGGGCACAGAGGGAACTTTCCAGTACAGGTATTCCATCAAGCGATGGCTGATTGCGTCAATCCCCAACATCTTTTTTGAGGTAGTTTCCAGAGATGAAACTCGCTTCGTGGCTCCTGCGTATATTGCAGCAACAGACCAGGCTTACCCGCAAGTAAGGAGGCAACAGTGACTGCTCCCGACCCATTTTCGTTACCGCCTGCTACACCTGAACCACGCCGACGCAATCTATTACCGATCCTGATCGGTGGTGGCCTGGCAGGCATCTTACTGATTGTGATCGGCGGCGCTGCACTGGCATTTACGCTGTTGACGCAACGGGCCAATAACTTGCCCGAATTATTGCCGGCGGAAACGCAAATATATGCCACGTTCACCCCCAATCTCAGCGATCTCCCCAATATCGAACGCCTGCGGCAGGCATTTCCTGAAACGTTTGACTATCAGGAGAGTGAGACGACTTCGGATCTGCTGGCGGAACGCTTTGGGGTTACATTCGCCGAAGATATTGCCCCATGGATCGGTGCTGAGATGGCACTGGCCCTGTACGGTCTGCCTATCGAAGAGTTGACTAATCTGTCTGGCCTGGAGCCGGCTGATCCGATGAATCCGTTCTCGACACCACTGGATCGGGAAACGAACATTCTCTTGCTGGCAGCGGTACGCGATCAACGGGCTGCGCAGGCTTTTCTCGACAAGCAACGGGCGTTCCGCGAACAGAAAGGCGAACGCTTTACGACAAACACTATCAACAACGTGACGATTTACGCCAGCGAAAGCGATACAACACCGTTTGCAGCGTTTGCCCTGGCCCGGAACACGGTCGTTTTCGCCAATAAGGCCGAGAACATTGCTACGTTGGTGCAACAAGAGAATGACAGTACGCTTGCCCGCAATACATCATTTCAGACAGTAATCCAGGCTCTCCCCGGCGACCGCATGGCAACCATTTATATTTCTGGTGATACTATCGCCCGCCTCACCGATGCGTTGCTTGAGTCGTCCACCGATACGGTACCAACGGCTACCTTAAACGATGCACAGGCTGCGGCCCAGGCTCTGCAAGGAGTAGGGCTAACGATGGCGGTCATTGAGCGGGGTCTGCGCTTCGACGCCGTCTCGGTGTTTGATCAGAATCGGCTGGGGAACGACTTGCGCGAACGGATCGCTCAATTACGGCCTGCCGTTTCGCCAGAACGGGCGGGCGATGTCGATAGTGCGGCACTTGGTGTGTTCAGTTTTCTCATTCCCGAAGACTGGGGGCAGCAATTGCGTGATCAGCTTGCCGCCTCACCCGAAACGGCAAATACGCTCGACGATCTTGAAGCAAGCCTGAACATCGACTTCGAGCGCGATCTGTTTCGCTGGTTCCACGGCGAGGGTGTGATTACTGTGTTACCGCTTGACAGCAACGACCTGCCGGTTGGCGGGTATTTCGCGCTACGAGTTGCCGACCGGTCTGCCGCTGAACAAGGGATGGAGCGGATAAGTGCTTTTGTTGCCGATTCGTTCGGTCTGGTGTTTACCGACACATCACTGGGTCGTACTCAGGTACAGGCGATAGAAGAAGGCGATCTCTTTGTCGGCTACGGCTTCAACGGGAATGATCTGGTGATTGCATTCGGTCGTCAGGCGATGGAGTCGGCATTTGGAGCTGAACAGAAATTGTCAAGCCAGAGCGACTATGCCGACGCGCTGCGGGCATTACCCTCTCCGAACAGCGGTATCCTTCACGTCAACCTCACGGCTGTGCGAGAACTGTACAATCGGGTCGGTACCGATCTGGCCGATCCCGACCTCGAACAACGTCTGGCACCGTTCAAGGCGATCACATCCACCGGTACCGTTGGCCTGGATAATCAGGGCGCTCTTCGCGGAACGTTGTTGTTGAGTATTGGTTCCTGAGCGATCACTATGGAGAAAGACCGGTTCTGAAAACGTCAGTTCGGCACTGCGCTATGTGAAGAAACCACGCATCGGGCCGGCTTATTCCGCGCTGACGGTATGTATGCAGCACAGGCAGCCGCTTGTGCTGCTTCGTTATCCCACACTCACATTATGGTACGATAGACGGGGAGAGGTTCACAGAGGAGTTACAAGCATGACACAACAAGCCCCGCATCGCTACCTTGGCAAAGCGCGTAAATTAGTCGATGGCGTCGAGAAGGTGACCGGTCGTGCCCGTTACGCCGGAGATGTTTCCCTGCCGGGTATGCTGCACGGCAAGCTGGCCCTCAGCCTGTTCGCCCATGCCCGAATTACCCGGATCGATACTGCGGCGGCGCTGAAGATTCCCGGCGTGGTCGCGGTATTGACTGCCGACGATCTACCCACACGCAATCGGCAGCCCTCATCACGACAGACGACAACCCTCGCCAGAGAGGTTGTTCGCTACCGTGGTGAACCGGTTGCGCTGGTTCTGGCCACCAGTCTGGCGGCTGCCGAGGATGGTGTGGCTGCCTTGCAGATCGATTATGAACCGTTGCCGGCACCGGTTACTGCGGAAGCCGCCCTCGATCCGGCGGCACCGGTGATTTGGCCGCAAGGCGCGCCGAAGGCCGACACCGATTTAACTGCGGCCCACGCCGCCGTGGCCCGTGGCGAAGAGCAGAGTGACCACGTCGCCTCGAACATCCATGAACAGAAACGCTTCAGTCGGGGTGATGCCCTGGCGGCGCTCGCCACTGCTGAGGTGGTGGTCGCAGGCACCTATCGAACGGCGATAGTCCACCAGGGCTACCTGGAACCGCACGCCGTAGTCGCCGATATCGAACCGATCCGCAAACACATTACCCTGTACACCAGCACGCAGGGGCAGTTTGGGGTTCGCGATGAAGTCGCTCGTTTGCTTGGACTGCGGACAAGTCAGGTAACGGTGGTACCGATGACGGTCGGCGGTGGGTTTGGCGCCAAATACGGCATTCTCGATCCACTGGCTGCCGCTGCTGCGCTGGCCGTTGGGCGTCCGGTACGGATCGTCCTTGACCGCAGTGAAGACTTTCTGACCACCACCCCCTCACCGGCCAGTACCATCACGATCAAACTGGGGGCAACTCGTGAAGGAGTCCTCACGGCAATAGTGGCCGAGATGGTGATCGACAACGGCGTCTACCCCTTCACGCTGGGCGGCATCATGAGCACGCTACTCGGCGGCTACTACCGCTGCCCCAACGTCCAGATTGATGTGGTTGAAGTCCTCACCCACAAACCCCAGGCCGGCGCATACCGTGCGCCGGGGGCACCGCAAGTTACGTTCGCGCTCGAGTCGAGCATTGACGAGCTGGCTCGCCGTCTGGAGCTTGATCCGCTTGAGCTACGCTTGCGAAACGCAGCGACGACCGGCGACCCGATGGGCAACAACGACCCGTGGCCGTCGATGGGGCTACGGCAGGTGCTGGAAGCCGCGGCCAACCATCCGCTCTGGCGCGAGCGCACACCGGGCAGCGGAGTCGGCCTGGCGATTGGCGGCTGGCCGTGTGGGATGTCACCCGCCGCAGCCGTTTGTCGGGTTGACACCGATGGGATCGTGCGCGTCCACGTCGGCTCGGTTGACATTTCAGGTGTCAACAGCAGCTTCGTGCTGGTGGCGGCGGAGATTCTGGGTGTACCACCCGAACAGGTCGAGATTGTGGCCGGTGATACCCGCAGCGGGCCGTTTGCCGGGCCGAGTGGCGGCAGTCAGATCACGTACAGTGTTGCCGGTGCGGTAGCTGCGGCGGCCCAGGAAGCCCGGCGGCAGCTTCTGGAGGTTGCTGCTGATATGTTGGAAGCCCGCATTGACGATCTCGACCTGCGTGATGGCGCTATCCATGTCCGGGGCTTACCTGGACGCACACTGCCAATTGGCGAGGTTGCCCGGCGTGCTCAGGAACAGCAGGGCGGGCCGGGACCTATTGTCGGTGAAGGACGAACAGCACCCGCCGAAAATGCTCCCGGCTTTGTCGCGCATATTGTGCAGGTCACGGTAGACAACGAAACCGGACGAGTGCAACCGTTGCGGTATGTCGCAATCCAGGATGTCGGGTTTCCGCTCAACCCGCTGATGGTGGAAGGCCAGATTCACGGTGGTGCCGTGCAGGGAATTGGTTGGGGGTTGCACGAAGCACTCCGCTACGACGAAAATGGCGAGCTATTGACGGCCAGTCTTATGGATTACACCCTGCCACGTGCGGCAGATGTGCCGTCGATTGAAACTGTTCTGGTCACCAATCCGGCACCCAACGGGCCGTTTGGCGCACGTGGTGTTGGCGAGCCACCGATCACCGCCGGGGCAGCAGCGCTCGCCAATGCGATTCGCGATGCCACCGGTGCCCGTATCTACGAACTGCCGATGCGCGATGAAGTGGTGTGGCGGGCAATGCAGAAGGGTGTCAACAAGCAATAGTTCCTGAATCTACAAGTGACAAATGATCGGGGTATGGTTGTTCACCATACCCCGATCAATACTTGCGGTAAGACTCATGCAGTGTCAGTAAGCCTACACACTATCACCGTATGTATAGACACCGCATGTGCGTATCCAACTCTCACGAGTAATCATGGGTTATACGCTGTAGATCGCTCTGCCACCGAATCGCGCCTGGCTGTACCCCAGGCCGTGCCCAGGCTGGTGAATTGCCGGCACTATTGGAATATTTCCCATCCCAACCAATTAGAGGCGTTCTCAGGACAACAGGTGTGTGCTACTGCGAAACACCGGTCAGGAATGGGCACTTGCCTTTGCCTGACGCACAATCTCGGCAATCTGGCCGAGATGATCGTAGGCGTGGGCCAGCCCCAATACAAACCGACCACGCGCATCAACCGGCGGCGCGCCCGGCCACGGTTCGACAATGTAGTCGAGATGTGGATGGTCGGGCCACATATTCAATGAGGCATGGAGCATGCGGCGACTCTCGGCGAGACGCTGACGGACCTGAGCCATTGTTGTGACGGTTTCCCAGGGCACTTCATAGCGCGAACGGCCATGAAATGGCACGCCACGCGCCATTTCTGCGGCCAGAAACGCCGACTCTTCGCACGAAGCAGTGAGATGAACGATCACATGGCCGAGTGTCCATGCCTGGTTAACTGCATTGGGATCGCTGGCGAATGGATCGTGCGCTTTGGGATCAACCGGCTGAAAGGTCACATCTGCATCAGTGCAGTCGGCAATCAGCCGTTCCACTGTGTCGTACATTTCGTCGGTCTCGGCGTGGAGATCGGCTATGGTTAAACCATCCACCAGTTGCTGAATGGTACGCTCGCGGCGATACAAAGCAGCGTAATCGAGCATATACTCTCTCCTTTGCAGGCTCACGTCGGGTTACCTATCAGACATCGTCAACACAATCTCTATCCGCAGCTTATGAGTGCGGAAGTGCAGGTTCCGCACTCATGCGATGTAGTCTGCATTCGACTGACCAGACACACAGAATCGTGAGTTACCGGACAGATGCTGACAGCCGGGCTATCCTCACCGTCCCAGCCGCTCAAGCAGCATGCAGTAGGCGGTTTGCCCTTTGCGGAAACTGCTCAAGCGGAAGAATTCATCGGGCGCGTGGAAGCGCTCATCGTCCAGGCCAAAGGCAAAGTTGCTGGTATAGGCACCAAGCTGGCGCTGGAAGAGGGTACACACCGGGATCGAACCACCACTCCGCACGTAATACGGCTCGCGGCCATACAGCTCGATCAGGACTTCACGCACGGCAACATTGCCCGGATCGTCTTCGGGAATGAGGTAGGGGAACGCCTGAAAGGCGAGTGGTGTCACGGTCACGGTTACGCCGGGTGGGGTATGGCGCTTGATGTGCGCCTGCAACAGATCGAGGATCACCTGGGGTTCCTGGTCGGGCACCAGCCGACAGGTAATTTTGGCGTGGGCTTCAGACGGCAAGACGGTCTTGATGCCTTCCTGCTGGAAACCGCCCCAGATACCGTTAACTTCAAGCGTTGGCCGTACCCACTCACGCTCGCGCGGGGTAAAACCGGCTTCACCGAAGAGGGCCGGCACGCCGAGGGATGACTTCAACTTCTCTTCATCGAAGGGAATGGCCGCAATCCGCTCGCGGTCGGCGGGGGTCAGTGGTCGCACCTGATCGTAGAAGCCGGGAACGGTGATCATACCATCGTCCGAGCGCATCGAGGCGAGGATGTGGACCAGCGCATGAATCGGATTTTGGACGACACCGCCATACATGCCCGAATGCAAGTCCATATTTGCAGCACGAACGTCGATCTGCAACCCACAGCCGCCGCGCAGGCCAACCAGAATTTGAGGCTGATCCTCGCTCCACTGTCCACCATCGGCGCTCAAGACGAGATCGCAAGCAAACCGTTCACGCTCGTGTTGCAGGAATGCCGGAATCTGCGGACTGCCAATCTCTTCCTGGCCCTCGAAGAAGAACTTGATATTGACCGGTAGCGATCCGCTGCTCCGCAGCAACGCCTCCACTGCCAGGATTGGAATGAGCATGTTGCCTTTATCATCACTCGCGCCACGGGCATAAATGCGGTCATGTTCGATATGCGGCTCAAAGGGCGGATGGGTCCATAGATCGAGAGGATCAACCGGTTGCACGTCAAAATGGCCGTAGATCAATACCGTTGGCTTACCCGGCGCATGTAGCCAATCGGCATAGACCACCGGATGACCACCGGTAGGCAGGATCGCGACATGCTCCATGCCGGCCTGAGTCAGGCGATTTGCTACCCATTCGGCAGCACGCAGCACGTCTCCAGCGTGGGCCGAGATGGCCGAGATGCTGGGAATGCGCAGAAAATCAACCAACTCGGCAAGAAAACGTTCCTGATGTTCGGCAAGATAGCTCTTCCAGTCTGGCATGGCGACCATTCTCCTCATACAATACAGGTAGGCGAGTCTACGCACTTCGCCTCGGTACCATCATTATAATGGAGATTACGATGAACACATCACTTGCTCGTCCAATATTTCATTTGCAACAGATTGGGGTGGTGATTGGCTTGCTGGCAACTATTGTGACCAACGTTCTGGCGAATACGTTGCCACTCAACGGCCAGACCACCGGTGAGATTTCAGACCGCTACCCTCTTTTTATCACACCGCCCGGCTATGTGTTCTCGATTTGGAGCTTGATTTATATCGGTCTCATTGGTTATGCGATCTATCAGCTTCTCCCGGCGCAGGCAACCAATCCCCGCCTGCGGGCCGCCGCGCCCTGGTTCGGACTGAGCTGTGTCGGCAATATTGCGTGGCTCATCTTCTGGCACTACAATCTGCCCCTGCTCTCACTACCGGCAATGCTGGTCGTGCTGGGTGGGCTGATTGGTGTCTATCTGGCCCTGCGTGGTCCCGGCCAGGCAGAGGTTGGCGAGCAGTGGCTGGTACAGCCAACGTTTAGCCTGTACCTGGGCTGGATTTGCGTCGCCACCCTGGTCAATGGTGGTGTCTTGCTGTACGAGCTGGGCTGGCGCGATACCGGCACCGGTGGGATTGTGAGTACGATGGTGCTGCTGGGACTGGCTGCCGGCCTGAGCTGGTGGTTTGTCCACCGCTGGCAAGATGGGATTTTGCCGCTGGTGGTAGCCTGGGCAGCCAGTGGGATCGCGCTTAAGCAAGCAACTATCGTGCCGCTTGCCACGATGGCGTGGGTGGTAGCGCTGCTTACGGCGGGGATGGCGGTCATGGTGGGAGTGAAGAGGCTCAGGAAATGAGCACTGGCGTGGCAGGCAGTACATGTTGCCGGCCAGCAGCGATTGCCCTTCACCGATTTGCACCCTCTCTGACTACCAAAGCACGCAGGCGAGCGACGCGCACCCTATACCGGCAGCGCATGCAAACCCTTGACTCATTTTGTCTCAGACCAGCAAAAAAGAGACATCGCTGATCTGCATCGTCGGCCAGCGGGAGGTGTATGTCACGGCCCGATGCGATACCCCTGCCAGATCACGCTGACCGATCAATGGTAGGGGCACGACATCCATGCTCCTACCGTTCAGGTATAGCAACCTCCTGAAGTAAGACTTACCCTGCGTCCGAATTTGCCTGGTCTGCCAGTAGTGCCGCTCGCAGTGGATGGCCCATCACAAACATGCGACGTTTGGTGCGTCCTGCAGCGGGGGGATTCTTTTGCAGTTCCTCTAACAGATCGCAGATTGCCTGACGTACCTTCATGAACTCTTCCTCTGTTGCGTAAAACGTGTATTCCCGGGCAATGATGTTATTCAGGTCAGGTTCGCCACGCTCCAGCACGTAATTCGCCAGGTCTTGGGCTACCGACGAACCGTATAACTGAACATGGTCGGCGAACTGCTCTAACCCGCCGGGCTGAAAAACATCTGCCGGGTCAATCAAGCCTTCCTCGGCGATGAAGAAGCGCTCTTCGATCCCGTGAATGTGGCGTGTACGGGCAACGCGCACCACGCCTGCTTCCAGCATTTTGTGTACGTGTCGGTACAGCGACGGTTTAGGGATGTCGGGTAGGACACGTGATAATTGATTGATGGAGAGTTCAACCCCGGTAAGCGCCTGAAAGATGCGCATGCGCGCCGGGTGATTTACAACGGCAAAGTTTTTGAGTGGCATAGGCAGAACCTTTTTGATATATCAACTTCAACATCGTTATCAAAAACGATAACATAAAGAATGCCAACATGCAATACCCTTTATCTGCCCGCTGCCAGAAGCTGCAACGCGCCGCTTGCTGTCGGGCATCGGTTCTGGCCTGCGATACACCGCTGGTAATGCGCGCCGGAGGCGCGCTCCCAGCTCTCAGGCAGCATGGCTGCCGCTGTCAGGCGCCGGTTCTGGTTGGCGATACACCGCTGGTAATGCGCACCGGAGGCGCGCTCCCGGCTACGCCAGGCGATGCGTCACGGGTCACGAACCGGTACGGGTGTCCGCTGCGACCTGTGTCTGTGCGTGAGCACGGCTGGCGCGGCAGCATGGCTGCCGCACTCCACACTTCGCGATACGGTCAATGCTGGCTGGCGAACGGTATCCGCTCTAACACTGGCTGGTGATACATTTCTGGTCAAGCACGCTGGAAGCGCGCGCTCCCGGCTACGCCAGGCGATGCGTCACGGGTCACGAACCGGCACGGGAGTCCGCTGCGACCTGTGTCTGTGCGTGAGCACGGCTGGCGCGGCAGCATGGCTGCCGCACTCCACACTTCGCGATACGGTCAATGCTGGCTGGAAATGGTATCCGCTCTAACACTGGCTGGTGATACATTTCTGGTCAAGCACGCTGGAAGCGCGCGCTCCCGGCTACGCCAGGCGATGCGTCACGGGTCACGAACCGGTACGGGTGTCCGCTGCGACCTGTGTCTGTGCGTGAGCATGGCTGGCGCGGCAGCATGGCTGCCGCACTCCACACTTCGCGGTACGGGTAATGCTGGCTGGCGAACGGTCTCCTCTCTGAAACGTGAGCCTCCAACAGTTGTTCAACTCCCTGTAATCTTTCGGTGGTGAGAACGTCAACCATCATCGTTCGTAGGGATGAAGCCGTTTTGTCGGTGACCCATAAGGAGACTCCTATGACGATGATTAACCGTTCACGCCTTACCATCTTCGCGCTGTTGCTGACCGGTATCCTGGGGAGCATTATCGCTATTTGGAGCTGGTCGGCCAATGCCCAAACCGCCAGTCTCACTGTTTCACCAACTGTTGCCCGGCAAAACACGACGGTGACGCTGTACGGCAGTGGTTTTGTGCCCGGCGAGAAGGTGAGTATCTGGATTACCTATCCCGACTACACGGTCTATGGGGTGACGGTGCTCACCATCGATGAGCGTGGTCAATTCAGTCACCCGTACCTTCCCGATTTTCTCGGCGCAACGTTTACCCCAACCGGGCGCTACACTTACACCGCTCGCGGCTGGCAGAGTGGTCGCGAAGCCTACGCCAGTATCGACGTTGACATTGCCCCTGCACCCGGCACTACGGCCGGTGTTCAATTGACGGTTGATCGGGCAGTACAAACGCAAGGTAATACCTTCACGTTCAGCGGTAGTGGGTATAAACCCGGTGAGCGGGTTGCACTCTGGTTACGGTATCCGAACAACGCAGTTGCCGATCTCGGTGTACAGATTGCCGATGGTCAGGGGCGGATTGGGCTGGCAATAGACAGTAACGGTGTACCGGTCGGTCGGTATGCATTGACGGCACGCGGCTTGCAGAGTGGTGGTAATGGTATCGTTGAGTTTGAGGTACAGGTTGGCGATGCTCTCCGCCCACGCGGTACTGCCGGGTTGGAGGTAGGACCGGGCAGCAGTCAGCAACGCAGTGCAGTGTCATTACGCGGCACCGGTTTTCTCCCCGGCGAGGTGATTACGATTTGGGCTACCCGACCTGACTACTCGACCGAGTGGCTCGGTGATGTGACGGCAGCAGCCGATGGTTCGTTTACAACTGAACTGTATCTGAGTGAGCAGAATCCGGCCGGGCGCTACGCTTTCAGTGCGTATGGTAATCGGAGCGAGCGACGGGCAGTGGCCGAGTATACGTTGCTTCCGGGTCGCTAATTGTTTACCTGTTGTTTATCTGCGCTTGATCCATTCATCACAAGTTCTTGAACAAAGCGGGCTACACTAAGTACGGCAAAGATATCCTGATCGTATGATCAGGGTTGACATGTGTGCCGCATCACAGAACAAGAGGGAGTGTAGCCCGTGGAATCACTACTCACCGCTGCCGATCTCCACATTCATACTACAGCCAGTGATGGTACCGCCTCGCCAGAGGCGGTTTTATCGTATGTAGCAACCGAAACCGATTTGCGGGTGATTGCGATTACCGACCACGATACGCTACGCGGAGCACTCTACGCCCGTGAACGGGCATCGCACTATGGCATTGACGTGATCGTTGGCTGTGAAATCTCGACGCGCAGCGGCCATCTGCTGGCACTGTTCATTGAGCAGCCAGTTCCGGCGGGTCTGAGTGTTACAGAAACCGTCGCACGGATTCATGATCAAGGTGGCATGGCTTTCGCTGCCCATCCTTTCGGCATGCTGGTACCTTCCATTGGACGACGGCACCTGCTTGGCCCGGAGCGGACTGATGTTGATTGGATGCAGCTTGACGGTATCGAGGTCTTCAACGCCAGTCTGTGGAATCCGATGAACAATGAGCGAGCGGCCCGGTGTGCTCAGCGATGGGGGTTGACCCACATCGGCGGTAGTGATGCACACAATCTTACAATGATTGGTGCCGGGCGCACGCTCTTTGCCGGCACCGGCGCAGCCGATCTGCGGCGGGCATTACAGCGACGTGCTACGCTGGTGCACGGCAGGTATTGGGGATGGCGCGGGGTTGCCGGTGTGGTGCGCGAGCGTGTATGGCGACAGTTCGGGCGACCGGTCGAGTCTGTATCATAAATGTATGACCATGGCCCGGCCTGGACGCAGACGCTGTTGTTTAGCGTGCCCACTCACCAATCGCCGGCCCGGTCTCGAAAAAGATATCAGGTAACAGATTCAGCCGTCGGCTCAGCCAGGGCAAGGTAGTTTGCAGCAAGTGACGACGCACCGGCGGCGGGAGCAACGCACCGGTCTTTGGGCCAATGCGCACTACCCCAGCGCTTTGACGGCGAAGCAGCGTGACAATCCAGGCTGCAAGCTTTGCCCGGTGCCAGACCAGGGCAGGTGAGCGTTGCCAGGTAGCGAGAAAATCGGTCAGTTCATCAAGTTCGAGTGGCGGGAAGTCGGTGCGCTCACCCCAGTGTTCCCTGTGGTGCTGGATGGCCGCGACCAATGCCTGCGCCGCGGCGTCGAGTACAGGACGCCGGCGTGATTTCACCGCTGCCGCCAACGGCAACAGGAACGCCCGCGTGCGCCAGGCGATTGTCAGCGCATCGTGCAAATATACGAGACTGGTCACGATCTGTTGGGCCAGAGGGTCCGACGAGGGAGCTGTAGCAGCGACGTGATCGCGAAGACGCTGCGCCTGCTGCACTGCCTGTTCAGCCCGGTTTATCACCGGCTCGATGGCAGTCAGCGATTCGGCAAGGTATACCCAGACCGGCAGTGCCGCAGTGGGATGCATCCACCAGACCCAGAGCAACGAAGGGGTCACCATCCCTTTGACGTTTGTCAATGCCGGTAAGCGTCCGAAATACCACCCCTCTTCGATCAACTGCTCAGAAACGAGATAAGCGGTCGCAACAGCTTCGGCAAATGGCGGACTGTAGTTCGCCAGTCGCTGCGCAAACCAGGTACGCACGAAAGCTTCAGCATCAATATCGGGCTGACGGGCAAGGGCTGCGGTCACCGCACTGCTGACTTCAGTCCAGAGGTTCCAGCCGTTTGGTCCGAGTGTCGCACCCCCGCCACCCCAACCACCGGTGCTGTTCCATGCCCAGATACCCACGCACTGCGGACTGGTTGCTGCGCGGCGGATCGCAGCGCTGTGCAAATGAACCACACCAGCCGGAACCAATCCAAATAACTCATATTCGCGACGATTCTGCACTTCGACCAGTTGACGAGGGCCGGGCAAGCCCAGGGTTGGATTGGGCGGCAAGAAACGAAAGAAATCAGCCGGTGTATGTTTGATCGAAACCAGGAGATGTGGATCATGCTGATCGGCAAATACTGCCGCATAGCGGGCCGGCGATGAGATGAGATCACCCGCCTCACCGATTCCCAGCGTCCAGGTACGTATGACCAGGTGGCGATCAAAGGTTACGCACACCGGGAGTAATGTGGCGATCAGGTGACGGATCGTCGCAACATCGTGATACAGCAGATGGCCGGTATAACCGGCGAGATCATGAGCACCACCAGTCTCACCGATCCGGATTATCACACCCTGCACCATTGGCAGGGCGGAAAAGAGATCGATGAATGCGGCCTGATTGATCGCTGCCAGACGAGGATTATCGGCAGTGAGCGCACCGGCGACCTTGCGCAACTCAGAGGTCATCCACTGCATATCAGTGGTGACGTAGACCGGCATCCCACGGTTCGCCGCCTCAGTGAGAAGTGGCCACAAAGCCTGCCGGTAGGCCAGTGCCCGTAGCCGAAAAGGGCTATCGGGTGCATAGTATTGCCGGGGTGCCTGATCGAAGGTCACCAGGTGCGCCAGGTTGTCGATCACAATACCGGTGTAGCCCTGAGCCTGCACCGCGTCCAGATATGCCAGGGCGCGCTCAACGCCACGTTGCAGGCGAGCCTGATCAACGTAAGGCGGAGCGGGTATATCTATTTGACTGAACGGAAATGACGACCAGTTCCGCACCGGCGCAGACTGATCGACGAATGGACCACTAATGTCTACCAGACGAAGTGCGAGCGGCATTGTCAATCACCGTTACGTCGTAGTTAAGATATTGTTAACTGAGTATTATATTGTGTCGATACCAGATTTCAAGCGGAGATTGCTTATTGAACATTCACAGTTTGTTAGCGGTGTCTTAATGAAGAAGAGTGCTACCGGGTGTGCTATCGGCGAGCCGTTGGTGGGTTGGTGGGGGTACACTGAATGGTTCTGTGCATTCTGTTGCAGTGCCCGGGTGATGGGTGGTGAGCATAGCATGCTGGTGCTGTATCCGGCTGTGATCTGCGACACGCCCCCACCCCAACCCGCCCCCGCTAGGGGAGGGAGTCTGTGGTGCGATCCTACTGTCGCGATCTGATGCAGGGGCGCGAGGCACTGTTGGTGCGCCGGAGGCGCGCACTCCCAGCGTATGCAGACACGCCCCCCAACCCGCCCCCGCTGGGGGCGGGAGTCTGCGGGGCAGGGTGGTTCCCGCTGTCGCGATCTGATGCAAGGGCGCGAGGCACTGTTGGCGCGCCTCCGGCGCGCGCTCCCAGTGTGCCGAATGAATGTGCTCTACGCGCAGGTCGTTCTCGTGGCCCGCAGGGAATCCGCTATGACCTGTACCGGATTATGAGCACGGCTGGCGCGGCAGTATGGCTGCCGCACTCCACACCACGCACTACGGGCAACCCGGTATGGAAACGGCATCCTCCCCGAAACGTGATTTAACAGCGTGCGAAGCGAAAACGCCGGTTCTGCACCAGGATGTGGTAGAAGGGTGATCTCGGATCACGGGTTGTGAACGCTATTACACCAGGTCTGATCCAAGGAGACGATAGTGTTCTCAATACCGGGCGAGAAGGAGCTGGTGAAGAGCGATTAGCGTCTCGCTCTTCACCCAAAGTACAGAAGAAGCCATCACCGATGTGCGTCAAACACTCGACTGACGTGAGCGCGGTGCTGGGATATACTCAACCGATGGCCGGCGCTGAGCCGTTTGTGGGTAGAGCGCCATAATCTGATAAATCTCTTCTGGCACTTCGGTGCTGATCGGCAAACCCAATTCGCGGGCTTCGCTGACCGTAATCGGATAATCGTGTGTCCATACCCCACTGGCCAGGGTGTGAGCCACTTCTTCGGCCCGCTCAACCGGCATCTTGTCACGCAGTAGCTCACAAACGGTGCGCTTCACCTGGCGAATAGCCTTTTCGGCAATATCGGCCATCATCAACGTCTCGTCATCAATCTCGCTCAGTGGTTTGCGTTCAAGAACACTCAGGATCGAAGCTGCCGGATGCTGGCCCAACTGTGGATCAACCGGCCCCAACACGGCATTCTCGTCCATCACAATCTCATCGGCAGCCAGCGCAATCAAGGTTCCGCCAGACATTGCATAATGCGGAACGAAGACGGTTACCTTTGCGGCGTGTTTGGTGAGGGCACGGGCAATCTGTTCGGCAGCCAGCACTAACCCACCCGGTGTGTGCAGGATCAGATCAATCGGAATATCGCGATCTGTCATCTTAATCGCCCGCAATACCGCTTCAGAGTCTTCGATGTTGATATAGCGTACCAGTGGAAAACCGAGCAGACTCATGGTCTCTTGACGGTGGATCAGGACAATCACCCGACTCTTACGCTTGCGTTCCAACTGTTCGAGCAGACGCTGACGTGCGGCGTCGAGCATACGCTGCCTGATCACCGGCTGCAACGATGAAATGATGAAGAACAACCACAGCAGTGACAAGAAATCCATACCACGCTCCTCACATTACACTCACCAGGGATAATACTCGTCCAGATAGTAGCGCCGTACATAACGCCGCTGCCGAAACAATGGTGCCAGCACCAGCCCGGCCACAAATCCACCAATGTGCGCCCACCACGCTACGCCACCCATCTCCTGAACGTCGATGATGATGGAGAAGAGACCATTTGCCAGTTGCGAAATAAACCACAGACCAAGGTACACGATAGCCGGTACTTCGACCAGCCACGGCAAGAAGAAGATCGGTATCAGCGTCACTACCCGTGCCGTCGGGAAGAACAACAGATACGCTGCCAGCACACCACTCAACGCACCACTGGCGCCAACGGTAGGGATCGGCGAAGTCGGATTGAAGAGGATGTGAGCAAATGCGGCGGCTACGCCACACAGCAGGTAGAAGATTAGATAACGCTGACTCCCCATCCGATCTTCCACATTGTCGCCGAAGATGTAGAGGGCCAGCATATTGCTGAAGAGGTGAAACCAGCCGCCGTGCATAAACATTGAGGTGAAAATGGTGAGTAGTTGGGTGGGATCGAGTGGATTGGCAAGAAAGCGCGCCGGTACGAGGGCCAGGGTCGCGACCCAGGCTTCGGTAAGCCGTTCATTTCCGACCATCAACAGGAAGACGATAACATTCGCTGCCAGCAATGCCCAGTTCACTGCCGGAAATGTACGGGAAGGGACGGTGTCTGTAAGGGGAAGCATACGGTTCCTTTCTATTCCATCCAGTACTGGATTGTCATTCAATGATACGACAGGTCTGGCATGGAGATATTGAACGTACAATGAATTGGACGTGAGGAATTGTCCGAAACGCGACGTAATCCGCCCGATACGATACAGACACGCCAGCGATTGTAACAAGTCCTGGATACACGCCCGATCACTTTATGGCTGAAACTGCACAGCCTCTCGCTGCTCACATATCTGACGCAAGCGCACCATTTGGGCCTGGGCGTCCAGCTTCATCAATGGGGCAACGGTCAACGGCCAGATCAGATCAAGCCCGGGGACACGTAACCGATATTCAACCCGGTTATGGATCAGCGTTTGATCGGATCGCTCTTGCCAGGGCAGCCACTGCCAGGCATCGAATCCCTCCCAGAAACCGTCGAATGCCCACAGCACCAGTCCAGGGCGACGTTCCACGACTACGTAACCGGCTTCGAGCAGCGGCCCAACCCCGGTAAGGCGCAGCCGCCAGCGTGCGCCGCGCTCAAATTGCCAGCCATCGAGCGGTGTGAATTGAACTGCCGGCGACATCCAGCGTTTCATCAACGCCTCGTCGGTTATCACTCGCTCAACCCGTTCCATCGGGGCGGTGACAACGACAAACTCCTCAAGCAGATGGGGAAATGGTGATTGCATCGGTTACCCTTTCACGAACCTGATGCCAGCGACCAGATACCGAAATTGTCGAAATGGACTTCGACCCCACCTTCAGCATTGTAACAGGCCGTCGAGACACCTACCCGCCCTGCACCCAGGGTATTGTCGCGCAGATCGGCAGCCAGCGCATCGTTGATAAACAGCCGAATCCGCTCACCCTGTCTGATCACCCGTAACCGATTTTGATCGCCTACCGTCGTGATACGGCGCGGGTCGCCTTCTGCCAGGATGACCGGCTCACCTTCTGCCAGGATGATGGAGAGACGATAGTAGTCGATAAAAAACTCAAACTTGTAGAAACCAACGTTGCGTTGTTGGGCAAAGATCAGGCCGCAACTCCCGTCACCGCCGCCACGAGCAATCCGGCAATCAACTTCACCGATAAAGTCGGTGAATGAACTCAATTCGTACACTTCGTATGACGTATCCTTGCCTGACCATAATACCTTAAAAACCCCATCTTCGATCAGGTTAAGCTCAATGTCCTGGAAGACACCGGTAAACCAGGCATTGCGGTTATCAACAAATTCATCGTAGAAGACGCGCTGAGCATCGGCAAAAAGGGCTGTTAATTCAGCTTGCAGTGCCGTGGCTGTTTGCGTAGCAGCCATTTGCACCAGCGCCTGGGCCGTGCGCGCCTGAGCGGTCTGCGTCACGGACACAGTGTCGGATGAGGGAGATTGACTGTCCACACTCCTGATAGCGGTGGGCGATGGCGGGAGTGATGTCACTGACGCTGTGGGCGCCACCAACGGGGCAACTGGCGAGCGACGGCTCATCCAGGTGACGAGAGCAGTGCCACCTATGACGATCACCAGTATGATCACAACAAGGAGGATTGTTGGTTGCCTGCCGGTGCGGATAAAGGACGGTACCATTGCTGATAACGCCGCGTCAGTTGGAGATGTTGTTTTGTTCGATAGTTGCGTGCCACAGTGAGGGCATACCTGTGCATCGTGTGGCACTGCTGAACTGCATTGTGGACAAGAACGTTCTTGTGACATGGTTTTATGTATACTTGCATCGCACGTGAGTGCTCTTCTACCCGCTGCGCACACTACCCATACTGACACCGGCCAGGCTGCCACCGATAACCGTTACCGGTACGCCGGCCATTGCCTCATATTCCATAGCAATCCGTTTAATATCAGCTTCGGCATCATTACGGGCAAAGACGACCAGTGTTGCCTGTGATGCGGCCACCGGTTGGCGCACACCGAACACGGTCGAACTGCTCATCCGGGCGGCAAGGGCATCGGCGTGGGGGTCGGTCAAACCGAGTGCAGCCTGTTCCCAATGGCTCTGCGTCAGCAACTCACCGATCAACCGCAGATCGTCTTCGCGCTGGGTGCGATTTGCCGCTGCCCGCAGCAGGGCCAGAATAAGCCGTGTACGCTGCTGCTCGGCAAGGGCAAAACCTGCCAGTGCCGGCAAGAAGGAGCCTGCGTTTTGTTCGCCGATCACAGCGGGATGCGCGGTCAATGCAGCGAGCAGACGCTCACGGCCATCGCGAACAAAATCGGTTAGCTTCAGCGCAGCCAGTCTGGTGCCGGGTTCACTGTTGACAATGCCCCCCTCGCCGATGATCTGATCGAGGAGCGCCAGTGCTGCTCGCAACCGTGATGGCAGTTGACGCGCCTCCTCGCCAACGCGCAGCGTCCAGATCGCGCAACCTGGAGGAAGATGGACACTCCCACCAATTGAGGCTGTGTGTGGTTGGACGACCATCACTTCGTTTGCCGGGGCGCAGACGGTGGTCAGCGTACCGATGAGGTCGAAGCTGCGACTGTCGATCTGCCGCAAGCCTTCGGCACAGGTGATCGCCAGTTCGCGTGGCGCGAGATGAACCTGATACGCCGAGACCAGCGCCTGCGCGAACGCGGCGATGACGGTTGCAGCGCTACCTGGCGCCGCCTGTGGCTGTAGCAGGATTCTCGCCCCGCCACCGAAGCGAACAAATTCTTCCCGCATCAAGGCAACCCAGGCCATCAACGCCGGTTCCCACCACGGACTGCGGGGTGGGCAATGACGGTCGATTTCGTTTACTGCGTCGGCGTATTCACGTGGTCCACCTGGCAGGAACAGAGCGGTGCAGGGGATCGAGTCGGTGCGCTGACCAACCCGAATCCGAATGATCGGTTCGGGATCGGGCTGAAGGGCCACCAGCACGCCACCGCCGGTTGGCCAGAGCAAGGTTTGGATACCGGCTTCAGCGACGATCCCACCTGACAGATCAACCCATCCCGGTGCCCGCACCAGGGTAATCGAGCGGTCACGGTCGAAAAATCCACCTCGCTCGGCACGCACCCGTTGGCCGAAACGATCAAACTCAGCAGCCACGCACGTATTATCCTATTCTACACGGGCAGCCATAATCGTCGCCCCGAGCGTCGTCGTGAGATCGGGAAAGTGCAACCCCTTCAACGTGATGGCACAAATGCCTTCGCCGCGACGAGCCAATCGATCAAGTACTTGTTGATCGCCTGAATCAGGGCCGCGCAGCACAATCTCGCTCTCACCCAGCGGAATCCGTGCTTCAGCCGGGGCCGCCTGCGGCGTGATGCCTAACAGCATCGCATAACGACCAGCACTCGCCACCGGATCAACCACCGCCACTATCACCTCGGCAATCCCCCGTGCGCCATTTGTGTGTCCCCAGAAATCGGCATCGGGCACGCGCAGCGAACGGTCGGTTACATCACCGCACAAAAACGGCAAATCAGGGCTGGGTGGCCAGGCCGTCTCCCAGGCCAGACTCAACCCATCGGGGCGGATGCGCCCGCCGGCCACCGGGCCATTCATGATCAGCCCACGGTCGGCTGCCGCAGCGACGGCAATTGTGGTATTGACCGGCAACAGAGCAAAATCGATCAACCCCGGCCCGGCGGCGACGTGTCGCCACCAGCGATGTTCGGGGGCAGGTCGGCGAAATGCGAGTAGTTCGAGGTAGGTACCGTCGGGGAAGCTGATCAGGGCATTGTGGGTCGCACCATCGGCGTGTTCGCCACCCGGCGCAACGACAAATCCGGCAGCGGTGTATGCCGCTACCGCCGACGACAACTGCTCAACCAAAATGACCACGTGATCAAGCGCATGGATCATACGAACTCCGTGACGGGTGATAAGGCGGTTCCAGTTGGCAAAGATTCCTTCCTTCATTATAATCGACAGTACAGCATGCAGATGATGGGTCAAACAAGAGAGTGACTCTCCCCGATGAGGAGCAAAGGAGCCGGCGAGATGAGCGAAGAACGCTTTACAGCACTGGTCGTAGAAGAGGGAGGCGATGGTCGGCGGGTGGAGTTTCGCGAACTACCGCTCAGTGCCCTACCTGCCGGGGACGTTCTGGTCAAAGTTGCTTATTCGACCCTCAACTACAAAGATGGTCTGGCAATTACCGGTAAAGGCAAAATCTTGCGCAGCAGCCCATTAGCACCCGGCATCGATTTTGCCGGTACCGTTGTTGAGTCTGCCGATCCGCGTTACCGTCCTGGTGATCCGGTTGTGTTGACCGGTTGGGGCGTTGGTGAGCGACACTGGGGTGGCTACAGCCAGTATACTCGTGTCAAAGGTGAATGGCTGGTGCCATTGCCAGAGGGTATGAGTCTCAAGCACGCCATGACCATCGGCACAGCGGGATTCACGGCAATGCTGTGCGTGCTGGCGTTAGAGCGGCATGGCTTCATCCCTGGGCGGGAAGTCCTCGTGACCGGTGCCGCCGGTGGGGTGGGCAGTGTTGCCGTTGCTTTACTGGCTAAAGCCGGGCATCAGGTTGTGGCCGCAACCGGTCGTCCTCATGAAGAAGCCTATCTGCGTGAACTGGGAGCAAGTGCCATTCTTGACCGCAGTGTGCTCAGTGGCCCTGGCCGACCACTCGAAAGCGAACGCTGGGGCGGTGCGGTTGATACGGTCGGTGGTGCCGTACTTTCCGGCGTCTTGCGCGCTATGGCGATGCGCAGTGCGGTTGCTATTTGTGGGAATGCCGGTGGCGCCGAGTTTACGACGAGCGTCTACCCCTTCATCCTGCGCGGCGTGACCATGATCGGCGTTGAGTCGGTGATGGTGCCGCGTGAAGAGCGCCTCGCGGCCTGGGCGCGATTGGCGCACGATCTCTCACCCGATCTGCTGGAACGGATGACAACCGTTATCCCCTTCGCCGACCTGCCGGCGTATGCCGAACAGATTACCAACGCCCAGACTCGTGGGCGGGTGGTGGTGGATGTGAACCGATGAATAGTGTTTTTACGCGCATGGCAAACCCACACGATGCGGCAGCGATTGCTGAAATCTACAACCAGGGCATCGCCGACCGCATCGCTACCTTCGAGACCAATGCCCGCACTGCGCAAGACGTGGCGGCCTGGTTCAACGACCGCTTTCCAATCGTGGTGACGATTGTTAACGATCAGGTGGTGGCCTTCGCCGCTACGTTTCCGTACCGGGCCCGTGAGTGTTACGCCGGTGTCGCCGAGTTTTCGGTGTACGTGGCCCGTGAGTGGCGCGGACGAGGTATCGGTCGGCTGACGATGCTGGCCCTGCTCGAAGCGGCGAGCCGGGCCGGTTTTTGGAAATTGCTTTCACGGGTCTTTGTGGAAAATACGGCCAGTCGGGCGATGCTGGCTTCCGTTGGCTTCCGTGAGGTCGGTATCTACGAGAAGCATGCCCGTCTTGATGGTCGCTGGCGCGATGTGGTGATTGTTGAGCGGTTGATCGAAGAAAATGTGAGAGACGAGTGAATACCTCTTAGTCAGACTTTCAGCAATTCTTATTAAAGAGTCTATATATTTATAATCTTTGCATAACATAAGCTGCCTAGACTGCATGAGGCGGTGCAAAGGTATCGCCTGGTTCCCTCTGGTAAGGAGAAATTTCGATATGCGGTCTATGCGGCTTTTGTTCGTGATCCTGGCGGTTGCTGTTGCATTAGCAGCGTGTGGAAACAGTGGGACAGCGTCAAATCCAAATTCACCAATCATCTTCGCGTGGTTACCTAACGAGTCGGGTTCAGAGCTGAGAGATGCTCGTGAGGCTATCGGTGCAGTTGTTAGCGAGACGCTTGGCCGCCCGGTAGAACATCGGACAACAACAGACTACCTTATTGCTGTTGAAGCGTTGGCGAACAACACCGCCCATCTCGGCTTCTTCGGTGCCGAAGCCTACGTACAGGCACACGACAAGAACGATAAAGTCATTCCACTCGTCATTCCAAGCGGCAGTGATGGTCGGTTAGAGACAGCCGTCTACTACAGTTGGCTGGCCGTCATGCGTGGTCAGGAAGGAAACTATCAGGAGAACGGTGTCTTCAAGATTGACAATATCCAGGGCAAGCGCTTCTCCTTTGTGTCGAGCAGTTCGACATCCGGTTTCCGTGTGCCTTCGGCGGACATCGTGCGATATTTCAGCCAGCAGGATAAGTGGAAGGCACTGACGGCAGACGATCTGATTGAGGGTGGTAACGGTAAGTTCTTCAGTGAAGTTCTGTTTGGCGGATCACATCAGGGGTCGGCAGTAAATCTGCTGTCAGGCAAAGTTGACGTGGCTGCATTTTGCGATGCCTGTGTTGCCAACTATGTAGAGCTGGTTGAGGGTGAAGCAAATCGACCCGGTGCTGTGTATCGCGTACTCCCTAACGCTGATGAACCGTTCGATAAGTTTCCCGGCGCTGAGTTTGTACTCATTGCATCAACGCCCGTTCTCAACGCTCCCTTCGTCGCTAACAGCAGTATGTTGAGCGCTGATGAGATCAAGCGTCTGCAAGATGCATTGACCTCGGATGCCGTAGCGAATAACCCTAAAATCTTCGCTACGAAGGAGGAGATAGACGCCGGTTTCAAGCCACTTTTCCGCAAGACCAACGCCGAGCGTTTTCTGGTTGTCGATGACGCCTTCTTCAATCCAATTCGCGAGCTGCGCTAATTAACCAGACGTTCGGATTGAAGCCGACGTTATGTCGGCTTCAATCCCACGTCATTCTAAGAGGAGATAAGCATGCCTTTGCTTGAAGCAGACGCTGTAACCAAGCGCTACGGCACTGAAACGCTGGCTCTGAACGAGATTACCTTTGCGGTGCAGCCCGGCGAATTCGTTGCCATCATTGGCCCCTCTGGTGCCGGTAAATCAACACTGCTCCGCTGTATTAATCGACTTATTGATATTACCAGTGGTGACATTCGTTTCGATGGAGTGAGTGTTCCCAAATTACGCGGTCAGGCGCTCCGCCACCATCGCACGCAGATCGGTATGATTTTTCAGCACTACAATCTGGTTAATCGTCTCAGCGTGCTGGAAAATGTTCTGCACGGACGCCTGGGTTACAAGAATACGATTCAGGGCATTCTCGGTCTTTACAGTGAACAAGAGAAGCGAGAGGCGGTTCGTATTCTGGAGATGTTGGGTCTGGAAGAACAGATGTACAAACGTTGTGACCAGTTGAGTGGCGGGCAGAAACAACGAGTCGGCATTGCCCGTGCGCTGGTTCAACAACCAAGAATGCTGCTCTGTGATGAGCCAATAGCTTCACTTGATCCCAGTTCGGCCAAGATCATCATGGACACGTTGCGCGAGATTAATCGAACGTTGGGTATTACTGTCCTGGTAAATCTGCATCAGGTTGATGTTGCCCTCCACTACGCAGAACGCATTATCGGTATCAACCGGGGAAAGATTCTTTACGACGGAGAACCCCAGGCTCTGAGTAATGCGCAAATCTATCAGATCTACGGTTCGGAGGCCGGTGAACTTATTCTGGATTTGAAAGAGCGCTATGCAGCCTGAAACCTTCTTTCGACGGCGCCGCATGCAGTCGATACTCTTCTTCGCGGCCATCTTCGGCTTCACGTATGGTAGCATCTTGCTTACCCAGTTTGATGTGGTAAAGGGATTACTCGCTGTGCCGCAATCGTTTGCCTGGGCGGTCAGCAATTTTATCCCCGATGCGCGAGCCTGGTCACGTTTGCCGACAATTCTGGCCAGATTGCAGGAAACTGTGCTGGCGGCAATTGCTTCTTCGAGTATTGCTGCGGTTTTCGGGTTGGGACTGGCGATCCTCGGTGCGAATACGACTCGTCCACATCGCTGGCTTAGTCTGCCGGCTCGTGCTATCGCCAGCATCTTTCGTAATATTGATGTCTCGGTTTGGGCCCTCATTCTGCTTTTCTCGTTCGGACAGAGTGGGTTTACCGGTTTTTTTGCGCTCTTTTTTGTCTCGCTGGGCTTTATCACCCGGGTTATGATTGAAACCATCGATGAGGTTGGGACTGAGCCGGTTGAGGCACTGCGGGCAACTGGCGCAAATTATGGCGCCATCATCAGTCAGAGTGTTATTCCATCCTGTCTTCCCCAACTGATTAGCTGGCTGCTCTACATGATCGAGACCAATATCCGCAGCGCCACGCTGGTCGGCATTCTCACCGGAACCGGTATCGGTTTCTTGTTCGATCTCTACTTCAAAAACTTCAGTTATGGCTCGGCCAGCCTGGTCGTGCTGGTGACAGTAGCAGCAGTTTTGCTGATTGAAACGGTATCGAATAACATTCGGAGGATCATTCTCTGATGGAAGCCACTCAACCCGCGCGAATTCGATTACGTCCGACTAACAAGGCGAATCTGGTCATCCAGGGAACGCTCATTGTGCTGAGCATATTGACTATTTACGGCTTGCTGACCCTTGACGCACGCAATGTTGATCCCGTAGCCGCATTTGGTGATATGCTCAACAGTTTTCGCATCGTCTTTCTCGAAGCGCGTCTGGATAATCTAAACTGGTTTGAATTACTGCGTGAGCTGCTGATTACTGTCTGTCTCGGTTTGCTGACAACGGTGTTTGGCGCCGGGATCGCCTTTTTTCTTGCACTCATAGCAGCTCAGAATCTTGCCCCACTGCACGTCACTAACGTGGTGAAAGCTGTGATGGCTTTTATTCGTGCAGTCCCAACAGTACTTTGGGTCTTGTTTTTTGCCGTAACGACCGGCCTGGGTAGTGTTGCAGCGGTTATTGGTATGACCTTCCATTCGATCAGCTATCTGGTGAAGGCATATGCCGAAACATTTGAAGAGCTTGATCCGGGCATATTGGAAGCCCTGCGCGCCTGTGGTGCCAACTGGTGGCAGACTGTGTTTCAAGCCGTAACGCCATCTACTGCTTCTGCCCTGCTCTCGTGGACATTTGTGCGCTTTGAGATCAACTTTTCAGTCGCGATTGCGATAGGTGCAGTGGCCGGTGCCGGCGGGATCGGGTTCAATATGTTTATGGCCAGTGCCTTCTATCTGAATCTCCGCGAACTCGGTATGTTCACGTATGCAGTGCTGGCCTTTGCGATCCTGCTCGAATGGGGTGCAACCCGCCTGAAAGCGACGGTTGGCAAGATAGAACAGAAGTGATCCCATGCTAACGCTATCGCACATTCTCAGTTGCAGTCCACCGCACCTTGTTTGTGAATTGGCCGATCAGGTGCTGGCATGTTACGACCAGCACGCGATCCGCTTCATCAGCGGCCCTCGCTATGTACTGGTACAGTTGCGTATGCGCGACGGTGTGGCCGAAACCCTGTTCAACGCCGGGGAGATTCTGGTCACCGAAACCCGCCTGGAGCTGAATGGTCAGTTTGGGTTTGGAATGGTCATCGGACGTGACCCCGATCACGCCACGGCCCTTGCCATCCTGGATGCCGCGCTCCGTATGCCGGGCGATCCCCATGGCGATCTCAGACCGAAGATTGCCGCACTTGGTCATCAGCTTGGCGCAGCATACGAACGCCGGTTTGCCGCCGCCGCTGCAACGCGGGTAGATTTTGAGACATTCTGATGATGACAATTGTCGCTTCGCCTCCGACACCAATTGAGCTGTTTAACAGTCGAGCCTTCCGGGTATTGCTCGATTGTCTGGCCCGTCCGGGAAAGATCGGCCAGCTCCCGCCACCGCCCTATAGCGACTTGCCGCCACTACCCGATGGCAGGCCACCGAACACAACGGCAGTAGCTGCCTGTATGAGCCTGCTTGATCAGCGAGTGAGTTTCGTGCATGCGCACGACAACAGGTGGCTCACCGATGACCAGCCGTTGTCTCGCTGGATTACACTCCGCAGTGGTTCACGAGTGGTTGCACCGGCCATCGCCGATTTTGCTCTGCTGCACGATACCGCCAGTCTTTCGCTCTTGAGCGATCTACAAGAGGGATCGCTGATCTACCCGGAACAGAGCTGTACAGCGTTTCTCTGTGTGTCAGATCTGGTAGCTAACGGTAACACCTTCCGCCTGACGGGGCCGGGTATTGCCGGCGCTGCCACGGTCGGGATAGCGTCTCATTATCCGATGAACATCAATCTATTGGTTGCCCGGCGAGATCGCTTTCCGTTGGGGATCGATCTCTTTCTGATTGACGACCATGGTCGCTGCCTGGGCATACCACGCACAACCCGGATATTGATAACAACGAGCTAACCAATTCGAGGAGCAACCATGGGATACGTTGCCGTTCGTGGCGGTAGTGAAGCCATCAGCCGTGCCGAGGAGCTTGTCACCTGTTTACGGCTGTTGGGTGGCAGCACACCGCTTCAATTACCCCAGATTCGCGATCAGTTACGCCACGCGGTGAGTCGGGCAATGCACGAAGGTGCGCTCTACGCGCCATTATTAGCCGCGCTGGCCCTGAAACAGGCCGAGGGAGATAGCATCGAAGCCGCGTTTCTCCTGCGTGCCTACCGCACAACACTCCCACGTGTTATGGCGTCACTTCCGGCTTCTGGACGCGACATCTCGTGTCTACGCCGCATTTCGGCTTCGTTCAAGGACATCCCCGGCGGTCAGATATTGGGACCGGCCAGCGATTATCTCATCCGGCTGCTCCAACCTGATCTGGCTCACGAAACGATTGTCGATGTTGCACGAGCGGCTGAGCAGTACGCTGCTCTTGTTGAAAAGGGAGGGATTCGTTCCGGTGAATGGGGACGGTTTCCCAAAGTTGCCGATTATATGCGGCAGGAGCAGATGATCGTCGATGTTCCAGCCGACAGTGAGGAAACGGAACCGTTCGATATTACTCGTGAACCGTTGGTCTTTCCCTGTCCGCGCAGTGCCCGGCTGCAAGCCCTGATGCAAGCCGACACCGGTAGTCTGATGTGTCTGGCGTACAGTAGTGTGCGCGGGTATGGCGATGCCCATCCGGCACTGGTGGAGTTGCGTTATGGCTACCTGGCCATTCAGGTCGCGCACCCGCTTACCGGCGAACCGGTAACTATTGGCGAGATTGAAGTTACCGAGACTGAGGTGGCCTCGAAAGCGCATAGCGTTAGCAGCCGCACCGGCACCCCGCGTTTCAATGTCGGGTACGGTTTTGCCTTCGGGCAGAGTGAGCTAAAAACTATGAGTATGGCTATTCTTGACAGTGTGCTGACCCAGGCTCGTGCCGGTAGTCTGGCGGGTGAATCAGGCCCTGCCGCCGATGAGGAGTTTGTTCTGCTGCACACCGATGGCATTGAGGCCAGCGGTTTCGTGGCGCATTTCAAGCTACCACATTATGTCACGTTTGCTGCTGATCTCAGCGTACTTGACCGGGCCCGTGATCACCATGCACAGCAACAGAGTCGCCTGTACCAGTTGGTTGATCAGGCACCGACGGAGTAAGGTATGATGGTGAATGAATCTGCCGACCAGTTGTACAATTTCGCGCTTCTTGATGAAGATGCGAAGCGTGAAATTCGACGGAGCCTGCTCAAGGCTGTTGCGCTGCCCGGTCACCTCATACCTTTTGCCAGTCGTGATCTGCCGATTGCACGCGGCTGGGGCACCGGTGGGCTTCAGATCACGCTATCAATCATTACGCCAGATGATACGCTGAAAGTCATCGACCAGGGTGATGACGAGAGTGTCAATGCCGTCAACCTGCGGCGATTGATTCACCGCACAACTGGCGTGGCTACCACGACCGATACGCCTGCGGCGAGCCTGATCCAGACCCGCCACCGCATTCCCGAAGAACCGCTACGGGCCGATCAGATTCTGGTCTTGCAGGTGCCGATGGCCGATCCATTGCGTTGGGTCGAACCCAGCCTCGAACGGGCGATCACTATGCACGGTGAAACCGATTACGGAAAGATGTGGGTGTACCTGTACGAGAGCGTTGTCCGGGCAGGTGATCTACGGATTGCCAGCCAGTACCCGGTTATCGTAAATCACCGCTACATGATGGACACAACCCCCATTCCGCGCTGGGATGTGCCTAAACTGCATATGGCCGAGACGCTCTACCTGTTCGGGGCCGGGCGTGAGAAGCGGATCTACGCTGTGCCGCCGCATACGCCGGTCGAACCGTTGCAATTTGAAGACTATCCCTTCCGCACCGAATATCGGCCTGGTCAACGCTGTGCGCGTTGTGGCGCTGAAAATACGTTCCTGACATCACATTTTGTCGCTGATGCAAATGGTGGACGTTGGGAGATGACCTGTTCCGATGTTGCATTTTGTGCTAAACGACAGGGTGAACAACGTGATCGATGAAGACTGGATTTTGCGTGTAGATCATCTCTACAAACACTTCGGCCCAACCTGTGCCGACTGTCACCAGCTTACCGGCCCTACACAGGGACGCTCCCATTGTCCACGTTGTGGCACCGTGTGGGCATGTGTGGACGTGAACCTGCAACTGGCAAAGGGCGAAGTACTTGGTATTGTTGGTGAGAGTGGCAGCGGCAAAAGCACACTCTTGCAGATGATCCACCTGGCTGTACAACCCGACCGTGGTCACATCTGGTACCGTGCAAACGGCGAGACAGCACACGACCTCACGACTCTGAACCGCTACGAAGCACGGCTGTTTCGGAATACCCACCTCGGTATCGTCTACCAGCGGCCAGAGCTTGGGCTGAACATGCGCTTCTCGATAGGCGGGAATGTAGCTGAAAAACTGCTTCTCGCCGAATGGCGACATTTCGGTCGGATTCGGGCCCGCACCACCGAATTGATGGTGAAAACCGAACTTCCCCCTGAGCGCATTGACGATGAACCACCCACGTTTAGTGGTGGGATGCTCCAGCGCGTCCAGATCGCCAAGGCGCTGGCCAGCCGACCCGCCATCCTGCTCCTCGATGAAATCACCAGCGGTCTGGATGTGTCAGTACAGGCTCGCATCCTCGACCTGCTGCGTCGGATTCAGTGGGAAGATCGCATCACTATGCTGCTGGTGTCACACGACCTTGGCGTCGTCCGCCAACTGGCTCGACGCACCATTGTGATGAAGAATGGTCACATTGTTGAAGCCGGTCTTACCGATCAGATTCTGGAAGACCCGCAGCATCCGTACACACAATTGCTTGTCTCTTCAGCCTTGTAGAGGTGATCTCAGTCTATGCAGCCACTGCTCGAAGTAGACCATCTGGTTAAATCCTTCACCCTGCACCTGATCGACGGTCGCACAATTACCCCGGTGCGCGACGTGAGCCTGACAGTGCATGCCGGCGAACACCTTCTCATTTATGGTCGCAGTGGAATGGGCAAAACCAGCATTCTGAAGTGCATTTATCGCACCTATATTGCCGACTCTGGGCATATCTGGTTTTCTTCACAACAATTTGGGCGGATTGATCTCAGACTGGCGGCAGACGATGTCATTTTGCATCTCCGCGAACGCGAAATTGGGTTCTGTTCGCAGTTTTTGCGCGTTCTGCCACGGGTATCGGCCCTCGACACTATTTGTGAACCGCTCTACCGGCAGGGAATGGATCGCACCACAGCCAGACACATCGGGCAGGAATGGCTGGAACGGCTGGGTATTGCCCGGTCGCTATGGCCGGCCAGCCCGATCACGTTTAGTGGTGGTGAACAGCAGCGGATCAATCTGGGCCGGGCATTCATTGCCCGACCACGGCTGCTACTGCTCGATGAACCTACTGCCAGTCTTGACGAAGGCACCAAACGGATTGTGATCGAGATGATCCAGGCTGCCCAACACGACGGGACAGCGATTATCAGTGTCTCTCACGATCTGGCCGGCCTGGGAGCGTATGCCGACCGCAAGTGGACGTTTAACGAGTGAGGTGGTGTGTGCAGTTTCTGCTAGCAAATGCAACCATCGTATTACCTGACCGGGTCGTCGATAGCGGATGGGTGCTGGTTGAAAACGGTAAAATCGTCTCCATTGGGCAGGGCAGCTATCCGCAAACGCCAACCGTACCCCAATTCGATCTCAGTGGTTCCTACCTGCTGCCCGGCCTGATCGATCTGCACTGTGATGTCATTGAAAAACTGGTACAGCCGCGCCCCGGAGTTGAAATTGAGGTCGGGATTGCGCTCCACGCTGCGGATCGGCTCTTACTCGGTTGTGGCGTCACCTGCCAGTTTCATGCGCTGTCACTGGATGATGCTGAATTTGGTGTCCGAAGCGAACGCTTCGTCTACGATTTTCTTCACCGCCTGTCCAGCGAACGGCACTGCGGGGCACGGCATCTGGTACACGCTCGGGTCGAAATCAGCAGTGATCGCGGCCTGGTTGATCTCAAGACGATTGCCGGTCATCCATTTTTACGCCTGGTCTCGATCATGGATCACAGTCCAGGCCAGGGCCAATACACAACCGAAGCTGCTTTTCGGGCCTATGTAGCGCAGACGACCGGACGCAGCGCTGATGAAATTGATGAAATTCTGGCTCGTAAACGAGCCGCACAGGCCGACATTCCGTATCGGATTGACCAGGTGGTACGTATCGCCCGCGATCATGGCTTACCGATAGCCAGCCATGACGACGACACGCCGGAGCGTATTGCACGATGGGCGGAATATGGCGTCCACATTGCCGAATTTCCAACCACGATGAGCGCAGCACGGGCAGCCCATACGAGTGGGATGTCGGTTGGCATGGGAGCACCGAACGTTCTGCGTGGCAAATCGAGCGGCGGCAACCTGAGCGCACTGAGCGCAATTGAAGCCGGTGTCGTCGATTGGCTCTGCGCCGACTACTATCCGGCCTCGCTCCTACCGGTCATCTTTCGCCTGGCTGATCGCGGCACCCTGAGCCTGCCTGCCGCAGTCGCCCTGGTTAGCTACAACCCGGCACGGGCGGTTGGCCTCGATCACATCATTGGTAGTATTCAACCGGGCCGCAGCGCCGACCTCATCTGCGTGCGCCTGATGCCAGACCCGGTTGTCCAACAGGTCTTTGTCGCCGGCATACCGGTGTATACGTGGGCAGAACAGCACAACCTCTTACCCTTCGCCCACCACCACCGGTCGGACAAACCACTGCCGCCACCAGGCCCAAACCTGTAACAAGGCCCAACGAATAAGCCCTTCAGGAGCGAACGCACATAACAACGCAACCGGAATGCCACTGAGCCATCGCCCCCACTCCGGTGGTGGCATGCCATCTATCGCCAACATACCGGTGTAGCGAATGCTGTAGCCGTTGAAGATACCGATAGCCTCGATCCCAACCAGGGCCAGCCAGAAGATCAGGGCCGAGATACCCCAGCGGCGGGTCAGCGTACCGGTTGGCCACAAGATCATTTCAAGCAGGCTGATCAGCACATACCCTACACCGAGCAAGATGATGGTGACGTAACCGCTACTCTGTAAGGTAGAAATGAGCCAGATGACAAAGCGTTGAAAACCTTCACTATGACCGAGCAGCCATTCGGTTATCAAGACATTGCTTCCGAACCACCATAGCCCGGCCAGTGGCAGCAGAAGGACTATCAGAAACGGTTTGAGATAACGCATAGACATGTGTACACGGTATCAAAAGCATGCATCTGGTATCAGTATACTGCAATACCGGTGTGCGATGATGAGTGTATCGTCAATAGAGCGGCGATCAGACAGACGAGCACGAAGCGAGGGCTTTCCACGCTTACCTGTCATCTGGATCATCACGTAGTTCGACTTTCCAATCTACTTCCATTACCCTGCACTGCATTGCCGGAAAAAGCAGTATAATTCATAGCAGAGTGTAGTTCATAGTTTGTCCACGTAACAATGCCTATGTCAGCTTTTACTGATACCCTTGACCGAGTATTTGACCGGTTACTCTTCCTCTCACCGCCACCTTCATCAACCGAAGTACCGCTGAACGATGAGGTGAGTGACGAGGAAGCGGAAGTGGTACCGGCAACACCGGGCGAACGAGCCTTTAGTTTCTCACTCTTCATCTCGGCGACCCGCTGCACGCTTCAGTATGTGCTGCTACCGGTGGTATTACCACTGATCGGGTTGACGACTGATATTTCACTCCCCCTCGTTATTGTGCTCGATCTGCTGGCAATAACCATGCTCGTGCGCAGTTTGCGCTACTTCTGGCAAACCCGTCACCCACGCCGGTTTGATATGCTGCCACTCTCCAGTGTGATCCTGTTCATTATTCTTTTTTCATTGGGATTCGATGTGTGGCAACTACTGACCTGATCACCAGCGATATAGCTGAGCGCACTGATGCCTGCTCCTGCTTGAGTAAATAATTTTTCATGCAGGAGCAGGTATCTATTTCTGTATACACTATTGTAACGTAATGCAGTAAAAGCGGTATACTCGTGAGGTCGGTAAAGAAATCAGCACGTTATCACTGCCAGTATGACTGACAACACTATCTCGTCTCAATTCGATTATGATGACATCTCAACAACCTGGCAAGGTTTGTTGGAATGTATTGCTGAAATCATTGTTATTCTTGATGTTGATTATACTATTCGTTTTGTTAACCAATCCTTTATTACCCTGCTCGACTACGAACCGATTGCGATTCTTAACCACCACTTCAGCGAATTAGTTCATCCTGAGGAATCCGCCGTTGTCGAACAACACCTCAGTCAACTGGTAGCCGGTCAATGCCAGCCCCAACCTCTCCGGGTGCGGTTGCGGCATCACGACGGGAGCTGGCGTATTTTTGAATTGCGGTTGTGCAATCGTCAGCAGCACCACGGGATCAACGGCATTGTGTTGAGTGGCTACGACGTAACCCCATTACTTGCCGCCGATTATGCATTACGTAGCCATGATGTGCGCTACCGCCAGCTCCTCGAACTGGCCCCGATGATGATCATCATCAGCAGTCTGCCCGATGGGGTGATCCGCTATTGCAATCCCGCCGGCGCACGCATTTTTGGTGTGACCACCCCTGAAGAGCTGTTGAACCGTCCACTTACCGAATTTTTGTCTGCCGACGAACACGCCATTATGTGGCAACGCCGGCAGGCATTACGCAACGGTCAACCACTGTCCCCCATGCGCTATCACATCTATGCCCGTGATCATGTGGTGCGTACAGTTGAGATACAGGGGGTTTTAATCGAAGGTGCGGGCGAACCACAAGTACTGTCTTTTGGCTACGATATTACCGACCGGATTGAAGCCGAACGTCGCCTCCATTTGCAGGTTCACGTCTTGTCCCAAATCAGCGAAGCGGTGATTGTCACTGATCGCAGTGGTGCGATTGTTTATTTGAATGACATGGCCGGCTACCTTTACGGCGTCAATCCCGCCGAGGTGCTGGATCAACCGCTTTCACGCCTGTTTGTCGCCGAGCCATTACCAGCGCAGACCGTCGAATGGAATCCGCTCAGTCATACACCAGGCTGGCGCGGCGAACTGCTGCACCGCTTACCCGATGGTCGCACGATGATCGTCGATGTCAGCATCGATCCGCTTCACCACGATGAACTGGCAAACGGTGGTACGCTGATCGTTGTCCGTGACATTACCAGCCGCAAGCAAGTTGAGGAACGCCTCCGCCTGCTTGAGTCGGTTGTGATCCATACTAATGATGCTGTACTCATCCTGGATGCAGAGCCGCTCTATTCACCCGGGCCATTTATTCGCTACGCGAACGCAGCCTGTAGCCGCCTGACCGGCTATGCTACCCATGAGTTGATCGGACGTAGCCTGCGCATTCTGCACGGCCCCGCTACCGATGTAATGAGCCTGCATACTCTATGGCAGGCAATGGAGCAGCGCAAACCGATTCGCCTTGAATTGCTCTACTACACGCGCATCGGTGAACCAATCTGGGTTGATCTGAGTCTGTCACCGGTCACCGATGATTATGGACAAACTACCCACTTTATCGCGTTACATCGTGATATTAGTGCGCAGAAACTGGCCACGTTCCTCGAACATGATCGCTCGGAAATCCTGGCGCTCCTGCTTCAACATAGTCCGGCAACCACAGTGCTTACAAAGCTAGTGGAGTTGATTGAACGGCAACGACCTCACTGGCTGGTATGGGTGGGTATTGATGGGTATGCAACAGCTTCAAGTGAACGACTGCTCGATGAAGCTGAACGACTTGAAGCACGCATTCGACAATTACTTGCCCATCACCATCGCACCTCAACCCCAATCTCGATTAACGTACATACTCACTGGACTGAGCTGAGCCAGTACGGCGTTACCGGCTGCTGGCTTTGGCCACTCGCCGGTGATGATGGCGCACTGGCTATCTTCCACACCCAGACCGACTGGATGCCAGAACGTGATCAACCGCTGCTCCGTGTGATCACCGATCTGCTCAACCTGATCGCCGATCATACCCGACTGAATGCCCAACTCCACTATCAGGTGCGCTACGATCCCCTGACCGGTCTGCCGAATCGCCATCTTCTCCAGGAGCGGATCGAGCTGGCATTGCGTGATGCGCGTGAACGCCGACATACGGTTGCTTTGCTCTTCATCGATCTCGATGGCTTTAAACAGGTGAATGACTCGTTGGGCCATCCAATTGGTGATCGCTTCTTGAAACACGTAAGTCAGGCATTTGCCGCCTGCGTCCGTCCGCAAGATACCCTTGGCCGAATGGGTGGCGACGAGTTTTTGTTGCTGATGCCCGATTTGCCCGATGCCCGGCTGGCCGATATTGCCGCCCAACGTCTCCTCGATGCGTTGCAGACGCCGTATATCCATGAAGGGCAGGAGCTGCGTTTGACCGCCAGTATCGGTATCAGCCTTTTTCCACGCGATGGCGTCGATAGTGTGACGCTGCTCAAAAATGCCGACAGTGCAATGCACCGGGCAAAGGAATTCAAACGAAGCGGATTTTTGCACTACCGACCCGAACATAGTCGCCGTGCTCATACCCGGCTGGCACTGGAAGTTCAATTACGTCGCGCCATTGAACGTCAGCAACTGATGGTCTACTACCAGCCACAGTACGATCTGGTTACCGAGCAGGTTGCCAGTGTCGAGGCACTGGTGCGCTGGCATCATCCACAGCGCGGACTGATCCCACCGGGTGAATTTGTACCTATTGCTGAAGAGAGCGATCTGATCATCGAGATTGGTTCTTGGGTGTTGCGCGAGGCATGTCGTCAGGCGATGGCCTGGCACAAGGCCGGCTACCCTCTCTTGCGCATTAGTGTCAATGTGTCGGCCCGTCAGTTATTACGACCTGAGTTTGTCTCTGAAGTGGCTGCGATCTTACATTCCAGTGGACTGCCGGCAAACTGGCTTGAGCTAGAGATCACCGAAGGGGTGATGCTCGATGACCCGATCTACGCTGCCCGTCAAATTGATCAGTTACGTCAACTTGGTGTACGTATCGCACTCGATGACTTCGGTACCGGCTACTCCTCACTGGCCTATCTGCGCCAGCTTCGCCTCGATGCACTGAAGATAGATCAGGCGTTTGTACGGGCCATCGATGAGCAAAGCAATATGGTCACCAACAGCCGTGCGCTTCTGCGCGCAATCATCAACCTTGCCCACAGCCTGGGTCTGGCAGTGATTGCCGAGGGGGTTGAGACACCAGAACAACGCTCGGCGCTGATCAGCATGGGTTGCGACATCCTGCAAGGCTACCTGTTTGCCCATCCCCTCCCACCAGATGAGGTCTGGCCTACCATTTTGCGCTTACAGAATGGTCGTGCCCCAGCGGATTAAGCTGTTTCATATCCCCACCGAGGCACAGAGGTACAATCACATCTGGTTTACCAGAAGTTATCGCTCATGATCGCATCATCACGCTGACCGTGACCTGAGTACGGATGCAAAGAACGGCGTTCCACTGGGGACGCCATGGTATCACACGCCAGCGTGGATACAGTTTCCCAGACCGGATTGCCGTGTCGCACAGTTTGGCGTGCGCCAGCCATGCTGCCGCGCCAGCCGTGCTCACGATCCGGCGCAAGTTACAGCGCGTACCCCTGCCGTTTCGTAACTGTATTCAAGGAGAACGCAGTTCGGTGACACCCTTTCAAGCACAGAGACCCAACCGCTCTGGCGCATGACCAGCCGGCGATGCTTCCACATACCGGCCTGGACTGCCGACAAGCGACACACAACCATCACCCCGCCATCTCATCACCCTCTACCGGCACCGGTATCTGTGCCAGAATCTGTTCGAGAATGGCCGTCGTCGTCTGCCCACGCAGACGCGCCTCGGCGGTCAGAATAAGCCGATGGTTAAGCGCCGGTACCACCATCGCCTTCACATCATCCGGCAACACAAAACTACGTCCCGCCATCGCTGCTCGCGCCTGCGCCAGATGAGCGAGCGCCAGTGAACCACGTGGACTCGCACCGAGTTCAATCTCGGCCCGCTCACGGGTAGCCCGCGTGATCGCCACCAGATACTGCCGTACCGGTGGACTGATCGCAACCCCACGTACCGCTTCCTGCAACCCTCTGACCTGATCTGCACTCACAACCGGCGCTAACGACAGATTACCGGCTGGTGTCAGCGACCGCTGTACAATCTCTTCTTCTTCCACTGCGCTCGGATACCCCATCGCAACCTTGATCAAGAAACGATCAAGCTGCGCTTCCGGCAACGGGAAGGTACCCTCTAGCTCTATCGGATTCTGGGTCGCAATTACCAGGAAGGGACGCGGCAGCGGGCGCGTCTCACCATCAATCGACACCGTCCGCTCCTGCATCGCTTCGAGCAGCGCACTCTGGGTGCGCGGCGTGGCCCGGTTAATCTCATCGGTCAACACAATCTGGGCAAAGATCGGGCCGGGACGAAACTGAAACTCGCCGATCTTTTGGTTGAAGAACGATAGCCCGGTCACATCAGACGGCAACAAATCCGGTGTAAACTGAATACGCTGAAACGTACATCCCAACGTACCGGCCAGCGTGCGCGCCAGCGTCGTTTTACCGGTACCCGGCACATCTTCAAGCAATACGTGCCCTTCGCATAGCAAAGCGGCCAGTAACAAATCAATGATCGCTTCCTTACCGACAATAACACGGCCTATTTGCTCACGAATCGCGGTCGTGACCCGATGAATCTCGGCAATGGCTGTTTGAGAAACTGTTGACACAACGACTACCCCATTCCAAATCGCATGTACAGAGCATCGGCATTATACTCGCTCTTGCGCAATGTGTGCCTCAATAGTAACCATTCCGTATGCTACCTTCCCCACGGCATCGTCACATAGTACCCATCAGTCCCTCCCAGACCGGTCGCAAATACCGGATAACCGGTTGTCACCAGCGCCCGTGAGCCGGCAGGAGTGAAATTCACCGCTACCGCAATCCGATCAGCGGTTATCGCTGCCGCAATCGCCGGCGAACTACCGGCAGTCGCCCCCGGCGCTGCCAGCGCCGTCCATACATAGCGTTGCGTAAACGCAGGATGAACAATCAGCACAAAAGGCTCACCACTCTCGTAGCTTCCCAGCGTCTGACCAAACAGTTGCATGGTACTCCGCCCCTGCAAACAGCACGCTGCACTACCGACAACCGCCAGCGTACCATCGGCTGCCGCTGCCAGCCCCTGGATCGAGATCGAGTTTCCCTTCCCGTCACTGAGCCGGGTCAACAACCACTGCCCACGCAGCAGGGTACCACTGGCTGGATCAAAGCGACCGTACCACGCCAGCGATTTGGCACCGCTGATGTTAAACGGATTGTTGTAACTATCGTATTTGATCAACTCGCTTGTGCTGAGAACACGATTAATGTCGGCAGGATCACGGCCAAAGATCGAATTCCCGCCATCGGTAAAGCCGGCAACATAGAGCATCCCGTCGCCACCCATCGCCAGTCGTCGCCCCTCACTGTCGGCTGCAAGCCCGGCGCCCTTCACCACACCGGCACTGAACCCATAGCGTTGCCACGCCAGCGTGCCATCGTGCAAGCGATATGCCCGCAGAAAGGCAACTTTCAGATCAGAAGCCGCTTGCGTATAACCGGTAGCGAACACCAGTCCGGTCGTTGCGTCAATCGCTATATCGCGCACAGCGGTACCGCCCACATTGACCGCCAGCGGCGAACCGCCATTTGCCGGGTATATCAACAGGGTCTGTGTCGTTAACAACGCTGCGACGCGCCCATCCAGGGCAATCGCACAGCGCACGACCTCACCCGGCGTTGCCGCCCAGCGCACAGTCGTCAGGTCAGCGTCAAGCACAACCACCCCGTTTGGGCCGCAACCAACCGCAGCGCCACCACCGCCAAACGCCGCGTGATTGAGGGTCGCCGCTACCCGAATAACACGACTGATACTCCGGCCATCAGCCCCGATCTGAATGAACGCGCCGGCACCACCACCCAGCAGCACGACTTCCGGCACACCGGCTAACGAGGGCAAATTACCGGCCAGAACCAGCTCACCGGTAGATGTGATGCTAACGCCGACCAGCGTATCGTTCTGCGCACCCCCCAGATAACCGGCGACTGTTGGCGGCGGGGTTTGCACCAGCGGAACAAAGACGGTCGTGGTCGACTGCGCCCGCCCCACCCCCAGACCAACAATGACCAGCAATAACAGGCTGAAAATTCGTCCCATTAGTTCTTCTTTCCAGGTGTCGAGCCAGCATCATCCAGCACTGACACCGCAACGCGCTCAACACCGCCATCTCCCCCCAGCCCACCCGTCAGAGCGAGAGGGTTGCACCAGCGAATCCCATCGTTGCCATCACGACACATTTCGTTCTTTCCAGATGTCGAGCCAGCATCATCCAGCACCGGCACCTCAACGCGCTCAACACCGGCACCTGCCCCCAGCCCACCCGTCAGAACGAGAGGGTTGCATCAGCGAATCGCATCGTTGCCATCACGACACATTTCGTTCTTTCCAGATGTCGAGCCGGCATCATCCAGCACTGGCACCGCAACGCGCTCAACACCGCCATCTCCCCCCAGCCCACCCGTCAGAACGAGAGGGTTGCATCAGCGAATCGCATCGTTGCCATCGCGATACGTTCCACACGTGTAGTATAACCCCGTGACTGGCAAAACCACCCTTACTCTGGTATGATAAAAGTATCAGTGATGACACTCTTTCCTGTTGTCATCGCCACCACCAGCCGTCATCACTACGGTTTTGGGTAAGACGAGAAGAGGAAGGAGGGAAGACATGGCACAGACTACGGAATTTGCTACCCGTATCGATATTCCCGTCGAGCGCCGTCGCTCGCTGATTACTATGCTCAACCAGCAACTGGCTGACACCTTCGATCTGATGAGTCAGGCCAAACAGGCGCACTGGAATGTCAAAGGGCCGCAATTTCTGGAACTGCACGAATTGTTTGACGAACTCGCCGCTCGCCTGAACGGATTCGTCGATCTGCTGGCCGAGCGTATCACCGCATTGGGTGGTATGCCGCTGGGTACCGCTCGCATGGCCGCTGCCGCATCGCGGATACCCGAATACCCCACCGACATTACCGACGGCCTGAGCCACGTGGCGGCGCTCGCCGACAGGTTTGCCGCATATGCCCAAACCACCCGCCAGGGGATCGATTTTGCGACTGAGCTAAGCGATCAGGCAACGGCTGATTTGATGACCGAGATTGCCCGTGCTATCGATAAAGACCTCTGGTTCCTTGAGGCACATCTGCAAGGATAACAGCGTACACCTACGGCCTATCAGTGCCATGGCGCTGTTATGCGTCGTGGCCCTGATCTGCTCTGCCTGTGCTGCTGCGCCACCTGCACCAACCGCCACCGTCGTGGCATCTCCTGTCGCGATCCGTTCCACACCAACACCATTTCCAACCAACACCGCGATTCCAACGGCGACACCGCCATCGACAGCAACACCCGCTCCCCGTCAGCTCACTGTTTGGGTGGCAGAACCGGTCGCAGCACAGGCCGTTGTCGCGGATGCATTGCAGCAGGCAGCACAGATTGCCGGCATTGAAGTGCTGATCGTTGCGCGCGATCCAGACGGTCTCTTGCTGAGTCTGGCCACCGACCGTTTGCTTGGCCTACCCCCACCCGACCTGATCTGGGCCAATCAAGAGGGACTGGTCGGACTGTTAGCCGATCAGTCGCTGGCACCATTAGACATCGAACTACCCGCCGATCTCTTACCCGGCCTGCGCAGCCTTGCCGGCGAGTCCACCACGGTATGGGGGGCACCAATCACCGCGCAGGATATGCTTCTCTTGCTGTATCAGCCCGACCGCACATTGCCGACCACCGCCGCCGATCTCGTCACGGCAGCCCAGGCCGCACGCACTCCAGAGCGAGCCGGTTTTGTGCAGGGTTGGGGCGCAGCGCGCTGGATGGCGCCGTGGTTCTACGCTGCCGGCGGCTCCTTCACGACTCCCGATGGCACCGAACCGGCGCTTGATACACCGGCAATGACGGCCACCCTGACCTTGCTGCGCGATCTGTACCGGGCTGCGCCACGCAATGGAGACAGCTACGCTCGTGGTCAACGCCTGCTGGCGCAGGGAATGGCGGCTTACGCGATTGATGGCGACTGGGCATGGCAGACGTATCAGACGATCAGTGACACCTTTCAGATTGGAGTTGCCCCATTGCCGGCCTTTGCCGGCGCTCCGGCCCAACCTTTAATCGGTGGCAGTCTCCTGATGCGCCATCGCGCTGGTCAGGCCACAACCACCGATATTACTGCCCTGCTCAAAACCCTCTATCAACCGGAGGTTCAACTACGCCTGAGTGCAGCGCTGGGAAGATTACCTGCCCTGAGCAGCCTGCTTACCGATACCAGCATTCAATCCGATCCACGACGTGCAGCGGCGGCAGTTCACGCTGCAATTGCTCCCGGCCTACCACCCACACCGGCAGCGCGTTGTGCTATCTTTGGTGTAGAGTCCTACCTGTACAGCGTCACCATCGGCGACATAGCCCTCAACGAAGCACCCGCCCTGATGCAACGAGAGGCGTTGGCCTGTCTACGGCGATTAGTGCAACCATAGCCGGGCCATGAGCGTCATACTGACAGACATGCCGGACTCTTGCAGAGTGCAGAACGAGGCGAATCAAACCGGGCGCACGGGTCTTTAGCCCACCTGAGTTGACCGAATCGTGACCCTGCACTTCACGGTAAGCATAGAAAGGGAAGGCTATGCATTGCCCCAGCTGCAACACAGTATTACCCGATGATGCTCGCTTCTGCATCGAATGTGGCACCGCGGTGCGTGTAGCAACCGGTGAAACCATTCAGCTACCACCGACGGCTGATGCAGCCATTACTTGCCCGGTATGCAGCACCGCCAATCCACCCTATGCGCGCTTTTGCGTGTATTGCGGCGAAGCCATTCAGCATAGTGCCGGACAACCAGCCAGCAGCGTGCCACGTACCGTCTCCCCACCTCAACCACGACAGACACGTCACGACGAGTTTGACGCAGGGATTACCCTGTTGCTCATCGGTGCTGCACTCCTGATCCCGGTCATCTTCCGGCTACCACCGATGATCTGGCCCAACTTTCTCATGGTACTCGGCATTGCCCAGATGATCATTCACCTGCGGCGGGGAACACTCGCATCGGGCATTCGTAATGCCATCTGGCTGTTCGGGCTTGGAGTTCTGCTTCTCGTGCCACAATTGCTGTTACCCGGCTTATTCTTACTCATTGGCCTCACCCTGCTGCTGGAAAGCTGGCGCTGGACACGCAGGACTCCTTCGTAACAGGTAGGCTATGCATTACCCATAACTATTTTTATGGTGTTAACCGCACGCTTATCAGCGGTTATGATCGCCATGGGTGCTGTTTTGGGCACCATGCCAGTGATTAGTCGTACCGAGAGCTGTGCGCATCATGGACGGAACGCGGCATCGTTGCGACGGGGGATAGCGTGCCAAAGCGTGGGGCATGGTGCTTGAACATCTGTCATCACGCTGTGCTACTGTGCGCCTGTCGTCCAGGCACATCACCACGTGTTAGGCACCAACAACAACTTACCCGGCCCCTGGCGCGGTGGCGGCGCACCGCTCCAGCCGTGCCAGCACGTGCTGGATGGATTGCCTTACCCGTTCATCATCCGCGTGTCGCGACGTTTGGAGTGCGGCAGTCATGCTGCCGCAGCAGGCGTACACATGATCCGGCGCGGATTGCAGCGGACTCCCGTGCCGGTACGTGCCCCTGATGACGGGAATGGCCGAACGCAGGCCGGCAGCCTGCCCTACAGCGTGCTGGTGCAGGTGGTGTGTAGAGTCGGGTTCCGTAGGGGCAGTCTCCGTAAGGGCGGGTTCTGTAGGGGTGGGTTCTAAACCCGCCCCTACAGACGGTACCTGTACTGTTCACCTTACCATTAAAGCGATACGGTGAATGGGAATGTCTTGCATCGCGTGCTATGGATGGTTGTTCAGATGTGATCTCAGCCTCTACGCTCACCTCTCACGCGCTATGCATTACCCATAATCAGGTTGTCAACCGCTTCGCTCATCAGTCGAACCTGTATCATCGTGCCCAATCCTGGGCACTATCGCGTTGTAATGCTGTCGCATGGGTCTCACGTCACGAACGGGAAGCGGATGGTCGCAGTGGTGGCGGCGGTAGACAGTGCCTCAGACCGTGGGGCAGGCTTCCAGCCTGCCAGCGGGGCCAGCACCTGACAGCGGTAGCGGGGATGCTGGCACGCGGGCTTCCAGCCCGCGCCACGGGGATCGCTTGCAGTTCGGCCTAACGCAGCGTGACATGTGGGTAATGCATAGGTAACAGTAGGGGCGGGTTCCAAACCCGCCCCACCGCACCCGCCCTACAATCGGTTCCGCCGAACGCTCTGCGCCCTGCATAAACCCGATGGGAGGAATATGTCATTAAGATTTGACATCACCCTACGCTCAGAGTTGCGCTGATGTCATCGCTCAATAGGATAACCGTGCCATCAGACTTCGCTCAACTCTGAACAGAATCAGAAGAGCGGCCATTCATAATGACCGCTCTTCATCAGTACCATGGTGCCGGAGACGGGACTCGAACCCGTAAGGGGTTTCCCCCAGCGGTTTTTAAGACCGCAGCGTTTGCCTTTTCGCCACTCCGGCGCACCATACCGTAACTGTTCGGCTTCCCATTATACCACTATTTACGGTAATGGTTGTAACAGCTCTCCGGCACACCATCCCTCAATACCGGCACTCCGCACCTGCCACCACGTTAAGCCATCACGTTCAACCGGGCCGGCAATAATCTCCACCTCGGTTCCGGGGGCCAGAGCAACTCGAACCGCTGCATTGATACCTGGCTCAAACCGGACATTGAGAGCAGGTATTTCACTACTGACAGTCGCTCTCCTTCCAACCGCCAGTCCTGTCGGAACAGCAGTTGGTGGTGCTTCAATGGTTGGCGTAACGTCTGCTAATGCAGGCGACGGCGTTTGTCCGGCAATCGGTGTCTCGCCTGGTGCTAATCCCGGAGCCTGACCGGTTGGTACCGGTGACAACCCGCCAACAGTGACCGTCGGCAATACCGATGGCGTTGGGTTTTGCAGGAAGAGGGCAACCGCCATACCGATCACAAAAATGCTCACAATAATCAATGTCGGAGCAATCCAGCCCGGTACAATCGGTGCCGACGCACCGCGTGTATCTGCCAGTTCTCGATCACCAAGAGCACGGATACGCCGTGCATCATCGTATTGCGTATGACGATCACGGAGGCGTACCCGCACCGGCTCATCGTCAGGCAGTGTTGTCCGCGCCTGCAACGGTCGGGTTGGGCGAGGGCGATCCGGTTCGGCTGGCGGCACAACCTGGACCCCATAGCGGGGCAACAGCATGACTGCCAGCCGCTGGTAGGCAGCCAGCGTCTCACCGGTCACCGCCAGATGCTCGCCACGGGCGATCCGACCACGCAGCCGATGCAGACGCTGGACAGCATCAACCTCCTCTGCGTTAAGTGGCGCCTGATCAAGCGTCTGCATCGCCGTCAGCACACCGGCAAAAGGGCCGAGCGCTGCCGATGATCCGATGCGCAACAGGTGAGCACGCAACGTATCCTCAATCGCACCGTGCAGGCTGAGCAGAGCCAGTTCCGGCACTTCGCGACGCGCTCGCGCCAGGGTGTATTTTTCCCGCGCTGACTCCATCAGCGTCAGGGGACTGATTGTAGCAGACTCATCACCGGCCAGCGTCATTGCAATTCTGCCTCTAACAACTCACGTACCCGCTGGGCGTTCGCCTGCCCCTTCGTTGCCCGCATGACCATACCCACCAGAAACTGGATGGCCGTAGTCTTACCCTTGCGATACTCAGCAATTGCCTTTGCTGCTTTTTCATCGGCCAGCGCTGCGCGTACTGCTTCCAGCAAGGCGCCATCGTCGCTAATCTGCGTCAGGCCACGCTCGGCCACGAGCGCTGCCGGATCGGCCCCGGTCGTAAACACCTCCTCGAAGAGCTGCCGGGCGACGACACGGGTAATCGTGCCCTTTTGGACCAGATCAATGAGCGTCGCCAACCGCTGCACCGGCATCCGTTCGATCAACACTGTTGCCGGCTCACCCCGATCTTTCAGCAAACGGAACCCTTCGTTCAACACCCAGTTCGCAACCTCTTTTGCGCCATCAGGCCGGTTAACCGTTGCGACTGCCGCTTCATAATAATCGGCAATTGCCCGTTCCTGCGTCAGCAAATCGGCATCCTGCCACGACAGGCCGTGGGTTGCCATCAATCGCGCCCGGCGGGCATCGGGCAATTCAGGCAATTCCGCCTGACGGGCAGCGATCCATTCTGGGGAAAGCACCAGTGGTGGAATATCAGGTTCGGGGAAATACCGGTAGTCATGCGCGTACTCTTTCGAGCGCTGCCCTTCGGTACGGCCAAGATCCTCTCGCCAGCCGCGCGTCTCTTGCTCGACAGTACCGCCGGCTTCTAAAATGCGGATCTGGCGCTCGATCTCATACGTCAATGCTCGTTCCACAAACCGGAACGAATTGATATTCTTGATCTCAACCTTCGCCCCAAAGCGTTCAGAGCCTGCCGGGCGAACACTCACGTTCGCATCACAGCGCAATGCACCTTCTTCGAGATTACCGCTGTTGGCACCGATCCAGACCAGAATTTGCCGAATCTTCTCGAATGTCAGGCGTGCCTCTTCAGGAGTACGAATATCAGGTCGGGTGACAATCTCCATCAGCGGCATTCCGCTGCGGTTGTAGTCGATGAGTGATGCACCGTCAGGACTGTGAATCAGGCGACCGGTATCCTCTTCGATATGCAGCCGCTCGATACCGATGCGGCGTACTTCACCGGCAGCAGTCCGTATCTCGATAGCACCATCGCTACAGAGTGGTTCATCGTATTGGGTTATTTGAAAGCCCTTCGGCAGATCGGGGTAAGGGTACGACTTGCGGGCAAAGATAGAGCGCTCGTTCACCCGACAGCCGAGTGCCAGCCCACACAGTGCCGCAAGCTCTACCGCACGGGCATTCAGTACCGGTAGGGCGCCGGGCAGACCGAGACTCACCACCGATACACGAGTGTTCGGCGGCGCACCGGCATAATCGGTACTACATCCATCGAACATCTTCGAGGTAGTTAACACGTGAGCATGAATCTCAAGACCAATAGTGGCGATATACTCTGGCATAGGCTTCCTCGTGTAATGGTACATCGCCTCTATTGTACCCGGTTTTTCGGCTTATGGCGCGACTGCGTGGTATATACGGGTACATGATTGGAGTGCGGAAGCCGTGCTTCCGCATCGACCGTGATCAACGCCATGCGCGTGTCGCACCGAGCATCCTGCCGGTTGCAGGTATGATGTGCGTTCACATCACAAGCATCTGACTTGTCAACGATAAACTGGAAGTTTTTTCCAACAGGACGAACGTCGTATAACCCAAATTGCTACCTACACTGTGAGCAAACCACGGATGCTAACTACCAGGAACATCGTGACATTGCACGCAACACTGTGTGATGTAACCGTATGAATGATATGAATGATTTGAGGAGTAGCCGGTTCCTATGGACGCACTTCGTCACGCCTCACGGTAGCAACCCAGGTTACACCCATCCACTGTGTCCTCCGTGTCTCTGTGGTGATATATTTCGGCACACACAACCTTGCCGCTGCACAACGTGATAACCGATTTCTGGTATAATGACTGGCGAAAAGGTTTTTCACATTATGAAAGGAGGGTTTGCATGACCACCTCCCGGTTACCGGCTGGCGTGACGATTACCGCACCGATTACTCCCGCATACGCCGAGATTCTCACTCCCGAAGCACTGGAATTTCTGGCCACACTCCACCGCCGCTTCAATACCCGTCGTCTGGAACTGCTTGCCCGCCGCGCTGAACGTCAACGCGCAATTGATGCAGGCGAGCGACCGGATTTTCTGCCTGAGACAGCCCATATCCGCGAGAGCGAGTGGACGATTGCCCCCATCCCACCCCAGATTCAGGATCGGCGCGTTGAGATTACCGGCCCGGTTGACCGTAAGATGATCATCAATGCGCTCAATTCAGGGGCAAAGGTGTTCATGGCCGATTTTGAAGATGCCAATACGCCAACCTGGCAGAATCAGGTTGAAGGCCAGATCAACCTGCGCGATGCTCTGCGTCGTACCATTACATATACCAGCCCTGAAGGCAAGCACTACGCCCTGAACAACAATCCGGCCATCCTGTTTGTTCGCCCGCGGGGCTGGCATCTCAACGAAAAGCATATGCTGGTTGATGGTGAGCCGATCTCTGGTGCTATCTTCGACTTCGGTCTCTACTTCTTCCACAATGCCCAGACTGCCATCGATGTGCAGGGTGGCCCCTATTTCTACCTGCCCAAAATGGAGAGCCACCTCGAAGCACGGTTGTGGAATGACATCTTTGTGCTGGCCCAGGAGTTGCGCGGCATTCCCCAGGGAACTATCAAGGCCACGGTCTTGATCGAAACGATTCTGGCGGCGTTCGAGATGGACGAGATTCTCTACGAACTGCGCAACCACTCAGCCGGTCTGAATTGTGGACGCTGGGATTATATCTTCTCGTGTATCAAAAAGTTCCGCAACGACCCCAACTTCTGTCTGGCCGACCGGGCACTGGTTACGATGACTACCCACTTCATGCGTTCATATTCACTGCTGGCGATCAAGACCTGTCACCGCCGTGGCGCCCACGCGATGGGTGGTATGGCGGCTCAGATTCCGATTAAGAACGATCCGGTTGCCAATGAAGCAGCGCTGGCAAAAGTGCGGGCCGACAAGGAGCGTGAAGCCTCTGACGGCCACGATGGCACCTGGGTGGCCCACCCCGGTCTGGTTCCGGTGGCGATGGAAGTGTTCGACCGGCTAATGCCAACGCCGAACCAGATTAACCGTCAGCGTGATGATGTGCAGGTAACTGCTGCCGATCTCCTGGCATTTGGGCCGGAAAAACCGATCACCGAGCAGGGTATGCGCCTGAATATCAACGTTGGGATCCAGTACCTCGGCGCCTGGCTGGCCGGCAACGGCTGTGTTCCGGTCTTCAACCTGATGGAAGATGCCGCCACCGCCGAGATTTCGCGTGCCCAGATCTGGCAATGGATTCGCAGCCCGAAGGGTGTACTGGAGGATGGTCGCAAAGTGACGGTGGAACTCTTCCGGCAGATGCTGCCTGAAGAGCTGCACAAGGTTCGTGAGATACTCGGTCCCGCCTACGAAGACGGTCGCTACGAAGAGGCTGCCGAGCTGTTTGACGAGATTACAACCGATCCAGAGTTTGTGGAATTCCTGACCTTACCGGCTTACGAACGGATTCCGTAACTAGTGTCTGGTAACCTGTCAGAAACGCCATGCAGGGGTAGAGATTGCTCTACCCCTGCATGCTTACCGGATTTAGCCGCTGTTCAGAACCTATGCGAGGCAATCAAGCGGGCAGACGGTGAAGGGACTTGCCTGCCTGGAGAGTAGATCACTTCGCAGGAATAACCGCATCGTTGGTGTGGTGAGCGGACAAGTGTTCCTGAGCCTGTGCGATGGTGGGTAGCACGACCGCACAGCTTTTATGAAATAACTCAAGTTGCCATCTATGCTGTGAGCAGGCCACGGCTGTACAGCACGATGTTGCACACAACACCGGATGGCGTAACCGCATGAACGATGTGAGGAGCAGCCAGTTTCTATGGACGCGCTACGTCACGCCTCACGGTAGCAACCCGGGTTATGCCCATCCTCTGTGCCCTCCGTGTCTCTGTGATCACAAAGGTAGCAACCTGGATGAAATAAGTTCTACCATCAGAGCGTGGAGACTCCCTACCTCTCCTGTAGTAACAACCTCCTGCCCGGATGTTTAAAACCTCTACATTCCAGTCCACCTATTGCCCAGCTTTTGTCAGGTAAATTTCCGCTAGCGACTGTGGGTATCACGTGCTACAATAATGAGCAACCTGCTGCACCTTCACAGACAAGCACCGCATCCACCGATGTGCAGCCTGCTATGACAGTCGGGCGGTGTCAGTGAAGTCACCCGCCCCTACACGACGAGGTGACCTATGACTCATTACTTGATTGCCGGCGCGGCGGGATACATCGGTTCGCGACTGGCAGCGCGTCTCTTAGCCGCCGGCCATCGCGTGCGCGGTCTTGTCTACAGCGCCGAAGATCCAGTTGTTGAACGCCTTGCCGCTCGTGGGATGGCAGTCTGGATCGGTGATCTCACCCGCCCCGAAACCATCGATGGGATTACTGACGAGATTGACGTTGTTTTCAATCTCACGAACCGGATGCCAATCGATAATCCGGCACTGCTACGCGCCCTCTACATTGATGGCAACCAGCATCTGATTGCGATGTCGGTCCGCTCTCGCACGGTGCGTACCTACCTGTGGGCGTCGAGTATCGCCGCCTACGGCGATCACGGCGAGAGCTGGGTTGACGAAGATAGCCCGGTTGCACCCTCTTATCCGCTTGGCTCCATCTTTGCCACCGCCGAACAGACGGTATTGCAGGCAGTACGAGCCTATCGCTTCCCGGCCATTATCTTGCGTATGGCTACCGTCTATGGCCCCGACCGTGATCCACTTGAAGCGATTGCCAGTGGTCAGTTAACGATTTACGGTAATGGACGCAACTTCGTCCCCCATATTCACGTTGACGATGCAGTAGAGGTATTATTGCGGGCTGCCGAAGTTGGTCAAATCGGTGCGATTTACAATGTCGGTGATGACGAGCCACTACGCCTGATCGATCTTGTCAGTGAAGTGCGACGCCGACTTGGGATGTTGCCACCACGCACGTTCGATCCCAATGTCGGGCTGCGCGCCGGTATCGACCGCTCGGTGATTGGGGCATTAACCGCATCGGTTCGCCTGAGTAATGCCCGTATGCGTCACGATTTGGGGATCGAGTTGCACTATCCCGGTCTACGCTACTGGATCGAGGAGCGATTGCCGCTTGAGCTGGCAGTTGGGGTGTGACAGGTGTATCCTTCTGAGACGGGCGGCTGAGTCGCTGTCGGGGAGGATGAATGAACAGCGCGTTTCGTGCTCTCGCGTTATGAGGCTGACCGGCGGGCACCGGCCACGCTTGCCCGCCGGTTCTGTTGCGTTGCTTATGATATCGTCCGTCGCATCATCCACCAACTGTAACCACCCCGCCAGATGATCAAGAGGGCAGCCACCGTCAGAAAGGTTACCAACGCAAAACTGAACGGGCTAGACCGGCCAAGCTGAAACCACCGCAACAAAAGACCAACCGGCAATGCAACCAGCCATGTTCCCAACGACAGCCCGATCATCCGTAAGGGTGGGTGCTGGCGGAGTACTCCTGTCCACGGTGCAACCAGCAGCCAGCCAACGAAGAAGGGCCAGGCTACGCGCACCGCCGCGAGTAGCGGCTGCTCATCGGACAATCCATGCGAGCTGCGCCCCAACAGCGCAAATATGATGAACACCAGTCCATCACCGCCAATCAGTAATCCAAGCTGAGGCCACGATAGTTCGCTGAAACGATGCTTTGTTGTTTCCATAGGATGCTATTCTCGCTATGTCTACTGTCTGAGTGCCTGTAACTGACGTACCAATCCCTGCTGTTGCCAGTTTGCCAGCCGCAAGCGTAAAGCCAGGGCAGTAGCAATATTCCAGAGTACCGCATTTCCAAGCGCCGGATCGTCTTCGGCCAGTGCCCGTAACCGTTCGCGTCGCAAGGCCAGAATCGTTACTCCATCTTCACCGGCCCGCAGATCGGCACTTCGCCTGCCCCCATCGAGGAGTGACATCTCACCGGTAATTTGACCGGCAACAACCGTCATCAACAGGCGTTGACTATCTGGATCGCCCTCCAACGGCGGACTCCAGACCTCTAATGAACCTTCCTGCACCAGATAGAGATCGGTCGATTCCTGATTGGTGCGATCCACCAGAGTGCCGGGTGGATAGCGGCGTCGCTCTAAATGGGCGGCCAGCCGGGTGCGTTGAGCCAGACTCAAACCGCTACCGATTTGCGAGTTCGCCAGAAACTCCGTAATTTGGGTCGTCACCTCGGCAGGCTGCACCAGAATGTCCGGTTCACCAACAATCGAGGGTAAACCCAGGTAACTGGCAATATAGCGCAGCGTCACGTCTGGCGTCTCAAAGTGTGGCCAGTGTCCGGCTTTTGGCACAATCCGCAGATCGGCACTACGCCATTCATCGGCGATCACACCTGCATCACGCAACGGCACCGTATTGTCTTCCGCCCCCCAAATAACCAGCGCCGGCGTCTCCAATTCGCGCAATCGTCCGCTCAAATCCTGATTACGCATCGCCACAAAACATTCGGCCCGCACCCGACCCTGCCCCGGTCGCCGGGCATCAGCCCGCAGCCGCAGATAGTCGGCCTCGCTGATTGCCGAACGCTCGGCAAATGAAGCCGGTTTCATCAGGCTGTCGGTAACATAGAGCATCGACGGCTCAAGCAGCGCGAGTAGTCGGCTAAAGAGCGGAAAACGCTCAAGCATGGTGATCGGTGAGACAAAGGTGTTGATCCAGAATGATAACCGCCCGGATATGGTCGGGCAGAGCAAGACCATCCGATCAACTAACTGGGGAATCTGCAACGCCAGTGTCGCACTGATCATCCCCCCCATCGAATGACCGACCAGCACCGCTGGATGTTCGCTCAAGCCGGTTATCAGGCGACCGATGATCTGCGCATAGCGACCAATTGTCGCTCGTTCACGCAACGGTGGCGATTCACCATAGCCAGGGAGATCGACGGCAATGCAGCGAAAACGCCGACTCAACAGTGGAATCAAAGGCGACATCGCGAACGATGAACTTGACCAGCCATGGATCAGGATCGCCAATTGGGCATTACGCGGCCCGGTATCAATGGCATGGATTTTCGCGCCGTCGATTGAAAAGATTTCCATAAGTCATGCTCGCTGCGTTATGTCCGCTTTTAGTGGTATCATATCAGTATACGCATTATTTCGTCTACAGCAATTGTGCCGGATTTTCAGCGCTGTACGCATTACAGGACGCTTGCAAATGAGTGACCAGCCAGTCTCGCAAACCGCACCTCCCCTCTACATTGTTTCCGGCGGTGCCGGCGCCGTCGGCGAGCAGGTCGCCCGACTAACCCTTTCGCAGTTTGAAGGGGCTGAAGTGCCCTTAATTATTATCCCTAATGTGCGCGACCTGAGTCAGATTGCCGAGGTGGTTGAACGAGCAGCTCATCAGAACGGAACGATTCTGCATACGCTGATGGAACCCTCTCTCCGTCGTGAACTGATGCGGCTGGCCCGTGAACGTGGTGTCGCCGAGATCGATCTGGTCGGTAGTGTATTGTCGCGCCTGGCCACCGTGTTGCGCAAAGAACCGCTCGGAAAACCCGGCCTGTACCAGCCCCGCCGCTCGGCCTACTTTGAACGACTCGATGCGATTGAATACACCGTTGCGCACGACGACGGTAACAAACCTCACGAGCTACATCAGGCTGATATTGTGCTGGTCGGTATCTCTCGTGTCGGCAAAACCCCGCTCAGTATGTATCTGGCCGTGTTGGGCTGGAAAGTTGCCAATGTCCCCCTGGTTCGCGAAGTACCACTTCCGGCTGAACTCTTCCAGGTCGATCCCCGACGGGTGATTGGCTTAATCGTGGAAGCCGAGCAGATCACGGCCCGCCGCCGCTGGCGCCAGCGCCGGATGGGGGTCAGTATTGGCGGCAATTATACCAGTCTCGATGCAGCTTACGACGAAGTGGAATGGGCCAGAAGAACGTTTCGGCAGCACGGCTGGACAACAATCAATGTCACCGACAAATCGATTGAGGAAAGTGCTGACGAGATTATCACTCTGATCTCACGCCGCTTCAGCCAGCTTCCCTGAACGCAGGTCAGGATTGGTGATGGGTGTTGCTTCTGCACCGACCACACCTATCAAGTGCGGTCGGTGCGCTCGTCGCTGTGCTACATCACGGCGATCCGATCTGCGCGACTAAAAAGCCACTCCCTAACGGATCACGCGGATCGACAATAAATTCGCTTCGCCCGATCACAAATGCCCGGCCACTCACTTCGGGGATAATGGCGGGGTACGAACCGACCTGGGTACAATCCACCACCCGCCCGCTAAATGTGCTATGGCGGCCCAAAATGCTCTCGATCACAATCTCCTCGCCGGCGGCTATTTCGCCTTTGGCATAGTGAATAGCCAGGCGCGCCGAAACGCCCGTACCCGTCGGTGAACGATCTACTTCAGCATTGGCAAATACGCAGATATTGCGACTATGGTGAGCGGCATCTTCGGGCTGGTCGGTCAAGATCGTACCGTACAGAAAACCCAGGTCTGGATCGTGAGGATGATGGAGCGGTAGAACATCGCTCACCGCCCGCTTGATTGCTTCACCTGCCACAACCAGCGCCGCTGTCTGTTCTGGGGTTACCCGAAGCCCAAGCTGGGCTGCCGGCAGAACGGCATAAAACGCCCCTCCCCACGCCACATCGCACACCACCTGACCATAACCCGGTACATCAACCTGTAGATCGCGTGCATATACAAATGATGGGACGTTACGAAATGAGACCCGGATTACTCTGCCGCTTTCAAGGTGCGCGGTTGCCTTCACCAGCCCGGCAGGTGTATCGAGAGTGACCATCGCCTGATCACCTTCTCCTACCACCGCGCCACTCTCGACCAGCACAGTGACGAGCGCAATAACGCCGTGACCGCACATCGTGCTGTACCCTTCGTTGTGCATAAAGAGCACGCCAGCGTCGGCTTCGGCACTCACCGGCGGCGTGATCACACAACCGTACATATTGAAATGACCTCGCGGCTCCCACATCAATGCTCGCCGGACATGATCGAGGTGATCGCGCATAAAACGACGGCGTTCGAGGATCGTTGTCCCGATAATGTCTGGTAGACCGCCGGTGACAATCCGTAACGGCTCACCGGCAGCATGAGTCTCGATGGTCGTCAACCGTAACGTATCTGGCGGAAACCGCAACCGATCCCAATCTAACTTCATGGAATCCATCTCCCTTCTCTAACAGAAACAGCACGTTGCACCGGATCATCCCCTGCTTGTCTGAGGGTATGCGTAGTCGCTTGCACGTCGTTGCACAAGGCAATAGACGGCAGACCCTGCCACCGCCGGGGCAATAGCGCGGATGAGGTGGTTGCAATGAGTTGAACTCATCACAAACATCAAGAAACAGCAAAACCACGCTCTCACCCGATCTCGCTTGCGCACCAGTCATACAGCGTCCAGAAGCCATGCCTGAACACGCACCGGATTGCCACTTCCCTTGACCATACGATTGGTTCATTGTATGATAGCAAACACATTCTCGCCACCGGTAAAAGAGTCCATACAACACACTGTTGCGCTGCGACGCACAGGTAGATGGTCAATACATCTATCTTTCGACGCCTGGCAACGCATCACGAGGGGTAAAAACCTTGCGTGAGGCTGGTTGAGCCAGTTGGGATGCGATCAGACGTTTGGATGTATTCGGAACGAGAACGGTTTGTGGATCATATCCACATTGCATATTTCAGAGCGTACCACAGTTGTGATACTGTACGGTACAGTTGCGTTATCTACCATTGTATTCTCGTACTATTTCCCTACCATGAAGGCGAGGCGAAGCCGGCTAAACAACATGAAACCCAGGTATAGGTGGCGGAAGGAAGGGTTTTTGTGTGTTACGCAAGTCGCGTAGCCCGGCATCACTATCACTGCAAGCTCACCAGGACTTCACAAAGCTGCCTTGTTCAAGGAGGAAACAGGTTATGACAAAGAAGTGGGTCTACCTCTTCCGGGAAGGAAATGCGTCGATGCGCGATCTCCTTGGCGGGAAGGGGGCAGGTGTCGCCGAGATGACACGAACCGGGGTGCCAGTTCCACCCGGTTTTACAATCACAACCGAAGCGTGCAATGCCTATTACGAAAACGGCCAGCAGTTCCCCGAAGGCATGTGGGAACAGGTACTGGAAGGCTTGAAAGATATCGAGGCGCAAACCGGCAAACGGTTTGGCGATCCGTCCAACCCTCTCCTGGTCTCGGTGCGGTCAGGCGCCAAGTTCTCGATGCCGGGTATGATGGATACGGTACTCAACCTCGGTCTAAACCAGCAGACTCGCGAAGGGCTGGCGCGCCTCACCAATAATCCCCGGTTCGCCGCCGATGCCTACCGCCGCTTTGTCCAGCTCTTCGGCAAGATTGTGTTGGGTGTTGACGGTGATCGCTTCGAGCACGAGATGGACGAAGCGAAAGGTCACGGTCAACGCCAGGACACCGATCTAACCACCGAAGAGTTGTTGGCGCTGGCCGAGAAGTTCAAAGCGATCATCAAGGAAGATGTTGGTGTCGATTTTCCCGAAGACCCCTTCGAGCAGTTGCGCGCAGCGATTGCCGCCGTGTTCCGCTCATGGAATGGACGGCGCGCTGTCGATTACCGCCGCGTTAACAAGATTCCCGATAATCTCGGCACGGCAGTCAATGTCCAGGCCATGGTCTTCGGCAATATGGGGAATGACTCGGCAACCGGCGTTGCCTTCACCCGCAATCCCAGCACCGGCGAGCCGGAAATTTTCGGTGAATATCTGGTAAATGCCCAGGGTGAAGATGTCGTCGCCGGTATTCGCACACCACAGCCGATCAGCAAACTGGCCCAAGAGATGCCTGAAGTCTACGAGCAATTCCATCAGATTGCCAAGCAGCTCGAACGGCATTACAAAGACATGCAGGATGTCGAATTTACTATCGAGCGTGGCAAGCTATGGATGTTGCAAACCCGTACCGGCAAACGCACCGGCGCGGCTGCGGTGAAGATCGCCGTTGATATGGTCAACGAGGGCTTGATCGACCGGGCAACTGCTGTTCAGCGGGTTGATCCGCATGCACTCGATCAATTGCTCCACCCCATGATCGATCCTGCGGCTCGCAAGGACGCCCATCCTCTGACTGTTGGCCTACCGGCCTCACCCGGTGCTGCGTCCGGTAAAGTGGTTTTCGATCCCGACGAAGCCGAGGAGCTGGCCAAAACCGGCGAAAAGGTGATCCTGGTGCGCGTCGAGACTGCACCCGAAGATTTTCACGGCATGGTGGCCGCGCAGGCTATCCTGACCGCCCGCGGCGGCATGACGTCGCACGCTGCCGTGGTTGCCCGTGGCATGGGCAAACCGTGCGTTGCGGGTGCCGGTGATTTGCGCATTAGCTACGCCGACCAGTTAATGACCGTGAATGGGACAACGATCCGCAAAGGCGATTGGATTACCCTCGACGGCGGTAGTGGTGAGGTCTTCGCCGGCAAGATGCCGACGGTGGAACCCGAACTTTCGGGCGATTTTGCCACCTTGATGTCGTGGGCCGATGAATTCCGCAAGCTCGGTGTGCGGGCCAATGCCGATATTCCGCGCGACGCCCGTGTTGCCCGTCAGTTCGGTGCCGAAGGGATCGGTCTCTGCCGGACTGAGCACATGTTCTTTGAAGGTGACCGGATCGATGCCATGCGCGAGATGATCCTGGCCGACACGGTAGAAGAGCGTCGGGCTGCGTTGGCCAAGATCGAACCGCTTCAGCAGGGCGACTTCGAGGGTCTGTTCCGCGAAATGGCCGGTCTACCGGTGACGATTCGCACCCTCGACCCACCGCTGCACGAATTCCTACCCCATGATGACGAAGAGATCGAGGCGCTGGCCAACAAGCTAGGCGTCGATCCGCGCAAGGTCAAGGCCCGGGTTGAAAGCCTGCGCGAGGCAAACCCGATGCTGGGTTTCCGTGGTTGTCGGTTGGGCATCCTCTACCCCGAAATCACCGAAATGCAGGCACGGGCGATCTTCAAGGCGGCTGTCAAAGTCAAGGCGGAAGGGATCGATGTCCATCCCGAAGTTATGATCCCACTGGTCGGCCATGTGAGCGAGTTGAAGCTGCAAGAGGAGATCGTGCGTCGGGTTGCCGCCGAAGTCTTTGCCGAAGCCGGGATTGAAGTTCCCTACCTGGTTGGCACGATGATCGAGCTGCCGCGGGCTGCGCTGGTGGCTGATGAAATCGCTCAGGTGGCAGAATTCTTCAGCTTTGGCACCAACGACCTGACCCAAACTACGCTCGGTCTTTCACGAGACGACTCAGGGCGCTTTTTGCCGATCTATGTCGAAAAGAAGCTGATCCCCGATGATCCGTTCCAGACCATTGATCAGCGTGGGGTCGGGCAACTGGTGCAGATCGGTACCGAACGGGGCCGGTCAACCCGACCTGATCTGAAGGTCGGTGTCTGTGGTGAGCACGGCGGTGATCCGGCCAGTGTCGAGTTCTTCCATCGGGTTGGCCTGAACTACGTCAGTTGTTCACCGTATCGGGTGCCGATTGCTCGACTGGCGGCTGCCCAGGCCGCACTCGGTGAAGCAAAGCGCGACAAGTAACGGGACTGTTGCGCCCTCTTTAACCCCCACAGAACGGCGAGGCTCGCGAGAGCTTCGCCGTTCGTCGTGATCTTGTAACTCACGATGATGACTGCCCTCGCTATAATGCAATACAACAACAGCAAACGTACTCTTAAAGCTGACCCGCAACAATGGAATGGGGATAGGCAAACCCATCAAACAGACCTTAGTTCGTGTTCGCCTGATACTGTGGAGTTACTCATGTCGTTATCACCGATTGTCGCTACCCTGCTTCAACACGCCGAGACAACACCACATCGGCCATGTATCGTTTTTGACCAACATCTGATCACCTATGCCGATCTGGCCCGGGCAGTGGCCGGCTGGGCAGGTCGCTTTCACAGTCTGGGTATTAATCGAGGTGATCGGATTGCCCTCGCGCTACCCAACACGCCGGCGTTCATCGCTGCCTATTTCGGTGCCCAACTGGCCGGTGCAGCAGTCGTCCTGATAAATCCACAGTATCGCCACACCGAATTGAGTCATCTGCTGTCCGACTCAGAGCCGGCAATTGTTGTGGCCACGACCGAGAATGAAGCCTTCATCACGGCAGCAATGCCAGAATCGCGACCACATCTGCTCAAACCATTGGCAGAGCTATGCGGTGCGCCACCTGCCGACCCTGGGCTGTTCACACCACCCGCCGCTGATGAAATGGCACTCATCGCCTATACATCAGGCACAACCGGTCGAGCCAAAGGTGCAGTCCATACACACGCCAGCCTTGCCGCAAACTGCGCTGCAATTAGCACAGCCTGGCGCTGGACTGAACATGACCGCTTGCTCTTGATGCTCCCGCTCTTTCATGTCCACGGCCTGGGTGTTGGCGTTCACGGTACCATTCGGAACGGCGCCAGTCTGGAACTGCATAGCCGTTTCGATGCTGATGTTGCGCTCCAACGCATGCACGATCCGGCGATCACCCTCTTCTTTGGCGTACCCACGATGTATATCCGGTTGATCGAAGCTGCCCGCCACCAGGGAGTGCCGGAACATCGCCTGCGCCTCTTTGTTTCTGGATCAGCTCCACTCAGCCCGCAGACATTTGCCGATTTTGCCAGTCTTTTCGGTCAACCGATACTCGAACGTTACGGCATGACCGAAACCGGAATGAACCTGACCAACCCTTACGCTGGCGAGCGGCGGCCCGGCAGTGTTGGCATGCCCTTCCCTGGGCAGGAAGCGCGCATTGTTGACCGGACAACAGGTCAACCACTCCCAACCGGTCAGATCGGTGAGATTCAGGTGCGTGGGCCACACCTCTTTCGCGGCTACTGGCGAAATCCGGCAGCCACCGCAGCCGCTTTCACGGCTGATGGCTGGTTTTATACCGGCGATCTCGGCTTTGTCGATGACGATGGCTATTTCCACATCACCGGACGCAGTCGCGACCTGATCATTAGTGGTGGCTACAACATCTATCCACGCGAGGTTGAGGAGGTGCTTGCCCAACACCCGGCAGTAGCTGAATGCGCAGTGTACGGCGAAGCCGATCCTGACCTGGGTGAAGTACCGGTAGCAGCGGTTGTGACCAACGGCCAGGCAGTTACAGCGGCTGACCTTATTGAGTTCTGTCGAATGCATCTGGCTGCGTACAAACGGCCACGACGCATTCACTTCGTCACGTCGTTACCGCGGAACGCGCTCGGTAAAGTGCAACGACATCTGCTGGCGGACGCGGTATCTAACCACAGGTAACTGTATATGACAGACCTGGATGACTACGAAGGCGATCCTTACCGCGACCGTGACCGGCTCAGCGAGCTACTCACCGATCAGCTCGAAGAACTGGCACGGGCGATCCATTCGCCCGATCAACTGGCCCGTGCCCGTGCAGCCAGTCGTCTGGTCACGCTCGATGTTGATCCAGAGCTGGCCTTACCAGCTCTTCATCATCGGCGAGCAATGGTACGCGAAGTGGCAGCCGAAGCAATTGGCTACAGTAGCAAGCCACTTTCACCAACCGTGATTGACGCGCTGCTGTCAGCTATCGATGATCCCAAACCATTTGTGGCTGCCGCAGCGATCAGGACGCTAGGCCGACGGCAGGTAGCGCTGGCCCATGCCCAAATCGCTGCCTGTCTCGACGATCCCGAACCACCGATTGTCGCCGCGGCCATCACAGCGCTGGCGCGACTTGGCGATCACACGCTAACGGTCACCTTGCCGGAATTTCTCAACAGACAGCATCTGATCATCCGTATTGCTGCCGCCGAAGCTGCCGGCATACTCCGGTCAGTTAATGCTGTTCCCGGCCTCCTTCGCCTGCTCGAAGATTGCATCGACGCCTGGCACGAGCGCCAACAGCATATTCCCAGCCGGGCGGCCAGTGTGGCCATGCAGGCGCTGGCCCGGCTCCAGGCGCGTGCTGCGATTCCGCTGTTGGTTGAGATTGCGCGCTACGTTGTCGGCCTGCGGACGCTGGCAGTACGTACTCTGATCCAGTTACAGGCCATCGAGGCAGCACCGGCCCTGCTCCCGTTGCTCAACGAGGAAGGCCGTCATCTCCTCAACGAAGTCATTCGGTTCTTCCACATGACCGGCTATCGGGCGGCGGCACCAGAACTACGGGCATTCCTGGAGCGGGCAGTTGTTCGTCACCGTCCTCTGATCAAAAAGGTTCTAAACATCCTGGTCGAATGGCAGGACAAAGAGGCGCTCCCGATCATCAGCAACCTTGCCACCAACGACCAGAGTGCCGAGGTACGGGCATACGCGGCGCAGTGTGCCGTGTTGCTTCAGTCGCAATCCGCGTCACCAGCATCGTCATTCAACAACGGCATTGTCCCAGAAACAGTGCTCTCTGAGACGTACAACGAACGTATCCGCCAACGCCGACAACGACTCGCCGGCCTGACTATTGGTCAGATTGTCAATGGCAGCGTTTTACGTGTCCTCCGCTACGGGGCAGTGATTGAGCTGGGTGGCATTGAGGGTTTCGTCCATGTCGGTGAGATCGACTGGCGCTGGATCGGTGATGCACGCCATGCGTTACACCCAGGCCAGGAGATACAGGCCGTCATTACCGGCATCGATGAACAGCGCCTCCGTGCCAATCTCAGCATGCGCCGCGTCCACCCCGATCCATGGCTGGCGGTCGCACAGCAATTGAATGCAGGTATGCAGGTACAGGGGACAGTAGCCGGCATCACCGATTTCGGCATCTTCATCGAACTGCTACCCGGTGTCCAGGGCCTCGCTCACATCAGCCAGATTCCGCCTGATCAACAGCCGCTGAAGCAAGCTTTCAGCCTGGGAAGGAGGGTACAAACAACCATCTTGAGTATTGACCACGAACGACGACGGATCGCCCTCAGCCTGTACACAAAGCTACAACAAAAACCGTGCAGCGTTAATGCTGCACGATAAGAATGGTGGGGACGATGGGAGTTGAACCCACACGCCTTGCGGCACATGATCCTAAGTCATGCGCGTCTGCCATTCCGCCACGTCCCCGCTGGCGAGTATAGCACGAGAGGCGGTTTTCGGCAAGAGGTTGCCGGTCAGCTTTGGAGCATGATATACTAAAGATGTTTGTGCGGAAGCAGTTCCCCGCTACGAAGCGCAATTATCGTCGCGGTATCATATAGTTTGCAGGAGCCGCCATGAAAGCCGTTGTGATGGCCGGCGGCGAGGGCACTCGCCTGCGACCACTTACGATTAATCGCCCCAAGCCAATGGTGTCGCTGGTCGATAGACCGGTGATGCAGCATATCATTGAATTACTCAAGCTCCACGGGATTACCGATATTATCATTACAGTGCAGTATCTGGCGAATGTTATCCAGGACTATTACGGTGATGGTAGCGCGTATGGCGTCAATATCACCTATTCGCTGGAAGAAGTGCCGCTCGGTACTGCCGGTAGTGTCAAAAATGCCGAACATTTATTGACCGAACCATTTCTGGTTATCTCTGGTGATGCACTCACCGATTTCAATCTCTCGCAAATTATCGAATATCACATGGCCTCTGGCGCTACAGCCACCGTCACCTTGACCCGTGTTTCCAATCCGCTCGATTACGGCGTTATCATCACCGATGAACAGGGGCGCATTCGGCAGTTGCTCGAAAAACCGAGCTGGGGAGAAGTCTTTTCCGACACGGTCAACACCGGTATCTATGTCTTCAATCCCGACATCTTCAGCTACATCGAACGCGGCAAAGTAACCGACTGGTCAAAAGATGTCTTTCCGCGCATGCTTCATCGTGGTGACCGGCTCCAGGGCTACATCGCAAACGGGTATTGGACAGATGTCGGCACTATCGAGGAGTATATGCGAGCCTGCGGTGATTACCTGTCGGGCAAGGTAAATCTGCCGCGCGTCGGGCACAACATCGGTGGTGACATCTGGGTTGACCGCGATGCCGAAATTGCGCCCGATGCCCAATTACACGGGCCAATCTATCTCGGCCATGGCGCCAAGATCAAGGGTGGCGTGATCATTCACGGGCCATCCGTCATTCGCGATTACACCATTGTCGATAGTCGGGCCAACATCGACCGCTCGATCATCTGGCGCAATTCGTACATCGGTGAACGGGCGGAATTGCGTGGGGCGATTGTGCTTCGTCAGTGCAACATTCGTTCACGCGCCATGATCTTTGAGGGCGCCGTTATCGGTGACGGCGTGCAAATTGGCGCGGGCGCCGTTGTCCAACCCAACGTCAAAATCTGGCCCTCGAAAGAGGTTGACGAAGGCGCGACAGTTACCTCTAGCATTATCTGGGGTAGTCAAGGCCGGCGCGTCCTCTTTGGGCGCTACGGCATTACCGGCCTGGTCAACATTGAGATCACCCCAGAAATGTGCGCCCGCCTTGGTGCAGCCTACGGTGCCACCCTGCCGCGTGGCGCCACGGTAACCATCAATCGTGATGCGCACTTCACGCCACGGATGCTGAAACGGGCGATTATTGCCGGCCTGCCTTCGGCTGGGGTGAATGTCTGCGATTTGCGTAATGTGCCGATCCCGATTGCCCGCTACTACACCCACGCCAGTGGCGCCGCCGGTGGCGTCCATGTGCGTATTTCACCATTCGACAATCGGGTCGCCGAGATTAAGTTTTTCAATCACCTTGGGTTGGATATTAACAGTGCAACCGAACGCAAAATCGAGAGCACCTTCTTCCGGGAAGATTACCGGCGAGCCTATCTTGATGAAATTGGGCGTATCTTCTACGGTGAAGACGTTGAAGAGACCTACCGGGCCGCATTTATGCGCGCACTGGGCCAGAATGCCGCATTCGGGAAAGGCTTTCCCATCGTTATCGATTATGCCAACACCAGTACCAGCACCGTCATGGCCGAAATCTTACGGCGCATGCAGGCCGATGCGGTTGAGCTGAATGTCTATCTCGACGAGCGGATGGTCTTTCAGACGAGTGCTGATTTTGAAGCGGCGATGAATCGGCTGACCAAGATTACGCCGGTTGTGGGAGCGCAATTTGGCGTGCGGCTCGATCCTGGCGGCGAGAAGATTTTTCTGATTGATGATCAGGGCCGGCGCCTCCATCCCCTGCGAGCACTGGCAGCAATTACCGCGCTGGCAATGCGGGCCAACGGCGGGGGAGTGGTTGCCGTACCGGTGACAGCACCACGGGCTTTTGAACAGATCGCTGCCCGTTATGGCGGCAGCATCATTCGCACTCGTGCCAATCTGGGTGCCTTGATGAATCTGGCGGCTGAACGCGCCGATCTTCTTTTACTGGGTGATGGTACCGGCAATTATATCTTCCCCCATTTCTATCCCGTTGCCGATGGTATGTTCGCTATTGCGCGCCTGATGGAGCTGCTTTCGCTTAACCAGACGACCCTGAGTGAAGTACTGGCCGATCTGCCGCCGTACTACCTCTGGCAAACCCGCGTTCCGTGTCGCTGGGAGAGCAAAGGCAAGGTGATGCGCATTCTCAACCAGCAATACCACGAGCGCCACGGCGAGCAGATTGACGGCATCAAGATTGAACTGGGAGAGGAATGGGTGCTTATCCTGCCTGACCCGGATGGGCCATTCTTCCACGTCATTGCCGAGGGAGTTAGCGAAGACCACGCCCGAATCCTGACCGACAAATATGCCGGTTTAGTGACCAGTTTGCAGTAGTGCTGTTCGTGTGATACCGCGGCCTGATGTACAGAGGAGGGTGCGATGACTAACCGCACACACCACGACGATCCGCTTTACAACGCGATTGCAGAGACAACGGTTCGAGTCGGTCGATTTGGTTTTGCGCTGCTCCGCTTGCCACTCGGTCTGTTACCGAACCAAAGCCGCACACATATTGAGCGTGCTCTGTACGAGTTGAGTCGCGGGTTTGCCAGTCTGCCGGGTGATTTTGCCCGGATCGTCGAGCCTGAGATCAAACGATGGGCTGATGAGACACCGCTACCCTCAACCAGAAAACCACAGCCTGCAACCGAACAACATCTGACCGTGACCATCACGCCTGAACCGGTTACAGCGCTGGGTTCATCCACCCCTGCACCCAATAATGAACCAATTGAAGAAGATGTGGCCGAGCTACTGACCGACGAAGTCGCCGAGTCGATTGTTGACATCGAGCGCCTGGTTGCTGAACCGCCGAACGTGAGTATTACGTATATAGAGTATGATCCTCCGGGAAATGATCTGGAAGGTGAATTTGTGGTGATTACCAACGCCTCTCACGAACCGGTTGATCTCACCGGTTGGATGCTGGTGGACGAAGGTAACAAACACACCTACACCTTCCCGGCTTTTACCCTTGCCGGCGGCGCAGAGGTGAAGTTGTGGACAAAGAGCGGGACGGATGATGCCACCAATCTGTATTGGGGAGCACGTCGCCCGATCTGGAACAATACAGGCGATAGTGCGATATTACGCGATGCGAATGGTAACCTGGTTAGTCGTTATACCTATGCAGCCGGTGCGTAACTCTTCGCTTCGATAATGGTGAACGCGCCTCTGCCAGGTTGAGTGAGAGTGGGGGTTATGAGCGAATTATCTCTGGTAGGTCAAACCATAGGTCGGTTCGAAATCCTCTCTGAATTGGGACGCGGCGGGATGGCGGTGGTTTACAAGGCCCGACAGACTGACCTGGATCGGATTGTGGCACTGAAGATTTTACCGCCGGGTTTAACCAATGATGAGAGCTATATCGCTCGCTTCCGGCAAGAGGCGCGTAGCGCAGCCCGTCTGGAACATCCGCACATTATGCCGATTTATGAAGTCGGTGAAGTGGCGGGCTATCACTATATCGCGATGAAATACATTCAGGGACGTACCCTGAAGCAGTTGCTACAACAAGAGGGGGCATTGCCGGTGGCGCGAGCGGCTCAAATCCTCGCACAGGTTGGCGAAGCACTCGATTATGCTCATCGCCAGGGGATTATTCACCGCGATATTAAGCCCTCGAACGTTATGATCACCGATGAGGGGTGGATCTACCTGACTGACTTCGGCCTGGCACGGGGCACGGGAGCCAATAATAGCGGTCTCACCATGGCCGGGACAGTTATGGGCACGCCCGAATACATGTCTCCCGAACAGGCCCAGGGGCTGCCCAATGTTGGCCCGCCAACCGACATTTATGCGCTGGGAGTCATGCTTTATGAGCTGCTCACGGGCGCATTTCCGTTCAAAGCAGAAACACCGATGGCGATGCTGGCGGCGCGGCTTGTCCACGCTCCTATTCCACCCCGCGACGTGCGTGGCGATTTGCCGCCCGCAGTCGAGGATGTGATCATGCGTGCGTTAGCCCGCAAGCCGGAAGCACGTTTCGCTTCAGCGGCGGAAATGGTCGCCGCCCTGCGCCAGGCCGTCGGTCTGAGCGAGCGTGAACTGAGCCGCCCGCTTACCCCGCAGCGCGGGATGCCGGCTGTTTCCAATGCAGGTTATCAAACACCACCACCCGCCTACGGCCCACCCACACCGGCATCGCAACCACCCGCTTACGGCCCACCCACACCGGCGTCTCAACCACCCGCTTACGGCCCACCCACACCAGCATCGCAACCACCAGCGTATGCACCGACAACACCGGTAACGCCACCACCAGTCTACGTACAAACACCTGCCGCACCGGCAACCCATCCGTACAGTGCCAGCCCACCGGCACCGACCCCACACCCGTTTAATGTACCGGCAACACCAGTGCCAGCCGCCGGTAAACGCACACCGGTTGGCCTGATTGTTGGCGTGATTGTTGGCGTTCTGCTCATCGGTGGTGGCCTGACCACCTTCTTCCTGCTGCGACCGACAACGCCACCGGTTGCGACCAATCCTGCTGAAACGCATATCAGTGAAGGAGATGCGGCATTGGCCCGGTCGCAGGGGTTAGACGATGCGATTACGGCTTATCAGGCCGCGGTAGACGCTGATGCTGCCAACCCGGCGGCGCATAGCCGGCTGGCATGGGCACATCTGGCAAAGGGCGACTGGGAAGAGGCACTTACGGCGGCAAAACCGTTGGCTACCATCAACGATGGCGCAGCGCAGGCTATCGGTGAAGGGATTACCGGTTATATCTACTTCCAGCTCGGTGATCTCGTGCAGGCACGCGAGGCAAGTGAACGTGCTATTGACGCCGACCCATCTTCGGCTATCGGCTACGCCTTACGTGCGGCAGTGCTGGCAACCAACGCGGCTGATAGCCAGAACGACAACCTGATGAGTGAAGCGTTCACAGCCATCAGCGACGCCGAAGATCGCCTCGCGACAGCCGATCCTTTAACAAAAGCCTTCACCCAGGTCTTGCTGGGATGGGCGTTTGGGCAGGATTACACGCTTCGTCAGGACGCCAATGTGCTTGACCAGGCAATTACCAGCCTCGAACAGGCCATCGATGCCTACCCTGCTCTGGCCGTCTTCCACTACGAACTGGCAACGATTTACCTCTCGGCGGCCCGTGATTTCGATAGTGCCAGGAATGAGTTCAACGCGGCATTGACCCTCGATCCCAATTTCAGTCCGGCTCAGGTCGGGCTGGGCTGGGTCGCCTACTTCAACAGCCAGACAGACGAGGCCGAAAAGGCGTTCAATCAGGCACTAGACTTGAACGACGATGAGAGTTTTGCGCTGCTTGGGTTAGGACGATTGGCGTTCGACGACAACGATATGCAGCAGGCCATCGACTATTTCAAGCAAGTGATTGATGCCAATCCCTACTCCGCAGTGGCCCATGCATTTCTGGGTGAAGCCAGCCTCTTCGCGGGCTATAATGCAACCGACGAGAATGTCCAGCGCGAACTGTATCAACAGGCGGAAGCGGCCTACCGTGCTGCCATTGCCCGCGACGATTATTTTGGGTTTGCATATAATGGTCTCGGCTGGATTCTGCAATACCAGGATCGCTATGCTGAGTCGATTGAAGCGTTTGAGAAGGCGCTGCAACTCGACAGTGACAACCCGGAAATTTTCAATGGTTTGGGGTGGAGCCTCTTCCTGAGTGATCGCTACACGGAAGCCGAGTCGATGTTCAAACGCGCTATCGAACTCGACTCATCGTACACGAGTGCCTACTTCGGGTTGGGTCGCGCTTACGAAGAGCAGGGACGATGGGACGAAGCACTGGCAACCTTCCAGACTCTGAAACAGATTGCACCCGACTACCCTGGTCTCGACGACGCTATCAACCGTGTCTCAGGCTAAGCAACGAATAACATTGTGACAGGACGAACATTTCTCTTGATAGGACCGCCCGGTGCCGGCAAGACCACCATTGCCGGCCAACTGGCTCAAGCGACCGGGATGGCGGTAATCGCTACCGGCCAGCAACTGCGTGACGAGATTCGCGCCCAGAGTGCGCTCGGTCAGCGTATTGAGCCATTGCTCGAACAGGGTCAACTGGCACCAGATAGCGTCATGGCAGAATTGATGCGGAACTGGTTGCAGCGTATCCCCATTGATCAAGACTGCCTTCTCGACGGGTACCCGCGAAGTGTCGCGCAGGCGCACATGCTGGAGACAATTCTGGCCGATTTAGGACGACAAGTAGACGCAGTGATCGTGCTGACCCTTGATGAGGCAACCATTGTCCACCGCCTAAGTGGTCGCCGGATTTGTCGGCGCGATGACGGCCAGGACATAACCGTCCACATCGATGATACAGCAAAGATTGCCCAATGCCTGGCACGCGGTGGCACACTGGTACAGCGGGAAGATGATCATCCCGACGTGATTCGCACACGTCTACGCCTTTACGAACAAGAGACTGCACCCGTGCTGGCTTACTACACTGGCCGAGCACCTGTTCATTATGTCAGTGCCGACCAACCACCGACAGCCATTGTTAACCTGATTCGCGACATCATCTAAATGTATCGCTCTGTCATAACCAAAGGAGGTTACAACGATGGGTGATAAGGTTGCACTCATCACCGGCGCCGCCAGTGGCATCGGCCTGGCCTGCGCCGAGCGATTCGCTGCCGACGGGTATCGGGTTGTGCTGGTTGATCTGCCGGGTGCCGCCGGCGAAGCAGCCGCCGAACGGCTGGGTGGCATTTTTGCCGGCGTTGATTTAGCCACGCAGGCCGGATGTCGGCAAGCGGTTGATGCAGCGCTCAATGCGTATGGTCGGGTTGACGTGCTGATCAACAATGCCGGCTTTCAGCATATCGACGCTATCGAAGACTTCCCTGAAGAGCGTTGGGAGACAATGATTGCCGTGATGTTAACGGCACCGTTTCGGCTTACCAAATACGTCTGGCCGGGGATGAAAGCCAACCGCTGGGGACGAATTGTCAATATTGGCTCGGTACACAGCCTGCGTGCCTCACCGTTCAAGAGCGCCTACATCTCGGCCAAGCACGGCTTACTCGGTCTAACGCGAACTGCCGCACTTGAAGGTGGACCTTACGGCATTACCGTCAACCTGATCGCACCGGCCTACGTCAGAACACCGCTGGTCGAGAAACAGATCGCCGATCAATCACGCACACGGGGCATTCCCGAAGATCAGGTGATCGAGAAAATCATGCTTGAACCGGCAGCCATCAAGCGTCTGATCGAACCGGCGGAAGTGGCCGGACTGGCGGCATTTCTCTGCTCAGATGCGGCAGGAGCGATAACCGGATCCGTGTACGAAATGGCGCTGGGGTGGACAGCACGTTAGCGCCTGATCGCGGGCAGGCTTGCTCCTGCCCGCTACAAAGTCGTCTCCAGCCCCAGAATCGCCCGCGCTTCGGCGACATCTCTGGTAATTTGTGACACCAGATCATCGACACTGTTGAACTTCCGTTCATTCCGCAGCCGAATCAATAATTCAAGACGCAGTGGCTGATCGTACAGATCGCCCTGCCAGTCCAGTAGATGAGCTTCGACCACCCGTTGCGTCCCGGCAAACGTGGGACGCACCCCAATATTCGTCACTGCCGGCACCATCGTCGAGTCTGGCAGATACGCACGACAGGCATAGACCCCATTGGCCGGCAATACCACATCACTACTCACCTGCACATTCGCAGTGGGAAAACCGATCTGGCGACCACGGCCATCGCCGCGGGTGACAACACCACGGAGCGCGAACGGACGACCGAGCAAGGCACCGGCACCGGCCACATTACCGGCCAGTACCAACTCGCGAATACGTGACGAGCTGACCGGGATGCCGGCCACCGTATACTTACTCAGGGCACCGACTGCGAACCCCAACTCACGACCAATCTCCATCAGACGCGGAATATCGCCTTCACGTCCCCGCCCCATCGCAAAGTCCTCGCCGACCCAAATCTCGCGCACCGGCATAGCAGCCACAATTTGCGCCATATACTCAGCAGCGGTCAAATTGCGAATAGCGGGTGTGAACGGGGCAATAACCAGCAAATCTGGTTCCAGACGACGAATCTGCTCAATCTTCTCGTCCAGATCACTCAACAACTGCAACGGCTGACCGGGCTGCAACACAGCCCGCGGGTGCGGTTCCCATGTCAACACCGCGCTTAACATATCAAGGGCACGTGCCCGTTCAACCGTCGTCCGAATCAACTGCTGATGACCCAGATGCACACCATCAAAACGGCCAATTGTCAACACCGTCGCCCGGTTGGCCAGGCCGGGAGTAAGGTCACGGGCGATCTGCACAGATGTCTTGCTCCATTTCTATCCCTGCCCGGCCAGCCGCTGAAGTTCGGCCAGCCGGTTTAACGCTTCAAGTGGCGTCAGCTCCTCGATACGAAGCCGACGTAAATACTCTACCACCGGATGCGGTGCCAGATCAAAAAACGACAATTGCATCCCCTGACCGGTTTCCTGCACCGGCACAACGACTGGTGCCGGTGGGGCAGGTGGTTGGGCAGGTGAGGATGGCGGGCGCTGACCCTCAAGATCGGCCAGCAAGGCACTGGCCCGCCGAATCACCTCTGGTGGAATACCGGCCAGCTCGGCGACGTGGATACCATACGAACGATCAGCGCCACCGGGTCGCAATTCATGCAAAAAGACCACCCGACCATCACGCTCCACTGCCGCCATATGATAATTACGGACACGGGGCAACTCACGTTCGAGCGCGATCAACTCGTGGTAATGGGTCGCAAACAGCGTCCGACAGCCCAGGCGCGGATGATCGTGAATATACTCCACGACGGCACGGGCAATCGCCATGCCATCGTAAGTACTGGTACCACGGCCAACCTCATCGAGAATGATTAACGAGCGCGGCGTACTTTGCATCAGCAGCGCTGCCGTTTCGGTCATCTCGACCATAAACGTACTCTGGCCGGTCGCAATATCATCTTGAGCACCAATCCGGGTAAAAATGCGATCAACCAGACCAATCTCAGCCTCATCAGCCGGCACAAACGAACCGATTTGTGCCATCAGCGTAATCAACGCCACCTGACGCAAAAACGTACTCTTACCGGCCATATTCGGCCCAGTGATAATCAAAATCTGCGCCTGTTCGCCATCAAGATCAATATCATTCCCGATAAACGGCTCACTCAGGGTACGTTCCACCACTGGATGGCGACCCTGCTTAATCCGCAACACCCGATCAGTGCGCAATCGTGGTTGCACATAACGACCACGCACAGCAACCTCGGCCAGCGCTGCCAGTGCATCAATACGCGCAACCGCCGCAATCGTAGCGCGCAAGCGGTCAAGATGCGGTTGCAACTCATCACAGAGCCGCTGAAAAATATCACGCTCAAGATCGACCAGCTTCAGACGGGCATCACTCAACAGCCCTTCATAGTACTTCAACTCTTCGGTGACATAGCGCTCGGCGTTGACCAGCGTCTGCTTACGTTCGTAGTGGGCCGGGATCAACTTCGCATCAACGGCGCGCGAAATCTCGATATAGTAACCAAACACCTGGTTATAGCCCACTTTGAGCGAACGGATACCGGTTCGCTCGCGCTCTTTACTCTCCAGACGATCAATAAACTCCTGAGCGTGGCGACTGGCCCGAATCAACGCATCGAGACGCTGATCAAAACCGGGGCGAATCACCCGCCGTGGCCGCTCGCCACCCTCTTCGGCTGCGCGCAAATAATTCGACGAACCGAGCAACGCCGGCGGATCATCATCAAGCGCCCGTTCGAGCAGGTCAAGCACATCGGCGCAGACATCGAACACCAGCGGCGGCTCACCGGGCATCTCAGCAGCGAGCAAATCGGGCAACAGCGCCTGCACCGCCTGCGCAACAGCGGGCAACTTACGCAACGCCGCCCGCAACTGCGTCATATCACGCGGCGTAGCGACCGTGATACCCTGCGCAATCCGATTGAGTGCCCGCTCCATATCGGGCAAATCGGCGAGCGCCGAACGCACCTCCAGACGAGCCATCGTCTCAGCCACCAGACGAGCGACGGCGTGCTGACGCACCTGAAGCGGTTCGATCACAATCAACGGCTGCGTAATCCAACGGCGCAACAAACGCGCCCCCATCGCAGTACAGGTACGATCAAGCACCGCAATCAACGACGCCTTCGCTCCCTGGCGACCACCACTCTCAAGCAGCTCCAGATTACGGCGGGTCTGTGGATCGAGCAGCATATACGCGCCGGTATGATACACCCGCAAAGCACGCAACTGACTCACGCGCTGGCGCTGAGTGACCTGCGCATACTGCAACAACGCACCGGCTGCCCGGGTCGCAAGTGGACGCCCGTCCAGACCGCACACCGCCAGCGACGGCAGCGCCAAATGCTCACACAACACCTCAGTCGTCGTCGCCAACTCCCAACGCCAAAGCGGCCACTCCGTCACATACCCCTGCGTCCAACTCGCCGCACTCGCACCTTCCAGACGGCGAGCGACCCGCTCGTGGGGCAACAGAGCCTCACGCTCCTCCTTCGTCAGGGGTGCCAAATCCTGACTAAGGCGGGCCTGCACCGGCTCCAGATTAGGCAAGCGCAGTGCCTCATCATCAGGCACCAACACCTCAGCCGGTGACAGCCGGGCCAGCTCGGCCTGCAACTGCATCAACGCCCGGGCATCGGTAAACTCTGCCGCAGCGAACTCACCGGTAGAAAGATCAGCATAAGCCAGACCGACCTTACCCTGTTCAACAATCACCGCAGCGAGATAATTATTGGTACGGTCGGGCAGCATAGCCGGATCAATCACCGTCCCCGGCGTAATCACCCGCACAATCGCCCGCTGCACCATCTTCCCGCTACTCTCGACCGGCGTCAGCCCGGCGGCATAGACCGAGCGCGGTCGTGTATCATTACGCATCGCCTCAGTCTCACTCAACTGCTCAGCGATAGCGACCCGATACCCGCGCGCGATCAACTCAGAAACATAGCGATCCACAGCGTGATAAGGCATCCCGGCCATGGGCGCATACAACTTCTGCTGATCCTTGGGCAAACGCTTATCAACCGCATACTCCTTGCGCGTCAGCGTTATGTCAAGTAATTCAGCAATCAACTTCGCATCATCATCAAACGTCTCATAAAAATCACCAAACCGAAAAAGAAGGATCGCATCAGCGGCCTCCTCCTTCAGCTTACGATACTGTCGATACCAGGCGTGCAACTCAATAGTAGCCATGGGAATTATCGCAGAACACCTTACAGCAAACGCGGCACGATCATGCTCGCGTAATGATAGCACATTCTGGTAGGGGAGTGGTTTCGGTGCGCTCCTGAGTGGGGAAGGGGGAATGGGGAATAGGAAATAGGGAATAGAAAATAGGAAATAGGGAGTAGGGAATAATAGCGGTTTCAGGGTTTTACGGAAGCCGATATTGTTGAAAACCTATTCCCCACTCCCCTTCTACGTTTCAGTGCTCTACCGTGAGCCGAAATTGTTGAAAGACGTTGCGAGCGGCCAGATGATAGGCGGCCTCGATAATGTTTCAGTGCTCTACCGTGAGCCGAAATTGTTGAAAGATGCGTTTTAAGGCATCCCAGTGCGGTAGGCTGCCTCGTTTCAGTGCTCTACCGTGAGCCGAAATTGTTGAAAGCCGCATTGTGAAGCCAAACCTTGTTGTAAAGCATTTCGTTTCAGTGCTCTACCGTGAGCCGAAATTGTTGAAAGGACTTCTTGTGGTGGCCTCGCTCCGGTCGAATGACTCGTTTCAGTGCTCTACCGTGAGCCGAAATTGTTGAAAGAACAAGTGGTGCCACTACACAATTCGGTACTTGACAAGTTTCAGTGCTCTACCGTGAGCCGAAATTGTTGAAAGACGGAGGCTGACCGCTCCGTTACGACCCTCCTCCTGCGTTTCAGTGCTCTACCGTGAGCCGAAATTGTTGAAAGGCCGGAAGACGTGCTCAACTACGTGGCCGACCTTCGTGGTTTCAGTGCTCTACCGTGAGCCGAAATTGTTGAAAGCTTGTTGTAAAGCATTTCTGGTTCGCCGCTACTTTCGGTTTCAGTGCTCTACCGTGAGCCGAAATTGTTGAAAGCAACCAAAGCAACTACACGACGGAAGCATAATAATATGTGTTTCAGTGCTCTACCGTGAGCCGAAATTGTTGAAAGTCGGCCTGCTGTGGAAGAGCATCGGCTACTGGGTCCTGTTTCAGTGCTCTACCGTGAGCCGAAATTGTTGAAAGATGTCTGGACAACAGAGAAGATGCACGTCTTTCTGTTGTTTCAGTGCTCTACCGTGAGCCGAAATTGTTGAAAGCATGCCACGAGCCCAGCCCCTACCGAGCTCACGAAGTTTCAGTGCTCTACCGTGAGCCGAAATTGTTGAAAGGTTAAACCAGCGAGTAACTGTGAGAGCCCGGATATATGTTTCAGTGCTCTACCGTGAGCCGAAATTGTTGAAAGGCCCAGGTACTGGACAATCCGGTACCCCAAGACGTAGTTTCAGTGCTCTACCGTGAGCCGAAATTGTTGAAAGCCACTATTGGCGGGCTTGTTTGTGTTGCTGATCTTTGTTTCAGTGCTCTACCGTGAGCCGAAATTGTTGAAAGCTATGCCTCGCCCTTAACTCTCCGGTTGCAATTGCCCGTTTCAGTGCTCTACCGTGAGCCGAAATTGTTGAAAGATGCATACATCATTGTCCCCCCCTACTCGGTACGAACGTTTCAGTGCTCTACCGTGAGCCGAAATTGTTGAAAGGGAAACAGTTTGGTACGTCCATCGACCGACTTATATGTTTCAGTGCTCTACCGTGAGCCGAAATTGTTGAAAGAATTGTAATCGGCGGGTTGCTGTTGGTTGTTACCGTATGTTTCAGTGCTCTACCGTGAGCCGAAATTGTTGAAAGGCTGGCCGAGCGCGGGTTTACGTTCAGAGACCGCAAGTTTCAGTGCTCTACCGTGAGCCGAAATTGTTGAAAGGTTTTTTATCACCGACATACCACCGGCGTATTTCCAAGTTTCAGTGCTCTACCGTGAGCCGAAATTGTTGAAAGCGTAATTCGCCAGCATCGTCGTATTCGATCAGCATATGGTTTCAGTGCTCTACCGTGAGCCGAAATTGTTGAAAGCGCGTCCCACGTCAATGCGCCGCGCCGCAACTGCTGCGGTTTCAGTGCTCTACCGTGAGCCGAAATTGTTGAAAGTCATTTACTTCCTCCTATTCAACAATTCGACCTTCCGGTTTCAGTGCTCTACCGTGAGCCGAAATTGTTGAAAGCGCACTCCGAATCGCGCTCGTCCTGCCCCGGCGCCAGTTTCAGTGCTCTACCGTGAGCCGAAATTGTTGAAAGCGATCTCGGTGAATTCGCGTTTCGCGTTCACTTTGTGTTTCAGTGCTCTACCGTGAGCCGAAATTGTTGAAAGCGGCGCTGGAAGCGATCCGGCAAACCCTGGCCGGTATGTTTCAGTGCTCTACCGTGAGCCGAAATTGTTGAAAGCCGACGCCTGATGCTGGCGTATGCTGACGTGCATCGTTTCAGTGCTCTACCGTGAGCCGAAATTGTTGAAAGAAAACAACCAGATTGTCAAAGTCTTTCGGACCGTAAGTTTCAGTGCTCTACCGTGAGCCGAAATTGTTGAAAGATCTTTTTACCGACTACTTCGAGGCGCGGCTGTTGGGTTTCAGTGCTCTACCGTGAGCCGAAATTGTTGAAAGTGAAGTTGCTGGAACAGCGACTGCAGTTGCTGGTGGAGTTTCAGTGCTCTACCGTGAGCCGAAATTGTTGAAAGGTTGCCGACCAAACCTTTGCCGGTCGGTGAAGGATGTTTCAGTGCTCTACCGTGAGCCGAAATTGTTGAAAGGTGAAAGTATTGTGACACTGCCGGAAAAAAAGACAGTTTGTTTCAGTGCTCTACCGTGAGCCGAAATTGTTGAAAGGCCGCCAGGCTCACCAGATCGTCGAGCAGTTGCGGGCGTTTCAGTGCTCTACCGTGAGCCGAAATTGTTGAAAGAGATCGTCGAGCAGTTGCGGGCCGGTACGGTTGAGCGTTTCAGTGCTCTACCGTGAGCCGAAATTGTTGAAAGACAAATACTCAATACTTCCGCCAGACCTCTGACGTCGTTTCAGTGCTCTACCGTGAGCCGAAATTGTTGAAAGTTCCCGTCACCGAATTCGATTACCGGTACCGGATAGTTTCAGTGCTCTACCGTGAGCCGAAATTGTTGAAAGCGGAACGGTTTTTCGAGCTGCTGAATGGAGTGCGTACCTGTTTCAGTGCTCTACCGTGAGCCGAAATTGTTGAAAGTCCGTCTTCCAGCCATCGTTGCCGACTGTGGTGGCGTGTTTCAGTGCTCTACCGTGAGCCGAAATTGTTGAAAGACACCACGCTTACGCTGCGAAATTGCGTGCGTAATTGGTTTCAGTGCTCTACCGTGAGCCGAAATTGTTGAAAGGAGCCGGTGATCGGCTCGCTTTCCGGCAACGGGCCCAGGTTTCAGTGCTCTACCGTGAGCCGAAATTGTTGAAAGCCAATTTCTTCTATCACCCGCGAGGGTTGATCGTTGGTTTCAGTGCTCTACCGTGAGCCGAAATTGTTGAAAGACGACGCAGTCGAGAAAGCATACGAATTACTTTTGTTTGTTTCAGTGCTCTACCGTGAGCCGAAATTGTTGAAAGTCTGCCCGAATTGAGCCGTTTCATACCGCGTATCGGGTTTCAGTGCTCTACCGTGAGCCGAAATTGTTGAAAGTACCGAATATCTGCCGTCTCTAAGACGTATTCGATAGGTTTCAGTGCTCTACCGTGAGCCGAAATTGTTGAAAGCTCTACCAGCGCCTCGGCAGTGCGGTAGTGGCGTGTTTCAGTGCTCTACCGTGAGCCGAAATTGTTGAAAGCATCGCTCGCCGGCCATCCGGTCAGTCGAGTTGGAAGTTTCAGTGCTCTACCGTGAGCCGAAATTGTTGAAAGGATTTGCCAGCCGTTGCTGGCGAGATCGATCCCCGCAGTTTCAGTGCTCTACCGTGAGCCGAAATTGTTGAAAGAATCTCGACACGCTGATCACGAACCTGTATGATCAGTTTCAGTGCTCTACCGTGAGCCGAAATTGTTGAAAGAGTGCGACGACGTGCGAAAAGAGAACGATATGTAATTAGTTTCAGTGCTCTACCGTGAGCCGAAATTGTTGAAAGGCCGGGAAAGAATACGTATACACTAAAGACACCGATTTGTTTCAGTGCTCTACCGTGAGCCGAAATTGTTGAAAGACTATCAACCCGCTCGCCGTCGGTGCGGGCGATTTGAAGTTTCAGTGCTCTACCGTGAGCCGAAATTGTTGAAAGCGGCTTTCACAAACGCAACAAATCCCTCCGACAGTTCAGTTTCAGTGCTCTACCGTGAGCCGAAATTGTTGAAAGGTAATGCGAACGCTTCGCGGTGAAACGGCGGCGGATGTTTCAGTGCTCTACCGTGAGCCGAAATTGTTGAAAGTATCGGTGTACCGGAGCGGTTGGGCATCTGAACGATTTGTTTCAGTGCTCTACCGTGAGCCGAAATTGTTGAAAGACTGCCCAATCCGGTACCGGTCGATCGAACAGTGACTGTTTCAGTGCTCTACCGTGAGCCGAAATTGTTGAAAGGGGTTTTTTGAAGCGGTGTTGGCGTCAAGTCGCGTTGTTTCAGTGCTCTACCGTGAGCCGAAATTGTTGAAAGCTGTCATGCGCAAGCCTATATTCAGGCCAAAGAATGGTAGTTTCAGTGCTCTACCGTGAGCCGAAATTGTTGAAAGATCTACACTCCCGAAGACGTACTGATGATCTTCCTCAGTTTCAGTGCTCTACCGTGAGCCGAAATTGTTGAAAGAACTGCGGGTGAATTCTACCGGTAAGCGGGTGAATGTGTTTCAGTGCTCTACCGTGAGCCGAAATTGTTGAAAGCCTCTTGATAATGATCGCGCAACCACTGCTTTATCGCGTTTCAGTGCTCTACCGTGAGCCGAAATTGTTGAAAGCGGACGGTACACCGTATTTTCGCCGGTTTTCACACAAGTTTCAGTGCTCTACCGTGAGCCGAAATTGTTGAAAGGCTCACGAAACAGTAGCGTCAACAGCAGTGCCAACAGGTTTCAGTGCTCTACCGTGAGCCGAAATTGTTGAAAGTCATCACGTGCGCCATTATCACGTGGATCATTGCGGTTTCAGTGCTCTACCGTGAGCCGAAATTGTTGAAAGGATGGGCAAAGGCTATAAAACCTCTTGCCCTGCCTGTGTTTCAGTGCTCTACCGTGAGCCGAAATTGTTGAAAGCGATTGCTTCGACACAGGTACCGTACACACGAACACGTTTCAGTGCTCTACCGTGAGCCGAAATTGTTGAAAGGTCGGAAATCCGTCAACGGTTGGTCAAAGAGAAACTGAAGTTTCAGTGCTCTACCGTGAGCCGAAATTGTTGAAAGGCAAGAACGTCAATGACGCGCTGACGGTTGATTTGGTTTCAGTGCTCTACCGTGAGCCGAAATTGTTGAAAGTTTTCGAAGATGAACGCCAATCGCGACGCGGGCGTATGTTTCAGTGCTCTACCGTGAGCCGAAATTGTTGAAAGAAGGATGGTACACACGTTTGTAATCCCACGAATAAGGTTTCAGTGCTCTACCGTGAGCCGAAATTGTTGAAAGTACGTCAGATATTCGGTATCACGAAGTCGCAGGGTTGGTTTCAGTGCTCTACCGTGAGCCGAAATTGTTGAAAGTGAGATCGTAAGCCTCCGGCATTTCGACCTGATAGAGTTTCAGTGCTCTACCGTGAGCCGAAATTGTTGAAAGATGACTGTAACCATCCATTCGACGCTCATACTGCCTCGTTTCAGTGCTCTACCGTGAGCCGAAATTGTTGAAAGGTGGCGCACGAGCGCTAAGAAGCCCAACGCGGCAAACGTTTCAGTGCTCTACCGTGAGCCGAAATTGTTGAAAGCGTTTTCTACCCGCGTTATAGTATTGAACTGTATCGGTTTCAGTGCTCTACCGTGAGCCGAAATTGTTGAAAGAGGATAATCTTTTCGGCGGCGGTCAGACGCGTTAGAGTTTCAGTGCTCTACCGTGAGCCGAAATTGTTGAAAGACACTGACATAGTATCACACTCGCGCTATCTTGTCAGTTTCAGTGCTCTACCGTGAGCCGAAATTGTTGAAAGGCATAACGATTGAGAAGTTGACAGAGCGAATATCGTTGTTTCAGTGCTCTACCGTGAGCCGAAATTGTTGAAAGTAGTATGTTGGACGATAGTATGGCATAAATTAGGAAGTTTCAGTGCTCTACCGTGAGCCGAAATTGTTGAAAGCTTGATGGGTTGGTTGTAGAGGCCAACAGCGCCGGCGGTTTCAGTGCTCTACCGTGAGCCGAAATTGTTGAAAGAGTCGCAAGCTGATTAGACATTTTTGCCAACTGGTCGTTGTTTCAGTGCTCTACCGTGAGCCGAAATTGTTGAAAGACGAACACGACGGCGCATTCTCGTCAATGTAGACACTGTTTCAGTGCTCTACCGTGAGCCGAAATTGTTGAAAGAAGGTTGAACACCCAACTATCAACCCGCTCGCCGTGTTTCAGTGCTCTACCGTGAGCCGAAATTGTTGAAAGCTCGGCAGCGGTCAACTCTACGACCGCAACGGCGATTGTTTCAGTGCTCTACCGTGAGCCGAAATTGTTGAAAGAGCTGCGCGAGATGCGGTGTCAGTCCGACTGACACCGGTTTCAGTGCTCTACCGTGAGCCGAAATTGTTGAAAGGGGAGCTGGTTGAGCGAGAAGTATTCAACAGCTATGGTTTCAGTGCTCTACCGTGAGCCGAAATTGTTGAAAGCGCTGCCGTTGCCGCCATCGCCCGCGTCTCCTATGATGTTTCAGTGCTCTACCGTGAGCCGAAATTGTTGAAAGGTTTAAGTAGACGCAAATACAAACATTGTAGGCTGAGGTTTCAGTGCTCTACCGTGAGCCGAAATTGTTGAAAGAACCCGGAAGTCTGCCCCGATCTGGTTATTCGACCAGTTTCAGTGCTCTACCGTGAGCCGAAATTGTTGAAAGTGACCCGATGGTGGCCGAAGTCACGACATGGTTTATCACGTTTCAGTGCTCTACCGTGAGCCGAAATTGTTGAAAGATTCGGGAAGGGATTTGGGAAGGGTTGAAAGGTCGGGTTTCAGTGCTCTACCGTGAGCCGAAATTGTTGAAAGAGCGTTCGCGTTACTGGACGACATTGCCGACAACGCAGTTTCAGTGCTCTACCGTGAGCCGAAATTGTTGAAAGTGGACGGAAGGCCACAAACCAGATCGCACCGGCAAGCGGTTTCAGTGCTCTACCGTGAGCCGAAATTGTTGAAAGACGGTGGCCTTGTAATTCTTGTGGGTGAAGGTTACTGTTTCAGTGCTCTACCGTGAGCCGAAATTGTTGAAAGACACTCACGCTGATATCCTTGAGTTCCCCTCACTCAGTTTCAGTGCTCTACCGTGAGCCGAAATTGTTGAAAGGCCCGCCCAACATCCCCGCCGAAGTCATTGAAAGTGTTTCAGTGCTCTACCGTGAGCCGAAATTGTTGAAAGGTTGTGACCGATATACAGCCCGTCCAGTCGCAACAGGTTTCAGTGCTCTACCGTGAGCCGAAATTGTTGAAAGTTGGCGGGTCGGAAATCAGTATCTCATCTGCGGCGATGCGTTTCAGTGCTCTACCGTGAGCCGAAATTGTTGAAAGCTTCGTTCTGTTCGGAATTGCCCGTTCAGCGCTTGAGTTTCAGTGCTCTACCGTGAGCCGAAATTGTTGAAAGCCGCAACAGTGGAAACAACGGAACTGCCTTTAGAACGTTTCAGTGCTCTACCGTGAGCCGAAATTGTTGAAAGGCGATCCGATCCGTTCGTAGTCGCCGGCGGTCGGTAGAGTTTCAGTGCTCTACCGTGAGCCGAAATTGTTGAAAGATGAGCGCGATTTGTTTGTGTTGCAAACGCTCGCAGAGAGTTTCAGTGCTCTACCGTGAGCCGAAATTGTTGAAAGCCGATGAACGCACGTCTGCTGCGCTCCATCATACGTGTTTCAGTGCTCTACCGTGAGCCGAAATTGTTGAAAGCTTTTCTTTGATGTATCAACTTTGAACATATCAGCTGGTTTCAGTGCTCTACCGTGAGCCGAAATTGTTGAAAGGTTATGGTAAGCAACGCTTACCGTGGGTCGGCGAACATGTTTCAGTGCTCTACCGTGAGCCGAAATTGTTGAAAGGCTGGGGGTTTGTTGGTAAACCCCCATAATATCCGCATGTTTCAGTGCTCTACCGTGAGCCGAAATTGTTGAAAGGCTGCCTTCTTCCGCGCAGACAATCTGCCAATAGCGCGTTTCAGTGCTCTACCGTGAGCCGAAATTGTTGAAAGGGGTCTTTTACGTCCTTCCCACAAACGATAATTTGGACTGTTTCAGTGCTCTACCGTGAGCCGAAATTGTTGAAAGGGTTTGTCGCCAAAACGCGGGGTCTTTAATTTGCGAAAGTTTCAGTGCTCTACCGTGAGCCGAAATTGTTGAAAGGGGAATATCCGGTACTCCTCTCCGCGCTGGCGCGCGAGTTTCAGTGCTCTACCGTGAGCCGAAATTGTTGAAAGGTCAAAACCCTCCAACCGACCGACGGAACCTTCCGCAAGTTTCAGTGCTCTACCGTGAGCCGAAATTGTTGAAAGGAGACCATCGGGGTATACAACCCGACCTCACCGCATCGTTTCAGTGCTCTACCGTGAGCCGAAATTGTTGAAAGGTGACAACGCAACGCCGCCGGATGTTTTTCTTATTCAAGTTTCAGTGCTCTACCGTGAGCCGAAATTGTTGAAAGGTTGAGCCTCCTTTTTCATAGACTACTTGCCTTATACGTTTCAGTGCTCTACCGTGAGCCGAAATTGTTGAAAGGGACCGGTACAACGATTACCGGTACAACGATTAGCGGGTTTCAGTGCTCTACCGTGAGCCGAAATTGTTGAAAGGGCGCTTACCGCTACAAATGCCGCTCCGCCAACACCGTGTTTCAGTGCTCTACCGTGAGCCGAAATTGTTGAAAGGGCTTGCCGGTCGGATACTTATTCCGTATCTTGACACACAGTTTCAGTGCTCTACCGTGAGCCGAAATTGTTGAAAGGGCGAGATTGCAGTGTGGGAAATGGAATACCTTCCTGGTTTCAGTGCTCTACCGTGAGCCGAAATTGTTGAAAGGGGACGGCAGATTGCGCTGCCATTTGATGTTTCATTCAGTTTCAGTGCTCTACCGTGAGCCGAAATTGTTGAAAGGGTTGATAATGAGCAACGTACTCTTGTAAGTGAACAGTTTCAGTGCTCTACCGTGAGCCGAAATTGTTGAAAGGCTCGGCAACGTACTTCATTCGCGTATCCTTTCCCGTTTCAGTGCTCTACCGTGAGCCGAAATTGTTGAAAGGGGAGTAGCTTAAAGCGTCAAAACCGCTTAAAGATAGAAGTTTCAGTGCTCTACCGTGAGCCGAAATTGTTGAAAGGGTACGGTGGCGACGTTATAACCGCTTCGATGGGTAGAGTTTCAGTGCTCTACCGTGAGCCGAAATTGTTGAAAGGCTCAGTCGTAGCGACGGAAGGATTTCCAGCGCATGTTTCAGTGCTCTACCGTGAGCCGAAATTGTTGAAAGGGCGCTCGGCGGCGAGTGCGTTGCTCGCCAGCAGAGCAGTTTCAGTGCTCTACCGTGAGCCGAAATTGTTGAAAGGGCCCTGGACCTCATCGAGCTTGTAGGTCTGTACGAGTTTCAGTGCTCTACCGTGAGCCGAAATTGTTGAAAGGCTGAAGTCGCGCAAGCGGGTTGAAGAGCGAGTAGCAGGTTTCAGTGCTCTACCGTGAGCCGAAATTGTTGAAAGGTGAACAAGCATCCACAACCCCGCGATTTCATGATAAGTTTCAGTGCTCTACCGTGAGCCGAAATTGTTGAAAGGGGGCGCCGATAGAAGTTTAGGAGGGTGGGTACGCTATGTTTCAGTGCTCTACCGTGAGCCGAAATTGTTGAAAGGGACTCCTTCTCGTGTGCTGTCGTGTCGTTACTATACGTTTCAGTGCTCTACCGTGAGCCGAAATTGTTGAAAGGGCGCACGGATGTGCGTTGAAATATCGCATCAGAATGGTTTCAGTGCTCTACCGTGAGCCGAAATTGTTGAAAGGGGTCGGTAAGTCGCTGGCGTACCTGACGGATTTCTGATGTTTCAGTGCTCTACCGTGAGCCGAAATTGTTGAAAGGGCGCCGGTAATTGCGCCGATCTCGGCACCGGTTGACGTTTCAGTGCTCTACCGTGAGCCGAAATTGTTGAAAGGGGATAACGTAACGATAATTGATCCGATCTTTTCGCGAAGTTTCAGTGCTCTACCGTGAGCCGAAATTGTTGAAAGGGGGTCGTTCCCAGATGGTGCAATAGGGGTTGTCGGTGCGACGTTTCAGTGCTCTACCGTGAGCCGAAATTGTTGAAAGGGTAAACGATTCCCGAAGATCGCCGAAATGGTTAAACAGGTTTCAGTGCTCTACCGTGAGCCGAAATTGTTGAAAGGGGGATATCCGTAGCCACCCGCTCATTGAATATAACGGGTGTTTCAGTGCTCTACCGTGAGCCGAAATTGTTGAAAGAATATTCAGATCTCCTGTGACAATCACACCGACCGACGTTTCAGTGCTCTACCGTGAGCCGAAATTGTTGAAAGGGGCGGTTGGTGTGATGGTAATCTGATGAATGCCGGATGAGTTTCAGTGCTCTACCGTGAGCCGAAATTGTTGAAAGGGACGCAACGAATTACGCGAACGCGCCGGTGTACAAGTTTCAGTGCTCTACCGTGAGCCGAAATTGTTGAAAGGGGTGAAGTAGTGCTGTATGTGTGGCTGTGTTATATGGTTTCAGTGCTCTACCGTGAGCCGAAATTGTTGAAAGGGGGGGCGTCGGCGGCAGAAGTTGCGGCGGGGTTGGTGAAGTTTCAGTGCTCTACCGTGAGCCGAAATTGTTGAAAGGGTCGTCGACATCGGCGAACAGGTGTTTGTGTACACCCGTTTCAGTGCTCTACCGTGAGCCGAAATTGTTGAAAGGGGGCGGCAGATTGAACAGAACGTCTACCGCCTTGAGTGTTTCAGTGCTCTACCGTGAGCCGAAATTGTTGAAAGGGCTGAAAGATTGCGCCGAACGGTTTCTGAACGTTCGGTGTTTCAGTGCTCTACCGTGAGCCGAAATTGTTGAAAGGGGACCCACATTCTCCCGCGGTTCGCAACCCCCGATACGGTTTCAGTGCTCTACCGTGAGCCGAAATTGTTGAAAGGGTTATGTGGTCGGTGAAAACCGCCAATCGTTTCGTCACGTTTCAGTGCTCTACCGTGAGCCGAAATTGTTGAAAGGGGTCCTCAATATAGTATAATATTCAGTCCTCCTGTGAGTTTCAGTGCTCTACCGTGAGCCGAAATTGTTGAAAGGGTTCGATAAGGGTATCCCAGTATCGCCACACCGAACCGTGTTTCAGTGCTCTACCGTGAGCCGAAATTGTTGAAAGGGCGGTTTTGGTGGAAGACATATCTTTGATCAAACAGAAGTTTCAGTGCTCTACCGTGAGCCGAAATTGTTGAAAGGGTCGGGTAAAAAGAAAGAGTACAAAGAGTACCTTAAAGTTTCAGTGCTCTACCGTGAGCCGAAATTGTTGAAAGGGGCCAACCGCACCATGCCGCGCAGTTCAACGGTATTATGTTTCAGTGCTCTACCGTGAGCCGAAATTGTTGAAAGGGCGTTTCGCGAAGGCCGCGCCGCGTCACTGCTGGCCAAGTTTCAGTGCTCTACCGTGAGCCGAAATTGTTGAAAGGGGTTCCCATTCGGCCCAAAGGTCGGTATTTGATGGCGGTTTCAGTGCTCTACCGTGAGCCGAAATTGTTGAAAGGGGCGGCTTTCACTGTTCAGAAGCGACAAGCGCTCTCCGAGTTTCAGTGCTCTACCGTGAGCCGAAATTGTTGAAAGGGCCAGTCGGTGCTGGCCGTCTCTCACCGCGTTTCGTGTTTCAGTGCTCTACCGTGAGCCGAAATTGTTGAAAGGGGGCCGTCCTCGGCTTCGTCTATCAGTTGCTTGCAAGTTTCAGTGCTCTACCGTGAGCCGAAATTGTTGAAAGGGCCGGTATCGATCCGGCGGCTGGTCGGTTTTGATCAGGTTTCAGTGCTCTACCGTGAGCCGAAATTGTTGAAAGGGGGCTGAAGTGGGTGTTGGCGGAATATCGGTTATCGAGGTTTCAGTGCTCTACCGTGAGCCGAAATTGTTGAAAGGGTTGCAATTGCATTGGTCGCACGGGCATCTTGTTGTGTGTTTCAGTGCTCTACCGTGAGCCGAAATTGTTGAAAGGGGCGGTTGGTGTTCGGGGTCATTTCCCGATGAATAGCCCGTTTCAGTGCTCTACCGTGAGCCGAAATTGTTGAAAGGGGTATCAATTTCCGGTACGGTGATAGTGGATTGAACGTGTTTCAGTGCTCTACCGTGAGCCGAAATTGTTGAAAGGGTCGGCGGTGAGTATGTATCACCTGCTGAAGCACAAGTTTCAGTGCTCTACCGTGAGCCGAAATTGTTGAAAGGGGAGAGCAAGAACTTCGACAATTAGAACGCGAAGCGCGTTTCAGTGCTCTACCGTGAGCCGAAATTGTTGAAAGGTGGCGCTATGGGTGCAAACAACATTTGCGACCCCGCAGTTTCAGTGCTCTACCGTGAGCCGAAATTGTTGAAAGGGCTTCGCAGTGAGCTGGTCGCGAGTGCAACTTTGTCACGTTTCAGTGCTCTACCGTGAGCCGAAATTGTTGAAAGGGGGCAAAGGATCAGTTAAAGGTCGTTGAAGCACAGATTAGTTTCAGTGCTCTACCGTGAGCCGAAATTGTTGAAAGGGGATGGGGGGTAACAATAACCCCTCAACGGCATTCTTGTTTCAGTGCTCTACCGTGAGCCGAAATTGTTGAAAGGGGATGGGGGGTAACAATAACCCCTCAACGGCATTCTTGTTTCAGTGCTCTACCGTGAGCCGAAATTGTTGAAAGGGGGAAGAACGAACGGAATATTTCCAGCACTAACTGATCGTGTTTCAGTGCTCTACCGTGAGCCGAAATTGTTGAAAGGGTATATTCTCAGTACGGTGAATCACTACCTTGCTCAGCGTTTCAGTGCTCTACCGTGAGCCGAAATTGTTGAAAGGGGTATTCGCTCTTCCGGCCAGTCTGGATGAATTGTCCGAAGTTTCAGTGCTCTACCGTGAGCCGAAATTGTTGAAAGGGTGATGTCCTTCGCGTCATCGTCAGCGACATCAACGAGTTTCAGTGCTCTACCGTGAGCCGAAATTGTTGAAAGGGGAGGACCGAAATTAACGCCATTGAAGTTGTCTTCGAGTTTCAGTGCTCTACCGTGAGCCGAAATTGTTGAAAGGGGTATGTAATGTGCAGGTCTCCCGTTTCGTCATACAGTTTCAGTGCTCTACCGTGAGCCGAAATTGTTGAAAGGGGAACATTGTCTCGGCGTACTGTAGCAGTTGGTTCGTAGTTTCAGTGCTCTACCGTGAGCCGAAATTGTTGAAAGGGGTTGGAAAAAGGTTCTTAGCAAAAGCAACGGCTACTTGTTTCAGTGCTCTACCGTGAGCCGAAATTGTTGAAAGGGTCTGGGTGATCCGTCAGAACCACGCCCAGTGGGTGGTTTCAGTGCTCTACCGTGAGCCGAAATTGTTGAAAGGGGAATAACCGCTCGCGACGCGCGGCGGCTTGCATTGAGTTTCAGTGCTCTACCGTGAGCCGAAATTGTTGAAAGGGGGCTGATCGGCGGTGAGTTGCCGCGCTCCGGCATCAGTTTCAGTGCTCTACCGTGAGCCGAAATTGTTGAAAGGGTGTCCGACGCCGTAGTACCGGTAATACTTGCCGACCACGTTTCAGTGCTCTACCGTGAGCCGAAATTGTTGAAAGGGTTAACCGAAATTGATCAATCGTCTTATCATCACGTAGTTTCAGTGCTCTACCGTGAGCCGAAATTGTTGAAAGGGACCGTGGCCGGCCAGAACCATTCAGCGGGGCGGTCAGTTTCAGTGCTCTACCGTGAGCCGAAATTGTTGAAAGGGGTTATTCGATACCTGGTACCGACTGATTATGCAGTAAGTTTCAGTGCTCTACCGTGAGCCGAAATTGTTGAAAGGGGGTGATTGTCAAACATCCGATCATCTGATGTTTCCGTGTTTCAGTGCTCTACCGTGAGCCGAAATTGTTGAAAGGGCATGCCCCCGAAATGCTATTTGTCATAGGTATACGACGTTTCAGTGCTCTACCGTGAGCCGAAATTGTTGAAAGGGTGAACTGTTGGCGGTTAGCTTAGGAGATATTCGTAGTGTTTCAGTGCTCTACCGTGAGCCGAAATTGTTGAAAGGGTTGATCGCTTGCCAGAGCAAAACCTGCAACAATGTTGTTTCAGTGCTCTACCGTGAGCCGAAATTGTTGAAAGGGGCCATAAAGCTGGCGGTTCGAGCATGGACATGTACGTGTTTCAGTGCTCTACCGTGAGCCGAAATTGTTGAAAGGGGAGCAAGGTTGCCCGCGCGTCTCAATGACGCATACTGTTTCAGTGCTCTACCGTGAGCCGAAATTGTTGAAAGGGGGTTATCGATATCAGCGAAGACCCAGTTCGTCGCAAGTTTCAGTGCTCTACCGTGAGCCGAAATTGTTGAAAGGGACGCTCGATGAATCGAACGCAAGCCTTCTCATTAGTTTCAGTGCTCTACCGTGAGCCGAAATTGTTGAAAGGGGCCACCTGCGCAGCCGTCTGTGTAATGAGTGACATGTTTCAGTGCTCTACCGTGAGCCGAAATTGTTGAAAGGGCGGATATTATGGGGGTTTACCAGCAAACCCCCAGGTTTCAGTGCTCTACCGTGAGC